>Ga0302252_1000009_pt1 | contig 460531 bp, 371 predicted proteins | sample AAG_RA_Leu_MG_FD_193511 | JGI IMG/M metagenome (GOLD analysis project Ga0302252, IMG submission 193511) | Enriched activated sludge microbial communities from anaerobic digester in WTTP, New Holstein, Wisconsin, United States - AAG_RA_Leu | ecosystem: Engineered > Bioreactor > Anaerobic >... | reverse complement strand
CTCTCTATCCTGAAAAGCTCTCTCGTTTCGGCCTGCGCGCTCTTTTTTATGGGAAGCTCATCGAGCCACAGCTTTCTGAGGAAAGCAACCTGCTCGGCGGCGGAGATCTTCAGCGATGACGAAAGCCAGGCCCTGTCTATTCCGCCTGACATGTCGCAGTTGCCGTAGCTGAACTGCTTAAGATACTGGACAATATCTTTCATGCCGATCTCGGCCGTGAGCTTCTGCGTGACCCATACTACAGAATCGGCAATCCAGCTCTTTATCGTCTGGTCGTGGTTGCAGGCCTCCCTGCCGTAGTCGCTGCCATCCCATTTGAAGACCCTCCTGGCGTCTATGATGCCTCTGTCGAAAGCCATCGCCGCGGCAGGTATCTTGAATGTCGAGCAGGGCGAAAAGCGCTCCCTGCATCTGGAAGGAGCGATCTGCTCGATGATTTTTCCATCTTTGAGAGACACTATTATAAAGCAGCCGTCGCGCCCGTCGAAAAGGTCGGCCTTTCCGGGCGCGCCGCTCCATGCAGGCCCGGGAAGACAGGCGAGCAGCGTGAAGAACAGAGCTATTGCAGCAGCGGGAAATCTGCACGATGACATAATCAGCTCAACCTCCGTGAATATTTTGATAAGATACTGTCAGGCCTGCAATCGAGCATCAGCGGACGATCCGTATAGTCATGGCCTCGCCCCACTCCCCTTCTTCAGTCGAAAGCTCGAGCGTGCAGGGCACGCCGCAGAAACGAAGCAGGATGGCGCCTTCGATGCCGCCTCTTTTTTCAAGCGGGTCGAGTCCGGCAATGTATTTCAGCCTGGCGAGCACCATCCTGTGGATATGCACAGGAGGCGCCATGACATCTTCAGGCACGCCGTCGATGACAAATCTCACGGCAAGATTTTTCTCTCCGGGAAGCAGGACAATGCCTGAGGCCTGCATCTTCATCGCAGCGGAAATGATGCGGTTCACAATCCCTGCAACGGAAGGGTCTTCGACCAGCTTCATGAGCTTTTCAGCGCTTAAAAAAGGCTCGCTTCCCTGCCTCTCACGGTTTTCGGGCTCTTCCGACATTCCTGCCTTAAAATCCCCTTTCTGACCGTATATCCGACAGATTCGCCCTCTCACTTACTGTATCATTGTAGCACAGAGACGACACGATGACAATTTCCACATTCATGGCGGTGCCATCCGGAATGATGAGACGGAGATCTGCAAATCATCCGCCATTAAAGAGACGGATAAGCGATTCAACGGATGTGAAGGGAAGAAGGGGGCAGGTGCTGAATCTGGATCGATCATGAAAGCCGGCAAGTCAAGCGCATATGACATCAGAATATGCAGAGCCGCAGCGCTTCTATGCGTTGCGGCCTCGCTGCTGTTTGTCGCCGGCTGCGCCAGGATAACCCCTCCGCCCAAAACTGCGACAGATAGTCTATTTTTAACGAGCAACAGGCCCGGAAAGACGACAGTCTATTACAGGCCGACCAGGGATCCAAAATGTCCCGATTACCTGAACGCAGGAGAGTATGACATGCCCTGCGCGTTTCCAATCGAGCCGAACAGGAACTATGACATAAAGCTCGAGCGCTACGAGATGTTTTTCATAAGGTACAGCGGCGAAAAACGCGATCTCGGAGTCACGGGGGTAAAAGGTATGAGCCCGTCCATCAATATCATTCTCGATCGCGAGATTGACTACGGGAGACTGGTGCCGCCGTTCCTGCTCATCGCTCTCTTCGCATATGAATATACAAGGCGCAAAAAGGTGAAAGCCGCGAAAGAGCTCAAGGCGGAGCTGGAGAACGAGCAGAGAAGGACGCAGGAGGCCGAGAAGAGGGCTCAGATCACGTCGATGACGCTCAACGTCCCTGAAAGGATAGGCGATTACAAGGTGAAGGAGATGCTCGGCAAGGGCGGCATGGCAGCCGTATACAAAGTGGAGAGCTCATACGGCGATATCTTCGCGATGAAAGTCCCCCTCCCTCACGTGATAGACGATGCGGAGTTCATGAAGCGCTTCAGCCATGAGGCCACGATCGGGCAGAGCATGAACCACCCTTCGATTGCAAGGCTCTACGATTTCAACTCGGACAAGGCAAAGGGAGTGCCGTTCATATGCATGGAGTTCGTGGAAGGCCAGTCGCTCGCCTCTGTCATCAAGGATGAAGCGCCGCTCGACATGCCGAGAGTGCTGAGATACGTGAAGAGGATCGCCGAAGGTCTGGACTACGCGCACTCAAAGGAGATCGTGCACCGCGACATAAAGCCCGCCAATATCATGATCGGCAGCAAAAAAACGCTCAAGATAATGGACTTCGGAATCGCCAGGGCGAGCGATCTGTCGAGGATGACGCAGACCGACACGGTGCTGGGTACGCCGATGTATATGGCCCCTGAGCAGATCGACAGCAAGGAGGCCGATCTGAGAGCAGATCTGTACGCGCTCGGCGTTGTTTTCTACGAGCTTTCAACAGGAGAGCTCCCCTTCGACGAGACAGAGCCGATGAAGGTCATAATGCAGAAGCTGGCCTCAGATCCAACTCCTCCGAGACAGTACAACGCGAATATCCACCCGAAGGTGGAGAGGATCATCCTCAAACTGCTCTGCAGGGATCCGGAAGACAGATATCAGACTGCAGCCGAACTACTGAAGGACCTGGAAGAACTCTAGCTGGTTCAGGAAGGTTATTTTCCCGCTGTGAAGAATATCCATGCAAACGGCCCATATCCGGTCACGAGACCGGTGGGCCGTTTATTTTTCTGCCGGCATGGCCGGGGCGGCGAACTGGAGATCGTCTGGCCGGCTTCTCCGGATGGCTGTATATTAACGCTGGTGAGTACAAGAGCTCAGATGTGAACAGGGAGGTTCACAATGGACACTCTCAGACTGGGGAAATTCTGCCTCAATGTCGAAATGGGTATAGGACAGTGGTGGGAGAAGATGCATAAGAAGGTTTCGCAGCTCGACATGTCACTCTTTCTTGCGCAGCTTGCGGCGCTGTATAACTCCGGCGTCCCGATCCTCCGCGCTCTCAATATCATTGCGTCACAGGCTCACAACCAGTCTTTCTGCGAGATAATAAGCGAAGTGCGGCGTGAGATAGAGAAGGGCTCGCCAATCTCGACGAGCTTCGGTAAATTTCCGGGCGTCTTCGACGCCATGGAGGTCAGCATCATCCGCATGGGCGAGGTAGTAGGCGATCTGGGGATCATACTGAAGAAGCTCGCCGCCTTCAAGAGGAGAGAGCTCGATCTCACGAGGCAGGTCACATCGGCCCTCACCTACCCCGCTGTCGTATTCGTCTGCTCGATCCTGCTTATCTTTTTCCTGTCCCAGTTCCTTTTCGACAGCATCCTGCCGCTGATCAGGGACCAGGGCGTCCAGCTCTCACCGGCCACTAAAATCCTCATAGCGCTGAACTCATGCGCCCACCACCCGCTGTTTCTGCTGATGGCTCCTTTCCTCATCTACGGAGCGGTGAAAGCCTCACTGTTTCTGTGGAACAGGAGAGACCTGAGGCTCAGGCGCGATCAATTCCTCTGGCGCATGCCCCTCGTCGGCACGCTGCTCAGGAAGGTGGCGCTGGCGAGATTCTGCGCAAACGTGAGCTTTATGTATGAAAACGGGATAGGGCTCTTCAAGGTGCTGTCAGTATCGGCGCAGTCCAGCGGCAGCGCGGTGATGGAGATGGCCATCGAAGAGGCCAAGCTCTTCATAAAGGAAGGAGGCTCACTCGCCTCGAGCCTTAAGAAGGCAGCCATATTCCCGCCAGCATTGATCAACATGGTGGAAGTCGGGGAATCGAGCGGAAGGATCCCTGAATGTCTCAGAAAGCTCTCAGAGTTCTACGAGATGGAGGTCAAATTCGCGGTGCAGAGCCTGGCCGCGGCGCTCGAGCCGCTGATGATCTCGGTGATGGGGTTCTTCGTCGGAGTAGTGATCCTGCTGGCCCTGTCGCCGCTCTACAATCTCATCGCCACGCTGGATATCTGAAGAGCCTCACTTGACCACATGTGGGAACCTTTTGTCCAGGGAATGCTCCACGTCTTTTATCACTCCGTCCTGGATATGCAGATCCCTTTTCGTGTAGCCAATCGTAATGTGCGGGTAGAACTCCCTGTAGTTCCATTCAGGGTTGTTTCCCTGAGCCTTCGCCCTTTCGGCGTATGTTTCGAAAACGGCCCTGCGGATGTCCCGGAGCTTGTTCGAATCGACTATTACGAAGAAAGTCTCCTCTTCCTTGCCGTCGATGGCCGTTTTGCCGCTTCCGATGCCCTTTACCTGCACATCTGAGCCCTGGATGTCCATCTTCCGCGCGATGGCTTCCATCTCGCCGGCGCTCATGTACGGCTTCAGGTATTTATCGAACTCGACAGGCGTTATCGTCGTGATATGCGCCTCTCCCTGAGGGTCCCACATCTTCAGGAAATCGAGCTTCCGGCCGGTCACGTCCTCGATTGGCTTTCTGAGGCTGCTGACAGGCTCGTAGTGAATGTTCATCGCGAGAGCCGTGCTCATCGGGGCTTCGCCGTGATGCGCAAGGAAAGGCATGTCGCAGTTGCTGCTGATCGAGGAATCTATCGTGAGCGTCGCCGGAGCGGTGTCTGTTGAGGATACCCGTGCTGCCACGGCCGATGAAACCATCGGCAGGGAGAGCTGCCCCATGAACGCCCTTATCTTATCAGCCGATATGAAATCTGAAGGCTCTGAGCCTCCTCTGATCTCCACTGTGTCGGCAGGGAGCCTGAATGTATCCTGCGTGGCATAAGCGCGTGATGACTGATTAACCGGTAACCCTCTTTCAATGCTCTGGATGTTCATTGCTTCGCCTTCCGCTGTATCTTATTTTCATTCATATCAAGTATAGGATATGCCGGTCCCTGGAGGAACAATCGGGTGGCAAGAGGTGTACAGAGACAGGTGAATTACAATAAAGAGGGGGCAAGATGTTTTCACTTCAGTCAATGGAGCGACGGCTCATCGAGAGACATCGGCTGCGATATCAGTCGCTGTTGTGCATCGTGGACACTGCAGACTCATAAGTCCCCTCGTATGGCGGGATTGAAACCGTCACGCTGAAGTAGACCGGGTTTTTGCGGAAATCGCCTTCCTTGTCCGTATCCTGGTCGGCCCTGAATGAAACCGCCTTGACGTGGCGAGCCACCACTCTGTCAGCCGAAGGCTGGGGAGTGAACTCCTTCATCTGCTCTTCAGGCCTCTCTGTCGTGGCCTGGCTCAGGTAGATCTCCTGCATCCTGAGAGTCGAAGTTGCAGTGTCAAGATAGAAGACGGCATGCTTCCTCCAGATGATCTGGCCTGAGTTCACATCGTAAAGGGGCTCGTTCTTCGCTCCCACAGGCGACAGGAAGATGATGGCGCAGCAGGGGAGGGTCCTGCCTGTTCCGCTCTCGGTACAGGTCTGCTCCTTGATCACCACAGAATCTATGTCTGATGAGCGGAGCTCAGTGCTCACCCTCTGCAGCACTATCAGCGCATTCTGCTGCACATCGGCTCTTATGTCGCTCTTCCGCCAGGCCCTCACTCCGGGCAGCAGCGTGCTGTACAGGCAGTATGTAAGTATTATCATCAGCACCGAGACCACGATGATCTCGGCGAGGGTCATCGCCTTCTCGCCGCCTTGAAATCCGCGCCTGCGTGATGGAAGGCTATTCATTGTAGTACACCCTCGTAGTGAGAACAAGAGGCTGGGGCTGGCGGGCCCACCTGATAGTTACAACTATGTCGTAGAGCCTGTGCGGCACCTGCACGTCTATCGCGTAAAGATCTCGCTGCATTGTGAAAACTGTGTTGTTTATCTTCTTCTCTGTAAGAAACTCTGTCATGGGATAGCTGGCAAAATCGGGCCTGTTGTTGCGCCTCTCCTCGATTAGAGTCATGCCGTAAGAGTTGGCCGCCTGCATGTCCTCGGCCTTCTTAATCGACAGGACGCCTGTAGGGATTATGCTTATGATAATCATCACAGAGGCGGCAAATATTGCGAGCGCCACGATGATCTCTACGAGAGTGAGTCCCCTGGATTTCATTTCTTCCCATCCCGCGGCGGAAAATCAGACTCGTATCATATTCCACACAGGGAGCGAACACCCTCTGTCGAAGTGGTATATCTTTCCGGGCAGAAGAAAAGCGGCTCAGGCCGTCCGGCCCCGCTGCTTCAGATGTTGGGAGTATCATCACATGGATCAGAAAGAGCTCATCAGGGAAGCCGGACTCTCCATGGGCCTCCACGACCTGAGATTCACGACTGCCGAGCCTCTCGCCGGCACGGCCGGCATAATGCGGGACCGCGTCACGAGAGGGCTCAGGCCACCTGAAAGAGCCTGGCGGGATGCCGAGCTGGAGCTCGGCTGCAATCCCGGCTCATTTCTGGAAGGCGCGAGGTCGGTGATAGTGGCTGCGCTTTGCTATAAAACAGAAGAAGACGACGGAGAGCCTTCAGATGCGCTTTCCGGCGAAGTCGCTCCTCATGCAAGGCGCAACTATTACAAAATATTGAAAAAAATTCTGAAGGGGCTTGCCGGACAGATAAGGCAGATCGCCGGCCGTGGAAGATTCTTCTCATCGTCGAACGGCCTCATGAGAGAAAAGCCTCTGGCCGTGAGAAGTGGCCTGGGATTCTACGGCAGGCACGGCATAATCGTATCGCCCATCTGGGGCTCGATGACAGTGCTCGGAACGATAGTGACAGATCTGGAGCTCTCCCCGGACCTCCCCTGTCAAGATGCATGCAGCTCCTGCGAGGCGTGCATTAAAAAATGCCCTGCCGCAGCAATCCCGGAGCCTGGAGTGATAGACGAGCGCCGATGCCTTCAGAGCCTTTCGCAGGTAGTTTCCATGCCTCCCGAGCTCAGGGAGATATGGGGCACCAGGCTCTACGGCTGCGCGGAATGCCACGTGAACTGCCCGAGAAATGTCAATGTTCCAACGGTGAAGCCTCTTTCAGATCAGGGAAGAGCAGGCGCCATGGTGCCTCTCATCCCTGTTCTGGGAAAAAGCGACGGGGAGATCAGGGAGATGTTCAGGGGAAACCAGATGGGCGCGAACTGGCTGCCGCCGGCGGCTCTCAGGAAAAACGCCTGCCTGGCCCTGGGAAATCACCGCGATCCCGCTGCGCAGGGCGCGCTCTATCAGGCGCTGACATCGGAGCCGGACACGCTGGGAGAACATGCCGCATGGGCGCTCTGGAGGATAGGCGGAGCGTCATCGAGGGATCTGCTCGAAAAAGCGCTCGCAGGCATCGCCCACGATGAAGCCAGGAATCATATCGCAGGGTATCTGGAGCGGTTTTGAGGCAGAAGGAATTTTCCTGTCTGAGATATAACAATCCAGGGTTGTCCGGACATGGGATCACCATATATTCAAGCATCCCGGCAATGTACAGGAGGTTCATCGTGAAAAAGCACGCAGTAATCATCGTCCTCTTTCTGGCGATGCTGACAGGGCAGGCATGGGCAGTGCCGGCAGGCCAGCACATCTACACATTTGACGATTTCATCAACGTCAAATGGGTGAAAGATCCGCAGATCTCGCCTGACGGCTCAAAAGCAGCCTTCGTTGTCGAGAGGAAGCTTCTGAAGGAGAACGCCCTCAGAAACTCTCTCATGCTCATCGACCTGAAGACGAAGAAAGTGACGCCGCTTACCTCCGGAACAAGCTCGGACTCGCGCCCGAGATGGTCGCCTGACGGCTCCACGATTGCCTTCAACTCCAACAGAGACGGCAAGTCCCAGATCTGGCTGCTCCCGATGACAGGAGGAGAGGCCAGAAAGCTTACAAATATGCCGATAGGAGCCAGTGACGCCGAGTGGTCGCCTGACGGAAAGCAGCTCCTCTTCCTGTCTGAAGCTTATCCTGACTGCGCCACGATACAGGAAAACGAGAAGAAGCTCAAGGAGAGCGAGCAGAGCCCGTCGAAGGCCCAGCTCATAAGCGATATCCCCTACCGCGTATTCGACCACTGGCGCGAGGGGAGGAGGAGCCATCTGTACATAGTCTCAGTGAACGGAGGAGCTCCGAAGGATCTCACTCCGGGCAACTTCGACATCCCGCCTGTGGACCTGGGCGGCAGCAGGGACTACTGCTTCTCGCCTGACGGGAAAGAGGTCTGCTATGTGACCAACACGGACGACAACCTGGCTTGGAGCACAAATAATGATCTGTTCACAGTTCCGGCCGCAGGAGGGAAGGCAGTCAGGCTGACTGACAGCAAAGCCTGCGACTGCAATCCGAGGTATTCGCCTGACGGGAAATACATAGCTTATACGGCAATGAAGAGGCCAGGCTTCGAGGCTGACAGGCGCGTCGTAACGCTCATCGAGCGCTCTACAGGTAAGAAGACACCGCTCACAGACAGCCTTGACAGGACAATCGACGACCTGGAGTGGACCCCAGACAGCCGCTCCATCATATGCTCTGCTGAGGACCTCGGTTACAAGGCCTTCTACAGGGCTGACATATCGAACAGGTCGATCAGAAAGCTCACTGAGAAGACATATAATTCGGATCTGCGCGTTACTCCTGACGGGAAAAAGCTCGTTTTCAGGAGAGAGAGCATGACCAGGCCTCCTGAGCTGTTCATCATGGATCTCTCAACCAGAGCCACTTCAGAGCTGACAACCATCAACAGCGAAGAGTTCTCAAAGATTGCCATGAACCCGGCCGAGGAGTTCAGCTTCAAGGCTGAAGACGGTCTCGATATTCACGGCTTCATAGTCAAACCGCCTGATTTCGATCCGGGAAAGAAATATCCTCTCGTGTACCTGATCCACGGAGGCCCGCAGGGCACCTGGAGCGACGATTTCCACCAGCGCTGGAATACAGAGCTCTTTGCAGCGCCTGGTTATGTGGTTGCCGCGATCAACTTCAGAGGAAGCCAGGGATACGGCCAGAGCTTCACAGATCAGGTATCGAAGAACTGGGGAGGCATGCCCTATAAGGATGTAATGTCAGGAATCGACCACATAGTGAAGACATGCCCCTACGTCGACAGCACGAGGCTCAGCGCCGCAGGAGCGTCATACGGGGGATTCATGATAAACTGGATCATGGGGCACACAGACCGCTTCAGGACGGTCATCTGCCACTCAGGAGTGTTCAACACAATCAGCGAATACGGCACGACAGAAGAACTGTGGTTCCCTGAATGGGAGTTCGGCGGCACTCCATATGACTCGAGGGAGAATTACGAGAAATGGAACCCTGTGAACCACGTCAAGAACTTTAAAACTCCCTGCCTGGTGATTCACGGAGAGCAGGACTACAGAGTTCCTGTTTCAGAAGGGATGCAACTCTTCACCGCCCTGAAGAGAAACAACGTCCCGTCAAAGTTTCTGTACTTCCCTGACGAGTGTCACTTTATCAGAAAGCCCCAGAATCTGAAGGTCTGGTTCAGGACGATGCTCGAATGGCTTGACGAGTGGCTGAAAAAATGACCCAGCCGTACTCGGATCCCATATTTCCAGGTAGCTCTACAGTGATCAAGTGGCCAAGGGGTCTAGGGATCCAGGGAATGAAGAATTCTTTTGATCTCTGAATACTGCAGTAATAAAGTGGTCAGGTGGTCGAGTGATAATGGGAAGAAGTTCTCTTCCAATCCCTCGATCCCTGAAATACATGGAAAAACTTGATCCGAACAAATGCCGGACAGTTCTGGCATACTCTGTGGCATGTGTGGTATCATTATGACAGAAGGAATGTTGGTTCTGGTGAAGAATTCCCATGGTGTTAAAGAAATTTCCCTGAAAAGAAGGAAATAGCATAGAACACCACTTTCGTTGAATATCGGGAAAGGGGTTTTTATATTTATGTGTTCATTCTTCGTAAAAAAGATTGACAGGGATCTGGAGTACAAAAAGTTCCATGAGCGCAAGGGAAACCTCGCCCGTGCTCTCGGCATAACACTAACGCGGCAGGACATCGACAGGACGAGATACCAGGAAAAAGGCGAGAAGGACGACCTTTCCCTCGTATTCCACAGCGAGGGCGAGGGCTCTGCCAGGAACAAGAAGCACGGCTACTTTGAAGTGATCAAGATCTCGCTGTCCAGGCTCTCAAAGAAGAAAGGCACCGAGGAGTCTGTGAGCCTCAACTATGAGAACTCGGAGCTCTACACGTCCTTCCGGGACAGGGATTTCTGGATGGAGTACAGCGGCTCTGACATCAACGCGATAAAGGAGAAGTTCGCGCCCTTCAAGGAAGCCGATGGAGACAACCTGAAAGACAGGGTGCTGAAGGACTTCAGCCGCCAGGCAGAGAGAGCGACGCGCTCAGTCGGCCAGGATTCAATCTTCTTCACTACCATCACAGTGCCGATTGAGAACGTTGAAGAGCTGATGTACCAGATCATCACAGGCGACTTCTCAGCAGAGCTTGTAATACCGCCCGCTCCTGAGCCCCCGCCTGAGCCTGAGCCTCAGCCCGCGCCGCAGGAGCAGAAGGCAGCGCCGCCTGAGAAGAAAGCGGTGAAGCCTGAGATAGCCGCAGAGCCCCCCCGGAGGGAAGCCGCCGCGAAGAAAGAGGCCCCTGCCGCAGAGCCGCAGGAACAGGACGGAGCAGAATCGCAGGAGATCGAGGAAGGCATGAAGCTCCTTGCCGAGAAGAAGTACGAAGAGGCTGTGGAATACTACAAGACGAAGGCGAAGAAGAGCCCGAAGGACCCGGAAGGCTGGTTCGGCCTCGCCGCGTGCCTCTTCCTCACCGGAGAGATCAAGAAGTGCATACTCTATTACAACCGGTGCAGCGATATCGATTCGCAGTTCGATGTCTTCTCTCGGCTCGTCAAGCTGGCCGGATCCGAATACGAGAAGTTCCTGAACCTTGCCGAGCATATGATCACGCTCGAATCGCACAAGGAAGCGAAGAAATATATGGACTACCTGAGCGACAAGGACCTTCCCGAACCGCTGAAGGAAAAGCTCCGCAGCCTGGGAGGCTAGACGCCCGCAGCTCCAGGGGCACAGAGCGCAACTGAAAACAGGCGCCATCAGGAATAACCGGTGGCGTTTTTATTTGCCGGCTCACTGGATCTTTCTGGACATCCACGTTGGATTCCGCAGGTTCCCCCTGTAGATTATGAACGCTCCCTGGCTGGTTACGTTACCTCTCCTGTCGCCGCATACATACACAACCTCCCTGTATCCGAGATCGTCGTAATTGGTTGTGCTGAGGCTGTACAGCTCTCCGAAGCCTATCTCCTGCCTTCCAGGCGGCCGCATGGGCATGACATCGCAATAGCCTCCGCCGGGCTTGACGGCGAAAAGGCAGACAGGACCTTCGCCGCGCTTCTTTTTCCTCTTGTTCACAACAGCCAGCAGCATCTCAGGCTCGCCGTCGCCGTCGATGTCCCTGAAGATGCGCTCCTCCACCTTCCACTCCTTCTGCGGGAACCTGCTGTTGATGTCAAATCCGTAGAACGCGACCGGAAAGGCCGTGAATTCAGAGCTGTCAGGGCCGGAGGCAGCGGCAGGCGCGGCGACAGGCGCAGGGGCCGGAGCAGGCGGAGGAAGCTCCACAGTGATATGCCTGTATTCGCCTGGAAGGAGCGCAATATCCCGCTTCCATTCCCTGCCGTCTCCGGCAGTCACTGAGAACCTGTTCTTCTTTCCGGGCTCACAGGTCATCTTCTGGGGAAGAGCGCCCTTATACCGGTCGTTCAGGTAAAGGGCGGCGCCTGGCTCGCCGTCGAGCACGAGCTGGGCGAGAGCGGGCAGCTCGACTGACAGTTCCGCCACTTCACCGGCCTGGAAGCTCATGCCTGATCTCCAGCTGGAATATCCTTTCCTGACAAGCGATACAGCATGGCCGCCAGGCTTGAACAGGCACGGCTCGCACGGCACAGTGCCTCTTAATGCGCCGTCGACATATATTCTGGTCCCCTCCTGCGAGCTGACATGCAGTCCGGAGAGACGCGTATCGTTGAGGGCGAATATCTGGGAAGTCTCGTTCCACTTGACGTCGACTGTATAGCTGCGCCTGAACTCATTCCCCTTAATGGCTCCGGAGAGCAAGAGCTCATGCTCCCCGGCAGGCAGCGCCGTGAGGAGCGCCGGAGTTTTGACGGACTGCGCCTTCCCGTCAAGCGTGATGTCGAGACCTGGCGGTATCGATTGGGCGTATATCTTTCCAAGCCTCGTGAGAGAGAAGGAATAGCTGTTTTTGCAGCCCGGCTTCACCACCACGGTGCAGACCGTGCCGGTTCCGGCGCACCCTTCCTTCTCCAGTTTGAGTCTGTAAACACCTGCCTTCACCGACGGGAGAGAGAGCGGGGTCTTCGACGGCTCAATCTCATTTGACAGGAAAACCACTTCCGCACCTGGCGGATCTGTTGTTATCGAGAGGGCTCCCTCGCCCTGCAGCGCTGCAATGGAAGGCCCGTTGACGTCCTGCACCTTCGCAGGGGCCGAGAGGGATATGAACACCACGATGCAGATGAGCGCAACAGAGATTATGGCCAGAATGTTGAACAGAGGGACTTTCTCGGCAATCCTCTCGGCCGCCGCATCGATTGTCGAAACCTGCTGCTCTTCCCGGCTCTCCTGGCTGCGCTTCTTCCTGCACAGGGCGCAGAAAGGCCTCTTGTCAGGAATGGGAGCACCGCAGTCCGAACAGTGGAAGCCGTTCTGGCCGGGCGGTTCCTGCCCGCCTTCCTCCCATCCCTTCAGCGAGGAGTGATACCGGGGACTGGCATCGGAAGAGGAGTATTTCATGTAATGGGCGACTATCTCGAAACGGACATCTTCCTCGGCTCCTCCGTCAGCCGCGCAATGAAAGTGAAGCGCCGATTCACAGCGGGCCTCTTCGTCGCGGGGTCCCGGCGCCACCGTGACGCCTATCATCACTGCCTGGCCGCCCTTTTCCATTGTGAAGGCTTCTTTCGAGACAGTGAGCCAGCTGTCTTCGCTGCTCACCTTGACAGAAACACTTTTCCCGCAGGGCATTATCATCAGGTTTACAAGGGTGCCCTTATCGTAGACCTCCCTTAACTCCAGGCGCTCTGCAGGCTTTTCACGAAAATTGATACGAATGAGCTTCATCGATGTTTACCTGCGATATGATTAAAGTCGCCAGCCCTGTGCTATCAGGGTCAGGCAGGCCCCATGCTGTCGAAATAACCGCCATCCGGTCCCGGTGCCTGTTTTGTGAGTCAATATATCGCAGCCTCTCCATACAATTTGCATCCAGATGCAGGGATTCCTCTTCACGTTCTCAAAATAATAGCAGGTACAAAAACAGATAACAAGGAGCAATGCCATGGATTTCAAGGAGTGGATGACTGCTCTGGGAACGGAGCTCAAAGGCCCCTATTCGTTCAGCGAAGACGGCGAGGAGTGGGAGATTCAGCTCTCCGTGCCAGATGACAGGAAGCAGATAATCAAGGCATACATGTTCCAGGAGATGGAGCAGGATATACTGCGCGTTTACTCCATCGTCGGGGAGAGGAAGGAGTTCAGCGACAGCCGTCTCATCTCTACACTCGAGCTGAACATAAGCCTTCTCTATGGAGCCTTTGCGCTGTTCGCAGGAAACCTGGTCCTCACGACGACAATTCCATGCACCACGTCAAACGATCAGGCTGCCGCGATCATCACATATGTGGCGAGGATGGCAGATTCTTACGAGCTCATGAACATAGGCCTGGACAAGAACTGACAGCATTCACCGATACTGCGGGAAGCCTTTGATTCCACTGTGCAGGCCGTAGAAATCCACCCGGTCGCCTGGGAGGCTTCTTCACCGGCAAGCCGCTCATTCCCAGGCGAAATACCATCCGGATCGCTTTACCTTTCCATCTCGGCATTCAAAAAAGAGATAATCGTGCCAGCCCCTCCAGAGATATACGAGACAGGTCCGGCCCTTTTCACGGCGGATGCTGTCAGGCTCTCCCATGAGCCTCCTGACATCTGACTCACTGTGGCCGGGAGTGCCGAGAGCCTTCTCAAGCCTCGTCATGACAGAATGCATCCTCCCGCCCCAGCGGTCCAGATCATCATCCCAGTCACCTCCGCTGAAATGCCCCTTCTTTCTGCGCAGGGCCCTGTAATCTTCTGCCAGCTCTTCAACGGTCATGTCATCGACGCCCTTCTCAGATGCAACGGCAGAACATGCTTTCCGGCCGTGCCGGTCGCCGCTCCAGTCTGAGACAGGAATGCTGAAGAGCGTAATGATTATCAACATGAAAAGCAGACGGGATTTCCTTATCGACATTTTCACAACCTCAGCCCATCGCTCTCAGTCCGCGGCATATGCCGGCGTACCCGCTGCCTGCTTCCTTCGATCGCGGGTCTCGGTCACAAAGCTGAAGGCCATCAGGGCGAAAAACGCCGCGAAGCCTATTCCGGCAAAGACATACCATATATAATGGGCATGGGCATATTGGGCAGGCAGGGTCGTGCCCTGCGCGATGGCATTCTGCCAGGCCATGTGCGCTTCAGGGGAGAGCTTTTCAGGGTCCGGGCACCAGGCGCTTAGAAGATAGCCTGAGATTCCGAAGCCCAGCAGGTTGCCGAAAAAGCTGTTGATATGCGAATAGCCCATGTAGAGGCCTGTTTCGCCTGGCGGCGCCTGTTTCGATGCATACTCGAGAAATCTCGGGGAGAGGAAGCACTCGGCGATGCCCTGAAGGGCAATGCCGGCTATCAGCACCAGCGTGACTGGATGAATTGAAAAGCCGAGGAGCGGGATCTTCAAACCCCATATGCCTACTGCCGCAGAGCTCAGGCTCATCGTGAGAGATGAGAAAGGTATCAGAAAGAGCGCTATAGCAATGGAATTGACAGGCTTCATCTTCCTGACCAGCTGCGTAATCGGCACGACAAGCAGGATGACCATCAGGGGATTAACATTGGCATACCATTCAGGTGAGGCCGACTCCCCTACTGTGCGCAGCACGTATTTCGGCATGGTGGCGTAGAGTTGGTGCTGTATGGCCCAGAAGCCTCCCACGATGACTATCAGGGCCATGAACCTGAGATTTTTAAGCACCTTCAGGAAGCCTTCCAATATCTCCTTCAGGCTCTTACCCACTCCGGTTGTGTCAACATTCCTGTATAGAACAAGTATTATTATCAACGCCATCACGCACATAAGCGACGAGACGATGCTTATGTACTCGATTCCCAGATCAACTCTGAGCGGCTTTGCAAGTGTCTTGCCTGTGAATGACCCGATGTTGACCATCTGATAGAAAATGGAGAAGGCGCGGGCACGGTTTGTCTCATCTGAGCACTTGGCTACTGTTCCCGTTATGACCGATTTTATGAACGAGCCTCCGAGCATGATTATGGCGAGCGCAATAATCGTCGTAGCTTTTGTCTGGAAGAGCCCGAGCATGCCGTAGCCGATGGCCAGCAGCGTGAAGGCCAGCGCCAGAGCTTTTCTGAAGCCGATCCTGTCGGACCAGGCGCCGCTGAATGTGGGAGCGAAGTACAGAAGCGACGCGAAGACTCCTGAGATCCATCCGGCCTCAATATCGTTGAATCCTATAAGGTTTGTCAGGTACAGCGTGAGAGAGATGAACATTCCATAGTATGCGGCGCGCTCCAGCAATTCCACGCAGTTGGCGGTCCAGAACTCTTTCGAGAATTTCCATGTAAGCTTTCCTTCTGACATCGGCAGTTCTCCAGTCTATGATATGAGGCTCCATTATAAGCTATTTCAGCCGTCGAGGCAAGTCCCGGAATTAATGTGGCAGATCGTCGATATCTGTGGTATAATCTCACAGAAGCCAGCAAACAGATGGAGCTCAAACCAGAGACCATGACATACAAGGCGAACATACTCCTCGTGGAAGATGATCCGGCTGTGCTCTCATCATTGAAGCGCAGGCTGGATTTCGAAGGTTACTCTGTGGACCTCGCAGAGACAGGCACTGAGGCAATCGAGAGATTCTCCGCAAAGCGGCCCGATCTCATCCTGCTCGATCTCATGCTTCCTGAGATAGACGGATTCCAGATAATAGAAGAGGTCCGCTCCAGCAGCAATGTGCCAATCCTGATCATTACAGCCAAAAGCGGCGTAGGCGACCTGGTCAGCGGCTTCGAAAGGGGAGCCGATGATTACCTGGTCAAGCCCTTCGTGATAGAGGAGCTGCTGGCCAGGATCAGGGCGCTCATCAGAAGGGCTTCCCAGAAAGACGCTGCAGAGATGCTGATCTTCGGGGATCTCACCCTCAACCTGCTGACCAGGAAGGTCACGCGCGGCGGCAGTCAAATCACCCTCACGCCGAGGGAGTTTTCAATTCTCGAGTATTTCCTCAACCATAAGGGCCAGGTGCTCTCCCGTGAGCAGATCTTCGAGGCGGTGTGGGGGACGGATCACATGGGCGATTCCAACATAATCGATGTGAATATCAGATCGATAAGAGAGAAAACAGAGACCGGAGGCGCACAGCGCCTGATACAGACAGTAAGGGGAATCGGCTATACACTGCGCGAGGGCTAGATGTCACTGAAGCTCCGAATCATAATCTCCATTGCAGGGTTCATGACGCTGTCCCTGCTCATTCTTGGAATAGTGCAGTATGAAACGCTGAAAACCACCCTCATTTCTGAAGTGGATGAGACACTGGCTCTCAGGGCCTCGAATATCTCCGGAGAGATAAGGCATGAGATGGAAAAAGGGACCGGGCCCATGTCCTTTGACAGAATAAGCGTAAATCCGGGCTCCCTTGAGGATATACCTTATTCAGAGATATTCGTGCAGATCGCCGATGAGAGCGGCAAAGTGCTTGCAATATCCGACAACCTCAGAAACACGCGCCTGCCAATGATAGACACCGACAGGGACAAGGACATAAGAAGCATTGAGTGGAAAGCCGGCCATCATCTCCGGGTCATGACACAGACAATGAAGCTCGACGGCTCCCGGAAGACCAGAATAGTACTGGCAGAGTCACTGTTCCTGCTCGAGGAATCGCTGAGGAAAACAGTGAAGATAACCATAATTACGAGCCTCGTTGCGCTTTTTCTCGTGATCGTCTTTTCCTATTCAATACTGGCGTGGGCTCTTGCCCCCCTGGAGCGGACTGTCCGGACTGCGAACTCAATCATAGAGACCAATGACTTTTCCAGGAGGGTCAGGCTCCCCCGAACACTCGACGAGGCAGGACAGACTGCGCAGGTGTTCAATGTTCTGATAGACAGGGTGGAGCATCTGCTCGAGTCTCAGAGACAGCTTCTGGCCTGCACCTCCCACGAGCTGAGAAATCCGCTTACTGTGATTCGCACGGATCTGGATATGCTGCGCAGAGATATCGACGCTGAGAACCGCGAGGAAGTGAGCAGGGAAGCCGAGAAAGAGGTTGAGAGGATGTCCCGGCTCATCGGAGATCTTCTGCTCCTGTCATCCATCGATGACAACCCGCTCATCAGACCGGAGCCTGTATCGCTGAGCCTGCTGGCCGGCGAGATAGTCACTTCCATGAAGGCCCTGGCCGGTGACAGGAAGATAGAGCTGAAGGTCAACGATGACCCGATGGTGGAGGGCGATCACGACAGGATAAGGCAGGTTCTGTGCAATCTCATCGAAAACTCGATCCGCTACACCGCTCCTGATGGAAGAATTGACATAACCATAGGAATCATTGACGATAAAGCCTGTATTGCAGTCGAAGACAACGGGATCGGAATACCTGAAGAGCACCTGCCCAACATTTTCAAGAGATTCTACCGCGTTGACAGGGCCAGGAGCAGGAGACTCGGCGGAACAGGGCTGGGGCTCACGATTGCCAGGACATTCGTGGAGGCCCATGGAGGCACAATCAGCGTAATAAGCACCGTGAACAGGGGCAGCACGTTTACCGTATACCTTCCTCTCGATTCATCGCCGGCTGGTCGTAAAAAAAGGTGAGCCTGCGATCATTTCGAAGCATTGATTTCCATAATACATGGCCCTCCCGCGCAAAGATTAGGATTTCTTAATGCATTATTAATAAATCTCTCACAGTCTCATCCACCACATTTAATCTCCCTGTCGTATACTGGGATAAGAAGGAACAATAGACTGCGCCATTTGTAGAATTCCGGCAACTGAAAGGTGGATTATCATATGGAGTTTCTTGGAGATATTTTCGAGGACATCTTCGATCCCGATCGAAGGAACCGCAGAGGCAGATACAACAATCAAAAGGATTATCACGGCGATCATCATGACGGCCATCACCGCGATCACGACGATCATCACTACCGTGACCAGAGGTATAATCAACACCTGGATTCAGGAGATATTGCATATGCGATTGGCGCAATGGTAACTCCGCGCTGCCAGAACTGCGGCAGGGTGGAGAAGCCGGGGACACGCTTCTGCGGCAACTGTGGAACTCCTCTTGCAGCAGCCGGCGCTGCATTCAGAAGATGTCCACACTGCACCGGCAAACTCAAGGATAACGACAGATTCTGCCCATCCTGCGGGGCCAACTGCTGACAGGCCTGCACATGAGCTTGACGGAAGACCTGGATCAGGCGAAGTTATTGACAATCTGCAATTTATATGATGGAGGTTGAACGGCAATGGGAGAGATGATAGATGATGCAAGAAGCGGAATCGGCGTAGCAAACATCGGCAAATACGGCTTTCAGGCCACCAGGGCGGCTCAGGGGCTCTCAACAACCACAAAACTGACTGCGGCACTCGATCTGGCCGGTGGGGCGGCAGTTCTCGGAAGCTCGCACTCTGTGAATGAAATGGCGAAAGGCCTCTCAGCAGCGGCAAAAGGCACGGCCGGGGCGGCAAAACTCTCGACGGCGGCGAAAGTGGCGAGCTTCGCATCCAATGCAGCGCCGGTAGTCGCCAAAGGCTCTGCAGTGCTTGGAGTGGGCCTCGGCCTCTATGATGTGGGCTCAGGCATAAAGCAGATAAGCGATGGAAAAACCGAGCAGGGAAAAGACAAAGTTGTCGACGGCACCGCTGATGTCGTAACATCAGTGGCGCTGGGAGTAGCCGCAACGAGCTCGGCATCAGTCGTCGGCGTGCCTGTTGCAGCTGTTGCTCTCGGTGTCGCAGGAATAGCGCAGGGCATCAAATACCGCCACGAGATAGGCGCAGGCCTGAGCTGGCTCGGCGACAAGATATCAGGCGCTTTCAAATAGCCCGGCCCTGATTCATTCAAGAAGGCTTAAAAAGAGACGGAGCTGAAGGAGTCTGTTCCCGATGCTCCTGTCTCATTCTCAGGAAGATGCAGGGGGCACGGAGTGATGCTGTCCTGGAGCGCACTCTCCCCCTGCGCCTTTTCCAGCGTCTCTTCTATCAATCCCTTCATCGCGCTTCTCACCTCATCGGGGTTCGTGAGGTTCAGCACCATTCTCGCCAGCAGATCTCCGGCAATGGCAAAATCCTGTATTGAGTTCACGATGATGTCATCGTCTTTCCCGTCATATCTCCCTGCTTCTTTGAATCCTTTCCGGATCAGCTCTCCAGCCTTTTCAATCTGCCTTTTCAGCAGTGTCTCGAGCTTTTCGAGCCTCTCGTGAAACTCTCTGATATCGAGCGAGCCTTCTATCACCCCGGAAGCCATATTTCCGACCACAAAGGGCTGCCCTGAGAAGGGATCGGCTCTGGAATCCGAGCGGAGCATTTCCATGATCCTGATATACTCCAGCTCCGCCCTCTGAGCGAGCATCCTCCCGAATCTGAGATGATCCTGGTCGCTGTCATCACGGAAAAGCGACATCTCCCTGAAGCTGAGCCTCAGCGTGAACTGCACGTATCTCAGCAGATCGCTGATGAAGCCGGAGTAGTCATCCATGTCAGAGGTGAGCTGCCCCAGATCGGAGAAAATCGAGGAGAACGCCGAGCTCACAGCATCCTCCATGCGCTCGAGCCTCTCTGAGAATTCACAGACAGTTAATCTGCCTTCCAGCGCCTCTTCCGTGAAGCGGAAGAGGCCTCCGACTATCTCACCGGGACGCGGCACCGGAATTGGCTCATTCTGCTTTCGGATCTCAAAGTCCGGGGCGGCTTCGGACTCATCGTCCTTCTTTCCCGTCCAGTCATCGTCATGGTCATAATCATTGTCATCGTCATCATATGACTGGAGCTGTCCAGGCCAGTCCGGGAACCTCGCATTGCACGAAGCGCAGAACCTCGAGTGCCTCGAATTGGGGCTGCCGCAATATACACAATGCATTTCCTTTATCAATTAAAACACCTCGCCTTTGAATCAGACTTATTCGGGAGCTTATGACTGCATCCTTCCTTATAATTGCAGGACAGGATGAAGGTTTCTTAATGGAAGGCTCTCCCTTGACTTACAGAAGGGCTCTGCCCGGACACCTCCACGCCCCGCCTTCAGGAATCCATCTTTTTTGACTTTCTGTTAACAAATATTTAACAATTCTCTACTGTGCTGTCAGGAGGCAATAGCATATAATAGAATGGAGATGTCATATTGGGGAGGGGATCACATATGAGCGACGGGATGAACATACGCGTCGGTTTCTCGCCGGAGAGGTTCACCAGCAGAGTCCAGTCAGGCCAGATAGAGGGAAAAGGGCTGCCTGGCCAGCAGGAAAGCCAGATAACATGGCCTTCAGGCTCTGACCAGATAGTCGTGGGAGCTAATAAAGACACGGCCACGGAAGTCTTATCGTTCAAATCTGTCAGACACCAGGATGTAAGCTCGAATGTCGATGTCAAGGATATTTCAGGCAAATCAGGCGACAGGACAGCAGCGCCGGATCTGACGGTGCTCTCCCTGGGAGGCACGCTTCCCGGACCGTTGGCGCCTGCAACGGCAGGAGAAGCTGCCGCGATGCTTCAGCAGAATTTTGTTGTGGGCGCTGGCGACGGGAACAGCACAGGCAGCAGCAGGATAGTCGGCTGGAAAGACTTCGTAAATGGCAAGACAGAGCCTTATGACGACCACGGCCAGGGCACACACGTCGCAATGGCCGCGCTTGGTGAAGGAGCAGGAAAAAGCTCCGAAAACAGCAGGATAGTCGGCTGGAAGGATTTCGTGAACGACAGACCCGAGCCTTATGACGACCACGGCCAGGGCACACACGTCGCAATGGCCGCGCTTGGTGAAGGAGCAGGAAAAAGCTCCGGAAACAGCAGGATAGTCGGCTGGAAGGATTTCGTGAACGACAGACCCGAGCCTTATGACGACCACGGCCAGGGCACGCTTGTCGCATCGATAATGACAGGCGGAGGCTCGTCGGGGACAAATGTCGCCCAGGCGCCCAGAACAGAAACAGACGGGACAATGGTTGTATTCGACAGGGATGGCAGGGAGATCCGCCTGAACAGCAACGGGCTTCCTGTCTCGCAGCAATAGCGCGAATCCTAATAGTTACAAAAAGAGCCGGGGAGTCTTTATCCCCGGCTCTTTTAATCTCCGCCCCTTAGCCTACTTCTTTATGAAGTGGGCCTGGATTGACAGGCCTGCACTCGCGTGCGCCGAGGCGTTTGGAGAGCTCCCTGCATAGTTCCCGTTGAACGTCCAGTGTGAGAACTCCCATCCGGGAGCAGCATAGGCGTGGAGTGAGATACCCTGTCCCGGACTGTACCATGCGCAGGTAGCTCCTGAGGCCGTGCTCAGATTGTTGGCCGTGAAGTATCCCATTCCATCCACACTGAAATACACTTTTACAAGCAGGACATCCCGCACTCCACCGTCAATTCCCTGGGCTGATGCCATCGGGATCGCACAGGCCAGAATGGCCATCAGGAGAGCCGCTGTCAACATCGTTCTTTTCATTTTCATTGCCTCCTCATATTTTGTCGTTTCACCTTTTCTACCTCGATAATACAAAAAGAACTTTAAGCTATTATGTCCGAGTGTGAAGAATTGTAAACCGGCGCCGGCGATAAAAAGAATCGCATTGACCGCGCCTGCAGTCACAGATGTGGAAGCACTCCCGGTTTCATACGGAGATGCAGAACATGAACTCTCACTTCTCACTCTGCCTGATTGTCTTTCTTTTCTTCCGGAAGTGGAGACAGACAGGAGGATCGGATAGAGAAGGTTAATCAGGTTGAGGGGGCTTCCGGCTCCTGTCAGCAAAATACATTTGAGGGGGGATTGCCGCATGAAGCTCAGAATATTGAAAAGAATACTTATCACAGCCTCAGTTGCCGTTCTCGGCCTCATCATCTCGTACCTGTGCAGCGGCAGTATCGAAGCTGGAGAGGGGGAAAGCATGCCTCGAGAGATTTTGACGCGAACTGAAGGAGAACTCAATGAGTCACAGCAGATCACGGTTATACCTCTGCCTGCAGATATCAGGTGGCAGAAAGGCAGTTTCACGCTCCTGCCCGGCTTTCGCATCATCGTCGATTCAGGTGACATTGATCTGAAAGAGCTCGGCGAATACTGCGCCGGCAGGCTGAAAGCCTCTTCAGGGCTCGATATTCCTGTGACTGCACCATCCGGCGATAATTGCACAAACGCTCTCAGCATTAAGCTTTCCAATGAGATGAAAAGCCTCGGCAGGGAAGGCTATCTGCTCGATACAGGCAGAGACGGAATAACTATAAGCGCATTTTCACCTGCAGGACTGTTCTACGGTATTCAGACGCTCATCCAGCTCTTCCCTCCACCGCCGAAAGACTTTTCCGGCTCCAGCAGGCATATGCCGCTTACTGTGCAGTGCATGAAGATAAGAGATATTCCCCGGTACCGTTACAGGGGAATGCACCTCGATGTCTGCCGCCATTTCTTTCCGAAGGAGTTCATCAAAAAGTACCTCGATCTCCTCGCCCTGCACAAATTCAACACATTTCACTGGCATCTCACTGATGATCAGGGCTGGAGAATCGAGATCAGGAAGTATCCGCTCCTTGCCGAAAAAGCCAGCACCCGCAGCGAGACGCTCATCGGAAGCGCCAGGGAAGAGCCTCAGCAATTCGACGGAAAGCCTTACGGAGGCTTTTACAGCCGCGAAGACGTCCATGAGATAGTCGAATATGCGAAGAAACGATACATAACAGTCATTCCCGAGATTGAGATGCCCGGGCACTCCGTTGCGGCTCTTTCGGCCTACCCTGAGCTTTCATGCACAGGCGGGCCTTTCGACGTGGCGACGAAATGGGGAGTTTTCAAGGATGTCTATTGCGCAGGCAATGATAGAGTATTCGAGTTTCTCGAAGATGTGCTGGGAGAGGTCATCGAGCTTTTCCCCGGCACTTACATCCACGTCGGCGGCGACGAATGCCCGAAGGACCGCTGGAAGAAATGCGACAGATGCCAGGCGAGGATCAGAGACGAGGGCCTTAAGGACGAGAACGGGCTGCAGAGCTATTTCATCAGAAGGATTGAGAAGTTTCTCTCATCCAGAGGGAGAAAGCTGATAGGATGGGACGAGATACTCGATGGAGGACTCGCTCCGGAGGCTACAGTGATGTCGTGGAGGGGCACGAAAGGCGGGATCAGCGCGGCAAGGCAGCGCCACGACGTGATTATGACGCCTGCCTCCCACTGCTATTTCGACTACTACCAGGCAGACAGGAAGGCCGAGCCGCTGGCCATCGGCGGATTCATACCGCTCGAGAAGGTCTACTCATTCGAACCGACGCCTCAAGGCCTGTCAGCCGGGGAAGCAGCGCATATTCTGGGAGCGCAGGGCAACGTGTGGACAGAGTATATGGGATCTTCCGAGCAGGTGGAATACATGAGCGTGCCGAGGATGAGCGCTCTGGCGGAGGTGGTCTGGTCCCCGGCAGCGGCGAGAGACTGGAAGGGGTTTCAGAAGCGCCTTTCAGAGCATTTCAAACTGCTCGATGCCATGAAAGTGAATTACTGCAGGAAAACAGAAGTGTACAAAGGCGGCCGGGAGTGAGTCATTCCAGGATTTTCTCGTCTATCGGCCCCTGAATGCAGTCAGGCACCACATCCATGCGCCAGATCCTCAGATCGCTGAGGAGAGAGTCGGCTCCGTGGGCCGTTGTGAAATCGATCTTCCTGACCTGCGGGCACTCCTGCGTATTCGGATTCGTGGTGAAGACCCTGTCCAGATAAGCCTCGCACTTTCTGCGCAGGCTGCTGATCTGCGGATCGTCGTCTCCCTTGACGAACCTGTTGTCGAGATCCTGCGTGACGAGGCAGTACCTTATATTGTTGTCCCGCAGCGCCAGCGCCCAGAACAGCACGGCATCGTTGCGGCTGTGATCGCTCGTCTTGCAGTTCAGCAGCGCGAAGGCCTTCAGGCGCTGCCTGCTGCATTCGGTGAGAAGGATTATGTCAGAATCCGGCCAGACCCCGGTTATGGTCTGCGTACATCTCCGGTTCGCCTTCAGAGTAAGAAAGCTCACTATGCTGCTCGCTCTGGGGTTGTTCCTTATACGATCGCCCTTTACGGCCAGGATGCCCTCGGCGTTCAGCGAATCATTGATGAAGTTCCTGATCGTCTCCTCGAAGTAGTTTCCGCTCGCTGTCACCCAGCTCTGCCTGGCCTTGTCGAGATCCACTCCCTTGAGATCTACGCAAAGCCTTATATAGTATGTCTGCAATCTGTCAATCGCTTCGCTGCCCCTGTATCCTGCGCTCCTGAGCATGCCGGATATGACTCCTACGTCCTTTATCGGCTTGAGGCCGAAGTCGCTGACGCTCTCCCTGATGTGCCGGTAGACGTCATCTCCATCCGTGTCTGAATCGCCTCTGATCGTCGATAGCATTTCTCCCCCTGACTGCGGGCCTCAAAGCTCACAGCTCTATCCCGTTGTGCTCCGCCTCGCCGGCGAGCCTCGCCTTTGCCAGCTCGCAGTAGCTCAGGTCGTGATCTATGCCGATCCCGCATCTGTTGTTCAGCATCGATGCTACGAGAGTGCTTCCGCTACCCATGAACGGGTCGAGCACAACATCTTCGACGAAGCTGAACAATTTGATGCATCTCCTCGGAAGCTCCACCGGAAATGGAGCGGGGTGGCCTATCTTCTTCTTGCTCTCGCCGGAAAACGTCCACAGGCCGTTGGTCCAGTCCATGAACTCGTCCCTCGTGATGTCTGACTTCCTCTTCTTGCCGTTCTTCTTCCAGCTGTGCTTGTACAGGATTACGATCAGCTCTACGGGCGCTATCACGTATGGAGCCGAAGGGCTCAGCCACGATCCCCACGCCGTCCTCCTCGATATATTGCCTTCGTTCCAGACCACGGTCGAGTGATATTTAAAGCCTATTCTCTTGGCTGTGGTCGTCATGTCGGCGCCTACGCTCTGCTGCCCTCCCTTGTTCTTGTCGAGCGGGATGTTGAGGCAGAACCTGCCGTCGTCCTTCAGCCATTCATAGCAGCGCTTCATCCACTTTTCGCTGAAGTCGAGGTAGCTTTCATATGATATCTTGTCATCGTATGATTCGTATTTGATGTCGACGTTGTACGGAGGGGAGGTCACGATGAGATCGGCGCTTCCCGGTGCTATGTCATCGGTCTTGAATATGTCATCGTTGATTATCTTCAGGCGGCTGTTTTCAAAGAATACCTTCCTGTCCCCAACGGACCGGGGCGCGAGTGAACTCTGCATCGTTTCCTCCCTGATTCTGCTGATCGTAAAGGTATAAGGGGACGGCCATCCCTGTCACTCCCACACCTGCATATTACCGCTCAAATCCTTCGCCATGAAAAATGGTGAAACTATTACAACAACGGTTTTCTGTCATGGCGGCAGCTACGCTCTTGAGTATATATTAACGCTCAAAATTATCAGATTCCCGCAGGTTGTGAGCCATGCTGATGATTATGATTAAATTATACAGTCCCTCACTGACAGCTTGCGTGTCAGTGCCTGAATCAGACGATCAGCATTTCTGCAATTCTAGCATTATCTGCAAAAACCTTTATGCCGGCACAGGCGATAAAGCTTTCACGAGCGGCTCGCCAATTTATCATCTGGAGAGCCTGTTTTTCAAAAAATGGTAAGAGGTCCCCACTATTTTATACATCATTATGTGTAATCTATTGACTTAATGTATCATATGGTGTATAATTAGACCAGGACAATGCAATAATATGTAAATATTATATCAGCATACGCATTTGGGGAAAGGATGTGAATGACATATGCCCTGACGAACGCGGCATTACCTTCATCGAAGTCAGGAAGGTAATAACGGGAATCGAGCGAAGAGTCTAATACCGTCAGAAAGAGGGAGGGAAAATCATGAATAAGAGAGCGTGCACCATCGTGCTGATACTTTTTCTCGTGCTGTGTTCGCTTTCGGCTGCATATGGCAGGGATAAGGCCTACATCATTTCGATCAACTCTCAGATCGACGAGGCCATGAGCCACTATGTGCAGCGCAGCATCGAAAAGGCCGAGAAAGATGGCTGTTCCACCATAGTGCTGGAGATCAACACTCCTGGAGGCCTCGTAGAGTCGGCTGAAAAGATCAAGGATTCCATAGTCAAGACAAAGCTCCATACAATAGCCTATGTGAAAGACAGGGCCTGGTCGGCAGGAGCCCTGGTAGCTCTTGCCTGCAAGGAGATCGTCATGTCTCCCGGCAGCACGATAGGCGCAGCAGAGCCCAGGATTGGCGGCGCTCCTGCCGATGAGAAGATCGTGTCGGCTCTGAGGGCCGATTTCGCCGCCGTGGCAGAGCTGAGAAACCGCCCTGTCGAGATCGTGAAGAGCATGGTCGACAAGGACATCGCCATCCCCAATGTAAATGAGAAGGGGAAACTGTTGACCCTGACCGTAAATGAAGCGATTAAACTCGGCATCGCCGACAGAAGCGCCAACTCTCTGGACGAGGTTCTTGCGCCGCACAAACTCGACGCTGCCATGGCAGAAACGCAGAGCCAGAGCTGGGCCGAAGTGCTGTCCAGGATCCTGACCAACCCGATTCTAGCGACCATCCTGCTGATCCTCGGCCTCGTCGGACTCCTGCACGAACTGGTTGCCCCCGGCCACGGCGTGGGCGCCGCGATATCGGTTCTCTTCCTCGGCCTCTTCTTCGGAGGCCACTACCTCGCCGGAGCAGGCAACTGGATCGCTATGCTCATCTTCGCGATTGGTGTCGTGCTGCTGATAGCGGAGATATTCCTTATCCCCGGGACAGGCATCGCCTTCGTGCTGTCGATCATCTGCATCGGTGCCGGGGTGGTGCTCTCCTTCGACAACATAACCACAGGGATCTGGGTCTTCGCGATTGCTCTTCTGGCGACAATCGTCATCACGTACTTCTCATTCAAGTACATTATGAAGACGAGCTTCTGGAAAGAAAGGATCGTGCTGAATCCGGATTACAAGGACGAAAAGGGATACAAGGCCGGCACCAGAGACTACACAGAGTTCATGGGCAGAACAGGCCTGACTCTCACGCAGCTACGCCCTGTCGGCAGAGCCCAGTTCGACGATGAGAAGCTAGAAGTCATCTCTGAAGGCGAGTTCATTCAGAAAGACGTGAAAGTGGAGATCATTCAGATCGAAGGCAACAGAATCGTAGTCCGCGAATCGACGGGGAAATAGGAGTGAACGCGCTTTCCCCGCAACTATAATTAAGGAGGTTTGGAAATGAATCCAGATGCAGCAATGGGTGGTGGATGCGTTGCGATAGTATTGATAGTGGTGTTCCTGGTTATTCTCTCGGTAATCGGGCACTTCATACCTCTTCCGCTGTGGCTCACTGCGCAGGCGGCGGGCGTGAGGGTGGGGCTCATGCAGCTCTTCTACATGCGCCTGAGAAAAGTCCCGCCTGAGCATATAATAAGACCGCTGATCATGGCCACCCAGGCAGGGCTGAAGCTGAGAGTGCAGGATCTCGAGAGCTACTATATGCAGGGCGGAAGGGTATTCCCTGTCGTAAACGCGTTAATCGCGGCTACAAAGGCCAATATCTCCCTGGATTTCCAGCGCGCCTGCGCCATCGACAGAGCCGGCCGTGACGTGCTGGACGCAGTGAAGATGAGCGTTAACCCGAAAGTGATAGAGACTCCTGAAATCGCTGCAGTGGCGCAGGACGGCATCGAAGTCAAGTCTTCGTGCAAAGTGACAGTGAGAGCCAACATAGAGCGACTCATCGGAGGCGCGGGAGAAGAGACAGTGATCGCGAGAGTCCAGGAGGGCATTTGTACCGCTGTCGGGTCGGCGGAGCACTTCCAACTCGTTCTCGAGTCGCCTGACCGCATATCCAAGACGGTGCTCGCCAAGGGGCTCGATGTTGGGACCGCCTTCGAGATCCTGTCGATCGACATCGCAGACGTGGACGTAGGCAGAAACATCGGCGCCACGCTGCAGACCAACCAGGCCGAAGCCGACAAGCAGATCGCCCAGGCAAGGGCCGAGACGAGGCGCGCCAACGCCATGGCGAAAGAGCAGGAGATGAAGGCGAAGGTGCAGGAGCAGAAGGCAAAGCTCATTGAGGCTCAGGCCCAGGTGCCGCTTGCGATGGCAGACTCGCTGAGGACGGGCAAGATGCAGGTTCTCGACTACTACCACCTTAAGAACATCATCGCCGATACGCAGATGCGCCAGAGCATCAGCGGCGTGACAGACGACAAACAATCATAGGAGGTGAACACAATGCCACAGGGATTAATACTCATTTTTGCGATAATAATACTGCTCTTCCTCGTGAGCTCGTTCCTGAGCTACGTGCCCATCCCGCTCTGGATTCAGGCCATGTCCTCCGGAGTGAATGTCGGTCTCTTTGAGCTGATGATGATGAAACTGCGCGGAGCACCTCCCAGCAAGGTAATCGGGGCGCTGATCATGGCCAACCAGGCCAAGCTGGGGATCAGGCGCGAGGAACTCGAGGCCCACTATCTCGCAGGCGGAAACGTGGAGAACGTGGTCAACGCGCTGATTCAGGCCGCAAAGGCGAATATCAACCTCGACTTCACCAGGGCTTGTGCAATCGACCTCGCAGGCAGAGACGTGCTCGAGGCGGTGAACATGAGCGTGAACCCGAAAGTCATCAAATCGCCTCTCATCGGCGCCGTTGCGAAGGACGGCGTGCAATTGAAGGCAACGGCGAGAATCACTGTCAAGGCTGACATCAACAAGCTCATCGGAGGAGCCGGAGAGGCGACCATCATAGCCAGAGTCGGTGAAGGGATATGCGCCACGATCGGATCGGCAGAGTCGCACAAGAGAGTGCTCGAAGCTCCGGGCCTCATCTCGGAGAAGGTGCTGGCCCGCGGCCTCGATGAAGGCACCGCTTACGAGATCCTGTCAATCGATATCGCCGATGTGGATGTAGGCAGGAATATAGGCTCACAGCTCAAGATAGAGCAGGCAAACGCCGACAAGCAGATTGCGCAGGCGCAGGCCGAGCAGAGAAGGATGCTGGCAGTTGCGCAGGAGCAGGAGAACAAAGCGTCAGTTGTGGAGATGGAGGCCAAGGTCATCGAATCTGAGGCGCAGGTGCCGCTCGCCCTCGCGTCGGCACTCAGGGAAGGCAAGATAGGCAAGCTCGAATAGAAAGGAAGGCGCCCCATGGACTTCTTGAAACAGGTTGGCAAGATGATCGAAGATGAAGCCGCCAAGGCCCAGGCGCAGATGGCAGATCAACAGAGGCTGCTCGATGATACCCAGCGCTCTATGGAGACCCGGAAAAAGACGCAGCGCTCAAGAGGGCAGATCCAGCAGAGAAGGGCACCTGCCCCTGTGCAGCCCGCTCCAGCCACGATAGATCAGATGGAGCAGATCGCGCGCTCGAAGATCACTTCGGCGGCGGCGATAAAGCCGGGGCTGAAGATCGGCTTCTCCAGAAAGGATATCATCAGAGGCCTCATAATTGCAGAGGTGCTCGAACCCAGGTGGAAGAAAAGAAAGACGAAATAGGACCGGCGGAATCCGGTTAAAAAGGCACAGATTGAAGTCATCTGTGCCTTTTGTTTTTCTTCAGAATTGTGCCATCCACTGCGGCAGGAGGACAGATGACCGCTCCGCTACCGTTTCTCCTTCAGCTGCTTTACCTTTTCGCGAAGCGGAGGCGTCGAAAGGCTCAGAGGCTCAAGGAGCACGAACTTGCTGAAGTAGTCTATCGCGCCATTGTAATCGCCGGCTTTCTCTGCCAGCACGCCCATGCCCCGGACTGCCTCCGAGTCCATGGCGTTGTATTTCATGGCCTGCGTGTAGGCTTCCCGGGCCTTGTCTATCTGCCCCAGAAGCGATCGGCTGTCACCCAGAAGGCTCCACAGATCCGACGCCGAAGGCGCGCAGCGGAGCTGCTTCTCCACTCTCCTGATTAGATCCTCGCCTGCCGTGCGGGCTTCTTTTGTCTTTCCGAGCAGGAACATGAGCTTCACTCTTCTTAGATCCATGTTCATCAGATCAGGGGAGGCTTCGATGGCCTCCTCCATTATCTTCATCGCCTCATCAATTCGGTTTGTCTTCATCTTCGTAGTGGCAAGCGCCACATAGAGGGCCTCATGGGCTTCCTTGGTGATATGAGGGCATTTGAGACCCTTTTCGGCTGATTCTTCAGCTTCGGGCCACTTGTTTCTTCTGACATAGTACTCGGAGAGGGCCAGGAAATTCCTTCCATCCACCTGGGAGAGCTCGAGAGCCTTGTTATAATAGCCGAGAGCCTCCTGATCCCTGCCCATCGCCTCCAGAACGATGCCGATATACCTGGCGTTGGCGTTTTCATCCCTCCGGTAGATTGAGAGGGCATCGTCGTATTTGCCGAGCCTGTAGTAGAGATCGGCAAGACAGAGCTCGAGGGCTCTGTGATACTTCATCCTGCTCGTGAGCTCGGCATCGGACGGCACTACGGTAAGGTAATATTCGATAGCTTCCTCGGAGCGGTCGAGCCTCACCAGTATTCTTCCCAACTCGAAAAGCGCCTGCACGTTCTTGTCGTCAGCGCCGATCGACTTCTTCAGCGACCCGATGGCTTCCTGAAAATAACCTGCATTGATCTGCTGGAGGGCCAGCTGAAGCCATGCATTCGAGTCTGAAGGCGACTTTTCAAGAAAGATCTTGTAGTCCTCTATCAGGCTTCTGCTCAGCTCTTTCCACTTGTCAGAGTATCCCTCTCTCGCATAAATCCTGAGAAGCTCGGACTTCCACTGCCTGTAGGAGGAATGCTCTCTGGTCTCGAGGGTGAGCAGCTCCTCGTAGAGTTCTATCGCAGTATCCATCTCCTTCGTTATCCTGGCGAGCCTCGCTGAGCCCTCGATCAATGGCACGCTTTTGGGACGCAGCTCCAGCGCCCTCGATGCGATTGCAAGACCGAACTGATGAACCTCCGAGCGCCTCTCCTTTGGAAGGCCGACTCCCTGCATCTCCTGGAAGAAGGTGTGGCCTACAAGGTCATCTGTATCGGGCTGGAGGGCGAAGACTTTTTCATAGGTCTCCTGCGCACGTCTGAAATCGAAGACTCGGACATAGGCAAGCGCGAGCCTCTTCCATGCATAGGCATCGTCGGGCTTCAGCTCGACTACCTTCTTTCTCCAGCCGAGAGCCTTGTCGTATTTGAAGCGCTCCTCCCAGAGCTCGCCAAGCTTCGTGGCAAAGAAAGGATTCAAGGAAAACCCGGCTGCTTCTTCAAGAGCCTCGCTCAACGCATCCTTGTCACCCATCTTCTTCATTACCTGGCAGCGCTGCATGTGGAGCTCTTCATTCTCGGGATCGCCCTGGAGGGCTTCCTCCACGGCCTGCAGTTCCTCTTCGAGATCCTCTCCGGTGTCCCCCATAACAGGCTTAACCGGTTTCTTTCCAAGCTCCTCTTCTTCGTCCTCTGCTCCCTCGGCGCCGCCGGAAACTGCCTTCTTCTTCATAAGCCCTTTCGGCTCAAGTCCTTTCCGCACGCCCATCACAGGCTTGTCAAACGCAGGTGGTGGATTTTTAGGATTGGAACTCTTTGAATCTTTCATCGAAATACCTCACTTACAGCCACATCGTTTTCCAGAGATGAACCTTGCAAATTACTGCCCAGGCCAGGGTTCGGCAGGCTTCACTAATCAGCATCACACTTGCAGCTCGCCTCGATCATCATCTCGGCATCTTCCTGGGATATGTTGGATACATAGCCGAACTCCATGGCAAGCATCTTTTTTGACTGCTTGAGCATATTCACTTCCTTCGGCGAGAGCTTCTTCTCTTTGCCGAGAAGCGAGAGGTCCTTTATCACTTCTGCGAGCTGATATACATCTGAGCTTTTAATCTTCTTCAGATTGACATTGTAGCGCTCAGACGACTTGATCGGCAGATCGCTCTTGCATTCTTTCAGGAAATTGAGAACCCTGGGAATCTCCTCCCTCGCGATGAGGTTCCTGATAAGATTGTTCTTCTGCTCCATATTGACCATAATCTTCAATTTGTCGTTCTGAAATGAGATTATGGAAAACTTGTTGACTTTTCCAAGAATGTCTTTCTCTTCTATCTTCTCCACAGTGCCGATCCCATAGAGTGGATGCATCACCATCGAGCCCACGCCATAAGAAGATGAAGACGACGGCTCACCGGCAGGCTTCCCGTCTTTCACGGTTAAACTCTCATCGTTCGCTTCACGAGCATTTCGACGCGCCATAATATATATATTTCATCTCCCCTGGTAGAAAATCCTCTCTTCTAAAGCAGAAACAACAGATCAAAACCACTCCCGTCACATCAGGGAGAAGTAATACTCTGAAACACTTCCGGCTCATTCCCGGAAAACACTGGCCCGATCGGGAATTCCGGGCACGTGACGCACAATCGGCCCTAAATTCTTACTTTGTCGAACATCTCCATCAGAGATTCCCTGCTTATACTGGGGTTTACCGCATGGCTTGTCATCAATGTAAGGGTGGCAGCCGATATTCCATATTTGACTGCCTCGAAAAAGTTCACTCCCCATAGAAAACCCGCTACGACTCCTGCCACGAGGGCATCGCCGGCGCCCACCGAATCGACCACGAGAGTCGAAATCGACGGTATGAAGCCGCTGAATTCCTCTGAGGCGCAGTATACGCCTTCCGGACCGAGGGTGATTATCACATACCTGACGCCCCTGCGTAGAAGCTCCATACCTGCCTGCTTTATGTCGTCGCTGGTGATTATGGGCCTTTCGACGAGAACTTCCACTTCCTCCCTGTTGGGAGTTGTCAGCGTGATATTCCTGAGATAATGGCGCATCACCTTTGCCTTGGCCGGCGAAACAGGCTCAACGCATACAGGAAGTCCCTTCTCTCTGGCAACCGAAAGGGCCAGCTCGAGCGTTTCCTCTGGAATGTCGGCGTCGAGCACCAGGTAGTCTGCGTCGTCGAACACTTCTTTCTGCGAAACGACATAATCAGGCGTGATGTATGACAGCGCAGTCATATCGGAGATCGATGCCTCCAGCTCTCCTCTGGGGTTTATCACCGCCATGAAGATTCCAGAATGCACATTTTCGAGAACCCTTATCCTCGATATGTCGACTCCGGCCCTGCCTGTCTCGTCTTTGATGACGGATACGAAATCGCGCTCGCCCACAGAAGAGAGAAGAACTGTAGGAATTCCTATTCTCGAAAGATTTTCCGCTATATTGCGCCCCACACCGCCTGCCGTTATCTCAATCCTGCCCGGGTTCTTCATCCTGGAATAGACAGCGCTTACGCTCCTGCCCTTTATGTCCACATTCGATGCTCCGATGACAACGACTCTGTTCTTCTCCATGTTCAAGCCTCCAGAACGATTAAGCATCACGCTCCGTCACGATGAAACCTGTCTGGCCATTCCTGATGCGATAATAACGAAAGCGCTGTGTCAACAAAGAACCTGAAAACACAGCACTGTCAATCCCATGAACGAAACCATCTGATGCCCACCGGACTTCATCCACATGTTCTATGAAAGGCCCTCTTTCTCCTGCCAGAGAAGGAGGGCGCAGCGGTCAGTAGCGGCGCTGAATGGGCTGGATGTTGTCGACGTTGTTGTTGTGCGTGTTCTTGTCAGCCCCCTTTGTCCTGGGAAATATATCGCTGTGTATCATCATCGATTCATAAGTAAGCGCCGAACCTGCGATCCGGGAGGAATCAATCGAGAGCCTGATTCCTTCTCCCGGTGCATCAGAGGACTTAATCGAGGCGCCGGGAATCCAGCCGAGGAACTGCTTTGCGTCTTCCCGGCGGGCCTTCGTGCCCTCCTTCCTGCTGCTGAGAGCTTCAAGCAGATAGGATTTAAGGAGCTTGGGCCAGAGCTTCTCGAAAAGGCTCTCATCGTTGAAGAAATCCACGCACAGAACCTCTCCGCCGATGGCCACCATGGCGCCTCTGGTTCCGGGATGCCTGTCTGGAAGGCCTTTGAAAATGTTGTAGAGCTCATCCATCCCCTGCTCGATGGCCGGAGCCTTGTATGTGTCGTTCAGAGCCTGGGATTTGGAAGTGTAGCCCAGTGACGACTGCGTGTTCTGCACGGCATCCCATACGGCGCCCTGCGCGCATGTCTCCCTGGCTCTCTGGCGCACTGATATGTTGGAGGCCGTTTTCTCCGATGAGAAGGATTTTGAATTGTACGTCCAGCGCCCGTGCTCTACACAGTAGGCGTCGACGATGAGCTTGCCGCTTTTCGGAGGCAGCAGCAGGTCGTTCTTCAGGATCCTGTCCTGCTTGCTTCCTGTCAGTATTTCTCCGGCCATTATGAAAACCCAGTCTGAAGATGTGTTCTGGATCATGATCTGGTTTACGCTCTCCCTTTCGAGCTCTTTGCAGGCTATCCCGCCTTTGGCGATGGCTTCGTCGAGAGTGATGACCTTAATCTTCTGAGGAGCCTTCTCTCCGCTTCCCACAAGTGGAAATATGGCTATGTTCCTGCCTGTCACAGGCTCTCCCACTGTTATGTGCTCAACGCTCCAGAGCAACGCCTTTTCACCTCCGGACGGCTCTGCACGCACTGCCTGGACTGCCAGGAGAAGCATGGCAAAAGCAAAAATAAGAACTGTACCCTCTTTTCTCATCGGTGTTCCCTCCTCGAGTTTCTGATCTGATATTTATACTGTGGAGAGCACTTTAATATTCCTGTTCAAAGAAGGAAAATATTTCCTGTTCTAGAACCTGAGAAATGGCTTCACTTATAGTAATGCTGCAATTATAGATACTCGCGAGTAAAAAAGAAAGAAAGGTGCAACAGTCCATGAAGGTCAAAGAATGTTCCTTCTGTGGAAAGAATCTGGAAGAGAGCGCTCCCATAATCGCAAATGACAGGGCCGCAATCTGTACGGACTGCCTCGAGGAGTGCTACAGCCTGTCAAAAGAGCTTTCGCTGGACCCTGCAACGGCGTCAGGTGAAAGGGAGCAGGGTGGAAGCGCCGCAGAGAAGGCGCCTGCAGGAAAGGCCTCGGCAAAAAAGAATCCCGGAACCAAGGCAGGGCGAAAATGAGACTTCCCTGACGGATAGGAGCTTCATTTCATCAGGGAGCAGGAAGAATACTGAAAAAGACATGAGGAGGATTTCATGATAAAGGGAGTCAACCACCTGGGCATAGCCACAAAAGATCTGAAGGCCATAACAGAGCTTTACAGGCAGCTTCTGCCTGACGCTCAGGTCCATCAGGCGGAGATCGCGGACCAGAAAGTGCGCGTATCGAGCTTTTCAGTCGGCGAGACCCATCTCGAGTTCCTCGAGCCCACGACCGCTGAAAGCCCGATAGCAAAATTCCTGGAGAACCGCGAGACAGGCATCCATCATATAGCCTTCAGCACGGACAATATCGGAGAAGAGCTGGCAAGGCTTAAAGAGAAGGGATTCAGGCTCATTGACGAGACGCCGAGAACCGGATTCGGAGGGCTCAAGATAGCCTTTGTGCATCCAAAGAGCGCCGGAGGGCTCCTGCTGGAGCTCTGCCAGGAGCAGTCATGAAATCAGGTGACGATATGTGAGAGAGATACACACGGATATCATAACAGAGTCGGTGTCCTCGTTGTGCAGGGAGGCCTGCCTGAGCCTTCCTGATGATATCATGCAGTGCTTGACCGAAGCGTTCGAGAGAGAAAAGTCCCATCTCGGCAGAGAAGCCATCGCCGCAATACTGGAAAACGCCGCAATAAGCAGAAATGAAGGGATCCCGCTCTGCCAGGACTGCGGACTCACCGTGATCTTTGCAGAGGTCGGACAGGATCTCCATATATGCGGAGGCGATTTCAGCAAGGCTCTCGCCGAAGGCGTAAGAAGAGGCTACATTGAAGGGTATCTCAGGAAATCGGTGGTAAAAGACCCCGCCTTCAGCAGGATTAACACAGGAGACAATACGCCGCCTGTGATATACATGGACATAGTGCCCGGCGACAGGCTGCGCCTGTCTATCGCACCGAAAGGCGGAGGCAGCGAGAACATGAGCGCCCTTGCCATGCTGAAGCCTTCATCAGGCGTTGAAGCGATCGCTGATTTTGTAGTGCATACAGTCAGGAAGGCGGGCTCCAACCCATGTCCGCCCATCATAGCGGGAGTTGGGATCGGCGGAAGCGCAGACAGGGCCATGGTCCTGGCCAAGAAATCGCTTTTCAGAAAGGCTGGAATGCCAAATGAGATTCCTGAATATGCGATGCTCGAGCGCACCATTCTGGATGCCATAAACGCATCCGGAATAGGGCCTCAGGGCTACGGCGGAAACGTTACGGCGCTTGCTGTTCACATAGAGACGTTTCCGTGCCATATCGCCAGCCTGCCTGTCGCGGTGAATCTTCAGTGCCACAGCGCGCGTCACAGGGAGGCTGTTCTGTGAATATATCCGAAGCCGTGCCCGGCAGGGGGAGATGAGTCATGGAAGGAAGCCCGGTCGAAATAGCGCTTCCTCTGAGTGAAGAGAAGATACGGCCTCTGAAGGCCGGCATGAAAGTGCTGCTTTTCGGAGAGATGCTCGCGGCAAGAGACACTGTGCACCAGAGATTTGCCGGACTGCTGAAGAGGGGCGAAAAGCTTCCTGTCTGCCTCGACGATCAAACCATATACTATATGGGACCTTCTCCTGCAAAGCCTGGCGCTGTAATAGGGGCTGCCGGCCCGACGACATCCGGGAGAATGGATTCGTTCACCGTGATGCTGCTCTCACAGGGCCTGAGAGGAATGGTGGGGAAAGGATCGAGAACACAGGAAGTAAAAGATGCAATCGTGAAATATCGTGCCATATACCTTGGCGCAATGGGAGGTATAGGCGCACTTTTGTCAAAAAAGATCATAGATGTAAAAACACTGGCTTTTGAGGACCTGGGTGCAGAAGCGCTGCGCATGATCACCGTGCGGGAGTTTCCAGCAGTGGTGATAAACGACATGTACGGCGGCGATCTCTACCTGGAAGGCATAAGAAAGTACGAGCGAAGTTGAGGTTACGACCATTATGAGCAACACAGAAAGAATCTGGGAAGCCACTCCCAGGGAAGTGAAGGATCTTCTCGAAAAAGAGCTTTCCAACCCTGATTCGCCGATTTTCCTGTTCAAGGGGTGGTGCAAGAAGTGCGGAATCTGCATAGATCTCTGCCCGCACAAGGTCTTTGAATGGGGAGAGGACAGGTATCCAAACGTTCCCAACCCCGAAAAGTGCAAGAACTGCGGGCTCTGCGAATATCGCTGCCCAGATTTTGCAATTACTGTACTCAAGCTGAGAAAGTAGAGGCCCGTCATGAAGGAAGAAACGCTACCATATTACGGCAATTCATGGGTTGTCAGGGACCGGAACAGCGATCTGAGGGAAGTTGACTATATCTCGAAGTTCATCCAGGGAAACGAAGCCTGCGTGGAAGGGGCTCTGATTGCAGGGCTGGACTTCTACGGAGGCTATCCCATCACGCCATCTTCGGAGATCGCCGAGATCCTGTCGAGACGGCTCCCTGCTGAAGGCAAGGTCTTCATCCAGATGGAAGATGAGATCGCCAGCATCGCATCGTGCATAGGAGCCTCGATCGGAGGCGCCAAGGCCATGACGGCGACAAGCGGCCCTGGTTTTTCGCTGATGCAGGAGAATATCGGATATGCAATAATCACCGAGATCCCTGTGGTCATCATCAATGTCCAGAGGCTCGGCCCCAGCACCGGAGCGCCGAGCAGCCCGTCACAGGGCGATGTGATGCAGTCCCGCTGGGGCACTCACGGCGACCATCCCATTCTGGTGCTGTCCCCCCCGTCGGTGAAAGACTGCTTCGAGATGACAATCATGGCATTCAACTTCGCGGAGAAGTTCCGCACACCTGTCATACTGCTGTCTGATGAAGTCGTGGGACACATGAGAGAGAAGATACTCCTCCCGCCAAAGGAATACGTGGAGAAGGAGATAAGACAGATGCCCACAGAGCGCCCGTCTGTCTATGCCCCGTTCAGATCCCAGGATGGCGAGATAGCCGCTCTGGCAGCGCTGGGCAAAGGCTACAGGTATCATGTGACAGGCCTTCTGCACAACGAGGAGGGCTTCCCCACATCCGATTCGAAGGAGATCACGAAATGGTTTGACAGGGTGTTCTGCAAAATGGAGAAGCATATCAAGGACATTTACCTGTACCGCACATTCTTCACCGACGACGCAGAAGTCCTCGTCATCTCGTTCGGGATCACATCCCGGAGTGCGCACAGCGCCGTCGTAGAGGCGAGAGAGCAGGGGATCAAGGCAGGCCTGCTGCAGGTTCTCACCATCTGGCCGATCGACGAGGCATTTATCGAGGAGATCTGCGCCAAACGAAGCATGATCGTGGTGCCAGAGATGAACAGAGGGCAGTTCGTGCTCGAGATAGAGAGAATCACGGGACGGAAGGTTCCCATCAAGAAAGTTAATAGATTTGACGGTCATATGATTGATCCGGACACTATACTGGAGGTTATAAAAGGGAATGAGAGAGAGAACATCACCGCCAATTGTTGATTTACTTAGAAGTAACAAGAAATTTCCCACAGTGTGGTGTCCTGGCTGCGGCATCGGCGTCGTCATGGGCGCGATCGTAAGGGCTGCGCTGAGCCTGGGCCTCGATAAAAACTATGTGGCCATGGTTTCGGGGATCGGCTGCTCAGGCCGAATGCCTGTATACCTTGATTTTCATACTGTCCACACCACTCACGGAAGGGCGCTCTCATACGCCACAGGCCTGAAGCTGGCCCGCCCCGAGATGGAAGTCATAGTCGTGATGGGAGACGGCGACAGCCTGGCGATAGGAGGCAACCATTTTATCCACACAGCCAGGCGAAACATAGAGCTCACGGCAATTGTTATCAACAACAGAATCTACGGCATGACAGGCGGCCAGTACTCGCCTGCGACGCCTACATCGTGCTTCTCCACGACTTCGACTTTCGGAAACATAGATCAGCCCTTTGACATATCGAAGATGGCAGAGGTCGCAGGCGCGGCCTATGTCGCCAGAAGCACAGTCTATCACGTCATGGAGATGGAGAAATATATCGCCAAGGGAATCGAGAAGCGGGGCTTTTCCGTCGTGGAGATCATGAGCAACTGCCATACATACTTCGGCAGGATGAACCAGATCAAGACCCCCTTCGAGATGCTCAACTGGTTCAAGGACAACACGACCATGGCGAACGGTCCCAATGTGAAGGAAGAAGAAAACAGCAAGATCAAGAGAGGGATCTTCGTGGACAGGGATGTCAGAGGCTTCCTGGAAGAGTATCAGAATGTGCTGATGAAGGCGCGGAGACAGAAAAAATACAGGAAGATATCATAAAGGAGTATCGTGATGGAACGTTGTGAAATAATTCTCTCAGGAATCGGCGGGCAGGGACTGCTGCTGGCAGGGCTCATACTCGGTGACGCCGCTGCGATTGGCGAGGGAAAATACGCTGCCCAGATTGAATCATACGCACCGCTCGCACGAGGCGGCTCCAGCCAGTCTGAGCTCATCATCAGCAAGACTGAGATAGACTATCCCAAGGTGAGAAAAGCCGATATCCTCGTAGCGCTTGCTCAGGAAGCATACCTGGAGCAGATCGGCCGTGTGAGAGAAGACGGGCTCGTAATCGCTGATGTGCCTGCCGTCAAACCTGCCGGCCTGATTAAGACCATTGAGATACCCCTTACGGACATAGCGCGCGAAAGCACCGGAAAAACCTTCACCGTATCAATAGTCGCGCTGGGCATTGTTGCGCGCCTTACAGGAGTGGTAAGCCTCAGCTCTCTGCTCAATGCTGTAAACTTCAGAGCCCCCATGGGAACAGAGGAGATCAACAGGAAAGCTGCGAGTGCAGGATATGCCGCTGCGGAAAAGTATATATCCCAGATCGGCGAGCCGGCTTTGAGCTGAATGCGACAGCAGGTCAGTCGTTTCGGGCAGGGGTTTTTCTATGAACCTGGACGGTCATGTCGTACTTGAGCTTGCCGACCTGAACCGGGTTTATTGTGTAGAATATGACCCTTTTGATCTCGCCCGGCTCCATCGTATCTATTGTGACAGTATCCTCGAAAAAGACCTCTCCTTCCGGATAGCGGAAGGTGCAGTGCGCCACCACGTTCTTCATCGGCCTGTTTCTGCCGTTCTTGACATCGGCATAGACCCTGAGGGCTGTGACCTGCTCCAGCACGTTCACTATCGGATCTTCCTTGAACAGCGATATCGTCACCGCTTTTTTCCTGCGCTCGCCATTTGCCGTTTCTTCTACAGGCGGCTTAGCCAGCGCAGTAGCCTGCTGATCCACTGCGCCCTGTGTCTTCACGTCCGGAACAGGCTGCTGTTCTCCATTACCGGGATTTTTGTCACCTGCAATCTGCTTGCCTGCAGCTGCGGGCTCCTTTTCTCCGCCTGAAGCCGCAGGCTTCTCCACGGCAACTGCCTTCTGCTCGCTCACTGCCTTTCCGGTTTTGATGTTCAGGATGCTCTTCGCGCTGTCCCAGTCTATTGCATACCCGAACTGCATCGCCATTCCCCGTAGCGGCAGGAAGACCCTGTCCTGGAACTGGAGCCCCTTGACAGGCGTCTCCTTGTTTCCGATGGAGACCCACAGAGTGCCCGGGTCCCAGGTGAAGCTGTTATCGAAGACCTTTCGCATCTCTTCAGCCGGCACGAAGACCTCATCGGCGATGACTATGTACTCTACGTTGAGAGGCTTGCTGTCCACACGGACAGAGATCATCTGAGAGGCAGGTATCGTCTGGGCCTCGACCGGAACAGCCCCGACACCCGTCCAGAAGAACAGGGAAACAATAAATACAATTGCCATCACTGTACGCATGACCTGATCCTCTTCCTTCTGACAGCCGCTAAATCGAGCGCCTCTTTTTCTTCTTCTTTCTCTTGCGCCTTCTGTCACTTTCGTCTTCGTCTCCGCCTTCAGAAGAGTCTTCATCGTCCCTGGAGTCGGCATCAGACGATGGCTCCTCGCCGGCGAATATCTCGTCGGCGATCTCGAGCAGCATCGGTATCTCGAACTCCGGCACCTCCTCCTTCTGTTGAGGGGCTTCGACCACGCTGTCGATCTCGGTTATATCCGGCGCCTCGTCTTCGAGTATGATTATGTCGTCGTCGCCAAGAGTGATGAGAAGGGACGAATCCCTGTCTGTCAACTCCATCTCATCTTCGATGATGACAGGAGCCTCTTCCCTTTTTTCTATGGCCGGCTCTGCGGCTTCAGGCTCCTTCTTCTCCTCTGCGATGAGATCGGCCGGCAGCGGAAGGCCGATTGCCTTCTCCATATCGGCTTTCCTCTCGAGCAGAGACGCCTTTTTGTCACCAGACAGGTCTGCAGATCTCAACATCTCGAAGAACTCCCTGCCTGCCTCTTCCTTTTCATGGACTTCCTGCAGAGCCGAGAAATATCTTACGATCATATCTATGTTGGAATACTCATTTTTCAGAGCGCTCTTCAGTATTCTCTTTTCACCGTCGTTATTCTTCAGCGCGTGATAGAGATCGGCCAGCTTGAAATATAGCTCTGACGAGCGATTCCTGCTGATCAGCCGCTGGTACTGAAGCGCCGCGAGAGCGGATTTGCCGTTCTTTTCATAAAGCTCTGCAAGCTTCAGAGGATATTCGAGGTTGTTCGGCGCTATCTTCATCGCCCTCTTGTAGTGCTGCGCCGCGCCTTCTATAAGATCCAGCGACAGAAGTGTCTCGGCGATCTCCCTGTGGGCTCCTGAATCCGATGTCCTGACATTTGACAGTCTCGAGGCTATCTCTTTAGCCTTCCCTTTCTCGCCCATCTTTTCATAGGCCTGGATCAGCTTCAGGCACGGGTTGTATGACTCTGCATTGACTGCGAGAAGCCTGTCTATCAGAGGGGCGGCCTTGGCCTCGTCGTTCCGGCCCAGGTATATCTCGCTGAGCTTTTCCAGGGCCTTCACATTCTGGGCGTCGATAGACAGAACCTTGACGAAGTGTGACTCTGCAGACGCTTCGTTCTTCTTGGAGAAAGCCTCCAGACCGGCCTGCATCTCCTCCTTGATCTGCAGTTGAGTCTCATAGCTCTGAACCGCGCTGGCAGGCTGAGTTGCGATCCCGGCAGACGGAATCAGCTCGGCTCCAACGGCAGGAGTGTCGTGGAGCACCATGCCGTCGTCATCTTCGAAGATCGGAGGGAGCTCCTCTTCTCCTGAGCTTATCGTGATATCCACCGTCTCATCGAGGGAGATGTCGGTGATCTCAGTTGTCTTTCCGCTTTCATCATCGGAGTCGATCTTCTCTCCTATCAGCTCGAGTATGTCATCTTCATCGAAGAGAGGCACCTCCTCCTCGAATACAGGCTTCTTCCTGTCATCTTCCTTTGAAGACTGGGAGCTCTCTCCCTCAAGCGCCTTCTTCTCCTGCTCTCTCTTCGCGGCCTCTCTCCTTGCCAGCGCTTCCTTGACGAGGTCTGCGGAAAGGACTGTCGTTCTGTAGGAAGTCTCATCTTCTTCCAGGATCTCGCCCTGCGCCTTTTCAGGCTCATTGGAGGCCACAGGGCTGTCATAGTCCTCGAGCTCTCTCGAGAGCTCCTCTTCAAGATCGACCAGGATATCGTCGGCGTCCACCACTATCGTTTCGATGTCGGATTCCACAGCAGACGCCGCCTTTTCCGGAGTCTTCACGGCTTCCTCTTCAACGGCGGCACTCGACAGCTCCCTTGTCTTCGCGTCTTTTTCTGATTCATCATCGAGCGACAGCTCTCTGGTCTTCACGTCTTTTTCTTCAGCTGCGCCTGCCGAGAGCTCCCTTGTCTTCACGTCTTCTTCCGGCTCTTCGGCCTTCTCCACAGAAGGCTCTTCCACTTTTATGAAACCCGGAGTCACGGCAGGGGTCTCGTGGCTCTCCATCTCCTCTTCGAGTATCTCCATCTCGCATGCGAGAAGAACCAGATACTCCTCGTCACTCTCGTTCTTGGCGCGGTTCAAAGCCTTCTTGAGGTATTTCAGGGCTTTCTGCATCTCCTGCCTCTGCCTCATCAGCACAGCGAGGTAGTACCCGGCCTTGTATTCATCTTCATTCTTCTCATAGATGCCGCCCAGCACTGATTCGGCCTTCACGAGATCGCCCCGGACATATGATCCGATTCCGTCTTCAAGTGAAAGGACAGGCTCGGCTTCGGCGTCTTCATATGCAAAGTCGCTCTCAGGAAGCATGGGAATATCGAGACACTCTTCAGCGCTGAGCATCATCGCTGCCCTTTCACGCTCGGCCTTTTCCCGCTCGGCGCGCTCGACCTTTTCCCGCTCTTCTCTCTCGCGCTCCGCCTTCTCACGCTCCTCGCGCTCGACCCTGTCGCGCTCGGCTCTTTCACGCTCAGCCCTCTCGCGCTCCTCTCGCTCGACCCTGTCGCGCTCGGCTCTTTCACGCTCTGCTTTCTCGCGCTCAGCCCTCTCGCGCTCTTCCCTCTCGCGCTCAGCCCTCTCGCGCTCAGCCTTCTCGCGCTCAGCCCTCTCGCGCTCAGCCCTCTCGCGCTCAGCCCTCTCGCGCTCAGCCCTCTCGCGTTCCGCGCTCTCGCGCTCAGCCCTCTCGCGCTCAGCCCTCTCGCGTTCCGCGCTCTCGCGCTCAGCCCTCTCACGCTCCGCGCCTTCGCGCTCAGCCCTCTCACGCTCCGCGCCTTCGCGCTCCGCCCTCTCACGCTCCGCGCCTTCGCGCTCAGCCCTCTCACGCTCCGCGCCTTCGCGCTCCGCTCTCTCGCGCTCCGCGCCTTCGCGCTCCGCTCTCTCGCGCTCCTCCCTCGCCGTGTCTGCCGACACGGCTCCCGGGCTTTCGCTGAGATCGGGAAGCATGGCAGCCGAGAGATCGAAAGAAAGGCCTTCATTATCGAGGGACGGCATCAGATCGCCGGAAAAATCCGTCTTCCCGGCCTCAGAAGACAGTCTCCTCTCTTCGACAACCGGCTCGGCTCTCACTGCCTCGACAGGCTTTGCAGTCTCCGCGACGGGCCTTACAGGCTCAGGTCTGACAGGCTCGGCTGCAACCTCTTCCTTCTCTGTCAGAATCTCGATTGGAGGCATCTCTTCCCTCGCCGGGACTTTCTTTTCTCCGAAAAGCACCGCCAGGGCGTCCTGCGCCTCTATGTTGTCCGGCGTTATCCTGATTACGTTGTAATACTCCTGCTTCGCCAGTTCGAGCTTCTCGAGCCTCTGGTAGAGCCTCGCGAGGGCGATGTGGTAATCCGCATCCTGGGTTTTGAGCGCCGATGCCCTCTGATACTGCTCGATGGCGAGGTTTATCTCGCTTATCTCCTCATAGGCCTTGCCGAACATGAACCTGATCTCGGCGTTCTCCGGATCGCGGTTGATGAGCTCGTGGAACATGGACGTTCCTTCCTTGACCTTTCCGGCTCTCATCAGCGCGTTTGCGAACTTGATCTTGATGTCCTTGTCGCCGGGAGAGATGTCATAGGCCCTCTCGTAGTTGGAGATCGCCTCGCTGATGCGGCCCTGTGAGAGCAGGGCGTCGCCCTTGTCGCAGAGCGCTGGAGCATATGCGGGATCCGCCTTTATGGCCTGGTTCAGGTAGTCAGTCGCAACCTCCACGTTGTTTCTGAACCTCAGATATATTATTCCCATGCCGTGCAGTGAAGGGGCGTGATCGGGCTGGCTCTTGAGAGCCTTCTGGAACTCCTCGAAGGCGTAGTCTCCCTCTCCTATCTCGACAAAGGCCAGGCCAAGCCTGTAGTGGGCCTCCATCGACTTCGGATCGACTTCCAGCACGGTTCTGTACTCCATCACCGCGTCGTCTATCCTCTTGAGCTTCAGATAGATGTTGGCCAGCTCGAAGTGCGTCGATGCCTCGTTGGGTTTCAACTGAATCGATTTTTTAAGGTTCTCGAGAGCCGAATCGAGATCGTCCCCCTTTGAATATGCAACTGCCAGGTGATAATAGTACGACGCCTCGTTGGGCGAGAGCTCGAGGGCTTTCTTGAGCTCATCTATGGCTTTGGAGTAATTACCTGTCTGAATGTACTCAATTCCGAGGTTGTAGAATGCATATGCATCCTTCGGGTTCAGCGTGGCGGCGTGATAGAAATGGTTTATGGCCTTCTCATGATTACCCGATCTGGAATAGGCAGTGGCCAGATGATAATGTGCGTATGGGTCGGCAGGGTTGATCTTCAGCGCGTTTTCGAGGCTGTCGATGGATTTCTTTGTCTCTCCCATCTGAAGGCACAGGAAGCCGAGCTGATAGTATGCCTCGGCATATTTCGGATCCAGCTCGATCGACCGCTCATACTCCATGATGGCGAAATCGGGCCTGTATATCGCCTCACAGGCCTTCGCGAGGTTGAAATGAACCTCCGGGTTGTTCTTGTCGAAATCGATCGATTTCTGGAACGCCTTGATGGCGAGCTTGAAGTTCCCCTGCTTGAAATACACCCTCCCGAGACCGTAATAGATCCTGGAATCATCGGGATCGAGCTCGAGGGCCCGCTCATACTGCTTTACGGAAAGGGCGATCATATTCTCCTTTTCGTAGATAATCCCGAGATTCAGGTACGCGTCAGGATACTTGGGGTTTACCGAAACGGCCTTCTGATACTGTGTTATGGCGTATTTGTTCTGATTGAGCGCCGAGTAGACGTCTCCGGCCTTGGCATATGCCTCCCAGAGCTTGGGATTGATGTCGATTGCCTTTTTAAAGCTCTGAAGCGCCAATTCCGGCTTGTCGAAGAACTTGTAGGCGAGGCCTAGCTGATAGTGGGCGTAAGCATTGTCAGGGCTCACCAGGATCGGCCTCTGGAACTGATTCAGCGATTCATCGATCTTTCGCCTGTAGAACACTGCCGATGTAGGGTCTTTGAGGAAATTGATCACATTGGAATCAATTTCCCATGCCTTCTGCCACTCGTCGATTGCCCTGGAAAGCTCATCCGCTCTTGCAAAAAGAAAGCCGATGTGAAGCCGGGCGCGGGCGTGCCTGTTATTGAGGCGGATGCACTGTTCATATCCCTTGTAGGCCTCGTTATAGTCGTTTGACTCCTCATATGCCATCGCCAGACCAAAATGAGCTTCCGGATCATCTGGATTAAGCTTGACAAGGGTCGAGTACTTCTGAAGCGAATGACTCGCTTTGTCGACCATTCTATCACTCCTTACCTCACGCGTATATGGCAGCGTATTGTACCCTGCTCACGGCAGGGAGTTCACAATCCTATTATACTCCAAAAAATACAAGACGTTCACCACTTGTCAGAGTCGCGGTGAATTTATTCCGCTGCGGCGCACGGCACGACAACCATGCCTCCGCTCCCTTTTGTCAATTGGTATCTTCTATTGCCTGCGGCTTTTTCCTGCATGCAGGCGATGACTGAAGGGTACATAATGGCGATGTAGAATTTGTATAACTGCCGACCCTGCGGAATTTCCTTCTCTTCAGATGTGAAGTGATATCACAGCGCTCAGGATTCAGCATGATTTCCGTCTGCCGGCTTCGACGTCACATTTATTCAGAAACACATGAAATCACAGACAAGAGCATGATAAAAAAGGAACCCGGAAGAAAACTCACCAGGCCTGCCGAGGCATTGAAGGCGATGCTGCCTATAATGATAATCAGCATCGTGATGGCCGTGCTGTGCTATCTGGTCAGCAACAGAAGCTTCAGCGAGTATGAGAGATGGGTTCTTTACTCGCACTTCACAAACCGGGCTCTCATGATGAATTACAGGGAGCCTTTCAACCCATCGATTGCCATCATCGGAGTCGATGACAAGACACTGAATGAAGACAGACTTCCGCTTATATACTGGAACAAGCGCTTCGAGCCTGTAATAAGGATGCTCCTGAAGAACGGCGTGAAAGTGATCGGTTTGGACGAGATTCAGTATCTCACGATGGAAGATTCCCTCGGCGTAATCATAGACAGTGAATGCAGGGAACGCCTCACCGATGATCTGTACTCGCTTCTGAAGAACAGAGGCATAGAGAGAGCGGTCATTTCAGGATGGATCGACTCTATGGCCGCAAAGATGCCGATTGCGTCGAAAGACAGGGAGATGGCCATGCAGATGCTGAAGCACAAGGTGGTGCTGGTCGCAACAATCGATACTGAAGGATCGCTTGTCAAATCAATAGATATAATCTCCCTTGCTGCAGGGTGGGACAACCTGGGGATAGCCGATATAGGGCTTTTCAAGGATCAGAGAGCAGTCTACCAGTATCCTATATTCAGGACGAAATCCGTGGATGGTAATAACACCAGAGACCCGGAGCTTCCCTCCTTTGCGGTCAGAATTGTGGAAAAATTTACAGGCTCGAAGTTCGCCGGCGAACAGGGAAGAGCGATAGTCAAGAGGGACGGGACACCTATCCCAGTGGACAGCGGCGGGAGGCTGTGGATCAACTACAAAAGACCCATGATAAAAGAAAAGGATACAGGTATTTTCTATTCTTTCGGCGATGCGCTGAAGGAAGCAGAGAAGGGGAACGATGACTATTTCAAAACCAACTTCAGCGGCAGGATAGTGCTCATAGGGATGACCGCCAAGCATGAAGATGTCTTCAGGACCCCCTTCGAATCTCTGAATCTCAGAGGCAGCACAGTAGAAATCAATAAAAATGGTGACAGGATAATCTCTGAGTACTGGATGCCAGGCGTGGAGATTCACGGCCATATGATAGGCACCATACTGGACAGCAGATATCTCAGAGTGGCAGGCACATCGACCAACCTGGCCGTTGTGCTTCTGATCTCCCTGCTCACAGGGTATATCACTTACCGGGCGCGCCCTTACAAGGCTCTCATGCTCTGTATCGGTCTCGGCTTTCTCTATTATGGAGCTGTTTTCGCATGCTTCACATATCTCAACACGTGGGTCTGCTTTTTCACATCCATACTCTCCCTCGCAGGCACTTTTTCCGCCGTATATCTTTATAAATTTGTAACGGAGGAGCAGGAGCGGCAGAGAATAAGGAAGCTGATGGGCCGCTATGTCTCCACTAACGTGATGGAAGCGCTCCTCAGCAATCCGAGCCAGCTGGCCCTCGGAGGCGTCAGGAAAAAGGTGACCATCCTTTTCTCTGACATAAACAACTTCACGCCCACATCGGAGAGGCTCACTCCCGAGGAGCTGATGCGCTATCTGAACAGCTATTTCGACGAGATGAACGCTGTAATCCTCAAATACAACGGCACGATAAAGCAGTTCGTCGGCGACGAGATCATGGTGATGTACGGCGCGCCGCTCGAGCAGCACGACCAGGCCCTGAGAGCGGTCAACACGGCCCTCGAGATGGTAGACAGGCTCCATGAGCTGAAGAAAAGCGATCCTTCCGGAAAGAAGGGCTTCTACGAAGTCAAGATAGGCATACACACCGGAGAGGTGGTAGTGGGGAATGTAGGCTCGCATGACAGAACGGAATACGCCGCAGTTGGAGATAATGTCAACCTGACTTCCAGGATAGAGGGATTGAATAAAAAGCTGGGAACGATAATATTAATAAGTGAGGATACCTGGCGTGAGGTGAAGGACGATATCACCAACGCGGAATTTCGCTCTTTCGAGCCCCAGGAGGTGAAAGGTAAAACCCAGCGTCTCACCGTATATGAAGTCAGAAGACCAGAACAAGGAGGTCAAAATGAATAGAAAGAATATCCTGATAATTGTAATAGTCTCCATTGCCCTCATCAGCGTGCTCCTCTCAGCGTCGGCATCCGTGACATGGGCTGCAGGTGCCGCGGGAATCATTACCGATCTGAAAGGGAGCGTCACTGTAAACGGAAAGAAAGCCGAGCTGCTTCAGGAAGTCCAGTCCAAAGCAGTATTGACCGGCAAGGCAGGCTCAAAAGTCACAGTCTCGTTTCCAAAGGACGGCCATACAGAAAGCGCCTCAGGAGAGTTCAAGGTGACTGTCGGTGATAATGCGCTGATTGGCTCCGGGAACGGCAAAGTCGTAAAAAAGAATACGATTACGAAAAGGACAGGCGGAATAACACCAATTCCGATCACCTCTTCGATGCCGGCTGCAAAGAAATTACGTGGAATGACTGGAGTTGCCATCTCACCGGTTCCATTCGACACAGTAAGCTCTGTCTGCCCATCTTTCATATTTGAGCCCAACAGCGCAGATCACTCAGTGGTCAACTATGTGGTGATAAAGAACAGCAAGGATGCAAATGACACTCGGGCCATAGAGATAACGAAGAAAGACGGCAGAGTGATCGCAGTGGAGTATCCAAAGGATATGACACCGCTTGCAAACGACGCGACTTACAAATGGTGCGTTTCGAGCAAGGACAGGGAAGATTCCATGATAGGCAACGGGACGTTCACATTCACGGTACTGAGCGCCGAGAAAATCTCCGCGCTGAAGAAGCAGGAAGAAATCGCAAAAAAGCTCGTGGAAAAAAACCCTGATGACCTGTCTCCATATGTCAGCCTCATATCGCTGTATCTCTCAAACAATGCTTACTCGAAAGCAGTTGAATACGCCGAGCTGATTGAGAAAAGGCGGCCCAATGACCAGAACATAATCGGACTGATAGACATGATTTACACCCAGGTCTACGGATCAGAATACAATACGACAATCAAGTCTCAGTTGCTGCAGCTGAAGAAAACAAAGCAATCCAAGTAAAAGCAAAGGACTATCATGAAAACGATTGAATGGCGCGACTCATGTGTTCGTATCCTGGATCAGAGGAAGCTTCCTCTCTCCACAGAGTATCTGGAATGCAGAGACTACAACGAAGTGGCATCAGCGATAAAGACGCTCGCCGTCAGGGGAGCTCCGGCAATCGGCGTGGCCGCGGCGATGGCGATGGTCCTCTCCATTGCAGAGTGCCGGGATGACCGGGACCTCCTCGTCAGAAAACTCGAGGAGGCCAGAACGACTCTTGCCGCGACGAGACCCACAGCAGTGAACCTGATGTGGGCTCTCGACAGGATGATGAAGAGAGCTGTCGAGACAGGGGGCAGCGCGGAAGAGCTGAAAGCCGCGCTGATGAAAGAGGCAGAGCTGATCGCTGATGAAGACGAGCGCATGTGCAGGTCCATCGGGGACTTCGGAGCGGAGTTGATTGAAGACGGCGACGGCGTGCTCACCCACTGCAACGCCGGAAGCCTTGCCACATTCGGATACGGCACGGCCCTGGGCGTATTGCGCTCCGCTCACAGAAAGGGCAGGAAGATTCATGTCTATGTGGACGAGACAAGGCCTCTTCTGCAGGGCGCCCGCCTGACATCATGGGAGCTGAAGGCAGAGGGGATACCTTTCACGCTTATAACAGACAACATGGCCGGGCACTTCATGAAGAAAGGCGTAATCCAGCGGGTCATAGTGGGAGCTGACAGGATTGCCGCGAACGGCGACGCCGCCAACAAGATAGGGACCTACTCGGTCGCCGTGCTCGCCAGTGCCCACAACATCCCCTTCTATATCGCCGCGCCGTACTCGACAGTCGATTTCACCATCGACGACGGAGAAAGCATAGTGATCGAGGAGCGCTCCCACGATGAGGTAACGACCCTGGGGGGGACGAGGATAGCGCCGCACGGAATCGAGGTCGCGAACCCGGCCTTCGATGTGACGCCTCATCGGTATATAGCGGCTATCATCACCGACAAGGGGATAATAAAGCCTCCTCTGGGAGAAAATCTGAAAAAGGCTCTGGGCAGGTAACATTCAGAGTACAAAGATGAAAAAAGAAATAACGTGGGGATTCTCTCAACTGCTGCAGAGCAGGGAGAAGAAGGCCTTTCCTGTTTATTTTCTCGAGGGAAATGACGAGTATCTCATCAGGGAGGCCGCTGCCCACATAGTCAGCACTCTTCTCGATCCGGAGCTCAGGGACTTCAACTATTCGAAGATAAAGGCTTCGGAGAAGACAGAGGCCCGTACTGTCTACTCGCGCTGCCTCGAGTTCCCCCTCATGTCTCCTGTCAGGGTGGTCTATCTGGAGGACCTCCAGAAGATGGACGAAAAGGAAAGGGATCGCCTGGCCGATTTCCTGAAGGAGGAGCTGAAAGGCACCGTCGTCATCATGTCGGTTCTCACGTCGTCTTCGACGAAGGGAAAGAAAGGGATCGGCAGGAAGATGGAGTCTCTTATAAAGGGCAGAGCCGTAACGGTGAGCTGTACAATGAGCGAGAGCGAGACCGATGAGTGGATTGTCGCCTCGCTGAAGCGTACGGGATTCGAAATAAGGCAGGACGCCGCCCAGATGCTGAGGAAGAGAATAGGCGAAGACCTGTGGATGCTGTCGACAGAGCTCCAGAAGCTGCGCTCGTTCTGCGGCCCCAGGAGGATTGTGACGAGGCAGGATGTGGAAGCCGTTTCATCGTATACTCCGCAGGCGCAGATGTACCAGCTCACTGAGAATATCACAAAGGGCAATACGGACGGCGCGCTGCGCATCTTCCATGAGATAGCCGGAGCGAGCGATCAGAATTTCGGCATTCTCTTCTACATAAACAAATATTTCCTGAGCATAATAAGCGTCGGCCGGGAGGTCAGCGCCCTCGGCTCGGTGCGCGAGGCCGCGGGTAAGCTCAGGAAGTCCGAGTACTGGGTCAAGAAGAGCGCCGAGACAGCCTCTTCTCTGACAGGCAATCACGTTCAGAAGATAACCGAGCTTCTTCTGCAGGCCGACGTCAGCATAAAGAAGGGCAAGCCGCAGACAACGGTGATGGAACTGCTCATCGTCGCCCTCTGCGGCCTCTTCAGGAGACGCGACGAGGAAATCAGGCGGTTCAGCTGATCATACAGAGTCGGAAGGACAAGGAACAACATGAGAGTGGTCACAGCATCAGAGATCCAGCAGATAGACAGGATCTCCACAGAGCAGCACGGCATACCGGGCGCCATGCTCATGGAGACGGCGGGAATTCTTGCAGCGAGAGTGATACTGGAGAGGTTCCACCCGGCCGGGAAAAAAGTCACCATAATCTGCGGAACAGGGAACAACGGGGGCGATGGCTTTGTCATAGCCCGCCATCTCCGGAGGCAGGGGATATTCTGCAACACCGTTCTGATGGGAAAGAAGGAGAAGCTTCAGGGCGATGCCCTGCTCAACTACCAGCTCCTTACGAGGAACGGCCCAGCAGTATGGGAGTGCTCTGAAAACGCCCAGATATCGCAGCTCGCGACGCTCCTCCACGATTCAGGTCTCATAGTGGACGCCATCTTCGGCACAGGGCTTAACAGCTCTGTTAAAGGGCTCGCAAAAGTCGTGATAGAGATGATAAACAGCTCGGACAAGCCTGTCGTGGCTGTGGACATCCCGTCAGGCATAGACGGGAGCACAGGCCGGATATGCGGCGACGCAGTCAAGGCGGCCGTTACCGTCACCATGGGGCTTCCGAAGACAGGACTGCTGCTCTATCCTGGCGCCCTCTATACAGGCGAGATCTTCGTGGCCGACATAGGGTTCCCGGAGCAACTGATGGAGCCAGTCGAAAAAGGGATCTCCCTCCTCACGGCCGGAAAGGCGGCGGCGCTGATCCCGGACAGGCCGGAAAACGCCCATAAGGGGACTTCCGGAAGAGCACTTCTGATAGCAGGCTCAAAAGGCTATACAGGAGCGGCAGCGCTCGCCTGCGAGAGCTGCCTCAGATCTGGCGCCGGGCTCGTCACGCTGGCTGTCCCTGAGAGCCTGAACCAGATAATGGAAGTAAAGCTCACAGAGACGATCACCCTTCCCTACCCCGATCTGAAAAAGCTGTCCGTAGTCAGGGACGTGGCGGAGATGCTGATGAAGGCGGCGGCGGGCTCGAAAGTCATCGCTGCAGGCCCCGGGATCGGCAGAGCCATGACAGTCAGAGGGCTTGTCGCACTCCTCACCCATTCGCTCAAGCTGCCTGCAGTGCTCGACGCAGATGCGCTGTTCCCCGAGATTGCCGCATCGCACAGCCTGGCAAGACCGGTCCTGACGCCCCACCCCGGCGAGATGGCGCGCCTGCTCGGCACCACAACCGAGGATGTCGTGAACAATCCCATAGAGCTCTGCAGGGAGTGCGCGAGGCAGTACCGGGCCATTGCAGTATTGAAAGGCGCGCACAGCCTGATTGCCACGCCAGAAGGAGAGGTGCACATAAACCCCACGGGAAATGCCGGAATGGCGACTGCAGGGATGGGCGATGTGCTGACAGGCATAATTACGGGCCTCATCGCGCAGGGCGCTTCATCCCGTGACGCGGCGCTTCTCGGCGTATACCTGCACGGCCTGGCAGGCGATATGGCATCATCAGAGATCGGCGGCAGAGGGCTCGTGGCATCTGATCTGATCTCCCGGATCCCGCCTGCTATTGAGCGCCTGCTTCAGGGGCATTTCGACGGGATGCCGGAGAAAAGGAGAATCCGCGAAGTCACGCTCTTCAACTGCATTGAGGGCCATCAGGGCTGTCTCGCCGGAAGTCCCGGACAGAAGCGCGAGAGTCTCACCGATCATCACAAGGAGGGCTACCTACGATGAAGGCACGCGACATCATGACCGATGATGTAATCACCGTCACTGCTGATACGTCGATTGACGCCATTGCGAAGATACTCCATGCTCACCGGATAAGCGGCGTTCCCGTGGTGGACGGGGAGCACAGGGTCATAGGGATAGTCACGGAAGGCGATCTGATAATCAAGCTGGCAAGGCCTGAGACACCGCCTCACATAGAGATCCTGGGAGGCATCATCTATCTGAAGAAGATAACTGAGATCGATGCCGAGCTGAAGAAGATAACGGCAGTCACAGCCAGGGACATCATGACAGAAAAGGTAGTGACAGTGGAGGAAGACTGCTCTGTTGAAGACGTGGCATCCCTGATGGTAAACAGGAAGGTGAACCGCCTTCCCGTTGTCCGGAAGGGGAAGCTCGTCGGGATAGTCACCAGGGCTGACCTGATAGAGACAATGATGTCAGAGCCTTCGCCTGATGATGCCCACATACCGGATGTGACTTGAAATTCAGGGCTCCTGAGCCCTGAAGAGACTGGCCGCATAATGGCTGAGCCTGTGAAAGAACAGGCCGCAGATGCCGCTATGCCTGAAACAGATTAGCAGCAATATGAAGGAGGAGACCATGAGCGCCACCTGCCCGAGATGCAGCGAAAAGATGAGAATAATAAAGCTGAATGACACGGAGCTCGATCTATGCGATGGATGTGAAGGAGTCTGGTTCGACAGAAACGAGCTGGACGCGGTGCTCAAGATGGGCGAGGCATCGGCATCGCAGTCGACTCTCGCGCCTTCCTTCGATGCGGAGTTCGAGAGAAAGGAGACTCCCGGGATGGGCGGCCTGAAATGCCCCCGCTGCAACAGCGAGCTGTTCCGCTACAACTATATGATCTCGAGCGGCATCATCATAGACGGCTGCGAAAAAGGCTGCGGCATCTTCATGGACGACGGCGAGATAAGAAAGGTCTTCAGATTTGCCGTCGAACAGGAGAAAGAGCTGGACCCCGAGACCGAAAAGAGGATGAAGGCCCTGCTGGCTGCCACGGAACAGGAGGCGAAGATGAAGGAGGAAAAGCTCATCGACAGCCTCGTGCTGATGGACAACAGAGGGGGAATAATGAGCATCCCCGGAAAAGTACTGCAGGGCATTTACAGAATCTTCTACAAAATGGGGCTCTAGCTCTGCCTGAAGCAGATACTGACAAGGTTTTTCAGCAGCCCCTTCTGCCTGATCGCCGTAGTCTTCTGCTGAGTCTCGGACTGGGCCTTCAGCATGGCCTGGTAGTCCTCGTTTGTGGCAAGAATCTGTTCGAAGATGGCCTCGCGCTCCTGCTGATCCTTGAAGTTGCTGCGCACCGCCGCCAGCTCGCCTGCGTCGAGCCAGACTCCTCCGCAGCCGAAGCACTCGTCTATCGTGATATCGCTCTTGTAGTAATAGCACCTGCTGTGCATCTTCATCGAGCAGCGGGGGCAGCTGATGGCGCCCCTGTTTTTGTCGTACGCCCTGGGATATGACAGAAGCCTTTCAAGGGCCTCGCCGTCGCCTTCATAAGTCTCGTCAAGTCTGGCGAGCTCCAGGTTGTCAAACCAGAGGCCGTGGCACTCTGTGCATTCGTCTATCAGCACTCCGCTTATGTTAAGCTCTTTCATGTCAACGCGGCAAATGGGACATTTCATCGTTCACACCTCCGGATCGTTCATCGAGAGAAGCCGTTTCACAGCTGTATATTCGCGCCGTGGTGGCAAAAACCTCTCTCTGATGAGAAGGAGCGCCGGAGTTATGAAGGAAGTTCCAGCTGCCAGGGAGAAATGTAAGAAAACCTACCACATAAGGAGCAACGATTATGAAAGAGTCGACACAGGAATTCGTCAAAGAGATTCCGTCAAAGAAAGAAAACTTTTCCGAATGGTATACCGCCGTCATCCTGAAAGGTGAGCTGGCTGATTATTCACCGGTAAGAGGCTGTATGGTCATACGCCCTTACGGGTATGCTATATGGGAGAACATCCAGAGCGGTCTGAACAGGCGCTTCAGAGAGACCGGCCACAAGAACGCATACTTCCCTCTCTTCATCCCGGAGAGCTTCCTGAAGAAGGAAGCTGAGCACGTCGAAGGATTCGCGCCGCAGGTGGCGGTGGTCACAAAAGGCGGGCAGGAGGATCTGACTGAGAACCTGGTGGTCCGCCCCACTTCCGAAGCCATCATCTGCAGCATGTATGCGAAATGGATCCAGTCTTACAGGGACCTTCCGGTGCTGATAAACCAGTGGTGCAGCGTGGTCAGATGGGAGAAGGCGACGCGCCTCTTCCTCAGAACGACTGAGTTTCTGTGGCAGGAAGGGCATACGGCCCACAGGACTCAGGAAGAGGCCGAGGCCGAGACGCTGCAGATGCTCAATATCTACAAGGAGTTCGTCGAGAACGTGCTGGCCATTCCTGTCGTATGGGGGCAGAAGACTGAGAACGAGAAGTTCGCAGGCGCACAGTACACATACACGATAGAGGCCCTGATGCCTGACGGGCAGGCGCTCCAGTCCGGAACGTCTCACAACCTCGGGCAGCATTTCTCACAGGCTTTTGACATCAAGTTCCTGGACAGCGACAACACTGAAAAATTCGTATGGCAGACTTCGTGGGGAGTCTCGACGAGAATAATAGGCGCGCTGATAATGGCGCACGGCGATGACAGGGGGCTTGCATTCCCGCCAAACATAGCGCCTGTCCAGGTGGTCATAGTGCCGATCTTCTACAAGAAGAAGGAAGAAGTGCTCGCAAAAGCCCACGAACTGAAGCGCCTGCTGGCTCCGCATTTCAGCGTGGAGCTCGATGACAGGGATGAATATAAGCCGGGATGGAAGTTCAACGAATGGGAGATGAAGGGAGTTCCTCTCAGGATAGAGCTGGGCCCGAAGGACATGGAGAACAGGCAGGTCACCCTGGTGTCACGAGCTGACTGCGAAAAGAAGCAGGTCGCGGAAGACAACCTCGTGCAGACTGTGGAAGAGACCCTGAAGGCCATCCAGCAGAGGATGCTGGAAAAGGCGCGCGAGTTCATGAAGGCCAGCACGTTCGATATTGCGAATCTGGACGAGTTCATCGAGAAAAAGGAAACGCAGAAGGGTTTCTACAGGACACTCTGGTGCGGGAGCAACAGCTGCGTGGACACAGTTGCCGAAAAAACGAGAACGACACCGCGCTGCATATCGCTTGAAGAAAAGGGTGAGGGTAAATGTGTCTGCTGCGGCGGACATGCCGATAAGATTCTATATTTTGCTCGAGCTTATTAAGGAGGTCGCCAATGAGAATAGTTCATCTTCCTTCTGAGACTGTTGATTTCATAAACAGCGTCACGCGCTCAATGAAGGGAATTGACGTGAACCTTGCCGATGCTGTCCAGATTTACAGGGATACACATAACGCCGTGCAGCGCTGGCTCGACAACAAGAGCCTGGTCATCCTCAGCGAAGAGGAGAACAGGGTGCTGTCGATCATGCACTTCGTGCTGGGGAAGCGCCTCGAGCTGCTGAACAGGCTCGAAAATACCGCTCCTGATCAGGCTGCATTCGAAGAGCTTATCAAGATCGAGTTCGAACTGGCAGATAACCTTACGACGTTCAGCTCTCTCAGAGAGAAGGGGGTGATCTCGCCGATCCCGGTGGTGAACGATTTCCTGATGGCCGCCTGGGCGCATATAAACAAGGAGACCACTTACGAGACAGTGGCATCGATCTTCGCCCTTCTGCAGCAGTATCTGAAGAACTTTACAGATGAATACAACTCTGTTGTGCATACCCTGAGAGCGGAAGTCGGACAGGAATTCGCCACAGGCTTCCGGATAGTCTATGAGGGCATGACCGAGGTGGACGAGTTCATGCGCACGAGACGCAAGGACATCCTGGACCAGGGATGCGACAAGATCAAGGAGGGCTTCGGCATCCTCAACTATTTCAACGAGTGGAAGAGGGACAGGGATCTCCAGCTTTTCGAGCAGTTCAACCGCTTCAGGATACCGCTCATCGGCCACGAGCTGGAAATCCTGATCAGAGAGGCGCAGGAAGGCAAAACCGACCAGTGGGCCGAGAAGGTCGGCATCATAGCCATCTCTTCACTGCCGCGCCTGGAGGATTTCTGGGTTAATGCGAGGGAAAAGCTCTTCGTGAGGCCTTCCAGAAAGTGCGAGATCGTCGGCCGCATCGACAGGGGGCTCGAAGAGCTGAGGGCATCCCTCATCGAGCTGCAGAAACTGACAGCTGAGAGCCTGCAGCGCTACGAGGGCGTCCTTGCAGAGCTTTCATCGGCCTTCACGGAGCTGGACGAAGCCACGCTCCGCTGGGGCGAGACAGTGGTCGGCACAGGAGGGGAGCTTCTCGTGGAGGCGACGAAAGGCGCCTATTACAACACTCTTCCCGATTTCATCCTGGAGGAGATGCTGAAATTCTTCAAGTCCTCGCCGCAGGCAAGCTACCAGGAGGAAGTCATCGGCTGCCTCGAGTCGTATCTCAGCGAATGGGACCACGAATACCTGCTTATGGCGCTCGAGAAGTTCATCGACACGCTGCCGCCGCCTGCAGCCCCTGCCGAGCAGGAGGAGGAATCGACCATCCCCTGCACGTTCTGCGGCACGGCCAACGAAAAATCACGGTCGTTCTGCAAGTCCTGTAACGCAAAGCTTATGTTGAAGCAGGCCATGACATACGAGACTGAGAGCAGGCCCATAGACGCGGCGATCCCGCAGAACGTACTCGAGCTGCCGCTCCCGCCTACTGCTGAGCCGCTCGTGAGGCTCATGAAAGCCGTCGATGACGGCAGCTGCACGCCCGAGTTCGCGGCGGCGCAGGTGGGCACTTTCAAGACATACGTGTCGAAGACGCAGGAGCAGATGAACAGCGACAAGAACACGCCGAAAGAGGCGCTCGACAGGCTCAGCCCGATCCTGGAGGAGTTCGCCCAGGCCTCTCAGGAGTGTGACGAGTTCCTGCAGAGCCTCGACGGAGAGATCCTCCGCAGAATCCTGAAGAAAATCTCAGACGCGTCTCTAAAGGCCCAGAACGTGGAGCCGCCTGAGGAGATGAAGGAGAAAGTCTGAAAGCAGGGACCTCTTGCCACTTTTCGGAAAGTGGGGACAGAGTCCCCGCTTTCTTTATTTTCCGGCAGACTGGTAGCCCAGGTCGAAGGCCTTCAGGTTCACGTCCAGCAGTTTCGCGCTGATCCGCTTCTTCAGCGCCTTTTCCATCGATTCCCTGGAGAGGATGAAGTTGTCGAGCGCCGACATCGCCCCGAGCATCACGACGTTTCCTGCCATTGCGCTCCCGGCTTTCGAAGCGAGCTCTATGGCGTTTACTCCGACCACCGAGAGGCCTGAATCCTTCATGTTCTGCAACAGCTGCTGCACATCGGGATATTTCGCCTGGCCGATGGAAACGGAAGTCGGGATCAGAGGCTCCATGTTCGTGACGATCCTTGTCTTCTTCGACGCCTTCGTGAGGATCCTGTAAGCCTCGGACGGCTCGAAGCCGAGGATGATATCGGCTTCTCCGTCTGCGACGAGCGGGCTGGAGAAATTCCCTATCTTCATCTCCGTCGTCACGACGCCGCCGCGCTGTGCCATTCCGTGCACCTCGCTCATTACAGCGCTGAGACCCTCCTCTATTGCGGCTGTTCCAAGAATGTCGGAGACAGTGAGGATTCCCTGCCCTCCGACGCCTACTATTACAAGCTGCAGACTCTTACTCATGGCCTTTCACCTCGATTGATTTAGTTGGGCAGATCTGGGCGCAGACGCTGCAGCCGTCGCAGAGCGCCGCGTTGATGTGAACCGTGCCTTTCTCGTCGAAGAAGGCCGGGCAGGCAAACTGGGTCGTGCAGACGTGGCACTTCGTACAGGTCTCCTGGTTAATCGTGTATGCCTTTCTCTCTCCGGACTTTCTGCGGGCCCTTGCCGAGACGAGGGCGCACTCCCTCTTTGAGATTATGACAGACAGCCCTTTCCGGGATATGGCCTCCTGGAAAGCCGCCACTGTCTCGCCCACGTTGTATGGATCGACTGTCCTGACATATTCGACGCCGATGGCCTTCACGAGCGCCTCGATATTGACTGCCGGCGACGGCACGCCGCAGGTTTCGCAGGGTATTCCGGGATGAGGCTGATGGCCTGTCATCGCCGTCGTGCTGTTGTCCAGAATAACCGCAAGGAATGAATGGTCGTTGTGATAAGCGTTGATCAGCCCAGGCAGGCCGGAGTGGAAAAACGTGCTGTCGCCGGTGAACGATATCACAGTCTTTCCTGTCGCCTTCGAGATGCCGCAGCCTGTGCCCATGCTCGAGCCCATACAGAGCAGGTAGTCCGCGGCGGAGCTGGGAGGCTGGATGCCGAGCGTATAGCAGCCGATATCGCTCGGGAATATTGCATCCTTGATCCTGCTCTTTCTGAGCGCTGTCTTTACGGCGTAATAGGTGGCACGGTGCGAGCAGCCCGGGCAGAGCACCGGCGGCCTCGGCGGCAGATCGGCTGAGGGTACTGTGATCGTGCTGGCCTCCAGTTTAATGGACAGGAAACTGCAGAGCGCTTTTTTAACAATGTCCGGATTATACTCGTACATCACCGAGAACGTCCCGTCATACACTCCTCTTATCGGTATATTGAGGCCCTTTCTCTGCGCAATGATCCGGACGTGCTTTTCGAGATATGGGTCCAGCTCTTCCACGATAAGCACTTCTCTGCATCCTGACAGGAACTTCTCTATCATGTCTTCCGGTATGGGGCTCGTCATCCCCAGCTTGAGGATCCGGAGAGGCATGTCATGGGCTTTCGCGACGTCGACGACATAGTTGTATGCACACCCTGACGTGATCACCCCCATCACAGGGTCTTTTCCTGTCGCCTCCTCCCTGTTGAAGCGGGTGTTCTCAGACATCTCTCTTGCCTTCACGAGCTTCTTCTGAAGCTCGCTGTGCATGGTCCGCGCAAAGGCAGGGATGGGAACCCATCTGGGCGGGTTCTTTTCGAAATCGCCTTCCCGTTTTCTGTCACCCAGATCGCCGAACTCGACGACAGATCTGATGTGGGCCACTCTGGTGGTGGTCCTGACCAGGAAGGGGAGCTGAAGCTCCTCGGACATGCCAAAGCCTTCCTTCATCATCTCATATGCCTCGAGAGGATCGGCAGGCTCCAGCATTGGAGCCCTCGATATCTCGGAATAGTAGCGGGAATCCTGCTCATTCTGAGAGGAGTGCAGCGAAGGGTCATCAGCCACTATGACCAGGAAGCCCCCCTTCGTTCCTGTGTAGACTGTCGTCATAAACGGGTCTGACGCCACATTGAGGCCCACATGCTTCATAAAGCACATGCTCCTCAATCCGCAGGCCGCCGCGGAAGCAGCAACCTCCATCGCGACCTTTTCGTTTATCGAAAACTCGAAGTAAGCGCCGAGAGATCCGGCAATCTCCCAGAGCACATCGCCAATCTCGGATGAGGGAGTGCCTGGATAAGTGGCGGCGAAGGCCAGTCCTCCTTCGAGCGCGCCCCTGACAATCGCCTCATTTCCAAGCACAAAGTGCTTTTCGCCCTTTTTTCCCTCCAGAATATCTCGTGGTTTCATCGACTCCTCCTTATCCTGTCAATAATCGATGCGGTTATATGCTGTCGTCAGATATATCTTGTGGGAGCTGAATCGTAATTCTCCTGATAGCATTGTCCCAGATAGCCCCCTGAGTATAATTCTTCTTCAGGCGGCGCACTCCTGCCGTGCCCATGCCGATCCCGGGCCGTCCAAATAGTTCCTGCAGTGAGAAGGATTCACATGACCTTTAGAGAATCATATATGGCTTGACGAAAGGAGCGATAAATACTATGAATACAGTGAAAATAGGCCTGCTTTTTTCATTACTGCTCGTCTCGATATTCTTCCTGACAGGATGTGGAAAGAGCACAGTCGACCTCCAGTACAGAATGGCGAAAAACGACGAGTCGCTGTACAAGCTGAAGAGCACACAGACCATGACGATGACACTGCCTGAAGGCAAGAACAAGAAGAGAAAAGTCACGTCCCAGATGGAATATACGGAGAAGGTCAAGGATGTCGACAAGCAGGGAAACCTGACGATCGACGTCACATACAAGAATATCAAGGCCTCAGAGGAGATGGACGGACAGACTCTCGAGCTGCCGACCGGAGCTTTTGAGGGCAAGACTATCAACATGAAGATGAACAAGCGCGGGAAGGTAATCGAGTATGAGGGAGACAAGATCGACAACACCCCGGAAGACATGAAACAGTACTTCAACAGGAGCACCGAGTTCCCTGAAAAGCCTCTCAAGATTGGCGAATCGTGGGATGACAACAAGACAAACGAAGTGCCAATGCCTGGCGGTGCGATGAAGATGATCGAGACAAGGAACACCAAGTACACCCTCGATGGCATCGAAAAGGTCAACAACATAGAGTGCGCCAAAATATCGTTCACATCGAAGATAGACCAGAAGCTCCAGAAGGGCGAAGGCGCCGACAAGGCCCCGACCCAGTTCGACCAGTCCGGGAAGGGCGAGGCGAAGGGAATCTACTATTTCGGCCTCAAGAAGGGGAGAATAGTCAAATCGGATGCAACGCTCGATATGTCCACTACGATGACAATCTCGCAGAAGGACAAGAAGCAGTCAGCTTCGCAGAAAGTGAGCCAGACAACGAGCATAGAGCTGATAAAGTAAGCTCAGAATCATCTGACGTTGAAAAAGGGCTTCAGGGCCCTTTTTTTCTGGGAGGAACGATACGATGAAAGACGACTTTACAGGCGCCATCCTCTTCTGGGGAATTCCCATCGAGAGCACTGAGCTTCCTGAGTTCAAATCAAGCTGGCATGAAGAGTATGCGCTTCGCCGCGGTGTTGATGACAGGACGAAATGGAGCGCTGAAGAGTGCACTGCCGAGTCTGGCTGTCTCTTCGACAGCCTGGGCTTCGGCTCAGAGGGCCATCGATTTGCCGCCATCGCAGATTCCGTCGCCGAGGCGGGCGTAGGCTGCCTGCAGGAGGCAATCTGCACGGAAGCCGGGCCGGACTGGGAAGAGCGGCTCAGGTCGTTCTGCGCGGCGCTCAATCTGCCGTGGAAGCAGCCGGCGTGGAACATCGCCTGCGCGGACTGCAATCATTGATCAGGAGGTTCAGCGATGAGCATTGACATGAGAGCCGATATCTTCTGGGGGATAGATGCTGAAGCGGTTCATGAAGCATTCAGCTCCTGGAGAAACAGAGTATCAGAGAACTTTAGTTTTGTCGATTTTGCGTGGCAGGACTACTACGCTCACAGGCTCGGCATCACGTGGGAGCAGAGCCCGTCCGAGCCCGCCTATGTCGCCGCCAGGGACGAAGCAGCAGCTGCCTGCGGCTGCGTCATAAATGAGCACGGCTACCTGAGCGCGGAGCCTCTTTATTACGCGGCGGTCGCTCAATCAGTCCGGCAGCATGACAGCCCCTGGGGGTGGAAGTCGTTCGATTTCGAGCCTGTCAGGCCAGAATGGGGCAGGCAGATGAGACAGTTCACCGAAGTGATGGGGATTTCGCCCTGTGAGCCTGCATGGAGGCTTGCAGCCTGCTATTACTGACATTGCCTTAACAGTCTGGCTGGGGCTCTTTACAGCTCCAGAGCCTGCCTTTTGAATCACTGGATAATTTGCCTGTTCTCCCTGCGGATGTCAGTGAGCTGTCTCAGGCTTCACTGCTCCGGGCTTCGGTCCACCCGGCTTCATTTCTCCCGGCTTCCCGAGCGACTCCAGTGACTTCCTCGCGTCGCCGCCGATTATTCCCTCTCTGTCTATTTCGGCGGCCTTCTTCCAGTCACTTTCAGCCTTCGCCGTGTCTCTCAGCGCCATATATGAGTTGCCTCTGTTCCTGTATGCCTCTGCATCGCGTGGATCGAGCCCGATGGCATTCGTGAAACAGCTCACAGACTTGTCGGGCTGGCGTTTCAGGCAGTATACAAGGCCAAGGTTTTTGTGAACGGTGTCGTTCTTGTCTTCCATTGCCAGAGCTCTCTCGCAGTCCTTTAAAGCCGCTTCGTAGTTTTTCAGATACGCGTTGGCCACTCCTCTCAGGCTGAGTGCTCTGTATTCCCATGGAGATGAGGCGACCACCCTGCTGCAGATCTCAAAGGCTTTCTGATAGTCCCTGGCGCAGAGAAGTGCGCTGGCCCGGCAATAGAGCACGAAATTGTCATCAGGGTTCATCCCGGCCGCCTTCCCGGAATCATCGAGGGCTTTGCCGTTTTCTCCAAGATAGCAGTAGACTCTGCTCCTGATGGCATAGGCGTAGGCGCAGTCAGGTTTCAGCTCCAGCGCCCTGCCCAGATCATTCAGGGCATCATCGAAGCGGTACATGGAAAGAAACAGGCCGCCGCGCATATAACAGGCTGTCACGCTGTTCTTTTCAAGCTCCAGGGCCCTGTTGTATTCTTTCAGCGCGGCATCATAGTCATAATTATCTGAATAAATCCTTCCCCTGTCGAGATAAATGAGGCCGGCGTCTTTTGCCATTGAAACCGCCTCATCACTGCTTTTCAGCGCCTGTGCGGAATCATGCCTGTCTGAGAGTATCAGGCCTCTCAAGGACAGATAGAACGGGTTCCTGTCGATGCTGATGGCTCGATCTATATCCTGCAGGGCCCTGTCAATCTGTCTCATCTGCCTCAGGACTATGGCCCTGAAGTAATATGGCCTGCTCTGCTGCGGCAATGATGCCACAAACGCGTCTGCATCCCTGAGGCTTTCATTCAACCGGCCCATCCTGAGATAGATGAAGAGCCGGGTTCCCAATCCACTGCCGCTTCCGCCGTTCAGCCTGATCGCCATATCCGCATCTTTCAGCGCCAGATCGAACTGGTTTCTGTCCTCGTGGATCGAAGAGCGATATTCATAAGCCAGAGAATATCTCGGATCGAGCGATATGGCCCTGTCGAACTCGGCAAGGGCTTTTTTGTCGTCTTTCCGCCAGCGGTGTATCGCGCCGCCCAGCACATACGAATAAGGGCTCTGCGGGTTCAGCTTCCTGGCCTGGAGGACTTTCTCCATAGCCTGGTCGTACTTATGCTGCTCCGTAAGCTTACCGGCATCCCGGCACAATACCCTGAACTGTATCCGGCTGTAAAGCCAGCTGAAACCCAGAAGCACGGCCACGATGAATATTACAACCACTATAGGCGCCGGCAGCCGGCTTCTTCCCCTGACACTGCGATACCTGTCGATCATGCCTTCCCCCCTGCGATACGAATGATGCCGCTCCAAGATAAAAGAAGGCTCACCGCACGCCATGCAGGCGATCGATGAGCCTTCTCGAGCAGGCAAATGTAACAGAAGATGCTCCGGAGCCCTGTCAGAAGGGCCTGGCCGGGACGCTTAACGCTTTGTCCACTGGAAGCCTTTGCGTGCGCGCTTTCTGCCGTATTTCTTTCTCTCTTTTTCCCTCGGGTCACGGGTCAGGAGCCCGTCTCTCTTGAGGGGCACTCTGAGGTTCTCGTCAAAGGAGACGAGCGCTCTGGCGATTCCGTGCCTGATGGCTCCGGCCTGACCTGAGATACCGCCGCCGTGCGCTTTGGCCGTGACGTCGAATTTATCATGGAGCTTCGCCACCTCGAGGGGCTTGCGGACATTTAGCTCCCATATCTTTCTGAAATAGACCTCAATCGGCTTCTGATTGATTACGATAGTCCCCTTGCCGGGTGTTATCCACACGCGGGCTATGGCAGTCTTTCTGCGCCCGGTGGCATAATGTGATGCTGCTTTTTGTATTGTCTTTGCTTTGGCCACTTATGTACCCTCCCGATTAGATATCCAGTATTTCAGGCTTCTGCGCGCTGTGCGGATGCGTCGTGCCTATGTAGACTTTCAGCTTTTTCAACCGGCGCGATCTCAGCTTGTTGTTCGGCAGCATGCCCTTTACGGCGTGGAGAATGAGCCGCTCCGGGTATTTCTGCTTCACCTGGGTGGGATTCTGGAGCCGCACTCCGCCCGGATACCCGCTGTGGTTGAAATACTGCTTGTTCTGCCATTTCTTTCCGGTGAGACGCACTTTGTCGGCGTTTATCACCACCACGTAGTCGCCCGTATCGATATAGTGAACAAACGTTGTTTTATGCTTCCCGGTGAGGACATGCGCTATCTTTGTAGCCAGTCTGCCGAGAACCTTGTTCTCTGCATCAACGACGAACCAGTTCTTTTTCACGTCTTTTTCGCTTATTGAAGGAGTAGTCAAAGGAAACGCCCCCTGTATACTGTGATTTTAGATGAACGCTCCCATTCTAATATAAAAAATGGAATATGTCAACATGACAGAGGATTTTTTTTTGTCTCAGGCCTGTTCTTCCTCTGTATCATTGGAAAGCGGCACATTCAGAAATCCCGAAAGCTGCTGTGCCATGGAATGGGCCTCATCTTTCTTGAGTGACATATACACGACTGCATCCTGATGGGCAATTCTCAACAAAACCTCATAGACAAGCCTTTTCGAACGCAGAGCCTTTTCCGAAAACGCAGAAAGCCTGCGTGTGGTGACTTCCCTGATCTGCCTTATATCTCCATCCATGCGGCTCGTAGTCAGAAGATGCTCTTTCCTGTAATGATATCGCCCGTTCTCCCTGTCCAGCAGAAGATGGTACTGAAAGTTTCTGATCCTCATCCCCATCAGCACAAAAGCCCCGGCGACAGCGAAAAGGATGACAGCCATCTTGAAATCGGGAGGCGAGAAGTCATGACCGTGATCGACATTCGGCAGGCACTGAATCAGATAGTACGAGCCCGCCACTATGAACGGCACAGCAACTACGAGAAGATAGAGCCCCCTGTAGCTTCTCTCCAGGTCATGACAGATTATCGACATATGGCTGTGATAGCCTGCAGGCGAATCCATGAAATCATCACACTCCATTGGGATCTACAGAGACACACGAATCAGGCTTCGAAAAAATGCCGAGCGCCGACACGAGAGTCGAGCGGGCAGTCTCTTCGCTCTGCCTTTCCACAGCCTCCCTGAGATTGTCCAGATATTTCTCCAGCTCTTCCACGTGCAGCTCTCCGGCCGCGACTCTCAGAATCTTGGGCACCTCGGTCTTCTCGAGGCACTCTCCATAGTTGACGAGCTCTTCTTCCATCTTCTCGCCGGGCCGGGCGCCCCTGACCTCAATCTTTATGTCTGTGCCCACCTCGAATCCGGAGAGCCTTATCATGTTCTTCGCCAGATCGAGGATCTTTATGGGCTTGCCCATATCCAGTATGAATATCTCGCCGTGCCCGCCGATCGCTCCGGCCTGGATCACGAGCTGCACTGCCTCAGGGATGGTCATGAAGAACCGGGTCATGTCCTCGGAGGTCACCGTTACAGGCCCTCCCATCCTTATCTGCTGGGCGAAGGTGGGAACCACGCTCCCTCTCGAGCCGAGGACATTTCCAAACCTGACAGCGACAAACTCCGTTTGTGAATCTCTGGCCATCCGCGTCACAATAAGCTCGGCCATTCTCTTCGTGCTCCCCATTATGCTGACAGGGTTGACGGCCTTGTCAGTGGAGAGAAAGATGAAGCGCTCCACACCATGAAGGTCTGACAGCTCCACCAGGTTCCTGGTGCCGAATATGTTGTTGCTGACCGCTTCCACTATGTTGTTCTCCATCAGAGGCACGTGCTTGTGAGCCGCAGCGTGAAATACCACCTGGGGCCTGTACTGGGTGAAAATATACTCCAGCCTGTTGCGATCCCGTATATCGCCTATCACGCTCCTGAGAGGCACATCTGTCTTTCGTGACAGCTCCACACAGATCTCGTAGATGCTGTTCTCTCCATGGCCCAGCAGTATCAGCTCTCCAGGGCTCAGGCGGATAAGCTGGCGGCATATCTCGCTGCCGATCGAGCCTCCTGCGCCGGTGACCAGAATACGCCTGTCCCTGATATACGACGATATCTTATCCATGTCCAGCGAGACAGGCTCACGTTCGAGAAGATCCTGGATCTGCACCTCCCGGATCTGATTGACAGCCACACGTCCGTCTATTATCTCAGTTATGCTCGGAATTATCTTCAGCGCGACCTTCAACTTCTCACAGAGCATCACTATGCTCCTTACAAGCGATGGCGAAGTGAGTGCGATTATGAGCTCGTCAATGCGGCGCTCCTCCACAAGCCTGGGAAGATCTTCTCTGCCGCCGAGCACAGGGACTCCATGGATGACCACATTTCTCCTGGCCGGGTCGTCGTCTATGAAGCCGACAGGCATGTACCCGGAGAGCCGGTGCCTCTGCAGCTCTCTCAGGGCCATCTCTCCAATGTCGTTGGCTCCTACGATGAGAACCTTCTTGCCTTCCTGCATCCTGTTCGGAGCCAGCTCCTGGCTGGCTATCCTCAGTATGAAGCGGACACCTCCCAGAAAGAAGATCGATGTCAGCCACACTATCACGATTACACCTCTGGGATAAACGCGCCCTCCTGTGATCATCGTATAGAGAAAAAAAGGCACCAGCGCGATCGTGACAGCGGCCACAATCGTCAAAAGCTCGTGAATGCCGGCATAACGCCACACCTTCTCATAGAGGCCGAAGACGTGCAGCATGATGACGCAGGCCAGCGCCATCCCTGCCGAGAACAGATAGAGATGCTGTCCTGCGGCGAAATAGCGAGCCGGGATCTCCCCCTCAAAGCGGATCAGTATTGACAGACCGACTGCAGCAAGGGAGAGTGAAAGATCCACTAGACTGAACAGTAATCTGCGACGTACTCTCACTATAAAACAGCTCCAAAAAGGCGGCTCTATACCATGTAGAGCCCGCTGCATTTCGAGCAGACAGGGAACTTCCCGAGCTTTATCAGCTCGGTCCTGAAGTGCCTCATCTCCTCGTTGTTCCAAATGGACGAAATGGCATCATCGTTGAGATTTCCAAGAGTATAGTCTGGATAGTCCACACAGGACACGACACTTCCATCTTCAAGGACGTTCATCATGAACCACGGCACCCTGCACCGGTCGAGGCCGCAGGAGAATCCGGCCGTCTTGTAAAAATCGCCGATCTGCCAGGGCTTCAGCGTCGGAAAAAACTCCACAGGCATCCCTTTCGCTTTGCTCCTGAGGCGCATGACTTCACGCAGCAACGCGGATATCTCTATCCCTGCGGTTTCTATCCTGTACCGCTCCCATGACTGGGCCGGGCAGTTGAAGGTGTCAAGGAACGCGTGATGATGGCTCAATCCCATCTGCTCGGTCACAGAGAACGTATACGTGTATGTGATGGCGTCCAGGCCCATCTCATGAGCCAGCGTCAGCACATCGCCGAGATAGTGGTAGTTTTCCGCCATGATCAGCACATTTCCCCTCACAACAGGGGCCCTTGCCTTCTTCCTCCTTATCGCCGTGGTCAGTTCGCGGATGCCCTGCTCGAGACGCTGATAGCCGTCTGACTTGTGGTCCACGTTCCTGTAGACAGTCGCAGGGCCGTCTATGGACACCACTATCTCATCTATCTCGGCATCTGCCAGGACTTCGGCGTATTTTGCCAGCGAAACCGCCCTCGTGCGGATCTCGCAGTATATCCTCTTTTCTCTGATATATTCTATGATGGAGCCGATATCGGGATGGCTGAACGGATCGCTCCCCCAGAGCCTGAGGCGCGCCTTTATGGCAGCCACCTCGTCGAGGAGGATCCTGAACCTGTTGAGCGGCAGGTATCTGCCTGCCTCCTTCTTCGCGTCCTTTGACGGAGGAACGGCAAAAGATCCAAACTGGCCCACTATGCAGGGCTCAGCAGAATCAGGCGGGTTCATCCTCACGCTGACAAGCCTGGGAGGAGCCCCGCATTGCGCCTGGCCGACCCAGTACTGCCATTTCACGAGAAGCCATCTTTCGAAGAACTCCCTTGCCTGCTGCCTTGCCCATGCAGGATGTCTGCTTAACAATCTGAGAACGCTGCTGTCCATTGTCCGTCCGTTTTCGTATGGAATTACCGGCTCTTGAGTATTATATAGTTCTGCACAAAGATCAGATATCCTATTGTATCCTGGGACAGTCAACGGCTCTCCTGGGCTTTCAGGCGCCGGATCTCTGCAGAGAGACGCCAGAAACGCAGATACGACACCCTACTTTTTTTCCTTTTCGTGCTTCCTGAGCTCCGGATCCAGAGAATAGGCCCTGTTCACGTTGTACTCGGATTCGGCCACATTACCGAGCGCTTTATACGTGTAACCGAGAAAAAGATATGTGAGAGGGAACTTCGGGTCGAGCTCCTTTGTCTTCAGGAACGAGTTCAGGGCTTCACCGAACTTCTTCTGCTGGTACAGAGAGTACGACAGTGCGAAAACAGACGAGAAGTTGTCCTGCTGAAGCTCAATGGAGGTCCTGAACAGCGACTCGGCTTCGGCATACTTCTTGTCCTTCAGATAGATGTTGCCGAGCCCCAGGTAAGACTCAGAGAGCTGGATCTTCGTGGGGTTGGCCCTGAAAAACCAGAACTCCCTGAATACCTCGAGCGGAAATATCTTGATGGCGCTCTGATAGTACTTCTCAGCCTCCCTGTTGTCGCCCTTCTCAGTGTAATACGTGGCAATATCGTTATAGAAGCTCGGGTAGTTCCTGCCGTCCAGCTCGAGGGCCTTCTTGTAGTTTGCGAGCGCCTGATCAGGCGAGTTCATCCTCCAGTACAGCTTGCCGACAAAGTGATGGAGAACCGCCCTCTGAGGGTCGACAGCCACGGCCCTGTCGGCGTAGTGGAGCGCCCTGCCGATATTCTCCTTCTCATCCTTGCCGGCTATGGCCTCGAGGAAGTAGAGGTCGCCCATGTTTCTGAGAAACTCGCTGTTGAACGGGTCCAGCCTGAGTGACATGGAATAGCACGTGATGGCCTGCTCGAGCTTTCCCCTGTCCTTCAGCAGCTCTGCCTGCTCCGCATACCTCTGGGCAAAGAGCGGCAGTATCATCACAAGCGATAGAAACATGAGAACCATGCACATGCCGAACTGCTGGGCCATATGCCTGCTCAGCCCCTTGATCAGGAAGTCGTCGTCCCTGAATCCGGTCGCCTCCTCCTTTACCTCGCCTTCTGCCGTAAACCGGGTCAGGCGGCCCATGGAAGCTGCGAAAAATGCGATCCAGACAGCCGGAAGGGCTGGAAAGAACCAGTCGACATCCACAAAATGATGCATGAAGCTCGCGATTCCGCCGAAGCCTATGCCGAGATGGGAGAAGTACAGGAAATCATCATCTCCGCAAGACGGCAAAAGCCTGAAAAATGCCCTGAAAAGACAGAAGAGCAGGGCCAGGAAGAAGAAGAATGTAATCCATCCCATCTCCGACGCGATCTGCAGGTAGAGGTTGTGCACATACTTCGAGAAATGCCTTATATCATCCTCATATGGAGGGTAGAACCTTCCAAAGGTCTTCAGGCCGGTGCCGAAAAACGGATGGTTCAGCGATATCTTCACAGCCGCCTTCCAGAACTGAAACCGGGCCTGGCGGGACGAATCTCCCTCCGATACCAGATCCGCTACTCTCTCCTTCAGGCGCACCTGCACCTGCTCCTCCTTCTTCCCGAGCGAGAAGAGCTTCGAAGCAAGTACTATAATGAGTATTACGGCTATGCTCTTGATGATCACCGCCGGGAGTGGGGCGCTCCTGACTTTCCTCAGAGCCATCAGCGCGAACAGTATCAGCATTGTGATGATCAGGCTCAGCATCACTCCCCGCGAATACGTCAGAAGCATGCAGGTCCCTGAGAGAACTGTGAAGAGGCCGTAAAGAATCAGTCTGAAAGGCTCTTTTGCCTTATAAAAGAGGAGGCATGCCAGCGGGAAGAAGAGCAGCAGAAAGCCTCCGAACACATCGGCCTGATAGAAGGTGCCGTACATTCCCCCCTTCTCTCTGTGGAAGAAGAGAAAGAAGAAGACTCCTGTGCAGCATACGACAAAGCCGATGAAGAGCAGGAAATGGATGAAAAAATGATGAAAGCGCGGGGCGCTGAACAGGTCGTAGATCATCACGAACAGCAGGATATAGCACAGGAAGTTGCACCATTCGAGGAAGCTGTCGTGGATGTAGGCTGAGAGAATGGTCGAGACAAAAGACGCAATAAGGAATCCCACGAGAGGTATCTTTATGTTCTCTATGACAGGAAGCTTCCTGAAAGGCATGAGCAGCCAGAACGAGGTCAATATACAGGTAAAAAACCTGAAGAGAGATTCGGGCTGGTAGTGGTGACCTCCAAAATCGAGAGATATATAGAGCAGGAGGACACAGATGAATACCCTGGGAATCCATTCGATATACTTTTCAAAAATACGCTCAGTGAGCGTCAGTTAAATCACCTCTCAGAACGAGATCGGCGGGGATGACGACAGGATCTCGTCGATCGTCTCCTTGCCCTTTTCCATGCTGTACCGCATGGCGCCGAAGTTGGCTCCGGCCTTTGCGATTGCGACGAGGAAATAGTCCCTGTTGATGGCGCGGACCACTACGAGTCCCTGCTCGAATTCGAGAACCCAGTAAAGGAACGAGCGACCCTTCTCTTCTTCCCTCCAGTGGCGGATGACTTCAATCCCCGAATTGACTTTCTTTCCTATCTGCTCATAGTCGATGTTTTCGTTGACTATGCTGTCGACGATGTAGCCATCCCTCGCAACAGTCATGACCACAGTGACTCCCTTGGTCTTGATGAGACCTGCGAGGACTGTCGTTATCGAGTCCTTCACTGCCTGATAGAACTGCAGGCGCTCTTCGGAAGGCCCTTCATCTATCGGCTCGGCAGGAGGCATCTCGACGGCTTCTTCGACGATCTCCACAGAAGCCTCTTCCTCTTCTGCAGGAGGCAGAGTCTCTTCGACGGCGCTCTCGGCCTCAGGGCTCTCTTCAGGGGCAACGGCTTCCTCTTCAGTGACCGCCACTTCCTGAGCCTCTTCTTCATGAGCTGCCGGCTGGACCTCTGACTGCTCCTCCTCTTCAGGAACGTGAGTCTCTTCAGGGAATATCACGGCAGGGCCTTCCTCTGCAAAATGCTCTCCAGGAGGGAATCCCTCTTCATGCGGCTCCTGCTCATCGGCAATCTCACCGCTTTCAGCAGCGGTCTCCTCATAAGGCGGGGCCTCCGGCTCACCGGCTTCCTCCTCCACTTCTTCCGGCACTTCCTCCGCGACAGGCTCGATTATCTCAGGCTTCACCTCTGCGGCCTTCTCAGCGAGATAGCTCTCGAGGTTGTCGATGTATCTGAATATCTCGTCGATGCTCTTCTTTCTCGTGAGAGCCATTTCAAAGTTGTACTCGTAGATCGGCTCCTCATCGTGCTCTTCCATTATCTTCTCGAACTGGGCGATCTCGCCCTCGAGCCTCTCTCTTTCAAGCTCCTTCTGATGCCTGAACAATCTGAGATCGTCGAATTCAGGGTCGGCGACGGCAAGGTTGCTGATCGCATCCTGGATCTCCGGCGACGGCTCGGCTATATCAAGCAATCTGTCGTACATGATCCGCCCTTCGATGTCGTTAGGCGAGATCTGAAACACCTTGACGATCTCGTTGAACGCTTCGGATATCATGTTCTGGCGCAGATAGATCCTGGATAGGCCCAGGTGCACGTCTCTGACATCAGGCTTGATATTCATGACCTTGTGATAAGCCTGGAGCGCTTCGAGATACCGCCCGCGCCGCAGGTTCAGCTCGGCGTATGCCAATAGCACGGTGATGTCTTCAGGGCTCTCCTGGACTATCTCAGCCAGTCTCTCAATCTGTATATCCAGTGTGGTGTAGGCTTCTTCCACAGAAATGGCGGCAACCTCCTCCATAATAAGCATATAACTCTCTTTTCTAATTGAGCAGACTCTCTATGGTCTTCTTGTTCTTCCTGATCTCCAGGCGTATTCTCCCGAGATTTACGCCTGATGAAGAGAAGATCGTCAGTATGTCGTCGTTGGCGAGTATGATCGATGTGAGGCTCATGTCCTCGAACTCGAGATAGGACTGGTTCAGTCTGTCCTTCTGGATGTCAAGAGCTATGTCCACGCCGATCCTTGTACTGTCGTACAGAAAAGACTTGAGAACCTCTATCTCGATATCCTCCTCGATGATCTTCTCTCTCAGCTGTCCATCCTTATCTGTAAGGAAAGCCCCCTTGACTCCTTCGATTTTGCAGAAGCTCTCCAATATCTTCTTTAGATCGGACATACAATCCGTCCTTTCATGAACTGGAAATTATCACGCCGGCATCAGGCGATGGGCCTCACATTGAGCATATCTCCGTCCTTGATGTTCATCTTCTTCATTAGGGCGCCGCCTATGGACATGTAGTTTCCAAGATGCTTCGCGCCTGAGCATTTGAGAGTGTAGATCTTTCCGTCTGCAGTCTCTGCTTCCACTGAGAACGACGCCGCCGGCTTGAGACCCCACTCCTTGACGAGATACTCTTCGATCTTCACCGTGTCCGCAGACTTGAAGATCGCCCCGCCCATCGTCTTGGCAATGAGCTGGCGCTCTTTTTCAAGCTCTTCCTGGATAGTGCGCTTCTTGAACTCTATCTCATCGGCCTTCTCTGCAAAGACGTTGATTCGCGCGCCTTCCCTGAAGATTATGTCCAGGAAGCTGTTTACCGCATCGAGGCCGCAGAGTATCTGCCCGTATTCATTGGCGAAGCTGTCAGTCACGATCTTGCCGTGATCTATAAGAAGCACGTGGTTCGCCTCTTTGGTCCCCACTTCGAGGATGCCTGTGATGTTGTCGGCTTCGAGAGCGCTCAGCACCTTCTTGAACTCCTTCTTCTTCACCTCGTAGTCTTTGTAAAGCGGTTCAAAGGTGAAAAGAGTGGACAGCACGCTGACTATCTGCGGCGAAAGCACGTATGAGCTGACAGGCACTTCCTTGCTCTTGACCTTGTTGAGCAGGCGTGCCGATTTCAGGACCTTGGTCTTTCCTTCCTCTACTTCAATTGCCCTAATGACTTCCCCGTGGGAGAAAAAGATCACACCCTCTACCTTGAAGATCTCGAGCAGCACATATCCTGTATAGCCCTGGCTCTCAAGGTTCTGAATCATGGTGTTTATGTCGGTAAATGGCAGATTTATCTTCTCTATTAAAGGGTTCCCCTTGGGTAGTATCAAAACCGCAACCTCCTAGCCATCCTGTATATTACTCGTCACGAGTCTTTTTCTGTACGCCATCAATTGAAAGGATCTTCTTCCCTTCCTTAGGGGCTGAAGTCTCCTGTGCCCTCTTCAAATCGTCGCCTTCCCTGGCATCTGGAGGCGCAATGGATATTACGCGCTGAGACTTCTTTGCGAAAAGAGGGGTCGTCTCTTTCGAACTAGATTTCTTCTCCTCGCCGGCTTCTTCCTTCTTTTTATCGGCCCTGAGATCTATGGACCTCTTCTCCTTGAGCGACGGAAGCGCCCTGTCATCAGGTCTGGACTCGGCGGGCTGAACCTTCTCATCGGGCTCTGATTTCAATCCGACGATGGATATGGCCTTCTTCCTGTCCTGCTCCATGGGCTTCAGAGTCGGCAGCGATGAAGAGGCGCCGACAGACTGGGAGAACGGCGGCGATATGTCGTCATCCTTCTTCTCGTCGGCAAATGCTGTAGCCGGCGGAGCCGATTGGGAATCGAGCGCTATCTGCTTTTTGGGAGCCAGCCATGGAGGTGCCGAAGATGCAGGCGACTCCTCCTTCTTCAGAGCCGGTAGCTCGCTGTCCTGCTCGGCAAAGAGTCTGCTCGTCAATCTGGAGACAGCCGATGACTCTTCAGGTGCATCCGGTATGGAGACGGTTCCGGCCTCTTCCTTCTCATCTTCTGATTCTTTGCCTTTGCGGGGCTTTTCAGACTTGAGGAACACAGACCAGGGCTTTTCCTCCTCCTTCACGACCTCATCTTCCTGCTTGCTCTTTTTCAGCAGCGCCTTCCAGGGGTCATCTTCCTCGACATTTTCAAGAACCTCCTGCCTGGCCGTCTCTCTGGCTTTCGAGAGGACCGGCATCTCCCTCCTGGGAGGCTCCTCATCATGTGAGGCCTTCTGCATCAGATCCCTCCACCCTTCCTCATCGACATCGGACTTCGAGGCGATCTTGACTGTTTTCTTCTCTTCAGGAGGCTTTTGAGGCGGTGGAGGGGCTTCCTTCTTTACTTCAACGACAGGCTCGGATGTATCGAGATGTACAGTTCTCTTCGCTCTCTCCTTCTTCTCCTCGACTACTGGAAGCGGCTCGGATATGAACTGCGGAGGGGCTATCTGTGGCTGCTCCTTCTCTTCCTCCGCCGCTTCGCTCACCTGTTCCCCTGCGGCTGCCGCCGCGTAGTTCGTAGTCTCCTCCTTCAGGAGCGCCCTGAAAGGATCTTCCTCCTGCGGCTCCTCGTGGATCATGCTGACAGCTTCCGCCGAGTCGGAGACCCTCTGCTCGATCTTCTTCTTCATAAGGAAATCTACGAGCTCCCATATCAGCAGCAAGATCAGCACGGCCAGGAAAAGAAACATGAGCTGAATGTAGCCGCTCTTTCCCGAGCCGGACGATGTCGTGTTCGCACAGAAAGACGGCAAGGCGGTGAAAGAAAGGAGAAGGCATGTTAAACCAGTCACTCTCTGCACCATTTCATCTATCTCCTGCGTAAGTATTCTTGCAAATAAAGGTAAATATCACTCATCAGCCGCAAAAGGCGACAGAGGTACAACCTTCCCATCTTCATCCCCTTCGAGCAGCTGAGTCAGCTCGCCTATCTTCACATCGACGTCTCTGAATCTTATATCTATGGCATAGCATTCCTGGTACATGCTCAGCGCTTCCTCATACTGGCCGGTCTCCCTGAATGTCTCGGCGAGGCTGTACCTGACATCCTGCAGGTCTTCATCGTAGTAGTCCAGCTCGAGCGTCTTCTGGAACTGCTTGATGGCCAGCCTGATGAGGCCCTGCTTCTTGAATGCGAGCCCGAGCAGAGTGGACGCCGCCAGCGCGTGAATGCTGTCTTTCGAAGCCTTCTGATACTCCATTATCGCTTCCTCGAAGAAGCCCATCTCCTGATAGAAGAGTCCGAGGTTTATGTGCGAGAGCGCCACATCGTCGCCAGTGAAGACGGCTCTCTTGTACTCTTCGACTATCCTGTACATCAGCCCCTTCGTTACGACTCTCTTCGCGTAGCCCACAGCCGCAGCCAGATCACCATTCTTGGCGTGGATGATCGCCAGCCTCGTGATTCCATCGAAGTGGTCGGGGTCAATCTCGAGAAGCCTGAGATAATAAGGCTTGGACTCTTCGAGATATCCGCCCTGGAACAGGATCTCTGCAAATCTGAAGAGGTAGTCCTTGTTCTCCCTGTACCGCTGGATCTCTTCAAAAAGCGAGAGAGCTGAATGATGGTCGTTCTCCTTCAGGTGGAGCTCTATCATCGAGAAGTAAACTTCGTTGACCTCGTCTATACTCTGGTTCCTGATATGGATATCGGCAATCTTCCTGCGCATCCTCAGCGCTTCCGTGACATTTCCGAGCTCTTCGAACTGATAGGCCATGAATCCAAGGATCTCGAGAGCCTTGCCCCAGTCGTCCTTTCTCTCATACATGCCCTCGATCTGCTCCTGCAGGAAGAGGGCTTCCTCCATGATCTCCTCCTGGAAGAGATCTCTCACTATCTTTTCGAAGCTCTTGATGCCTTCTTCCGCCATGGCCTCCTGGAAGTAGATATCCCGGACCATCTCGAAGACCTCTTTTTCCCTGTCGAAGCGCCTCTGCTTTATCAATTCCCTTACGATCTCGAGATACTCTGTGAGAGCGCTCTGGATCTGATTGTCCCTGTAATAGAGGTGTGCAATCTTCTCCCTGTAGTCCCAGTAAAGGTTGTCGTTGCCCTGGGCCCGGACCAGATCGGCCATCTTGAGATTGAGCTCGATGACCTTTGAGATCTCGCCCTTGTCCAGATAGAGCTGTACGAGCTCCTCCATGAGCTTCTGAGCCTCTTCCAGGTAGTTCTGCTCTAGAAACACCTGGCTCAGGTTCTGCCTGAGGTCGAGGTTGAAGGGCTGGAGCGCAATGATCTCCTTGACGATCTCCTGGGCCATCTGCACATCCCCGTTCTGGAGATGGTTCTTCATCAGGATCTTATAGTGCTCGGTGGCCTCCTCGAACTTGATCTGCTTCACCAGTATGTCTATCAGCTTCTGCCTGAATTCACTGTTCTGAGGGTCTATCGTCAGTATCTCATTCAGTATCGATATGGCCGGGATATCGAGCGATTTGGCAAGATATAGCTGCGCCACCTTGGTATACTGCACGAGCGCCTGGGGCACGTCTATCCTTCCGTAGAGCATCCCCAGCTTCCTGTAGACGTTGATGTTCTCAGGCGAGAGCTCCAGTATCCTGTTGCACATCCTGATTGCCTCTTCGAGCATCTCCATCCTCAGGTAGATATTGAAGACTATCAGATAGCCGTTGATCGCCTTTTCCACATGGCCGCGCGCCGCCTGCACCTCGCAGAGGCGCTCCCGGAGCTCTGTATTGTCGGGTATGAAGGCCAGGATCTTCCTGTAGATGTTCTCGATCTCCCTGTAATCGCCCTTGCCGAACAGAAGCTCCGAGATCCTTCTCACTTCCTCCTGGGCCTGCTCGAGCTGCCCCTCTTCGAGATATCTGTCGAGGAGTATCTTCCTCACTTCCGTATGGGAAGGCTCGAGATCGAGCACCGACAGGTACGTTTTAAAAGCTTCAGGCCATCTGTTGAGCTTCACCAGTATGTCGGCCTTGTTCATCAATGCCGGCATATATCCGGGATTGTCGTTGAGTATGTTCAGCAGCTCTTTCAGAGCGCCTTCGAGATCTCCCTCTTCTTTCCTCGCCACTGCCTGCTGGTAGTGCAGTTCAATCTGCTGAGGGAATTTCTGCACGAGCTTCTTGTTCAGCTCGCTCGCCTGCTCCTCTTCTCCGCGCTCCCTCAGTATCTTCACTACGTGGAGAAACTGATCGAGCGCCACCTCGGACTGTCCCTGGCGGTAATATATCTCGCCGAGGGTCTCGTTGGCCTTGAGATTGTTCGGATCGAGCTCGAGGAGCTTCTGGCAGACTGAGAGGCCTTCCTCGAGCATCCCCTTCTCGAGGTATGTCGACGCGAGAGACAGAAACTCAGGTATGGCCTCCTCTGCAGAGCCCCTGTTGAGCAGGTTGCCTATCAGCTTGTGCCTGGCAGACAGGTTCGAAGGGTCGAGCTGCAGGATCTGCTTGTAGATGTCTATGACCTTTTCGCGTATCTCCACATTGTCGGGATCCCAGTCTATGAGCTTCTCGTACAGCACGATCACCTTGTCGAGAAGCCCCTCCTCGGTGTATATCTGAGCCAGCTTCTTCGAGCACTGCACCGCGCGCTCGATCTGGCCCTTCTGGGCATATATCTCACTCAGCCGGTTCAGCACGTCCTTGTTACGGGGCTCGAAGTTCAGGATCCTCTCATAGACCCTTATCGTGTCCACGAGCTGGTTGTTCCTGAGGTAGAGATCCCCTGCGTTTCTGAACCAGACTATCGTGCCCTGGGGAGTTCTTCCTCCGCGGATGTAGATCTCGCCGAGCATCTCGTATGCGTACGCCGCGTCTGTGGGAGCGAGCCTCACCACCTCCTGGAACTCCCCGACGGCTTCCTTGTCCATACCCTTCTTCATGTAGGCCTGGCCGAGAGCCATGTGAATCTTGGCATCCTGTGGGCTTATATCGAGGCATGCCCGCAGATACTGAATGGATTCATCGAGATGGCCCTTCGTCTGGAGAATGATCCCCATGTTATAGTAGATCTCACCCTTGACGCTGTTTATCAGATTCTTTATCTCGTCTCCGGAGCCGCCGCGCTGCCCCATCAGGAAGCTCTTCTTCGCCGCGGCGCTCTCCAGGTTTATTATCTCCTGGTAGACGTTTATCGCGTCATCGAGCGCCCCCCTGTCCTGGCACGACTTGGCCCAGTCCAGATATTCCTGAACGGCCAGCTCGAAGTCGCCTTTGCGCATGAAGATATTGACTATATTTCTGCGGATGTTGCTGTTGGAGGGTTCGAACTGCAATGCCTTTCTGTAGGCGTCAATCGCCTCGTCGAGCTTGCCCTGCGTCGCCATCTTGTCGCCCTGGCCAACGAACATTTCGAAATCTTTACTTGACATAACGCACTCTTCCCCCTTAACCTGGGATGTTTTTCAGTAGATCGGCCGATCAATGCTCATTCTCCCGAGTCGCGCGGCACGAGCCTCGTTACCTTCGAGGCTCCCCCGCCTGACTGCTCCCTCAGATGCTTGATCTTCTGCGCCACATCCCTGTAAGTCAAGTCGTATTTATAGATCTCCTGGTAACAGGTGAGAGCCTCCTGCTGCTTATTCGTGCCCTCCAGGAGCATGCCGAGGTTGTAGTAGAGATCGAGCTTCTGCTCCTCGGGATACTCTTTTGTCTCTATGGCCTTCTTCAGGGTCCTTATCGCAATCTGCTGCATGCCCGGCTTCATCGAGAAGCACATGGCGAGCATGTTCGACGACTGCAGGAAGTATTCGTTCATCCTCTTGGTCTTCTGGAACTGCTCTATCGCATCGTCGACCATTCTGAGCTCCTTGAAGATGATGCCCAGGAAGAAGCGTGACTGTATGTCCTCCTGGTTCTCGTCGACCTTCTTCTTGTACGAGTTGACTATCTCGTCCTTCAGCGAGGCGTGAGACGGGTCGATCGATATCAGCTTCTCAAGGACCTTCATAGCCTCTTCAGGCCGACCTTCAGCCAGCAATACCTCCACGTATTGCTTGGTGTTCTCCTTGTGCGACGGGTCGAACTCGAAGACCCTCTGGAACTCGGAGAGCGCGTCCTTCGCATTGCCCTTCCTCTCCAGCAGTATCACTCCGAGCTGATAGCGGATATCGGCATTCCTGTCATCGATCTGCAGAGCCTTCTTGTACGTCTTTATCGCCTCGTCCCAGTTCTGGCGGTTCGTCAGATCCTGGGCGATTGTGATTATCTCTTCCAGAGCGCTGTCGCTCCTGTCGTTCATCATGTAGAAGTGAGCCAGTCTCTCTCTGAGAGGGAGGTTGTGAGGGTCTGCATCGACGAGCTTCTGGTAAAGCTCTATTGCCGCATCGACCTTCTTCTCCTTGAAGTAGGTGTCGGCCAGCACATGGGCTTCAGTGAGGGCTTTGTCCACCTGGTGCTTTTCGAGATAGAGGTCTATCAAGGTATGCCGCGCATCGTGCAGATCCGGGCGGGCCTTGATGACTTCCTCGAGGATCTCGAGAGCCCTGTCCTTCTCTCCCATCGCCATCAGCACGCGCGAGAAGGCGAACTTGCTCTCTATGGTCTTCCCGAGGTTGCCGCTCTTCTGGTACAGCTCTATGAGCTGATAGTATGCGTCGATGTTCTCAGGGTGTATCTCCACTATCCTCTCGAGGCAGCGGCAGGCTTTCGGCTCATCTCTCATATCTCTGTATTTGCCTGCTATGGCGATGTACTCGTTCTCGGCCTCTTCATTGCGGCCGGCCTCCTCGTACGCCTCGGCGAGCCTGCACTGCGTCGCCAGCTCACCTGTCAGGGAGAATATCTTCTTGAACAGATCTATTGCCCGTACGTGATCTTTCTTGTGCTCTGCGACATCAGCCAGGATTGACAGGTGATAGTGGGCCACCTTCTCCATCTTCTGCTCCATGTAGATGTCAACTATCTCTTCACGGGCATCCATGTTGTCCTTGTCGAGGGCCAGGATGGCCTGAAACTGCTCAAGAGCCAGAACGGTTTCTTTTCTCTCCTTGTAAGCCCTTGCTATCACGAGGAGCGTATCTATGGCCTTGTCCAGATTCTGGCCCATCAGGCACAGGTTCACGAGCTTCTGCCTGTAGTCGAGCCGCTGCGGCTCTTTTTCTATCAGTATGTCGAACTGCTCAAGAGCTTCATCCATCAGCCCGTAGGTGTAATAGAGATCGGCAAGTTCGGAGCGCAGCTCCACGTTGCCTGGATAATCGGTAAGTATCTTCTGATATGTCTCTATAGCTGAAGAGTAGTCTCCTGCCTCCAGTATGTCACGAAGCTTCAATATCTCTTCTTCGATTCTTGACATGAATGATCCCTGGACCTCCTGGGGTGCTATGCCCGGAATTCCGGATAATATTGTCTTCTTCTCTTCTTCAGTAAGCGACTCCTGTAATATCGAGAAAGGAGGCATTTCAGACGGGAGCTCCCATTCCATCGGCCCTGTGTGCTCTTCCTGGGCAGGCATGGCTATTCCTTCAAAGGCGGCGTTCTGCGCCTCGGCATGCACCACAGGCTCTTCCGTGAATTCCTGGACTCCAATGCCTCCATCATCTGAGAATCCCCAGTCTATCCCTTCAGAGGCCAGATCCTGGCCTGCCTCCGGGCCGAAAGGCGTCATCGGAGTCATTGCCTCAGGGGCAAGAGGGCCTCCTCTCAGGCTGTCTCCCTCGATTCCTATCGGAGGGGCTTCAGCGGCGCTGTCACCGAAAGGCTCCATCGGAATGCTCTCAACGGGAGAATCCCAGAACGAAACCGGCACTTCTATCTGATTTCCACCTATATCGCCGCCGACAGGCTGATCCTGGAATCCGAACAGCCCGTCCATGGGTCCTGACGGCTCTCCGCCCAGCGGCGGGAACTCGAGCTGGCCCTGCGCCTCGGCGTCGCCTGAAGGGATGTCGTACGAAGGCTGAAGCGGAGCTGACTCGAAAGGCTCCTCCATGTGAGCCATCTCGAAGTCTGAGCCCGGCATTGATATATCAGGCAGCGGCGAGCTGAATGCGAATGGATCGAACGGTTTTCCGGCATCCTTTGCATCCATGCCCATGTCAAACGGGCTTTCCTGCTTCATCTCACCGCCTCCGAAGGGTGACTGGAACTCCTTCTCCTCTTCGAGCGGGGGCTGGAAAAGCCCCTGTGACGCAGGCTCCTGGGGGAACATGTCCTCTTCGCCCAGAGGCGGCAACAGCAGCGAGTCATCAGACAGCGAAGGCTCCATGGAAGGCGGAGCTTCCTCCTGGAAGCCCGAGAGCGGAGGCATCAGCAGCGAGTCATCGGCAAATCCGCCGTCCGCCTCTGGCATATCGAGCGTCGGAAGCGCACCCGGCTGCTCCATCATCGGCGGGGCGCCGAACGGGTCCATCTGAGACGGGGCGCCGAACGGGTCCATCTGGGACGGAGCGCCGAAAGGGTCCATCTGGGACGGAGCGCCGCGCTGCTCCATCATCGGCGGGGCGCTGAAAGGATCCATCTCCATTTCCTGGTCATGGCCGTACGGGTCCACGTGCGAAGGGACACCGCGCTGCTCTGCTACAGAAGGTGGCGGGCCTCCGAAAGGATCGTCAAAATCGCTTTCATAGACCTGCTCCTCCCTCATCATGGCCCGGCCCTGTGAAGCGGCCTGCCTGGGAGGCGGAGGCGTCATCATCTCATCATCGAAGAAACTTTCGCTCTGCGGCTCTTCCTTCCTGGGCCGCCTTTCAAGTGCAAGCTCCTTCTGAGGCGCAAGGCTTTTCTTTCCCAGCGTTAATTTGGGCTTCCCTGCCTCGCCCTTGGCTCTTAGAAGTCCCGGCTTGATGCCATCTGCGTCTTCTTCTTCGTCATCCTCACGGGCCATCATGGGCTTCAGACCAGGCTTGCCCATACTGCTGCCGAGGCCTTTCTTCTTTCCGCCGCCTTTCGATGACGAGTCAGGCTTCATCAGCAGGCCCTTCTTCCTGTCGGTCTTGGCCTTTCCGGCTGAGAACAGACCATCCCTCTCCTTGGCAGCGCTCTCGGTCTTCTGTGCTTTCATGCGCTGTGGCGACTGGGCCTCGTACAGCAGGGCGTCATCGTTCTGATCCTCCCATTGCTGCTGCTGGGGCATCCTGGAATGCGCGGCAGGAGCCTCCCTCATCGAAGGCTGGCGCTGCGGCATCTCCTGTTCATAGGCCTGCTGCCTCTTCAGAGTGCTCTCTTCGTGTCTGGGCGGCGCCTGCCTCTGAGGCGGCGCTTCAAAGGGGGAATCGAAAGAAGGTGGTCTCAGAGCCTGCGTTGCGAAAGCGGAATCGTCGAAGTCTCTGTCGCCTGAGAATGCTCTTCCGAAAGACGGAGGCTCAATGCCTGCAGGCTCTGTGTGCATGGGAGCCGGACCGCCGAAAGACGGTGCCTCGAACAGAGAAGCATCATCATGGCCTCCCAGGGAAGGGGGCTCGAGAGATATCTCGCCAAGAGACGGAGGCTCGAATGAAATATCGCCGAAAGAGGAGTCAAAGCCCGTCGGTGCATCATCCAGAGATGGCAGTGACGGAGGCTGGAACGAGAAATCGCCGCCCATCGACGGAGGCTCGAGAGCCGGCTCAGGCCTTCTTGGAGGCGGACCCTCGAGGGGCATGGTCTCCATCGCCTGTGGAGAGGTAAGAGATGGCTTAGGGCGCTCGAGCGGCATCGTCTCGACTGACCTCTGCTTCTGTTCCACGACTGTCCTGTCTGGAGGCGGCACAACCTCCATAGCCGGTGCGCCTGATTCAAATTTCCCCGGCATCAGCTCCGGAATTGGGGCTATACTCGGCTGATAGGGAGAAATTTCCTCTTCCTCTTCTCCCACCAGCGGCGCTCCAAGGTTCGTGAGCTCTCGGCACGCAGTCGGGTTCGTTGGATCCAGGGTGAGGACCCTCTGGTAGAGCCTTATGGATTTGTCTGTCTCTTCAATTGACTGGTAGATATGAGCGGCAGACAGGTAGTTCTTGATCGATTCAATATGATTGCCCTGGGCCTGGTGGAGCTCTCCGAGCTTCTCCTTGGCCTTCACCTCCTGCGGGTTTATCGACAGGATCTTGTTGAAAGCCAGGATGGCGTCGCGAAACTGTCCTTTCAGCTGGCATACGTTTCCCAGAGCCATCAGCGCCTCTACGTTGTTCAGATCGAGCCTCAACACGGCTCTGAACTCGGCCTCGGCTTCGTTGAAACGGTTCAGGTTCACATAGATGTTGCCCAGCGTGAGTAGAAGTTGTTCGTCATCAGATACTATGACCTTCATTCTCCTGAAGGCATCCGCCGCCTTCTCGAGCTGGTTGTGCGCCAGATACGCATTGGCAATCTTTCTGTACTGGGTTGCGGCTTCCTGTATATTTCCGTGGCTCATATACATCTCTGCCAGCTCGAGGCCTATGTCCAGGTTGTCCGGAACATATTCCTGAGCTCCCTGCAGAAGCATGATGGACTGCTCGCTCTGCCCGAGCTCTATGTATAATCTTGCCAGCTGAAGAGACTGCTTGACGACTTCTTCGACGTTGCCCTTTCTCTTGTTTATCAGGATGATCTTCATGCGGGCCTTGTCGTTTTCAGGCTGAATCATCTGGATCCAGCGCGCAACCTCAACGGCCTGATCGAGCTCGCCCTTGGCCTCCAGGATATCCATCAGTTGAAAGTACTGGTTCACTACATTGGATATGAGGCCTCTGATTGCATATATTCTGGCGATCTTGTAGCACGCTTCCTCGTTCTGAGGATCGCGTTGAAGGATCTTTATATACTTCTCCTGAGCCTGATCCCATTCGCTCTGCTCATATAGTGTCTCAGCTTCCCTTAGGAGAACCTGCAAATCATCTGACATTCTCCCTGCACCACCTTACCGTTTCTACTGTGAGTTTATTATACTTTACCGCTGGATGATCGTAAACCAGATCTTCAAATACTGTAACCGGGATGATTGAAATTCCGCGCAGCTATGGCAGGAGGCAATGTGTTCCTTCCAAAAACCTCATATGCCCATGAGCATTGATTCGCTTCCTGGGGAATTAATCCTGTCTCCATGAGAAAATTGAGAAATGTAAAAGGGGCGGATTTTCATCCGCCCCTCTGCGTATGCATTTACGATCCTGCGAGCTCTTACTGAGGAAGAATGTGCGGCGTGATCATAATCACGACTTCGTTCTTGTTCTTCTGTCTGAACTCGTTTCTGAAGAGCTGTCCGAGTATTGGAATGTCACCAAGGAGAGGAATCCTGTTCTTGGCCACGTTCTCGGTCTCTCTCAGCAGACCGCCGAGAACCATTGTCTCTCCATCCTTCACGCGCATGTATACGTTGGCTGTCCTGTTTGCCGTGTGAGGATACTGATTGTTGATCAGATCCAACAGGTTGGAGATATCGGGCTTCACGTTGAGGCTCACGTTGCCATCTGGAAGAACTGTTGCTGTGATATTGAGCTTGGTGCCTATATCAACGTAGATAACCTGATACTGGCCAGCGCGGGGATCATAGTATACAACCGGGTATTTCTCACCGATATGAATCTGGGCTTCCTTACCGCTTACCGTGGTCACCTTCGGCGCTGCGAGCACCTTGGCTTCTGAAGCCTGGATCAGAGCGTTGAGTGTGAAGCTGATCTGAAGTGCGCTTCTCGTGAAGTACTGGATTGGGATCATCGCGTTGGTGGTCCCGTCGGGATTGAGCTGCTGCTCTGTGAAGGTTGTGTTGATAAGGTTTCCGTTGGTTCCCTGATAGCCCCATGAAGTTCCGAAAGTTTTTGTGCCGGACTCTGTGAGGTCTACAACCTTGACATCGAGACATACCTGCTTCAGATTCTGATCGAGCTCTTCGAGGTAGTCCTTCAGCTGTGTGATTGACGCATCGTCGCCTGTAACGATGAGTGCGTTGAGGCGCTCATCTGTGTTGTATGACAGTGTCGGAACCAGCTTCTGCAGTGTTGTGGCTATGTCTCTGGCTGTCGCGGCCTTCAGAGGTATGACCTCTGTCTTGGGCTTGGGCGCCTCGGGCATCGGCACATCGAGCTGTGAAGCAAGGGTCTTCATCTGCTTGATTGTGTTGGGATCAGCTGTCACGATAAGCGCGTTGAGGCGCGAATCGGGCTGAATCTTCGCATCAGGATAGTTTGACGAGAGTATGCTCTGCACATCGCCTGGCTTCGCATTCTCAAGAGGAATGACCTGGGTCACTTCCTGGCCCTTTTTGACTCCCATGATGTTTGAAGGGATCTTTGACAGAGTCTTCTCGTCGCCGACGATCATTGTGTTGCCGACGATTTTATACTCATATCCGCTCATCTTGACGATTATGTTCAGCGCTCCGTTTGCAGGAACGTTCTTCAGGGTCATCGTCACTGCACCACTGACTGAAGGATCGGTCACGATGTTGTAGTTGAGCTCCTTGGCAAGGATCTTCAATACATAGATGAGATCTGCGTTTACGAAATCCATAGATACCAGCTTTTCCTTCGGAGCTGCTGGTTTCGCCGGCGGTCTTGGCTTTGCAGGTGCCGGGGGCTTCTGTACCGGCTGGTACTCTACTGGCTGCCGCTGAGTGACCTGAGCCTGGCTGTGCTGCACGGGCTTCTTCTCTGGCGCTGCCTGTCTTGGGGTTTCCTGCGTTGTAGGAGTGGCGGCGGGTGCCTGTGCTACGGCTTTCGTAGCTTTTGCCGTAGAAATCATCGCCGTTCCGAGCTCCAGTGTAAGACCTCTTCTGCCGGCAGCTGGTACTACCTTATAATCTATGGGCGATATGACATCGACCATTACCTTTACCGTTCTGGCCTTATCGGTTGCCTGAATTACTCTTACACCCTCTACGAGTCCGTAATTTACATCGATCTTCTTCTTGACCTGTGTCGAGAGAACCGCGGGATACAGCTCTACTATGAGACAGTTGCGCGGGGTCTTTGCCCTGCTGACTACACACCCTACTGCTTCGTTGGTATCAACGAGAACCTTGATCGTCCCTGTTCTGTCCATTACCTTGACAGAGGACACTGTTGCATCGGGTGATGCATAAGTTGGCGAAAGTGCTGCCAGCATGAAGCAAAGGATTAGAAGTCCCAGAGACGAATTCTTCCATCCTTCGAAACGTTTCTTCATTGTGTCTTATCCACCTCCTGTTAGAATAATCGTAATTAATTGGGCTTTGAGCCATCAGCCTTCGGAGGAGCGCCACCTGGTGCGCCACCGCCGGGACCACCCGGAGCAGCTCCACCCGGAGCAGATCCACCCTGGTTGCCACCGCTCGGAGGCGGGCCCATCTGCTGCGGCGCTCCGCCGCCAGGGGCTCCACCCTGATTCCCGGGGCCCTGAGGCTGCGCGGGAGCGGGCAGTGACTTCTGCTGAGATTCTCCACCTTTAGTTGGTGCTGCCGAGCCGCCGCCTTTGGACGGACCGTCCATGGCCTTCATCTTGACTATATAGTCTCTGCCTGACCATGTGAGCACAACTCTCTGAACAGTAACCGACTTGACATAGTATTCGCCAACTTTATCGCCAGTCGTTACCATAAAGCTGGGTCCGCCACCTTCACCCTGTACGATGGCGAAGTTCTTGCCGCCCGAAATGAAAGTTCCTGTAACAACCACTGGCACAGAAGCCGGGGGAGCTGCCTTCTGCGGAGCACCACCCTGCTGTGGAGGCTGACCGGGCTGAGCCGGCTTTGGCGTTTCTGCAGCCTTGGTCTGTTCAGGCTGTGGTGTGACATTTCCCTCTGGCATTGCTCCACCGAAAGGAACGAAGGGATCTCTGCGGCCCTTTGACAGTGAATATGGTGCCACTTCATTGCCGCCTGATTTTACAGGTGTTGTCGGGGAAGCGCTGGGCGCCTCCTGTGTCGGCGTTGGTGATGGCTGCGCAATTGTCACAGTATCTGTCGCCAGCGGCTGCGTCTGAGTCGGGGATGGCGATGGCTGCGAGCAGCCTATTGGTAATATCGCCGCCATGGCGAGAAATGCGAATAGAATGCCGAATGATATTGTGCGGCTTGTCATTGCCCACCTCCCTGTCTCAAATAGGCAGTGATCGGCATCGTCACGCTCAGCGGAGGTGAACCCTTGGTGATATCACCGCTCGGTGAAAGGGTGAGCCTGTTGATTGTAACCAGCCTTTTCAGCTTGAGTGCTCCAAGCTGTCTCAGGAAGTCGATTACCGACGGATAACGCCCGGTCAATTGCATCTGGAAAGTTCTTGTTGGATAGCCTGCCAGGGCCGAAGGTCCGGCTGCTTCTCCTTCTTTCTTGGCTCCGCCCACTGTTGTCAGGGCGCCGGGTGTAAGTGAGGTAATCTGGAAGTCGGGATCGTTCATTCTGACCTTCTCCTGATCGACAAGACGTTCGACGTCTGCGATGTAGGACGGAACAAACTCTGACTCTGTCTCAGGAGTGAGTTGCTCGGAAATGACCTCTTTGAGTTGTCTCTCGAGATCCTTCTTTCTCTGGGTCTCCTGAGGAAGGGCTTTTACCTGTGCCTGAGCCTTGTCAAGCTCTGCCTGCTTGCCCGTATAGGTTGACTCTAACTGTTTAATCTCTGCTGTCTTCTTCTGCCAATCGACCAACCAGAATCCAAGACCGATAAGAATGATGATAAATATCGCGAGGACTATCTTCATTGGTGTTGGTAGAGTCATCGGTTCTCAACTCCTTCCATAGAGCCGAGAAGAGATGATTTCGTTTTGAATCCTCCTGGCCCTTTCTCTGCGCCTGGGTTGGCCTGTTCGGCCGCCTTGGCATCGTAGCTCATGTCAATACCGAAGGAGTAGCTTGTGTATGTCTGATCCTTTACGTTCACGGTGCCGCGTGATGTGCTCGAAAGGCTTGCATCCTTGAAGTACCGCGATTTCTGGACCTGCTTCATGAAACCTGAGATTGACTCCAGTGGCTTGATTCCCGGCATTGCAGCGGCAGTACCTGACATCTGAACCTTCTGTTGCCCGGGTTCTATGCTGATACTGCTTACCCACATGTTCTTAGGCAACAGATAAGAGATCTCATCGAGCAGATTACTGTATCGAATCGGGTCGAACCGGAGGCTCTTGACTGTGTTGATCTGGGTTTCGAGTTCCTGGTTCTCCTTCTTCAGCTTTTCAATGATTGGCAACTGCTGCTGAAGGCTTGAAATATCCTGCTCGACTTTAGTAATCTGAGCCCTCTTATCAGCGATATCTTTTTCCAACTTGACGCCAAAGTAATAGAACACTACCACAGCCAGCGCTATAAGGACAATCAAAATAGCGATGACCGGGTCAAAGCCAAACTTCTTGCGTTCAGTTGGTAAAAGATCTACTTTTATTGCCATTAAATCACCTCCTAACTCTCTTTATTGTCCTTCCTTGACGTTGTAGGTCATTGTAAACTCCTAATGGCCAATCCTATTCCAACCATCAAAGATGGGGCTAACTCTTGCAGCTCTTCAGGTGTATAGCCGGGAACATTGGATACGTTTACCGATTTCAATGGATTTGCGATCTGACACTGAACGCCCAATTCACTGGCGATATACGCATCAATGTTCTTGAATCTTGCCGTCCCACCGGACAGAATAACTAAATCTACTGACTCTCCTCTGTACCGAGATCGATAGTAATCGAAAGAGCGCTGAATCTCTGTGATCAATTCAGTCAGTACGGGAATAATCACATTGAAGATCCTCATGGTAGTTGGTGCTACAGGTGTGGCATCTTTTTCCACCCGTATTACCCCCTTATCCTTCTTGATCTTATCAGCCTCTTCGAAGCTCAGGTTCAGGGATTGTCCGATTGCTTTTGTGAAGCTGTTTCCTGCCACAACAATCGTCCGGTTATGCCGCAAGACTCCACCTTTGAAAATGTTTATGCTGCTTGATGAAGCTCCCAGATTGATGAGCGCAATCGTCTGATTGAAGACATCCGGATCGACACTCAGCTGAAGGGAACGTACCAACGCAAATGGCTCAAGGTCAATCGCTAATGGATTAATTCCAGCAAATCTGATTACATCCTGAGTGTTTTTCACCATTTCATTAGGAGCAGCCACGAGCAGTACTTCCATTGATTTCTCATCACCTTCGACGTTTTTGCGAAGAATCGTTCCTTTGATCTGCGCTTCTGCTACAGAGTAAGGAAGATAACGCTCGGCCTCGAATTTGATGGCGTGCTGCAGTTCTCTCTCGGTCATCTGCGTCATATTAATCGGACGAATTACCACTGACTGTCCGGAAACTGCTCCCACCACTTTCGTCATTGAAAGCTTGTTATTCATGATAAGCTGCTTGACAGTATCTCCTAAGGCTCTGGGGTCAACTATGGTTCCATCTTTGATGGTCATTGCTGGTGTCGGGCCAATAACCAGGTTGGTCATCTCATACTCTCTCTCCCTTTTCATGTTGAGCTGTATGATCTTGACCGTGTTACTGCCCAGATCCAAGCCACCAGCTACACCTTTTCTTGCAAAGAGTTGCTTTAGAAATCCCATCTCTTTCAGTTCACCTCCCTTCTTTATAAATTTGATCTTCGTGCTCACACATTGTGATGAACTTTCGCCCAACACAACGAGACGTACCGTGCCTCTTCTGTGAAGTCAATCCCCTTCACAAAGACCTTCCAAATATTCTTTCTAAGGTTCTATGAAAATTTTAAAACTCCTTCTTTCTCAAAATTCGGAATTTTCTTATCCATGAGAAAAAAGCTTTCTCGACACCCTTTTATCATGACAGGAAAGATGTTCCAGACGCGGAGCATGTCTGAATACGTTGCAGCACAAGAGTTCCCGCTCTTTCAAAAAAACATGTTCCGGGATGATCATTTCAGGTAGATCTGCCACAGCCGGATGGGCTCTATCAAATGTACCAGAAGCCATCCGAGTGTTGATTCCGGCTTTCAGTCCGCAGGAGAATCACCACATTCTCTGATAAAACACCGCCTGGATGTTTAAAAACCAAGCCAGCAGCTCGTCTTTCCAGATCAGAGCGATCAATGCAGCCAGAGCCATGAATGTGCCGAAGGGAACCGGATCCTTCCCCTTCTTCTTCCTCAGTATGAGCATTGGAACTGCATATATGAAGCCGAGGAAGAAGGACATGACAAACGCCATCACCGCCGACTGGACTCCCAGAAAGGCTCCTATCAGAGCCGCGAACTTCACGTCTCCCCCGCCCATCGCCTCCTGCCTGAGCATTACGCTGCCCACGAAGGCAATCGTCATGAAAAGCAGATAGCCTGTAACCATGCCCAGCAGCGAATCGAGCACATTTGTCCATTGAAGCCATTTGACCGTGTTAATGGATATCAGCTGGGGGTAAAAGTCCAGCACGACAGTGGGCCTGAACCGCAGGAAAAGACTGCCGATCAGCCCGACTGCGCATCCTGACAGGGTGATTGAATCGAGTATTATCCAGTGGTCGAGATCTATGAAGAATATGATAATGAGCATGCTTACGAATATGAAATCATAGGCAAACTCCCATGTCAGCCCGCCTGCGAAACGGAAAAGGAAGGCTGACAGAAGTCCGGTTACGAGCTCGATGGCCGGGTACCTGAGTGAAATGCCGCCGTAGCAGTAAAAACACTTCGCCCTCAACAGGAGAAAGCTCAGTATCGGTATGTTGGCCCACCATGGAATGGGCTGGCCGCAATCAGGACAGGACGAGCCCGGGAAGACTATCGATCGCCCTATGGGGAGACGATATATACAGACATTAATAAAACTTCCCCAGAAACATCCCCACATGAAGAAAAATACAGTTCCAATGGCACTGTCAGCACTAGTAATGATCCTGAAACCATCCATCCAATCACTCAGGAACAAATCCATATTATTACAGTCCTTTTATTCGTTTCTGATATCTGAATGCTCAAGCTCTTCGAGCATGGATCGCGCTCTTCTGTAGCCCGGATCGATTTCGAGCGCTTTCACCAGATACTTTCTTGCACCTTCCCGATCCTTCCTTTGAATGAGAAGCGTTGCCATGTTGACATACACGAGAGCTGAGGCGGGATATACCTGCAGACTCCTGCGGTAATAATGCATGGCCATGTCAATGTTGCCGGCACCTGCATAGACATTTCCAAGATCACCATAGAACATTGGGTTGTATTGGTCTATGGCAATCGCTTTCTCATAGCAGCGAACTGATTCAGCCGTTCTGGAACTATCTCCTCTGTCTGACAGATATCCCAGGAAGCGCCCGAGATCCGCCAGCGAATAGGGGTCAAAAGGGTTCAATGCTATGGCATTCTGATATGAGCGCACGACTTCATCCACTACTGATGGCGGTATCGACTGAATCTGTCTCGAGAAATTTTCAAGCATCTTCCCTCTGTACAGATGATACCTGTAATTGCAGGGATCATAGATAACGGCATTGTTGAAGGCGCTGAGAGACTGCTCCCATTTTCCTCCATCCTCATATTTCTTCCCTTCACATACGTAGTGATTTGCCACTGCTACTCTCATGTTCATGAAGAATAATATCAATATCATTATCGATACGAGCACCACAGTAACTGAAGCAAAAGGCCGGAGCGCAGGTGCCGGCCCCTCTTCTTCTCCATTCTGCTGCATTTTCGATGAGAAAAATGCCAGAATGAACCACCACAGAAGATCAGTTGAGATGGTGGGGTACAGGAATGTATTATGCACCAGATAGGCAACACCGGAAGACATGAGCAGGACAGCTGTCAAGCCGGGAACGCCTGGAGCTCTGGCAAGTCTGAAAGAGGCATGAAAAGCAGAGCCAACAATCACCAGATAGAGAATCACAGCCATCAATCCGGATGAAAGGGCGATCTCTATGAAATGGTTGTGACATGCCTCCGGAAGAGCCACCCGTCCTCTGTTATCAAGAGGCTCCATCTCCCTGTATTTCATGAAGACATACGGGAATGTTCCCGGACCTGTTCCCATCGCCATGTTGTCCAGGAAGACGCGGATCCCGATCTTCCATAGAAACAGCCTGTCTGTATGAATGTCCTTTTTATCTGCCAGGGTCATGAATCTTCCCACGACGGTGTTCCCAGGCTTCACGGCTTTCTGAAGCAAGCAGATTCCCAGACAGAACACCATAATCAAGGCTACTGCCAGGATCTTATCACGGTAGCCAGGCCAGATCTTTCTGAATCCTAAGAACAGCATGAAAAGATGCGAGATCGCGAAGGCCAGCCATGCACCTCTTGTGAGAGACATTACGAGCGCGGCGAAGGCAGCCGACCATGTAATAATGTAAAATATTACCTTTAATAAAATACAGGTCGACTTTCCATTGAGGAGTCCCTTCAACGAATCGCCTGTATCAGTCAATAGAAGATATAACACGAGAGGCATGGCGACAACGAGGTATCCGGCCAGAAAGGTCGGATTTCCAAAGCTTCCGATGGCCCTTGTCCTTACCATCATCGGTTCGCTCCATGAAATGGAGGGGAAGTCTATGCCGGCATGCTGCAGAAGGGCATAGAGCGAAGTAAGGAAAGCAGCAATTGCAGTCATTCTCAGGCAGATCACGAGATGGTCCCTTGCAACGAACCTCATCATGACAAAAAAGAACACCATCATCGACAACAGCTCGAGGAGCTTTTCCGTGCTCAGAGCCTTGTAAAACGAATGAACGGTCGATATCGCGTATACAGTCGTAAAAAGGGCGGCAGATAAGATTATGCCGTTCATCCTGAACGGCTGCCTGGGCGAGGCGAAATGAGCATAGACACAGAAAGGAAGGGCCAGCAGGAGCAGAATGTGGAAGACGGAAGCCTTCACGAGCTGAAATGGGTTGTCAAATCTGGTGGAAAAGGCAAGCGGAACAATAAGGAAGATCGATATCAGAATTATTGGCGCCGCGCAGAGGAAATCGTCACGTGTGAGAATGTAACGCAGTTTCTTTTCCACAAACAGTCTTCCCCGGCTTCAGTTGATCGCTCATACAGACAAACAGGAATGAGCTTTCTGTTCCGAAGCTCCATTCCATACCCGCGGGCACAGACCTGATGCTGTTAATCAAACCATCGTGCAATGGCGTTATTTCTGAGCGTCAGTATATATTCTTGTAATAGCCGAAATACCCTGTCTCGCCTTTATACTCAAGAGCATAACCAACGCCATGGGGCTTGCCTCATGGCGTTGCTGTAAAAGGCCTCAAAGGGCAAAAAAAAAGAGCCTTGACGGCTCTTTTTTCCTGTTGTCTGATAGATTACTTCTCGTACAGACCCTGCACTGCATCATACTCCGGCATGTTCGTGTTGGACATCGGGGTATGGTAGCTGCCTGCGCACCATGTGGTGTAGCAGTCTGGTACCTGAGTGTAGGTATAGGTGTAGGTAATCTTACCTGCTGAAGCACATGTAGGAAGTGTCTTCAGGTAGTTCGGTGTAAGGCTGCCGATGACTGAAGGATAACGGCCCTGGTTATCTGACGAATACATTTCCATTGCAGTTCCGATATTCTTCAGGTTACTCTTACACGCTGTAAGCTGGCCCTGTGCACGAGCTCTCAGGAAGTTAGGCACCAGAATGGCTGCCAGAATAGCAATGATAGCGATAACGATCATGAGCTCGATCAGGGTGAAACCTTTCATTCTCTTACGCATTTTATTATTTCACCTCCTCTCCTGCCTAGACTCCGGAATTCTTTTTCCGCGCAAGTATAATTATAATATAAATCAGAATCGAAATCAATAGTCCTTTATGAGTAAATTAGTAGTACGATATTGTCCAGTCGTAGTTCTCCTGAACGACCGAAAATTGTTCAATTTTTACATCAGGGCTTCGATTTCACTGAGGAATCGAGGGCTCAGTAAACAGCTCCGCGCACTGAACTCCCCCCCAAAAAAAAAGAGCCTTGACGGCTCTTTTTTTCCGTTGTCTGATAGATTACTTCTCATACAGGCCCTGCACTGCATCATATTCAGGCATGTTCGTGTTGGACATCGGGGTATGATAGCTGCCTGCGCACCAGGTGGTGTAGCAGTCCGGAACCTGAGTGAAGGTATAGCTGTAAGTTATTGAACCTGCTGAAGCACAAGTGGGAAGTGTCTTCAGGTAGTTCGGCGTAAGGCTGCCGATTACCGAAGGATAGCGGCCCTGGTTGTCTGATGAATACATTTCCATTGCAGTTCCGATATTCTTCAGGTTACTCTTACACGCTGTCAGCTGTCCCTGTGCGCGAGCTCTCAGGAAATTTGGCACCAGAATGGCTGCCAGGATAGCGATGATGGCGATGACGATCATGAGCTCGATCAGGGTGAATCCTTTCATTCTTCTGCGCATTTTTTTCACCTCCTTGCCTGCTTTGATTTTAATTTTCGTTCCAGCAACTAAATTATACGCTCGAATCATGGCTGGAACAATCGTCCTATCAGCTTAACAGAGAGGTGTATAAAGATGTAGACCTGAAAAGAGCCTGGCCTAAGCCTAATGCATTATGGAAAAAATGAATAAGACCGACTTTCCCTGGAAGAACTGCTTCAGCGAGAATACGGCCTTTCCCAGAATTCTCGATACCTTCCTCTGCGAGAGACCGAGCTTTTCGGCAATCTGCATCTGAGTGAAATCGTAATAGAAGAAAAGAAAGACTATCCTCTTCTCGAGCTGCTTGAGCCTGTCCACGGCCTGCTCTATCATAATCCTGTCCTCTATCGGCAATCTGAAGGTCTCCGGCTTCATGCTCCTTATCTTGTTTATGTCCACTTCATCGGGAAACTCCGCCCCGTCCTGGGAAATCGACAGAACACCGCGCGATTTGATGATCTCCCGAATCCCCTCTTCGTCAATATTCAATGCCTGGGCTATCTCGGAGACCTCTGGAAATTTCTGATGGCTCTGCACATAGTCATCCATAAACCTGTTGACTCTGCCTGAAAGCTCGCTGAGCCATCTGGGCTTCCTGGCGATGTCGGCCTTGTCTCTCACATAGTGCATTATCTCGCCTTCAATCCAGCGGGTGGCAAAAGTGGAGAACTTTACCTTCCTGTGAACGTCGAAGAGATCTACAGCCTTTATGAGCCCAATGTATCCTACCTGCACAAGATCCTCCAGCATGCCCCCGAGATGGGCATGCTTCTTCACTACCGGCCTTACCAGATGTAGATTCCTGACGATTATGGTATGTCTCAGGAATGGATCTCCAGTCCTCTCCAGTCGCTGAAAGAGCATCTCAGTAGTTTCGCCGGATATCTCGAACTCTTCAGACTTTTCAGTCATCTCATATTCCTCAATTACCACATAATAAAAAGGGGGACTGGCCCTCATTCAGACCCATCCCCTTGTGACTGCTAGTAGAATGCCTGTCAGTTACGATTAAACTCAGCTTTCAGTTTCATGCTCTCCCAGAGCATCTGCCTTAAGATCTTCAAATCCTTTCAACCTGATATTCCCCTGCAGTGATCAAAGTCCTTCGGACTTCTCTCCCGGAACCTTCTAGTGCAGAGTTCCAATGAGCTGGTATAGGGGAAGGAATACGGATATGACGATGAATCCGACGATTCCACCCATACCGACAATCATGATAGGCTCAAGCATCGAAGTGAGCGATGCAAGCATATACTCCACTTCAGTATCATAGAAATCGGAAATCTTGGATAACATAGCGTCCAGGTTTCCTGTTTCCTCACCGACTGCTACCATCTGAGTGACCATGGGAGGGAACATACCGCTCGCTCCGAGAGGAGAGGCGATACTTTCACCTTCACGGATACTCTCGCGAATCTTGCTCACCGTCAAGGCAATAATCTCGTTGCCTGACGCCTTACCGACGATTTCAAGAGCCTGCATAATCGGCACACCTGAGCTCAGCAGCGTGCCGAGAGTTCTGCAGAACCGGGAAATGGATACTTTCTTGTTAAGCAATCCGAATACAGGTATGTTGAGGCGCAGCAGATCATACTGTTTTCTTCCAAAAGGAGTCTGAATGTAACGATTCAGCGCAAAGCCGCCCAGGATGACGAGACCTATTACAGGAAACACGATCCACGGGTTTTTGGCGCCTTTTGTTATAATAATCAGAATCTTGGTGGGAAGAGGCAGTGTAAGGTTCATGCCTTCGAAAAGGGAAACGAATGTTGGCAGAATATATGTCACGAGGAAGAAGACGATACCGAGCGCCATGACCAGGATTACGAGAGGATATGTCAGCGCTGATTTCACCTTCTTTTTAAGGCTGAAATCCTTTTCCATGAAGTTGGCCAGTCTTTCGAGAACCTCGTCGAGCACACCGCCCATCTCTCCCGCTTTCACCATGCTGATGTACAGCGTGCTGAAGATGTTTGGATGCTTTCCAAGCGCATTCGAGAGGGTCGAGCCTCCTTCAACGTCCCTTCTCACCTGAATGAGTGTCTGCTGCAGTTTTTTATCTTCAGTCTGCTCTGAGAGGATGTCGAGACACCTCACCATAGCGAGACCTGCGTTGATCATAGTGGCGAACTGACGGCTGAACACGGTAAGCGCCTGCTCATTTACCTTGCGAAGCTTCTGATACCACGCCATCACATCGGTTTGCTGTCCGCCAACCGCTTTTTCCTTTATGTTAATAACCGTATAGCGAGACTCCTGCAACTTCTGTGTCGCAGCTCTCACGTTAGGCGCTTCTATCGTGTCCCTCCTCAGTTGACCTGTAGCGTCACGCGCTTCATAAACAAAAACAGGCATCCGACCATGACCTCCCTTTTATATTTTCGTTAAATCGGCTACTATCAGCACTGCAAATGGTATTAACCACCACCACATATCTATCCACCTCCTTTTTTCATATTCCTGATGAGGGCCACCTTCTTTATGAAATCATGAGTAATTACTACTTTTTCGTAGTTTTCCCTCCCGAACCGGAAGAAGAACCTTCGATCATCTTGCGCATGTCTTCAGGATGCATTGTATGATTGATGGCATCTTCATAGGTTATCTGCTTGCCCAGATACAGATCGAGAAGCGACTGCTCCATCGTCTGCATTCCAAACTTTGAGCCTGTCTGCAGGGCGTTGTAGAGCTGGTGCGATTTTCCCTCACGTATTATGTTTCTTATTGCCGATGTGCATATGAGAACCTCCACGGAAGGAACACGGCCCACTCCGCTCGCATGGCTGATCAACTGCTGTGAAAACACAGCTTCGAGCACGCTTGCGAGTTGGATGCGTATCTGCTGCTGATGATGGGGCGGGAATACGTCGATGATGCGGTCCACTGTCTGGGATGCATCAGATGTATGCAGTGTGGAGAACACGAGATGGCCTGTCTCTGCAGCTGTAAGAGTGCCGCCGATTGTATCGAGATCGCGCATCTCACCTACGAGAATTACGTCGGGGTCCTCTCTCAGAACGGCTCTAAGCGAGTTGTTCCAGCTCTGCGTATCCTGGCCGAGCTCTCTCTGGTTTATCATCGACTTTTTGTGAGGATGCACATACTCAATCGGATCCTCGATGGTAATAATGTGATTGCTCCTCTCGCTGTTGATCATGTCGATCATGCACGCCAGCGTCGTCGATTTCCCCATACCTGTAGCGCCGGTGACCAGCACGAGACCGTGCGGCTTCCGGACTATGTCTTCCAGAATCGCCGGAAGGTGCAGCTCGTGCCTCGACGGAACAGTGCTTGGAATGGCCCTGAGAGAAGCTCCGACAACTCCGCGCTGTTTGAAGACATTTACCCTGAAGCGCCCGAAGCCCCTTACTCCGTGTGAGCAGTCCAGCTCCCATGTCTTCTCGAACTTTTCCTTCTGCTTGTCGTTAAGTATGCTGTAAATCAGACGCTTCGTGTCATCGGGCATCAGGCGCGGATACTCTGTCGGAACAAGCCGTCCGCTGACTCTCAGCATCGGGGGAAGCCCCACTGCGAGATGCAGATCAGACGCGTTCCTCTCCACCGTGACTTTCAGAAGCTCGTCCATTGTTACTCTCAAAGGTTCTGCTAATGCCATACATCATCTCCCTAGCAACTTTAGAATTCTTGTCCTTCAATGAAGACGACTCTCAGACATTCCTCGATAGTCGTCAGGCCATCGAGCACTTTTCTGAGGCCGTCATCAGGCATGGTTTTCATACCCTCTTCCAATGCGCACTGCTTGATCTCTGCCGTCGAAGAACGCTGCAGAATCAAAGATCTGAGGCGATCCGAGATCGCCAGAAGCTCAAAGATGCCGACTCTTCCCTTATAACCTGTCATCTTGCAGTGATCGCAGCCTCTCCCGCGATAGAAGGTGATCTCCGAGTCGGTATAGGCTGTCAATCCGAAGCGCCTGACCGACTCCACCGGAGGAGCGTATGATTCCTTGCAGTTGGGACAGATGAGTCGGGAAAGTCTCTGCGCCAGCACTGCGATGATCGATGACGCGCACAGGAACGGCTCGATTCCCATTTCGATGAGACGGGTTACCGCACCTGCGGAATCGTTTGTATGAAGCGTGCTGAGCACAAGATGTCCTGTAAGAGCAGCTTCCACTGCGATCTTTGCAGTCTCGCCGTCACGAATCTCACCGACCATGATGATATCAGGGTCCTGTCGAAGGAAGGCTCGAAGCGCAGAGGCGAATGTGAGGCCTGCCTTTTCATTGTTCTGCACCTGGTTGAGACCTTGAATCTGATACTCAACAGGGTCTTCGACTGTGAGGATGTTGACCTCGCCCCTGTTCAGCTTGTTCAGCACCGAATAGAGAGACGTGGATTTTCCGGAGCCGGTAGGCCCGGTCACCAGGATCATTCCGTAAGGCTTCTCGATACAGGTCTCGAACTTGGCCTGCATGTCCGGGTAGAAGCCCAGCTTGTTCAGACCAAGCATAACGGAGCCCTTGTCCAGGATTCTCATGACGACCTTCTCGCCGTGTACGCAGGGCACCGTGGAGACGCGGAGATCGAACTCCCTGTTGTCATGACGGAGATGGATCTTGCCATCCTGTGGTATTCTGCGCTCTGCGATGTCCATATTAGCCATAATCTTGATACGCGATACCATCGGCGCCTGGATGTGCTTTGGAGGCTGCATCACGTCGTGGAGCACGCCGTCCACCCGGTACCGGACTCTCACCGCCTTGGCCTCGGGCTCGATATGGATATCTGATGCCTTGTCGTTGATGGCCTGGGATATGATCAGGTTCACGACTCTGACGATAGGCGCCTCGTCGACCAGTTCTTTCAGTTTGTCGAGCGCGATCTCTTCCTCGACCGCGTCGTCCACCTCAACAGGGCCGAAATCCGCGGCGCTGATGTCCTTCACCGTCTCTTCCACTTCGGCGAGATCTGTGACTCCGAACTGGCGGTTGATCGCCTTCATGATGGCATCTTCAGTGGAAATCACAGGATCTATGTCGAAGCCCGTGATCAGTCGAATGTCATCAATCGCTATCACGTTGAGTGGATCGACCATCGCAAGCGTGAGCTTGTTCTCCTTCTGTGCGATGGGGATTACCTTGTACCGCTGTGCCAGATGCTCAGGGATGGACCGGGAAAGCTCCGGATCGAGATCTATCTCATCGAGATCGACGAACTCCACACCCATCTGCTTGCCAATGACTTCAGTGATGTCTTTCTCTGTTACAAAGCCCATGCTCACGAGTATCTTCTGAACGGACTCATTGACTCTGTTTGCCTGCTCAGAGGCTTTCTGGAACTGGCGCTCTGTAATGAGACCGTCTTCCACCAGAAGCTCGCCAACATCTTTTTTCAGTGATCTCGAAATCATCGTTTCACCTGCTTAGAATGAATAGTTTTTCCACAAGTCTTTCAAAAGTGATTATAACATATAGTACAGCGAAACTGCAACAACTTTGTAACACTTTCAACAATCATTATAAATATCCTTCCTTACGTGTGGAGTCTTTTGGAGGTATTTTAGATTTAAGTGGATGGAGAAGCCCTTTTCGCTTCATTCCGAACAGGATCAGCTTCTCTGCAGTGCGCTGAAGTATCGTCGCGAAAAACTCTCTCTTGTCTACAGGGAGGACGAGGATCGTCAGAAGGCCCAGCCTGTTCCCGCCAAGAACATCTGTGAAGACCTGGTCGCCTATCACGACTGTCTTGCTGAACTGGCTCTCGAGCATCTTGATCGCCTCGATGAAAGCCTTCTTTCTCGGCTTTACGGCCTTTGGGATCGCAGGTATGCCCAGCATTGTTCCAAAGTAACTGACGCGCTTCTTGAACACACAGTTGGAGACGATGCACATCTTGAATTGGAGATCGCTTGCCCTTTTGAGCCACTCCAGCACTGCAGGCTTCAGATATTTCGAGCGCCACCCCACGAGAGTGTTGTCGAGATCGAATATCAGCGTGTCATATCCGCTTTCCTTGAGAGTCTCGAGATCGATGAACTCTACTTTCTCTATGAAGTAGTCAGGGCACAGAATCTTAAAAATGGCAGCACCTCATAAACCAAGCAGTATGGAGCGGATCTTGGTAGTGATCAGATCTATAGCAACGGCATTCTGGCCCCCGTCAGGGACTATGATATCGGCGTACCTCTTGGTGGATTCGACGAACTGCAGGTGCATCGGGCGGACCACCTCCAGATACTGGTCGATGACTCCGTCTACAGAGCGCCCTCTCTCTATGATGTCCCTCTTCAGCCGCCTTATGAACCGCTCATCAGCGTCTGTATCGACATAGACTTTCACATCGAGAAGATCCCTTATCCTCTTGTCTTCGAGTATCAGTATGCCCTCGAGGATGATAATGTCCTTGGGCTCCAGAATTTTGACCTCTTTTTGCCTTGAATACGTTATGTATGAATAAAGCGGCTCTTCCGCAGACTCTCCGCTCTTGAGCCTGTTCAATACCGCTATCAGGAGTTCGTTGTCAAAGGCGAGAGGATGATCGTAGTTGATCTTCTTTCTTTCCTCCCAGGGGATATGGCTCTGATCCTTATAGTATGAATCCTGTGTAATTGCAAGTACTTTTTCGCGTGGCAGATTCTGTATTATTTTGTTCACCACAGTGGTCTTGCCAGAGCCGGTGCCGCCGGCAACACCTATTATGGTTTTCTTCATGTCAGACATGGTAGACCGCCTCTTTTTATATATTATTCTTGATTAACGCATTGGTTTTCCTCTACCTTTTACGATACTTTTCTATTGCCCTGAGATGTTCATCATATGTCACGCTGAACAGGTGAGAGCCGTCGTTCTTTTCCTCATCGACCACATAGTAGAAATAACTCACTGCGGCAGGCTCCATGCACGCTCTCAGCGAAGGGAGCCCCGGATTGCAGATCGGCCCGGGAGGGAGGCCCTGATTCAGGTATGTGTTGTACGGGGAATCTCTCTTGAGGTCCTCGTATGAAAGGGCGGCCTTCCGCTCTTTGAGGACATACTGAACCGTGGCGTCGCACTGGAGAGGCATTTCCTTTTTCAGCCTGTTGCACAGCACCCCGGCTATGACCGGCCGCTCCCTGTCCAGCTTCGCCTCCATCTCCACGAGCGACGCCAGTATTACTGTTTCGCGCAATGTGAAGGGGCGGGCCTTCTTTTCATAGACAGGGAGCACTGTCTCGCTGAACTTCTTTACCATCATTGCGGTTATCTGCTGAGCCGTGCTCCTCCCTGATATCAGGTAAGTGTCGGGGAACAGAAAGCCTTCGAGGTCCTTCGGCCTGTAATCACCTATCTCGATGTCACCCGGCGAAGACACGGCGTCCAGGAAATCCGCTGCCTTCACTACTCCCTGCCTGTCGAGTATCTGTGCTATCTCCCGCGCCTCGGAGCCTTCAGGCACCGAGACAGAGACCATCTCCACCTTGCCCCTGACCATCTTCTCCAATACCTGCAGGGAGTTCATATCGGGAGAGAGTTTGTAGTTACCAGCCTTGATCCTGGATTCGCCTTGCGAGATACGGATCAGTATTCTGAAAGCCAGCCTGCTTCTTATAATACCCTGATCTTCCAGGTTTCGCGCTATCTGGCGCGCCGTTTCCCCCTCCTTCACTGCGAAGATGCGCTCGCTTCCAGAGCCGCGGGGGGCCGTCATCTGGTAGATCATATACACAGACAGGATGGCGAAGATGATAAACAGAAAAAAAGCTATCCTAAGCGCCTTCATCATCAGAGATGTCACTCTGCCCGATCTCCCTCTTCCTCATATCCAGGTATTTCTGCAGTATAACTGCCGCAGCGACCTTGTCCACTGCCTTTTTCCTCTTGTTTCTCCTTACATCGGCCATCAGCAGCAGCCCTTCGGCCTCTTTCGACGAGAGCCGCTCGTCAACGAGCACAACATCGAAGCCCCTTTCTCTGAGCGCAGCGGCGAGCTCCTCAGATTCACCGGCTTTGACTCCCCTCGTTCCGTTCATATTGACAGGGAGGCCTACCACGATTGTCGATACCGAGTTCTCCTCTGCCAGCTCCGATACTTTGCTGAGGAGTTTTTCCCTGTCTGCGCTTTCAATATATCCCCAGGGGTTCGCAAATATATTGAGAGGGTCGCTTATTGCAACACCTGTGCGGACGCTGCCCGGATCAAGGGCGATGATTCTTTTGTATTCCATGTTCATACACCTCAGATAGTTATGGATTTTACTGCGCCAAGATAGTGGGAGCACCTGATCCTGTGCGAAAAATGGTATTCGATATATCGCTCGAGAAGCTCTCTTACCTTCCTTGCCGCCGCTTCTTCCACTTCGCTCGCGGGAAGCGCCTTAAGAGTGAGCCTGGGCAGTGTCCTCAGCAATGAAGAGATCTCCTTTGAGATCCTGACTGCCTGCCCGTCACAATGAGCGCACTGAAAGCACAACATTCCGCCGAGGGACGCGCTGAGCCTTATTCCCTCGGCCTCTTTTCCACAGTTCGCGCACTGCCTGAGGGAAGGGCCGTATCCGAGAATCCTCAGCAACTGATACAGCACGAAGGCAGCGCCTATTTCGTAGCACTGATGGGCCTCCATGAACGAGAGAGCGACTCTCAGAAGCCTGAAAAGCTGAGGCTCAGGCTCCCGGAAGGGGAGCATCACATCGAAGAGCTCGAGCACATAAAGACCGTACGCGTTCTTCAGCAGGTCGCTTCGCAGCCTCGAATGGGCCTGAACGGCCTCGACCTGCGTGCATACGGAGAGGCCTTTCCCGGATGACAGAAGAACCCTTACATGCGAGAAGAGCTCGAACTTCCCGACTCTTGAGCCTTTGATGGAGCGCACGCCCCGGACGAGCACCTTGATCTTTCCGCAGTCGGACGACATGAGAGAGACTATCTCGTCGTTCTCGCCGCAGTCGTATTTCCTTAAAACTATCCCCTCGGTATTAAAAAGAGGCACCCTTTAATCTATCTCCTCGAGCGTGGTTACATCAGTAAGTGCTCTCGCTCTTTCCGCCCTTGACGATGGCAACGCTGGCGCTGGCTCCGATCCTCGTGGCCCCAGCCATTATCATCTTCTGGGCAGTCTCGAAATCCCTGATGCCTCCCGATGCCTTGACACCCATGTATTTCCCGACTGTCTTTCTCATCAGCTCCACATCGTGGGCTGTGGCGCCGCCCGGCCCGAAGCCGGTCGATGTCTTGACGAAATCGGCTCCTGCGCGCTGCGACAGCTTGCAGGCCATCACCTTCTCCTCGTCGGTCAGCAGTGCCGCTTCTATGATGACCTTGACAATCTTTCCGGAAGCTGCCTGCACGACAGCCTCTATGTCTCGCAGAACCAGATCGTAGTTGCCGGCTTTCAGGGCCCCTACGTTGATTACCATGTCTATCTCATCTGCGCCATTGGCGATGGCGTCCCTTGTCTCGAGGGCTTTCGTGACCGAAGTGGTGGCGCCGAGCGGAAAGCCTATTACGGTGCACACCTTTACAGGAGATCCCTTCAGGCAGTCATAGGCCAGCTTGACAAAGCCCGGATTAATACATACAGATGCGAAAACACACTCACGGGCCTCCTTGCAGAGCTTGATCACCTCATCCTGAGTGGCGTCCTGCTTCAACAGCGTATGATCTATCATGGCCGCCACTTCCTTGTTAATCGCCGATGTTCCTGGAGCCCCTGAGATCCTCTCAGCGCCTGCTCCGACAACCACGCTGACCTTCTGAGGCGCCAGGGTGGCGCATTTTCCACATCCAAGACATTCCTCACTGTCGCCGGTGCACTGCAAGACATCGGCAGCGCTCTGCTTCGGCGATGGAGCAGAAAACGCTCCGCCGCCGACCTTCTCGACTGAGATCGACATCGCGGCTATATCCTTCAGGAAGAGCTCGAGCTTCGCCTCCCAGGGCCTGCCTGCTCTCTCGACTCCGTCTACCACGATTACGCTGACTCCGCAGGCGAGCGCTTCGAGCACAATCCTGACTGCGGCGTAATCGTCCATCAGGCCCGCAAGAGATGAGAGATGATATGGGCGGGAAGCCGGGTATATCAGCGTGTCGCCTGCCTTCATGCGGGAGCGCACCTCGCTCCTCGCGTCGCAGTGCAGCACGTCCTTGACGGCCATATGCGATCTGATCGCGTTCTCCGCTCCGCCTGCGTCTCCGCAGCGCAGCACTGTGACCTCGCCGGCGCACATGCCGGCCAGGTGGCTCAGCATGCCCCTGTCAGGGAGCGCATCGACCACTATCGACACGCCCTTCTTCCCATCTGCCTTCGGAGGCGGCGCCGATACGGGCGCGGGCTGCTTCCGCTCCTTGTCGTTCATTGATTCCAGAACGTCCCGGGTTATCTTTTCAACAAGCATCTTCATGTCCATATCATCACCTCGTCATATGTGCTAGTCAGACTATTTGCCTTAAGAAGGCTGATGCAGATATTTCTTCTCGACTGCCATTATCTTGTCGACCCGGCGGCTGTGCCTGCCGCCTGCGAAGCATGTGGAAAGCCATACCTTTACGATCTCCTCGGCAGTGCCCGGTCCCGTAACCCTTCCGCCGAGGGTCAGCATGTTGGCGTCGTTATGCTCTCTGCTGTTCCTGGCGGTAAAGGTGTCATAACAGGCCGCGGCCCTTACTCCGGGGACCTTGTTCGCCGTCATGGCGCTCCCTACGCCGGCTCCGTCCACCATGATCCCCAGCGCGCCCTCATCGTGCGAAACCCTCTCCGCCACGAGAAAGGCGATGTCCGGATAGTCCACCGGGTCTTTCGAGTATGCGCCGAGATCGACAACCTGGCATTTGAGGCCCTCGACTACGCCTTTCAAATGCTCCTTCATTTCATAGCCGCCGTGATCCGAACCGATGTAGACTTTCAAGATCGTTCGCTCCTTTACCAGTATCGTCAATCTTCTGTCGTTATCTGCGGACAGTCTTTCCACGAGCTCTCCAGGATTTCCTCGCCATCTTCATGGAACCGTGGGATGACCCAGGCCGCGACAAGCTGGCCTACTGCCCTGGCCCTTTCGGCGCCGGCGTCCACAGCCGCCTTCACGGCTCCCACGCTTCCCCTTACCATCACTGTGACGTGGGCGTCGCCGATCCGCTGCTCCCTGATGAGCGTCACGCTGGCAGTCTTGATCATCGCGTCTGCAGCCTCGACTGCCGCCACAAGACTTCTCGTCTCTATCATGCCGAGAGCCTGTTCCCTGAAATCCTTATGTTCCATGGTACCTCGTTTCTGGCCTATCCGCAGGGGCAGCCACGGGGGGTTGCCCTTACGGGTTATATTACAACCCGGGTCATCGCCTCGTGCGGCGATGGAATAACGACGCTGTGGACGAGAAGGCCCTCGTCCTTTATCAGATCTATTCCGGCGCGGATTGCAGACTGCACGGCGCCTACTATTCCCGTCAACGTAAAGAAGGATTTACCTCCCATTCCGTTTGCAAGCCTTATTTCGAGCAACTGAACATCAGCCGCCTTCACGGCCACGTCTGCAGCGCGGATCGCCGATGCCGCTGTAAAGGTCTCAATGACCCCCAGCGCCCCGAGGCCGTCGATGATCGTGCTGGCTCTGAGTGCCGGAGCCACCTGAGGGTGCACGTTCGGGATTATCAGCGTATCGATGATGTGCTGCTCGCCAACTTCCCGGCCCCGCTGCACAGATGTCCTCACGGCATCCACCGCTCCCGTTATCAGCACCATGTACTTGCCTGCACATATGGGATGAGCCTCTATCAACTGCACCTCTGCAACCTTCATCATGGCGTCGCACACTTCAATACCGCGGGCGATGCTGTTCAGCTCTGTCAGCCCTATTGCAGGATATTGCACCGTAACCACCTCTTGCTATTATTGTTGCTGTTCGACCTCACTCTGCCTCGATGACCACCGAGTCTCCAACTGACATCACATATCCTGATATCGAGGCGTGAACCCTTGCCGAAAGAGCCCCTGAGGGGATCTCTCCGATGAGCTGTCCTTCCCTTACCTTCATGCCGGGCTCCACAACCGGCTGAGCCGGAGCTCCCAGGTGTTGCTTCAGCGGGATGACAACCCTTCCCGGCACAAAAGGCTCATCGAGTGTCTGCGTGTGATAATCATATCGGGCCAGGCCGAGCCTTTCGATGAGCCTCCCTGTGGGGATTTTTCTCTCGGTCCTGAACTGGAAGGGAGTGCAGTCCGTCCTCTTATGAGGACTTTTTACCCGCTTCGCAGACAGCTCGGATTTCATAATGGCGTTTATGAGCCCGGGCGAAAGAAAGAGCGGGCATGCATAGTAGGTGCAGACTCCGCACTCGCAGCACAGATAGGTGGAAGTCGCGATCTGGCTGTCTGCAATCCCGTACGGAAGGGAGCGCATTATCAGATGGGGCTTCATGTTATGACCCAGCAGATATCTCGGGCACAGCTCGGTGCAGTGCATACACTGGTCACAGGCGGCCTTCGACCGCAGCAGGATGCTGTTCGGAGGCTGGAGCTTGCGCTGCATATGCGGATGCTCTGTCGGCAGCACCAGTATCCCGCTCGTCGTCTTCGTGACAGGGGCGTCAGCGTTTTGCTGCACGGCGCCCATCATCGGGCCCCCGACGAGAATGGTACAGTCTGATATGGCAAAGCCTCCCGCCTTCTCCACCACGTCGCGGATGCTCGTTCCAACTGCGACCTCGAGCGTGGAAGGCTTTCTTACCTCTCCGTGAACTGTCAGCCAGCGCCTCGTGACAGGAATGCCTTCGGCGGCATTGGCGACGTTTATCAGAGTCGCGACGTTGTTGACGACAACTCCGACATGCAGAGGGATCCCGCCTTCCGGGACGACCCTGCCGAGCACTTCGTATACGAGAACCTGCTCATCTCCGGCAGGATAGAAGCTGTCCATCAGATGAAGCCTGATCGACGGCCTGCCGCTGATGGCCTTCTGCAGAGACTCTATGGCCTCTCTGTATTTCTTCTTCAGGGCGATGATCCCGACGCCTGCCCCCACCTCTTTCATCACGAGCGAAAGGCCCTCGACTATTCTGTCACTGTATCTGCTCATCACGGTCTGATCGCAGTACAGCAGCGGCTCGCACTCGGCGCCGTTGGCTATAACATACTCTACAGATGCCTGATACTTTACGTGCGTCGGAAACCCGGCTCCGCCGGCGCCCACGACTCCCGCTTCTCTTACCTTATCGGCAAGCGCTCCCATTGAGCACCTCTCCTTTTTACTTACGAATCATATTACGCAGATATGTCATATTATCCTGAAATAATCTACAAGCGTGCAGCGGCGAAGCCTCGTGAACGAGCGCGCCGATGTCACGCCTTCGCCTGTTGGCGTGGCTATAGTCAGGGTCGTATGTCCTTCTCCCTCGAACCCAAGCCCTGCAAGCGTAGGAGCGTTTTTGACGAAGATCGTCGTGTTCACCGCATGCGCCATCAGGGTCAGGTTTCCCACATCTCTCGAGTGCATCGCAGAAGTGTGCAGGTATCCTCTTTCTGCAACTACTGCCAGCTCTATTCCTTCCCTGGCGTTCCTTACGCGCACGAGCGGGATGACAGGCATCAACTGCTCAGTGTGGACGAGAGAGTGATCGGCCGAAACCTCGGCTATCAGCAGAGGCGTGTCGGCAGGCACGTCCAGACCGATGGACTTGGCTATCACCTGGGGAGTCTTGCCGACAAAATCCCTGTTCATGACAGGCTCAGTAGAGCCGGTGCCTCCCTCTTTCATTATCATCTTCATCAGCTCGGCGAGCTGAACTGAGGTCAGCTCTATGCAGCCCCGGAGAATCATCTGCTCCTTCAGCTCCCTGAAAACAGACTCCACAGCGATGACTTCCTTCTCGGCTATGCACATTATGTTGCAGTCGAAAGAGGCGCCCATTACGATGTCTGCGGCCGCCTTTTTGATGTCGGCAGTCTCGTCGACCACTACGGGAGGGTTTCCAGGGCCTGCGGCTATGGCCTTCTTGCCGCTCGTCATAGCTATCCTGACTATCTCGGGCCCGCCTGTGACGGCCAGAATCCTTATCAGGGGGTGCTTCAGGAGGCGCTGGCTCGACGCCATGGTCGGCCTGCTGACAGTCGTTATCAGATTGGGAGGCCCGCCGGCCTCCTCTATCCCCTCGTTCAGTATCTCCATGGCCTTCTGTGACACTCTCTGCGCAGAAGGGTGAGGGTTGAAGACCACGCTGTTGCCTGCCGATATCATGCTGATGGAGTTGTTTATGACTGTAGTGGAAGGATTTGTGGAAGGCGTGATGGAGCCAATCACTCCATATGGCGCCATCTCGACGAGAGTCAGGCCGTTGTCGCCTGTGCAGGCCTGGGAATAGAGATCTTCCACGCCGGGCGTCTTTTCAATGGTAAGGCGGTGCTTCGCTATCTTGTCGCTGACTCTTCCCATTCCTGTCTCCGCGACGGCCAGCTCAGACAGGCCCTTTATGTTGTCCATGGCCTTCCTGCGCATCGACTCGATTATTCTCTTCCTGTCCACGATGGACAGCGTCACGAGCTTCTTCTGCGCCTCCGCAGCCCTCTCAATCGCCTCATCCATATCCTCGAAGATGCCTCTCCTCGAAACGGCTCTGTCGACGACATCCTTCTGCATATATTTTCTGACCACTTCCTCGACTATTCTGCCGACTTCCTCCCTGTTGAGATCCACGATATTCCCTCCTTAGCGCCGCGCTTCGCGGCGCGGGCTCAAGTCTATCTGACGACTATCTCGATGTCCATGTTCTCCGCATACTCTCTCGCGAGCGGGGTGATTATCGTTCCCCTCAGGAACTCAAGCGTCTTCCTGCCCTCAGAGAGAGCTGCCTCAATGTCTTTCTTCGTGATTACTGTGCTCCCTCTGCCGGGCGAGCTCTCTCTTCCGAGGAAGCCTCCAATCTCTCTGGAAAGCGAGCTGATGGCGATCTCGCCGATCCCCATGGCTCTTACGGTTTCAAAGATCGTGTTCATAGCTCCGACGAGAGCCCTGGGCAATTGCGCAGAGTATCTCACCAGGAAGCTCATCTCTTCGCTGCCGGCTACTATCCTTCTTCTCTCAATCAACGACTGGATGATCACCTGCGACGCCACGTCGTCTGCAATGAGATGAGCAATCTTGGACGCCAGGGTAAGAGGAAGCACAGGCACCAGCACGAAATCGACTCTCGGTATCATGCCTTTCCAGGAAGGGGGAAGAGACTCGTAAATCTGCACCTTCAGCGGCTGAAGCTCTTTTCTTACCTCATCGGCAGTGAACTCGCCGCTAAGAAAGACCATCCACTCTATCGAGAGGCCTGCGCAGGCCCTCATCTGCTCCCAGTACTCTTCGAGCTGCTGCTTCTTTTCCGTCAGAAGCACGAGCCCCCTGTAAAGTGGGGCCGGCATCGGAGCCGGCGCCGGCGGCGCAGGTGCGACAGAGCCTGCCGGCCCGCTGCCGGCGCCATCGCCGGAAGACGCGAGCCTGGCCATCACCAGTCCGGTTATCTGCTCAATAAGGGCGCGCTCATCCATCAGCTGTATCCTCTCGCTCACGGAACAGACAGCAGCGACATCCCTCCGGCATAAAAGATGCGAGAGCCGGAGGGAAAAAGCCGCCGGACTGCCGCCCTCCGGAGAGCATGAAAGCCCGCCGGAGGAGCGGAATATCTTTCGGCAGCAATGCCATTCGTTTCTGCTGTCAGCAGTTTATTCAGGTGTCCGAAACGGCTACTTCTTGTCAGCGCCGGACCTGTCCTTCGGCGGAGCGATCGGAAGCACGTCATCAAGCTCTTTGTGAGGTCTGGGAATAACGTGGACCGCCACGAGCTCCCCTACCTTGCGGGCTGCTGCAGCTCCTGCATCTGTTGCGGCTCTGCATGCTGCCACATCGCCTCTTACAAGAGCGGTGACATATCCTGCACCGATTTTTTCCCATCCGATGAGCTTTACATTGGCAGCCTTGACCATTGCATCTGCCGCCTCAATCATGGCGACGAGACCTTTTGTTTCTATCATACCCAGAGCTTCATAAGTTGAGATCACAATTGCCACCTCCAGTATTTTTTATTGCACAAGGCCTATCATAAAAGAATGATATTCATCACTTAAGAATCCTGCCGAAATCGCCGGACTTCAGCGCGCAGGCGTTTGCCTCATCTGTGTCTACATGCATCTCGAACGCGTAAGTCGACTTCACCCTGACGAGCACCTTTTCCAGCACGAGCGCTCTGGGGCCTTCTATCCTCACCCTGGCCCAGTCTCCATCCTTGAAGCCGAAGCGCTCGCCGTCAGTCGTGTGCATGTGTATATGACGCTGAGCGAGTATTACGCCTTTCTGCAATGTCACTGCTCCGCATGGGCCGACAAGTGTTATTCCGGGAGTTCCGTCGTGGGCGCCTGAGTCCCTGATCAGCGGCGATTTGACACCGAGCTGAAAGCAGTCCGTCATGGATATCTCCACCTGCGTGTAAGAGCGGACAGGCCCCAGGACTCTGACATCGCGGATCACCCCGGCAGGGCCGACAAGCGTAACCAGTGACTGCGACGCGAACTCACCAGGCTGCATCAGATCTCTCAGCTTCTCCAGAGTGGCTCCTCTTCCGAAAAGCGTTTCCAGATCCTCTTTCGCCATATGCATGTGGCGGTTCGACACGTTTATCAGAACAGGTATGCCTGAGCCGTCATTTCCGGCCATGGCTGGCATGACGCGCTGCAGAACTTCCTGCACTACATGGCGAATAACTTCATCATCCGGTCTGCTCATGAGGCCACATCCACCTTCCGGGACAGGAGCGTTCTCTTTATACTAATCAACATAGTCAGCGACCACAGTAAAAGCTGTGGTTGCAAATCTCATCTGACTATTTCGACACTCTGCAGAACGACTCCTTTTCAGAAGGTTGCCGCCGCATGTCATCAATGGTTGATTCACTGCCATCAGGGCTGTTCCGTCCGAAGTGAAAAACAGAAAAGATGGAGATAAACCCCCACTTTTTCAGAGCGCAGATATGGAATTCGGCAGCAGGGCTGACCAGGTAGCCTTTCCGCAGCGGGGATGCAGCCGGAGAGGTGATGTCAGTTATATGCAGCGCGCGGGCTTCTTGCCGTTCTCGAGCCAGTATATCAGCTTCGCGGCGTGGTGCCGCACTGACTGCACCTCATCCTTCAGCAGCACCTTGATGTAAGGCAGCGCCCTTGAATCCTCGAAGTTCGCGAGGGCATAGCCCACGAGCGTCCTGATCTTGTAAGAGCGGTCCTTCAGAAGGAAGAGCAGAGGCTTGAAAGCGCGCTCATCAGGGATGTTCTGGAGGGCCCTGACTCCTGCCTCCTTGATCTCTTCATCCCTCGAAAAGAGCGTCTCGATGAGCGCCGGAACGGAGCGCCTGTCTGCGATCTCCTCGAGAGCGGCGATAGCGTAGACCCTTTTGCCGGGCCTCTGCGAGGCCAGGATGTCGAGCAGCATGTCCAGGGCCTTGTCTCCACCTATCTTCCCTATGCTTATCGATGCATAGTGGCACAGCAGCTCGTTCTCGTCGTCGAGAAGCTTCACGAGCTCCTCGATGGCTCCCTCGTGGCGAAGCTCTCCAAGCGCCATGACCGCCTGCATCTTCACGGCAGGGGAGCGGGATTTCCTCAGAAGCTCCAGCAGCTCCGGAACGGCCCTCTGATCTGGCAGGCCCTGCAGGGCAATCGCGCAGTAATATGCGCTCTTGCTGTCCTTCAGGCCCTTGATAAGAGGCTCAATCGCCTCCTTGTCGGCTATCCTTCCCAGCAATTCTGCCGACTCCTCGCGCACATAGCGCTTCTCCGTATCGTCCAGAACTCTCCTGAGAATCTCCTTGTCCCATCCGCCTTCCCTGAGGATGGCGTAGCTCTTCCTGAGGACATCGGTCTGCGAGGCAAACTCGGTATTCTGGCAGGTGCTCAGCTTCAGAGACCTGTAGTAGTATACGAGCGAGTCGGTCATACCGTTGGCCATGCGGCGCCTGGCTCTGATCATCGGATGGGCGAATCCCTTCATCTGCCCCACCTTTTCGAGAGTCAGGTCTTTCTGCCACCTGCCGCCGATATTCTGTATTATCATCTCGCCGAGGAAGCTCCCGATAAACCCGGCAGCCCTGTACCAGTGATTTTTTCTGACTTTGAAAAAGATGGTTATGAGATCATCTGCGAGGACAAGCGATTCTTCCGAGAGGTCAAGAGGTATTTTAAATTTCTTGTCTACCAGCTTGATAAAACCTTCTGCAGATTCTCTAATGTTGAGTCGGGTTCTCAGATCTGCCTTGGCCATTTGCTGCCTCCATACGGTGAGTTGGTAGAAAAGAGGCTCACGTTATATAATATTTCCTTCAGCCTGATATATATTTTCTATACATGCCCCGTCATTCCTTCTTTGCCTTCCGCGAGAAATAGGTGAACACATCCCGGGAGATTTCACTTATTATCCTGTCTGCGCGGAGATGATCAGACTGGTTTTTCGTGAAGACGACGAGTATGTAAGGCTCTCCTTCGAGGAACAGTATGGCTGCATCGTGCCTGACTCCTGTGACCTCTCCGGATTTGCTGGCTGTTTTAAGATCTTCCGGGAGATGGAGAGGTATCTTTTCTCTGTATTGCTGCCTCGACAATATGTCGATGGCCTTCTCTGTCATGGCGGGGCCCAGAATCTCATTGCCGTGAAGCTTCCGCAGCAGCAGCGCTGTGTCACCCGGCGACGTTACATTTATGATCGACTTATCTGCCAGCTCGATCATAAACTTTTTTCGGAGCGCGCTCCGCTTCATTCCGACCTGCTGAATGAGGGCGTTGACATTGTCCATTCCGGCCAGATCGATCAGCATATTGCTCGCCGTGTTGTCACTGACAACAATCATCAGAGTAGCGCAGTCCTCTACTGTCAGCCTGAGGCCTGTGTGAAGCTCGTTGAGGACTCCGGCGCCTCCTGTCTTATCCTCATCTTTGAGCACGACTTCTGAGCCGAGCGATATTCCACCTTTCTCGACCTGCCTCAGAAGCTCGGCAAGGATGGCTATCTTTATTATGCTGGCAGCGTGAAACACCTCATCTGCATTTATCTGAATGGATTCGCCGTCTTTAAGCGAGACCATCGATACCCCGACAGTACCGTCGGTCCCGGCAATCGAATCAGCGATGCATCTCTCCAGCTCTTCCCTGTCCATCAGAATCTCACCTTCCCTCAGCCGTTCTTCTGAGCACCCTTCCAGCCAATACTCCTGTATGCTCGCCGTCCTCTACTGCTGCCCTGCCGTTTACTATTACATGCGGGATGCCCTCCGGATACCTGTGCGGCTCCATATACGTCGAGCAGTCCCTGATTCTGTCGGGGTCAAAAAGGACCACGTCGGCGCAGTATCCCTCTCTGAGCAAGCCGCGGCGAGCCAGGCCGAGCCTGGCAGCGGGTATTGCAGTCATCTTGCTGACCGCTTTCTCGAGGGAAAGCAGCTTTTTTCCCCTGACGTAATGTCCCAGCACTCGCGGGAATGTGCCGTATGCTCTGGGGTGAGGAAGATCCTCTGCGAGAGGCCCGTGAGGGATCCTCGCAGTAGCGTCGCTCCCCACCGCAGACAGCGGATGGGTCAGCACCTTGCATACGTTCTCCTCTGACTGGGTGAAAAATATGGCAGAAACATTTCCCTCGCTCTCGATGAGCAGATCGAGCGCCAGATCGAGCGGCGCCTTCCCTGTCACTGCCGCAGCCTCGCTGAGCCGGAGGCCCTCCAGCCTGAGATGGTCCTTTCCCTGCAGTGACGATATCATCACATCGGACCATTCCATAGATTTTTCGCTCTCGATCTCGCAGGCGATTCTCTTTCGAATCCCGCAATCGGCCAGATTCCTCAGGAACTGCTCCTTCCCTTCATCCTTCAGCCATCCCGGGAACATGGAGTCGAGACCGGTGGACGATGCAGGATAAGGGTAGACATCGCAGCCGGCCGGGATGCGGAGGGCTGCCTCCCCGAGCTTCTCGAGCGCCCTGTCGAGCTTATGCCAGTTCTTCTTCTTTGCCGCTTTGAGATGCGAGACCTCCAGCGCCGCGCCGGACCTCTCGGCCACTTTCAACGCCTCATCGAGCGCCTCCAGAAGCGTATCTCCCTCGCCTCTCATGTGGGTGGCATACAGACCGCCATAACTCGCTGCGACTGAAGCGAGATCTGCAAGCTCATCAATATCGGCGAAAGACGACGGGGCGTAGATGAGGCCCGACGAAAGACCCCAGGCTCCGGCCTCCATCGATTCGGCCAGGCAGCGCTTCATATCTTCCCGGTCTTCCTGCGAGAGCGGGCGGTTTTTGAAGCCTGTAACCTTCCCGCGGAGGTTTCCATTCCCTGCGAGCATGATATAGTTGACGCCAGTGCCGCTGCGCTCTATCGTTGAAAAATAGTCACCGCAGCTCTGCCAGCTGATATCGAGGTTATAGCGCTGCAGAGTCTCGGCTCTGTAATCTTCGAGAAACTCCCCGTACAGCGGCGCAGGCGAGCACCCGCAGTTTCCGGCGACCTCTGTGGTGACACCCTGGCGTATCTTGCTCTCAGAGCGTGGATTTATCAGAATTGTCTCATCGGTGTGGCTGTGGATGTCTATGAAGCCAGGCGCCGCGACAAGACCCCGGCCGTCGATCTCCTTATCTGCGCTCTTCCGCGAAAGATCGCCAATCTCAGCGATCCTGTCATCTTTGATTCCAATATCGCCTTCCACATATGGCCCGCCTGCTCCGTCGCAGATCGCCGCCCTGGAGATCTTCAGCGTGAAATGGCTACAGCACTGCTTCTTCATCATCGGCGACCCCGTCTTTGATGAGAAGCTCTCTCTGCGTCTCCATGTACCTGTTGATCAGAGCAAGAGAGTTCTCCACATCGCCTCTGTTGACGAGTACCTCGCCCCAGGCGTCAGTGCTGTAATCATAGTCGCTCATCTCTCTGCTCGAATGGGAGCGAATCAGCACCGGTATGCCTTCATTCTCGAGTATATCCTTTATCGAAAAGGCCTCTGTTTCATCAGAGACGGTCAAGATCGAAAACAGGCCCTTTTCATCTTCAATATCGCTTTCCACGTCCTGCTCCAGCTCGGCTCCGCAATACGGGCAGCTCTGATCGCCTTCCAAAACCTCTTCAAAACACTCCGGACACTTCATTGCTCATCCTCCGCTTGTAAAAAAGCATTTCTATATTGTGTGTTACATATCGTGCTTCATCTCAGTTAATCTCCGGTGATCTCTTCCGGTGCGGAATTCTTCCGCACTTCCCACTATTCCACCAGTCATGTCAAATTCCTCTACATTTCAGAGCCACTTCATCACAGTTTCGAGCTACCTCCTGTCGATTACAGGAGTAAGCGTCATCAGCACGCTCTGGGACTGCGACATTGAGGCACTGCCCAGGAGCCTTCTCACGATGGAGCTCTGCTCCCCCTCGCCTGCAGCGAGAACCATGGACTGACCGTTCTGCACCCTTACAGTGCACGACGCCTTGTCAAACCTTATGGAGCCTCTTTCCCTGTCTGTAAAGTAGCTTATCTGAGGGGCCACTGTCACCTCAATGGAATCGCCCTTCACCACAGGCATCACCGCAAAAGAGGTCGAGACCTGGCGGTAAGCCGGCACGGCGCTGATATAGCCGTAATTCTGCGCCCATGAAAAAAACCATTCGGGATAAGGAACATTTTCTCCGCAGCTGATCTCCCCCCAGGTTCCGCTTATCGTGATGAGATTCATCGAAGCCCTGGCAGATGCGGACTGGCTCGAGGCCGCCGCCCATACGGCTACTCTCCAGCAGTTCTGGATCTGGAACCCTGAAGCGCCCCATCCCTGGAAAGACGCCGAGTCAGTGCTCCTGAAGCTCACATAGACGCGCACCTGAGGCTGAGGGACATCGTGCTCGCGGATGAAATCAGACACTGTTTTCAGCACGGCCGGGTAATCCTTTACGATGAGCGTGTTGGAGCGATCATCGGAGACAGCCTGGCCGTCCCTGGACAGGAAGATCCTGATCAGCTTTTCCACATCTCCGGCCTTCTGATACGAGAGATGGTACACCTTGTGGGCAATCTGCTCAGAAGGCTGCTCATCAGTCCAGGCCGGAGAGACAGCTGAGAGACACAATGCCGCCGTCACGGCCATATGCACCAGCAGAGCCTTCAGAAGCCGCCTCCGCTCTCCTCTCATCAAAAGTCGCAGCATCTGCAACATACGCTCCATATCGGTCTTACCCTCGTCCTACGCCCTGGGCTTCAAGGTCGGGAACAGGATGACATCCCGTATCGACGAAGAATCGGTAAGAAGCATTACAAGCCTGTCTATGCCGATGCCGATGCCGCCTGTCGGGGGCATTCCGTACTCGAGGGCGCACAGAAAGTCCTCATCGAGCGGATGAGCCTCCTGATCTCCTGTCTCCTTAAGTTTCAGCTGGTACTGGAAGCGCTCCCGCTGGTCAAGGGGATCGTTCAGCTCGGAAAAGGCATTCGCTATCTCGTTGTGAGCTATGAAAAGCTCGAACCTGTATGTCAGCAATGGATCTTCCTTCTTTTTCTTCGCAAGCGGAGACAGCTCTACCGGATAGTCTGTTATGAACACAGGCTGCACCAGATGGGGCTCAACCTTAGCTTCGAAGACCTTGTCGATCAGGTGGCCCAGATTCTCCATCCTGTCAAAGGGGATTTCCAGCTCTTTTGCTATGGCCTTCGCCTTCGAAAAATCCCTGAGATCTTCCAGCGACGGGCCTCCATGCTTCTGCAGCGCCTCATCCATAGTGAGCTTCGGATAAGGCGGCTTCAGATTCAGCACCTCTCCCTGGTAAGGGACTTCAGAGCCTGTTCCGAGGCCCTCGCAGGCATGGGCGATGATCTGCTCCGAGATCTCCATCATCCCTTCATAATCAGAGTATGCCTCATACAGCTCGAGCATCGTGAACTCTGGGTTGTGCTTCGTCGATATCCCTTCATTTCTGAATATGCGGCCAATCTCGTATACCTTTTCAAGACCTCCCACTATGCACCGCTTGAGGTACAGCTCAGTGGCAATCCTGAGATAGAGATCCGCGTCGAGCGCGTTATGATGGGTCATGAAGGGCCTGGCAGTGGCTCCGCCTGCAAGGGATGTCATGCAGGGCGTCTCCACCTCGATGAAGCCCAGCGAGTCGAGATAGCGCCTTATCGACGAGATTATCACGCTGCGCTTTATCAGTGTTTCGCGCGCCTCCTCGTTCGTGATCAGATCGAGATACCTCTGGCGGTACCGTACTTCGACATCCTTGAGCCCGTGCCATTTCTCAGGCATGGGGTGGAGCGATTTGGCCAGCACCTCGAAATGCCCGACAGAGATTGTGAGCTCACCTGTCTTTGTGCGGAAGACCTTTCCGCTCACTCCCAGGATATCTCCTATATCGACTTTCTTCAGGCAGTTGAACGACGCCTCGTCAAATCTGTCCTTTCTGAAATACAGCTGTATATGCCCCTTCAAGTCGTGCAGATTGGCAAATATCGTCTTGCCGTGCGACCGGACTGCCATGATTCTGCCTGCGACCGATGCCTCGTCCTTCTCCTCACCGATCTCAATGCCCCCGTACAGAGCCTGCAGCTCAGCCGTGGTGTGCGTCCGCCTGAATCTGCATCCATAGGGGTCGCAGCCCGTTTCGACCATCGAGCGCATGTGTTCTATCCGCTCAAGCTCCTGCTCGCCTCTCAGCGATTCAGGGAGGGCTTCGTCGCATTGGATCTTTTCCATCGTATCCTCCTGAATAAAGAAAGAATCATCCCCACAGTGCAATAAAAAGAAAAGCTGAAATCAACCGCTGCCGGGATCTCTGCAGGGAAAGCCGCTCAGGGCCCTCTACTCTACCGCATCGGTATGCTGTTTCTGGTAAATCTTCACGACCTGGAGCTTCATTATCTCGCGGGGAACCTTTACTTCCAGCACATCATTGTTCTTCGCCCCGAGAAGCGCGCTTCCGACAGGTGACTCGTTGGAGATGAATCCTCTCGTGGGATCGGACTCCATCGTGCCCACTATCGTATACTCTGACTCGGAGCCGGATTTCATGTTCTTGACGACTACTGTCGAGCCAAGACTCACCACATCCTTGGGGATCTCCTTCTCGTCGAGAACCTTTGCATAGCGCAGTATGTTCTCGAGGTTCATGATCTCGCCTTCGATGAAGGCCTGCTCGCTCTTGGCATCTTCATATTCGGAGTTTTCGCCTATCTCTCCGAACTCCTTGGCCTGCTTGATGCGCTCGGCGACTTCCTTGCGGTGATGCGTCTTGTAATAATCAAGCTTCTGCTGATACTTTGCAAAAGCCTCTCTGGTCAGTATTATCTCTTTCTCCTTGTTAGCCATCCTCGCTCCTCCTTAGTTATGCTCCTGAGTACTGTTGAGGCGCTCTATCCTGGGCCTGAGCCCCAGTTTCCCTATCAGGCCCAGATAGTCTTCTGCCACTATCTCTTCCCATTTCTTGCCAATCATTGCGAGCAGCATCGCCTCCAGCACGTTTGTGCCGAACGAGCGCCCTTCAAACTCAGGCGTGGTGGTGATCAGGTATTTGACTCCCCTCACCCTCAGCTCTTCAATATCCTCTTGCGTCACGGTGTTGGTGAGCACTGTCTTCCCTCCGAGATCGGGGGGCATGTGCTTCCTTATGAAGTGGTAGTCTCCCGCGATATAATCGGCATTCTGATAAAACTCCGTGTATTTGACCTCCGGAGGCAGGTCCTGCTTCTTTCCGATGGGATATATGAAGCCTATCGGAAGCTTCGCGATCTCCGGGAGCAGCTTTTCGGCGTAGTCTGCAAGCTCATCTATCGTATTAATCACCTGATCCTTGCCGAGCGTGAACATCAGGTCGCCGAAGACCATGTTGCATCCGGCTTCGACAAAAGCCTCGGCCATGCCGAATCGGTCCATCGCGCAGACCATCAGCACATTTCTGCCATTGAACTCGAACCTGCCGTCTCTTCCCAGCATCCTTATTACCTCTCGCTCGAGAGAGTTCTTGAGTCCGCTCCCGTCGACTATCGGGGTCTTCGTCACTGCAGCCATCAGCTTGAGGCCGTCCCGGAGAGCGAAGCGCCCGCGCTTCGAATAGAGATAAATATCTATGCCTCCGAGGCCGAACGCGTCTACAGTTCCATCGAGCTCCCTGAGAAGAGCCTCAGCCTTCCTCAGATCGCCGTCTGTGCCCCTGCGCTCCAGCATGAAATGCTCGCCTAGCATATCCACTTCCACCTTGTGATCGCGCTTCGACGAGCCCAGACTGACACTCACGATGTGCTTCAATGCTTCAATCCTCCCGCTCTCACTGACCTACCGACATGCGGAGGTCTTCGTCTTTCCTCCTGGCTGCGGAGAGGGTCCTGACCCTCTCTATCATCTCATCTGTGACAATCTTGTCAAAGCTTCTGAAGCCTGCCAGCCTGAAGCCCTGTTTCTTCGCTATCCCGGCAATCTCCTTCACATTTTCGAGCTTGATGCCCCTGCCTATGCTGTACACCTCGAACCTTCCCTCGAGAGTCAGCGCCATCGTCTCGGACATGCAGGCAAGCGCTACATCAGGAGGATATCCGAAGTCGTAGTTGAGCGTCACGTTCTGAGGCACCTGTATAAGCCCTCCCTCTATCACGAGCACATCGGGCCGGAGGTGCGCCACTTCGCGGCAGACATCGTGAGGGAGGGAGACATCGCAAATCAGCGCGCCACTCTTTATGTCGTGGGCGGTTATGATGTTTCCGGACGAGCTTGTAGCCGTTATTATGATATCAGATTTTCTTATGCCCATCGAGACATCGCTGAAGAGAGAAGGCGTTCTTCCCGAAATGGACGTTATCACCTCTGCAATCTTCTCCAGCCTCTTTACATTGCGGGCAACCAGAACCATCTTTCTGACGTGCGGCGCCAGCAGCTGCGCGCAGACGCTGCCGATCGAACCGGATGCGCCGACAACCGTGGCGGTGACCTCGTTGAGATCCATTCCAAGGCGCCTCGAAGCTTCAAGAGTGGCCTCCATCGAAGAGGCGATGGTGAAGCTGTTGCCGCTCGTGACAGGGATGTCGGGGATCATCTCGGCCACCTGGACCCCGCCGTTCCCGATTATCGAAGTGAACCCGCCGAGCCCCAGAATCTGGGCGCCGCGCTGCCTGGCTATCTCTGCTCCCTGCAGGACCTTCTCGAAAACCTTTTCCTTGGGCAGATTCAAGAACATGTGAGGCAGCAGCGGCATGGCTATGAACCATCCCTCGGCCTCCTCTCCGTCAGCGGACACGAGGCCTGTTATATGCGACACCTCATGGGCAGGCGTCCATTCGAGGATCTTCTCCACCAGCGGCTGCCTCTTGTTGGCGGCCTGCGGCGCGACTCGCACCACGTCTTCAAAGTTCAGGGGATGTATGAAAAATGCAAAGCGCTTCACTTCTCAGCCTCCGCACCAATGTTCTTTTCAAAGTATTTCTTCATGCCTTCCAGCATCATATCGGAGTTTTCCTTGACCTTTGTAAGCAGCGTGGGCCCGATCAGCTCTTCCAGGTGTGGGATCCCGAAATCGAAATCGACTCCCAGCTCCACTTCGGTCCCGCCGTTCAGCGCCTGGAAGGTCCAGGTCCCTTCGAACTTGTCCAGATCGCCTTCTGTAAGCCTGAAAGTGATCTTCTTCTCCACATTATTAAAATGATCTTCCTCAATCCAGATGATGGGCGTGCCGTCCACACTGGTGACCCACTCGGTCAGCGTCGAGTCGTCGCGGCGCTCGAGCACTTTAACGCTCTCCACGTCTCGCATATACTGGGGAAACTTCTCCATATTCCTTGCAAAGGCATATACCGTTTCCGGCTCTGCCTTGATGCTTATGGATGTTTTTACAAAGGGCACTGCTATCTCCTCCCTGCACTTGCGGTCATCTGCAAAGTGTATTCTTAGTCTTCTCAACCGCGGCTCTGAAAACCTCGAGTGCAGCATCGATGTGCTCCTCTTCGATTATGAGCGGCGGCTCGAATCGTATTACCTTCTGGTTGTTGAGCGTATACACGGCGGTTACTCTGCCGCGGGACATCTCGAATATGATCGAGCCTCCATAGCGCTCCTTTTCAAGCTCAACCCCCATCATCAATCCCATCCCTCTGACATCGCTTATGATCTCGGGATAGTCCTTCCTTACTCTGTTGAGGCCGTCGAGAAAATATGAGCCCCTTCTGCGCGCTTTTTCGAGAAGGCCGTCCTTTTCAATCACATCGATCGTCGCCGATATGGCTGCGCAGGCGAGCTGATTGCCTCCAAACGTGCTGGTGTGAATGAGCGGGTTTGACTGGAAAACCTTCCACACCTCAGGCGTGCCCAGAATCGCTCCTACAGGCATGACTCCGCCGCCCAGGCCCTTTGCCACAGTGATCATGTCTGGCACGACCTGCCAGTGCTCCACTGCGAAGAACTTTCCCGTCCTGCCCATCCCCGACTGTATCTCATCAGCGATGAGCAGGGCGCCTGCCTTCTTCGTAAGCTCTCTCGCTGCGGCCAGATAGCCATCCTTCGGTACAACGATCCCGCCTTCTCCCTGTATCGGCTCGAGTATCACTGCGGCCGTCCTGTCGGAGATGACCTCTCCAAGCGCGGCGATATCGTCGAAGGGGACCTGGACGGTCTCAGGAATCAGCGGCAGAAAAGGAGCCTTGTATATATCTCTCCCTGAAACGGAGAGAGCCCCGAGAGTCTTTCCGTGAAAGGCGTTTCTGGCTGAAATTATCTCCGTTCTCCCTGTGTGCATCCTCGCAATCTTGACAGCGCCTTCCACGGCCTCGGCGCCGCTGTTGCAGAAAAACGAGAACGGAAGCGCCCCGCCTGTCAATCCGGAGAGCTTCTCAGCAGCTTCTGCCATCACGCCGTTAAAAAAGACTTTTGACGAGAGAGGCATCTGGTCGAGCTGGTCCTTGACAGCCTGCACAACTGCAGGGTGTCTGTGGCCGAGCACGAATACACCGTACCCTCCGGCGCAGTCAATGTAGCGCTCACCGCCTTCGTCATACACGAACACCCCATCGGCATGGCTTTCCTGCGCGTAATATCCGCTGAACTTGAGGAGCCTGGCCAGGGTGGGGTTGACATGGCGCTTGTATCTTTCTTCAGTCTGCGATAGCTTCCTGTTCTTTACATCCTGCTGCTGAATCATATGATATCACTGATTTCTTCGTAAAATTCGGAAAGTCACTTTCGACACCTTGATGACTTTTCCTGCTGTCAGGTCATCTGTCATGCGTCGCCCTGGTTCCGGGGCGCCGGCTCTAACATTTTCTGCCGGTCCGGGGGCTTTCAGCCTTCCTGCGGCAGATCATTCTAATCCCGTCGAGCACGAGATACGGCTCATAAAATGTGATGGCTCTGCAGAGGTCCTTTATGATATGCGAGATTCCTCCGCAGGCCACGACTTTGAGATTGTCCCCGTACTGGTACCTGAGCCTCGCAATCATGCCTTCTATCATAGAGACATGGCCGAAAAGAAGGCCTGATTGAATGCTTTCCACGCTGTTCCTGCCGAGTATTCTCTCCGGGAATCTGAGCGGCACCTCCGGAAGATAGGAAATCCTTCTGGAAAAAGCGTCGGCGCTCAGTTTGAGGCCTGGACATATGGCAACGCCGATGAAGCGGCCGTCTCTGTCCACCATCGAAATCGTGGTGGCAGTGCCCATGTCAACCAGAACGACAGGGCCGCCGTGCCTGCTGTACCCTGCCACGGCTGCGGCGATGAGGTCCGGCCCGACCTCGGAAGGGTCATCCACATCGATTTTCAGGCTGCCTGCGTTGTCGGACGAGACGAAATCAGGCTTCATGCCGAACATTTCTTCACTCATCTCGCCTAGAAGCCTGTTGAACTTCGGGATGACGTTCGAGATTCCAACCGTGTCAATCTGTCCCCTCTCAATGCCCCTCAATTTCAGCTCCGCGTCGAGCAGGGCAACTATATCCCGCGCTTCGCTGAAATCCTTGTTGTAGATACAGAATATCTCTTCCCATCCCCCGTTTATCGATATCCCTGTTACGAGGCAGGTATTGCCTGCATCAATTGCCAGTAACGTGACACAACCCTCCCTGGCGCGGCTTCCCGCGCATCCTGTCGCTGAATCCAACTACTGTTCTACAGACCTCATCAAATTCCTCTGTAACGCTCAGTGGATCTGCAGTGGTCAAGTGGCCAACGTGAAAAATCTCTTTCAATCCCTTGATCCCTCGATCATCTGTTCCCTGAAATACATTGGGAAAACCTGATCTGAACAGGCGCATGAAATAATTGACATCTGAAGGCTTTTTTGCTATGATAATTCTGGCAGCGACGGTTCCAAGAGCGGTTTGACTGTTTGCATGACCAGATCTGATTGTGCGCATTCGGCTAGACTTTTGCTGCATTTTCCAGTGGCTCAGTCCACCACAACCACTTACGTGACAGGTAGATGTAGAGCGGACCGTCGCTGTTACTATTTCTCCCCGAATCCCCGCCCGGCACAGACACTGACCACTCTTTAAAAGGGTTTTTTCCCCATGCGGCGAATTACAGGCGCCAGTAAAAACTGCCTGCATCTGCAGAAGAAGACCGTTGCATAATAACTCACAGGAAACACGGTGACATCATGAAAAAAGCGCCCGCAGCAATGTTGATTCTGGTTCTGATGTGCTTCTGCTGCCTCCCTGGGACGGCTTCCCCCAGGACGGCTGCAGATGTCTATCAGACGAAACTCTCGAACGGCCTCACTATCATAACCCAGGAGATCAAGGACTCGCCGCTCGCTTCGATCAACATATTCGTACGGGCCGGCAGCAAGGATGAGCTGCCTCAGACAGAAGGAATAACCCACTTCTGCGAGCATCTGTTCTTCAGAGGCACCAGCACCGCATCTGGAACAGAGTTCAAAGGGGCGCTCGAAGCCCTGGGCGGGATTTGCAACGCCGAGACCACAAAGGACTACACGCGTTACTACATCAACATCCCTGCTACAGACGCGATGAAAGGGCTTCAATTGATGACAGATGCGCTGCAGAATGCAAGGTTCGACGAGAAGGAGATCGAGCAGGAGAGAAAGGTCATCGTCGAGGAGTACAAGATGACCAGCGACTCGCCGTCCCGCTTCTTCAGCGACGCCATATTCGGGATGGCCTTCCCGGTCCACCCATATGGAAGACCGATCATCGGCAAGGAGAAAAATATAAAAAGTTTCAAGAGACCGGACTTCCTGTCGTTCAGGAACAGGTTCTACACGCCTGAAAACCTGATATTCGTCGTAACAGGCAACATCAACACTGAAAAGACGGTCTCATACATAACAGGTGTATTCGAGCACATCCCGAACAGCGGGCAGGGCGAGCACGTTCTCCCCCAGGAAAAGATGCCGAAAGAGACGTCTTCAAAGACCGTCCAGAAGCATGTGGACGACGTTACACTCGTGCAGGCCTACTACGGGCCGTCGATCAGAGACAGGGAGTACATCTACGCCACTGACGTGCTGTGCTTCATGCTGGGGAACGGAAAGAGCTCGATCCTCTCCAGGCTGCTGCTGGATGACAAGGACATCGTCAAGGAGATCGATGTCAACTTCATGACCCAGAAAGATCCCGGCCTCATACTGGTGTTCTCGACCCTCAAGACAAAGGACATCGCGCTCGCCAAAAAGGAGATAAAGGCCGCACTGGACAACGTTGGGAAGGGGAACTTCAGCGACGATGACATCAAGCGCGCGAAAAACCTGCTGATAAACTCGACGGACTTCGGGAGCGAGACCAACGACGGTAAAGCCTCGAACCTCGGCTTTTACGAGAGCATAGACAACTATGAGTTCGCTGTCACATATGTGCAGAACATAATGAAGGTCACGAGAGCAGACATAATAAAGACATATGAAAAGTATTTCAGCTCCGAGTGCTGCGAGCTGTGCGTGAAACCTGAGCCTAAAAAGGTAGAAGAAGATGATGAATAAAGGCAGATACCGCTCTCGAGCTGCCGGGAGGCACCCCGGAAACCATTCACTGCGGAGGAGCGCGCCGGCATCTTCCGTGATGGTGCTGGCGCTGCTGATGACGCTCTCGTGTATTGCTCCGCCATCTGTTGATGCCGCAGAGCCTCCGGTGATCAGATCTGTGCTCGACAACGGCGTCGTCCTTCTGGCAAAGCCGAATGAGCGTAAGGATATAGTCGCCATCTCGGTGGTGCTGAAATTGAGCGTCTTTGATGAAACAGATCAGAAGGTCGGGATCAGGACCATGCTCGCCGACCTCATCATGGAGAGGATAAACAGCGAAAAGGCCTCTTCTGGGATCAGGCTCACAGAGCTGATGGGCGTCATGTCCGGAACCGAGACCACTCCCGACTATGTGATCTTCAACTTCATCACAACCACACGCCACTACAAGAAAGTGCTCGAGCTCCTGTCGAAGAGCCTGACCAGCCCGAGCTTCGACGAGGCGCTCTTCAAGAAGGAAAAAAAGGCCTTCACCGAAGCATTGAAGGGCGGCAAGGGCGGATTCTCAGCCATCTACGAGATCTTCCTGCAGGTCTTCTACAAGTACCACCCTTACAAATCATCTGAGGAGATCAACACGAAGGGACTCGACAAGCTGGAGAAGAACAAGCTCGAGGAGTTCATGAAGGCGAAGCTGTCGGCCGACAGGATCGTGATTGGGATAGCAGGGAACTTCAACTATTCTGAGACAAAGGCGCTCGTCGAAAAATACTTCGGCGGTGTAGGGAACCCTCCAAAGAGCTCGAGGGTGGAGGTTCAATGGGAGCCGAAGGCGACGGAGAAGGAGGTCTTCCTTTCGTCGCTCTCGCAGATGGCATATCTGATAATAGGGCTGCCTGCGCCTTCATACAGCTCGCCTGACTACCCGGCGATGAAGGTTCTCTGCACACTGCTCGGCGAAGGGCTCAACTCGAGGCTGTGGGTGCAGCTCCGCGAAAAGAGAGGTCTCGCATACGAGCTGGGCTCATTCTATCCGGACCTCGAGGGGCCGAGCCACATGCTTATATACGTGGTCAGCCAGCCGCAGAATGTAATCCAGTCCAGGAGGCTCATCATGAGTGAGCTCGAAAAGCTGAAGACGACAAATGTCCTGGACAGGGAATTGAGCGACGCCAAGGCGAAGATCAACGGCTCATATCTGCTGGCGAGGGAGTCGTGCAAGGGCCAGGCCTCCCATATGGCCATTTCCGAGGTGATAGGAGGCAAGTACTCTCTTGACATGACGATGCAGAAGAGGCTGGAAGACGTGAACGCGGCAGATATCAAGAGAGTAGTCAATACATACTTCGGAGAGGCAACGCTGCTCGTTGTCAGGCCGCCTGGAGCCTTCTACATAGACTGGTTCAGATGATGCAGGCGCCAAAGCTCGCGGCAGGCAGCTGCAGCAGTCTGCAAAGAAAAGTGGAAAGAAGGATAAGATGAAAAAGCTCAAAATAGCCTTTGACGGGCCGGTCGCATCGGGAAAGAGCACAATCGCAAAGGCAGTTGCGAAACGGCTGGGCTACATATATATTGACACAGGCGCAATGTACCGGGCGGTGACTTGGAAGGCGCACCGACTCGGTAAGGACTTCGACAGAGAAGAAGAGCTGGTCGACGTGGCGCAGCGATACCCCGTGGATTTCATCCCCGCTCCTGAGAGCCGGCAGGGATACCGCATAATGATAGACGGAGACGATGTGACTTCACACCTCTTCTGCCCCGACGTGAACAGCAGGGTATCGATAGTCGCAAAAGTGAGCGAGATAAGGAAGATCCTCGTCGCCAGGCAGAAATCCCTTGCAGGAGAAGGCGGCGTTGTCATGGCAGGGAGAGACATCACAACAGTCGTAATGCCTGACGCCGAGATAAAGATTTACCTCACGGCAAGCGAGGAAGAGCGGGCACAGAGGCGCTTCCTTGAGCACCGGGAAAAAAATGAAGCCGTGGATATGAGCCAGGTAAGGGAAAACGTAAAGCTCCGCGACACAATAGACTCGTCGAGGGCCGACTCGCCGCTGCTGATTGCCGATGATGCCTATGTTCTGGACAGCACCGGGAAGTCGATAGACGGGGTGGTTGAGGAAACGCTCGGCCTCGTTCAGAAGAAACAGCAGGAAATACAGTCTGCACAGGAAATAAGATGACACCGTTTTATCGCTTCTCGTACAATCTGGTAACGTTCATCATGAAGAGCTTCTTTCGCCTCCGCGTAGAGGGAAGGGAGAACTTTCCCAAGACAGGCCCTTTCATGATCGTGGCCAATCATGTGAGCTATCTCGATCCTCCCCTCGTCGGGATTCTGCCTGACAGGCAGGTCTTTTTCATGGCCAAGTCGGAGCTTTTCAAGGCTCCCGTCGTGGCGCCAATAATCAAAGGCCTGGGCGCGTTCCCGGTCGTCAGAGAGAGCGCTGACATGAAAGCCATCAGATACTCGATATCGCTGCTGAAAGAAGGAAAGATAGTCGGAATATTCCCTGAAGGTACGCGCTCCGAGACTGGTGATGTGCAGGAAGGCGAACTGGGCATAGCTCTGCTTGTCAAACAGGCTAAAGTGCCGCTCGTGCCCTGCCACCTGAACGGGACGTACCATCCTGTCCATTTCAAGGGCATCATACCTGTCTTCAACAGAGTCACAGTAACAGTAGGCAGGCCAATGACCTTCGATGAAAGCATAGAAGGCTCGACAGGGAAGGAAAAGATGAAAAACTTTACCGCGATGGTGATGAATCAATTGAAGCAGCTTGGAGAAAATCAGATTACCACTCGCTGAGGCCCCACTGATAGCTGTACTGCGGGTAGTTCGAGTCGAGCCCGATTCTGATATGATAGCTCCCCTTGCAGTAGACAGTGAAGTTATCCTGCGTTACCGAATCAGCCTTGTAAGCGTCGACATAGGTGTCCTCCTTGGCTGCAGGACATTTGGGAATCTTGGTCAGGTAATAGGGGGTGAGAGAAGTGAGCTCGGTCGGGAACTTTTTCTTCTCCAGATCATAGAGCTGAAGGCCTGTTCCAATGGTCCTCAGGTTCTCGCAGCACGTCACATAGGCGGTTCTTTCTCTTGCTCTCACATACCCCATCGTGGCGAAAAGGCAGAAGAGTACCGAGATAATCCCCATGACCACCACGATCTCCATAAGAGTGAATCCACCGTTGCGGCGATTGATCCTCATATCGATATCTCCTTGATTCTGAAGAAGACTTTCCTGATTTCAGGCACTTCTTCGTACTAATTATAAGGTACAGGGATCAGTATTTCAACTCCCCACCCTGCGCCCGTGCACATACTTTCAAGAAGATCCCTGCAAACTCCTCCAGATGAGGGCAGGAATCGGCAGTCGGCCTTATGCCTGGGAGCAGATTCCTGTCAGAGCCACTTTCTCTTCTTGAAGTATAACAGCATGGCTGATGCCACCATGAAATCGATAATCCAGAACATGGGATATCCGAATTTCCACTTAAGCTCCGGAAAATACTCGAAGTTCATGCCGTATACCCCGGCGAAAAAGGTCAGAGGGATGAAGATCGTCGATATTATGGTGAGCACCTTCATTATCTCGTTTGTCTTGAAGCTGATGCTCGACAGATAGATGTCCAGCATCCCCGAGATCATCTCGCGGTATGTCTCGATCGTCTCAATGACCTGGATCGTGTGATCATACACATCCTTGAAATATGTCCTCGTCACAGCGCTGAAAAACTCTGAATCGCTCCGCTGGAGCCTGCTGATTACCTCTCTCAGAGGCCAGACTGATTTGTGCAGGTACAGCATCTCCCTCTTGAGATCGTGGATGGCCTGAAGCGTGGCAGGCCTGGGGTTGGAGATCAGCTCGTCTTCCAGAATCTCAATCCTGGCCGCCAGGTTTTCCAGCGCCACGAAATACCTGTCTATTATGCAGTCGACGAGCGTATAGCAGAGATAGTCCGCACCCATCTTCCTGATGCGCCCCTTCCCTGTGCGAAGGCGCTCACGTATGGGATTGAACGGATCGCCTGGCTTGTCTCCCTCCTGGAACGTTATCACGTAGTGAGGACCCACCAGTATGCTGAGCTGCTCGACGCTCATCTCATCAATGCTCAGCCCTTCTGCGTTCATCTTCTCAGTGTATTCCGGATAGTTGAGCATCTTGACCACAAGGTAGATATAGTCGTCACAGTCTTCTATCTTGGCCCGCTCGTGGGGGTTTGCAATATCTTCCAGAATCAGCGGGTGGATATTCAGGTGGCCTCCCAGCCTGTCGATCGTTGCATGGTCCTCTATGCTGTCTACGTTTATCCACGTCACCGAGGGGGAATCGCAGTAGGGAAAGACTTCGTCTGCGGTTTTCGCGGATATCTCACTGAAGCTGGTCTCGTCATAGTCGATCACGGTGATCCTCGCCGAAACCGGAGCGCTCTCCTTCTGCTCAGGCCGGCCTGCGGCAGAAACCCTGGACTTTCTATGATTCTTCTTTCTCAACAGTCTTCTCAATGTCCGTATCCTCTGTCAGATATTGCGGAAACAGAATTCAAAGGCTGCGCTGATATCAGCCTGCCAGCGGGCTTTGCTCCCGGAGCTGCTCCGGGCTACTTATACTGGACCCTCTTCTTTACCCTGTCGACAAGATCCGATTTGAGCAGTTCCTCGACTCTGGCCAGGATCGGGCCGTCGAAGTATTCTTCGTTGCACCTGGGACAAATCATCACAGGGACATCGATAATCGTGTAGTAGTCGTTATTCCACTTTTTTTCCAGATTCGTCTTCTGATGTGAAAGCTCTGATCCACATTCAAAACAGAGATCCATGTCTTTATCTCCTTCTCCTCTTGACGTTATCTTCCCGTCGTTTCATCGTCGCAGGCCGCCTCCGCCGCGAGGCAGACCGTGCATGAATATAAATACTACACTCGTCCCGAATGGCCTTTTATTCACAGCGCAAAACCCCTCACGAGGCAGGAAAGGCACTGACCCGTATTTTCAGTGAATCGGCGTATCCGGTTTTTATATGCAGAATCTTTCTCTTTGCGTCGTAGGCATATCCTTCAGGCAGGCTGCCGGGCTTTTCCCCGGAAGAGGCCGGCAGCCTGAGATCCCTGCCGGCCACCATGACCCGCTTCGGCGCAGAATCGCACAGGATCTCGAAGCAGTATCCCTTTCTCGCGCAGTCGAAACCTCTCTGCGGCCTGGATAGAGATATTGAGACTGTTCCGTCCTTATCCCTGTCCACATCGACCTTTGTGAGCGACCAGGCGCCATCCCTGTATCTGAAGCTCGTGCCGTCATCCTCGTAGAGGCTCAGGGAGGAGTGGGGCGCAGGGAATATTCTGAACTCCAGGGTCATGTCTCTGATGGGTTTCTCGCCGACATAGCTCTGCCTGTCCTGCATGGGCAGGATGCCGCCTTCCTTCAGAAAAAGAGGTATCTTCGAGATCGGCGCGTCGACAGTGACCCACCGCTTTCCCTCGTAAACCTTGCAATCCCACAGGTCCATCCATCTGCCTGCAGGGAGGTAGAGCTTTTTGCTCATCTCCCTGTCTGACAGGACAGGCGCAACCAGAAGGGAGTCGCCGACCATGAACTGCCTTCCAGCCTCCTCTCTGTAGCACTCGTCGTCGTCCTGATACTGCAGGAACATTGGCCTCATTATCGGTATGCCCGTCTTCGACGCGTTGTAAAACTCGTTGTAGAGATATGGGAGAATCCGGTAGCGGAACCCGACGATATCCCTGCTGAGCTTCTCCACCTCACTGCCGAAAGCCCAGGGCTCCTTGTCGGGAGCGTCTATCTCCGAATGGGCCCTGTAGAACGGCGTGAATGCTCCAATCTGCATCCATCTGACGAAGAGATTTTTCGTGGGATATCCTCCGAAGCCGCCCACATCGGAGCCGACGAAGGGCAGGCCTGAGATTCCCATGGACTGCGGCATATAGCACGCCATTGCGAGGTGCTCGTTGTTTGCGCAGTTGTCTCCTGTCCACACCGCCGCGTAACGCTGCGTGCCTGAGAAGCCCGCTCTCGTAAGGATAAAGTGCCTTCTGTCTGAATATTTGTGGAGGGCCTCAGAAGTCGCCCTGGCCATCTGAAGGGCATAGACGTTCCTGATCTTCCTCAGATCGGCTCCATGGCCATTGTCATTGAATCTCACGACATCAGGCATGTTCCTCCCCCACACGGCAGGCTCGTTCATGTCGTTCCAGAAGCCCATCACACCCTGCTTCAGCATCCCGTTCAGCTTCTCTCCCCACCAGAGCCTCGTCTTCTCCATCGTGAAATCGGGAAAATATGCCCAGGACGGCCAGACCTCGCCTTTGTACAGCTCTCCGTCAGGATATTTTGCGAAAATGCCCTCCGCCATGCCTTCCTTCGCGGCAGAATATGCGTTATCGGCCTTTACGCCGGGATCTATGATCGGGATGATCTTGAATCCCTGCTTTGACAGAGTGGCCAGCATTCCCTCAGGGTCGGGAAACCTCTTCCTGTCCCATGTGAACACCCTGTATCCGTCCATATAGTCTATGTCGAGATAGATCACGTCGCAAGGTATATCCCGGCTCCTGAACTCCTTCGCTATGCTCATGACCTTCGTCTCTGAAGGGTAGCTCCATCTGCTCTGCTGGAATCCGAGAGCCCACAGCGGAGGAAGCTCCATCTTTCCTGTAAGGCCTGCATACGAGCCGATTACTCTCTTCATGTCCGGGCCGTAAATGAAGTAGTAGTCCAGGTCGCCCTTCTCTGCGCCGAAGCTGTAGAACCTGTCGTTCCCTGCGCCCATGCTGAAGACCGACTTCCACGTATTGTCGAGAAAGATGCCGTAAGCCTTATGGTCTCTTACGCCGATGAAGAATGGAATCGAGACATACAGCGGGTCCTGATCCTTTGCGTACATCGGGTAGTCGCTGTTCCACATCACATACTGACTGCCCTTCCTCTTCAGAGTGCCCGTCTTCTCCCCCAGCCCGAAGAACTGCTCGTCTTCGAAGAGCTTCTTGAAGCACCTGATCTCGTCTCCGTCGCAGCTGATGCCGAAATACCTCTCATCCTCGCAGATCAGGCGGCCGGCGCTGTCGAATATCGAAATGCGGCAGGGATTCTTTGCGACCCTGATGAGCAGCTCTTTCGTCCTGATCTCGAAGCAGTCGGGCTTCTCATCCAGGGAGAACCGGCTCCCGGCGCCTGTGCTGTCAATAACGGCATAGGACGGTGCGTCAGAGAATCTGTCGCTTCCCGTGAATCTGATCCTTATCAGATTGTCGTACAGCACGTAGATGCACAGAAGGCCTTTTACCAGCCTGAACTCAACGCTGTCCCGCCTCACGGCATGGCCGCTCACGGCCCCCACAGCGGTGAAGTCTGCGTGCGCGCACTGCACCAGCAGAAGCATTGCGAAAAGCAACGTGACGACAATCCTCATGTTCCTGCTCCTTTCAACATGGGGAGCTGCATGAGCCCCCATCGATCGAGAATAACCGGGAATTCTTGGAAAGGAGCAGCAAAACCTCCCTTCACTGCATTCCGAGGCTGCGCAATGACAGGGAAAGCGCGCGGTAATCGAAGAATCATGTCACGATGAACACAGAAAAGCCAGAGGCTGCCATTAAAGCGCCACTACCTTCTGTATCGCTCATCCACACTGGATTCAGATCACTGGAGGATCTCGAGGAACCGGGCTGCTATTTCGTATGGAGGGGCATCGTTGTATGTTTTGACGACCTGAGCCTGCGCCATGAGAGGCGGGAAGACATTCCTGAACATGGAGTGGGTAGGCGTGAGCACCTGGAGCATCAGCGTCGTTCCAACGTCATAGTGGATCTCTGAAGTGAAGAGAATGCCACCGCCGCTTATGTTTCTGGCCTGCCCCTCTTCAACGCCTCCTGAGTCAATCGATTTGACGAGAACCTGCAAATCTGCAGGAAGCCTTTTATAAAGACGTCTTTCAATATAGACACCTGTGTCCTGTTTCATGTCACTGCTCCGTCATTGTATTTATTATCGGGCCTTCCCTGGCCCTGCAGGAGCAATTCAGTGGAGACTGCCGTTTTTCCTCTCATAACCCGAACAGACCTGCAGATCATCTTTGAGCCTCTGCAGAGGGCATTTCATACCTCGCCGCAAAACCTGACAGCGTCAGTATATCAGGCATAAAAAGGTGTTTCAGCGGCAGAGAGTGAATAGAAGAGACTTGCCGGTGCAGCGCCATACACCTGAGGTTAGCGTGCGGCGCCGCGACACCTGTGAGGCCGGGTCTCACAGAATGACGAGCGAGGTCTGACATGAGAGGTGCCTGCATAACAGGAGTAATCAACGGCTCGCCTGCCCACAGGGTCGGCGTCAGGGCCGGAGATCTGCTCTTTTCGATAAACGGGGAGGAGATAAATGATATAATCGACTATCTGTATCATTCCTCCGAGTCCAGGCTCCGCCTCGAGATGGAGAGGGATGGCGAGCCCATGCGCGCCGTAATTAAAAAAGGCGCGGAAGAGATACTGGGGCTGCGCTTCGAAGGCGAGCTCTTCGACGGGATCAGAATCTGCCGGAACAGCTGCCATTTCTGCTTTGTCGACCAGGTCCCTGCCGGAATGCGCGACACGCTGAAGATAAAAGATGACGACTACCGCCTCTCCTTCCTTTCAGGCAACTTCATAAGCCTCACAAATTTAACCGGCGAAGACTGGCGGAAGATAGACAGGTACAGGCTGAGCCCTCTCTACATCTCCGTCCACGCCACCAATCCGGAGCTGAGAGCCAGGATATTCAGGCACAGGGACGCGACGCTGATCGAAGAGCAGCTCAGGAAGCTCGCCGAGTCTAATATCACCGTCCACACACAGATAGTGCTCTGTCCAGGCATAAACGATGGAGAGGAGCTAGAGCGCTCTGTCAGAGAGCTGTCCCTCCACTACCCGTCTGTCGCCTCCATCGCCATAGTGCCTGTAGGCGTTACGAGATATCTTCCCGATGGCTCGCCGATAAGGGCTGTCACGAGAGATGAGATGAAGGCGGTCATCCGGAGGATCTCGGCCTGGCAGAGGGAGTTCCGGAAAAGGCTGGGCACGCCGTATGTCTATGGCAGCGACGAATTCTATCTGAAGACCGGCACGCCCCTTCCCAGGCACGGCGATTACAGCGACTACCCGCAGATAGAGAACGGCGTCGGCCTCATGAGAAAGTTCGTCACAGAGTATATGCGCTCGAGGAGATTTCTCCCTCGAAGCGTTCCTTCACCGAGAAAGGTCAGCGTAGTCACGTCAGCGCTGGCTTCGCCGGTCATCTCGTCGATAATCGATGATTTCAACAGAATCGGGAACGTGGAGGTCAAGCTTCACACAGTCAGGAACAGCTTCTGGGGAGAATCGCACGTCGATGTCGGAGGTCTCCTGACAGGCCGCGACATCCTGATGGCGCTGAAAAGGGAGAAGGCGCACAGGCAGGTCCTGATACCGTCGGTATGCCTGAGAGACGACGCGCTCTTTCTCGACGACCTGACCCTCGATGATATCAGCAGCGGCACAGGCGGAGAGGCGATACCCGTCCCTGTCTCCTTCAGGGAGCTCAGGAACGCCATCCTGTGCGGAGAAGACGGAAGGGCTCAGGCATAAACAGTCACGAGAACAGGAGAAAGACATGGCAGAACCGATAATAGCAGTAGTAGGAAGACCCAACGTGGGAAAATCAGAGCTCTTCAACAGGCTGGTGGGCTCCCGCATAGCCATAGTGCAGGACGAGCCCGGGATCACGAGGGACAGGATATACGCAAAGTGCACGTGGAATGGAAAGACCTTCACACTCGTGGATACAGGCGGGCTGATGCCTGGCGCCAGGGAGCCTCTGATAAGCGAGGTGCAGAAACAGACTCAGCGGGCCATTCTGGAGGCCTCTCTGATCCTCTTTCTAGTCGACGCGAGAGAGGGGCTTCACCCGCTCGACCACGAGATCGCGCAGTGGCTCAGGACGACAGACAGGAAGATGCTGCTGCTGGCCAACAAGGTGGACAACTTCGACAGGCTCGAGGCCATCTACGAGTTCGTGTCGCTCGGCCACGGAGAGCCGTTCCCGATCTCGGCGCTTCACGGCACGAACATAGGGGAGCTTCTCGATCTTACCCTCTCCTTAATCGAGGAGTGCAGCAGCGAAGACCGGGACGAGGAAGTGCGCCTGTCCATAGTGGGCAGGAGGAATGTGGGAAAGTCATCGCTGACAAACGCCATCCTGGGAGAGGAGCGCAGCATAGTCGACTCGACGGCCGGAACGACGAGGGACTGCGTAGACAGCTACTTCACTGCGGGAGAGAACCGCTACATCATCACCGACACGTCAGGCCTTCGAAGGAAAGGAAAGATGGACGAAAAAGTAGAATATTACAGCTCGATTCGGACGCTCAGGGCGATCAGCGCCTCCACCTGCGCGCTCTTCGTGCTGAATGCGGAGGAGGGCATCGTCGAGCAGGATAAGAAGATTGCCGAAGAGATTCAGAAAGCCGGAAAGGCGTCTCTGATCCTGATCAACAAATGGGATGTCATAAAGAGCAGGTTTTCCAAGGAGGCTCTGAGGGAGAAGCGGGAGGAATACAGGGCTCTCGTGAGAAATGAGCTCTACTTCATAGACTACTCTCCTGTTCTCTTCATATCCGCGAAGGAAAGAAAAGGGATACAGGCCATCTTCCCCAAGGTAGAGGAGATAATGGCACAGTTCACAAAAAGAGTCGAAACGTCTCTTGTAAACAAAATATTCCACGAGGCTCAGAGCGTAAGGCCCGCCCCTTCTTACAAAGGCCAGCAGCTCAAAATATTCTATGCGTTCCAGGATGGAACGTGCCCTCCCCGATTCACACTGAAGGTGAACTCTCCAAAGCTCGTTCATTTCTCGTACAGGCGCTATCTGGAAAACACGCTCCGAAAGACTCTCGGCTTCACAGGAACGCCGCTCATAATCAACTTCAGCAAAAAGTGAGAGTATATTAACAAAAGATGATTACCAATGAAGCAATAAAAAGCATACTGTTCCTGCTCGCATCGTTCGTACTGGGCTCCATACCGTTCGGCGTCATCACGGGAAAGCTCCTGAAGGGAATAGACATCAGGGACGTGGGAAGCGGAAACATAGGAACGGCAAACGCCTTCAGGGCTCTGGGGCTCTGGGGAGGGCTCCTCGTCTTTGCGGGCGATGTGGCGAAAGGTTTCCTCCCTGTCCACTTCGCATATCTCGTCGCCGGAGACCCGATACTCGAATGGCTGCAGGTATTTTCAGGGATAGTGGCCATACTCGGGCACAACTACTCGGCGTTCCTGAAGTTCAAGGGCGGGAAGGGAATTGCCACCAGCCTCGGCGTGATACTGGCGCTGAACTGGAAGATAGCCCTGATGTGCCTTGCCATATGGGGCCTTATAGTGGTGGTGACGAAGTACAGCTCACTGGGCTCGCTGGTGGGCTCATTCATGCTCCCGATCCTGATGGCTGTTTTCAAGCAGCCGTATCCATACACAGGCTTCGCCGTCATAGCCTGTCTCTTCGCGTTCCATGCCCACAGGAAGAATATAAGGAATCTGATGGAAGGGAAGGAGCTGAAGCTGACCGAAAAGCACCAGCGGAAAGACGAGCCGCCGCAGGACGGGGCGGCAATACAGCAATGAAGAAGGGGATAAACGGTGAGTAAAATTCTGGATCTTCTGGACAGCATACTTGCTGCAATGGTAAGGGAAAACGCTTCTGACATATATCTGAGGGCAGGCAGCGTACCATATTTCAGAATCGAGGGAGAACTGGTCCCTGTGGAGGTGGCAACCTTCTCCAACGAGATGATGGAAGAGCTGAAGGACTCGCTGCTGAAGCAGGAAGATGTGGAGACCTTCAAAAAAAGGCCTGAGGGCAACGTAACATACGCCAAGGAAGGGCTGGGCCGATTCAGGTGCAACATCTACCTGCAGCGCGGCACTGTGGCTTGCGTGATGAGAAAGATCAGGGACGATATCCTGGAGTTCAACACTCTGGGACTCCCTGCCGTGCTGGAAAAGTTCGCTCTTATGCGAAGCGGTCTGCTGCTCGTGACAGGGCCGACAGGAAGCGGAAAATCCACCACTCTGGCTGCAATGCTCAAATACAGAAACGAGAACTCGACAGGCCACATCATCACGATGGAAGACCCGATCGAGTTCCTCCACTCAGATATCAACTGCATATTAAGCCAGAGAGAGGTTGGCAGCGATACGCTCTCGTTTGCAGATGCGCTGGAGAGCGCGGTCCGGCAGGCTCCAGATGTACTGCTCGTCGGAGAGATGCGAGACGTGGAGAGCGTCAAGGCCGGAGTCTATTTCGCAGAGACAGGCCATTTCGTGCTCAGCACGCTTCACTCGAACAACACTATTCAGACTGTGGAAAGACTCCTGCAGTTCTTCCCTTCAGCAGTGCACGAGCAAATCCTCGCGCAGCTTGCAATCAACCTGAAAGCCGTGATCTCGCAGCGCCTCATCCCCAAGAAGGACGGAGCGGGCCGCGTGCTGGCCCTCGAGATAATGGTGGTAAACGCCCGCGTGTCAGAGCTTCTTCTTAAAGGCGAGCTGAAGCAGATCAGAAAAGAGCTGGATCAGTTCGGTCCTGAAGGGATGATAAGCTTTGACAGCTCGCTTCTCGAGCACTACAAGGCCGGGAATATCACAGTGGACCAGTGCATGAAGAACTCGGACAACCCTGCGGACATGAGGCTCAAGCTCAAGACGCTTCCGACATACATAAGGAGCAGCACAAGAGAGGAATACTGACATGCCAGAGAGAGAAGAGGAATTGAAAACCCGAGCACTGGAAGGCTCGTCATCGCGCTTCAGCACTGAGTCCGGATCCTCGTATTCTCTCAAGATTCCGATCAGGATAAAGTCGGGCTCGATAAACGACGAGGCCCTGCAGATAGTCACGAGCACGGAAAACAGGAACATCCCCTGGGGGGCGGTGGAATACATCTGCCTCGGAGCCATCGACGAGTGCATATCCGCATCGGACGGCCCCAAGTCGAATATGAGAAATGTCATAAGGAAGCTCTTCTTTGGCGAGAAGACCCAGGACGACAGCGCCAAGCCCGCCATGAGAACGCAGTTCATCCTCGACATCTACGTGAGAGACCAGGAGGCGGCTTACAGGTTCGACTCCACCAATATAAACTACAAGGCCTTCCTGGGCGATGTCAGTTACGTGAGCTTTCTTAACTTCAAGAAACTCGTGAAGCTAATCACAGATCACGCCAGGAACAGCTACTTCAACAGATCCCTGCTGGCCCTGCTGCAGAAGAAGAACGACAAGGTGCACCACTACAATTCGTTCTACGATTTCGAGCTGGAATGCCAGAACAACCGGTCCAACCTTGACAGGGAGGTGCACTGGGAGAACCTGGGGAGCGAGCTTGACTACAATACGAGGCGCAGCATGGAGTTTGTCGACATCGAAGACAATCAGGAGATCCCTGAGGCGCAGTTCAGAGTGATAGAGAGCGTCGCGGAGGGCGGCGAAGAACGGGCCGCCGAGAAGAAACCGCACAGGCACACCGGAAAACATATCGTTCGTAATCACGCTGACCCAATCTTCAAAGCATCAGAAGAGGGGGATATCGACGCTCTCACCAGGATCATAACAGGAAGCGCCGAGACTTCGATTGTCGATGAAAACGGATACACGGCTCTCACGCACGCCTGCATGGGCGGGAATATCGAAGCGGTAAGATTTCTGCTGGACAGTGGAGCCGATCTCAACGCCCGGAGCAATGCGGCAGGGAGAACCGCCCTGATGCTCGCCTGCTGGGAAGGGCATCCGGAAGTGGCGTCAATGCTGCTCGATGCTGGAGCGGGTATCGATGAAAGGGATTCGGAAGGGAGAACCGCCCTGATGCTCGCCTGCTGGCAGGGACATACGGAAGCGGCCAAATTGCTGATCTCCAGAGGCGCCGACATCAGGTCAGCCGATGAGAAGGGCGCGACGCCTCTAATCCATGCGACGCTTGAGAACCGCGAAGATATAGTGAGGCTCCTCATCGATGCCGGGGCCGATCCGGAGGCCAGGGATGAGAGCGGAAGGCATGCCCTGCATCTGGCGGCTCAGGCCGGGCATCTCGATGTGCTGAAGATTCTCGTGGGAAAAGGGATGGATGTCAATTCTCAGGACAGTAACGGCGCAACGGCATTGCTGCTTGCGTGCATCAACGACGCGGCAGACATCCTCAGGCACCTGACGGAGCATGGCGCCGATCTCAACAGGCCTGATCTCAACAATACTACGCCCCTGATGCTTTCAACAGGCAACGAGAGCACGGAGATATTGGAGATTCTCATCTCGGGCGGAGCAAATCTCGATATGCAGGACAACAGCGGCCTGACCGCCCTCATGTTTGCAGTAGCCAGCGGTAATATCGAAGCGGCAAAGATGCTTGTGAATGCCGGAGCCGACATCGGGAAAAAGAACAGCGATGGGATTGACGCGGAAGCCATTGCATCGGCAAGAGAGCTTGACGACGTAGTGGAGTTTCTTCGCAATTACAGGCGTTGAGCGCTGTCACAGGCCGTGCCCGTATCAATACTTATATAGAAGAGAGGCCTCCATGGTGGAGAAAAAGGATATAGCGCTAAGCGAAGACGAGGTGGATCATATCGCCCATCTCGCAAGGCTGGAGCTTTCAAGTGAAGAGAAGACACAGTTTTCCAGGGACCTCTCAGGAATCCTGAATTACGTCACCCAGCTCCGGGAGCTCGACACCTCCGAGATCGAGGCCACCTTCACCGTCATCCCTCTCAGGAACGTCTTTAGAGAAGACCGGGCTGAGCCTTCAATCAGTCCGGACGAAGCCCTGTCAAATGCGCCTGAAAGAGAGGGAGATTACTTCCGGATGCCCAGGATCCTGGGCCAGGACTGAGCGGCACATCGTCCGGGAGCAGCATTGAAACAGCCGTGACTGTTCATCTCTGACACCCTGTGTTACTGCAGCGAAGAGATGACAGGCACCTGACGAAACAGACACGCAGTCGAACCGTGAAAGGAGCAGACCTTGGATATCTGTCAAAAAACCGTTCATGAGCTTGGCGAGATGCTGGAAAGTGGCGGGATATCTTCGCTTGAGATCACCGAAGCATTCCTGGAGCGGTCAATCCATCACAACGAAGAGCTGAAGGCGTTCATCACCATCACAGGAGACATGGCGCACAGTCAGGCCAGGGAAGCAGACAGGCGCAGGGCCGCCGGAGAAGGCTGCACTCCCCTGACAGGGATACCGATCGCACTGAAGGACAACATCTGCGTCAAAGAGGCGCCCTGCACATGCGGCTCGAGGATACTCGAGAGCTTTCGCCCGCCGTACCAGGCCGGAGTGACAGAGCGCCTGCTGAGAGACGGCGCCGTGATAGCCGGAAAGACAAATATGGACGAGTTCGCGATGGGCTCTTCGACTGAGAACTCGGCGTTCTTCACGACCAGGAACCCGTGGGATCTCACGAGGGTCCCTGGAGGCTCGAGCGGTGGCTCTGCGGCGGCAGTCGCGGCTTCGCTCGTTCCCTGCGCGCTAGGCTCCGACACAGGCGGCTCAGTGAGGCTCCCTGCAGCGTTCTGCGGCATTACGGGGCTGAAGCCGACATACGGGCTGATCTCGCGGTACGGCCTCGTCGCATACGCGTCATCGCTCGATCAGATCGGCATTCTCTCGAGAGACGTGAGAGACTGCTCCATCATCCTGAACACCATTGCCGGGCACGACAGGAGGGACAGCACATCTGCAGAGACGCCTTCCGCGGACTACAGGAAATCGCTGTCAACGCCTGTGAGCGGCCTCAGGCTCGGCATTCCCGCCGAATTCTTCTCAGACAGTCTTGATTGCTCGATTGCGGCTGTAATTGAAAACGCTCTCGGGGTATTCAGAGAACTCGGCATCGAGACAGTTCCGGTTTCGCTGCCTCACATAGGGTATTCACTCGCCTCCTACTACATAATAGCCCCCGCCGAAGCCAGCTCGAACCTGGCTCGCTACGATGGGACGAGATATGGCTACAGGGAGGCCGATTGTGAAGACATGGTCTCCATGAGCAGGACCTCGCGCAGGCACGGCTTCGGAGCAGAGGTGAAGAGGCGCATAATGCTCGGCACTTATACATTGAGCGCCGGGTACTACGACGCCTACTACCTGAAGGCTCAGAAGATAAGGACTCTGATCCGGAGGGACTTCGAGGAGGCGTTCAGGAAATGCGACATGATAGCCGCTCCCACGGCGCCGGGCCCGGCCTTCAGGATTGGCGAGAACACAGACGATCCGCTGAAGATGTACCTCGCCGATATCTTCACTGTATCGGTAAACCTGGCAGGGCTGCCAGGACTCGTAATTCCCTGCGGCTCGACAGAAGGGCTTCCTGTGGGGCTTCAGCTCATCGGGAGGGCCTTCGGCGAGGAGACTCTTCTCCCGGCAGGGCACGCCTTCCAGCGCGAGACTTCGTTCCACAGGGAGAGGCCTCCCTTCGCAAAAGGCGCAGAGACTCTTTGATTCGACAGGAGATGGGACAATGACCGCTGCCAGTAACGAGTGCATCGATGCAAGATATGAAACAGTGATAGGCCTTGAGGTCCATGTGGAGCTGCTGACCGATAGCAAGCTCTTCTGCAGTTGCGGAACGGCCTTCGGGAGCCCTCCGAACACGCAGGTCTGCCCTGTCTGCCTCGGGCTTCCCGGCGTGCTCCCTGTGGTTAACAGGAAGGCAATCGAATACCTCGTCAGGAGCGGACTGGCGCTCTGCTGCTCGATTGCGCCGTTCAGCAAGTTCGACAGGAAGAACTATTTCTACCCTGACATGCCAAAGAACTTCCAGACCTCCCAGTATGATCTCCCCCTCGCGCTGAACGGCTTTCTGGAGATCGGGGAAGGCGAAGGGGCAAGAAAAATTGGAATCAGGAGGATCCATATCGAGGAGGACGCAGGGAAGTCGGTGCACAAGGGCACGATAGACGCGTCGCTCTACACGCTCGAAGACTACAACAGGGCCGGAGTGCCGCTTATGGAGATAGTCTCAGAGCCGGACCTCCGGACACCTGAAGAGGCTCTGCTCTACATGCAGGGCCTCAGGGAGATACTGCAGTGGATCGGGGTCAGCGACTGCAGGATGGAGGAAGGCAGCCTCAGATGCGACGCAAATATCTCGCTGAGGCTCCCGGGTGCGGAGCTGGGCACGAAGGTGGAAGTCAAGAACATGAACTCCTTCAAATCGGTGCGCGACGCCCTCGAGCACGAGGAGAAGAGGCAGCGCGGGCTGCTGAGGGAAGGCGGGACGATAGTCCAGGAGACGAGGGGATGGGACGAGGAAAAAGGCGTCACCATATCGATGAGAAGCAAGGAGATGGAGAACGACTACAGGTATTTTCCAGAGCCGGACCTCCTGCCGCTTCAGATAGACGATGCCTGGCAGAGAGAGATCCGGGAGAGCCTGCCTGAGCTCCCTGCGGCAAGGAGGAAGAGGCTGATCGACCAGTACGGCCTTTCCCGGTATGATGCGGAATGCCTCACATCACAGAGATTCCTGTCTGACTTCTTCGAAAAGAGCTGCTCGCTCCATCAGTCGCCAAAGGTGATCTGCAACTGGCTGATGGGCGACGTGGCGCGCTATCTCAAGGACGATTCCATATCCCTCGAAGACTCGAAGCTTACTCCGGAAGGTCTCGCAGAGCTCTGCAATCTGATCGATAAAGGTGTGATAAGCGGCAAGATAGCAAAGACCATTCTGGAAGAGATGGCCGGCACAGGCAGGGCTCCTGAGACTCTCGTCAAAGAGCGCGGCCTCTTCCAGATCTCCGACGAGCAGGAGCTCCTCGCCGTTGTAGACGAGGTTGTGGCAGAGCAGCCGAAGGCCGGCGAGGATTTCAGGAGCGGCAATGAGAAGACCCTGGGCTTTCTCGTCGGGCAGGTAATGAAAAAAACGAAGGGAAAAGCCAACCCGGAGGCCGCAAACCGCCTCCTCAGGGAAAGGCTGTCCGGCAGGTAAAAAATTGCAGGGATCATCCGATCTTTACAAAAGACGGATATTTTCTTACAATGATATGAAAGGTGGATTTCTCTTCAGCCGAGAGGAACATGGAAAATGCGAGAAGACGATTTTGACTTCATACCGCTCGAAGAAGCCCAGGACAGATGGCTCTCCGAGCTGAAATTCAGAAAGATAACGCCCATCAGCACCACGCAGACTGTCCCTGTGGAGAAGGCCCAGAGAAGGGTCACTGCAGAGCCCGTGCTCGCGCACGTGTCGACGCCGTCATATTACTCATCTGTCTGCGACGGCATCTCCGTCAAGTCATCGGATACATATGCAGCCAGCGACAAGCAGCCTCTGAAGCTCACGATAGGAAAAGACGCCTATTTCGTGGACACAGGGAGCGTCATCCCCACAGGCTTCGATTCGGTGCTCTCGATCAAGGACGTGCAGCTCCAGTCTCTCGAGGAGATAATCCTGGAACGCCCTGTCACGCCGTGGCGCAACGTAAGGCCGATAGGCGAGGACATGAGCGCCAGGGAGGTCATCCTGGCCGGCCACAGGGTAATCGGGCCTGTCGAGATCAGCGCCATGATAGCCGGAGGGGTCAAGGATGTCAGCGTAAGAAAGAAGCCCAGGATCGGCGTGCTTCCCATAGGCACCCACCTGCTCCCGCCGGGAAGCCCTCCGCAGGAGGGGAAGACCATCGACTTCAAATCGCCGCTGCTCCTCAACATGATTGAGGAAGCGAACGGTGAGGGCAAGATTCTGCCTGCTGTCCATGAAAAGCTGGACGAGGTTAAGGAATCGCTGAAAAAATACATTGAGAAGTACGACGCCCTTTTCATAATCTCAGGGCCTTCGTGGGGAACGAAGATTATCAAGAAGCTTCTCGCCGAAAAGGGCGAGCTCCTCGTGGGAAGCATAACGATACGCCCTGCCAGCTCGACCTGCCTCGGCATCATAGACGGAAAGCCGATCATCGGGCTTCCTGAGCACCCTGTCTCTATCTATCTGGGATTCGAGCTTTTCGGAAAGACGCTCATCAACACCATGCTCGGAGTGGACGAAGCCCTTCCGCACCGCGTATCGGCATTTCTGGGCAGAAACATACAGTCCGAGAAGGGATACAACGAGTTCATGAGAGTGAACCTCGGAGAAGTGGGCTCCAGGCTCGTCGCATATCCCCTGTCCCGCAGCGAGGCAGTGCTGATGTCTCTTGTCACGGCAGACGGAATACTGAAGATACCTGTCAACCAGGAGCAGCTCAAGAAGGGGCAGAAGATCGACATAGAGCTGATGCCGCATGGCCTCAACGTAAAGCACAACATCCTGATGACAGGCACATACGATATCTGCATAGACATTCTGAAGAACCATCTCAGGAAGAAAGTCGGGGAGGTATCTCTCCACGCCTCGAACGTGGGAAGCATTGAAGGCCTCAGGACGCTGAAGTCCGGCCTCGCCCACATCTCGGGGATACACGCCTTTGACGAGGAGACGGGAACATACAACATTCCCTGCATCAAGACCCATCTCCCTGACATGCCGCTCGTGCTCGTGAGCCTCTTCCAGAGGCAGATGGGCCTCGTGGTGAGGAAGGGAAACCCGAAGAAGATAAACTCGCTCTCCGATCTTGCAGGCTCAGGGTTCATATTCGTCAACAGAAACAGGGGCTCAGGCACGAGGAAGCTCTTCGAGTTTCAGCTTTCAAAGGCCGGCGTCGCCCAGCCGGATGTCAGATTTCTGCAGGCTGAGGCTAAGACCCACATATCGCTGGCCTCTATAATAGCGAGCGGAATGGCCGATGCAGGCCTGTCGATCCTGCCTGCCGCAAAGGCGTTCAAGCTCGACTTCATCCCACTCTTCCTCGAATCGTTCGATCTCGTGATCCCAAAATATTTCCTGAAGACGTTCGTAACAGAGGTCATCCTGGAAGTCATCCGCTCGAGGGAGTTCAAAGACGAGGTGGCGCTGATGGGCGGATACGATCTTTCCACCACGGGCAGGGTGTCGTACGCCCAGGGAGGCTGCCTGCTATGATAAGAGCCGGAGTGATCGTGGTAAGCGACGGATGTTTTCATGGCGCCAGGGAAGACAGGAGCGGGCCCGTAATAGAGGAGTTCCTGAAGGGGAAGGGCTTCGAGGTGGCAGAGAAGCTCACGGTGCCGGACGAGAGGCCCCGGATTGCGCAGACATTGATCGAAATGGCCGATGACAGGAAGCTGGACCTGGTGATCACGACAGGCGGGACAGGATTCAGCCCCCGGGATGTAACCCCTGAAGCCACGGCTGATGCCGTGGAGAGAGACGTGCCCGGCATCCCTGTCGCCCTGATCACTGAGGGGCTTTCCCACACGCCGCGTGCGATGCTGACCAGAGGCAGGGCCGGCATCAGAAAGCATTGCCTGATAATAAACCTTCCAGGAAGCCCTAAGGCAGTTGAAGAGGGCATGACAGTGCTTATCCCTGTGCTCGAGCACGCCTTTCACATGATGAAAGGGGAAGGCCACCCTCCATCTGCCCCGAAGGCATGACCAGGCAGATATCCGAAAGGGCCGGCAGGGATACCCATATCTTTCAGAAACAGCCATTTCTCCACGGTGTTTATTTTGAGATCTCCCATAAAGGAATTACCGCGATGTAAATTGAATGATAGAGGGAATCTCATCACGAACAGAGGTGCGCTATGTCGCTGAGAATACCTAAAGAACGACGAGAAGTAGTGATATTCACACGCAATCACAAAATTGAAGGGGAGATTTACCTTCTGATGGATTCGCGGGTATCGGATGAACTGAATGTAAGAATTCGAGAATTCATCCCTGTCACAAACGCAAAGGTCTTTACCCTTAGCGGCGACAGCCTTCTCTATACTGCTGACTTCCTCTCGGTGAACAAGCACTCCATCGATATGGTGATCACTCAGCCGGGAGGGAAGATCGGCTGATCTCCCGGTCTCTCCGGGCAGACATGGCAGAGCACTAGTATGCGCATTCGCCTGGTTCTGCACAGAATCCCGTTTCATGGGTGGGACTCAAGAGCGATCACTTCACAGAGCCGATGAAGTGCATATCTCACTGAATTGCTGAAAGGAGTCAGAGTATGGTATCGGAGCTCCTCTCCATCTTTAATGATCTTTCTCTGGGCTCCATGAAGATCCATGCCGAGCCGGGAAAAGGCTCCACAGTAGACAGGCTCAACCTGTCGATAGACGGGCTCATCGTAAAAAACCCCCGCACCAAAGGGATACTGATCGAATCGCTGCGCTTTTCAGTGGAAAGATTTGATACCGCCCTGGCTCCCCGGGAAGCGCTGGTCTCGGCTGCGCTCACGCTGGACAGCATGCGCATGAAGATCGCGCAGAGCTTCATCAACGACATGGTGATGCAGAACAGAGAGGCCTATGAGCCCAAGGGCATCAGAGATGTGGAAGTCATATTTCTGGACGGGAAGATCATAGTGAGGGGATGCCTAAAGAAAGGGGCCTCCTTCCCCTTCTCAGTTGAGATAAAGGTCAGGGCCGTCAAGAACAGGCTCGTCGTAAAGCTGAGCCAGTTCAACCTGATGGAGATGCTGCCCCTCCCGGGATGGCTCCAGGACTTCCTGCTCACCCTGGTCACCGACAAGCTGAACCATCCTTTCATAGAGATAAGAGAGCATCACGACTTTTACATAGACGTGCTTGCAGCGCTTCCTATCCCTGTCAAGATGGACATAAAGGACTTCCGGGTGGAAAAGGACACTCTCGTGCTGGAGTTTGAGCGCATAGTGAAAGCGGAAGGCGGCGCGCCTGCCCCTGAAGACGCATGAGACTGCAGAGCGAAGGTTTGACAAAGAAGGCGTCACATAATATAATATCTTTTGTTTATTTTCACGATGATGGAGTCGTCACATGAAGGAAGACGTTGAAAAAATCATCTTTACAGCTGAAGAGATAGAAAAGAAGGTAATCGAGCTGGGGAACAGGATATCTCTCGATTATCAGGGGAAAAACCTTATAATGATCGGTGTATTGAAAGGCGCAATGTTTTTCATGGCTGACCTGATGAGGAAAGTAAGCATACCTGTCGTCATCGACTTCATAGGTGTTTCGAGCTACGGCGAGTCCTCGCGCAGCTCAGGCGTGGTCAGGATAATAAAGGATCTGGAAGAGCACATAGAAAACAGCCACGTGCTGATAGTTGAAGACATAATTGACACAGGCCTCACGCTGGCCTACCTGATAAAGACGCTCAGCCTCAGAAAGCCTTCCAGCATCAAGACATGCGTGCTGATAAACAAGAAGGGGAGAAGGCTGCAGGACATCCCTGTTGACTATGTCGGATTCGAGATGGACAACAAGTTTGTAATAGGATACGGAATGGATTTCCAGGATAGATACCGCCATCTCTCTTTTATATGCACTCTCAGGGAAGAAATATTCAGGCAGGAGATGGATGAGGCGGCAGGTTTCAAATAGCAGCGGAAGCGTCTCTGCAGCGCCTGTCATGCAGAAGCAGGGCAAGGGAGATATGAGGGACCGACTTTCGGCCCGCTAATATGGAGGATCGCATGAGTGACATATGGCAGCTTTACCGCCTTCAGCAGATGGACAATCAGATCGAGGCGCTGACCAGAAAACAGAGCGACATCTTCGTCAGGGAAGATCTCCGCGGCGAGATCGAAAAACACAAAGAGGGCATGGAAGAGAAAAAAGCCGGCCTGAAGAAGAAGAAAACCGTTCTCAAAGACAGGGAGCTCGAGGTACAGAAATACGTCACCCAGAGGAAGAGCTTCGAAAAGAAGCTCTACAGCGGGGAGAGCGGGAACACCAAGGAGCTGGCCGGATGGGAGTCTGAGATCAAGAACCTGAAAAAGAAGCAGAGTGACATGGAAGACGAGATGCTTCTGTTGATGGAAGAGATGGAAGCTCTCGAACATGAGATCGGCGACTGCGACAAGTCCCTGAGCGAAAAGGAAGTCGAATGTGCCAGGGCGGAAGACGAGATGAAAGATCAGCAGAAATCGATAGCCGAAGAGATCGAGAGCCTGAAGGCCAAGCGCGAGATAATAGCGAAGGATATCGACGCGCCTCTGCTGGCCAGGTTCAACGAGCTGCAGATCCATTGCGACGGCGTGGCCATTGCAAAGATAACGAAGGGCATATGCGGAGGCTGTTTCATGAACCTTCCCGATGCCACGATTAAGAGAATGCTGCGCAGAGAGATTGAATTCTGCAATAACTGCGGAAGGATTTTATTTGCTGATGGCGAATGAGCCTAGGTTGACAATCATTGCATTGCATCTATGAAAGATACCCATATGCGGCTTTCAGATACAGCAGCCCCGCCTGCAAAAATCAGGGAGAAGGAAAAAGCAAAGCAGAAAGGAGTTTCACATGCCATACAGACCCTGCGTGTACAGACAGTCACAGCTTGGCATATTCCAATGTGAAAAGCACTATTATCAACATGCTCATCCCAGTATGTACGATGAGCTATATGAGTTCTGCATAGGAAACGTGCCGGATCGGTTCTGTCCCCACATCGACTTCGGCTTCAACCTGGAGGGCGAGCCCAAGATCTTCATAAACTGCACTCATACATATAAGGCCAGACCTTTGAGAAGCTTCAAGGAGTGTGAAGACTGCGACTTCCCGGACAAAGAAGGCTCATCGCTGGGATAAGAGCTTTCTGTAGGCCTGTCCTGTTGAATTCGAGATGTAGTCTCAATTTCCTGAGAGAAGAGAATATGTGTGAATACAACCCGCAGTAGAGCTTCATGTATGCTTTGCTGCGGGTTTATTATTTTGCAGCTGTCCCAGATACGCCGCCGTATATGACTGCCAAGGAGGAATTACAAACAGTGCCTGTCAATTCGTCTTCTGACAAGAAAAGCTTCGATGTAATAATTGTGGGAGCCGGCCCTGCCGGCATATTTGCAGCGCTCGAGCTCTGCAAGAGCTCCCCTCTCTCCGTGCTGCTGATAGATAAGGGGAAGAGCATAGAAAAGAGGAAATGCCCTTCCAGGCTTTCAGGCCACAGCTGCGTAAAGTGCAAGCCCTGCGGGCAGCTCTTCGGATGGGGCGGATCGGGGGCGTTTTCAGACGGCAAGCTGACACTCTCTTCTGAAGTCGGGGGAACGCTCTCCACATATGTCACCCCGGAGGAGCTGGACGGGCTGACCAGTTATGTCGACAACATATATCTGCAGTTCGGCGCGCCGAAGGAGAAATACGGAGGCGACGAGCATCATATCAAGCAATTGCACAGGAAAGCCGTAATGGCGAACCTGATGCTGATTCCCTACCAGATACGACACCTCGGCACTGAAAAGTGCCTCTCAGTGCTGAAAGGCATGAGAAGCTTCATGGAAGACAGGATCACGATTCTGACAGACACGGAGGTCGCCCAGATAATAGTCACCGATTCGAAAGTGACGGGCATCAAAACCGGAAAAGGCGATGAATTCACGTGCAGATACCTGATCGCGGCACCGGGAAGGGCCGGCGCCGAATGGCTGACCCAGCAGGTACAGCGCCTGAACATCAAGACGATGATAAACCCGGTCGATCTCGGCGTCAGAGTGGAGGTTCCGGCGGAAGTGGCCGAGCCCATCACGGAGAACATCTACGAGTCGAAGTTCATCTTTTACTCGAAGAGCTTCGACGACAAGGTCAGAACGTTCTGCATGTGCCCCCGCGGCGAAGTCGTTACAGAGTACACAGACGGCATCCTGACGGTGAACGGCCACAGCTACGCCGAGAAGAAGACAAACAACACGAACTTCGCGCTCCTCGTCAGCAAGTCATTCACAGAGCCGTTCAAGGACCCGATAGGCTACGGCCAGTATATCTCGAGGCTGGCCAACCTTCTCTCAGGGGGAGTGATGGTGCAGCGCCTCGGGGACCTCGAGACAGGAAGGCGCTCGACGGCGGACAGACTCAACAAGTCGATCCTGAAGCCGAGCCTGAAGAGCGCCACACCCGGCGATCTCAGCCTCGTGCTCCCCTATCGCCACCTGATGAGTATCATGGAGATGCTGAAAGCCCTCGACGTGGTGGCGCCGGGCATCTACTCGCGATATACGCTGCTGTACGGGGTGGAAGTCAAGTTCTACTCTTCGAGAGTCGTGGTGGACAACAACCTGGAGACAGACATAAAGAACTTCTTCGTATCAGGCGACGGCGCCGGTATCACGAGAGGACTGCTGCAGGCCTCCATCTCCGGCGTGATGGCGGCCAGGGCGATAATCAACAAGGATGGGAGCCCGGCTGAAAAGAAAGCCCACGAGAGGAGAGCGAAGCGATGAAGAACGGCATAACAGCAGTAGTCGGCGCCCAGTGGGGCGATGAAGGCAAGGGCAAGATCACTCACTTCCTGGCCGAAAAGGCCGATATCATAGCCAGGTACGGCGGGGGAAACAACGCAGGCCACACAGTCATCGTCGGCAATGAAACATTCAAGCTGCATCACGTACCTTCAGGGATTCTGTATCCTGACAAAATATGCATACTCGGAAACGGCATGGTGATAGACCCTGAAGTGCTGCGCGGCGAGTGCGAGGGGCTCAAGGCGCGAGGGGTATCGTGCCGGGGCATGAGGATCTCGGACAGGGCGCATGTAATAATGCCCTACCACAGGTGGATAGACTCGTGCCAGGAGAAAAGGCGGGGAGACAGGAAGCTCGGCACGACCGGGCGGGGCATCGGCCCTGCCTATGTCGACAAGGTGTCGCGGGAAGGCATACGAATGATCGATATGCTCGATGAAGAAATGCTGCGCGCCAGGATCAGGAACAACCTGACCGACAAGGAAGAGCTGCTGAGAGAGAGCGGCCTTACTGAACAGAAGCTCTTCGACAGCGCCAGGGAGCTGGCCGAATATTTCAGGCCGCATGTCATCGACACATCACTCTATCTTTACAATGCCTACAGAGAAGGGAAGGCGATAATCCTGGAAGGGGCTCAGGGCGCCCTTCTCGACCTGGAGTTCGGCACATATCCATTTGTCACGTCTTCGAGCACATTGTCAGGCGGAGGAAGCCCCGGCACAGGACTTCCCCCATACGCCATCACTTCTGTCACTGGCATCTCAAAGGCCTACACGACGAGAGTGGGCACCGGCCCTTTCCCGACTGAGCTTTCAGACTCGACAGGCGGGCACCTCCTCAAAACCGGCGCCGAGTACGGAACCACCACAGGGCGGGCGAGGCGGTGCGGATGGCTCGATCTCGTAATACTGAGATACGCCATAAGGCTCAACGGCATCAACAGCCTGGCCATAACGAAGCTGGACGTGCTGGGAGAGATGGAGTCGATAAAGATGGCCCATGCATACCGCCACAATGGAAAGGAGCTGACCGAGTTCCCTTCGAGCCTTCAGACGCTCTCAGAATGCGAGCCTGTATACACAGAGATGGAGGGCTGGAGCGAAAGCATCACTGCCTGTAGAGATGTCTCAGAGCTGCCCCATGCTGCCAGGGAATATATAAGGACGCTGGAGCAGATACTGGAAGTGCCGGTCGGCATCATCTCTGTCGGAGCCGAGAAGGACGAAACCATCGTGTGCAGGGCCGTGACAACGCCGGCGCATTAGAAGTTGTTGGTGATCCTGTTGAGCTTTTTCTCGCACTCCTCGCAGAAAAAGCTCCCCTTCTTATCGGTGTCGTTGATGCTGTATGAGAAGTACATCGGGCAAAGGCTGTTGAAGCAGTGCCTGAAGCCGATCAGATGGCCGAGCTCGTGCACGACCTCCTTCAATACCCGCTGAAAGAACAGCTCGTCGTCGCTCGCCCTGCCGCTGAATGCGGGATTGAGGCGGTATAGCGACACGAGCCCTACCCTGTCCTCAGACTGGGTGAAGTTGTAGATCAGGTTCGAAGAGTTGTCATATGTATCGACATCGGTGATGCCCAGCACAAAACGGGCGTCTTCAGGGAACTCGCTCTCTATCTTCTCGCATATGACAGGCGACAGGTATTTTCTCTTGACTACGTTGTAGGCGTTCCCAGGGACGGATAGAACGGGCAGGCTCATGAAACTGAAGAGAAACCGCTCTTCCAGACAGGGAAGAAGCCTTCTCAGTATCTCCTCTTTGACTTCTCCCACAGGAAGGAGATAAACCCTGTTCATCATACACCTCATCAGCGCTCTCCGGCAGAAGAGGCAGGAATTCCCGCATCTTCAGGGAATATTAGCACCGGGCCGTTTTCTTTATTATACATAATTATACATGGCCTTGCAAGTGGCTGTCATCGCGAGCACCCCGCTCCATAAACAGAATGAGCCGCTTTGGAAAGGAGAAATTCAATGAACCAGAGAGAAACAGCAAAAAACAGCGAGCACGTCAAAGTTCTGATGACCCCGTGGCCTCATGTGCAGGGAGAAGAGAAATGCTCAGATTGCGCGACATCCTGCCAGTCAGCCTGCAAAACCTCCTGCACAGTGGGGAATATCCCCTGCGAGAAGAGAAGATAGTTTCTCCGCTCACTTTATATCATCATCGAGGTCCTTGACATCGACGTCAATGTCGTCGCCTGCGTTTCCCCTAGAGGAGATGTGGACTGTCATGTACTGGGGCTCCCATTTGACCTGGCAGCCAAGGGCCTGCGAGATGAACCTGAGGGGCACGAGCGTCCTTCCATCCTTTATATAAGCCGGAATGGGCATAAAAGTGGCGACTCCGTTGACTTTTGCCTTTGTCGAATCGACGACGAGCACGACGGTCGTCTTTTTCCTTTTTGCGGTGATTGTGCCTGTCTTTTTGTCGAAGGTTATCACCGCCTTGAACTCTTCGAGCACTCCCCGGAGCGGCACGAAGACAGTCGCCTGCCTGAACTCGGGCTTGACGTCGGTAGTGACCTTCTTCCCGTCCACGATTACCTTTATTCCGTCGCCGAATGAAGGCAGGGCGGCGGCAACAAGGAAGATGCAGCACAGCAATAAACCGATATATCTTTTCACTTTTCCACCTCCTGTGGCCCATACAGGAAAAGAGACTATTGATGGCTCAATAGTCTCATACCTGTCTCTTCGGACCCTGATCGAATATCTCTATTGCGCTGCTAGCTCGCAACGTTTGTCTTTCCTGAAGTTTTATCGAAACACTCGCGACAGTATACCGGTTTTCCCTGTGTGGGCTTGAACGGCACTTTGGTAGCCTTCCCACAGGATTCACACACTACATCGACAAGCGGTTTGAAGCCTTTCTGTCCTTGAGGAGTCTTATTTCTTTTTCTGGAAGCACGGCATTGCGGACAGCGAACCGGCTCATTCTCAAAGCCCTTCTTTTCATAGAACTCCTGTTCACCAGCGGTAAAGGTAAACTCTTTGCCACAATCCCGACAGCTTAAATTTTTGTCCTGAAACTCTGCCAACCCGATTTCCTCCTTACCTAACCTTTGTGATGTTTCATACTCCGCCAGGGATCATTCCTTCTGCTTTCTGTTCACTGATGCGACTGTTGGTCCTCCCTGCACCGACGTTGCCATTCTTACTGCAATAAAACCTGAATCCCTTTTGGTATCCTCATTTGTACCCCTGACAAAAGCATTTCTAATTATATCATTTAATTTTTACAAAATCAATACAGGTCCGGGACGTTAAAAACCAGCGCTGCTCTGATAAAACACGTAAGAGATTTCTAAAACGCTCATACTCTTCCATATGATGGTAAACATCAGTTTTCACCCCGCCCGGCCTCCCTCTTTGCGATATTCCTGGTGAAGCGGCGGCCTGCGCGCTGTCCAGGATGGTTTCAGAATGGAGCCATCAAGGCTGCCTGCATGGATCACATGTGGAACTTGCTTGTCACAGGCAGGTGCGGTTTAATTGGATCATGGAAAAGAAACAATGACGAAGAGGGTATCACAATGACTTCATCGATAAACGGCTCCATCAACTACGGCACGACCCTGAACGAAATAAAGCAGAAATATATCAGGCCCTTGAAGGATGATGATTACCTCATGGCCGGGATCAGAGTGGGAATCAACACTGCAGACACGTATGTTGCGCTGAACAACCTGGTTCCGACGCCGGTCAGCCCTGGTTTCGCAGCGGGACCCACGGCTGCTGCCAACAACGCGGCTTGCGGATTAATCGGAGGGATGGCACAGGCAGGCTTCGGATTCATCAAGTGCACGATGAACGTCAACAGAGAGTATCAGAAGTCGATGAAGGTCAGCGGAGTGGGAGACATAATCACAGGCGCAGGCCTCTGCTCACAGGTGTTTTTAGGTGCTGCGGCGCTGCCGGTTACTATGCTGGGTATAGGCATCACCACTGCAGCCAAGATGTATGAAATACTCACGATAAACAGGAGATTCTGAAGCTGTTCATCGTGGCCGCTTACTGAAATAGTGGATCTGCGATGGTCTTGCTGTGGAAATCAAGCACCGGCGGATCACGAAAACCACTAGCGCAAAAAGCACCGTTTTGACGGTGCTTTTTTGATCTTTGATACCGGAGGATGCAGATGCCCTTTCATGGCTGCAGAACGGCTTTCTGTCTGAGTGGATATTCCGGTCTTTACCTGTCCCCCGCCCCGAATCGTCCCGGGTTTTCAGGCCAGGTGGCAGACCGAGCTTTTGAGGTATCTTATCAGATCGCCCTTCTTTTCCGGAGAGCCGTCGAAATGCTTGTTGAGCTTGATTCCGCCTATCACCACGCAGTCACTCTCATCCTGAAGTGTATCCTTCTCGGCGGCAATGGCCTCCGGCTGGTTCATTGGAGCTGTAACTGTCTCTATGGCGTGTTTCGATGCATTTTCCCTGATCTCGCGGAGCTTCGCCTCGGAGGCGGACACATCAGAGCCTATCGATTTCCGGGCCTCGGCTATGACAGATTCAGAGATCCGCTTCATAAGCCACGAATTGCCCACTCTCCTGGTGGCACAGTAAAATATGAGCGTGCCCACGGCGCCGACAGCCAGGGATCCTGCGGCGGCAGCCACCGGGCCGGCAGTCATGAACAGCGGAATGAAAGGCAGCGCCGAGGCGACAAAAGTCGCCAGCCCGACCTTCTGTACCTTCGCAAATGTATTTCCAGCATAGAAATCGCATACCTCGTCGATCTTTCCCTTCACATCATGGTCCATGGTGCCGGGATTGTTCAGGCCCTTCTCGACTCTCTTCAGATCTGCGAGATCCCTGCAGGCGCTGTTGTATTGCTCACTGTACTTCGGATCCTTGAAATCCAGTATGTCTGCGTTATTGACTGCGCCGTCGCTCATAGAGACGCCTGATGCCGGCCTGGATGCGTTATACATCATCGGCCTGCTGTTGACTGTTCCGGCTGCTATACTGACCATGGCTCATTACCTCTCTGCGGGATACCGCCTTCATTCATCTGTCAATAATATTTCACCACGGCCGGGTGTGACAATCAAGTTCCACAGCAGTCCCAACTGAACAGGGCGCCCCCCCACGCAAATCCATTACACCTGCTGAAAGGATATGTGCAGGACGTGCGAGAACTCTCAATAGCTTCTCACAATGAGATCTGCAAGGCAGGAGCGGCTTCATATGAGGGAAAAGGTGCTTGTAGGGATGAGCGGGGGCGTCGATTCGTCTGTGGCGGCTGCCCTTCTCATCGAAGAAGGCTACGACGTGGCAGGGATCACAATGAAGATCTGGGAGGGAGAGCCCGGCGGGAGCGCAGGGAGGCACGGCTGCTACGGCGCCGGAGAGATCCACGACATAGAGGATGCCAGGCAGGTGGCGTCCCTTCTCTCAATCCCTTTCCACATAATAGATCTGGCGAAGGAGTACAGGGAGAATGTCCTCTCCTATTTCAAGGAGGAATACTGCCTCGGCAGGACTCCCAACCCCTGCGTGCGCTGCAATCACAAGGTCAAGTTCGGCCACCTGCTCGGGAAGGCCGCTGAAACAGGGCTGAGCTTCGACTACTTCGCCACAGGCCATTACGTTATAAAAGAGCTGTGTGAGGAGACCGGGCGCTACATGCTGAGAAAAGGGGCAGACTCCAGGAAAGATCAGTCTTACTTTCTTTCTTTCCTCGAGCAGGGCCAGCTGGCCCGCTCCCTGTTCCCTCTCGGGAAGATGCGCAAGGACGAGGTCAGGGCTATCGCGGCGAGATACAGTCTGCCTGTCGTGGAGAAAGAGGAGAGCCAGGACTTCATCGAAGACGGGGACTACACGGCCCTCTTCGACTCACCCCCTCAGCCCGGCCCGATAGTCGATCTTGAAGGCAATGAGCTTGGAACCCACAAGGGGATAATCCACTACACTGTCGGCCAGAGGCGCGGAATCGGCATATCCGCAAAGGAGCCGCTCTACGTGATCTCGATAGACAGGGAAAGAAACACTATCGTGGTGGGCTCTGCAGAGCACCTCTTCTCACAGGAGCTCGCCGCCTCCCGTGTCAACTGGATAAGCATCAGCGGCCTGGACGGGCCGATGAGGATCAATGCGAAGATAAGAATCGCCCACAGAGAGAGTGACGCCATGCTCATCCCCGCTGAAGCCGAAGATCAGGTAAAGGTGCGGTTTTCAGAGCCCCAGAGAGGTATTACCCCGGGGCAGATCGTAGTATTCTATCAGGACGATATGGTACTCGGTGGCGGGATCATAGAGAAATCGGAAGAGCAGCGGCAAAGGAGCGATCAATGATTCCGAAGAGAATTCTCTTCGTTTGCACGGGGAATCAGTGCAGGAGCCCCATGGCCGAGGCTCTCCTGAGGCACATGCTGAAAGAGAGGAATCACGACGGCGATGGAGAGGTCAATGTCAGCTCGTGCGGCACCGGCGGATTCGTCGGATGCCCTGCCACCAGGGAGGCCATCGAGGTCATGAATGAGCACGGCGTGGACCTGAGCCGCCACGTCTCCCGCGGCGTATCTGAAGACATACTCGCGGAAGCCGATCTGATATTCGCCATGGCGAAGCGCCATCAGGATATCCTGGCCATGATGTACCCCCGGTACTCATCGAAGACACATCTGCTGAAGCAGTATGCGGAAAATATAAGCCCTGACCCGGGCGGCAATGACAGTTGCAGCGATATAGAAGATCCGATAGGAAAAGACAAAAGCGTGTACAGAGATGTATACGGGCAGCTCAAAATGGCTTTGGACAGGATCCTCGCCGTCTGGGGCGGCGACAGGCATTCGTGATCAGCACTGTTTCTCGCCGAGAGTCTTCTCTATCTTTCTCTTGACTCTCTGCAGAGCGTTGTCGATGGATTTCACGTGGCGCTGCAATTCTTTCGCCATCTCCTGATACGATTTGCCTTCGAGATAGGACAGAAGGACCTGCGATTCGAGATCGCTGAGATTCTCCTGGATCTTCTCCCTCAGATCGTCTGACAGCTCGTGGCTGATGAATACTTCTTCGGGGTCGGTGATCTTGGTGCCTGACAGGATGTCGAGCATCGTGCGGTCCGAATCCTCGTCATAAATAGGCTTGTTGAGTGAGATGTACGAGTTCAGAGGTATGTGCTTCTGGCGTGTAGCCGTCTTTATGGCTGTGATGATCTGGCGGGTGATGCAGAGCTCTGCGAAGGCTCTGAATGAAGAGAGCTTGTCTGCCCTGAAGTCTCTGATCGCCTTGTAGAGGCCGATCATGCCTTCCTGTATTATGTCTTCCCGGTCGGCTCCAACGAGGAAGTACGATTTTGCTTTGACTCTTACAAAGTTCTTGTATTTGTTGATCAGGTACTCTGTTGCTATCTCTTCCCCGTTTTTAGCGAGCTTGACTATCTCCTCATCTGATTCCTGATGGAGATTGGCTAATGTATTATGCGCTGTTTTTAGCAAATGAATGTCCTCCGAAAACTTGTTTCACGACATCTTTTACTATTATATAGATCGCGCATTTTAAAGTCAAGTCTTTAGGCGTTTTTTTTTCCTGTCCTCTGGAAAAGCACCTCGTACAACAGCAGCGCGCCAGCCACTCCGACGTTCAGAGAGTTCAGCTTCCCCCGGAGCGGTATGTGAACCCTCCGGTCGCAGATCGACAGCAGCCTCCGGTCCAGCCCTCTTCCCTCACCGCCGAGAAGAATCACGAGAGGAGCAGTGTAATCGGGATCCCTGTAATGCGTGTCTCCCCCCATGTCTGCGCCGATGATCACGATGCCCCTCTCCCGGAGCCCGACAAGGGTCTCGTAGAGGTTGTTCACCCTGGCTACAGGCACATGGCTGTCCGCTCCGGAGGCAACCTTGCTGACTGTCGGAGTGAGGCCTGTCGACCTGTTCTGTGGTATTATTATGCCGTCTATGCCGACCGCCTCGCCGGTTCTGAGCAGAGAGCCCAGGTTGTGCGGATCCTGGAGCTGAAAGCAGGCCAGTATGAAGGGCGGCTCATTCTTTTTCGCTGACTGCCGTAGAACCCCGTCTACGCTGCTGTATGCTCTCACTGAGAGCTTTGCCACGACGCCCTGGTGGGAGGAGGTTCCGGCAATTGAATTGAGCCGTGGCTTCGCTACAAATACATATGGGATGCGGCTTGCCTTCACGAGGTTGCGGAGCTCTATCAGCGTGGAATCGGGATCTCCTTCGAGAAAAAAGACCTTGTCTATGGCGGATCCGGCATTCAGCGCTTCGCGCAGAGTGTTGCGGCCGTAAATGACATGACCTAAATCCTCTTCCATACCGCTCCAGTCGGGGTATCCTTGACCTCTATGCCGCGCGCTTTCAGAAGATCGCGGATTTCGTCTGATCTCCTGAAGTTCCGCTCCTTCCTCGCCTGCACTCTCTCATTGAGGAGTGCCTGCTCTTCGGCCGTGAGGGCGCTCTCGCCCCCTGCCTCAGAGAGTCTAAGCCCCAGCATCGAGTCCAGCTCGAAGATAAATGCCCTCACCTTCTCTCCCCCGCTCCGGGCAATCTCATCTCTGCTGATCATGATATTGATCTGAGTGATAAGATTGAAGAGCGCCGCCAGGGCCTGGGGCGTATTGAGATCGTCGGCAATTCTGTCGCAGAACTCTCTGCGGGCCGCTTCGATCAGAGGCTCCACAGCTCCTTCAGCGCCGCTCTTCTCAGGGAGATGGGCGAGCCTTGACAGAAAGTCCCTCAGCCCTTCCACCGTGTTCTCTGCCGCCTTCAGCGCCTCGATGGTGAAGTTCATCTTCGAGCGGTAATGTGTTGAGATATAAAGATATCTGATGGCCATCGGCGAGAAGCCCCTGTCTATCAGATCGCGCAATGTGAAGAAATTCCCCAGCTTTTTGCTCATCTTCTTTCCGTCGACGAGCAGGTGCTCGCTGTGGACCCAGTAACGCACGAACTTCTTTCCCGTATAGGCCTCTGACTGGGCTATCTCGTTTTCATGGTGGGGAAATATGTTATCCACTCCGCCCATGTGGATGTCCAGCTCCGGTCCCAGGTATTTCATGCTCATCGCTGAGCACTCGATATGCCACCCAGGCCTGCCACGGCCGATCGGCGCATCCCAGAAAATTGCGCCGTCCTTTTCGTCCCAGGCTTTCCAGAGCGCGAAGTCAGAAGCGGTCTCCTTCTCATATTCATCCATGGTCACGCGCGCGCCTATCTTCATCTCGTCTCTGTTGATGTGGGCGAGCGCTCCATAGCGGTCAAACTTTTCTATCGAGAAGTAATACGAGCCGTCATCGCCCTTATAGGCAATGCCCTTCCCCAGCAGCCCCTCGATTATCTCCACCATCTCCGGGATGTGGTCTGTGGCTCTCGGATAGAACTCGGCCTTTTCTATGTTCAATTTCTCAATATCCTGGAAAAAGGCGTCTGTAAATCGGCCGGTAAAGTCCTTCAGCGATACTCCGTCTCTCTGCGTGGCCTTGATGATCTTGTCGTCGATATCTGTGATGTTCATGACCTGCGTCACCGAATAGCCGGCGAACTTCAGTACTCTTCTGAGCAGATCTTCCACCACATATGTCTTGAAGTTGCCTATATGGGCAAAGTCGTAGACGGTGGGACCGCATGTATAGAGGCGGACATGGCCCTCTTCAATGGGAGCAAAAGGCTGGACTGTCCTGGAAAGCGTGTTGTAGAGGGAGATTTTCATAATCAGCTTTCTTCGTGCTCTTTAAGCGCCATATCGAGGTTGGCGAGAAAACGCATGGGGCTGAAGGGCTTCACGAGATAGGCCCTGGCCCCTGAGGAGATGCTCATGTGGTAATGCGAGTCATCATCGTTGGAAGACATGACTATGACGGGGATGTTGGCGGTGACCTCTTCGGATTTCAGCCTCTCCATGAGCTCTATCCCGTTCATCTCAGGCAGCTTCAGCTCTGTCACCACCAGATCGGGATTCTCCGAGAGGGCTATCTCGACGGCCTGCGATCCATTCTGCGCATAGATGATCTCCATCTCTTCGTTCATGAAGATCACTTCTATCACTCTTCGAAACGTTTCATCGCCTTCTGCGATAAGAACCTTTTTCATAAAGACACGGATAATCCTTTCGTCATATCTAGCAATTCGGCCAAGCTCACTGGATTCCCTGTCATAAAAAAACAGAAGAAGAATGATCTCTTCGGCTGGAATACATTAATTTTACTTTTTTCATCATTTTCCTTCTTGAGGGATCCTCCATCATCGCTGTTTCCTGGAAAAAACAAGAGAGCTCCGAGTCGAGAGCCTCAGCAGATCACCCTGATGAAGCTCCCTGGGAGATTCGATTAATATGGACACTCCGTTCAGATAGAGCACCCCGTCCTCGCTGAGAAGCTGCACGATGAAAGACGCGTTCTGGCGGCTTATCGCGGCATGAATCGGCTTTATGTCAGGGTCCGACAGCATTACATCGCAGTGCGCCGCTCTTCCGACAGTCACAGTCTCCCTGATTATGTCAAAGACCTTGCCCCTGTCCGGCTCGTCTCCCTCCACCACTTCAAGCGAGCACTCGCCCGGCCTGAAAGTGACGCTCCTGTCGCGGAGTACCATGACAGTGTTGCCGCATGTGATAGTGTCTCCCGATGACAGCTCAGTCTCATCCTTGGAAGAGACGGGATCTCCGTTCAGGTAGAGAGGTGTGTCCCTGTTATCGTTTACGATATGAAAGCTGCCTCTTCTGAAGATGAGCGTGGCCTGGAACTCTCCTATCTGCTCGTCCTGCAGCTGGATGTCGTTGAATATGCACTGCCTCCTGCCTATTCTGATGCCCTTGCCCTCCCGGAGGTCTTTCCTGAGGAATGTGACATGGTTCCCCCTGTCCGGGCCGGCCAGTATTGAAAGCTCATAATCAGGCTCGATGAGGCTCTTTATCTGCTCGAACGCCGCATCTATCTCCTCCATGGACACCACGTAAGGCGGGGTTTGCTTCTCCGGCTCCCCGACAGCCATCGGTATGATCCTTGGCTTTTCGGTGACGTCGAGCGGGATCGATTTGAGCTTCATCGACTCCTCCATCACTATAGGGAGCTGAACAGGCTCATCATCAGGCTGCATCGTGATGTCTGCAGCCATGGGCAGAGGCTTCACGGCGATCTTCGGCGGAGAGCTTTCCACCGCAGGCTGAAGCGGGTTTTCATCTGCCTGAGGTACAGGTTCTGCCTCAATCTGCTGCGAAGGCTGGGCTTCCTCCTCCAGGGCGTAAGCCGGCGCCTGCGGCGCTTCAGTTTGAGCTTCATCGGATAAAGGCTCTGCCGGGCTCTCTTCCCCTTCCATAGCACTCATCATGGATGAAGATGCGCTCTCCTCTCTCACGATCACGTTCTCGCCGTCCCTTCTGACGAGGAGAACCGTAGTGCCGATCAGGAGCTCGTCGCCTTCCTCGAGCAGCACCTGTCGCTGGGAGGTTATGTCTGTAGAGGTCTCCATCGTGTCAGTCGCTCTCCTCACCTGAGAGATGAGCGGCGAATGCTCGGACTTGATGGCGCCGTACTTGCCCTCCCTGGAGTTCCAGTTCAGGAAGATGTGCTCTTCCGGTATATAGTGCTCATTCAGAAGGATCTCATGCTCTTTGGCATCCTCGGCTCCCTGAAGCCTTCCAAGAACATGGCGCGACGCTATGAGCGGAAATGTCTTTCCGTGATCCTCTCCCTCTGTGACTTCGAGATAGTACAGGCCTCCATCGACTGGTCGCTCATCCTTTTCGAGGAGAAAGCTGAAATCCACCTTCTCGGTTTCGACGGGATTGTCGAGCGAAGCCGATTCATGAGTAACCTTGAAGACGAGGAGGCCCATCTGGATGGTATCCCCCTGGATGATCTCCCTTCTGTCTACAGGCAGGGTGTTGACGAGCGTCGGATTGGTCTTCGACTTGTGATGTATGTTGTATATCTTTTCTTCGTCGTTCCACATCAGCACTGCGTGTATACGGGACACAGTCGGCTCGTTGAAGAGTATCCAGTGGGTGATTCTCTCGTTGGGGATGAGCTTTCTTCCGAGAGTCAGTTCCTTGCTCTTCAGAGGGATCTTCTTGCCTCTGTCGGCGCCTTCCAGCACCTCTATCTGGAAACCTGAATCGAATATCATATGGTCAGCCCTGCAATGCAGTCCAGAATGCGGGTCAGTCCGGCTCCGCGGCCTGACACCGGAAAATACATTTTCTACAGGGCTGATAAAAAATCCCCCTCACTATATATGAATAGTCCCATGTACAGGACATTCGGGAGTGTGGTGTCAAATTAACAATATATTAACATAATCTGCTTGAACGGCCGGCGCAGGATATGATATCCTAATTGTAGAACAAGAGGGTTTCCCAGAACTGGACAGATAAAAAATAGATTTCGAATACACCAAAATAAGGAGGCTTGAGCGATGCCCTACTATTCATCAGCCAGCAGCAGAAAACCGAGCTCAAGGAGTGCCAAGAGCACAAAGAGAGCACACAGCCGTGAGTGTTTAGCTCAATCCATCTCTTCCCAGGACGGCCGTCCGAAGGAATCGATAAGAGAAGTCACACTCAAACTGATGGCTCTAATGAAAGCCAAGAGAGAGACTACTCCTTCGCGGTAGGAGAAATGTCGCAGTGTGCATATAGATAAAGCAGCCATTGCAAGTGAATGCCGAAGCCTGACAGGTCAGCCCTTCAGGCTTCTTTACTTAGGAATGGCGGCGGCGTTTCAAAATAATTGTGCTATAATGATATATATATTAACACTCAAAATAAATGCCATCTTAAAACGGGGTTTACTTTGATTCCATGAGGCTTGCCTCATGACGCTAATTATGCTGGTGAGCATAAAAGTAACAGAGGTTTTTCTGTTGCAGAATAGAAAGAGTTTCCTACCCACTTTAAGGAGGATTACCATGAAGAAAGCGGCGCTTCTATGTGTAATGTTCTCGGCCTTTCTGCTGCTGCTCTGCGGAGCGGCCCGGGGCCAGGATCTCTCGCCTTCGGGAGGCGGAAGCGAGAATCTCGATATCACAGCTGATCACGTCCGGGGGGAGATAGTCGTCGATCTGAAGGATGGAGTTCCTGAAACTGCGATCCAGGAGATGGTCCGCAGTCAACATATCCCTCTCCATTACAACAGCCCTGTCTCGAAGAGAGCAAGACTGATGGTCGCCAATGTCGGAGAGGAGAACATGAAATCAGTGCTGGGCTTCCTCTCTCACGATCCGAGAGTGGAGAGCGCCGAGCCCAACTATGTTTACTACGCCCTGGCAGAAAAGAGCTCCAGCTACCCGAACGATCCGCTTTACAAATACCAGTGGCACATGGAGAAGATAAAGGTCAGGGGCGCCTGGAAGTACACGACCGGAGCAAACGTAATCGTGGCGGTAATCGACACAGGCGTCGCATACGAGGACTACAAGAGCTTCCACAGGCTCGAGGACCTGGCCCAGACGAAGTTCGTCTCGCCATACAACTTTGTGTCCAGAGGCACGCACGCCAATGACGACCATGCCCACGGCTCGCACGTCGCAGGGACGATAGCGCAGAGCACGAACAACGGCAAGGGAGTGGCAGGGATAGCCTTCAACGCGTCGATAATGCCGCTCAAGGTGCTGAGCTCATCAGGCATGGGAAGAACGTCAGACATCGCCGACGCCATCAAATACGCCGCCGACAACGGGGCGAAGGTCATCAACATGAGCCTCGGCGGCAGGATGTCGAGCATCACGATGGAAGAGGCCTGCAGATACGCCTATAACAAGGGCGTGACGATCGTATGCGCGGCAGGCAATGAAAAGTCGGAAAACATATCTTATCCCGCCGCGTACAAGGAATGCATCGCCGTCTCTTCAATAAGAGATGACGACCAGCTCGCCTGGTACAGCAACAGAGGAAAGAACATAGATATAGCTGCTCCGGGAGGCGATACCAACGTCGATCAGAACGGCGACGGCTACAAGGACGGAGTCCTGCAGAACACGATAAAGATCCGCAACCCCGAGCAGGAGGACTACCTTCTCTTCCAGGGGACATCGATGGCTGCGCCGCATGTGGCTGGTGTGGCGGCACTGATCGTGTCGCTCGGATACAGCAACCCCAAGGTGGTGGAGCAGATTCTGAAGAAGAGCGCGAGAACGAAGGGGATCGATGACCTCAAGAAGGGCTACGGCGCCGGCATCCTCGACGCCGAGAAAGCCGTCTACCTGGCCGGCTTCATAGACGGCCTGGCCAAGCTGCTCTGCGCTTTCATGATGACGGGGCTGCTTCTATTCTGGTTCCGCGGAGCTGCCGATGAGACCAGGATGATAATATCGCCGCTCTTCGTCGCCGGCCTCATCGTCGGGGCCTGCGGCTTCTTCTTCCTGCCGTCCATGGGGCTTGACAACCTGCCGTGGAAGCACATACTGCTCCGCGGATTTCCCCAGTGGGACATCGCCGTTCTCGGCGCCCAGTTCCACGGCAATGTCCTCTTCTACAGCGCCCTTTTCCCGTTCGCAGCGACATTCCTCTTCTTCGGTAGCAGGCTCTTGAGAGTCGTGGCGGCGGGCTTTTCGACAGGCGTGGCCGCTCACCTGGCCTTCACTCTCGTGGTGAGGCCTGCCGAGATCCAGTTCATACCGAGCATCTTCTTCATCGACAGGCTCTGGCTCTTCGCCAACTGCATCCTCTGTCTGTACTTCGCCTACATGCTTTTCAGACTGTATTCCGGCAGGGCGGTAAAAGGGGAAGAGCTTTAGAAAGAGAACTTATTCCGGAAGGGGAGATTGCAATGAAGACGTTAAAGGGCAGGATAGAGAAAAGTGAGGTCGAGGGCGGCATATGGCTTCTCGTAACCGATTCCGGCGAGCGCTATCAGCTCGACGGCGGCGACAGGGAGCTGTACATCAAGGGGAGGAAAGTGTCTGTCACCGGCAATATTGAAGAGGATATGATGGGCATAGGCATGTCGGGCCCCATCTTCACTGTAAAGAAGTATCAGATAATGTAGCATCCGTGGAGTATAACCGTGATTCACAGAACTAAGAAGAAGTGCTATGAAGTGAACTGCCCGAAGCCTCCGCTGACACGGGTCGGCATCAACATGCTCAGGATACTGGGCATCCAGCCCGGCACTGAGGAGTATGAAAAGCAGAAGCACCTCATCGCGGTAAGCATGTGCAGGGAGCACTTCCTGGAGAGGTTTTCTTCCTATCCCAATTTCAAGAAGGCCTTCTTCCAGGGCATCGTGATGATCTCGAAATCGCAGTATATAGCGCTGTCCAAAGAGCTTTACAACATCTCTGTCGGAAAGATGGACGAAGGCGATTTCAAGGGCGTTCCGCGGCAGTAAAGACGCCGCCTGCGATGCATTAACGCTGTTGAAGAGATGAGTGCGTCTTGTGGAGGCGCGCTTTTTTCATTGCCTTCAGATACGCTTACCGGTTGTACCATTCCCTGATCAGTTCATCGAAGCTGTGGAGCAGAGCTCTCGGCGATTCGTCGCTCTTTTTCGGAACATATTCTGACTTGCCGAGCATGTCCATGAACTGCTGAGCTATCTGTTGCAACCGTGAGTCTGCCGGGAAATGCTGAGCGGAAAATCCATACATCATCACTGCCCCCCCTGAAGTTTCCTGTTAAGTACATGTCACTTCCGATCCCGGATCAGTCAAGACCTCCGGCTGTAACCTCCATGTTACCTTCGTTAAATCCGTGTAAACTTTTTAAAGTGCGGACAGCTTACTACTTTTTTGAGAACCTCATAATCTGATAGATTATCAGGATTCTTCTTATCCATAATCATGGACGGAACCACAGGACAGCTTCTCTTGTCTAACTCGGGAGACTGGACTATAATAGAAAGGAAAGAATATACGACAGGCTTATTGATGATGGAATACACTGCACTGCACGATTTCATGGAAAGATGGAAGAGGGTCAACGAAGCAGAAAAAGCCGAGCTCAAATCAAATCCTGTGGAAGTTCGGATCCGGCAGACCTCCGCCTTGCTTATGACAGGACCCCTGTTTGAAAGAGAAGATTCTGAAAACTCAGAGCTGTTGAGAGTCGCCGCTCTCTGGAACCGCCTGAGGAAAGCTTATGAAAAAAGTAGGTAGAGTTAACTACTTTTTGAGAACTCCATGATCTGATTGATTATCAGGATTTTTCGTATCCTTCATATGGATGAAAACAAAAGACAGGCGGCAACTTTTGGTCTCGGCTCGCCTCTCTCAGCATGTGAGAGATACTGCCAGTGAGACGATAGTTATGTTGGCAGACAAAACTTTAGTCCGGCATGCTGAACATTTCAGTCCCCCTGACTTCTTAATCGAACTCCTTTTCATTGTATCTTTATCCGGATGATCGATGTATGATTATTTTGATATCCACTGACAGACATGATGTCAGTGCGATGGGGTATGATTTATTTCAGGAAACTGATGAGATTAGAGGCGGTTATGCTGAATTCGATACTATCCCGACTCGTTCTTTCCATGAGGAGCAATATGAATGAAATATGCTTCAATGAAGAAATGGCAAATGAAGCTGAGGAGATTATTGCATCAGTCGATGACGCAATGAACCGGATCGATGATGTGAGGAAGGCCCGAATTCAAATCGAGAACGCAAAACACAAAGCCCGTAGATTGAATGACAGGGATACGATTGCATATTGTCATATGATGAGCGGAAGGCATCATGTATTATACGAATGCTGTGCTGATGCAGAGATTGATCTCGGGTATGCACGCGAAATATATCATAAAACAAAGAACTCTGCTGGTCTCGGTATGACATTGAACATGCTGGCCATAGTTGAAGAAGATGCAGGAAGATACAAGAACGCTCTCTCTCTTTATAAGAAATCTATTGGGTATGCGAATAAGGCTGATGACAAACTTCAGCAGGCTTATGGGTATGAAAATGCCGGCAATATTTCAGAGCAGATGGGACGTCATGATGAGGCAGAGGAACTCTTTATCAATGCCGCCACATGTTACAGGGAAGCCGGTGAGGAGATATGTGAAGCCGGAGTTTTGAACAGACTTGCTTGGATCCGGTATTCGAAAAATGATCTTCAGTCCTGCTCCGAATGCCATAGCAAGGCGCTGGAGATTTATACCTGCCATCATCATGTGGATGGAATCTGCGAAAGCGCGGCAGACTTGTGCCTTATTGAATTATATCGGGGCAATATCGACTCTGCACTTGAAACGTTCAGCATCATATCTGAAGCCATCGAGGAAACTGAAACAATCGGTGCGGCGGCATACGGTCTGAACGCTATGGCTCATGTCGCGTTATCGCTCGGGAAGATGGATGAAGCGCAGTCCTTTCTTGATAGAGCTCTGTCTGGTTATGGAGATGATTTAAGCGACATCAACAGGATCTACAGCCTGCAGCTTCTTACAAGAGTCAAGATTCTGACAGGAAGGCCGGACGATGCCAGAGCGCATATCACAGAAGCGGAGAGGAGTTTGAAAGATAACTGCGACAATGAGCTGCATGCCATTAATCTTCTCTGCAGGGCTGATATACTACGCTTATACGGGAAGCCCGGCCTTTCCTTGCAGCATTACCGGAAGGCTCTCAAGCTCCTGTCCCACTACGCCTCACCAATCTCAGCAATAGATTGCCGGATCGGTATGGGGAATGCTCTAATAGCTTCCGGTAGAACCGGTGAAGCCAGGAAGTGCATAGAAAAGGCTTTGAAAGACGCAGGGGAGATTTCTTATTCTCTCGGCAGGGCGCTCGCCCTTGAGTCTCTCGGCATTATTGAGTACTTTACAGGGAATTACCGGGTTGCTGAAGATCTTCTCGAACAGGCTCTGCAGCTCTATGAGGAGCTGAATTCACACATATCTGTGGCGGAATCTCTCTATTATCTGGGAGAGGTCCAGCATCAGATAGGCGAGATCGCCAGGGCCCAGCGATGTTTCGATCAGGCAATCGAGTTGTTTGATGAGTTGGGGTACATACAGGGCCGTGCCCTCTGTCTCATATCCATTTCAGTCATATACTACACCCTTGACAAGATGGATAAAGTCGAGCAGATTGCTGATGAAGTGATGAAAATAGCCGAACAGATGGACAATTGCCTCTTTAAAGCCATAGTCCTCAATATTCGCGCCGATCTGCTTCTTCAGAAGGGCCTGGAGGATGAAGCGCTTGGATATTACAGGGAAGCCCTGAAACTCTTCACTGAGAGCGGAAGCGCCATAGGCGCATCCTGTGTTCTTCAGAATATACAGTCATTGACAGTTCCTCAGGCTCATATGAAGCAGGCGGAAAAGCTTATTTGCAGAAACCTTGCCGCTTCCAGGAAGATGAAAGACATCGACGGCCAGATCAACTGTCTCATTGACCTCGCCCGCTTCTCATGGACATCACGAAAATATGGAGACGCTGAGAGGATTTTCAATGATGCCCTTCGGCTGACCGAGAAAGAAGAATGTATCTGGAGTATAATCAGAATTCGATACCTTCTGAGCCTTCTTCTGATGGAGCAGGGGAAGTATGAAAAGGCAGCTCCCCATATCAAGCGAGCTGTTGATGCCGCGGAGAGAGTGCGTATCAACTCAGGGCATCATGATATGAAGATAGGAATACAGAGGGCCTTCAGCGATGAATATGAAGCTGCTGTCGAGATTTCGCTTGCCCTGAACGACAAAAAGGCAGCTTTCATGTACGCTGAGCGACTCCATGGAAGAGCACTGCGTGATATAATGGCCGAACGCTCCCGAAGAGCCGCCTGGAACCTCAGCACCGAAGAGCTGGATCAGATAAGGAAGCTCAGAGATGAGGCCGTCTGTGCAATGCATGAGACAATGCAGCTTCCTGAATTTGAAGGGAGCTCAGATGAAGCCCGGAAAGAAAGTGCAGAAAGGCGTAGAAGCGCCCAATGCTCCCTGCAGGAGTTCGAACAGAGTCTGTTCCACAGATATGAGTCTCTTGAGGTCACTGACAATGGAAAGACTCAAGCATTGGAAGATGCGGTATCGTATATCGGCGACGATGCCGCACTGCTTGAATACGTGGTCGGAAAGGAAGAGACACACCTTTTCTGCGTTTCCCGGTCTGATGCCGATGGATCCGACTATGAGGTGACCTGCTGCCCGCTGGGCTCAGGCTATAAAGAGATTGAGGCTCTCGTGCTTTCCATGCGCAGGTACTGCCTGGATGAATGGACGCCGGAAATGTTCAAGAAGCACGTACCTCCCATATACGATCAACTATTGGCGCCGGCACTCGTGAATCTGGATCTGAACAGGGTAAGGAAGCTCATCATCATCCCCGACGGGCCCCTTTTTTCAATGCCTTTTCATGCATTGATGCACAGGGACTCTTCAACAGGCTCATACCATTTTCTCATAGACAGCTTTGAGATCAGTTACGGCATAAGCAGCTCGGTGATTCATGTCTTGAACGAAAAAAAGATGATGAAAAGCGATAATATGCAAAACGATCTTCTCATATGCGCATATGAGAGCTCTCTGAAATCAGCGGAAAATGCCAATCTCTCTCCGCTGCCCGCGGTGAAAAGGGAAGTGGATTCCATTGCCAGTCATTACTCCAGGTCTCGCATACTCGAAGAAGCAGGATCTTCTGCTGAGACAATCATTTCCGCGATGAAGGGCTCTGGAAAAGTTCATATTGCATCCCATGTGATTATTGATGAGGAGAATCCTCTCTTCAGCGCTGTCATCCTGGCCGGTGAATCGCCAGATAAGGAGCCTTTTGAATGCCTCTTTGCACGTGATTTCATGGATTCATCGGCAGATCTCTCTCACTGTGAGCTTGTCACCCTGTCCTGCTGTGACTCCGCATCTGGCAAAGTGCTGCCTGGCGAGGGGATCCTGGGATTCCCATGGGTGCTCCATGCAGCAGGGGTAAGCGGCGTTCTTGTGACGGAGTGGCCGGTGCACGATGAAGCAGCGGCTGATCTCACAGCTCTTTTCTATGAAAACCTGAAGAAAGGCGAGACTGCTCAGGCCGCATTGAGGAGAGCCATGCAGGAGATAAGGAAGAGAGCGGGATGCAGTGCCCCCGGCATCTGGGCGCCTTTTGTGTATTTCGGCGCAACATCAGAGCGATAGACAACTTTACAGCACAGACCCTGGATCACGGGGTCCAAAAAGGATAGCGCGATGGCTTTGGATAAATCTCATTCAGATGACCGCTTACTATCGGGGAGAGAGTATCGTGAGGAAAAACCAGGAGCCTGTATCGTGATGCAGATGCCGGGAACCGATCTCTATGCGCTTGCAGATGAATTATCAAATACTGACGATATAAACCGGCGACTTGAAATAAACCGAATGATATTTGAAATACTGTACAGCTATGCCAAAGCCGCAGTAAAGTCCTGGAAAAGCCGGAATGGATGCAGCAGTATTGCCCTCAGCAAAGATGGTAGTGAGTATCTGACTGAGATATGTCTCATACTCTATCGCCGCCTTCTCAGATGGGTCCATGAGGATATGGAGAGAAAACCGATAACCGGCAGATACCTGTTCACCACTGCCACATTCATTTTGACAGATATTTTAAGAAGAGACAGAAAAGATGAAAGCCGGGAAATTCCGGCTTCAGATGTTCAGAACGAATGCACTGCAGTTCTGCATGACAACGGCTCGGGGGCCTGTCTGAGAAATCCGGAGCAGGTAATTCTGTGCAAAGAGGCGGCAAAGCTCATCTGGAGACGATTTAATGGAATGCAGCAGACAATTGTTCTGAAGGTGATGAATGAAAACATGTCGTTGACAAATATTGCGGAACTGCTTGGTGTCTCTGTGTCGACAGTATCCAGGGAACTAAAAAAGGCACGGCAGATTATTCGGGAAGAAATGAGCGACTGAGCGCAGAGCTCTGTATTATGCATACAGTGAAACTCCCTGAGTCTGCAGGGAATTCGAGGTATTACCGATGAACAGAGAAGATGACGGCAATTGCCCCTCTGAGGCCATGAAAGCCATTGAGAAGCTGATGGTTTCAGATATTACGGTGAATTCACCCCATCCCGGCCCGGAGGATTTTGAAGCTTTTGAGAACGGCGCACTTCCCCCTTTCAAATCCCTGTGGGTGGAGGAGCATCTCATTCACTGCTCCCAATGTGAAATGATGTATGACGATACATTGAGGACTGAAGACATATTGCTCGCAGGAGATACCCAATCTCATATCCCTGCAGATATTTCTGATCCTCCTGTTTTCTATAACGCAATCGATGGGCTGCATCTCATGCTCGAACACTGGGATGGAACCTGGTATGCCTGCCTGATGGAAAGCGGCATTACATCCGGAGGGTCGACCTGGGAAGAAGCTGTCGAAAAACTGCTGCTGTCGATGCAGGACTATGTATGCAGACTGCAAGGCGTTACCGTAGATTCGACGAAATCGGATGAAAATGCTTTCCAGAGATATATCAGAGAAAAGGGAGGAAAAGCCTGGCTCGATTCATTCATTGAGAAGCTCAATAAGCATCTGAGCGGCATGAAGAAAGAAATATCATCACTTGAAGGAAAAAGCAGGAAACTGTCGGGCCTGCTGGGCGAGAACAGATGTAAAGACTCAGCCATTACCGGTGATGCTCAGAGAAAGGCTTTTGCCGCGCTGCTCTCGATTTCAGCACTTTCCATATGCCTGACAAGGCGGAAAGGTGCTGTTCGGAATCACAGGACTGCAGCCCCTGCTCTGGAAACGACACTGAAATTCCATCAGCGAAAAGCTGTCATACGATGCAGGCAGACGCCCCAGAGTGAATCTTTCACAGTTGAATGTTCTGTGACCAGACCTTCATCTCTTGAATGTGATAATCAGTTTACCTTGACGCTCATCAATGAAGCCGGTGTCGCGTCAGATGCCTCAGCAGATTCGGAATTTGCCGCAGCGGTAATTACCGGAGTTCCTCCCGGCTTTTATCACATGAGATTCAATCTGGAAGAGGAATCCGGCTCCGCGATGCTGTGGATAGTCCCTCTCCCTGAATCAGCGGCAGTGTCCTATGTGCAGCTTTGCTCCCGCTTCCTTTGTTCTTCTGCAGAGGAGCATAATTACAATGAAAGCGGTATCGATGAGTTGTGCAGAGAGATCGAAGCTTCATTTCCCAGGCTCAGGTTAACAAAGATACTCTGTCAGAGAAAGGCACCTGGTGAAGATCGCATGAAGATTGCAGAGGAAGCGCTCTCAGATCTGGCATACCTGAGAAGCATTCCACTCAGATTTGGAGTTAAGGATCTGGCAGATGAAATGATTCGGGAGTGCCAGAATCTTATCACATAAATGTAGTATGGGGAGCCCGTTCCCCGGAATCGTACTGCAATATTTCCACTCAACTTGTTTTTCCATTCCTGCAAAAATGGCATATCTCTTCACGTTATAGTATCAGAGGGCTCGAATGTGATGAATCTGCCCTGTGAGAAATCAGGTTTGAAAGGTGGGAATGAAGTGAAAAAGATCTCAATCTCGATTCTGTGCCTCCTGCTCGTGTTCATCATTCCATGTGCCGCGTGTGCTGAAAGCTTTACTTCCAGAGCCCGGCAGGTCACCTCCGGCGATACACTTGTTGTGCTCTATCGCAATTGTGAAGTAGTTGTTCATATTGATGGTATCGACAGTCCGGAAATAGCTCAGGCTTATGGGAAAGAGGCCTGCCAGATCCTCAGTGGTCTCGTGAATGACAAAGAAGTATGGGTTGATGTGCAGCGGCACGATCATTCAGGCCGCCTCGTATCATTTGTCAAATGCGGCGATCTCGATCTGGCGCTGGAAATGGTTAAATCAGGCTGTGCATGGAGTGATCCAAGAACACCGCGGGGCAAAAAGCTGTATCCTGCCGAAGAAGAGGCGCGGAAAAACAAAACAGGGCTTTGGGCCGGTGCTAATCCGATCCAGCCATGGGTATTCAGGCAGCATGAATGCGGAGTCATACCTGAGGGGATGTCCCCCTCCGAGCTCCGAAGTTGTGGCGGCAGCAGAGGATCATCACAGTCAGATTTTGGTTTCATTGCGGCAAGCAGTCATCGCGCTTCTGGATCTTCTTACGGGGGCTCACCTTCAGGCGGCGGTTTTGCAGTTCTCTCAGGATATGGGAATTCATCGTCGCCTCCCACAAAAAATGATTATTCAACTGTATCAAGCCCCATCTCAGGTTATATATCAGCCTATGGCAATAGTTCCACCAGATCTTCAGATTCAGGGCCGATGCCTGCCGGAGCGGGCGTGAGCGGAGGAAATTCCCGTGCTTCATCAGCGGCGCAAACCTCCAAATCCTCTGCGAAATCAGTCAAGGTGTTCAAATCCAGAAAGTATGTCGCCAATACCGACTACATCAGAACTGAAGCTTATGTCTCAAATACAGGTCCAACAACTGCCAGGAATGTGTCGGTAATCTGTTCATTCCTCAATTTTTTCGGCGAGCCGTTCAGCAGCGATAAGAGCTATGTCGGCAACCTCAAGCCCGGCGAAACGAAGATGGTCACCTTCTTCTCGATGGTGCGGGCTGAGTCAAAGGGACTCGACACATTGAGCGATACACTGACTGTGATTACAGAAGAGAATGGGATAAAGAAACTGGTGGATGTGAAGGTCGAGTTCAAGGTCGTCTCGGAGTGAGATGACAGAAATGCTTATAGTGTCCGTCAGTCAGACAAAACCGAGTTTGCGTGAATAGTTCCGTTTCCATGCAAGAAATCTGAAGTCAATATAAATGAGCAGCATGTATCAGTATTATGAGAATCAGTTGCAAAAAGTAAATCAATATAAAGACTCTGTGGAAAACTACATCCGATCAAGCCACGTTACATTACCCCCGTTGGCTCAACTGCTCCGTGATGTGGCCGGCAACGGGTATTCTGTTGAGAGAAAACTGCTGGCTGAGAGAATACAGAGTATCAAAGCGGCGGTGGAGACATCCATTACCGAATGCAGAAGGATTTCCGAGCAGACAGGCGGCTACATCAGATTTTTATTTACTGAGAGTCAGAGGATGGTGCCGATAATAGAAAAGGTTCAGCAGGAAGTAGATGAGACACCTTTCAGAGTGATCGGAGGTATTGCAAAATCGCTTATTTGTGGCAGCCTGGATGGAGTTTTGTCTGCATTTGATTTGATCGGCGCGGGAATAGAGGGTATTTTTGGAGGCGCTACAGGAATGAGCGCCGCTTCAAGACTTCAGCGGCTCAAGAATATAAGGGCACAATACCATGAAGCAGCAAATACACTCGAGCGGTTGAGGCAGCATGTGAGAGATAAGCTCTCGGCATATCAGCAGTTATTGAACTATGACATCAAAAGTCTTTTCACCGATGCCAAAAACCGGATAAGAGACAAATACGGCATACGATGGTGGCACAGTATCAGTCTTCTGTGGCTTCTTCATGATTATGGAGCCGCTCTCACTGCAATCACTATTGTCATCGTAGTTTCGACACTCCTATTCTCAAATATCTCAAAGCATAAAAACCCGGCAGCCCTGTCCGGAACATTGCCGCGGGCAGTTACAGGCTCAGGCAGTCTGCCTGAGCGGAATATAGCGGTATTCAAGAAATCTGTGGTTGCCGGAGATCTATATTCCATCGGGAATTACGTCAAGAAGGATCCCGGCATAATCTCAGCCACCGATACCAACAGGCAGGCGCCGCTTCATTGGGCAGCAAGAAAAGGCAATGTGAAGACAGTAAAGTTGTTGATTGCAAAGGGCGCCAGGATTGATGTCAAGGATAAATATGGCAATACACCCGCAAAAATAGCCGTAAAATATAATCATACAGAGGTGGCGAAACTTTTAAAAAAGTCCAGCGCAGCCCCCCCCAGAAATAGATGATTCAGAAAAGTGGGATTAGAATTTTCCGAGAGGCCCATATGGTTTTTCCCTTTTGAGGTCTGTTGGGAGAGCAAGTTCGGCAAAACGTGCTCTTATAGCTTCAATGAGAGGGCTATATTCTGGATCAAGCTGTTCCAATATTTTCCGTGCTCTGTCGAAAATACCAAGCGCATAATAGCAACCACAAAGCAGTATAAAACTTGCAGCAACCTTTTTCTCCTCTTCTTGCTTTCCTTGAATGTACCTATTATAATACTCATAAACACCTGACAAACGACTCAAAACTGTGCCATAAAGCTTATAATCATTTTTAAATCCAATTCCAAACCAGTCTACTTCACCTGGTTTCATTCCGTCTGACTTAATAGATAGAATCGTAAAAATCTCTATAATATCTTTGCATTCCAACCACAGTGGAATAAAGATTTGCGTGGATAAACACGACATACTGGCAATGGAACAAAGCTCATTACTAATAAGACGAAAATAAATAATACCTGCACTCTTCCCATTTCTCTTAAATCTTTTTTGATCTTCCTCAAATTTTTCAAGTAGTTCGACCGCAGATTCATATTTTTTCAGCTTAAAGTGCAGTAAAGACTCAATATATGGCATAAATTCATTATATTTCATTGTTATAAAAACATCGGGTGGTTTAGAAAAACGATCGAAATAAACAGGACCGTACAGTTCAAAAATATAGCGATACGGCGCAGAATAATATCTGAGCATGTGAATCTGCGAGAAGACACTAAAATCGTATACATCCGGTTCCGTTTTTTGTAAAATGCTAGAAACAAGATGGATAAACTCATCGTAGTTAAAATCAGAAGCATCCCCTGAATATTGCCTAAAATAGAGTTGTGCATATTTAACGATAAAATCTTTACTTTCCTGAAGATCTATTTTGATTAAATGTTTCAAAAACTCTGCCGCTTTATTAAATCTCACGGGGCTGATGAGGTTGTCCAAAAAACCAGAAATAAGACGGATGAGAGGTTGCTCTTGTATTTCAGGAGAGTAATATAACTCTTGAAGTCTCTGTCTTTGGTTTTCATACTCATCATCAGTAAGTTCAAGAAAACCGTCAACGATGTCATCATCTCCGGGATAAAGCTCAAGTGCTTTTACATATACTTCAATAGCCTTTTCAATTTTTTCTATTTCATAGTAGAATCTACCCAGTTCGAGAAATGCTTTTTTGGCATCAGGATAACGTTTCTCAGCATGGTAATTGAGAGCTCGCCGAGTAAGCTCGTCCTCAGATAACGCCAGTATTTCACAACCTGTGAAATACCTTCGTTTAATTTCATCATTGAAAGTCCAGGTATCCGTTTTATTACCACGTTTTTTAAAGTCTGGATTCTCGAAACCAAGGGCATTCTTGAAAACCGAGTTTAATATGGACTTTGTATGATGACTGAAAAATGTAACTCCCAACTCGTTTTTATCTAAAAAACACTCGAGAGCTGCTTTAGAAAAAGTGTTATGACCATTAGAGGCACGTCTTAAAATCTCAATAATTACAAATTTCCATCCAGTATGGTTGACATTCGTGTCTCTTTTCCTCTTTTCCTCACAAACCCGTTCAATCTCTTCGATTACTCTATCTCCATCTAGTGGTAAAGCTTCACGCAAAAGTTTATGAACATCTTTGATTATTGCTTCCTCAGTATGAGCACATCTTTTAAAGTCATCGAATTTCTCTATCCTCATAATTATAATTTTCGATATTAAAACTTCAGATCCTATTATCCTTAGGACAATACCAATTCACAGAAAACTTCACAGATAATACCACCAGAATTGTCACAAAATTCAGACCTACTATTATGTTACAATCAAAATATGGAAAGCAAATTACCATAAAAACAATAGATTATGACAGAAACTGATGATGCTAAAGAGAAAGGGAATGTAGCAAATGAAAGACAGTAACAATAACTTGGCGTCGCTTATACAAAGTCACAAGAAGAAGGATCTTGCAATGGCGGAATATATGATGATAGAGGGTTTTGATGTAAATGAATGTGACAATTTGAAATGGACACCTCTTCATTATGCAGCAGCTCATGGAAACGATAGAGCGGTAAAGGCTCTCATCTGGCAGGGGGCGGATGTCAATGCCAGAAATGCTGATTCACTGGAAACACCTCTACACATTGCTGTAAAGCATGGGAGATATAGCACAGTCTCCGCTCTGCTCGGAGGTGGTGCCGACGTCAATGCAATTGATAGAGAATTCAATACCCCGATAAGCATCGCAGACAAAATGGGTTTTAAAAAACTGGTGATACAGCTAACGCGTTGTAACATGTTAAAAGAGCCATTTGAGAAAACAACAGACGAAGACTTTGCCACAAGGATAGAGCTATACAGAATATTCAGCGTACTTATGTACAAAGGCTCTCAGATCAAAGTTGTCTGGATAAACACGAAAAGGAAGAGACCCGTATGGCTATATGAGAGTGTAGTAAACGGCTATACTTATATGCCAGCAGATCAGAGACTTCTTCTAGAAATTTGTGTAGATGGGCTTTTCACAGAAGAAGAGGCTATCCAGACAAAATTTTATCTGGAAAGGGTGATGGATGGAAGCAAATTTATTAAACAGAGGGTTAATGTTCCAATCAACTATAGACAGGGGATAAGCTTGCTTGTAATGTCAACCAGAAATGGACTTGAAAGTATATGCACAAAAAACACATTGTGGAAAAAGTCGCCGCCATTTCCTCTAAAAAACTGTATTGTGAGTGTAAGAAAGATAAAACAGCGCTGAAATACTTAAAAGAAAGGAGGGATAACATGGGCGCCTTTGAGGTATTCATCGGATACGCAGTGATCATATTCTTGCGTGCTCTGGCAGATACTATCGATGGATGATGGAGTTTGAAATAGGCAGAGGATACTCAGAAAATTATCTTCAGGGAGGAGCAGTGTGATGTACGATGCAGGAGCTATTGCCAAGCTGCTTCTCACTTAATGAAAATAGAACATAAAGAGTGTTACGATGCTTAGTAATCCGGATATAACAATCTATAGAAAAGGAGTGAAAAAATATGCTGTTTTTAGTTCCCATACTTATTGGAGGTGCAAGTCTTCTGACAGCGGGATTAGGCGTAGTGGCAGGTATCGCTGGAGCTTCCTATATGAGCGAAGCAGAGGATATTGGAAAGAAGGCCCAGCGGGATTATGAAAATGCCATGCATAGGCTTGATACAACACGAAACGCTGTGAATGAATCTATTGACAGATTGAATGAGGAAAAGGTGACTGTCATTGCAACGACCTTCAATGATCTAATGTGGCTTTTCAAGCAGTTTAAAAAGAAGATCAGAATGGATGAATTTTCCCAGTCCGTCTTGTCTGAGGTAATCTGCAAAATGAATTCATTCAATGGATATGAAGCAACTGTGTTTGAGGCTGAAAAAGCACTATATACTGGAGTCAACGCATATCTTGCCGGTTGTGCGGCTAACTCTGCCACATCGGCGCTGGCAGGTTCAATCGGTGTCGCCGGCACTGGAACGGCACTGAGCGGGCTGAGTGGCGCAGCAGCACACAGCGCTTTTCTGGCCTGGCTGGGAGGCGGATCCCTCGTTATAGGGGGTGGAGGTATGGCGCTCGGAACCATCGTACTCGGAGGGGTGATTGCCGCGCCTGCACTTCTTATAGGAGGTTTTGCACTTGCCGGTGAAGGCGAAAAGGCACTGACAGAGGCAAATCGTTATTCTGCTGAAGTCCAGACCGCCATCGAGCAGATAGAGACGTTTAAGGTAATGCTTGGCGGAATCATCTGCCGGGTAACAGAGTTCAGAAGCATTATGCAGTCACTTAATGCCAGGCTCAGAGATCTGATAGCCTCAATCAGGCCCGATTACATGAATCTCAGGGATGAAAGAGACGCTTCAATGCTTCATACCTGCATACTTCTCGCACAGGCCCTCAGAGAGTTTATGGAAGCTCCTCTGCTTGAAGATAACGGGAGAATGACAGAGAAGAGCCTGGCTCTTATAAGAAGATACTCTCACTGATGAAAGGTGTTGTGGACAATGAAAGAAATAAGACTATTGCATGCACCATCCTCATTTATATCTGCTGATACTGCGGATCTTGCTTCTCTTTTTGTCGGTGCGGTTATCGAATACGGGCGGATTTCACGTGAAGAGGAAATTGAGCGCCAGCGGATTCAGGCAATGAAAGAAGTCAAGCTTAAGGAAATAAGGGAAGTGCGGGAATGCTTCATGGCGTTTATGGAGCATCATTTTGCAGAGAGAAAATCGGTATTTGAGGAACTCTTTATCAGGCTTGATGACGCCATTGAAAATGGTGACAGCCGTTACACCGAGATGACTCTGGCTGTAATAGTTGAGCTTGCCAAAGCACCTTCTTTCAGAAAGTTCAGGGAAATGCTCATGGATCCGGCTTCAGAGCTCGTCATATGAAAGGGCGGCAGATATAAGTCTATCATTGGATTCATATCTGCTGCCTTTACAATCCCTTAAGGATTTGTATCTTTGTCACTGAGATTACTAATGAAGGGTCGGATAATATTGGATCCTATCGACGGATTGACTTATCATAAAATCCTGATCTGTGACGTTTATAAGATTTTCTGTTGCCAGTCATGCTGAGCATAGCAGCTTATTGCGGCCTGAAGGCCATGTATATAAAAAGCGGCTCCTACAGTTTTTGTTCAGCAAGGTGTTTAGGCTTCATCATCATTCTTGTTGTTTTCTGGGCTCTTTTTTTCTCATCGAGATGCTGCTGCCTGTTTAGAAAAGAAAGTCGGAAGTATGTTTAATGCTTCCTGAGCAGCTACTATTGCACAAACAATGCTCCTCTTAGAGCTGTGAAACCCATAGAACTCCAGGAGTTGCTTTGAAGTGGCCCGGTGAGGATAAATCCAGAAGGACTTTTCAATATTGCACAAAAGTCTTTCAATGTCGTAATATCCGTTGAATTTAAAATATTCCGGAGAGCACTATGGACCAGATTACAATAAGAGGAGTCCGCTGTTTCCATGAGCAGCAGTCCATCCCTCTGAAGCCTTTGACGTTGCTGGTTGGAGAGAACAGTTCGGGCAAGTCCACCTTCCTGGCGATTGCTAGGATCGTCTGGGACATTATGCGGCTTGAATTTCCGACAATCATGTCGGTAAACTTCAATGAAGAGCCCTTTCGTCTGGGGGCATATGCACAGATTGCCTCTTTTCGAGGAGGGAAAGCCGGACGTGTCAAGGATTTCGTGATTGGATGCAAATCAAGGCTTGAATCAAAGAGAATTGGCAAACCACCCATAAGGGAAATCGCGCTCAACTGTCGTTTTATTGAGAATGATGCCCAGCCACGCCTGTGTGAGTTGACACTTTCGGCTCCACCTTATGAATTGACATTCAGAATCAATATCCCTGGTGAATCTCTTACCGTGTATCTTTCAACTCCAACTGGGAAATATGTGATTGACTCCGATATACCCAGACCTATACGCTTTTTGTTCCGTGCAATGATGGATGAGTGGCGTCCTGCAGAGAACACGAAGCAAGCGAGAAAAAACCCGACTGAAGAAGATCTGGAAATCATTGACCAGATGGCCGGCGCATTTGTGAAAAAATCGAAAAAGCCTTACGCTTTTGCACCAATCAGGACATCACCGCAGCGAACATATGATCCAATCACAGATACTCCTCATCCCGAGGGCTCACATGTACCAATCATGCTGGCCAAAATGATGAAGACCGATCCTGCCGGCGGGAAACTGATACTTGATACTTTATCACGTTTTGGTGAAGAGTCGGGGCTTTTTAAAGATGTAGAAGTGAGGAGACTGGGAAACAAGGAAAGCGATCCATTTCAAATCAACGTAAAGATTTCGGGCCCCGCATTCAACCTGGTAGATGTGGGTTATGGTGTCAGTCAGATTCTTCCTGTAGTGTTCGATTCCCTGAGGGGGCCGGCAGGAAGCGCTTTCCTGCTTCAACAGCCGGAAGTGCATCTTCACCCAAGAGCACAGGCGGCCCTCGGTTCCTTCCTGGCAACCCTGGTGTCTACTCAGAAGAAACATTTTCTGATCGAAACACACAGCGATTATATACTGGATAGGATTCGAATTGATGTGAGAGACGGTAAATCCATAAAGGCTGAGGATGTATTGATTCTGTATTTTCAGAGGGAGAACGGGGGAGTGAAGATATTTTCACTGGAATTGGATAAATATGGAAATATCCTGAATGCGCCTGATGGGTACAGAAAATTCTTCCTGGATGAGGAATATCATTTGCTTGAGGGGTAGAGATGTGCCTGATCATCGATGCGAATATTGCTCATCTGGTATTTGATACGCAGCCGCACCGGGATTTTATTCCTGTTTGGAACTGGCTCAGTAGTCCACAGTGCTGTCTTGTATATGGCGGCAGACTGGCCCGTGAGCTTTCAAAAATCGGGAAAGCCCGAAGGTATCTGAGAGCTCTCGATCAGGCTGGCAAAGCCAGGCATATTCCTGAAAACAGTGTTGCCACTGAGCAGCGGAATATGATAGAAAAAGGACACCCATTCGTCTCCAATGATCTCCATGTCATCGCTCTGGCCCGAATCAGCAGCGCACGTCTGCTCTGTTCGCATGACCAGGCTCTCCACACCGATTTTAAAAACCAGAGACTCATTTCAAGACCAAAGGGTAAAATCTATCAGAATCCCGATCACGAACATTTACTCAGGCAAAGACCGTCATCCTGTAAATTCAGATGACCCATCTACTGTTTCTTCCTCGTCCTGAGCTTCATTAAAAATGGACAGAGAGGATTCCCGTCCCTGTCCATGAACTTCAGGCTCGTCTACTATAAGAGCCGCTATTTCCTGTTACTCTCAGAATCGACCCTGTGCCATATCCACTCGCAGGATTCCGTCTTTCCTTTAACGACTCCCTCGATCCTGGCTTTCAGAGCCCCTTTTTCATCGAGCTGGTAGATGATCCTCTGCGGATAGTCGTGCTTGAGATTCTCGAAGACCACCTTCTGTTTATCGAGCGATACCATCGGGAATACAGTCGTATCCTTACCCATCGGGCTCGCTATGTAAACTATCCCTTCGGGGGCTTTCTCTATTCGAAGGTATTCATAGAATACGCCACCCGATTTCTTTACAGTCCTGTTCATGCCGGGCATGACTCCTCCCCGGGGCTCCATCCAGTATTCCTCGGTCCTGCCGCCGCTCTCGTCGCCGGCCCAGTGCCCGCTCAGCCATTTGAGGCCGTCCAGCGCGTCACCCTTCACGTTTTCCTTGAACTCGACATACAGCTTCTCACAGGCGTCGCCCGAGCATCTCGATATCACCATCTTCCCGTCGGTTATGACTGCGCGGATTTTGTGGATCGTTATGGACTCGCCGTTTATCACGAGAGTGCCTCTGCCTCCGAGGTTGGCTCTAGTGAGCTCCTCCATCTTCTTCGCGGCATCGTCGGTGAGCTTTATGTTCAGCCATATGTTCGTCCGCCCTGTCTCGTCTTTCATCTTCTCGGGGTTCTCCTTCAGGCTGAGAGGAGCAAAATGCTCTTTCGTTATCACGACATATTCCGGCTTATCGCCCGGCTCGAGATACATGGCGCTGCGCTTTATGATGATCTCATCGCCGGCAAGAGGCATGAGCGCCTCTTTCGATTCGGCCACCCGCCTGACTCCATAGAATCCATCGGCCAGCTTTTCTTCAGCACAGGTAAGGTTCACACGGCACCACAGACCTGCACAGAAGATGCAGAATAATGCCAGAAGCACAGCGGCTTGAATTGACTTTGTCATAGTACCCTCCCGTTTCGTTCATCTGACTGCCTCAGAGTGATTCGTGCCTTACCGCCTTTCCCCTTCATAAATAATTGGGGGGTTGACAATATACTACAGGTGTAGTATTATATGAGAAGAATATCACGGGGAGTTTTATGAGCAAACCTCAACACTATATCAACCTCGGCGAACTGGAGCTGGAGATCCTGGACCAGGTGTGGGAGAAGACACCGGCCTCCGTAAAAGACATACACGAAGAGCTCCAGAAAAAGCGCGATATCGCCTACACGACAGTGATGACCGTAATGTCGCGCCTGGCTGACAAGGGCGTGCTGAAGCGCTCGCAGGAAGGCCGGACATACATCTACAAAGCCCAGTTTTCCAGAAACGAGATAGCCTTCAGCTTCATCGACAGAGTGCAGAGGAAGATATTCCAGGGGAGCGCGACGGAGCTCTTCTCATCACTGATAGACAGAAGCGCGTTTTCGAACGACGATCTCTCAGTGCTGAAAGCCATGATAGAGGAAAAGGAGAAATCCCTGAATGGATAGCATCCTTCTTCCATCGCTCAAGACGATGATCAACATGACCATCAACTTCTGCTTCTGCATGGCCATCATCCTTTCCATAATCACTTTTCTGAACGTGCGGAGCCCTCAATTGCGGTACTATCTGCTTCTGATCCCGCTCCTCAAGCTGATTTACGACGGCTTCAGAAGCTTCGTTACGCCTGCGCCGCTGTTCCTGATCCCGATCGATCCGGCTCACATGGATCTGTATTTCTCAGTCGGGCTGGGTTCATACGGAGTCACGCTCTGGTCGCTGATCTTCTCGTGCATCATCGGCCAGCACATAATCTCAATCGGCGATATCGCCGTCTCGTTCCTGGGCCTCAAGGCAGCCGCTCTGATAAGTGCTTTGATGATCTCGATCCCGATATATCTTATAATCAGAAGATATCTGACGTTCGCAAAGGTCAGGAGAGAACTCCTCGGCTCGGCTTTTTCAGTCCCGGAGCTGAATGATCTGATGCAGGGGATTCTTCGGAACGAGAGATACCGTTATCTGCTGAGAAAGCCTGATGTGATGATTTCGGACGCCATCAACACTCCGCTTGTAATGGGAGTCATCTCCCCGGTCATAATAGTACCCTCGGCGCTCTGCGGGCAGATGAGCGAAGAAGAGCTCACGCTGATCCTCGAGCATGAGATGAGCCACATAGTGAGATACGACAACCTTATGAACCACCTGGTAATGATCGTGAAGGACATCTTCTTCTTCCTCGCCCCGCTCTCATATCTCGTCAGGATGCTGAACATCGAGAGAGAGAGAATATGCGACACTATGGCCATTGAGGAGAACGAAGGTAAAGCTGTCGTGTTCTCGAAGGCTCTGCTGAAAGTGGCCGCAAACACTCTGCGCAACGACGGCGAGGTATTTCAGCACGGCTTCCAGGGCGCCACGCTCTTCAAGGTCGATCGCAGAGAGCTGACGACGCGCGTGGAAGATCTGCTCGCGCCGCCTGAGCGCAAGCGGGGAATATTATACAACAGATTTGCATATATACTGCTGACAGCCCTGATATTTAAAATGCTTATTGGAATATCCTTTTTCGCTACTTCAGAATGCATTGTCACCTGCACAAGCGCGGCAATGAGGATTGTTGTCAGTGCATAAGGAGCTCCAGGGATATAAAACACCAGAAACGAGGAGGTTCACACATGCCTAAGCTCAGAGCTACCTGTTTTGTCGGATTGCTTCTGTTTCTCTTCATTGCAGCAGCGCTCTCTTCAACCGGCGCAACAGCGGAAAATCCGGACTTTTCGACGATAATGCATCCTCAGCCGTTCTTTGACAGCTCATTTTTCTCGGCCGCTCCCCCGAGCAAAGTCCAGAAAGATGATGACAAAAAGGAAAAGGAGAAAAACCTTCCAAACTACAAAAGATACCTGGATAACCAGGAACAGCTGGGCTTCTCCCCTACGACCAGGTTCTTTTCTTCTATGCACGGGCTAATCACCGCCCACTTCTACGGAAACGTGGATCAGAAGAAACTGGCTGAATCAACGCAGAAAGAGGTCGAGAGACTGCTGAAGGAAGCCAGCGTAACTGTAAAGGCAGGCGCAGCCTGTGACTCGCCTGAGGCATATCTCGACTATGCCCTCTCCACCTACGGCACATCCGTATCGAAGGATCTGATAACATACGCTGCCATATGCGGCATGCTGAAAGGCATTGATGATCCGTACACGGTGTTCATGACGCCAAGAGAATACAACATCCTCATGGAGCAGATGCAGTCGGCGTCGTTCGGAGGCATCGGCGTATACATCGAGATGGACGCCACCAACAATAACTGGCTGACCGTTCTGGAGGCCATTGAGGGAACGCCGGCGTTCAAGGCCGGGATGAAGGCAGGAGACGTGATCTCTGAGATAGACGGCAAACCCACCAAGGGCTACACCATAGACATGGCGGTGGCAAAGCTCCGCGGCCCTCAGGGCTCGCCTGTGGTGCTCACGGTGACGCGCAAGGGAACGAACGGCACGATGAAGTTCACGCTGAACAGGGAGAAGATACAGGTTAAGTCGGTATCGTCAAAAGTAATCGATAACTCGATCGGATACGTGCGACTCCGCCTCTTCGGCGAAGAGACAAGCAAAGAACTGCAGGATGCCCTCCACGATCTTCAGTCCAAGGGCGTCAAATCAATCATCATGGACCTCAGGAACAACGGAGGAGGCTACATCAACGCTGCTGTGGACATCTCGAGCATGTTCGTCAACCAGGGAGACTCGATAGTGAAAGTGATGGACAAATCGGGAAACTCGCGCGTTCACGTCTCGCGCGGCACATACCGGCTCGATCTTCCGCTGATTGTGCTGGTCAACAAGTTCTCCGCCAGCGCCTCAGAGATAACTGCCGGAGCCCTGAAGGATTATAACAGGGGCATGCTCGTCGGGACGAAGACATTCGGGAAGGGCTCGGTTCAGCAGGTGATACCGTTCCCTGACGGCTCGGCGCTGAAAGTCACAGTATCCCATTATTACACTCCCAAGGGCAGCGACATAGACAAGCACGGATTGCAGCCGGACGTCCTCGTGGACATGGAGCCCAGAGAAGTCGGCAAAGACAAGGATACACAGCTGGACAAGGCTGTGGAGATGCTGAAGAGCAAGACACATACATCGCGGTAGGATATGGCATATAAGAGCTGGAAGGAAGCTCCGGCGATCTTCAGAAGAACACCTTTCAACAGGTACACACTTCCGCTGCTGATGGGAGTTCTGGAGGCCGGGCTTCCTTCTGTACCAGTCACAGTTGCAGATACGATGGCCGAGGCCTCGAGGCAGATTGCCGGCGCAGGCAGGGCGGTGCTGTGCTATTCATTCATGACGCCTCAGTTTGGCGGAGTCGTGAAGGAAGTCAGGAGTCTCAGGGAAACCTTCAGCAGGGACTTGCTCCTCCTCTTTGCAGGCGGGCCTCACGCCACGGCAGATCCTGAAGGATGTATAGCCCTGGGCTTCGACGCCGTCTTCCGCGGCGAGGCTGAGCGCACTTTCACCGATGTCATGAAGAGGATTAAGAGCGAAGGCACAATCCCTGAAGGAGAGATCTTCACAGATACGGAGAGCACTCCGGTCCCCTTCGAAGATTACTTCCCCCTTTCGCCGAGCCTCAGGCTGAGCGCCCCCATGGAGCTTACAAGAGGCTGCTATTACGGCTGCACATTCTGCCAGACCAGGAGGATATTCACAGGCCCGATAAGGCACCGGAGCATCGCATCGGTGGTAAGGGGCGCCAGGCTGCTGATGGAGAGAGGAAAGACGAGGATATTCTTCATATCTCCGAACGCTCTGAGCTACGGCGCGAAAAAGGCGGGAGATCTGAACCTCGGAGCCATAGAAGAGCTGCTGATCGCGCTCAGGGAAGCCCGAGTTCCATCGGTGAACATGGGGATATTCCCGTCGGAGCTGCGCCCTGAGTCTGTAACCGAAGAATCGCTGGCTCTGATAAAGAAGTACTGCTCGAACAGAAAGCTCCTCATCGGCATCCAGACCGGGAGCGAAAAGCTCCTGGCCGGCCTCAGGAGAGGGCACAGCGTGGCTCTGGCGCTCGAGGCGACTGCCAGGCTCCGCGCCTGGGACTACCTGCCGATATGCGATTTCATATTCGGCTTCCCTGATGAGGACGACGAAGACAGGGAGGCAAACCTGAAGGTCATTTACGAACTGGTAAAGAAATACGGGGCCCATACGCACGCCCATTACTTCGTGCCCCTTCCAGGCACTCCCCTCTGGGGCCGCAAGCCGACTCCTCTCGACGACGGGCTGCGCGACACCATGATGAAGATGAAGGCCGGAGGTTATCTGGACGGCGACTGGGTACGGCAGGAAAAGATGTCGCAGCAGATAATCAAGTGGAAGGAAGACGGGCTGATACTGGCATAGCAGTAACAGATGCCCTATATCGTAACAAGATTCTTGTCTCCGTGTTCCATTGCTCTCTTGTTCAGCCTGATTCCGTCGATATCTATATATCCGCCTTGATCCTGTATCTCGCCTTCCTCTTTTCCTGCTATCTGAAGGTTTGCGACTTCCTGCCTTATCTCTGCGGAGACTTTCTTCACCTTGGGAGCATATCCGGCATAATCGATGATCAGCTTTCCCTCATTGTTTATCTCTTCTCTCAGTCTGTCTTCCCTTGTGATGATGCCGGATCTGTGCGAAAATGTCAGGGGGAGCAGGCCAAGCCCTGCGAAGCCGATGATGGGAACTCCTGTGATAGCGGCGCCTGCCAGGCAGGCAATCGTTCCTGCACCTCCCAGGATGAGAGTCGACCGCTCTTTTCCCACTTCACTGTGAAAGGCATTGACCTTCAGGTTATAGTCATTTCTGAGGTTCTTCAGCACCACCTCAGGGTCTTCCGAGCTGTTCAGGATATCGACACTGTCGGGATACAGGTCTGCGAACGGCGCTGCTGCAATGGAAGACTGACTTGATTTCCCTGCCTGTTGAGCAGTTCCATTGCCTGACATCCTGATCTGATTTCCCGGAAGCGTTACCGGACTTATGTATGGCTTGACCTGAATGGCGTTCATCTGAATCTTCTCCTTATAGTAGACCTTACCGACATCAATATCATATCGAGCAGGTCTTAAAAAAGTCTTAACGATGGCTGAAAAACAGATTAAATACGGTTAATTTCCGGCGCACAGGCAAAATTCAATGAGGACCTGAGGCAACCACCAGAGATACGGGTATCGGGAGGACCCTGGCTGAAGGACAGACAGGCATGTGCAAAGAGGATTTGACTGATTTTTAGGGAACTTATGAAATCAGGGTGGGTTCATCCCGGTGCTCCGTGGAGATGCGATAATGAAGAAGAGCTTATTCTGGTCAATACTGTCTGTTTCTGCAGCCATAGTCCTCATTGTAATATTATGCAGCGGAACAATGCTGACAGCGCAGAACAGGAAGGAGACGAAGGACTTTTTCTGGTCCCTCTTCGACAAGGGCAGACTGCAGGGAAACCTGCAGATAAAGCCGACTGATACGAAGTTCATAACCACCTCGAATGGCTTCAATCAACTCGCCCTTATGACGCCCGGCAAGAGCTCTCTCCGGTACGTATTCACTCTTTCGTCGATGCCGTCCCATTACTACATGCTCAACGAATGGGAGAGCAATCCAGGCGACAAGTTAGCGTCAGTTCGCATCAATGTAAACGGAACGCAGCTCACCGTCTTCAAATCTGCGTCCCCCAAGTATATGTCGCAGGGCTTCGAGATCTCGAAACTGCTCAAAGCCGGCGAGAATACGGTGGACATAGACCTCCTGCAAGACGGAAGCGCCCTGTGGATCAGAGGCACGCTCTTCACTGAGAACCCGTCGCTGGCCCGAAATGTGGAGCTTATGCCTGATCTGCTCCCTGCATATGCAAAGGCTCTGGCGCTGGTGCTTCTGGTCCTGGGAGTCCTCTACCTGATATGGTTCTTCTTCAACAGGACGCTCTACAAGAACATGGATGTCTTCTCGGCGTCATTCGCGCTGATTGGAATAATGATCTCGAGTATCGCCACAGGCTACTGCTGCCTGCTCATTCCGGACAAGATGAAGATGTCCTTCGTCTTCCTCGGGATAACGGTGTTTCTAACGCTGCTGGCGCTGCTGTCAGGCCGGCGTGGAGACGCCGCATCGCGCGGCATGGCCTCGGAAAGTGAATCATCCGGCGAAGAAAAGGTGACTTCAGGTGGAGATTTTAACTTCTAGCGTGATGTCAGTGAAAAGAGGGGCTCTGAAAAAGGGCGGCACAGCGCTGCTCGCTCTGTTCCTTTTCATCGTCATCGCGGCTGTTCAATGCGGAGACGCATCGGCGCAGGGGCTCGAAAGCTTCTCCTCCTCCTTCACGACAGGCTCCCCTGTGGGAAACATAGTGATAAATCAGCAGAACTGCGCCATGGAGCCTGAAACGGGCGGGCTCTACCACGTGCTGCTGGACAAGCCGGGCAGCAGCGTGCTGAAAGGCACCTTTTACCTGAGCAAGATGCCCAAAAGGATGTGCATCCAGATCAACCACCGCACGAGCACCTCAATGCCAATATCCAACAACAACACGTACTCGCTCAACATCAACGGCCAGAGAGTAGAAGCGATGGAGCTGTACTATTCTCAGTATGTCGTGATGGCTTACGACATCACAGACAGATGCCAGGCAGGGAACAACGAATTCTCGATTATGCTCGACAGCTCCTCGCAGACCAGCCTGTGGGTGCGGCAGATCGATATCTCGCCTGTAGTCTCGTTCGTGGACCAGGCAAAGGAGACAAAGCCCCAGAGCATCTATCTCTTCGTCCCGCTCTATCTCGCCTATTTCTGCCTGATTGCTATAACGATAAGCTACCTTCTCTTCGTGATAATGTGGAAGAACCGCTTCGACCCGCAGACAGCGACGATCATGGCCCTTTTCTTCTGCGGCTTTGGATACGTCGTGCTGCCGTACCTCATCTTCGGATTCGGCTGCTATCAGATCATTGCGTCCTTCGCAGGATTAATAGTGGGCATCGGCTGGATCCTCTGGTTCCACCGCTGACAGACCTTTAAGAGGCTCTCATGACTGTACCTTATGACGACTTCTGCAAAAGAGCCTTGGAAAGCGCAAAAGCTCAGTCTGCAAAATTCAGGAACGGATATGTGGGGACAGAGCATCTGCTGATGGGCCTGCTGGAGGAGCAGGGCGAGTTCCTGTCTGTATTGCAGGAGTATAATGTCGATATTGAAAATCTGAAGTCCGAGCTGGAGACCTCCATGAAGGACTACGAGGGCCTCACCGATGAGCCCGGCCCTCATACGCCGAGGCTCAGGAAGATCCTGGCACAGGCCCAGACGATTGCGCTGACGCTGATGGAATCGAGGATCACGGAGAGGATAGTGGTGCGCTCCATGCTCACCGGCGGGATCGGCACGGCCGTCAGAACCCTGACAACGCTGGGGCTTTCGTGTGAAGAGCTTGTCCAGCGGGCCGAATCGATGAAGAAGAAGGAGCTGAAGGAAAAGGCTTCCTGGATGATGCCGGAGCAGATGCCTGTCGTGGGCCATCAGATCCCCAGGCAGTTTTTCCCGAACCAGGGCTTCATACCCGTCGCCCCGCAGAGAGGGCCGGATGCGGCTCCCATGCCGGCGCCGATGTCTGTGACGACGGACAGGGACGAGCTGATAAACCGAGACCTGACATGGCTCGCCTTCCAGAAGAAGCTGGGCCCGATATTCGGCAGGGACAGGGAGATAGACGAGCTGTGCGTCATCCTCAGGAAGGCCAGGGCCTGCAACCCTGTCATCGTAGGCGAGGAAGGCGTGGGTAAGACCTCTGTGGTCGAGGGCCTGGCCCTCAGGATCGCCGCAGGCAGAGTCGGGGACACCATGGCAGGGATCAAGATCCTGGAGATCACCAGAGGGAAACTGAATCAGTTCATGGGCGCAAGCCGCGAATCGGAGGAAAAGCTGGTCACATACCTCAGGAAGCACCCGGCATCCGGGACGCTCTTCGTCTTCGACGGCATAGCGGAGCTCGTAGGAGACAGCAGGCTGAACTGGAATATCAGCGTGGCTTTCAACGCAATCCGGAACTTCATAGACGACGACACGATCAGGGCAATCTTCACAGTCGGCGCGGAGACATACGGAAAGGTCTTCGCATCGGACCCGATCTTCACGAGGAAGTGTGAAAGGCTCGACGTGGAGGAGATGGGAGAAGACGAGGCTCTGAAGGTGCTGAGGGAAGGGAAGAAATACCTGGAATCGCACCACCGCATCGAAATACCGGATAATCTCCTCACCCTCGTCGTAGAGCTGTCAAAAGAGTATATGAAGGACGCCCGCTTCCCGGGAAAGGCCATGGATATGCTGGACGCCGCCTGTGCGCTCGCAGACGCGCAGAGATCGAAAGAGAAGCAGAGCGTCGAACTGGACGAGCAGCACGTCCTGAAAACCGTGGCAAAGCGCTCAGGGCTCCCAATTGAGAAGGTCAGCCGGAAAACCGAGAAGTTCAGGCACATGGAAGACGAGATCAGAAAGCACCTGATAGGCCAGGACGAAGCCATCAAAGTCGTGTGCGACAGGGTAAAGCTCTTCATGACAGGGCTTCACGAAGAGAACCGCCCGCTGGGGGTGCTGTTCTTCGCAGGCCCGACCGGCGTGGGAAAGACTGAGCTGGCGAGGCTCGTGGCGTCATACCTGTTCGGTTCCGACCTCCATTTCTACCGCTTCGACATGTCAGAGTATTCAAACCACCACGAGGTTTCGAGGCTCGTCGGGGCGCCGCCTGGATATCTCGGCCACGAAGAGGAGGGTCAGCTGACAGGCAAGGTCCGGAAGGATCCTTACTGCGTAATCCTCCTCGACGAAGTGGAAAAGGCCCATCCCCGCGTATTCGAGATCTTTCTGCAGGTCTTCGACGCCGGGCGGCTCACCGACAGCAAGGGCGTCACCGTGGACTTCAGGAACTGCCTGATAATAATGACATCCAACATAGGCACCGAGCTGTGGGAGGAGGATCACTCGCTGGGCTTCCGGAAGAAGGAAGGCGCCCAGACGCCCAGAAAAGAAAAGCTCCTCGACGAGCTCAAAAAGACATTCAGCCCCGAGTTCGTGAACAGGCTCCACGAGACGGTGATATTCCGCTCCCTGTCGAAAGAGGATATCAGGGCCATCACAGCGCTGATAATAGATGAATGGAAGTCCAGATCCAGAAAGCTGGGCGTGGACCTTTCGGTAGACGGGGGAGTCCTCGATTTCCTGAGCGAGAAGGGATTCAGCAAAGACTTCGGCGCCAGAAACATGAAGCGCACTGTGGAGAACCTTCTCGTGATGCCTCTCTCGAAGCTGGTCATGGAGGGAGTCTTCGTGCAGGGCGATTCGGTGAGGGCCAGCCTCAAAGGGGATGAAATAGTGCTGGCAAAGTCTGATGAGACGGCCATCGGAAAGGAGCAGAAGGAGTGAAAAGAGCATCTCTTCTCATTGCAGCGCTGATCATGTGGAGCATCGTAATCTTTCCGCTCTCTGCCCAGACCCCTTCCGGGCCATCGGTAAAGGAGATAAAAGGCGACGATCATATAATGATGCCGGGAAAGAGAGTCGGCGTCATCGAGCTGGGCGCGAACATAAACAACGTGGAGAACGTTATAGGGAAAGGCGAGATCGCCCCCAGGAAAGACTTCCAGATATACCATTTCATGCAGTATTCAATCGATGTCAGCGTGCAGAAGGATACCATAATCATGATCCTCGTTACCAGCAGGAAGTACAGAACGCCTGAGGGCTTCTGCGTAGGCGGAAGCATATCGCCTGTCATCCGCTCTTATGGCAAGGAATATGAATACGAGGATATCAAGGGCACAAACGGCGAGTATCTGATACAGTACTGGGAGAAAGGCATTGCCTTCTCTGTGAAGCAGGAGCGGATAACGAGGATCAAGATATTCAACTCCAGGATAGGCCTGAAAAAGTGAATCTGCTCATTTTCGGCGGGGATGCCAGTGAGAGGTGGAGCACAGCAATGTATTGCCGGCACTGTGCCGAGGTGATGATCTCTTGACTAATATGGCGTTCTGGGAAAGCACTTTTTATTTCGGGATCGCCGTGACGGTCTTTCTTGTCGTTTCGCCATTCATCGTCTTTCTGGCCTCGAAGAATGAGAAAAACCGGCTTCACAGGATCCTCTACGTGCTGATTGCCTTCATCACGGACTGCGGGCTGATCGGCTGGTTTCTGATACATATCCACAGCCACGGGCTGACGCTTCCTGAGCTCATAAGATGCTATGTAGACTACTTCAGGCACAATCCGCTCTGAGTAAGACACGCTGATAGTGAGCTCGCGTCGATAGGATGTGCGACCGCTTCCATGCGTCGTCAGCATGCAATGCCGGGCCTCGTTTCACTGGGAGCCGCTCTTCTTCCACGACTCGATCCTGTTCTCTATCTCCTTCTTTTCAGGCGCCCCTGGAATAATCCTGAGAAACTCGCCGTATTCTTTTGCTGCCTCACTTTTCTTTCCGAGCTTCTCATAAGTAAGACCAAGGTAGTAATTGATGACCGGATCGTGCGGCTCAATCTGCCTGGCCTTCAGCAGAAGCTCGAGGCTGCCTGCAATGTCTCCCTTCCTGTATCTTACGAAGGCGAGCTCTCTCATCGCCGGATGGTATTTCTTCTCGATCACGAGAGCCTTCTGAAATGACTTCTCAGCCTCGTCGTAGAGGGACATTCTGCAGTACAGCACGCCGATCTCGTGCTGCGAGCGTATATCGTATCGGTAATCCCGCAGCGACTCCTCGTATTCCCTTACCGCCTCGCTGTACAGGCCCCTGCTCTCCAGATACTGGGCCGTGTCATAGTGCTTCAGCGAGAGCTCTTTCTTCCTGTTGGTGCTGATTATGTTGTATACCTTGATCGCGTCCACGCATATGGCTATCAAGAGTATGAAGAGAAGGACGACCAGCATCGCCACTCTGTCGCGCTGGGCTGCCGGATTCTCCAGGAATCTGGCAATCTTCGGAGAAGAGAGAATCCCCCTGGTCATGGCGTTGTTCCACAGCACGCCTTCCTCCGCGAGAAGAGCTTCTTTCATCTCCGCCGCCGATTCGTAGCGCTTTTCCTTCTTGTATTCGAGGGCCTTCATGACGATTCTGTCTATCTTGGGTGAAAGAGTCGGCACCAGCGTCCTGGGCGGCGGGAACGAGAAGGGAGCCTCATCCTGAGGGTCCCTGCCGGTGAGCAGAAAATGCAGAGTAGCCCCCAGAGAGTAGATATCGGATCGTCCGTCAGTAGTACCCTTCCCTCTGTACTGCTCAGGCGGTGAAAAGCCTACAGAGCCCATCTTGAAAGTGTCTGTGACCTTGCAGGGGTCGGAGAAGCGGGCGATCCCGAAATCGATCAGCTTGACCTGGCCTCGCGGCGTCAGCATAATGTTCGAAGGCTTCAAATCCCTGTAAATGATCGGATTGGGCTGCTGATTGTGCAGATAGTCGAGCACATCGCAGATCTGGACAGCCCACGAGATTACTTCCTGCTCCCTGATCGGTCCTCCCTTCTCCTTCAGCGCCTCAGCGAGATTCATACCCTCCACGTACTCCATCACAAGGTAATAAGTGTTGTTTTCATGGAAGAAATGAGAGATGTGGGGAAGATTCGGGTGGTTCATTGTGGCCAGGATCTGCACTTCCCTCTTGAACTGAGCGACTCCCTGCTCTCGAAAGAAGGCAGGCGCCCTTTCCAGGCACATCTCTTTCAGAGCCCAGACCTTGCCCTCCACCTCCAGATCGCGGCAGAGATAAACTGCGCCCATCCCACCTTCTCCCAGAAGGCGCTCTACCTGGTACCGGTTCAGTATGCAAGTCCCCTCTCTCAGGTGCTCCCGCATCTCAACGCTGCCTCTCTGTGCTTTATGCGCACTGCGCCGCCATTCCGCTCTGCACCACGGCTGCATGCCGGGCCTGGATATATCATTAACCACCTGGCTCCAGATCCCCTGCAAAGGCTTCACACAAAGAAAATGAGCCAAAGGATAAGACTAAAGTATTAGACTGGGAGGTCAGTTATCCGGTATTCCGGCAGAAAAGTTCAACCCTAAAGTCGATTGTAAAGAAAGTTCATGTCAGATATAATACAATCAGAAGGTCGGAAACGACCTGAGCAGCAACGAACGAAGCAATAGATGCAGCAAAACTCTAACCAGTATATCCAGGGGTGAACTACTTAACGAAGCAACAGATGCAGCAAAGCAGAAATAACAATCGCAGCAACGAAGTCCCAGCAGATGTAGTCGATAAGTAGCAGAATACCAGCAGATGTGGTCATAACAGATGTAGCAGAATCGCAGCAAAGTATTTAAGAGGTGTTCACTCCTAAGGTATAAGCCTGAGAAGGTTGGTTCCCCCACCCCCCCCTTCTCGGGCTTTCTTCTTTTTCCAGGCATTAATGCAGTGATCAAGTGGCCAATAAAAAGAAGCTTCTCTTAAACCATTGAACTCTCGACCTCTTGACCTCCCAGCGAAGAGCAATTATAATCTCTCTTGTTCACCCTGGCGCAGCCCTGTCAATCATTACCGCCAGGGAAGGAGAGCAGGAATGGATCATTCACGAAAAGAGCCCAGACACCATCTGATACTCCTCGGAGTGCTCTTCGGCCTCATATACTGGTTTCTCGAATCGGCCATAAGAGCCTGGATATTTTATGACAATCCGTTCTTCGAGGAGGTTCTGACGAGAGACCCATACGAGATCTGGATGCGATGCCTCGTCGTATTCATGCTCGTCATCTTCGCCGCATACGTGCAGCATATTCTGAACAGGCTGAGAGAGACGGAGCATCAGCTCAAGAAGGCCCGCGAGGAGTTCGTGGCCATCCTCACCCATGATCTGAAGAGCCCTCTCTCTTCGATAATGGCTTATGCGCAGCTTGTCGCAGATCCCAGGGCGGGTGAGATTTCGGAGAAGAAGAGGGATTTCGTGCAGATCATTCAGAAGTCCGGCGAGATAATGCTCTCCATGATAAACAACATAGTAAGCGCTTCGAAGCTCGAAGACGGCCTGATGGATTATCACCGGGAGGATTTTTCGCTCAGCGAGCTGTTCAACGAGCTTGAAAGAACCTTCCTGCCCCTGGCCGAATCGGGCTCATTGACGCTCGAGCTCTCATGCCCGCCTGAAGTCTATGTGAACGGCGACAGGGGTAAGCTGAGGCAGGTGTTCTACAACCTTATCAGCAACGCTCTCAGATATACGCCGGAAGGCGGCCGCATCTACGCCTCGGCCGTTCAGAACGGGGAGCGGATCTCCCTCGAAGTGGGCGACACAGGCCGCGGGATCCCTGAGAACATGCAGAAAGCTGTCTTCAGCAAGTTTGTGCAGGAGAAGAGCGAGCGGATGGGAAGCGGACTCGGCCTGTACATCGTCAAGAGCTTCCTCGAAGGCCACGGCTCGGACATCTCCATCGACAGCACCCCTGGAAAGGGAACTCGCTTCCTCTTCAGCCTGAAAAAAGGGGACAGACTCCTTAATTAACATCTGATATAAAACCGCATAGCTGTAACCACATAACAGAAAATGGGGACAGACTCTTTTATTGACATTTGCCTTGAATAGCTGACAGTCTCCGCTTTGGAAAAAGTAGTAAACTGCCCTGCTTTTGACTGTCTCTGCTTATGGAAGCTGCTTTTCGACGGAGGGGCCTCTGGAGGTAATGACTGCCGCTTTATAGAAGTAATGTCAATCCCGTTCCGTTCAAGGAGGAGCCCATGGCCGGTGAGAAGATCCTCGTTGCAGAGGATGAGCAGGACATTCAGAAGGTAATAAAGATCACTTTGAAGTTCAAGGGCGGCTTCAACGTAAGCTTTGCCAACAACGGGCTGGAAGTGCTCGAGCATGTGAAGCAGGACAAACCGCAGCTCATCATTCTCGACGTAATGATGCCCAGGATGGACGGCTATGAGACCTGCAGGCGCCTCAAGGCGGAGCCCGAGACAGCCTCAATCCCGGTGGTATTCCTGACCGCCAAGGCGCAGGAGAAGGAGATCGAGGAGGGCCTCAAGCTCGGGGCCATCGACTACATCAAGAAGCCCTTCGAGCCCGATGAGTTCGTCGCGAAGGTCAAGTCGATCCTGGCAGGTATAACGGCGTAAATTTCAGCAATTCATAAGAGCGAACAAGGAGGCCTGTCGTGGCAGAAGCTGACAAGATAGAGAGCTTTGGAAAGATGCTCGTCGAATCCGAGTTCATAACCGCCGAGCAGTGGAAGGGAGTTCTCGACGAATACCGCAGCTCCCGCAAATCCATCGAGGCTATCATTATGGAGAGGAGCCTCCTAAGCGCCGAGCAGCTCGGAGAGCTGCTCGAGTTCTACTACCAGGTGCCCTGCGTGAAGCTCGACGAGTTCATCATCTCGATGGATGCGGTCCACCTTATCCCGGAAAACATCGCGCGCCAGTACGGCGTGCTGCCGATGAGCCTTAACGCCAGGGAGCTCACCGTTGCAATGGCAGACCCCAACGACATAATGGCGCACGACACCGTCAAGTTCCTCTACAAGGAAGGCACAATCAAGGTGGTCTACGCGTCGAGGGAGGACATCGACCGCTCGATAAGGACATACTACGGCGCCGGCGACACCTTCGAGGACACGGTGCGGGAGATTTCCAGAAAAGCCTCCGAGATAAAGAAGGAGGAGAAATCCGAGGAGAAGGCGCTCGAATCGCTGTCGGAAGAAACTCCTGTCATCCAGCTCGTGAACAGGATTCTGACCGAGGCAGTCGAGAGTAACGCAAGCGATATCCACTTTGAGCCGACTGAGAAGAAAGCCATCGTGCGCTTCAGGATAGACGGGATCCTCCACATCCTGCTGACATTGCCGATAACCACCTACCCTTCCACAGTATCGCGCCTCAAGATCATCTCAGGGATGAACATAGCAGAGCGGCGCCTGCCCCAGGACGGCAGGGCCAGGATAAAAGTGAAGGGCAGGGAGGTGGACATCAGGGCCAGCACCTTCCCGATCGTCTTCGGAGAAAAGATGGTATTGAGATTGCTGGACAGGAGCACGGCGCTGGCCAACCTGGACAAGCTCGGCTTTTCGGAGGACAACTACGGCAAGTACATCGATCTGATCTCCCAGCCTTACGGAATGGTTCTGATAACGGGACCGACAGGGAGCGGCAAGAGCACGACGCTATTCGCTACACTGAACAAGATGAAATCGATACACAAAAACATAATCAGCGTTGAAGACCCTGTCGAATACCAGGTCGACATGGTGAACCAGGCCCAGATAAACCCGAAGATCGGCCTCGATTTCGCGACGAGCCTGCGGCACATACTGAGGCAGGATCCGGACGTGATAATGATAGGCGAGATACGCGACTTCGCCACGGCCGAAGTGGCCATGCACGCCGCGATGACAGGCCACCTGGTGCTCTCCACACTGCATACGAACGACGCCTGCTCTTCAACGACGCGCCTTATTGAGATGGGAGTCCCTGCCTACCTGGTGGCCTCGGTGATATCGGGAGCAATGGCGCAGCGCCTGCTCAGGTGCATATGTGTCGAGTGCAGGGAGGAGATCCCAGCGGACGAGCACGTCTGGAAAGAGACTTTCGGCACTACAGATGATGTTCCGAAGAGCTTCTACCGAGGAAAGGGTTGTCCGGCATGCTTCGGCACGGGATATTCTAAGCGCGTCGCCGTCACGGAGGTCTTCAAGGTCTCCCAGAAGATCGCCTCCCTGGTCATGAAAGACGAGGGAATCGTCAAGATAGTTGCGGCTGCGAAGGAGGAAGGCCTCCGGTCGCTCAGAGAAGACGCAAAGATAAAGGTGCTGCAGGGCATCACGACTATCGAGGAAGTGCTTCGCACGACCCTGAAAGAAGCCTGACGAGGAAGTGCAGACATGGAGCGTGAAGAGAGTCCCATGATAAGCCTGAACAGGCCTGTATTCTTCAGGAAATCTTTTCACAACCTGAGGAACCCGCTCGTCGTGATCAAGGGATACACTTCCCTGATGCTCGACGGCTGCGGCGGCGATCTGTCGGAAGATCACAGGGAGTGGACAGTGGAGATGAAGCAGAACTGCGACCATCTGCTGACTATAATAAACACGCTGTCAGAACTCTCCTTCATCGAATCGGGGATCTGCGATGAAAAAGCAGAAGATGTCGATATCGGCGCGCTTCTGAGAGAGATCGCAGCAGACTTTGAATCCCGGGCCGCCTCCAGGAAGATCCGCATTGCCGCTGACATTCCGGAGGCACCTCTGCCGCTCAGGTGCGACAGAAGCCTCGTAAGGAAGGCCGTGGAGAACCTTATGGAAAATGCGGTTCTCTTCAGTCCTGAAGGAGGAGAGGTAAAGCTCTCGCTGATCGCAGAAGGCGAATCGCTCACAATTTCCATCAGAGATTCAGGGCCCGGCTTCGAGGAAGAGAAGCTCCCGCAGGTCCTGGAAGGTTACTTCCAGGGAGAGGAGATGCCTGAAGGCCGCAAAGGCACAGGGCTCGGCATCCTCATCTCGCGCAGGATAGCAGAGCGCTGCGGGGGATCTCTTGCGGTGGAGAGCGCGCAGGGGAAAGGCTCTCTGTTCGTGATGACACTGAAAAGACAAAAGTGACAGGAAAGGGGACCGGTATGGCAACTCTCATCATGGTAGTGGAAGACAACGTCTCGATTGCGAAGATCTGGTCGCTCAAACTGCAGAAGGAAGGCTTCGAGGTGGCCCTTGCCAAGACAGGGAAGGAATGTCTCGACAGCGTGAAAGAGCGGAAGCCCGATCTGATCCTGATGGACATAATGATCCCGGGGATGACCGGCGTCGAGGTGTTTCAGCAATTGCGCCAGAACATCGACTACGCGTCTATACCGGTGGTCTTCCTGTCGTCGAGCGTAAAGGACAAGGACGAGATCCAGAAGCTTCTCGACATGGGAGCGAAGGGCTTCCTGCCGAAGTTCGAGATCACGCCTGCCGATCTGATCGTCAAGATAAACGAGATCCTGTCCCCTGAAAAAGAGTGATGAAGAAGAGCCAGAGCATCCAGAGAAAGCTCATCAGCTTCCTGCTCTTCGTATCGCTCGTGCCGCTCGCCGCCACAGGGAGCGTGCAGGTGTTCCTGTACCAGCGGAACCTCATATGGTCAGAGCAGTACAAGGTCACCTCCATCCTCATCCAGAACAGGCTCACCACGCAGAAGCTCATCGACATCTGCACCAACGACATAGCGGCCCTGAGCTGCATCCTGCCTTTCGATCAGATACTGAGCCTCCTCGGCCGGAAGGACATCAGTGCCGAAAAGGAAGGGAAAAGCCTCGGGCTCAGGGTGAGAGCTTTCATGCAGACCCATTTTGAAGGCGTGAAGCCCAAGTTTTCCAGGATCTCAATCCTCGATTCATCAGGAAGAGAGCTGGTGCAGATGAGGAGCAGGGACCAGTCAGAATGGGAGCAGGCAGGTAAAGGCGTGCTGAAGGACTACAGGGACGACCCGGCCTTCATGCAGATAGTAAAAAACTGTTCGGCGGCGGCGACTCCTCCATCGCCCTCGCAGGTCCTCGTGCCGTCAAAGGTGGTCACCGCCACAGTCTTCGACGGGACGCCGGGCATTACGCTTCTCTATCCGGTTCTTAACGGCCATGGCGCTCTGAGATGTGTTCTCGCGGCGACTCTCTCCCCTTCATTCATCCAATCGTCCTACATCGTGGAGCATCGGGACGTGCGCTTCCGCTCCTTCAAGGAATCCATGTACCTGCTGAACCAGGACGGCTCGATCATATACGCGTCTGAGCCCGATGCGCCGAAAGCCCCTTCCGGGGAAGACAGGAACATCGTGCAGTTCGTCACTCCCGATATCGCGAAGATGCTCTTTTCCACGTTTTCAGGGACATACTATGCCAGGACGGACTGGATATACGAGTTCGACTCGATAAACTTCAAGAACCCGGCCCACAGGGCCAGTGTTCACGGCGAAAGCACAGGAGCTGCGGAAAAGCCGGCATCAAAGGCGACGAAGGGCGCGCCCATCTTCGTCAGGGAGAGCGCCCGCTTCGACAGCACAGGCGACACGAAGGGGAAGATGGCCCAGACAGTCGACCACCTGATCATACTGATCAAGGTCTCAAAGAAGGACCTCTTCGCCACGGTCGCCTTCTACCTGCGCCTGCTGCAGATTCTGCTCGCGTCGTTCACGATCCTGAGCATCACGACAGGGTACTACCTTTCCAGGATCTTCATCAAGCCGATCAAGACGCTGACAGCCGGCACTGAGGAGATCTCGAGGGGGAACCTCGATTACTTTCTCGATCTTAAGACAGGTGACGAATTCGAGACGCTCGCGCTGCACTTCAACACGATGGTGGAGCGCCTGAAGGAGATTTACGCGAACATCGAGCAGAAAGTGGTGGAGCGGACCGAGCAACTGGCTCAGGCAAACACTCTGCTGGAAGCGGCAAAGGAGGGAGTGGCCCTCGAGAAGGAGCGGCTTGAGGCCGTGCTCAACACCACCAAGGAAGGGATCGTGATGATCGACCCGCAGGGTGCGCTGATCTTCGCGAACAGGTCGTTCCTGCAGATCTTCGAGATCGCGGCGGCAGATGAAGGAGAGTCGCTTCAGCTCAATGTGCTCGATCTGGTGAAGAGGCGCGAGATATACAAGGATCCCGACATCTATCAGAAAGACCTCGAGACCCTTCTCGGCAGGCAGGAGGGCGTCCGGACAGGCCAGATTGTGAAGGTCTTCCCGACCCCGCAGATAATCGACTGGTTCAGCGCGCCTGTCAGGCAGGAGAAAGGCGACGTGCTCGGCAGGATCATAGCGTTCCGCGACGTGACGAAGGAGAAGGAAGTGGAGCGAATGAAGGATGAATTCGTCTCCATAGTCTCTCACGAGCTCAGGACGCCCATGACGTCGCTCGGCGGCTCTCTCAGCCTCGTGCTGGACGGCACGGTGGGAGAGATCAACGAGGATCAGAAAGAGCTGCTCGAGATCGCGAAGAACAACACCACACGCCTCATCAGGCTGATAAATGATATCCTGGACATCTCCAAGATCGAGTCTGGAAAGATAAAGATGAAGAGCGACAGCGTTTCCGTGCCTGAAATCGTAAGGGACTCGCTGGCAGGCATAGCCTCTTTCGCAGACAATTACGGTGTTTCACTGTCGTCAGAGCTCGAAGACGGCATTCCCGTGTTCGAGGGAGACCACGACAGACTGATCCAGGTCATAACGAACCTTCTCTCGAACGCGATCAAGTTCAGCCCGAGAGACGGCACAGTATACCTGAAAGCCTGGCAGGGAGACGGGATGCTCCACATGTCCGTCCGTGATGAAGGGATCGGCATCCCGCCTGAGTATCTGGACAAGATATTCGAGAAGTTCCAGCAGGTGGACAGCTCGGCAGTCCGCGAAAAAGGCGGCACAGGCCTGGGCCTCCCGATATGCAAGGCGATAGTGGAAGAGCACGGCGGAGCAATGTGGGTCGAGAGCGAATCAGGCAGAGGGAGCACCTTCACATTCAAGGTCCCGCTGAACAAGCCATCATAGCAGACCAGGAAAGATTCACAGTTATCCCGGCATGGGCAAAGCATCACATGGAGCAGTGGTACCTGCAGAAGCCAGGAGATGTGCCTGTCGTGTCAAGTGTTGATTCCAATCCTGTCGCCTTTATATAAGACAGGGCTCTCAGGCGGCGAGTCTGATCACATCCGAGCCGCCGTTAACTGGGCAATCGTCCATGACGCTCTCCAGAGGTTTCCACCACGACGCTGAGTCCAGCCATTCGCGGCCTATGTTCACTTCAAGCTGGGTTCTGTAGAACTCCTTCTCCACGAGCGAGTCATAATCAAACCTGTGTGAGTGTCTGCGGAAGAGGTCGACCCATTTGAAGAGGCAGGCCTTGTGAAACGGTATGCTGTAATCGAGCACATAGGGAACGCTGATCGTGCTGAACGTCTCTTTGAAAATCCTGACGAACTGCAGAGGGGTGAGCAGATCTGCATAGCATCCGAGCAGCTCGCTCAGATCGCTGAAGCCGCTGCTCCTGTAAAAGCTCTCGGCAGCTTCACGGAACTCGGCTGCAATCTGTCCCAGGCTCTTCCAGATGCCGGGGATCAACTGAAGCTCGGAAACGGCGGCCTCTTCGTGAATCTCGGCAGTCTGCATCGGTTTTCTTCCCTTCCCCTGTTTTGCTGTATCTTCATTATAAAGGGTCGGAAGAGACATTTATGCAGAAATCCGGCAAGGGGTGGATAGAGAGCTGCAACAGGCAAATTGAAGCGGTGAGATGCACGAGCCCAATCACAGGAGCGATGATTTCTATCCACCTGCCTGATGCGGCATTATCATCCACCGAGGATGTCTATCGCCTGCCTGAGAAGCTTCAGGCACTCTTCTGTCTTCCCTTCACGGAAGGCTTTCAGGGACTTGCCGTCCAGCTCGGCGGCGCGGGAGACGTCGGCTCCTTCTGCACGCCTCTCCTCAATGAGCCGTTTCAGCTTTTCAACTGCCTCTCTCAGCTCTGCAGCAGGTACTTTCATTGCCGATAAATTCTTTCTTCCGGCGAGGGGCCTCATCTCACCCTTTTCTGTGAGCACTGCTTCTGAAAGGCTTATCTCAGCAAGAGCTCCGGCGTTCATAATGTCAGTGAGAGTTCTGCTTCTCTTCCCTTCTCGATCGTTTGAGTGGAGGAAATCAATCCATGCGTTGAAAGCCTCTTCCTCACGGGGCGAGCTGTGGTTAACCGAGCCGTATACCCCTGATTTCATGGAAAGAAACACTGATCTGGCCTGATACTGCCTGTCCACGGTCGTCGTCTGGAAATGGCAGAGCCACTTCCTTTCTATGCCCCGCACCTTCCCTTTGGTGATGAAATCGTTCCTTCCCTTTTCAGGCCTTCCATCGCCCTCCCTTGTCCCAGGCGTCCCAAAGTTAGCAAATCCCGAGCCCGTGTCAAATACTATGGCGTCAGGAAGGCACTTCTTGTCATATTCATCGTTCAGGCATCCCGACTTTATCTCGGGGTTGATGAGCTTCAGCTTATCGATGAAGTCTTTCAGGGTTCCGAGATATTTCTCAGGCATTCGGACGCGGCTCTCCCTCACCCTGAGAGCATCCTCCTCTGTGTAATCCGTATACCCATCCCAGTTTCCATGATAGATCGAGTGATGATGAGCCGCTATCTCATGGCCGCCGGCTTTCCATTTCCTGAGCTGCTCCCTCCTTTCCGGCTGTGCGAGCAGAAAATCGACCCACTGGGGAGAGAACATGAGAGTAAGCCTGATGTGATAACTGTCGGCCCTCTCGATCATCCTCTTCAGGATCGCGTAGCTCTCCTGCATCTTCTCCTCTCCTCCATCCCGGTGAAAAGGCTCGTTGTGAATGGCGAGAAAATACAAAGGCCCCTGCGCCTGCCCGCTGGCAGGCGCAGGCAGATGAAAGGCGGCAAGAAGGCATGTCAGCAGAACGATACAAAGCAGAAAGTCATTTCTCATATTCCCCTCCATGTTTCTCTGTTGCAGGCTGAGCGACCGGCAGACTGCAGCTGCTCTCCTGTTTTCTATCTTCATCGATCATGGTAACACTGAGTACTCAAAAAAAACTCAAAAGTGCAGTGGCGGCATGGGGGATGGGAAAGAATCTGCATTTTTGGCGGAGCGGGAGAACATGCGTTGAAAAACAGTCCGGTTAAGGGTCTTCCTTCTAGAGAAGCCCCATGTCTATGGCTTTATAGAGAGCCTGGCTCCTGTCCCTTGCATTGAGCAGTGTGAAGATCCCGGAGAAGACAAGCTTCACATCCAGAAGAGGAAGAGACTGATGCAGGGCAATCTCACTGATGCTCATCCCCTCGCCTGTCAGACGCAGGAAGTCCGTCTGCTGCGGCGACAGAGCGACATCACATGAACTGTCGCACTGTGACGAGATGGCGCTTTTCAGGATGAGATTCTTTGCCAGCGTGGAACTTATGAAGTCATCTCCCTCATGCAGTCTGTTCAAAGCAGAAACAAGCTCTTCTATAGGCGCGTCCTTTGGAACATATGAGTTGACGCCTGCTTCCATAGCCTTTCTCACGTGGTTCATATCCTTGTACATTGACAGAATGACTATCCGCTGATCTTTTTTCAACTCCCTCGCGCGAACAGTGAAAACAGGGCCGTCCATATCCGGAAGATTGTAATCCACCACAGCGATATTAACATCGTTGTCGGCGAGAAATCTCAGAGCATCGCCGGCGTTTGAAAAACTGCCTGCCACGTGGAAACCCTTCATCCCCAGCGTGGTTGCGAAAGAGTCCCGCAATATGTCGTGATCTTCAATGATGATGAGCGAAATCTTTACCACTTAAAAACTCGCGCCCTTCTGTCCTTGCGGCCGGTGCTTCGTCAGTCGGCAGATTAAAAGAACATATATCAATAGATTTATAGATTTATAGATTTTCCAATCTTTTCCTTCTTGTTTTGGATCATGCGTAGCGGCACCGGATGTCATTGCGAAAGAGCCGCTCCCTGACGGGCACCCTCTCTATACGGCACCGCGGACGCTCATCACGCCGCACTGCGCGGGATGGAGCGGCCGGTTCTGGGAGCGCTGCACAGGGCGCTTCATCGAAAACCTCGAGCTTTACCTTTCGAACAGGCCTCTGCTGGGAGTGATGGACTTCGCCAGAGGCTACTGACAGGCCGCTTCCAGCATCCTGCCATATTCTAGATGTAATACTTCCCGAGAATATACGGGTATTGCTGCTTCCACCAGTATTCGTGGTGATCGCAGGGTCCCGGCCATATCTCGTAGTGGTGCGGGATGCCACGGCGCGACAGGATGTCGTGCATCTGATAGGTGGAATCGATGAACTTGTCGTGCGCTCCTCCCATCAGCACAAGGCGGGTGTTCGTTCTGTACATGTGAAGGTAGTAGTTGTCACTCATGTTCGACAGGTACTCTACAGGGTTGTTGAAATACACGTTCATGTCGTGGTAGCCTTCCAGGAAATCGGCCGTGTCGAATACCCCGCCGCACGACAGCGCGAACTTGAACACATCGGGGTGCTTGCAGGCCATGTTGAAAGAGGTGTATCCTCCGAGGCTGAAGCCCGTGCAGCCGATATGATCGTTCCTCGACAGATTCCTGACGAGAGGTATGACCTCTTCCAGGATGTAGCTCTCATAGGCCAGATAGCCGCGCACCCTGTCGGCGGGGTGAAGCCAGGGGTTGTACCACGTCTCGTTGTTGGTGCTGTCCACACAGAATAACTGGATCCTGCCGTTCTCGATGAACCACCAGAGGTCATCCTGGAGCCTGTAGTAATCGAATTCGCCGTGGCTGCCTCCGCAGGTCGGGAAGTAGATCATCGGCGGCCCCCAGTGGCCGTATCTCAGAACGCCCATATTCCTTCCAACACGGTGGCTGTACCATTCATAGTAGTTTATATGCATATCATGTCTCCATTCACATAAAATAATGGGGCATTACGCTCCCGCACACCCCATATGGCAACGTCAGCATTATACCACATCTGTCAACAAAAGTGGGGATCAAAAGTAGGGACAGTTAACTACTTTTTTAGACCAAATGTAGGGACAGTTAACTACTTTTCGAAAAGTAAAGTAGGGACATTCAACTACTTTTGGAAAAGCGGAGACTACTTGCGATCTTCAGACTGCTCTACCAGACTACTTGAACATCATTCAATATGTTAACAATATGTAAATAATGGTTAACTGTCCCCAATTCAGATGCTTTCGCCGAGCATTGATTCTTTTTTCTGCTCTACTATTGTGTAGTCTTCGAAGCAGAGCTGCAGGTATTCTTTCTTTTCGGCGTCCCATGTGGAGAAGAGGCTTTCGACGACCTTGCCGCAGCGCTCGCACCGGGGCCGGGACTTTGCGACGTGGGCCTCTATGCGGGCCTCGACCTGCTCCTCGGCAGCCTCCCAGCATTTAGCGAAATGCTCCTTCGCGCTCGAGCCTGCCGGCACATCATCTTCCATAGAAGCCTCGAAATATACCTCAGGACTCTTTCCGACAGGCACCTTCCTGCCGTATGTCACTTTTATCTTCGCCATATCCGCCTCCTGATGGATTGAATTCAAGATCACTCCCCGCCCAGGATCTCGCTGCGCGACAGAGCCCTGTAGGAGCCGGGATTCAGAGGACCAAGAGTCAGGCCTGCCACTCTCACTCGCTTTAGTTCGAGTACCTGAAGCCCGATCACGTCGCACATGCGGCGGATCTGCCGCTTCCAGCCCTCTGTGAGAATGATTCTGAAGCTGATGGCCTTCCCGTCACCATGAAGTAAATTAATACGACAGGGCGAGGTTCTCCCCTCTTCGAGCACAACGCCCTTTTCGAGGCTCCTGACCAGCTTTCCGGCCTCTTCAGGCTTGAGTGGCTTCAGCCATCTGGCCGCCACAGAGTATTCCTTCTCGTGGCGGAAAGATGGATGGGTAAGCCTCTGGGCGAGATCTCCGTCGTTGGTCAGGATGAGCAGGCCGCTCGAATCCCTGTCAAGCCTGCCGACAGGGTATACAGGAGGCCGGGAGGGCACCAGGTCCATCACGGTCTTTTCGGCATGAGGGTCCCGGACTGTGCAGACATAGCCCACAGGCTTGTTGAGAGCATAGTATACGAACGACTCAGGCCCCTTCACCTCGGCGCCGTCGACCTCCACCCTGTCAGTATCCAGATCGACAAGCGGGGCGGGAGGAACGACCCTGGCTCCGTTTATCGAGATTCTGCCCTCGGAGATGAGCCTCTCTGCGGCTCTCCGGGACGCAATGCCTGAACGGGCGAGAAATTTATGCAGTCTTTCCTTCATGAGATGAAATCCCACCTGTCATAATGGAATAGGCCAGAGCGCTCACCGCAGCGCCGGCAATGGAGCTTGTGAAGTTCACGGCGTCATTTCCGAACCATTCGAGCCCTCTTACGAAAGACGCCTCTCTGCCGCACCGGTGGACCTTCTTCTCCGTAAAGGCCCTGCAGTGCCTGCAATAATACTGGGCCTGCACCGACGCGCCGAGCAGGCTGTCGGCGAACGCTCCTGCCACTCCGCCTGCCCATGAGCTTATCACCAAGCTGGAAAGCGAGAAAGGCTTCGCGCAGACAGTGGCTCCGGCAGCCTTTACGGCGAGCGCGCAGATTCCGGGCAGAAGAGCGCCCAGCGCCGCAGCGGCTGTTCCCTTCACCGAAACTGCGCCGGATGTCCCGATCTGCGCCGGTTTTCCTGTGAGAATATGAACCGGCGCCTCTTTTCCGGTAACCCCTATCTCGGTGGCCCACGTATCGGCCGTCACGGTGGCCATGGCGCCAAGGAAAGCCGAGAGCATGGCCGCATTATCTCCGAGAAGGCGGTGCAGAATCAGAAAGAGGACTCCTCCGCATCCGTTTGCAAATACCTGCATGATGTCGCGCTCGCCGCCCTTCTCGAATTCTACCGGCAGCGTCTTCTTTCTGTCGGCCTGATAGTGCGACAAGGCGCTTCCTGTAATGAAAAACGCCATGAGCGTCGTGTAAAAGAGAGGCCCGCCAAGCGAATAGTAAGTTGTCCCTATAACTGTCGCTCCCAGCACGCCGTCTGCCGATAGAGATCTCTTCATTCTGGCGGCGCCGCTGACAGACAGGCTCAGCAGAAATCCTTCAGAGAGCTTCTGTAAATCGTTCTTCATGATCTGCTCGCATTCATTGTAATATAATCACTGGAGGACGTGCCTCGAATGGCCCGGCATCAAGCCTGACTGTTGCAGGGATCGGCCAGGCACCAGGGCTCAGGAGCGTTGATGTCGCCTCTCAGGTAGAGAGCGCGAGCCCTGCATCCTCCCCTGCAGCCTTTGAAATACGGGCAGGCGAGGCAAGTCCCGTTGCCCTTGAAGCTCCTGAACTCCCTGAAGACAGGCGAGTCGTCCCAGATCTCCTTGAAAGACTGCGAGAACATGTTCCCGGCAAGGAACCCGCTGCTCTCGAGATACTGGCAGGGATAGATATTGCCATCAGGGTCCATGTGGATGAACGAGTTGCCGGCCACGCATCCGAAAGAATAGAGCCCCGGGTTGATGGTAACGTTACTGTTTATGTCCAGTGACTCCGAATGGGGAAGGTCGACAGGCATGCGGTGCCGCATCGAGAGATCCCTTATCTGCAAAAGAGCTTCACGGTATTCACGGCCGTTCAGGTTGATCCCGCCGCATTCCGACGCCCTGCCTGTCGGAAGCACAGGCCTCACGCGCAGCCTGTCCGATTTCAGATCCCCGGCCAGCGCATACAGCTCAGGAAGCTCGGCGACATTCATGCTGTTCAGCGTGTAATAGATGAAGACAGGCTTGTTGAAACAGGCCTTCAATATCCTTATCGATTCCAGCACTTTCGGGAACGTGCCTTTTCCTCTGATATGCTCGTGAGTCTCCGCTCTCGCGCCGTCGATGCTGACTGTCAGATAATCGACAGACGTGTCATTCAGCTTTCGCGCCTTTTCCTCATCGATCAGAAGGCCGTTGGTGATGATGGTCACAGAGACGCCCCTGATGCCCGCGTAGCTCAGGATCTCCATGATATCGGGATGGTGAAACGGCTCTCCGCCTTTGACGGACAGGCACTGAACTCCCATCATCGCCATCTCGTCTATCAGCCTGCAGGCGTTTTCGACGCTCATATCCCTCCGGTTCTCATCGCGAGCCGAGGAATAGCAGTGCCTGCACCTGAGGTTGCATCCCGTCGTTATATTGAGGCTGATCTTGAGCGGCGCCGACAGGATTCCGTCACGCGTGACGAAATCCTTCCAAGGGTGGAGAAACCTTCCCGCCCCGTCGACGGCTCCCTGCTCGATGCAGGTGGCCAGGAAAGCCTCGAACCTCTCTTGCTCCAGGCTGTTGACAGGAGCCCTCATCGCGCCGTCTGTGAAAAGTCCGGTCTCATCGGCGTCGAAGGCCATGTAATCCTTTGCCTCCCTGTCGAAGAGAAGCGATCCGAAGAATTCTTTCCGTCCAACATACCGACTGTGCATTGCCGTTCCTCCTTGCCAGGATAGTAATATTTCCTGCCTGGCCTGCAAATCCCTGTCCAGAGATCAGGCAAGACAGATCGCCTGCGCTGCTGAACATGGATCTCAGCCCCCGGTTTCTGCAGGTCACCGCCGCACATCATCCTCTCAGGGACACTTGATTGCACCTTGCCGGATCATACTGGTATAATTAGGACAAGATATAAAAGAAATGCAACGGAGGGGAAAAAAATGAATCCGATAACATCAGCCGATTTCAGAAGCAGGAACGAGATTCTCTTTCAGTCGAAGATTCTCGCCCACACAGGCTGGAACTTCACGGCCAACTGCGGCGCCACCCACTACCGCGTAGGCGACTTCGACGTCATAGACCTCAACAAAAACGGCCAGGCAGACACGGAGTATCAGAAGACGGGATGGACGACATACAGGCAGAAGTTCACAGAGCCGAGCCTCGTCCACGGCTTCGACAAGATAAAGGAATACGCCCAGAGAAACCAGGCGGAAGTCATAACACAGGATGACATAAGAGATCCCCTCATCGAGACAGGCGGAATGAGCGGCGGAACAACCGTATTCACGAAAAACGAGCTCATTCACGAGAATCAGCGCGGCCTCGGCACCCTGGTGGATCAGCTCGAGCCGTTCGAGAAGAACGCAAAATGGGCTATCGACGTGACAACCCAGGAGTTCGTGCTCTACAAACCAAGATAACCGAGCAGACAGAGAATTCCTCCCCGAACAGCAATAAAGGCCGCCGGCTAAAACCGGTGGCCTTTCACATTTTTACGGTTACGCTCTTCTGACATTGTCAGCCCGGGATTTCGGTGAAGCTCAGCTGCCGGGAAATGCCTGGAGCGCTGTCAGCTTATCCTGTTCATCGCGGTGGACCACTTCGTGTCCGCATCGAACTGGAGACTGCTGTAGCCGGAGCTCCAGGGCTTCAGCTCCACATTGAGCCCGTGGGCGTCTTTCAGCTCATACAGCGCCTTCAACTGCCTGTCGTTCATGGCCAGGATATCAGGATCTGTTATAAGCTCGCGCGGAGGCACCGACGTGGAGTGCTCTTCCTTTACAACGGCGCTTTCAATGGAAGTCATGAGGCTCTTTGCCGCATCCACGAGCTTCTTATCGTCAATTGAAGGGCTGGAGGCTATCTGCTGGGCGAAATGATACATGTCCTTGACCGGAAGATAGAACTGCTGAGTCTTCCTCGCAATCGCTTTGAGCTCCGCTATCGAGCTCTTCGTGGCGATAATCTGATCGGCGAGAGCTTTCGCGGCGTTCTTGACCTCTTCCATCTTGGACAGATCAATGAGCCCCATGGTGAGCATATCCTGCGGGACTCCCGCAGATTCGCCGACCACGATGGAGCCCAGTTCTTCAGCGGTCACGCCTTTCTTTTCCTCAAACGCCTTCTGCAGTATCACCTTGTAAGGCCACGACTTGAACGCCTCCACCTGCTCGGAGGCCACGAGGTAGTCCGCGTTGTTCCTCAACTCATAAGCGGCCTCGGTGGAGCCCATCAGACAGGCGTCGCAGGCCAGCACGTCCAGTTTGCGGCCTGTGTCCTTCTCGGCGCTTTCTATGCTCTTCTGCAGGTTCGGCACGGACATCGACCCGCCGAAAAACGACTCTTCGAGCTGCAGTCCCTGCCAGGCCATGCCGTGGCTGGCCATGATGAGCATGTAGTGCTTCGCGGGGAACTTCTTCATCCCGTACTTTATGAAATCGGTCAGCGAGGCAGGGTCAGCCATGTTGACCTGGCCGAGATCCTGCAGAACCGGCGACGTGAGACTGTTCGAGCCGGAGCCGGTTTCTTTTGTCACGTAATAGCGCTTGCACCCGATCCCTCTGAGATCGAGCTGCGACACTATGTTCAGGCTGTCGCCGGAGCCGACGGCCTCCATCTCCTTGACATTGTCTATCCAGTACTGGCCCAGGTTGTTGTCGGCCGCTCCATAGTGCAGAATCGTCCACTCTTTTTCAGGCCCGGCGCCCGCTGCCTTTGAAGATGCCAGAATATCCGGCGTAAAAACAGGGCCCGGCGTCGAAGACTCTCCAAAGCTCACTGTATCGGCCGATTCATTCCCGGCCTGTGAAGAGATATCCTTATCTGCCGGAGCAGGACCTCCGGGGTAGACGCTGAGACTTGATGGCATGGGGTTTCGGGTTATTTTCACGGCTCTGCTCCTTACAATGCTGCATTGATGACAGTCTGATTTCTGTGATCACCCCCTATTGTATCACATCTGAAGGGCAGAAGGGAGCCGATTTCTGTAAAAAGCTTGTTAACAAATGCCCAGAAAAACGTTCATGCAGGTGAGTAGAATATTAACAATTCGATAATATCAACAGGCGGAAAGCCATGATATAATAGTATCAAACTTCAGGACAGTCCTGACATTGTGCATATTATCAGGAGGGGGTAATCGGGATGATACGAGGCATAACACCAGGTGATGGCTATGAAGCCGTGCGAAAGGCTCCGGAAAAGCTGCGCGGCCCGGAAGAAAAAGGGGCTGCAGATCCTGCCGACAGCGCAGAGCTTTCCATCCCCCGGGAGAAAAAGGCGTCCGCCCAGGACATGAGAAAGGCATCGATAGAGTATTATCCGCTTCACAGAAAGAACAGAGAGACCCCCAGGGCGGATGCCGAAGATGTCATGGTATCGACCCCGAAGAAAAGCGAGCCATCGGCTCCCAAAACGATTACCTTGTTCGGGTTGGAGCCGGCCATCGGTGATCTGGACATCACGGCCGGCAACGGAATAAATGTAAAACAGTTTGATCAGAAGCTCGAGAAGGAGCTGGGGCCCCTGGCAAAAGCCCAGAACATGTGGGACGTCGAAAAGATGGATGGAGAGGTCCCCACCCTGTCGAAACTGCAGGAGAGCTTTGACAGAGTCAAGACAGACAAGAGCGTGCCGTGGGAGTACCTCGTAGACGGCTGTTACGCCAGAGCCCACGTGACCTGCGAGAAGCTCCTCGCCGAAGGGATCAACTGCGGCAAAATGTACGTGATAATAGGCGACGCGCATCCAAACGACCCCTCCGCGCCATTCCCTGAATACCGCCTCAAAGCGGAGAACAAGTTCACACAGGGCGAGTGGTGGTATCACGTGGCCCCTCTCGTATTCGCGAAAGACGACAAGACAGGCCAGGTGGACGGCTACATTCTCGATCTGGCAGTTAACAACAAGAAGCCCATCAAAGCCTCGGAATGGATTAACGCCTGCTGGAGCAAGGATTTCCCCATCCAGTTCGATACGACGCTGGCAGACGTATACGATCCGCCTGAGCAGAGCCCGACAGGGGAGCCTCAGCAGTTCTCGAAGGAGCGCTTCGATCAGTTCCTGCCGGAAGCGAGGAGCACCAATAAAGAGTATTCACGCGTGCTGGCCAGGATAAAGAAGGACTACTACGCCCATCATCCCGACGAAAAGCCTGATGACAGAAAGAGCGCATAGCATAGAAGAGACTGAAGGCAGATACAGAACGGCACAGGAGGCAGATGAAAACGTCTGCCTCCTTTATATTAACGCTCAAATTTTGATAACATCAGGTTTACCTGCTCCCGGTGCCCAGGACAGGTGGCGTTAATTATGCTGGTGAGTATCATTCCGGCGGCAGGCCCTGCATAAGAGGAATGAGCTGCAGATGAGAGAATCATGAAAGGCATGTGAAGCTCGACAGAGGGAGGCAGAGACTGTGAGAATCGGAGTGATCAGTGACAGCCACGGATACCTGGATCTGCTGAGAAAGGCGGGCGAAAAGCTGGTCAACACTCACAGAGTGAGCTGCATAGTTCATCTCGGCGACGAATCGACAGACGCCTCGGTGCTGAAGAGCCTCTGCCCCATCCATACTGTGCCGGGCGTATTCGAGGACAACTACCACAACGACTCCTGCCGGAACAGGATCATCACCGATTTCGAAGGCTGGAAGTTCCTGCTCTCCCATACAAAACACCGCCATACTACTGATCTCCCTTTCTACATAGACCCGGAGAAGGCTCTGAAGGAAGAAGGGGTAGATGTGATGCTCTACGGCCACAGCCACATACCTTCCATAGAAGAGCAGGACGGCGCGGTCCTGTTCAACCCCGGCCACCTCAAGCCTGACGACCGGAAAGGCTTCCCGCCAACCTTCGGAGTCATCGATCTCGACGGAGGGACAATGAGCGCCTGGATAGAAAACCTGGAGAGCAGCGAGAAGCTGTTTGCCATTGAGAAGCGCAGAAAGGCTCATTGACGAGGGAGGAGGAGAACCAATCATAATCGACTCGCGCCGCTTCAGGAAAGGTCCTGAGCGGATGAAAAGGATCGAAAACGCAGAGCTCCTCATCGCGCTCTTCTCCCGCAACAACAGGGGAACTGTGCGCCGGTGCGCCGAGGTGATCGGAGAAGGCCTCAGAGCCCATCTGGGCTTTCTGAAGCCTGTCCTGATAAATCTGGACTGCGCGTCGCCAGACGGGACCGTAGAGGAGTTTCAGAAAGCAGATCTGCACAGAACGATAGAGTTCTTCTCGATTGAAGCGCCCAGGGACAGGACATCTGCTTTCAAGGCGCTTCTCGATGCCGCGCAGCGCCTCGAAGCCAGGTTCATAGTCTCAGTCGACGCAGGAGTCCCGTCGATTGAGCCTGCATGGCTATCTCAGCTCGCGGTGCCGCTGATAGAAGAAAGCTTTGACATGGCCGCTCCGCTTTACTACGACCCTCCGTTTTCGCATCTCTTCCGCGATCACCTGCACGCGCCGCTCTTTGCGGCGCTTTACGGCGTCGCCCTTTCAAACCCTGCGCTCGAGCATTTCTCGTTCTCAGGAAAACACGTCGATTCCCTCATCACGCAGATATCCGGCGAGGAAAAGCCGGGGGTCTTCAATCCGGTGCTCAAAGCGGCGCTCCTGAACGGCTGGAAGCTCTGCGAGAGCGTGACAGGAGACAGGACGGAAGATATGGAGCCGCAGAAAAGACTCGGGCTGGACGCCTTTCTCAGCTCGATTCCCCTGATCGAGTCCATTGAAGAGACCAGGGAGCTGTGGAACAGGGATATCACGCCGGCCTTGCCTCCGATGTACGGCGAATACAGATATCATCTGGTGGCAGGCGCGCCGTGCAATATGGAGACAATGTGGGAGGCCTTCAGGGATACTTTGAAGAAGCACTTCACGATGCTGTCAGGGGTCTTTCCCAGGGAGCTCTTCAAGGAGCTGTGCACCATGAGCGACATCCCCTGGCGTCACGGAGGGATCCCTGTTGACATATGGGGAGAGATCGTCTGTCAGCTCACTGCCGCATCGATGCAGAGAAAAGAGCTTCGCAAGAGCCTGCCTTCGCTGCTTCCCGGCTTCATAGCCGGGAGGGCGGTCGGCGCATCCGGAAAAGGCGCAGGGCTGATCGCTGAAAGCCGGGAAAGGCCTGAGACAAAGGCTTTTACGGATAAGAGAGCCTCTTTTCTGGAGCTATGCAACAGGTGAGCCGGCAATACAGCCGGGGCGCGGCGCACGATTCCAACGCTGCGCATGATACTTACCAATTCCGAGAGGAGCCGATCAATGACAGATAACAGAGTCAGAGAGCTTATGACTGCAATCCCAAAGGTGGAATTGCACGTGCACCTGGAGGCCTCTCTGCCGCTAGCGACGCTATATGGCTTCATAAAGCGATCTGGCAGCGATGGGGATGGAATAGGCTCGATTGAAGAGCTGGCAGAGAAGTTCAGATTCAGGAACTTCGATGATTTCCTCTCCCGATGGGTCTGGAAGAATACTTTCATCAAGGACGAACATGACTTCGAGACGATCGCCTACGACATGATAGCCGATCTCTCGAGGCAGAACGTGCGCCATGTCGAGTCTTTCTACTCCCCTGCGGACTTCAGGAGCCGCGGATTCTCAACCGCGCTTATAACGGAGAACATCCTGGAGGGATTCAGGAGGGCGAAATCGGACTTTGGTGTAAGCTGCTTTCTCATCGCCGACATGGTCAGGAACTTCGGGCCTGAGATGGCATTCAAGAGTCTCGACGAAGTGACGCCCTACAGAGAAAAGGGGGTCATCGGGATAGGCCTGGGCGGAAGCGAGCACCACTTCCCTGCCGAGCTGTTCACCGACGTATACAGGGAGGCCAGGAACAGAGGGTTCAGAGTGGTGGCCCATGCAGGAGAGGTGGTCGGTCCGCCTTCCGTGTGGAGCGCGATAAGGAACCTCAATGTGGAGAGGATAGGCCACGGGACGAAGGCCATAGAGGACCCGTCTCTCGTGGAGCTGCTGAAAGAGCGGCAGATCCCGCTCGAATGCTGCATCATAAGCAACGTCAAGCTTGGAGGCTGCCCTGACTATGCCTCCCATCCGATCAGGCAGTATTTCGACAGCGGCCTTCTCGTCACGGTCAATTCGGACGACCCGCTCATGTTCGGCTCCACTTTGACGGACGAATATATGATACTTAATGAGCAGCTCAACTTCCCGCTGGTTCAGATCAGGAAAGTGAGCGCCAACGCGGTGAAAGCCTCGTTCCTCGCCGAAGATGAGAAGGAGAGGATGTTGACCCTCTGGGATCTCGAGTGGGAAAAGCTTGAGGAAAGATACGCCGATCTCTTCGAAAAGGATGCAAAGCGAGACAGCTGAGCGTCTGCCGCTGTCACTCCCTGCGCTGCGGCGGCCTTTCGGCGCAGCTTCGATGCCGGACAGTACGCGTATAAGAAGGTGAACAGCAGAAAAAGAAAGAATATGTTGATTTTGTGCTGTTGTGACAACAGCGCGTTACAAGACGACAAGGAGGCGCAACCATGAAAAGAGCGGCAGCCCTGCTTGCAATACTGCTCGTCATCGCCACAGGATGCAGCACGCAGCCCTCGCCGAAGACGGCCTTCAAGCAGTTCAGCTCTGCCATGATCCAGGGCAACTGGGCGGCAGTATGGGACATGCTTTCAAAGAAATCGCAGAAATCCTTCGAGGAAGAGGGCTACAAGAAGATGAAAGAGACCCTCGAGACCCTCCCTCCTGATCTCAAGAAGGACAAGATAGCCGAGCTCGGCGTCACTAACGAGGAGCTGCTGAAGATGAACGTGAAAGACTTTTTCATCCTGATCATGAAGAAGACAGACGCGTCGAAAGAGTTTGTAAAAAGCGGCGGCAAGGACGAAGTAGAGCGGGTGCAGATAGGGCGCAACAAGGCAAAGCTCAAGATAAGGGGTAAAAACGAGGTTGCCACCATGGTTTTGGAGGGAGGCGCCTGGAAGATGGAGTTTGAGGAAGATTGAAGGAATTCTCCTCTCCGGGAAGCCTTCAGCTTCGTGAGCCGCTCAGTTGATTTTAGCGACACTTTACGGTATAATATGAAGGTAGGAAGGAGGAGATGAAATGAAGACCCAAAACACTGAAAAGAAGAATCTCGTAGAGGAAAAGGAAGTTGCACCTCCTGCAATCGAGGCAATCAAAAACGACGCAAGGATTGCACCTGAAAAATATATCAAGGAATACAAGATTCCCGCTGAAGGAGAATAAACTGTCTCCGGAAGGCAGCACGATTTCTCATCAGGGCGCAGGAGCTCCTCACGGCGACAGAGATGACGCGTGAAAGACAGAATCTACGGCTATGAAACTGAATACGCCCTATTGATATCTCCTGCCGGCACAGGCTCCAGAGCTCCAAGGAGGATGAGGATCTATGATTCTCTTGAATTTCTGATCAGCTCGTACATCAGGGTTCTTGCGGCCAGTTACAGGAAAAAAGGAATATTTCTTGAAAATGGAGGGCTTTTCAACTATGAGGCCCTCCATTCGAATTTCTTCGAAGGCCTCGTCGAGATGGCCACTCCTGAGTGCGGAAACGCGCGCGATGTGGCGCTCTATCACACTGCGATGACACAGCTCCTCTCCAGAGCAGTGAAAGAGCTGAACAGCAACATCTCGTTCATCGACCCCGCCTTTCAGGGCACCATATTTCTCGGAAAAAGCAACGTAGATTCGGAAGGAAAATGTCTCGGCTCGCATGAGAACTACCTGGTCGAAGAGAGGCCGGGCTTTTTCGCATCGTTAATGCTGCATCTCTTTGTGCCGTTTTTCTGGCTGACCCACCTGCTGTTGATGGCTATATCCTTCCTGCCGCTTATAATCGCCGGACCTCCGATTCTGCTCACATCCGTGCTGGGCGGACTGCTGGCAGGAATCCTGTCAGGCATCCCCGGCCTCGCCGGCGCAGGGGCAAAGCTGAGGGACTTCCTGTTCAACATCCTGCTCGGAGATGAATTCATAATCAACCACTTTGCGCGGTTTCACGGCGACTTCTCGCGCCTCATATTCGCTCCGTGGGTGGCGGTCTTTTCGTGGTTCCTGTATCCTCTCGTGTTCACGAGGATAAGGCAGGAGCTCTTCCCGTTCCTGGTTACAAGAAGCCTTTTCTGCGGCTCAGGGAAGGTAGTGATGCCGGGGAATGACAGGCCTCCAAAGAAAGGCGGCGACAAAGCGCCGGACATTTTCAGGATCTCGCAGCGCGCAGAATCGATCAGGAGCCTGGCCAGGATCTATTTTGACGACGCGCGCCGCCCGATTGTGGACATGCGGGATTTCTTCCTGGAGCCGCTCACCGTGCTGAAGCCCAGGAAGCGCCTTCACGTCCTGTTCTCTGACACAAACATGTCGTCGATCGATGTCTACCTGAAGATCGGGATCACAGGGCTGATACTCGAAATGATAGAAGAGGGCCACACCTTCAGAGAGGCCTGCATCAAAGATCCCATAGTGGCGCTGCAGATCACGGCGAATGACCTGACGATGCGAAGGAAGATCGCGCTGAAAAACGGCAAATCAAAGACGGCTCTGGAAATTCAGCGCTATTATCTGAAAGAGGCGAGAGATTTCTACAGGAGCCGTCTCCCCTTCCGCGAAGAGGTCAAAGACCTTCTGGACAAATGGGAGTTCATCCTGAACTGCCTCGAGATAACGCCGCAGCTGCTGTACAGAAAAGTGGACTGGGTGACCAAGAAGGACCTGATAGAGGAGGTGCTGAGAGGCAGGAGCTCGCTGGGTGAGCTGGCAGAGATAGCTGAATGGGCCGCCTATATGATGAGGAGCAGCACCGAGCCGATCGCAATCGATGACGCTAGCGCCTACACTTACCAGAAGCGCCTCGGGTCCCAGGTTTTCAAGGATTTCAAGGAATTCCTGCTCTCGAAGGAGATGAGCTTCGAGGAGTTCTCAAGGCGCTGGGCTCTCTACTGCGAGATTCTGAAAGTGGATTTCAAGTTCCACCAGGTGGACGAAGACGGCTACTACTACCGCCTCGCCGGCTCGAAACTCGTGGACGACCTATTCACCACGGAAGAGATCGAGCACGCGATGTCGAACCCCCCGCTGAATACAAGGGCTCACATAAGGGGGGAGCTGATAAAGAAGTACGGCCACAAGTCCGAATCTTACGAGCAGATGTGGTACAACGAAAAAGTCGTGCAGGGGAAGGTCAAGATAGGCTGGAACAAGTTCTACAGCCACTGGCCGTGGAAAAAGATCCAGTTCAACGATCCCTTCACTGCAAGCCTCGAGACGAAGACGTCGATAGAGGAGTGAGCCTGCCGGAAAAGAAAAGAAGCTGAGATGAACGACCACGATTCAAGGCTCTCAACAGTCGCGGGCACCGCTTCAACAGGGGTGCTCTTTATAATGCTCACGCTTCTCGCGCTGTATCCGCTCTGGTGCGCTCCAGGGAGACTGGCCGCCCTTCCTGCGAAGGACCCTCTGCTAAACTGCTGGATAATCACATCGACACTGGAGAACATCGAGCATCACCGCCCGCTGCCTGACGGAGGGATCTTCCATCCATCAGCAGGCACGCTGACCTACTCGGAGCACCTGCTGGGCTTCCTCCCTGTTTCATGGCCTCTCACCAGGATCGTCGAAAACAGCCTGATCACTGTGAACATACTGACCATCCTGACATTTCCACTGGCAGGCCTCTTCATGTTTCTGCTGGTAAAGCATCTGACAGGTGACTATCGCGCCTCTCTGATTGCAGGAGCAATCTTCGCATTTGCCCCATACAGGATGGCGCACCTGATGCACCTGAACCTCCTGTCAGTTCACTGGATCCCGCTGATACTGCTCTTCTGGCACAGAGGCCTTTCCAGCAGAAAACCGATTGATTATGGGGCATTCACGGTATTCATGGTGCTTGAAGGGCTCTGCTGCGTCCAGTACGGCATCTACCTGCTGTTCCTGCTTCCCCTGATGACCGTCTTCTTCCTCGCAAGGGAGAAAAAGCTCACCAGAGGAAGCGAGAGATTCCACTGGCTTGCCATATTCGCAATCACAGTGGCCATACTATTTCCGTTCTTCATTCCATATACTGCAACGCTGAGGAAGCTGGGCGTCATCAACACGACTTTCCCTAACTGGAGCGCTTCAGTGCTGTCCTTTCTGACTCCGAGCCCTGATATCCATATCTGGCGGTGGCTGAACACTCTCTTCAGCCGGGGGCAGGACCCTGAGACGTTCCTCTTCCCGGGGCTTCTGGCTCTTTATCTGGCGTGGGCCGGCATCAGGCTCTTCGTGAATGACAGTGGCGCCGAAACTCACTGCGATGCAGCCTCAACCGCTGGTGGCAAGCCTCTGCTCCGGGTTCTTGAAGCGCTGATGGCGCTCACACTGATGGCGATAATAGCTGTCGCCGTAACAGGAGGCGTCAAATTCAACATTGGCCAGATCCCAGTGAGCATCCGCTCAGTATCGCCGCTTTCGACGCTGCTGCTGGCTCTTGTCATGCTGCGGATATTTCTGGACAGAAATATCCCGGCGGCATTTCTTGGAGCGCTGAGAAGACTCCCCTTCGAGCCTTCCGTGTATCTGATCTTCGTATTGACGGGAGTCTTCTTCAGCTTTTACGGCCCTTTCGTGCTGCTCGGCATGGCAGTTCCGCCTTTTGCGAGCCTCCGCGTCTCGGCCAGATTCTTTTCGGTGGCACTGATTGGCCTCTCAGTTCTGTCTGGGTACGGCAGCAGTTTCATACTCGAAAAAGCTCCGGACAGGCGCAGGAAATTAGCATTGACTGCGCTGCTTCTCGGCATCACGATGGTCGAGTCACTCTCCATCCCTCTTCCGCTCGCGTCTATCCTTCCTCCCGAGCCGCTCTACAGCGAGGTCAGGAACCTGCCTGCAGACTCGGTGCTGCTCGAACTGCCCTGTGAAGGCGACGACATCAATTCGAGGTACATGTACTGCTCGACATTCCATCGCAAAAAGCTGGTCAACGGCTACAGCGGAGTGATGCCGAGATACTGGGAGCCCCTCGTGGACATAATGAAGACCTTCCCGTCCCGGGAGGCCATAAAGACAATGTCGATCTTCCAGGTGAGCTACGTGGCTGTCCACTTCGATTCATACCAGCCTGAAGAAAGGGAAAGGCTCAGGGCCGCCGTGGAAGCGAGGCCTGAACTGCAGAGGGTCTGGAGCGACAGCTCCTCAGCGCTCTACCGATTCGTGCCTCCAGCCGAATCACAGGCATCCACGCGCAGCGAAAGCGTCTATCCCGTTCCAAGGGAAGGCTGGAAGGTGGAAGCGGTCCCGGACAAGGGATTCATGGAAGGCGCCGGAAATCTCGTAGACGGCAGGCTCAGATCATACTGGACAAACGGTAGAGCAGTGAGAAAAGGCGACTGCATAACCGTTGACATGGGAGAGAGCCGCAGGATATGCGGCTTCTGCCTCTTCCAGGGCACGGATTTCGGCTTCTACCTGCGCACATACCATCTGGAAGGCTCAAAAGACGGGAAGAGCTGGGAACTGCTCGCCAGCGGATACTATGATCCTCCGCCATTTCTGACATTCTTTCAATCGCCTCACAACCCTTATTTCTTCATCTCCTTTCCGGCTGCAGACGCCCGCTTCGTCAGGATGCGCGCCACCGACGACGGCAACTATCCCTGGACAGTCCACGAGATTGAGATTTACAGCCCCGTCAGCGCAGGCAGGCCCGCCGAGACCCTGATCCCGGCCGAGCACAGGAACAGCACCCTGTAGCTCGCTGCCCGGAGAGAGGAATGATAGCAGCTGACAAAGAACTCTCATCCCGGAGCATCAATATGAAGAGAATCATCACGGCAGTTCTGTTTATCACGCTTGCGCTGACCGGCCTGGCGGACGCCTCAGGGAGATCCGGAGGGGATACAGCCTCTCCAAAACCCCGCGCTGCTGTCTCAGGCGATGGCCAGGCATCTGAAACAGTTATCGACAGCGACAACGGTATACTGATAATTGACCTCAGAAAGTCAGGCAGGGGAGCATCTTCCTTCCCGTCCTCGTTTTTCGACGATGGCTCCGTGACCCTCATCGATCTCTCCAGAGAGGGCCATCTCATCTCCTCCGAATCGCTTCGAAAAAACAGGAGGAGAGGCTTCAGCGTGATAATCCTGGACGCAGATCCATCGATCTTCACTCGCCACAGCGTGCAGTGCGCGTCAGCGTCATACCGCTCGAGAGATTACACGACCTACCTGCCCATCATCCAGGAGGCAGGTGAGCGCTTCGGCCTCGATCCGCAGCTGATAATGACAGTCATCGAGGTGGAGTCGGGGTTCAACGCGCAGGCAGAGTCGCCCTGCGGAGCCATGGGACTTATGCAGATAATGCCGGAGACGGCGAAAGGCCTGAACCTCAGGAACCCATACGACCCTTATGAGAACATAGTTGCCGGGGTAAAATATCTGAAGATGCAGCTCGACAGGTTCGGCAGCATCGACCTGGCGCTGGCCGCTTACAATGCGGGGCCGGGGGCGGTTGAGAAGCACGGCGGCGTCCCTCCATACCAGGAGACACAGCAGTATGTGAAGATGATCCTCGAGCGTTATTACGGCGGGCCACTGAGGCCGTGAGGCCTGCCTGGCGGGATCGGCTGCGCCCCGCAATACAGCGCCTTCTGCGGAACGCCGCACCAGTCCGTCATCACCGCCTAGACATCGGTCTCTTCAATTGAAGCAGCAGTTTTTTCAAACTGAGCGTCATTGCCGGGAGCGGACTTTTTCCTGCTCGTGCGCCTGTTGGCGATGTATGCGCCGCTTGCCGCCATCAGCACGAAGATTGCGAAGAAGATCAGAAACGGCGGCTCAGGAGGCGGCTCGATAGAGTTGGCTGTCATGAAATAGTTCCCGAGCAGCATGCACGAGCAGAGAATCAGGGCGATTATCCCCCCGACCGCACCGCCGAAAAGGATGGAATACAGCTTGTTGTCCTTTTGTTTCCTGTCGTTTTCCACTGAGATCTCTCCTCCTGCTGCAGCGCCTTCGGAATGAGGGGAAATGCGGCCCTCCGCAGGCTGCGATGGGGCAGCCGTCTACGCTCTTGAGTATAAAACAAGTGATGTGGAATGTCAATAAGAAGGTAAATCGGGAGCGGTAAAGAAAGTTATATTGCCCCCGGGTATTATCGATAGAATGAGCGCCATAGCCGAGGTACCGTTATGAACTACAAACTTCTTTTCATCATATCCGCGATGCTTGTCTCCCTTCTCCCTCTGTCCGGCTGTGTCAGCAACGCGAAAAAGGCGCAGGCCATTGTCAATGAGGGTATCTACCAGATTGACCGGGGAGACACGGAAAAGGCAAGAGAGAGCTTCGAAAAAGCCCTCAAGGTCGACCCTGAGAACCCTTCGGCCGCGAGCATGAAAGGCATGCTGACAATAGAGAAGGGCGAATATGCGAAAGGATACGACTTCTGCAGAAAGGCTCTGATGAAAGACCCTGAGAACGCCCTGGTGCGCCTCAACCTGGCCAGAGCCTACCTTCTGAAGCACAGGCTCAGGAGGGCGGAAGCAGAAGCTGTCCGCGCCACTGAGCTGGATCCATCGCTCGCAGACAGCTATGCGCTTCTGGGAAAGATCTACACCGAGATGGGGAAGCAGAAGGAAGCGGATGAAATGCTCAACAAGGCGCTGCAGCTTTGCAGCACGAAGCCTGTCACACTGGTCTATCGCGGCGACGCCTTCCTCAGAGAGGGAAAGCTCGACGAGGCTGAAAAATCATACGAAAAAGCAGTCGGGCTGAACGTGCAATGTGACGGAGCCTACGTCGGCATGGCCGAAGTGGCGCTGCGGCAGGGCAATATGGAAGTCGCAATGAAAAAGGCGAAATACGCGATCGATATAAACAAGGAAAACGCGCAGGCCCATCTGATAGCCGGTAAGGCATTCCTGGCAGGCGGATCGCCGGGAAAAGCGATAGAAGAGCTGGAAAGGGCCGTCCACATCGACAGCAGGCTCCCTGATGGCCACTACCTGCTGGGCAAGGTGTACATCGAAGCCGGCGAAGGGAAAAGGGCTCTATCCAACCTGGAAAAGGCGGTCGATCTGAACCCGCCGGACGCCGAGCCCTACTGTGATCTGGCGTCTGTTTATTTCGCAATGAACAGGCCGGATCAGGCGGAGACGATGCTGAACAAGGCCATGGAGATCAATCCCGGCAGCCCCGATCCTTACATAATAAAGGCGCAGTTTCTGAACAGGCACGGCAGGCCTGACGAAGCACAGAAGAGCCTGGAAAAGGCTGTCAGCAAGGCGCCGCTGAACCCGCTTCCCCACATCTACCTGTCCCAGTTCTACATCGATCGCAGAAAACCGGCAGAGGCCCGCAAGAGCGCCGAAGAAGCGCTGGCACTGTCCCGCGGAAACCCTCTCGCGCTGTACTGCCTGGCCTCATCATACGCAATATCGGGGAAGAGCGCGGAGGCCATTAAAACTCTGAAGGAGGCCATTAAAAACGGCTTCAGGGACAAGAGAAAGCTCGTTAAGGATCACGCGTGGGATTCGCTGAGAAGCAATCCGGAGTTCGCTGCAATGATCAAGTGATCGCTTTCCGGCTCAGAGTCTTTCGAGCCCCAAAAAGAGCACTTCCAATCACGATCACTTTCTCCTGTTCCTGTCGCTCCTCAGCTTCTGAAGAAGGGCCACGATCATTCCCACTGCCACCTCGTTATAGCCATGCGGGATCATTATGTGCGCCTCCCTCTTCGACGTGTCCACGTAGAGGGCGTGCATGGGCGCCACTGTCTCGCGCCACTGGGTCATCGAATCCTCATGGCTCCTTCCTCTCTCCATCACGTCCCTTATGATCCTGCGGATGAGGCGCTCATCGGAGTCCGTATCTACAAATATCCTTATATCTATAAGGTTTCTGACAGCCTGAACGGCAAATATCAGTATCCCCTCGAGAATTATTATATCTGTCGCCTTTACGTTGACTGTCTCCTTCTTTCTCGTGTGGGTGACAAAATCGTAGATGGGCCGCTCGATGTCCTTGCCCTTCTTGAGCATCTCGAGATGCCTGCACAGCAGCTCTGACTCGACTGCATCGGGGTGATCGTAGTTTATCTTCTTTCTCTCGTCGTAATCCAGGCTGCTCCTGTCGTAATAGTAGGCGTCAGACGGGATTATGGCGACCTCGCCGCCGAGCATGCGCTGGATCTCCGCCACGACTGTCGTCTTGCCCGAGCCGGTTCCGCCGGCAACTCCGACTATGATGTTCCTGTTGTCTATCATAACGTCACTTCCCTTCGGTAAATATCGAGCGGATCGGCTTCCTCAGCAGGAATTGATCAATTTTATCTCTGGCGTCTTCCATACCTTTCTGGTGGGCGGGAAGAATCTCTGCCAGTCCATCGATGACCATCTTCTTGCAGTCGCGGCACATCTGCTCGCCTTTCCGGCAGCGCTCCCTTACGGCTTCCGACTCTTCCGTGCCAAGCACGTGATACTGCAGGATGCCGCAGATCGAGCAGACTTCAGGTATGCCGCCGTGCTCCTTCTGGAACTTCATCACAGGGCTTCCGCCTGTGTATGCTGTCTTAATCTTTTTCTCCACATCCTCCGGGCTGTCTGTCACATAGATGCACGTCGATCTATCGGAGGCGGACATCTTCGAGCCGGGGCCGCCGAGGCTGGGAAGGAATCGCATGTTTATCTCGGCCGGAGGTATGTAATCGACGCGCCTTGCGAAGCGTCTCGAAACCTGAATGTACGGGTGCTGATCGATGCCCACAGGGACGACAGTCGGCTTCGGGCCGCCGAACTCTTCCAACTGCGGGAGCAGGATATGCGCCATCTGCACGCCGCCCATGTAATATACGACGCCGGCATTTATGTCATCTGTGAATCCAAAGACTCCCTTTATCTGGTTCAGCGTGAAATGCTGAGCTATATATATGGCAAAGCTGTAGATCGAAGGGTAATCCGAGCCCAGGAAGATATGGGTTCTCTCCGGGTCGAAGCCGAGGGCTATGATGCTGGGGATCACCGAGCCGTATGCGAACTCCCTGGCCGTCCTGAGGCTGTCGGCCTTGCCGAAGACAAAGCTCTCCTCTTCAGAGATGGGTATGAACACCTCGGCGCCGAGCTCCTGGAGAGCCCTGTTCTCCTTGAACAGCGCGAGATGGCCCAGATGGAGAGGGCCAGACGGGTTTATCCCGGAGACCACGGCCCAGGGCTTGCCGGTCTTTATCGCATCGACGATGACTCCAAAGTCCTTGTGTGAGTATACAATGCCTCTCTCCATATACGGAGTGAGCTTCGGGAGGGCTTTCTTAGCCTCGTCGAGAGACTCGAGTCCGAACTCCTCCATCTTTTCCCTTATATGATCCTGCTCCTCTTTGAGGAGCGCCAGCTTTGTGGCCCTGTCCTGCTCGCACAGTTCTTCCATTGACATCTGAGTAGCCATATCGTTCACTTTCCCTTTCCAGTGCCTGTATTTCTCCACACAATTCACCATGGAAGGAGAATCTCCTTTATGGAGAGCACTGCCTCTGCCTTATATGAAAGAGGATTTTTAATTCCCGTGCCGTAGCTATTCGGGTATTATTTTTCGATTCAAAGGAGAGAAAGTTATGGCAACACATCTTACAGACAACATCATCGAAGAAACTGAAGCGTACAGCGCCCGTAACTATCACCCTCTCCCCGTGGTTCTTGTAAAAGGCGAAGGGATCTGGGTCTGGGACGTTGACGGCAAGAAATATCTCGATATGTTGAGCGCTTATTCAGCGCTCAACCAGGGGCACAGGCATCCCAGGATCATTGCAGCGATGCTCGAGCAGTCCGAAAAGATCACCCTTACCTCGCGGGCTTTTCACAACGAGCTCATGGGGAAGTTTCTCAAAATGCTGTGCCAGATAAGCGGCATGGAGATGGCGCTGCCGATGAACACAGGCGCGGAGGCAGTCGAGACGGCGATCAAGGCCGCCAGGAAGTGGGGATACTGCCACAAGAAGGTGGATTCCGACCAGGCGCACATCATAGTCTGCGAGGGCAACTTCCACGGCCGCACCACGACGATTGTGGGCTGCTCGTCTGAGCATCAGTACAGGGACGGCTTCGGGCCATTCACGCCCGGATTCACGATCATCCCCTACGGCGACATCGATGCTCTCGAGAACGCCATCCTGCCAGGAACAGTGGCATTCCTGATAGAGCCGATTCAGGGCGAGGCAGGCATCAACATCCCGCCAGAGGGATTCCTCAAGAAGGCATATGAGCTCTGTAAAAAGCACAATGTGCTTTTCATGGCGGACGAGATCCAGACAGGCTTCGGGCGGACAGGGAAGCTCTACTGCTGCGATCACGAAGGCGTCAAGCCGGATGTGCTGATCGTCGGCAAGGCGCTCGGCGGAGGAGTCTACCCCGTTTCGGCGATGATGGCGTCGAAGGAAGTGATGGACGTCTTCAATCCCGGAGACCACGGCTCCACATTCGGAGGAAACCCGCTCGCCTCGGCAGTTGCAGTGGCCGCGATGGAGGTCCTGGTGGACGAGAAGCTCCCTGAGCGCTCTGCAGAGCTGGGCACATGGTTCCTCGAGGAGCTGAGGAAGATAAAAAGCCCGCACGTCAAGGAAGTCAGAGGTAAAGGCCTCATGATCGGCCTCGAGATCAAGAAGGAGTCCGGACCTGCCAGGCCCTTCTGCGAGCGCCTGCAGCAGCTCGGCATCCTGGCGAAGGAGACGCACCACCAGGTCATCAGATTCGCCCCGCCGCTCGTAATCTCAAAGGAAGACCTTGCCTGGGCCATCAAGACGATAGAAAAAGTCCTGACCGAATAATTGGGGACAGCTTACTGATATTAACAATTCGTTCGAACATGCCGTGGACAACCTGTGGAAAACAGGCCCAAAAGCAGGGACAGTTTACCACTTTTAACAATTCGTTCGATTGAATTCGGGGACTACCGCCGGCATCAGCAGCCTGCTCAACTGGCAGGGAACTGAACCGCCTGGCGGCTGTCCCTGATCTTTCCGATCTGACGCTGCCTGGCAGGAGGCGCTCCGGCTGGTTCCCAGGTACTGCCGGATCGGCAAGACAGGCAGGCCGTCAATGAAAACATTACATCGGAGAAGAAATGTTCGAGAAGCTTGACAGAATATTCACGCGTCCGGGCCCCTTCGAATTCCATACGACAGATGCGCTGTGGACAGACGGGCATACATCGGAACAGATGCTGAAGTTTCATCTGGACGGGGAGATAAACGCCTCGTCCCGCAAATCCGAATTCATATCAAAATCGGCCGACTGGATGGCATCATATTTCAATATCAGCGAAGGGACGAGGATAGCTGATTTTGGCTGCGGCCCCGGTCTGTATGCCAGGGAACTGGCAGCAAAAAAGGCTGATGTTACAGGGATCGACTTCTCAAAGAGGTCCATTTCATATGCGCGGCGGCAGGCAGCCAGAGAAGGGCTTCAAATCAGATATATCAACGAGAACTACCTGGACTTCGAACCGGATGGCCGCTTTCACCTCGTATTGATGATAATGTGCGACTTCTGCGCGCTGAGCCCTGCCCAGAGAAAGACAATGCTTGACAGATTCTACAGAATCCTGGAGCCTGGGGGCTCTGTCGTCCTGGATGTATACTCGCTGAAGGCCTATGACAGGCGCAGAGAGGAATCTGCCTGCGAAGCCGGTCTGCTGAACGGGTTCTGGTCTCCTGAGAGGTATTACGGGTTCCTCAACATTTTCCGCTACGATGAGGAAAAGGTCGTGCTCGACAAATATACGATCATAGAAGCCTCCCGGACTCGGACAATTTACAACTGGCTGCAGTATTTCAGTCCTGAATCACTGGAGCAGGAGTTTGCAGGATCAGGCTTCAAAGTCGACAGGCTCTTCTCCGACGTGGCAGGGACGCCTTTCGACCCCGAATCCGATGAATTTGCCGTTGTCGCAATGAAGCAGTAAGACCTGCAGGCGTTTTACCGGCGCACAGCTTCCCGGGCATATGCCTTTTAAAGCCGCCGGCAGGAGCCTTTCAAAGTATCTTCTTGCCGAACGCCGAATGGATCAGCTCGACAGCAAGGACAGCCGACTGGTTTTTGCTGTCCAGAATCGGGTTCACCTCCACGACCTCCAGAGAGGCCATCCGCTCTGTCTCGGCGATCATCTCCATCATCAGATGGGCTTCCCGATATGTCAGCCCTCCCCTGACAGGCGTGCCCACGCCTGTGGCATAGAGCGGATCGACGCTGTCCAGGTCGAAGCTGACGTGGAGATGCTCAGAATGGCTGCAAAGATAGAGGAGAGCCTCTCTCATGATCTGGTGCATGCCTTTGCGATCGATATCCTGCATCGTGAACATCTTCACCCCGTGATTCATCATGCACTCCCGCTCGCCCTTGTCCAGATTGCGAAGCCCTATCATCACGATATTCTCAGGCTCGACCTTTTTATGCGGGCCTTCTATGCCGCAGAGCCTCGCCGGACCGATTCCGGCGCAGATCGCCGCAGCCATTCCGTGGATATTGCCTGACGGCGATATCTCAGGCGTGTTGAAATCTCCGTGGGCATCAATCCAGAGGATTCCAGGACGCCTTCCCCCATCCCGGCAGAAAGCCCCGATCCCAGCCACCGTGCCGATTGCAATGGAGTGATCGCCGCCCAGCACGAGCGGGAACCCGCCTTCCCTGAGCACTGCCGCTACCTTTTTCGCAAGAATCGACGAGACCCTGGCAATCTCGGGAAGATACCTGGCCTTCTGATCCTGTATGGGCTGCCGCTCCTGTATCTTCACAGGCAGATCGCCCAGATCGTCTACTGCATATCCCAGTTCGCGCAATTCCTTCGAAAGGCCGGCAATCCGGAGAGCCGAAGGCCCCATGTCCACTCCGCGCCTGTTCGCTCCCAGATCGATGGGCACACCGATTATATTGACGTTCACTTGATCTCCTCCCCTGGCTGAAGCTGAAAAGCCTTTACAGGCAATCGACCTGACTATTCTCCGGATTGCAGGACAGAACCTCCGCCGACCGGGAAAAGAAGCCGGCAGAGGCTTCCAGGCCCTCAGGAAACAGGACAGGCAGAAAAGCGCGCCCGGATCATGCGAAACAGGCCTGCCCCGGAATATATCCGCGTTCTCCCATGTATAAAGCATTGTAAAAACAAAAAGCAAAAGAGGTGCTGCTATGAGTAGAAAAGTTCTGATCGTTCTGGTGGCTCTGATAATGGCGTGCAATGCGGCGTGGGCCGATGACGGCACAGGCCAGGCAGGCACGGTCGATACGACCGCGATAATCCAGGGAATCCTCAATTCATCAGCGTCGAACGGCAGTAATACAGGGAATCTGAGCCTTCCAGGAGGCACGTTGAACATCCTGCAGCTCGTAAACGCACTGCAGGGCGGCAAGGACATCAACGGCATAATGAGCTCTCTGCAGAACAGCGTCAATCTTTCTACAATCTTCAACAATATCCCCGGCGGCTTCGGAATCTTAAATTCGGCCGGAGGAGGAAACAGCGGGCAGGCTCTCGTGAACGGGCTCATCTACAGCATCTTCAGTCAGGGAAACACGAGCATCCCCGCAGAGCTGCAGAACATGCTGAATAATGGCGGCGCAGACGGCAGTCAGAATATGCTCAGATTCCGGACGGCGCCTTCAAAATAGCTGAACACCCACCTCACATATCGGGAAGCGGTGTCTCTAAAAGGCTTTCACAATCCTGGCTCTGCGAATGCCTGGAAGGCACCGCTTCCATTCATTATCAGGCAGACGTCTCTCTCCAGGGCAGAAACATCGTTGATCGCCGGGCCTCTTTCTGGTATGATCAGACTATCTTCAATTACCGTTTTGAAAGGAGACAATGTCATGAGAATAACGCTGATCCTCATCGCTGCTGTCGCTCTTCTTGCACTGGCGGGATGGCAGAGCGCAGTCAATGCAGGGGAGCCCGGGGCGCGGCAGGCCGTTCTGGTCTCCCAGAATCCCTTTGATGACGATACGACAGTCGTACCGGCCGGAGCGACGACTGTCTCGCTGACCGGCTCGCAGACAAGAGGAACGGCCGGCCATAACGCCGAGCTGAAATGCTCAAGCATAAAGCTGGCAAAGGGCGGCACCATAACCTCGGTAAACTGCAGCTCTGCAGGATTCTGGATAACTGACGACCGGGGAAATGTCATGAGATACGACAACCCTCAAAGCGCGGTCAATGTATCGCTGCCTGCGGGAACGTACTCGGCATATCCCAATCTCCCGCCGGGCAAGGACAGCGCTGGCGTTACCGTTGTGATAAAAAGAAACTGACAGGCCCTGCATTTACGCGATAAGACCTGAGTTTTGAGCCGGTATGCTCTGATTGTTGATGCCCGGGAACAGCATCATATTCGTATCAAGCGCTCCGGCCGGACATGAGCAGTCACTCTTTTTCGGGAGTGCGAAGCTGCTCTTTTTCTTTCCGGGGCAAGGTCAGCCAGAAAGTGCTACCCTTTCCAACTTCGCTTTCCACGCCGATGCTCCCCCCCTGGGCCTCGACGGCGATCTTGCAGAACGCCAGGCCCAGGCCGGTAGAGTGGGTTTTGCAGTTCTGCCCTGCGGACACCTGGCCGAATTTATCGAAGATCATCTGGTGATACTCTTTCGGGATTCCGGGACCGGAGTCGTGAACAGAAATCCTGATTTGGTCGTCGAGCTCTGCCAGCTCTAGGCGGATCGAGCCTCTCTCTCCGGCATATTTGACGGCGTTGGCCAGAAGGTTTTCCACGACGCGCTGCATGATCGCCTTGTCGCAGTATGCCATGACTGCCTTTCCGGAAGGCTCGTAGATCAGATTGGCCTTCCTGACAAGAGCCTTCAGCGACGAGACGGATCTGCCCAGCACTTCATGGAGATCGCAGAGCTCCAGATTCAGGGGCATCTCATTTGATTCCATACGGCTGATGTCCAGAAGAGTCGTGATCATCTCCCGAATGTGTCTCGACGAGGCAAGAATATCATCTATGCCCTCCAGGCTGTCCTCATCACCTGTCTTTCTGACATTCATCTCGAGCAGCTCGGCGGCGAGCATGATGCTCATGAGCGGAGAGCGCATATCGTGGACGACCATGTGCACGAGCGCATCCCTCTGCCTTTCAAGCTGCTGCAGCTCTTCCAGGCTATGCTGGATCTTCTGTTTCTGAGCCTCGATCTCCAGCTGCTGATGCCGCAGGAAGAGGTGGGTCCTGACCCTGGCGAGGACCTCATCGGTCTGAAACGGCTTCGTAACATAATCCAGCCCTCCCTCTGTGAAGGCATTGACCTTGTTTTCAGTATCGTCAAAGGCGCTGATGAAGATCACAGGGATTTCTCTCAGCGCGGCATCGGCCTTCAGGCGCTTGCAGACTTCGAATCCGTCCATGTCAGGCATCATGATGTCCAGCAGAATAATGTCCGGAGGATACTGGGAAGCGGCCCGAAGGGCCAGGGCTCCGCTGGGAAAGGAAGCCACGTCGTAGTTCCGGCTCCTCAGGATATCCTCGAGGAGGCCCAGATTGGCAGGCGTGTCATCCACTATCATAACCCTGCTTTGACTGTTTTCATTTTCCATGGTCCCTGTCTCCTTTCATTCCCAGCAGTTCGCCGAGCTTCTCATAATCGTACTGCTTTACCAGCGCCAGAAGCTTCATTGCCGTCTGGGAGTTGATCTTCTCTGTTTCGGCGACGAGACTCCTGAGCCTGGTCATGTTCCCCATCCCTATGGCCTCGCGCATCGATGAGACGATCTGCTCCGGAAGGGCGGCCACCTCATCTGCAGTGGGTAGCCCTTCGCCGCTGATGTCGTCATGAGCGCCGGCATAATCCTCATAGACATACTGAAGGCCTGGAATCTTTCCCAGCTTCATCAGCAGCGACTCCCGCCGGAACGGCTTTCTCAGGTAATCGTTTGCGCCTGTCGCCATGACTTTATCCTTCTGCTCCTCAAAAGCGCTCGCCGTCAGCGCGATCACGAGGGTGGTGCGGCCCTTCAGCGTGGATTTGATCTTCCGTATCGCTTCATAACCGTCCATGACAGGCATGCGCATATCCATCAGCACGGCATGGGGAGACCATTCTACAAAGGCATTGAGACCATCCAGGCCGTTTCCGGCCGTCTTGACCTGAAAACCGAGGGGCTCCAGTAATGCCAGCAGCAGGTTCAGGTTATCGGCATTGTCGTCTACCGCCAGGATTCTGAAGGGACCTGTACCCGGGCTGAGGCCCACGATGTTTTCGGCAAAAGCAGGCTCCCTGTGGGAGACCACATCTTTGCCGAGTTTGACCGGCAAGTGAAAGCGGAAGATGCTGCCCTCGCCGAGGCTGCTCTCCACCGAGATTCTGCCGCCCATCATCTCAATGAGGCTGCGGCTTATTGTGAGGCCGAGGCCTGTGCCGCCTGCCGCCCTGCCTGTCTCCGACTGGTGGAACGATTCAAAGATGCCGGCCATATCCTCATCGGAGATTCCAGGTCCGGTATCCTCAATCTCCACCTTGAGTTGGAGGCACAAATCCCCTTCAACACAGTAATCCTCGTCAAGGCCCGGAACTTCTTCAGCTCGGAAGCGGGCTGTGACGGTGCCTTCCTTCGTGAACTTTATCGCGTTTCCAATCAGGTTGATCAGAATCTGGCGAAGCTTTCCCTCGTCTGCGTTGATATACTTCGGCAAGCTCTCATGGCGCTCAATGATAAACTCCAGCCCTTTATCCCTGACCCGGAGGCGGAACATGGTCTCGAGACTGTCGAGGAGGTCGTGGAGACAGAAATCCGTATTGCTGAGCCGCATATGGCCAGCTTCGATCTTGGAGAGGTCCAGCACGTCATTTATCAGAGAAAGCAGGTGCTCGCCGCTTTTCAGGATTGTCTGCACCTGTTCCCGCTGATTTGCAGGCATCGCGTCGTCGCGCTTCAGAATCTGGGAAAACCCGATGATGGCATTCAGCGGCGTGCGGATCTCATGGCTCATGTTCGCCAGGAAGATGCTCTTGGCCCTGTTGGCCTGCTCTGCGGCCTGCCGCGCGACCTGTTCCTGCTGGACCTTCTTCCTTATCGTGAGATCTTCCTTGATGGACAGGAAGCTTATGATATGGCCTCTCTCATCCAGGATGGGACTGATTGTCACCCGCTCAGGATACTCCTCGCCGCTCTTCTTTCTGCTGAACCACTCGCCCTGCCAGGTCCTGCCGGCCTTTATGGTCCGCCAGAGTTGATCATATAGCTCATCGTCTGTCCTCTCAGACCAGAGGATGCTGATGTGCTGCCCATTGATCTCGTCTGATGAGTAACCGGTAAGACTTAAAAAGGCTGGGCTGGCATAGGTGATGATGCCGTCGAGATCCTTGATGAGAAACACCACAGGGCTCTGCTCTATGGCCATGCTGAGCTTCCTGATCTCAGCCTCCTTCTCCATTCTCTCCGTGATATCGAGACTTATTCCCCTCACTGAGACGAGCCTGTTGCCATCAAAATGCGGCATGATGTTGGCCCGAATCCATTTGATCTCTCCCCCCGGCATCATCAGACGAAAGATCACCTTCCCAGAGGTCTGTTTCTGCTCCATATTCTGAAGCTCCAGCTCAAAGAACTCCCTGTCTTCAGCATGAATCCGCTTCTTCATTTCCTCCAGGCTCAGAGGCGGCATTGAAGGATCCTCGCCTATGAGACGGTAGTAGTTTCTGGACCAGCTCACATCGCCGTTATGGAGATCCAGCTCCCAGCTCCCCATGGAGGCCAGTTCCTGCGCGTAGTTCAGCCGCTCCTCGCTCTCGAGAATGGCCCTTTCCTTCTCCTTGATTTCCGTTATATCTATCACTGTGGCCGACATGAACTGATGCCGGCCTGCGCTGTCTGTCATGACTTTTGCGTTCATCAGTGACGGGAAAGCAGTTCCGTCTTTCCTCGTCCTCCAGATCTCCAGCGCCGTGAACTCCCCCCTGGACTTCAGGATCTGTATCGCCTCTGCAACTGCCGCCATCTGCTCTTCACTGTGGAGCATCGAGAGGCTCCTGCCGATGATATCTTCAACTTCCCATCCGTGCATATGCGCGAAAGCGTCGTTCGAATAGAGCAGAATTCCGTCCAGTGAAGCTATGGCGTTTCCGTAGTTAGCCTGATCGCTGATGCTCCTGAATTTGCGAAGCTCCTCTTCAGCGGCAAGACGGTCGGTGATATCAATGGCCGTCGCCGCCATGTACTTCGGAGAGCCGTCGTCGTCTCGTATGAGGGTTCCGGAGATCAGGATTGGAAAGACCGAGCCGTCTTTCCTTGTCCGCCAGAGTTCCTTTGCGGTAAACCCTCCCTGGGTTTTAATCATCCTCATGCACTCTTCGGCATGCAGCATCTGCTCCTTGCTTGAGAATATGGAGATGTGCCTGCCAAGGCAATCCTCCGCCTCCCAGCCATGCATCCGCGCGAAGGTGCTGTTGCAGTAAAGCATGATGCCGTCGAGGGATGTAATGACAATTCCATAGTTCGCCTGGTCGCTTACAGTTCTGAACTTTCGCAGCTCCTCTTCAGCCGCCTTGCGCTCTGTAATATTACGCATGATTCCTATAGCGTGCCATTTGTTGTCGACCTTTATTGATGAAAGAGAGAGCTCGACTGTGAGCTGTCTGCCGTTCCTGTGGAAAGCCTCCAGCTCAATAAGTCTGCCTACCGCTTCACCTTCGCCGGTCTGCTGGAAATGAGGAAATGCGCGTTTGAAGGATTCATAGTCCCTGTGGGAGGTCGCTACGAGGTGAAAATTGTGCCCGACCATCTCCTCCCTTGTATAGCCGAATATTTTATCCGCTGCAGGGTTCCAGAACGAGACGTTTCCTTCATGATCGAGCATCACGATGGCATCAATGGCTGAATCTGTGATGACCCGCATCCTGGCCTCGCTCTCCTCAATGGCCATTGCAATCTTCTTCTGCTCCGTGATATCACGCCATGAAACGATGAGAACCTGCTCATTGTCCAGATTCATGACTGCCGACTTCACCTGGACCAGAATGTCCCTGCCGTCCGACCGCCTGTGGACCCATTCGAAGGAATGATTGCCTTTTACAAAGGTCTCCCCTACAACCTCCACGACATAATCCTCCGACTTTTTGCCGTTGGGCTGAAATTCCGGCGAGATCATGACAGGTGTTTTGCCGATAAGCTCCGATCGGGCATAGCCGATCATCTCTTCAGCCACTTTGTTACAATCTACAAAGCGGCCGTCCTTGAAGATCAGATATCCGTCAGGCGAATTGTAGAAGAGAGTCCTGTAGTTCTCCTCGCTCTGCCTGATCTTGATCTCGGCGATCTTCATCTCGGTAATGTTGGTGGCATAAGTCATCATGGCCAAGGGGATGCCCGATTCATCCCTGACAGGCTGCATGCTGGTCCTGTGCCACCTTTTTCCTCCGGCGACACGGATCTCTTCCTCAAGAACCAGCCCTTCGTTTATGGCCATAACCCTGGCGACATGACCGGCAATCTGCTCGGCCTCATCGGGCGGGAACAGATCGCGGACGTTCTTCCCGACCACATCTTCAGGCTTCAGGCCGAACGACTGAGCGCCTATTTTATTCATGAACAGGTAATATCCTCCGGGATCGAGCATGAAGATCACTGCGTCAGAGCTGTCAATGAGGCTGCGGTATTTCTCTTCGCTGTCGCGAAGAGCCCTGTCCGCCTTCACGCGCCAGCTTATATTGCTTACAAGTACGATAAATTTATCATCTCCGAACCGGGAGAGCCTCGCTTCATAATATCCCGGCTTGTCACCCACCATCATTTCATACTGGATCGGGTCTCCAGTCTTCCCGGCGAGCAGCTCATCGAGCCTGTCGCTGATCTTACCGCAGAGCTCCACAGGCAGCACTTCAGAGATATTCCTGTTCAGAAAGACCTCCGGAGGCATGGCCAGCTCCTCTTCCCTGCCGGTCTTGAACTCTACTATGTCGCCTGAGTGGTTCAATATGAATATCAGGTCCGGGATGGCGGCTAAAAGGGATTCGTTGTAAGTTTTCTGAGCTGTCAGCTCCTTTTCGGTCTCCTTCAGGCCGGTGATATCTGTGAAGGTGGTGAAGACCCGGCAGGGCTTCTCCTCTCCCTCCCTGAACTCAGGCTCAGCGCTTATGAGCATCCACAGGGATTCATCAGTTGCAGGGTAGAAAAATCTCAGCACCTCATCACGGACAGGTTTGCCGGTCCGAAGCGCCATCCTTGACGGGTAATCATCCGGAGCCATGAATGTGCCATCTTCCCTGTATACTTCCAGGTGGCCTTCCGGAGGGACGTCCTTATCGAAATCGTCCGGCGAAAACCTCAGAATTCTCTCAACTGCAGGGTTACTGGCCGTGATATTCATAGAGGCGTCCGAGTAGAGCACTCCCTGAGGCATTTTTTCGAAAAGCCATCTGAGCCGGTTTTCACTTTCCCGGAGCGCCAGCTCGGCGAGCTTCTGGGTATGGATATCGGTCAGCGTCCCTCTGCCTCCCGCCGTCACGCCTTTTTCAATTACCGGCTCCGTCGAGGAGCGTATCCACTTCACGCTGCCATCCCTGGCAAAATAGCGGTAGTGGAGATTTGTGTAACTCCCCGGGCTCAGCTCGCCGAGAGCCTTTTTCACCATTGGAATGTCTTCCGGATGCATGAAATCGAAAATATTCCTGCCTGTGACCTCTTCGGGCTCATAGCCCAGGATCTTCCTTATGACAGGGCTCACATACTTTATCGTGCCGTCTGTCGAGATTTCATAGAGCACGTCGTTGATGGATTCAACCATTCTCCTGTAGAGCGTTTCTGTTTCGGCGAGCTTCCGCTCTGCATCCTTGCGGCGGGTGATGTTCCTCGTCACGAAAAGCAGTTTGTGAGTCTTCCCTTCTACGTCTCTCAGAAGCTCGCCGTTCACCTCTATGTCGAAAGAGGTGCCGTCGAGCCTCACCGCCCTGTATTCCTCGGCTCCCCGTATGTTTCCATTGAGCATGTCAGTGATTGCATCCACTGCCCTCGCATGATCGCAGGGGTCAATAAAATCGAGAACCGGGCGGTTTATCAGATCGTCGGCGTGCCTGCCGCCAAGCATCTCCAGCGCCTTCCCGGAAGAATACTCGATTATGCCTTCAAGGTTCGTGATTGTTATGACATCCGGCGAAAAGTCCATGATGGACTGGTGCAGCCTGTCTTTTTCGTGGATTACCGATTCGAGCTCAGCTCTTTCGATATACTTGGCGACTCTCTGAGCCACCGCATTCAGCAAATCCTTTTCTTCACTGAGAAACCAGCCTGAAGTCCTTTCGACGCCGCCTGTCCTGTAACAGACTTCCAGCGCGCCAATCACCGTGCCGTGCTTCACGATATCGACCCCGAGCGAGACCGTGCAGGCCTCGAAGCCCTGTGTCATATATTCCCTGCCAAAGACTCTCAGGCAGGCCGACGCTATATCAGGAAACTGAAAGGCCCTCGAAAGGATAACCACGACCTTCTGAAAGAAATCGGCAGGCTCCATCTCTGCGTCCTGAAGCAGCAGCGTAATGTCGTTGTGGCAGCGCAGCTCTTTCGTGCGCTCCCCCAGCTCGAAGGAGAGATGCCTGACAAGCTCTTTCTGCTCGGCGAGCTCTCTTTTCAGCTCGTCCATATCACTCTGTTCAGTTCTGTCAAAATCGCTCATCGCAGCCTCTTTCCACTATTTCATCAGTGATTCACATGCGCTGTGGACCGAATTGATCCTGCCACCATATCCATCGACCTCCCGCTGAATGAGCTGTTCCCTGTTCTGCAGAACAGGTTGTCATAGAAGGCTCCTTTCAATGAGAGGCTGATCGTGATTGCTGTAAAAAAATACAGGGAGATCTCCGCTGCGGTGACTGCTGCAAGAATGTTTTGAAGAATTGATCGAGTATTTCCGGTTCCCCCGATCATAATATCAAATCGGAGCTTCTTTAGCAAGACTTCCATGACAGGATCAAAAAAGGGGCGGGTTTGCGCCTGCCCCTTCATAGCTGCGTCGATGCTTACTGAAGCGCCTGTAATGAGTCTACAGCGCCTCTTTGAGGATTGTCCGGCTTATCTCGGGAGTGATGTCCTTCGTTTCTGAAAGGGCTGTCAGGCCTTTCTTCTCAAGCTCAGCTACAAGGGCGCCTATCTTGTCTTCTCCCACGCCGTGCTCGCTGAGCCTGGTCTTCACTCCCAGGCTCTCGAAGAACTCGCGCGTCCTGCTGATTGCCAGATCAACTGTCATTTCATCATCCGCCTCGTCGATCCTGAGGACCCGCCTGGCGTACTGCAGCAACTTCTGTCTCTTTTCGCCCTTCCTTACTTTCCAGATGGCCGGCACCATAATGGCAAGAGTCTGGCCGTGATCGATGCCGAACATGGCCGTCAGTTCGTGGCCGATCATATGAGCGGTCCAGTCCTGCGGGACGCCGGCGCCTATAAGCCCGTTGAGGCCCATCGTGGCGCACCAGACGAGGTTCGCCCGTGCGTCGTAATCGGTAGGATTGTCTATTGTCCTTCTGCCGATCTCGATCAGAGTCTGCAGGATGCCCTCGGCAGTCCTGTCCTGGAACCTGCCATCGACAGGGAAAGTCACATACTGCTCGATGACGTGCACAAACGTGTCTATGATGCCGTTGGCGACCTGTATGGCAGGAAGGGTGAAGGTCAATGTCGGATCGAGGAACGAAAACTTCGGAAAGCTCAATGGGCTGAACACGGGATACTTTCCGTGCTCATAGCTGATCACGCCTCCCTGATTCATCTCCGAGCCTGTGGCAGGCAGCGTGACCACCGTTCCGAGAGGCAGTGCCTCCGTGACAGGCACCGGGTTGAAGCCGTGGAACAGCAGATCCTGGGGCTTGTCGCCTTTGTACTTCGACGCCAGAGCCACGAACTTCGTCCCATCCATCACCGAGCCGCCTCCGACTGCGAGCAGGAACTCCACGTTCTCCTTCCTTGCCAGCTCCACCGCCTTCATCAGCGTCGTGAACTGAGGGTTGGGCTCGATGCCACCGAACTCCAGCACTGTGCGATTTCCGAGGGCGTCCTTCACCTTCTGAAGGGTGCCGTGCTTCTTGACACTACCGCCTCCATAGAGTATCAGCACTTTCGCGCCTGCCGGAACGTGACTGTCCAGCTCTCCAAGCCGGTCTCTGCCGAAGATGATCCTGGTCGGGTTGTAGAAATCAAAGTTGTACATGGTAATCCTTCCTTTCCTGAAACTGATTGAGGGGCGGGACTGTCTGTGAAAATCTGTGTTTCCCCGGAGTACCTTTATTTCGGATAAATCGAGAAAATCCTTTCAAATACCATACTCAGGACAGGGTAATCCGGGATCTTTCACAGAAAGTTCACACCACTTTCAATAACACTTCAAGCTCCTTTCAATGTCACTTCACACGGCGCTGCTATAACGAAATCAGAACGACAGGGGAAAGGAGGTGACCGGTGATGACAAAGGTGTTCGAAGGAAGAGATGATGGAGCGCCCGGAGTCTGCTGGAAGTGTGTTGCGACTCTGATACTGCTTCCCTCCAACCTGCCATAGCCACTGAGTTTCACTATATCGCAGGAAGGAGCGCCCGATGGCACATAAATGAGCGCGGTGTCTTAACCACCGCGCTTGTCTCATATGGATATCAGGCGCTGAATCGGGCGGGCAGCGGAACAGGCTTGCAGGCTTCTGCCAGGCTCCAGGGCAGGGCTCCTGCGAGCATCAACGTTCAGGAAGAGCGACTGCCCGCACTGCTCTGGCTTATATGCACGCCCACGAGCCTGGCGATAAGAATGGCCAGAAAGAGCTGGCCTATTATGGCCTCAGTGTTTGTGAGCGCTCTCGCCTGCTGGCTCACAGGGGTGATGTCTCCAAATCCCACGGTGGTTAGAACTGTATAGCTGTAGTAAAGAAAATCCGAGTATATCTGCATCATTGAATGGAGATAATCCCCTCCATGGCTTGGATCAACCCCTCTGAACGCATCTTTCTGCTGAAGCTGCAGTATGAAATAGAGGATTGACCATATCGCTCCGAAGAGTATATAGATGCAGGACGCTCCGCAGATCTGGTTCAATGAAACTGTCTCTTCACGCATTACATAGACCAGTATTGCTATCAGCACAAGGATTGAAGCAATGAACTCGAAAGCTCCTGTCATCACCATTACAATCTTCGGGACGCCTGTTATGTTGAAGAGATCGCATGCGAGACCGATCAATATGATGATGCCGAGCGGGCAGGTTATGTATTTCTCTTTCCTGTAGGCAAGCCACAGGGCATAGAGAATTACCGAGCTGGTGCATATATCCAGTATGACCATTCCGACAGGCATTCCGATGAGCATCGGGTAGATGGAGAGAAGCAGGAGAAGAAAAGACAGAAGAACGGCATATCCGTTATCTTTGAATACAGTCTTCACGATGGAGCCGGATTTCATGTGCTCTGTCTCATTCCCTTCTGTTAAAGAGGAACTTTGATGTGATGTGAGTCAGAGATACGGCACTATTCTCCATAAGGCTTTCAGCCTCCTCTTACAGGGAGAGACAGATCATGAGGCTGAAGATGATGTGATGCCGTCCGGTGTCAGCGGCCCATGAAAATCAGGTCCTGCCATCCAGGCAGGAAATCCTCAGAATAAGCTTAATAAGTATGATCATGCAGAATATCTATTGTCCCCGCTGCGGCGCAGAGAACGGTCCCCGAGAGAGCAGGTGCCGTGCATGCGGCGCCCCGCTTGCTGCAGGATCACGTTCCGTGGGGGGAGCCGGAGGGCGCCCTGAAGGCGTTGATGAGCAAATGATCAAGCCGCCTGTAATTCGCTGGTATACCGTGTATTGCAGCGCAATGGCGGCGCTTTACGTCGCCTGCGCTTTCGCCGGCGGCTTCCTGATGTCTGCCAATCTGGGCCCGTATTTACACGGCAGAGATATCACGGAGGTCAGGGTCCAGGGAATCATAATGCTCGCTCTCGGCATTGTGCTCTTTTTCCTGTTCGCCGCTGCCCTCTTCTTCCCCAGAAAGCCCTGGAACTGGACATTCGGCATAGTCCTCATCTGCCTTGGAATGACCAGCTGCTGCTGCCTCCCTGCGTGCATACCTCTACTGATCTACTGGATCAAGCCTGAAACAAAGGCATATTACCAGTAGAGGATGGCCGCCTTCAGGAACAACGGCTGAGAAACAATTAGCCGCCTGCGTCTCAGATTTTGCCGCCCTTTTCTGTCAGGAGATTTATGTATATGCTGCCGGTATTGCTGTCATAGCTGTTCCTCTCCTTGTACGCCTTCTGCGCATAGTAGAGAGGGGTATGGCCGGACTTATCCCTGATGTTTATCCCGGCTCCGTGGTTGAGAAGAAATTTTACTGCAACATATGATTTTTCCATCACTGCCACATGGAGACATGTAAGACCCTGATTGTCCTGAATATTCGGATCGGCTCCGTGAGAGCAGAGGAGCGGGAGCAGTTCCTGATCACTGCCGTTCCGGACTGCGTTGAAAGCCGGCGTTCTGCCCTCCTTATCCTTCTGGTTAACCAAAACGCCGTTAGAGATGAGACATTCTGCCATCCCGGCAGTATGGACGTGATGCAGAGGAGCGCAGCCCTTTTCGCAAAGCCTGTTCGGGTCGGCTCCTTTTGAAATCAGCAGTTTCGCAAGCTCAACATTGCCTGTTCCTACCACCCGGTGCAGCGCCGGTTCTCCGTTATCATCGCATCCATCTGCATCAGCTCCCAGAGACAGCAGGAATCTCAGCATGTCCTCTTTTCTGTTTAGCGCAGCGCCACCCAGAGGCGTTGCCTGAGAGGCACTCCTGGCATTGATATCGGCTCCTTCAGCCAGCAGCAGACGCGCCGTTTCGATACTGCCGGTGCAGGCCGCTCTGTAAAGCGCTGTATTTCCATTACTGTCCGTTGCATCAACCAGAGCGCCCTTGTCTATGAGCAGCTTCACGACAGCTGGAGAGCCATACCCCGCTGCAGACATCAGAGGTGTGGACTGATCGTTGTTCTTTGAATTGATATCAGCCCCCTTCGACAGCAGCAATATGACTGTATCTGCAGAGGTCCTTCCGGCTATGCGGTTGAGGGGTGTATCGCCTTCATTGTTTTTTATGTCCACCTTGGCGCCATTATCTATGAGAAGTTTCACAGCGGCATAAGAGTCGTGCCGCCATGCGTAATGAAGCGGGGTACTCCCAGTTCTGTCCTGTGCGTTCACATCTGCTCCTCTTTCAATGAGCATCTCCATTATTGTTATCCTCTCCCTGGGAGAAACAACGCGGCTGATAGTCTCATGAAGCAGAGTACCGCCATCCTCGTCCTTTGATTTCGCATAGGCCGGCTCTTTCCTGATGAGCTCCTTCACCTTCCCGTTATCCTCTTTTTCCAATGCCTCTTTCATCTCAAAAGCCATTCGGTACGATTTCCCATGAAATACAGGGTTTTTGAAGATATCCCGGATATTCAGTCCATAAGCGACAAGCAGGACAATGGCAATGATTCCGCATACGATGAAAAATTTGATACCGAAGCCAATCAGACTTCCTGCATAGGAGAAGAGCATAGATCTGGAGCCGCCGCTTTTCTCATTCCTGTCCATGTGGATGACCTCCATCTTCAGCCTGTCAACTCCATTATACCCAATTTTCCGGATATCAGTCATCTTTGGTTACATCGTTAATGAAGAATGTCGTTCGAAGACTCTTCATCGTGAAAATCCTTATAGAATGCGCATTGGTCATGATACCGAGACATCTGTATCTTGACGACATGCAAGCGAAAGTCATCTGCCCGAAAAGGATACACTCGCTCCTGCATTGAATTTCAACACAGGGCGGCTATTGAACGGACCGCAGCACGATGGCATTTGTGAAATCAAACCTGCACTGACAGTTCCAGGCAGGGGTAACCGGAGATCACGATGGAGCGCATCATATCGATAATAAGAGAAAACTTGCAATTGTATGCACTCAAGGTCAGGCAGACTGGCGATTTCGTGATTCCCGTGCCGGTCGAAGAGCCTGAAAAAGAATCGACGCTACCTGAATACGAGATTGTAAGGATACCGCTCGAAGAAGCGCCTGAATCTCTTGTGCCGCAGAAGAAAAGGCTCCTCGCTTCATGGATGGAGCTTTCACACTATCAGGCTTCAGATAGTGAAACACTCCGGCATCTGTTGACAGTTCTGCTGGAGACAATAGCATCTTTTTCGGAAGGCGGAATGCCTCTGCCTGATTTCGTTCCCGCCGCTCCGGAGCAGACTTTCCGAGCCACCGCCGCGCACCCGAGAGCTTACAGAGGGACAAAGAGCCGCCCTCCGAAGGCCAGGCAGGTCGAACCTCTCGATCTCCGCCTGTACATCGACACTGAGCATAACCAGAATAAGCTGCTAAGCGATTCCAGGCCACATCTGGGAAAAGCGCTGGATCTGCTGTGCCGGGACGGGTATGACAGGGAGAGACTGGCCTTTCTCTCATCGGCGCCGGGCAGGGTCGAGCCGTACCTGGCATATCATTACGGCATCACCGATGGCGCGGCGCCTGAGATGCCTGCGCTCTTCTCATCTCACCTGCTTCCATTGCAGAAAGGTCAGGGAAGCGACACCATCAGGAAATACCTGTCGCTTTTTCATGCATTGAATCTGCAGCAGAGGCCCGATCTGCTCCCTGTCTTTCTCATGCTCGTATCTTCGAAGCCGGGAGAATTCATGTCAGGGTGGGCAGAGCTGATCGCCTCGCAGAAACCTGAGCGGCAGGCAGAGCTTGCCTGTTATCTCATCGAATCAGGTATTACTGAGCGCCATCCCGGGATCTTCACGGCAGACGACCTCGCGCGCTTCAACAGTATGACATCTGAGGATGTCTATTCACACAGGCTGTACTATCTGCTTGCCGCATTGGCGCAGGGCTCTTCGAGAGAATATCTGTTTGCGGGATTTCATCTGGCGAACAGCTTCAATCCCAGCTACAGATTCGACAGTATCGGCGACTGCAAGGATTTCCCGCTTGAGCAGACAGAGGAGTTGGCACTGTATCTGGATTCCGAAGGCACTAAGAACTCCAATCACGGAAGATACTACTCAATGAGTATCTGGGAATCATGTGGAAAGCTGAAAGGCCTGCAGCATCTGATTCGACAGCTTCAATGGCAGAAATTGAGTCCGGAAATTACAGGCTCATTTTTGGATATGCTCAAGGGCTTCAGATATGATGACCTCGATGACGAGCAGATGGCCAGAAAATGTGGTTTTGTATTTGGAAAGGCCCCGGCCCTTTTAGAGGCCGTCTGCAGAATAGCCCCGCCCTGGCAGGACAAGTTCATCGATTCAGTGCGTGACCTTCACTGGTACTGGAATGATGAAGACATTATCGACAAAAGATACGACGAGCTCTATGCGCTTTCTGAAAGACTTTCTCAGAAGCCGTTCAGCGAGGAAACGATTATTACTGATGAGATGTTCGAGCTATTTGATGCAAATAACAGAGAGCAGCAGGACGGGATCATCAACGCACCTGACAACAGCTTCCGTCAACTCGAAAAGGCATGCAGAAGAGCTAACGACGCGCGCTGCATCAATAAAGGCCTGCATGTCATATGTGAAAATGCCAGTGGTTTTATCCTGAGCTGCTTTGTTCGTTTCCCGGCACTTATGTTCAGAGTGGCGAAGCGGCTTGGCACACTCAGCATCTTCCATCGCCATCAGGTGATGAAATACTTCGTCGGGCATGTCCTTATGACAACAGACTGGGACAAAATTCCTGCCGGTGAGGCTCTGCAGCTCCTGCGTCCCTTCGTTGATGAGGGTTTCACCAATCCAATGCCGGGGAAGCTGCGCGACTGGATTGCAGGCTCGGTAAAGCTCTCGGATCAGCAGCGTGAAAAATATTTGCAGATGATGAGGGTGAAGATACTGCAGACAAAGCTGGATCTGCTCGAGCATATAGCCCGAAGAAACCTGGCGGCAGGCTTATCCATAGACGTGCTCGCCCCTGACCTGGAGCATGCGCTTCAGATGATAAATACGAGCAACGACAACCGGAGAGCGTTCCGGCGGTTTCTGAAGGCCCTCCTGGAAGGCAGGGGCGACTATATCCTCACTCATCCTCTCACTGTCCGATGGCTCTCAAAGCATCCTGCGCTGAATATTGAGCAGTGGAGCAATGGGATCTTCATCAGCGAAAGGCTTGAAGAGATTGGCTCTGTCACGCTGTCTGTCGAGCGCGATCCTCTTGAAGCGCTGAAGCTCGGCACACATGTGGGAAGCTGCCTGGGGCTGGGCGGCAGATTCACTTTTTCTGCCCTCGCCGTGGTACTCGATTTCAACAAGCAGGTGATATACGCCCGGGACGACAGGGGAAGGATGCTGGCCAGGCAGCTCGTCGCCATTTCAGAAGATGACCGGCTCGTCTGTTTCGAGGTATATCCGCTGAGCGCTCACCAGCGCCTCAGACAGTTCTTCAGAGAGTATGACAGGCGCTTCGCAGAGTCCCTAGGCATACCACTGTATAAAAACGAAAAAGAAGATGAATACACAGTCGCTCGGATTCTATCCCAGGACTGGTGGGACGACGGGGCGTGGCAGGATGAATCAGAGGAAAAGAAGCAGGGCGAGGCCTGATGCATCAAATCAGAGTTTAGAGGCGGCTGGATGGAATCACATTACAGAGAACCAGAACAAGACATAATGCAGGAAATTGATAAAGAAGGAAGAGCGGAGAGAATCCCTTTCGTCGCAGGCCTGCTGTCATTTATTCTGCCGGGGCTCGGTCAGCTCTATAATGGACAGCTCAAAAAGGCAATCCTGTTTTATCTGCTGCTGCTTTTCATCCCAATGTCATTCATCATCGCAGTTTTTGGCTTTTCTGTATTTCTCTACTATTATGCACTCAGTATCGCCTTAAGAGTTTGCGCAGTCGGCGATGCCTATTACAGTGCTCGAAAAGAGAAATTTATCAGGCCTGGATTCTTACAGCGATGGTATATTTATCTCCTGTTGATCATATTCACCGTTATGGCGATTCCAATCTATGGAAACGCGACTGTATTCAAATATATTAGAACCTTCCACTGCCCCTCTATCAGCATGCTTCCTACGCTCATCGTGGGAGACTATTTTGTTGTCGATATGAAATACTATAAGAGCCATATTCCATCCAGAGGAGATCTCGCATTGCTCAACCCGCCAGAATGTTCCGATGCAGGAGGGACACTGTTCATCAAGCGCATTGTGGCAGTTGAAGGAGATTCTATCCAGATAAAAAACGGCGAGGTTTTCATCAACGACTGTCCTCTGAAAGAGCCTTACATCGCGGGGCCGGTCAGGTATGAGATGGAAAAGATCACTGTCGGTAAAGGCAAGGTCTTCGTGCTGGGAGACAACAGAAACAACAGCGAAGACAGCCACATATGGGGCCCTGTCGATGCCGGCAGGCTGATGGGGAAGCCTCTTTATATCTTCTGGCCTCCTGTCAGGGCAGGGAAAAGGCTTTAGACAAGAAGCCGGCGCAGGATGGCGGAAATTTCGAATGTCAATCAGAATGAAAGCCAGTGTTTGATGTCGAAAATGTTGAGCGTCAGTGTAAACTGGCTTATGTGACAGACAGGAAACAACAGTTCATGTTGCCGGGTATTCCAGGCTGATGCTCTCAAACACGGTGCCTTTCCGCTGCAAACTCCGCCGTCGTGCCAGCCTGGATTCCAAGACAATTTCAAGCAGTTCAACAGGAGGAGATAATCCATGAGCGCAAGGCGGTTTGAATTCAGCGAGGGCACTTCCAACAAGTTCTGGATCATCGAGCGAAGCGGCAGCACCAACACGGTGACCTTCGGCAGGATCGGCACAGCTGGGCAGGTGCAGACAAAAGATCACGGAACCGAGGACGAGGCTTCGAAGGCGTACCAGAAGCTCGTCGACGAAAAGCTCAGGAAGGGTTATATCGAAGTGACGGCCGGCTCTGTCGCCCAAGCGCCGCCTGCTTCCCAGCCGGCTGCGAAAGAGGCGAAGAAGAAGAAAGACGATACCCCGAAAGAGACCCGGCAAAAAGCTCCTGCTGAGGTGAAAGAAGAAGAGCCCATACAGGTTGCCACCGTCACTGAGCAGATAAAGCCTCCGGCAGATGCCTCAGCAGTTGCTCCGGTGATTGCCGCAGCGGCTGAGCTGACCCTGGGGCTCTCGCCTTCAGAGTTCCTGTGGGCCACGTGGCGGCCGTGGGAGCCGCTGGCGCGCCCTGAGATCCGCCCCTTTGATCGAAACAAGGCCCTGGAGACAGTAAAAAAGATCATCAAGGCCGAGATCACATGGCAGTGGAATTGGGAAAAGGCGGCGCTCCCCCACTCCATGTCGCGTGAAGAGGCATACTTCTGGTTTCATGTCCTCACAGACAATCCCTTTGTCAAGAACGGAAAACTGTGTTACTACTTTACGGATCAGAAAGAGACTGAGAAAATTCGACAGGGCTTTCTGGATCGGCTCGCCGCTCTCGACTGCACGGCACCGCTTTCGCCGGATGACGCGAAGGCTTTGATTGAGAGAGAGATCACACGCGTGACCCCGGAGATGGCGATCCCCCTGTTCAACCTCTTTCCTCTTGATGAAACTCTCCAGATAATAGGGATTGAAAGGAAATCCAGCCACAGCCTTAATTATAACATCTCTGAGGCCCGTAACGCCGTGGTTGACGGCATAAGGCTCTATGTGCTGCCCTACATGAGCGCCGATCAAAGGGAGTGGATCAGGAAGCTGATCGTTCCGCAGATCGATGTGAACTTCAAGCCCGGAGACCTTTACAGCGGGTGGCCATATTGCACCTATCTCGCAGCAATGATGGGCGCGCACGACACGATAAGGCAGGTTGTCAAAGGGATACAGGATGACAGATACACTCACGACAACTGGGGCGACCACTACCAGCGCCCCCAGGTGCTGATCTTCGGGCTCGGCGATCCAGAGGAGGTCAAACAGGAGATGAAGAGGCTTCGCCTGTCGCTGAGGAAGCCCGAATATATAAGCGCCTGGCTTGCCCACACCGAGTATTCAGCCCTCGACGCGGTCGCCGACGCCATTGCTTCGATGACCAACAAGGACGAGGCCAGGGCACTGATGGAGGTTTTCACGAAAGTCAGGGCGCCTGAAGCGGCTCCGTTCATGCTAGAGCTGCGATACAGCTCAAAGGCTCCACAGCTTGCCGGGAAGTGGCTGGACGAGAACATGAATCATACGGTTCCCGGCCTCATCTCAGCCCTCCCTTCACACAGCAGGCGCTCCGAAGAGATCATCGAGACTCTGCGCAAGGCAAAAAGCCTCGGCTTTGAGCCGCTCATCGACGAATCTCTCTCCCGCGTCTCCGGCGACACGGCGCAACGGGTCAGGAAACAGGTGCTGGAGCACAGGGAGGAAAAGCCCGTACCCTTTGATGCCAGCACTAAGCCGGAATGGCTCTCAAAGGCCCTGCCGGAAGCAAAGGCGGCGAAAGCAGCGCTCCCCTCGTGGGCCCAGCCGGCCTTCCTCCCACCGCTCAGAGTGGACGGCCATTGCCTCAACGAAGAGCAGGTCAAGGCCCTCCTTCAGGTATTGCAGAAAACGCCGTGCGGAGAGCACCACCCTCTTATAGACGGGCTGAAGGCCCATGGCGAAGCAGTTTCGCGCGATGCCTTCGCATGGTACATATTCGAGCAGTGGATGATTGACGGGGCGCCTTCGAAAGAGAAATGGGCCCTCTTCGCCATCGGCCACCTGGGAGGCGACAGGAGCGCACTGAAGCTCACGCCTCTTATCCGGGCGTGGCCCGGCGAAGCACAGCACCAGAGGGCCGTGCTGGGACTCCAGTGCCTGCGGGCCATCGCCACCGACACGGCGCTGATGCAGTTGAACGGCATCGCGCAGAAGGTGCCTTTCAAGGCTCTGAAGACCAGAGCCATGGAGTGCATGGAAGAGATTGCAAAAGAGCGCAATATGACGAGGCCGGAACTGGAAGACAGGATAGTGCCGGACTGCGGTCTTGACGAAAGAGGGAGCCGCGTCTTCGACTTCGGCCCCCGCTCATTCCGTTTCATCCTGAGCCCTGAATTGAAGGCGATGATAAAGGAGGAGAGCGGCAAAGCGCGGCCGGACCTCCCGAAGCCCACGTCTAAGGACGATGAGAAAAAGGCGGGACAGGCCCTCGATGATTGGAAGATCCTGAAGAAACAGGTGGCCGAGGTGGCCAGAATCCAGGCCACGCGCCTGGAGCAGGCGATGGTGACCGGAAGGCGGTGGGACCCTGAGAGCTTCCAGCTGCTGCTGGTTCGCCATCCGCTGATGACCCACCTCGTGCAGCGCGTGCTGTGGGCAGCCTGTGACGCATCAGGAAAAGCGGTGAAGGTATTCCGCGTGACGGAAGAGCAGGAGATCGCGGACAGCGGGGATGAATCCTTATCGCTCAGCGGCTTTGCCTCTGTGAGCGTAATCCACCCCCTCAACTGCCCGGACGATGAAAAGAGGAGATTCGGCGAGCTTTTCAGCGACTACGAGATACTGCAGCCGTTCCCCCAGCTGTCGAGGGAGATCTACCGGCTCGAAGGCGATGAGATAAACCAGTCTGAGATCAAGCGCTTCGGCGGGAAGAAGATCCCAGCCGTCTCAGTGGCGGGCACCCTCGATCGGCTCGGGTGGGTGCGGGGGATCCCTGCCGATGCCGGTTATATAGATGAGCATTCAAAGCCCTTCTATGGCGCCGGGGTGACGGCCGTTGTAAAATACGAAACAGGGTTCTGTGTCGGATATCTGCAGGACTCTGAAGACATGGAGATCGACCAGGTGGCCTTTATCCCGGGAATCGCAGGCCCTGAGATGTACCGTGAGATCAATGAGACCATACCGCTCAGGAATATAGATCCGGTCGTGATCAGCGAGGTGCTCGCTGACTTGACTCTCGTGGCGTCGAAAGCGCTTCAGACCGTTTAGTGCCAGCAAAGCAGGCCTGCGAGGCCCAGAGGAGGTTCGGATGAGTGGAAATACCGGGAAACAGGCAAAACAGAAGGACATCGAATCGGATGAGCTGCAGCGGCCACCTGCCGAAAGGCTTTACGCCCAGGAGCTGCGCAGGCTCGCCGAGCGGGACAGGGACAGGCCGAAGCCCCGCGGCTGGCTTCTCACGCCTGAATCGGTGCTCGCCTTCGTGCGGGGCGATGAGAATCTCGACATCTCCGCCAAGTTCGTCGGGAAGCGGAGCTTCGTGGAGCGCTGCATAGTGGCTCTCGCCACGTCCAGGGGCCTCATGCTGATCGGCGAGCCGGGCACGGCGAAAAGCTACCTGTCCGAGCTCATAGCGGCAGCCATATCCGGCGACTCGAGCCTTACCATCCAGGGCTCGGCGGGCACCACCGAGGACAGCATCAAGTATTCATGGAACTATGCGCTGCTGATAGCAGAAGGGCCGTCAGAGCGCTCCCTCGTCCCTGCGCCGGTATACCGGGGCATGAGGGAAGGGAAGATCGTGCGCTTCGAAGAGATCACCCGCTGCCCTCTCGAGATCCAGGACGTGCTATTGTCGGTGCTGAGCGACAGGGTGATGGCCATCCCCGAGCTCGCCGGGGCCGACAGGAACCTCTACGCCGCCCAGGGCTTCAATATCATCGCCACAGCCAACACGAGGGACCGGGGAGTGAACGAGATGAGCGCGGCGCTGAAGCGCCGGTTCAACTTCGAGACAGTCCACCCGATTGCCGATATCAGTGAGGAGATGGCGCTGATAGAGCGGGAGAGCGTCAAGATGCTGCAGAAAGCCTCGATACCCGTCACTCTGAAGCCTCCTGTGATAGAGCTCATCGTCACGACCTTTCATGAGCTCCGGAACGGGAAGACCGCCGAAGGGCAGGCTCTCGAGCAGCCCACATCGGCCATGAGCGTCGCGGAGGCCATCGCCTGCGCCTTTTCCACGGCTGTGCACGCCTATTACTATGGAGACGGCGAAGCAGGCCCCGAGCAGATCGTGCACCATCTGGCAGGCACGGTCCTGAAGGACGCGCCTGAAGATCTCAAGAGGCTCAGGCACTATTTCGACCACGCCGTCAAGGAGAAGAAAGGAGCCCACTGGAAGGCATATCACGAGGCAAGGAAAGCGCTCCCATGATCGCTGATGCTCTGTTTGATCCGGCCAGCCGCCCGCTTTTCTTTCCTGTGCGCCATCACAGTCCTCTCGCGGCTGCAATCATCAGCCGTATCATAAGAAAGATAAGGCCGGCCGCAGTTCTGATAGAAGGTCCTTCTGATTTCAACGACCACCTGCCTGAGCTTGCCCTCCCGCACCGGCTCCCCATCGCCATTTACGCATACTATCAGCAGGGAGAGGGAAAGACAAGCGGGGCCTACTATCCTTTCTGCGAATATTCCCCTGAGTGGCAGGCCTTCAGAGCCGCAGAGGCGCTGGGCATTCCCGTATCATTCATCGACATCCCCCACTCCCGGCTCGCCGGGTATGACAAGCGAATACACCGTTACTCGGATCTGGAGTTCAGGAGAAGCTCCTTCATCGAGAGGCTCTGTGAAAAGATGGGTCTCGACGACTTCGATGCGCTCTGGGATGAGCTCTTCGAGATCCATCGCGATATGGACGACGGCGAATACCTGGAGCGCATGCACCGCTTCTGCTACGCCATGCGATCGTCCGACGGAGCGATAAGGGAGCACGACCTCGCCAGGGAAGCCTTCATGGCCGAGAGGATACAGGAGGTCATCGACGGGAAGGGTGACAGAATCATTGTCGTCACAGGCGGATATCACAGCTCAGCGCTCTACGGCCTGGTGATGGAAGGAAAGAGCGGCGGTTCGATCGCGCCTTCCTGCGCGGCTGAGCCCGGAGCCGAAGGCGGGATCGCTCTCACTCCCTACTCGTATGAGAGGCTGGACGGACTCACCGGCTACGAGGCAGGCATGCCCAATCCCGGTTTCTACCATCTGCTGTGGACTGCCCGCAGAAAAGGCGGGCAGCCCGCCGCCAGGAAGGTTCTGGCCCTCGTGGCGGAGATCCTGAGAAAAAAAGGCCAGCCTGTCAGCGCCGCGGATCTCATATCCTGCGCCGTCACCTCCGAAGGCCTCGCCGATATCAGGGGCCATCACGAGGTATGGCGCGGCGATATCCTGGACGCCTTCAGCTCGGTGCTGATAAAGGAGGAGCTGCCCAGGGAGGGCGCGCACCCTCTGCTGGAAGCCGTATACACAGTGCTCAGAGGCGGGCAGCGCGGCGCCCTCGCCGAAGGCTCGCGCATACCTCCTCTCGTGCTGGATATCGAGAAGGAGATGAAACGGCTGGAAATTGAGCTCCCCTACCCTGCCGGCAACCTGCACCTGGAAGTGCACAGGAAGGAGGACAGGGAGAAAAGCATATTCCTGCACCGCGCTAAGGTGCTTACCCTGTCGGGGTTCAGCCTCATCGAAGGCGGAAAGAGCCAGAGGGACGACGGGGAAGGCCTGGTGAGCGAGACATGGAAACTGTGCTGGAGCCCTGATTTCCAGGCCACTTCAATCGAAGCCTCGCGCTACGGCTCGAGCCTTGCCGACGCCTGCCTCTCGAAGCTCAAAGAGCAGGCCCTGGCCCTGGAGCGTGACGCAAGGGGAGCCGCGTCCCTCCTGCTGGACGCCTTCCTCGCCGAAATGCCATCGCTGGAAGGGGAGCTCCAGAGCCGCCTCGGCGAGCTGATAAGAAATGACGGGAGCTTCGAGCATGTCACCCAGTCCCTCTCGAGCCTCCTGGCCCTCCACTGCTACGCGTCGGTGCTTTCGGACAGAAGGCGGAAGGATGGAGAGGCTCTGCTGCGAGAAGCCTTCCTGAGGTCGGAGTGGCTGCTCGAGAGCCCTGGAGCCCTTCCTGACAGCGCCGCATCTCTCATCGCGGGCCTCAGGGCAATGCGGGAGACTCTCGAGCGGGCCGGGGCCTTTCTCGGCATCGACAGAGAGGAGTTCACGGAGCTGTTCAGCCGCGTGCTGAAAGCCTCCACCGCCAATCCGCTGCTGGCCGGCTCGTCAACCGGGATGCTTCTCTCACTGGGCGCTTTGGATGAGAGTGAGCTCGAATCGCAAATGGTGTTCTACGCAGCTCCAGAGAGGCTCGGCGACTATCTTTCCGGCCTGTTTGCGCTGGCCCGCGAATCTGTGCAGAGAAACAGACAGATCATCAGGGTGCTGCACGGGCATATCTCAGGGTACTCATCAGACGGCTTCTTTACCGCCCTCCCGTCCCTGAGGCTCGCCTTCTCCTTCTTCACGCCAAGGGAGAAACACCACTTCGCCATCTCGCTCCGCGGGATGCTGGTACCGGAAGCCGAAGAGCCGGAGCCGGTGACGATAGATCCCGAGCGCTATAAGGCAGGCGCGGCTCTGGAGGCCCGCATCTTCGATGCCGTTAGGAAGTACGGACTGGAGGTGAAGAGCGATGGACACAGCTGAGAGCGGCCGGGAGATGATGATCAGATGGAGGCTCATCCTGGGCCGGGGCTCGGAAGAAGCGCTCGGATGCTCGCTGGAAGGCGAGATGGCCGAGAGAGACGCGGCGCTCGAGTACCTGTACCGCAGGGAATACGGAGCTGGCAGAAACGTGCGCTCGACCGGCCCGGGCTCCCTCGACGACTCGGCCCTCACGGTCCCTGAATGGATCAACTCCGTGCACAGGCTCTTCCCGAAGAAGACAATCGAGCGGATGGAGAAGGACGCGCTGGAGCGCTATCAGCTGAACGAGCTGGTGACCAACGCAGAGCTGCTGTCGAGAGCCAGGCCCAGCATGACGCTGCTCAAGGCGGTGCTTCACACGAAGCACCTGATGAACCAGGAGGTTCTCGCCATGGCAAGAGCTCTCGTCAGGAAAGTGGTTGAAGAGCTGATGGAGAAGTTCGTCAAAGAGGTGAGAACTTCATTTGCCGGAGCTGTGCTCCGCCACAGAAGAGGCGCCCTCCCGCAGGCGGCGAACTTCGATGCCAGGACGACCATCAGGAGAAACCTCCAGCACTATGACACCGAATCGGAGAGGCTGTTCATCAGAAAGGCCTGGTTCTTCAGCAGAACGCGGCGCCACAGCGACAGGTGGAAGATCATCATCCTCATCGACGAGTCCGGCAGCATGGCTGGAAGCGTGATCCATTCCGCCGTCACTGCCGCAATCTTCGCCGGCCTTCCCGCCATCCGGACCCACCTGCTCCTGTTCGACACCAATGTCGTGGATCTCTCAGGTGAATGCGCCGATCCCGTCGAGACTATAATGAAAGTGCAGCTCGGAGGGGGCACCGACATCGGCAATGCCCTGTCCTATGCCGAGAGCCTTGTCGAACATCCCAGGAAGACCATCGTGATCCTCATCACCGATTTCTGTGAAGGAGGCCCGCTTCCCCGCTTCGTCTCGCTGGCGGCCAGAATGGTCGAAAGCGGCGTCACCATGCTGGGCCTGGCGGCTCTCGACGAGGAGTGCGAGCCCCGGTATGACAGGAACGTGGCCTCAATGCTCGTGCAGCGCGGCATGCATGTGGGAGCAATGACTCCCGGAGAACTGGCCGAATGGGTGGCCGGAAAGGTGCGATGAGATGAGAAAGGATCTTCTGTCCCTGACTTCAGAGGATCTCACGGCCCTCACCAACAGGGGAACGGTCATGAGAGCGCAGAAGGAGCTGGAGAAAGGCGAAGTCTCCTGCCAGTGGAGCGAGGATTCAGGCGGGACGCTGAAATTCGCATGGACCGACGGCCCCTGCTGCGAGATCCCGGGAGGGAAGACCCTGGAGGCAGGTCTCTGCACATGTCCCTCGTCGCAGCTCTGCCGCCATCTCATCAGGTCGGTGCTCTTCTACCAACAGGAGGCCGAGAGCTCCGCCCCGGCGGCGCCGGAGTGCTGGAATCCAGGCGATATAAAGGATGAGGCGCTTGAAAAGGAGGCAGGCAGAGCGCTGCTCGCCAAAGCCAGGAGCCTCTTCGACAGAGGGCTTCTCGTGGAGCTCACAGGGAGCTCCAGGCCGATGGCGAGATTCCTCTCCATGCCCTTTACAGTCAAGTTTCCCGTGCCGCACGATATCCGTTATTCATACTGCGACTGCGCCGGGCGGGCGCCCTGCATCCATGTCCTCTGCGCCGTTCTAGCATTCAGAGCGCTCCCTGCCGGCGCCTCATCTGGCCTCGTATCGAGCGCCGAAGGAGATTTCGCTCCTGCAGAGCCGCACCTGCGCCATCTGCAGGAGCTCCTCTCCGAGCTGTTCGAGCTGGGGCTGGAAGGCCTCCCGGCCCCCTGGAGGGGCAGCCTCGCCATGAGAGAGAGCCTCATGAGAAAGGAGGGCCTACTGTGGCCGGGAGATGTGGCGGTTGAGATCCTCAGCCAGTTTGACCGCTACAAAGCCGGAGACGCCCTCTTCTGCCCTGAAATGCTGGCCGGAGCGATAGGAGAGCTGCTGATAAGGATGAAAGCGATATCAGCGGACACCGGAGCTCTGCCGCAGCGATACCTGAGAGGCATTGCCGCCGGGGAAGCCGGGGAAGGCGGCGCGGGACGCTATATATCGCTGGGCTGCGCAGTCAGCGTGCACAGAAAGGCGGCGAGCTTCCTCATCTACCTGCAGGAAAACGATACAGGTACCGTGACTGCTCTTGAAAAATCGTTCCCCGATCCGCCTCCTGACAGAAAAGAAGAGCCCGGAGACTTCCACAGGCTTGCCCGCACGCTTCTCGCCAAGGGCGCCTCGCTGTATTCCCTTGCCTCCGGCCAGCTCATCGTGAAAGGCTCGAAGAAGATGAGCGACAACCGCATGATCCTGAACAGGGCAAAGGTGATGGTGCACCCTCAGTCCTACCAGTGGGAGCACCTGAAGCCGCCTGTGCTGGCCGAGGATTTTGGCGAGATCAGGGCCAGGATCGCCGAACTGCCGCCTCTCTCGCTGAGGCCGAGGATAGTGGGCGAGTCTCTGCACGCCGTAAAGGTGAAGGAAGTGAAAGAGTTCTTCTTTGACGAGGCCTCACAAAAGGCGGTGGCGGTTCTGTGCGACGAAGCCGGCAATCAGGCCCTGCTCATCCACCGCTACGCGCACAGAGGCCGGGAAGGCTTCTCGAGGCTTCTGGAGGCCCTCTCGGGAGACGATCCTCCGCTCCGCTACGTGGCAGGCCTCGTCCGTCTCGACAGCGAGGGGCTTGTCATAATGCCGACCGCTCTCGTGTTCGAGGAAAACGGCACGAGAAAGCCTCTTTTCCCGTGGCTGGAATCGATGGATAAAAAAGAACCTGGCACCGCTGACAGCCTGAGATCTTCCGAGAGGATCGATACACAGTTCCCTGTCGAGCTTGCCTGTGCCCTGGGAGATCTCGTAATGACGGGACTGCGCCGCATTGACGATCGCGCTGTGGAGCGCTGGAAGAGCCTCGCGCAGAGCGGGATCTCAGGCGGGTACCTGAAGATCTCCGCCCTCCTGGAGAAACTGGCAGAGCAGATGACGCTGAAGCTCGACTCTCTCTCGTGGGATCCGAAGCCTGCAGCTCAGACCCTGATAGAGCTCTCAATGCTGTCAAGGCTGGGCTCCGATCTGCTGTGACCGTCCCGCCTGGAAAGCCGGAAAAGAAAGGCGAGGTGACAGCATTGAATGGCACCTCGCCTCTCCCCACCACAGCTCGCTGACAGATAAATCAGATCCTCATTGTGCCAGCGAAGAAATCATATCTACGGCTTCCAGAAACCCTCTTGCATCAGATGGTGCGCTGTCCGGCACATTATCGTGCCATATGCCCCGCCTGACACCCTTTATACAACACCTGCAGTAATTCTTGCTCACGGTATCGAGCGTCGCGATTTTTTTCATCTTGCTGTTGCCGCTGTTCATATAAGCGCCAGCCATGTAGAAATCGCTGTACTCATCCAGAGCCATCGCGAGCACAGGCTCTGAGCCTGGAATACCTTTCCTGATGAAGTACTCATGGGCGCCGGCAATAACGTCGAGCCTCCGTTCATTGAAAGCCTTCATCAGTTCTTCGCGGGCGACAGGATCGTCTATCTCCCCGAGAGCCATTCCTGCTATAAAATGAGAATGCCAGGAATCACCTTTCAGGAGTGCCGTGATCCTGCCAGTTGATGATTTTCCTGTTTTACCAAGCGCCTGGGCCAGACAGTTGATATTGTCTCTGTTTATGAAACTGCCTGTTTTATCGTCATCCCACTGCTGTTTTTCAATTTTCTCGATGAGACACGGAACGAAAGCGGTGTCGCCAATCTCTGCAAGAGCCATTGCAACGTTGGAGTACACCTTAATATCATCAGAATCGAGAAGTCTGGAAAGAGGCTTGATCGCCCTTGCATCTTTAAGATCACCGAGTGCTCTCACCGCATATTCACGTGTATACTGCTGGAGATCGTGAAGAGACTCAACGAGCACATCCAGGGCTCGGGGATCACCTGTCCTGCCGAGAGCCATTAATGCAGAATCCTTAAAGATGCAGTTCTGCTCTTTTACAGCATCTATGAGCGGCATCGTCGCATCAGGCGATGCGCAGTCCCAGAGTTTCAGGGCAGCATGGCTCCTCACAAAACTGTCATTGTCTTTCAGGGTTTCTATCAGAAGTTTCTCCAGCTCTTTGCCGCTGGTGAATTCAGAAAGAACATCGAGCGCTATATAGCGTGTTTCTTTGTTATCAGAAGACTTGAGAGCGGCAACAAGTTGAGGCCTGGCCTTCACGCCGATGGCTGCCAGAGCCACCTGCTCGACTCTTGGAGAGTAACTGATACAGAAATCAAAAGAGTCAATTGATTCCAGGATATATGAGGCAGCTCTCTCATCTTTCATCAATCCAAGCGCACAGGCAGCACCAAGTTTCTTTTTTCCCTCTGAAGACTGCATGAGCGAGAACAGCCTTTCCTTTATCGACGGATTCTCATACGATCCAAGCGTGAATATCACCGAATGCCAGATGTCAAAATCATCGCTGTCAAGCATTGAAATGAGCGGATCCACTGCATCCGTCGCCTGAAGAGCATACAGAGATCTTACTGCCATCGTGCGCTTTTCTTTGTCAGCGCTTCTCAGAGACTTTATGAGATAATCGGTCGCAGGCTTACCTGCCTTTACAGCAAGCTCCAAGAGCTCGCTTTCTATATAAGCATCAATCGTTCCATTTGAAATCAGCTCCAGAATGGGCTTTGCAGACTGAGGATCGTTCAGCTCCACAAGCGCCTGGGCTGCATAATATCCTCTTTCCTTATCCTTCAATGCCTTTATGAGCGGCGCTGCTGCACGCCTGTCCTTCAATTTCCCAAGCGACTTCTCAGCCTGATAACATACTTTGAGATCCTTATCATCAATGGCTTTTATCAGGGGCTCAACTGCTCTTGTGTCTCCCAGCTCTCCAAGCGCATCTGCAGCCTTTTCCCTGACTAGGCTGCTGCCGTCTTTCAGCACATCTATAAGAGGCTCTACTGCCCTCCTGTCCCCAAGCTCTCCCAGCGCCTCAGCGGCAACAGCGCGGGCCACTTTGTCCTTATAGTGAAGCGCTTCGAGAAGAGGCTCGAACGCGGAGCCACCAAGACTTGATATCTCAATGGCTCTGGCATAAAGCTGCACTTCGCTCTTGCCGTCATTGCCTTTGAGCAGCGCAAAAACCTTCTGTCTCACGCCATCCCGCGATATCACGCAGGCCGACTTCGGGACTGGCGCCACGACTGCCTGATTTTTACCAGTGCCGGGCAGAACATGCAACTTCGCAGAGACTGTTATCAAAGCCCAGTGAGCGAGCAGCACAAGCAGGAAGATGAAGAAATGCTTGACTTTGAAAGGGCTCCTGTTGATAATCCTGAGAGCGTATCTGCCGATCTGTCTCATTATTTCACCTCCGGTATTCAGGCCATCATCTCTGCATCCCAGCCTGAAAATGAAAAATCGAATCAACCGATTCAATTATTCCCAGACACCGAAAAAATAGTCATACGACAGATGGGCAGGACCGAAAAAAATTGGGTAAAAGCGTTGAGCATATAATCAATTAATCGGCTCAGCTCATTTCCCTCAGTCTCATCCGCTTTACGAACCATTCGTCACCGATCTTTTCAAGGACGAACTCAAACCCCGTCCCGTAACATGCACCATAGTAGGTAAAAAAATGCACTTTGGCTTCCCTGCGATCGGCGCTCCAGAGAATCCATCTTCTCTGGCTGCTGATTATGGGCTTCCCTTGAAAATCAGTGTCAATGTTATAGAACAATGTAATCGCCGTGCCCGCTTCATCTCTAAGAGGGTTTCCACACATTCTCTTCTTTCCATGCCCGCGCATGACATTTGCCCAAGGCGCACAATAAAGCTCAAAAGGCTTCATCCCTTCAGGAAGCTCAATTATCGAAAACATATTGGCGAATCTGTCGAAGATGAACCTGGCTTCAAAGGCCGCTTGAATGATCTTTTCCTCATCGCCCAGGTCTCGCGGAGCGCAGACAGGATTCCTGTCCCTGCTGTCGATCAGACCATCTCCATCGGTATCTGCTTTATTCGGATCTGTTCAGGTGCAATGCTCCAGGAGATCCGTCCAGCCGTCACCATCGCTGTCACGGCTCAACACGTCGTCTTTCAGAACTCGATCCATGTCGGAAGGGGAGCCCGCGAATCGCTCAGGAAGTATAAGAAATGATCGGGAGAGAGTGCAGACTCATGGCTTTCAGGCCCTATTTCATGAGCATTACGGTGAATCAGTCAGCAGTCTGTCAATGGTATCGGGACTGATTATTCTCAGTTCGCTTTGAGGGTAGGCTTGCTGAAACTCACGGAAAGTGGATTTGGGAGCCTTTCTCTTTTCAGACCATTTGAACTCGTAGCCGAATAGTGTTCCTTCCCGCTCCTCAATCAGATCGATTTCCTTCTGATCATAGGTCCGCCAGAAATAGAAGTTGGCAGAACGCCTCCCGTTGCTGAGAACTTTCTGTCTTTCAATGACGCAGAAGTTTTCAAAAAGCACCCCTGCATCGTTTCGAAGGTGCAGGGGATTGAAATTCCTGATCAAGGCGTTCCGCATACCCAGATCCATGAAATAGTACTTTGATGTCTTGTAGACCTCTTTACGCAGATTCCTGCTGAAGCCCCTCAGATTGACAAGGACAAACATCTTCTCCAGCAGGTCCAGATACTTTTCCACAATTGGCTTTGATAAGGCAAGATGCTGCGACAACTCGGCAATAGAGACTTCCGAGCCTATCTGCAATGCCAATAGTGTCAGCAGGTCCACCACTTTTTTGGGCTTTCTGACAGAGTCAAAGGCAAGAATATCCTTATACAGATAAGCATTGATAAGCTCGATAAGGTAACTCTGCCTGTCCTCCTCTGCTGTGAGTGTCACTACTCTTGGATATAAGCCAAAACGCAGTGATTCTTCCAGTCGTACTTTATATGATGTTTCAAGCTCTCCATAGGCAGCCTCCTCAAGTGACAGAGGATAGAGGAAAAAGGTCGTAGTGCGGCCGGTAAGAGGTTCGCTCACTTTACCGGCCAGTTCAAGTGATGACGAGCCTGATGCAACAATATGCACCTGAAGTGAATCAAAAATCAATTTCAGAGTAAGACCAATATTTGCGATGCGTTGAGCCTCATCAATCACAATCAACTGATGATTCCCAATCACTTTCGTGAGAATGTCCAGATTGTGTTGACTGAAAATCTCCTGTACTCTTAAATCATCACCGTCAAAATATGCTGCTTTTTCAGCGTGCTCAGCAAGAAGCTTTTTGAGAATAGTTGTTTTGCCGGACTGGCGGGGGCCATATAGTATAAGAATCCGGGGCTCTCCTGAGAGAATTATTTTAATATGAGCATGTATAGATCTCTCAATTAACATAAATTAATTATAATATAGTTATATCTGTTTGTCAAAATTCAATAATTTACAACTTCTATCCTTACATGATGCTCAACAGTGTATATCATTCACCGGCGAAGTGGCTGAGGAGACAGCGCGGATAATTGTAAGAGAATTAAATAAATAGGGGAAAGAGTTATATAAATACTTTGGGGGAGGAAGGTGGGGAATTGGATGACAACTATTTCTCGTTAAAGTTAGGAATTGCCATCTGGGGTGTGACTGACTCATTGATAAGCATTGCAATAATGCAGAATAAGACTGAAAACAAGAGCAGAATAAATGTTTATGGCTGCCTGGGTTTCTTTCTCGGAATTTTCGGAATATTCCTCGCCCTTGTGGCTCGAAGTGATCTACAGAAGAATGGATGTCGGCAAGATTAGGACGATTTTATGCGCTGATCACTCTATCCGAAGTAAAGTATCATTTACCAACCAGGGGAGATATGGTCATCTGCAATCAGGGTTATGGCAGATTTACACTGAAATTCACCACCTGAAGACCGCCAGGAATCTGAAGGTCAATGATGATACCGCGTAAATGAAGGAGGGAAACAATGAAGATTCTGTTCCTGTGCACCGGCAACTCGGCACGAAGCCAGATGGCTGAGGCCTGGGTGAAAGCCCTGAAAAGCGACGTAATTGAACCTTATTCGGCAGGAATTGAAGCCCATGGCATCAACCCCCTGACTGTCAATGTGATGAAAGAGGCAGGTGTCGATTTGGCGGGCCAGAGATCAAAGACAATACCCGATTTTTCTAAAATGAATATTCACGTTGATTATGTGGTGACACTCTGTGATGAGGCGAGTGCGTCATGTCCCATCTTTCCCGCAAAAGTGAAGGTACTGCACCGGGGTTTCAGGGATCCTGCACAGGCGAAAGGCTCTCATGAAGAGAAGTTGAAGGTTTTCAGGGAAGTGCGCGATGAGATCAGGACATACGTGGAAAGCCTTCCTGAATCGCTTCAGGAGTAGCCTGTGCTGATGATGCGAAACAAAACAGTGGACAGATGACCGGTATCTGAAATCTCTGGTTCTCACTTCAATTCCAGATCATATCTGTCCTTCAGGACAGCTCTGCTGAAGCAATGGCAACTGTCGCATCCGGCATAAGGAAAGCCATTCCAGGCCTATATCCCCTCGATATAAAGCGCTTCTCCCCTGTCCTCAGCCTCTGTCACCATGGAGAGAAGATGCCTGTTGGCCGATTTCATCAGCTCCAGATACTCGGGCCAGTTTTTTTCCGGCTCATCGAACTCTCTGATGATAGTATAGACAAACCTTGTGCTTATCACATGGCTGAGAAAATCAGCATATGAGCCGATATGTTCCAGGATCAGCAGATGCCCCTCGAGCTTTTTCTGCAATCTCTTCAGCTCCCTGCCTGAATGGACATTCGTGGGGCCATAGTAATTAAATCGCTTGCGCTTTGTCGAAAAATACCAGATGAACTCCAGAAACACCTCATCACTGATCCACCAGGAGCTGTCTTTCTCCTGGGAGCTTATATATAGCTCAAAATTGGGACCTCCGCGGATCCCCTGCCTGAATCCCAGAAAAAGCCTGTAAGAAGAAGGCCGAGAAGATCTGAAGACTTTATAATCCTTTATAGCTTCATCCCACATCTGAAGCTTCAGATAGAGCTCCGCACGCATGTTACCTGTATAAGGCTCACTGGATTCCTTCATCATCCCCGTATTGTAATCATTCAAAGCGCGGTCGTATTGCCTGAGCCCTTCAAAGCAATTTCCACGCCATATATAGTAACTTGCATTGTTACCATCAAGCTCGACTGCCCTGTTGTAATAATCGAGCGCCTTTTTGTATTGTCTCTTTCGACGATTGTAAATGTCACCTATTTCTGCACAGGCGTCAGCGTATGAAGGATCGAGCCTCAAAGCCCTACGAAGATGGGAGAGGGCTTTCTTATAGTCATGCAGATCACAGTGCACGAGGCCCAGTTTATAATGCATAACGGGATTGCGTTTGTCTTGCCCAGACATCGCTTCATAAAGACAGAGAGCTCTCTTAATGTCGCTCTTGAAATCGCTTACCGCATCATCCGAAATATACAGAGAATAGCTTCGGCAGACATGAGCCCTTTTGTGGTACGCATCTGCATAATCAGGCTTCAAATCTATAGCCGTGTTAAGACAGTGAAGAGATTCCTTCAGGCCGGATCTGTCATCGTGTCTCATCCAAAGCTCATATAGAGCACATCCCTTTTCGTAATACTCCTCAGCTGTCATAAGCCATCACCTCACATATGGCTCTGCATGTATTTCAGAAATACTCCACAGAGCTGGCGAAATTATCCATCCGAATACAGGTAGCGGAAACAATGGTATCATAAAACGACTATAAGGAAAGATAGGAATACATCGTTACAGATATTATATGATAAAAAGGGTTGTGCGTCCAGTTTCGTAGAATTGAAAGACGAAGCCCGGAATTTACACTCATTCATACTATCGCTTCTTTCGGGCGTTAGTGAACAGAACGTGAACCATCAATCAGCCATTCAATTGGCGCTGTCAAACGGGAAAGACAGGACTGCCGAGATTATACGCTGGCACAGGGCCGGAAAGTGATGATTATGGAAGAGGACAACGAAAAATCAGGCTTTATGCTGGCCACGAGATTTGACGTGATGTACAAAATGTATCTGAAGAGCGGCAGATACGATACCCTGGCAGACGACTCACCTGTGAAGGAGCAGGAATATGGCATTCCTTTCAGAGGATATCCCGAGCCTCCTCCTAATCGCCCCCACTACAGAGGGATAGACAGAAGACCTCTTCAGGCTCTCAGCTATAAAACGGCTGAAGCATTGAAAGGTTCGGTAACCTCAGCCATAGCAAATGACGCAACAGAGCTGATGGACAGGATTGAAAAGAGAATAGGCCGGGAAGACGGCTGGTTGACTTCAGTCGAGGACATCATCGAAGTGTGGAAGCTTCTCGATAAAAATGTCAAGGACCCGATGGAGGGAGTATCATCGATAGAAAACATCATCGAAGCCTGGGAAACAGTGGAAAAGCGGCAGTCGGCATATGAGATCATATGGGCTAAAGAATACACAAATGCGGCAGCACCGCCTCCATATTGTGTCTTTCTTGGGTGTGATGCCGCTTATTTTATATCCGACCATTTCAGCTGCATATGTGATGCCCTTTTCATCCCCCGATGGCACGGAACCGATCAGGAAGGCGTCTTGTTCAGGAAGCACTTCGACACGTTAAATGCCAACGGCTTGTTCAACACGAATGAAGAAGCACTCGACTATCTGGCATATTACCTTTCCTTTGACTGGACAGAGAGAAGCGACGATTTCACAAGCATAGAGGTATACTCTGTGGACATGGCAGGCACCGGATATCTGTAAATTTCTGCTCTGGTCAGAAGCTGAAGAAATCACTATATTTCGCTCAGGCTGCGTATGCTTTCCATTTCCTATGCCGCGGTTGAGAGTACTTTTCTGCCGCTGCTGTATACCATGAAGGGCTGCCCTTCCGGCCCGGAGTTGGGACCGAAGGTGAATGTCAGCTCATCAGGGGCTGTCCCCTCTATCTTCAGGCCGTGCAGCAAGTGCAGAATCCATAAATGGTGGGAAGCGCAGAGGGTCAGCCTGTTACTTTGCGCATCACATCCGCCGTGAGAGCGAAACTCGAGATGATGCGAGTGAATATTGCGGCAGTTTGAGCATCCAGGCACCTGACACCTGTATCCGTCACGCTCGAAGACCTTGTTGTTGCGCGTCGCTTTTTGATGAGCCTTTTCATTGAGCAGGTATTCGGCGACAAGAATGGCTACGAAGTGTTCTGCTCCTTCATTGTTTACGAGAAGCTCAACGCTGTCATCGAATGAGATTAGCGAGCAGTATCTGCGAACTGCAGCGTTCCATATCCCGTATAACTCGCGTGGGAGGAAGAAGCGGACAGGCATTGTCGGCTCAGGGTCAAGTGCTGAGCGGCCGCTGGAGGCAGAGGAAGGCTTGCAACCGCCACCATCCCGCCTGGCCAGACTATCGAGCACATCGAGAAGCATAGTCATCGCAGGGCGGTTCTTATCTGGCATAGTGCAGAGCGCTCTCACCTTCTCGATCGACTCGTCAGAGCAGTGTCGATGTCTCTCCAGGCACTTGCATGAGCTTTTATCAGGGTTCGCTGCACACTTTGACAGTTGATTCGCATCTGCTGGGTCTGCTACCTCGCCCGAACCTGCTGCACACTTTGACAGTTGATCGGCATCCATCTCAAGATCGGCTGTATCATATAGATCTTTTCTGAGCAGATACTCGTCATCCGCCATAATCGGCCACTCCGAGCCCGGTCCCTTATACCAGGCTCCCGTCCTCACGATATCCTTCATCTCATCGGATAATTCATCATACCTGTCATCGGTTATGTAGCGGAACCCGGGAAGCAGAGCATAGCTGTGTGGGGCGAAGTAATCGAATTCCTTTATCCGCAGCATTCGATTGACTTCGTCTCTCAGCTCTCTGGTCGGCCTGCTCATCGCGAAGTCGAGCCAGATCCTCTCGTGCCTGCCGTCCTCAAGCGACGCGATCTGGAATGCCTGCTCTCTCGTTATCTTTCTTTTCAGGAAAGCCTTTTCGATGACGGGATGATTCTTGAAATACGACACGAGCTTTATCAGTCTGAACGTCGTTGAGGATGAAATGTTGATCCTGGCTTTCGCATAGTCTTCAATCTTCGAGAACTCCATCCGGCATTGCAGATGCCTGTCTCTGATGGCCTTCAGAAACCACCCGATATGATAATCGATCGACTGCCTCATCTGCGCCACCCTTATGATCTTATGCGACAGCGCATATGGATCAGACGGGATCTGCGAATATGACTCAGGAAGCTTTACGACGAAGGGTTGCAATGCCAATGCTTCCCTGATGCTCTTCAAGCGCTCTTCATTCTGAGGGTCCGGATATTCGTCGCCTGTCTCTGCGGGTTTTGAGGAGCCATTCCTGCCTTTTGCCCCGAGAGCGCTTTCGGAAGAAAAATCATCGCAGAATGCCTTTGCATAGAGAAGCGGCACCTCTCTGCCATCGAAGAAGGCTGGCCCGTCTTCGGTGGTCGTTTCAGTATCGAATAACGTCACAGCCCGGTCTGTCGGCCTGGCTTCCGTTTGGGATGTCAGTTCAGATACAGGGTTGGCTCCTGAAGATCCCGGTTTCCTGGAACTGACCAGATCAGCAGTCGAATCCAGGAACCCGGACACCAGCGCCTCCACGAAGCCGTATACAGAACTTTTTGTTCTCTCGTTCTCCCTGTAAATCTCGAGAGAGAAATCCCACGTGAGGGCTAGAGTTCGAGGCACATTGAACTTCATCACCACGCCGCTTCCTTCATCGCGCCCGGCCTCTTCGGACGGTATTTCTTCTGAGAGCATCTCTCCCGGCAGCAGGGAGGAATCTGCATCTTCTTCGCTCTCGCTGAAAGTTGAAAGTGATACCGGCCCTGCCTCTCCGGCTTCTCCCGACTCTCCAACTTCTCCCGACTCTCCGGATCCTGTTCCGCCATTCAGCCCACTGACTGCCGCATTTTCAACAGATATCTCAGTTGCCGAAGCTCCATCTGCAGTGCCATACGCGGCAGTTTCTGCAGTGCTATCCGCGGTGTCATCCGCAGCGCTTCCCGCCGCATCACCTCCTGTCTTGTTCTTCTGATCTTTGCACACTTTGATAGTCTTTAATCTCTCTCTTACCAGCTCCTCAATCTCCCTCACCGAAAGCCCGTCGATCCCGGTGAGCAGGTCCGCCTCGCTCTCCTTCGTCGCTACGCGCAGCAGAAGTCTCAATGCGGATTTCACGATTTCTCCCTTTATGTAGGCTTCACGCAGCAGAGGCAGAGCCTGAAGCCTCTCGTAGTTAAGGATCATCTCGTGGGCCAGGCGCCCTGAAAAGGAGAGATGCTCATCTGCAAAATCGTCTATCTTGCTGTAACCAATACTTCCGTGTACTTTTTTGAAAGCGCGCAGCAGCTCTCCAAGACAGAGATCAATAAGAGATCTGGCGTGCGACAGTCTGCACAGGTGATAGTCGAAAGTGACAAAATCCTCATCGGGGTCGATGGCGCGGCAGTTTATATGGCGCGCCAGGTCGTGAAGCTCTTTCGGGACCAGCGGAGCTTCTTCTTTGACGTCAAATAGTTCAGCCACCTTCCCGGAAGCTATTCCTGCAGACAGGTTCTCGTGTGCCTTTGAGTCCTTGTAAGTTCTTTTCGATTGTACAAACCTTTTTCTCAGCCTCATAGTTAAATTTTATCATAGCGGCTTGACAAAATCAAAAGCAGTGATCGCTGAAACGCTTACCGGCATTAACAAAGAAGCACGCGCGCAAATGTCCTTCAATCACGTCGAAACAAAAAATCAGGGGTCGAAGCCCAATTTCGCCCAGAACTCGAAATAAAGCGGTATCTGAGGCGCCTGCAGGCCATTCTGCAAGAGGGCCTCTGCCGATCTGACCCACCCGATCCAATTTGAAATTCAGGAAAATTTTCTCCTGAATGATTTCGAGACATCAAGTCAATGAAAAGCGTCTGTAATGCTGAGCGCACCTGTCGCCTGGGACCGAATTCTCGTTATGAAAAGAATCGGCCTGTGAATTGAGATTTCACCGGTCAAAGAAGAACAGGTAGATCACGAGCCTCAGTTTAAGATCTTCTGAATACCCATCGACCTGGAGATAGATCCTGCCGTCTTTTCGCACGTAGCCGTTGTTTTCGAGGATATAGATGATGGAGCCGTTGCTGCGCAGGTAATTGCCGTCGATCTCGCCGATTATGGAGCCGTTGGCCCTGATCCACCTGCCGTCCATCTGGCCGAGAATCTGCCCGTTGCTCCTGATATAGGTGCCGTCGTACTCGCCGATGAACAGGCCGTTGGATTTGAAATACCTGCCGTCAATCGAAGCGACTATGGCGCCATTTTTCCTGATGTAATGCTCGGCTCTGGCTGGCGGCGACATCAGAGCCGACAGAACGGCGAAAAACCCCAGAAACGCAATCACAACAGCTGACGAAGTCATCCCTCGGCCGATGTTCATGCGATTACCTCCTCAGAATCATTCCTCACAAAAGCAATACAGTATTTCAAGCAGGTTCATTCATTCCCCTTCCCCGCTTCATCGCTTCACCAGCAAGAGGACTGCAGGTAGAAATGTCGCATTTCTTTATAAGGGTGACAGGACAGTAATTAAGACCGAAGTAAAGTCATCTTCGTCATGAAAGGCTCTGCGTCAGCAGGATTGGAGATCGATAATGTCTTTATCGGACTTTGAAAGCAGACTCTCAGCATATATGAGTAAATACTCACCCTGCAACTCATCCATCACATTTGAAAATTTCAGGGATCTCAAGTCCTTCAGTCTCTTTGACGAGATTATCGGGAGCCAGGCAAGAAAGCTGAAGGAACCTGCCAAAGATAAATTCCTGCAGGAAACATCCGAATGCCTCTGCCTGGTCCTCTGCAAAGCCCACGGAGGTATTCCAGTCGACTCTGAATTTGCTCCTGGCGTGAAGATGCCTGGAGGCTCAATTCTACATCATGAAGCCTGGGTTGCGAAGTGTTTCTCCGATCACATCGGGGATTCCATACTTTTCAAGGCTATAGTGGCTCTGGGGCCCTCCGAGCATGAAGTCAATGTGCCGGCACTTCTTAATGAGGATATCCTGAGAAGATACTGCGAAGCGCTCGGAAAACCCGAATGTGCAGACATTCTCTTCGGAATTATCCAGAAATCTGTGCATCTCTTTTCTGATCTCGCTACAGAGCGCTTAATACCTGCTGATATAAATCAAGAAATGACAGTTGCCGGCAGACTTTTGTCGGGAAAGAAACATTTTGAAGAATCCATGGACGGATTATGGAGCCTGGCTCCCTGCAACGGAACAGAGGAAAATATCTTGTCAGGATTCACGGCAGTAAAAGTCAACAATTATGCCATCAATGCGAAGTTGAACCCCAGAAGGCACATGCAGAATATTCCAGAAAAGATTATTGATAGATTTTTCAGCTTTGAAAGAGGCTGGCCTCTTTCATATATCAAAGCCACAACTGTATTCCTTCAGGATACCCGCGTGAACCCGAATGACGATATGTTTAAAAGGATTTGGCATCTGTGGAAGAAAGCTCCGACATCAAAGCCTTTAAATGAGGTGGCTGAGATTCTGGGGCTTCTCCTGAACCTGATAGCAAAAAAAGTATATCACCATAATATAAACGACTTCAAGCGGATACTGAAGCTCGTCCCTGAGGGCTTCGAAAGCATCATTTCAGAATTCGATCCGAAGGTGCGGCAAGGTATTTTTATAGCGCTGCAAAAGCTCTTCCGCGACTATTGCTCAGTTCCGTTTGCCTTGAAAACGAATATTGTTGAGCTTCTGGATTCCTCTCGGGGAAGAGAGGCACAATTGCCGTGGGTGAATAAGCTCGATACTGTTTGCTCATCGGGTGGCAGGGATATTATGATTGATTATGCGGCATGGATTTTCGCCAATGAGAATCTCAAACATCCTCAGGACACAGGTGGATGGAGAGATGACATCTTCGGCCGGTTCTTCAAAGGAGCTCAATGGATTTTGGAAAGATTCGAGAATAAAGCTGCAAGAGATGGAATCATTGAACAATTAAAGCGGCCAGACATACAACTGTGGGAGAACAGCGCGATTTCCAACAACGAAGAAAAGCAGAATTGACCATACTCCAACCTTAGCTTCAGATGCTCTTCGAAGATAGAGAAGATTGGGAAGGAGGCGGCGATGCGAGTGCAGACATAATGCCGAAGAGCCCGATGAATAGCATTACAGCGCCGATTGATGTCATCCATCTGCTGTCATTCCTGCTGTTATACCCGGGAGCATGAGTAATTGCATCATTGCCAATTGGATATTCAGATGAAATATATGATTCCGGCTTACTGATAGATAAATTTTCAATGCGCATCGCCATACCTCCCTCGAAGCTCAGGGTCATCGATCCCTTCTTTCCGGGAAGGGCATCTTAAACGGCCACAGGCGGCCTCTCCTTCATCGCCCGGCCCGCCTGAGGGCTCTTCTTTTTCTCACGATTATCAACGCTCCAAATGAGAAACCTCCCAGGATAATGACGGAGAAAGCGGCCCAGGGATGCTGCACTGCAGCCACGACAGGGCCCAGATGCCAGCGCACAAAAGCCCGGAGCGCCGGCGAAGCGGCAACGAGCCTCGCACATGGCGGTGACACCGCGTAATAGACAGTCACGAAGAATCTCCCGGGAGCGCTCTTCATCAGCACCCCGTCGCGAAAGTGCCGGAGCGCCACGACATGGGCCTCCTCCGGTGAACCGTAAGCAGCCGTGGCAATGAAGCACGAGCTACTCGACGATGATCCCTGCGAGGATACCATGGGCATATTGGTATTCCATTCCGTGGAAGATGCTACATCGACAGCCAGAACAGTCATCTCTGAAGAGGCCCCGGCGGAGTCCAGAGCCTTCAGGGCAAAGTAATAAGTTCCTGTGGGGAGGATGGGCGTGGTAAACTGCTGGAGATCGCCGGGATTTCCCGGCTCGGGAAGGCCCGAGATGGGTGCAGCGCCTTCCCAATCGGCATCTGTGGAGAGTACTGCTGTCGAGTAGCGCAGATCATACTTTGAAGCCCTTCCATCGTACATGTTGTTACCTGACGCAATCCATGCAAGGCTTACCGTGCCGTCGGAGTTGGCCTCTCCGTTGAGATTTTCAACTTCTCCCGGAGGGATGAGATCCCTGGTGAGATAGCCTTCCACAGTGAAAGGATCGGCCTGGATCTGGCAGGAGAAGTCTTCGGTAATCGGCGTCAGGCGCTCACTCAGGTTCACTGCTGAAGAAGCGGGCGGCCTGACATCGGAGAAAGCGATGCCTTCGCTGGCGCTGTGCCTGCTGTTATCCGCCTTGATCAAGACCTGGTAGACGCCGTCTCCCCCGAAATCCACAAAATAGCCTTCATAGGCTCCGTCGAGAGGAAATGAATCTCCCAGGATCCCATTGTCGCTGAGAGCAACTGACGATGTGGTGCCGTCTGGCGCCGTGATCGTCGCACTCACAGTGGCTCCGGACACCGGAGCCCCGTTCCTGTAGAGGCAGGCCACGATCCGCACCGGCGTGGGATAGTCGTATAGCTGAAGATCGGTGGCTCCTTCGATGGAATACCCTCCAGCCCTTTTTGCTGACCGCTGGAGAACCGTGAAGGAGGGATCCGCATAGGTGATGGTTGCGAGACTCTTATCGTCAGGGAGTTTCAGGGAGAACTTTGTCTTCGTTACCATGATCTCCCAGCAGGATTTCCTTTTGTGGCTTACGTTCTGGTCATTGTTGGGCTCACTGTAATGATCCTTGTAGCAGAAGGACGTGATCGGGTCGAGATAGGGATACCACATGATGGAGGCGTGGTTGGTGGAAGGACTCGTGGTTTTGGTGGGGGAGTAATTCGCATTGTCATAAAGCACTTCCTTGACGTTTGTCTCCCACTCCACCTCTTTCGTGCATCTGAGCCACTTGCCGTTACTGTCGCAGAACACCAGGTACCATTTGGGCGGATCGCCTTTCTGGACAATGGCCGTATACTCATCATAGAGGCCGTAAGCATAATGGCCGAACTCATGAGTAAGCATGGCTGCCGCGACGGTGGCAGTATAGTTCAAGATGTTTTTCATGCCGAAGTTGATGTGCCCCGCGGCTCCGAAACCATCGACAACAGCATCGCCTATCTCGCTGTCGGGCATCTTGACGTCCACCTTGCTCAGGTCAAAGTTACCCACGCCAGAAGCCCCAGTTATTGCAGGCCATTTGGCCGGCACGATGATGGTGACTGTCCCGAAGCGGTTCTGCTTGGAAGTGGCGGCATAGAGGTAAGCCGATGTATTCTTGATACAGCTTTTTATCTTGTCGAGAGTAGTGTTTCCCGCTGTACTGTCATAGGGCACTTCGTCATCGACAAGAATGGAGAAGTTCATCACGCCCTTGTCGACTGTCGCCGAACCTGCCAGGGCCTGCCCGGCGAGGCACCCCAGAAACAGAGCGCCTAAAAGCAGTTGTATCACAAAAAACCTCATACAACCGGAAAAGATCGAATACCTCATAACCTGATACCCCCTTCTCGTCATCACCGCGTATCTTCATCCTGCTCCCTCTGCTCTTTACCATCGCAAAAAGCGGGAATGCTCATACAGAGAGATTTGACGAAAGGGCGGAACTCCCTCTCCTTCCATCAGACTGCCATAAAAGCAGAGACTGTCTGCACGGCGGCAGAACGTGTCCGAATATTAACAAAATTGCCATTTCAATACTCGATGGCCGGTGATATAATGTATCGTGAATAAGTGCAGATAAAGGATTTGCCATGGAAATAAAGCCTCAGATCACAACAGGTGAATACAGGATTCAGCAGAGAGAGCCCGGCGAAGGCGGGTTGATCCAGCGCGATGGAGCAGCCGGCGAAAGCGAGGGTATCGCTGAGCAGAGCGATGCAGCGGACATTCAGTTTGTTCCTGCAAAAGGCACCTCACCTGCGTCGGCATCGCAGGCGCCCGGAGAAAGCAGGCTGATGATGGGCTTGACTTCGTCATCGGCGATTCTGAATGCGGCGGCTTCAGCGATGTCATCGCCAAGTCTCTCCATGCCTTTCGAAGAGGCGCTGAAAAAGCTGTCGGCGAAAAATGTGGAGTTCTTCAGGACAAGAGGCTTTTTCATTCCTCTCATCATGAAAAAAACTGTCACGATATATCCTGCCGAGATGGCGAAGATAATGACGCAGGGAAGCGAGAAGGCCCGCGCCGGCCTCGGCGCCGTAGTTGACGGCGAGACAACGTTGAAGCCGTTCACGGAAAACGACGCCAGGGAGCTTCTGGCCTTCAAAAAGCTGGATACGACATCCTGCACCCCCAGCCCCGACCTCGCCTCGCTTCTTCAGAAGGCCTCAAAGGATGGCATCACAATAGAAGGTGAAGGCGATATCAAGGGCGCCTTTGGCGCATACAGGCACCTGGTCTCGCAGGGCTCGGACGGGCCGGTGAGACTGTCCAGGAGAGGGGCTGAGCTCGCAGTCGTGACAAAGGCCGATCTTGCCGATATCCCCGCCCTCGAAGCGAAGCTCAACAAGATGGACTCTGTACTTTCATCTCTCAAGGGAAGCCTGGAGCTTTTCAACCTGGCAGCCTCGCCTGTAGACGGGACGACTCTCGAAGAGCGAGCCCAGGCCATGCAGAAGATGCTTACCCATTCCAGGGGTGATAAATATGACGACTCGGTGGCGAGCGTGCAGAAAGACTGGCAGGTTCTGAGAGAGAAGAGCCGCGACGGCAGGGAGCTGATCTCCCTCGCCAGGCTCTACACCGACATGCTCGACGCCAACGACGGGAGCCACTGGGGCGCCGATTACAGGGAGGGTCTCGAGCTCATCCTCGGCAGGTTCAAGGACCATCCCGATGAGGCGGCGGCTTTCAACGATCTGCTGAAGCGCGGCATCGGAATATCCACTGCGGCGAAGATATTCAATACGATGCCGCAGCCTGTCAATCCGGGAGATTTCGACAAAGCGGCGGCGCTATTCCACAACGACTCCAACGCATACTTCTACTGGAGCCCCGAAAAGGTCGAACTCGTGATGGCTCCCAGAGGCGACAGCACTCTCGCAGACCGCATCGATATTACGATGAGGCTGCACAGGCACTGCAAAGACTCGGACTCCTCCGAAAAAGGATGGAAGAACGTCAATGACGAGATTGAGAATCTGACCGTGCTCACAAAAGACGGCAGCTTTACGAAGACAGGGAAACTGTATGCCGACATGCTCGACGCGAACAACGAAAGTCACCTGCAGAGCAATTACAGGGAAGGTCTCGGGCTCATCCTGAGCAGGTTCAGTGACCATCCCGAAGAGGCGGCGGCTTTCAACGAGCTGCTGAAGCGCAGCATAAGCATACCCACTGCGGCGAAAATTTTCAATACACTGCCGCAGCCTGTCAAACCGGGAGATTTCGAAGAGGCGGCGGAGCTCTTCCACAACGATACCAACACCTACTTCTACTGGAGCCCTGAAAAGGTCGAACTCGTGATGGCTCCCAGAGGCGACAGCACTCTCGCCGACCGCATCGATTTGGCGATGAGACTTCACAGGCGCTGCAAAGACTCAGACTCCACCGAGAAGGGATGGAAAAACGTCAAGGATGAGATTGAGAATCTGACAGCGCTCACAAAAGACGGCGGCTTTACAAAGGCAGGCAGGCTGTATGCAGACATGCTCGACGCCAACAACAGCAGCCGCTGGCAGAGCGGTTACAGGGAGGGACTGGAGCTCATCCTCGGCAGGTTCAATGACCATCCGGACGAAATGGCGGCTTTCAACGATCTGCTGAGGCGCAGCATAGACATACCCACTGCGGCGAAGATATTCAATACGCTGCCGCAGCCTGTCAAGCCTGGAGATTTCGACAAGGCGGCGGCTCTCTTCCAAAACGACACCAACACTTATTTCTACTGGAGCCCCGAAAAGGTCGAATTCGTGATGGCTCCGCGAGGCGACAGCACTCTCGCCGACCGCATCGATTTGGCGATGAGACTTCACAGGCGCTGCAAAGACTCAGACTCCACAGAGAAGGGATGGAAAAACGTCAAGGCTGAAATAGACAATCTGACTGAGATCTCGAAAGGCGGCTGTTTTACGGGAGCAGCAAAGCTCTACACAGGCATGCTCGATGCAGCCAGCAAAACATACTGGTCCGGAGACTATCGGCAGGGACTCGAGCTGATCGAGAGCAGGTTCAAGGACCATCCTGATGAAATGGCGGCTTTCAACGATCTGCTGAGGCGCAGCATAGACATACCCACTGCGGCGAAGATATTCAATACGCTGCCGCAGCCTGTCAAACCGGGAGATTTCGACAAGGCGGCGGCGCTCTTCCACAACGATACCAATAATTATTTCTACTGGGACCCTGAAAAGGTGGAGTTCGTGATGGCTCCGAGAGGCGACAGCACTCTCGCCGACCGCGTCGATCTGGCGATGAAGCTGCACAGGCACTGCAAAGACTCAGACTCCACAGACAAGGGATGGAAAAACGTCAAGCTTGAAATCGACAATCTGACTGAGATTTCGAAAGACGGCAGTCTCACGGGAGCAGCAAAGCTCTACACAGGCATGCTCGACGCTAAAAACAGCACATACTGGCGCGGCGAATACCGGCAGGGACTCGAGCTGATCGAGAGCAGGTTCAAGGACCATCTGGACGAAATGGCGGCTTTCAACGATCTGCTGAAGCGCGGCATAGACATACCCACCGCGGCGAAGATATTCAATACGCTGCCGCAGCCTGTCAAACAGGGAGATTTCGAAAAGACGGCGGCGCTCTTCCAGAACGACGCGAACACCGGCCTCTACTGGGACCCTGGAATGGTGGAGCTGGCAGCCGCCCCGATACCGGGCACGACGCTCAGAGACAGAACAGAGCTCATGCATTCACTCGCCAGGCACGACAGGAGCAATGAAAGCTCTGATAAGAGCTGGAAGAACACCAAGGGCGTCTTTGCAGCATTGAAGGAAGCTTCGGGAAATGACTTCCTGCATTATGCCGATCTCTATGTCAAGAGCCTTACAATGGCTTCCAGGACTTATCGGGATGAAAGCCACGAAGTCACCCTCGGCCTCATCACCGGCGACCTGGCGAAAGATGCGGAGCATTGGAAGATCTTTCAGGAACTGCTCGAACAGGGCAAATACCTCCTCTACGCAAATGAGGCATACTCGGCGACACTCGCTCCTGTGCAGGGGGAGGATCTCGCGGTCCGGAAAGAGGCAGTGAAGAAGCTTATGGGGCCGGACTTCTCGGAATTCTATAAGATAGCGTGCAGGAATATCCCCGCAGGCGAGACGGTGCTGGACAGCGCCAGTATTCTCGGCGCATTAGGGAAGATACACGGCGAGCACTCCGCCAAGGAGTGCGAGGCTCTCTTCAAGAAGATCATACAGGCCAAGGGCAGCTTAACAGGCAGCTCAGTCGCCGATCTGGTGAGATACGTGGATTTCAACCGCCCTGAAATGCTGACGGGTCTCATTGAGGATCTGAACAGCCTGAAGGCCTCCGAATCATTTGAAGGGCGCAGGGATGTCTTCGTTTCATTTTTCAAGAAGCACTTCAAAGAAAACACCCGAAACCTGGATGAAGCCCGATACGCGTTTTCATCGATTCACAGGAAGCTGGGAGAAAAGGATTCCATCGCGGAAGCGGCAGGGAGGTTCGACAAGCTCAATGAGTACGTCAAATCGTGCGATGAAGCCAGAAAAGCGAATCCCCTCACGCTGACCGGCGACTGCATGGACTTCATCGAGAGCAACCTGAAAAGCGGCAATCTCGGAGAGTGCACGAGAGACGAGCTTTATGCCGATTTCGAAAGCATCCTGCTGCTGTCGAAAAAGGTGGATGACGCTAAGTTCCAGCTCCTTCACCGGCATCAGCCGTCTCAGGACAGTACCATCGAGCACGGCGACGATTCGGTGATAATCGGCGGCGTCAAGCTCGACATAAAGAAAACGTGGAGTAATCCGTAAACATCCGTCACAGGGAGCACAAGGAATCCAACCGGACAATGCGCTCGAGAGGTTCATTGCCTTCAGCGTCCCTGTCATTGCGCTCTTGCCAAAGGAGCGGGCTCCCATCAGGGGAGCGGGCTTGAGATGTCCTGATCCTGCAGACATATGGTGAAAATAGCGCTGCCTGGGGGCAAATCCCTCCAGGCAGTTTCGTTTGTACTCAAGAGCATAATTAACGCCACCTGCCGCGGGCACCAGGAGCAGGTAAACCTGATGGCGTTAATATAAAGCGCCGAGCCTATTGAGAGATACCAAGAACGCTGGAGATATTCGGCTTGATGTTCATACTGCTGTCCCAGAGGCCGAAGTTGCCTTCCCAGTTTCCATTCGCGGATTTCCAGGGCTCATCATAGGCTTCGAAGGTGTAGTATTCAACATTATTCGTCGCCGCCCAGCTTATGACCGTCGATAGATAGGTGGCAGCGTTCTGGGTATTGAAAATGGAAAGCGGGCAGTTAGGGTCCGACCCTGAAGTAGCCCACCCTGTCTCACCGATTATAAGCTGTTTCTGGCCGCTTGCCACATCGGGGTAGAGGCCCTTGAAATAGTTATATGCCCAGTCGAGGTTGCCTGAGATGGCGGTTGGACTTGAGCCGTCGATTCCCTGGTTCGCATAGCAGGGATACACGTGCACGAAGAGGACATCACAGAGACCCACTGTGGTGGCGTCAGAGGCTTCGCTGAACATGAGCCCCGATGCGACCTGAACAGGGGAGCCGCTGGACGTGGTCGTGCCGCTCAGCAGCGCTTTCGTCTGGGTAATGTAGCTCTGAAGGTTGTTAAGGGTCAATCCGTTGTTGGTCGTCTCGCTTCCCACGAGGGCTATGTCAACATTATGCGCGTTGGCCTGCGTGACGAGGTTCTGTATTTCGGGTATATCTGCCGCACTTATGGTGCCGTTGCTCGTATTGGTTCCGTCCAGCCAGGCGCAGGCGACGACCTTCAGACCGTATCCCTTGGCAATTACCGGTATCTGATCCAGGCCGCTCGTCATCGAGTAGGTTCGAATGCCCTTTGTGTAGTTCACGAGAGGAGCGATGAGGGTTTTAAGCTGATCCGGCGTTCTCTGATCCGGAGGCGCTCCTGTGAGGTATGGCCCGAAGCACATTCCTGTGAGCTGAACCGCTGTTCCGGAGCTTTTCGAGTAGACCAGGTAGTTGGTGAACTCCCCCTTAACCGGCGCTATGTTGGTGACATTATCGAAGGTGTGCCCCGATTTCGTTGTAACCATCGTGTATTTGTCGTCGGGGGCGGTGTTGTAAAAGAGCGCTACTCCTGTTGAGGACGTGGCGGTGGCGGTCCAGTCCGCCTTTCCTGATGCGTCAAAGTAGCAGCGGGCCTGGTAACCCGTGCCTTTTCCCTTGAGGCCCGAGAACAGGTCCACCACGACGCCGTCCCTGCCGGAATCCCTTGTTCCAACCGCCTTTTTGACAGGAATCGTTCCCCCGCCGGTATGATCAACGGCGGCGCTCACGTAAGCCTTGGTTGCGTCATAGGGATGATCGGCGCCCATCACAGTATTCCAGTCGTCCTTTTTGATGCTTGTCAGGTTGATGGTCATATCCTGGGTTACGGTGAAGAAAGAATTGTCTGTGATATTGCCATCCTTGGTCGTGACGATCTTGTAATTCCCGGAAGCCAGCCCTGAGAAGGAGTACGCGCCCTTCGCATCTGTCGTCGTCGTAGAGCTCATGGAGCCGTCAAGAGCCTGGATGGCGCATGTCATGCCCGGGATGGGTTGAAGCGTGACGGGACTTATTATTGTGCCGCTCACTTTGTAAAGCGCCGTGCTCTGGGAGTCTCCTCCCTGGTATGAGCCGGCATCTGTTCCGGAGCTGCCGCAGCCATTGAGAGCAAATAGAAGCGCGATACTGACAAGCAGATGAACAAGATTCATTCTGTGAACAGTGGTTTTCATAGATCCTCCTTGTAATGGTGTGGCTTTGCGCACCGCCTTCCAACCTGCCGCAGCAGGTTGCGCTATCGGTAAGGAATTACCTTATCACCTCCCACGGGAAACCTGTCTGTGAAAGTCTCTGTGTTGCAGCATGCCATCCGAAGCATGTTTTGCAGCATGATTATGATAGTATATATGCTGGTATTGGCTGAAATTCTGCACTCATAACGATTGACCCTCTCTGTGTCTCAGGGTCACTCCATGCAGTCACCTCCTTGCTCTCTGGTATCATTCTAATGCTGCAAGGTTAAAATAAGGTGAAGAAGATGTGAAGAAAGTGTGAAGACTACACCAGGTATCTCAGATACGGCGCAGACTCCATCTTTGAGCTGTCATTCGGCGATTTGATTCAAGCCCTTATTACAGCTCAAAGACTGGCAGGATTCAGACAGTTGAAAAGGAGCGCTGAAATAAATAAAGAGGAAATCTTCCGCAGAAAACGAAAATATCAAGAGGGAATTGTGACCGGCAGGACCCCACCCCAGCCCGGTTGCAATTCCCTCTCGTCAATAATCATACACCACTTCCCGGAATATTTCTGTATCAAATTCACCATCGGTGTCTGCGCACAGGGTTCCTTAAGGGAAATCAGCCTGCAGCCATTATCACCGGGAAGATTCTGAGAGGTCCACAGCAGATGAATGGAAGATCGGCTCTGAATCCATTCTCTCCCGTCTTTCTGTCCGGCCTGCTTTTATTTGCGGCATCGGTATTTCTCTTTATCTTTCTTGGAACGGGGCATGCCTCTCCGCCGCAGCCCGGCGCAGACATCCAGGGCCTGATTGATCGGGAATGCGCCGCAGGAAGGAAAAGGATAGTCATTCCTCCCGGCCGCTACAGAATGTCGCCTCGCGGAGGAAGCCATCTCAGCCTTAAAAATCTGACAGATGTCTGTATTTCAGCAGAAGGCGCCGAGATGATCTGCACCGAGACGACAAGGGCCATCGATATCAGGAGCTGCAGAGGGCTTAACATTCAAGGCCTGGCCATCGACTATGATCCGCTTCCCTTCACGCAGGGAAGGATAACAGCCCTCACGCCTGACAGGAGATCTATGGACATTGAACTGCTGGAGGGCTACGGAGGCTCTGACAATGTGGAAAAGTTCAAATTCGAGATATTCGGCAGATCGACATCGATGCTCTGCGCCCCTGACTATGTGATAAAGCTTGAAAAGACAGACGGAAGACATCTCCGGGTCATCAAATCACACTCCAGCGCATCAGATCCGGAAGAGGCCGGAGATTCAATCGTGATAGCCAGCGCCTTTCATCCCGGAGGATACAGGCCCCACGCCGTCGCGGCGGATCACTGCACCGGCCTGACGCTGAGCGGCATCACACTCTATTCCTCGCCGTGCATGGGCTTCTTCGAGCACGATTGCGACGGCTCCAGATACTGCAGATGCCGTATCAGTCGCCGCCCGCAGCAGACAGACCTGTGCCGCCGTGCCGCTCCAAGGCTCCGCTCGCTGAACGCAGACGCCTTCCACAGCAAACATGCAACGCACGGGCCTTCGTACATCGACTGCGAAGCGGCTTTCATGGGAGACGACGGAGTGAATATATGCGGTGAGTATTACCTGATCCTCTCTTCCCTGGGCAGGGAATTCCGAATCATCTCGAGGGGCGGCGTGAATCTCGAAGCCGGCGCGCCTGTCGAGCTGATATCGTATGACGGCAGGCGCCTTCCCGACGGCAGGGTGACGGCTGTCGAGCCATACACGGAAGGGCTGACGGCCCGTGAAAGAGCATTGATCGGCAATCTGAGGATTCATGACGGGATAAAGGAAGAGCTTCAGAGCAGCGCCGCCAAGCTTTACAAGATAACTGTCGCAGAGGACGCACTGCTTCCTGCGGGTTCGCTGATCGCTTCCCTTAACAGGAAGGGAGACGGATTCCTCGTGAAAGGCTGCAATTTCAGCCATAACCGATCGCGCGGTATTCTCATCAAAGCAAGCGGCGGGAAGATCGTCGATAACCGCCTGGAAGATAACAGGGGGCCGGCCATTCTCATGACACCGGAATATTTCTGGCTCGAGTCGGGATGCTCGGACAGGGTGACAATCAGCGGCAACACCATAAAAAACTGTGGCGACGCGGCCTGCGCCGTAACAGCGCTTTCAGGCTCAGGAAAGGCTTCTGCGCCGGGCGCGCACAGCAATATCACGATAGAAAAAAACAGCTTCACTGGATGCCCGCTTCCAAATATCCTCATCACATCCACTGTTAAAGAGATTCTGCGGGATAACACCTTCTCCAGCACAGGGATCGCCCTGTCCTCCGGGAGACTGAAGAGCCACGGACTGGATAAAACTCCCGCAGGGCCCGTCGTGGAGCTGAACTGCAGGCCCTGAGAAGAATCGGCTTTGACGCTGAATATACCTGTCCAGTCGCAAAGCTCCATCTTCAAGCCGTAATCCGCCTCCCTGCTTCCTGATTTCGCCTCCTCCGAAAACCCAATACACATTCACCGGACATTCACATATCATTCAATGTCTCTTCAAAACCGAAGCGTATATTGAAGGTGAGAGATAAAAGAAAGGAGACAGCATGAGAAAATAAACGATCGGTGGAAAACGACGGGAAAGCGATGCAACGATCATATCGGCGTTGACTATGCCTGGCAGGGCCTGCCAAGGCGCTTTCTCTGCAGGCAACCGCGCCGGAGCTGTAATAATGGGGTTGCAGTGGCGGGCTCTCTCCCCTGCAGGCTCTGTGGTTCCCTTTTTCTCGATCACGGGTGACGACCCTGAACCGAACGATCCCAAAGGCCATTGTATGGAATGATTGTTGAGGCTTGCAGCATCCGCAGTGGCGGACTGTTCACAATTTTTTAGCAAAATCGACATGACTGGAGGTATCGTTATCGATATAATATCAGGAACGGAGTAACACCGGGTCACCAATACATTGAGAAAGGTGTAGAACAGATGAAAAAGTTTGCAGTTTCTATCGTTGCCATCCTTGCGCTGGTGCTCTCAATGACCGGCTGCGGAGGCCAGGGGTCAAGCGGAAGCATCGTTCCGGCTTCCTCGGATACCGCCGTTTCCACCCCGACGACAAATCCAACCACTTCGACGAGCTCGCTCCTGCCGGATGAAGATGACACGATTGAATCGTCAGTCGATGAGAAATCATCCACATCAGCGCTGATCACGAAAGACCTGGGCGGCTCAGTGACAATCGGAGGCCTCACAGTAACGCTCCCGCCGTCAGCGCTTGCAACGGATACGGCTATCAAGGTGTCTTCAGTATCTGTCACAGACGATGGCGTGACCAAATCAAACAGCCAGTGCTACCAGATCTCGACCTGCAGCACAGAGGAAGGCGCAGAGCTTTCCAAGCCTGCCACTGTCACGATTACTGTTGACACGGCCAATGCCGCCAGTCCGGATCTGGAGATATGGGATGGCTTCGAATGGATTTCAGAAGATGCGGCCTATGATGCAGAAACACAGAAGATGACCTTCAGCCTCAACTACATCGGCCCTGATCTCGATCAGTTTTCTTACTGCCACACCAACGATCCCAAGGTTCACGGCCCTGTCATAGTCGAGGTGATGTCGCCTGCAAAGAGCGGCAATGAAAGATACGTGATACAGAGCAGCAGCAGCCACTTCAAGATCCACTTCCCCTCTGAGGAATACAGGACATTCGCTGAAAATCTCGGAAAGTATCTCGAAGAAGGATACGCCTATTACTCGGATCTCGGCTTCAACAAGCCCGTAAACTACATTTACTCATCGGCAGACGAGCCCAGCATCAAGGTCGAGATCTTCGACAGCCAGAGCTATACAGCGACTGCCAATACCTCCGGCATCATAAGGATGCCGACTGTCAGGAAGACTGACACGGAGATGTCTAACAGGGCGGTGAGCTATCACGAGCTGTTCCATCTCGTCTGCCTCAGCTATTCGGGCTCGCTGCGCCGATGGCCGCCCAACTGGATAGACGAAAGCATGACAGAAGCCATATCGCTCTATGGAGCGAACTACGTTGTGAACGGGAACAAAGAGGGCTACTACGATATCGCAGGCAACGTCAGCATTCCAGGTCCCAAAGGCTTCAGCTACTCTCTCGACAGGAGCGCGAGCCCTGAATGCTATCATACCTTCACTTTCTGGGACTATATAATCAGGCAGTACGGCGGCATTGCCAGATTCAAGGAGTTTGTCGGATACAGCAGGTACGACAAATATGACCTCGCGTGGCTCGACGGCAAGTGCAGATCAATTCTGCAGAAGCCGCTGCTGACAATCTATATGGAGGCCTTTGAAGATTACTTCGCATATGGAGCGACGTTCAACAAGAGCCTTTACTGCAACACGGGGTTCTTCCCCACCCGCGCGACCGACACGCCTTATCCTCTTCCGGACTATACATGGTGGGCATTTTCGACTGCTCCTGAATACAATCTCTACAGTACGGCCCAGATCGTGCAGGTAGGACACTGCAGCGGGAGCTGCATCATCGCCGCCAACACGATGAACAGCGCCACCGACTCCAAAAAGGGCACTCTATACCTGACCGTGACCAATGACTATCCGGATGATGTCAAGATCAAAGCCTACCGATTCATGAAGGATGCAAACGGTGCATATACCCTCGATGGCTCAGGCGAGGTGAAAACAGGCGACAGCAAATTTGCCTCGTTCGGCACCACCTGGAATATGTTGTACCTGCTCATCGAGAATTCATCGTTCACGAACGACAGGTCGGTCAAGATCCGGGCATACGCGAAAGAAAATTAACAGATTTTTACTGCCGGCTGAGACAGAAAGCCGCAGAGATTGTATTGATTCGCAGGAATGATTTACAGAGGGCAGAGCGGAATCGCAGCCCTCTTTCTTTTTCAGATGCATTAATGCGCATTATAAAACACAGAGAGTAAAACAGGGGAGATGGGGAGGGATTTTGAATATTCAGCTATTCTACAAATATAGTTACTATCTAATATTACTCTCCATCTCTTTGCCCTCACCGACTCTCCTTTCTTACACCACAAAAAGCCTGGATTCCAATTTCAGTGGCAACCGGGCTAATGTTTCATTGACAGCGCCAGTGATTCTGCACCGCCGCCCGCCCCATCAACAGCAATGTTCCTGATCATGGCGAGCAGATCCCTGCCGCAGTACGGCTTATGGAGAAACCCGTAGCTCTCGTTTTCGATCAGCGACTGTGAAGTTTTTTCATCAGCATATCCGCTGCTGAACACCACCTTAAGGGCAGGATTGATGGCGCGCAGCTCTTCCACCAGCCTCGGTCCCGCTTTGTCCGGAAGCACGACGTCGGTCAAAACCAGATGAAACTCACCGTTTTCGCGGTTGAATATCTCCTCTGCCTCCCGGGCGGTCTGCGCATTGTACACAATGCAGCCTTCCTGCTGAAGAACGCGCGACGAGCATCTCGCCACCATTTCCTCATCCTCGATATAGAGGATGCGCAGGTCCTTGAGATTCTCAGCAGCATTCTCCGCCTGCTGAGACGGTGCAGAGTCCTCTGAGACGACAGCGTCGGAAAAAGGAATGAAGATCTTAAAAGTGGAGCCTTCGCCCATCCTGCTCTCAACATTCACAAATCCTCTGTGCTGCTCGACGATGGCGTAGACGATAGAAAGACCGAGGCCAGTGCCGAGGTCCTCGCTCTTGGTGGTGAAGAAAGGCTCGAATACATGCTCCATCGTCTGTTCATCAATGCCTGTGCCGGTATCCATTATCGATAGACACAGATAGTCGCCGGGCGGCGCGCTCACATGGCTTTGCTCCGTGAGACGGCGGCTTTCCGTAGAAATCATGATTGTCCCCCCGTCGGGCATGGCATCACGGGCATTGATCACCAGATTCATTATGATCTGCTCCATCTGGCCTGAATCCGCCATTATATCCATTACATCAGGATCCAGAACCGTCTTGAGCTTGATGTCCTCGCCGATTATATGCCTGAGAAGCTTTTCCAGGTTGCTCACGAGATCGTTGACGGCGACACTCCTGATCTGCAGTACCTTCTTCCGGCTGAAGGTCATCAACTGTCTCGAGAGCGCCGAGGCTCGCTCGCCAGCCTTCACAATCTCCAGGATATCATTTCTGACTGAATCCTTCTCGCCCACCAGTTCCATGATGAGCGAGCTGTAACACAGAATCGCGCTGATCACGTTGTTGAAATCGTGAGCTATCCCGCCGGCCAGTCTGCCGACGGCCTCCATTTTCTGCGCCTGATAGAACTGCTCCTGGAGATGCTTCTGCTCCGTCACATCAATGATATTGACGAGCAGAGAATCATTGCCCTTGTAAACCGTGGAGGTGATATAGAGCTCCACTGTTCTCTCTCCGTTTCCGGAGAGCATCGTGGCCTCAGTCTGCAGCGATGAGTCACGCCTGTCATTGCATTCATTGCATAAATCGATTATGCGCTCGCGCTCGTCGGGATGGAAAAGGTTCTCAAAGCTGGAATGGACCATCGCCGAAGGCTCAATTCCGAAAAGGCGGGCAAAGGCCTGGTTGTTGTATACAATGCAATTATCCTGCACAAGCACGATACCGATGGGGCTGCTTACCATCGTGGAGTAATAGTTCTGCTCCGCTTCGCATGTGAGCCTGCGGATCCTCATCAGGGTGCCGATACGCATCCTGAGCTCCATCAGATTCAGGGGAGTGCAGATAATCTCATCTATCAGATCTTCCGCATATTCGGAAAAAACAGATACATTCTCTCCCGAGGTTATAAGAAGAAATGGGAGAGAGAGGGGCATATCCCTCATTTTCCTCTGCCTTATCGTCCCTGCCAGCCTCTTCAAGGCAGTCTCATCGAGTATGCACAGGTCGAACTGCCACTCGATGTCGGTGATTCGCTCGCTCGTTTCCGCGTTGAAATGCTCTCTCAGCAGATGAGTGATGCACGTTCTCTCTTCTTCATCGTTCATAATGACCAGAGTCTTCATTAAAACCCCCTTTCTCCACTATGAACCCGCAACTGTATCAGTAACCTCGCTACTTTAACCGTCGCGAGATGAATCTGCGCCGTTATATCAATCTTCAGCGGATACATGACCGACGGGGAGATCGACAGCCATCTCCCCTCAGTTATAGAGTAACATACAATTGCATATCATTTGAATATCATTTTGCAAAATAACCATAAGATGCTCCGGGCCGGCCACATGGCCTGACATTTTCGACCACCTGTCCTGACTCATCCGGCCATCCGGCCTGAAATTGTCAGCCATATGGACTGTTCATCCGACAGGAAGGCGGCAGCTTAAAACAGCATGGCTGGCAGGGCATTTCATCCGGACTCCTTCTTCGGCCGAAAGATTGCCATCAAATCTTTCAGATATGGGGAAAATCACAGAGGAGAGCTGTGAGTTCAGGAAGAACATGGCTTTCGTTGGCGATGGATGGCAGCTCAGCCTCACAGATATAATGTTTTCCGCGCCAATTTCTCTTGAAATCCCTTCACGTGGGGGACTCTAAAGCGTTTTTGCATGCAAAGACAAGACGTACGGGTATCTTTGTCTCTTTTTACCCAACCAATATTTTGGAGGTGCAAAAATGCTGAAGGTTCTGAAGAGTTTTCTCAGGTCAGAGCTGGACAATCACGACGAAGAGTCCATCCTGTGGACCAGACCGCTGCTGAACTGCCCGATCTCTGTTCCCGAAGCCGAAGTACAGGCTCCTTTCCTCGGCCCCCTGGTGAAAAAAGTAATGGTATGCTGCGGAGGAAACTACCTGGGGATCGGAGATGTCGAGAACGGCTTGGATCTCAATGTCGGGGGCTCGCCGCTCATCAGCGGCCATTCCGACGCTCATGCAAAACTGGAAGATGCAGTGGCGGAGATATATGGAGGGAGGCCGCTGATCTTCCACAACGTCACACTGGCTGTTCAGGGTCTCCTGCAGGCCATTACGAGGCCGCTTCACAAAGTGACAAAAGGCAGGATCATCAATACCATTCTGTATGACAGCCTCAACCATTCATGCCTCATGGAGTCACTCAGGACAGCAGACGTCGACTTCAGAAAGGCCTACCGTCACGCAGACACGGCTCATCTCGAGCGTCTCCTGAAGAGTCACGCAGGAAACGGACGCGCCACATTGATCCTGACCGACGGCGTCTTTTCAATGGAAGGTGATATGGCTCCCCTCGACAGGATCGTTGAGCTGGCAAGGAGATACGGGGCGGCTGTCATCGTGGACGACGCCCACGCCACCGGAGTTCTGGGAGCTTCCGGGAAGGGCACTAGCGAGCACTTCGGCCTTCAAGGCGACGACGAGCCCATTCAGATCGTCTCATTTTCGAAGGCTCTTGGGGCTCTCGGGAGCTCCATAATCGCCGATGAAGAGTTTTCAAGGTTCCTGATGAGCAACTGCCGCAACTATATTTTCTGCGGCGCGCTCTCTCCTCTCAATGCGGCAATGACTGAGCGAAAGATCAGACAGGCTTTCGGCACAGCCGAGTACCGCACGAGACTGATGAAGAACTCGGCCTGGCTGCGGAACAGTCTGATAAAAGCCGGCTTCAGAGTGAAAGGAGACATGAGCATCATACCGGTCTACATCGGTGAAAACATGAAGGCTCTTGCAATATGCCGCGATCTTTTCTCCGAATACGGGATTTATTGCCGGCCCATCATGTATCCGGTTGTCCCGGAGTCACTCATACGGTTCACTCTGACCGCTTCCCACACAGATGCTCAGATAGCGCAAATCATTGACGCCATGACCGTTCTTGGCCGAAAATATGCAGTCACGGACATCTGCGCCGATGCTCAGGCAGTCGCATAATAACAATAATAAGGAGGCTTTCCATGTTAACATTGGAGCGGAAACCAATCTCGGTAAGGGATTATCAGATCCCACAGGCGGCGCGCGCGCTGGCGCGGGCCTTCAAGGACGACATACTGATGCATTTCATGTTTCCTGACGAAGAGGCCAGAAAGAGACACGCCCAGCTTCTTTTTGAGTTCGTAGTCCGCTACGGCGTGCTTTTTGGCGATGTCTACGCCGTTTCCCACAACTTTGAAGGCGTGGCGGCATGGCTCAGCTCTACAAGCGCCAGATTCCCTGTCTCATACCTGGAGAGGGCGGGAGTGCAGGAGCTCATTTCAAGAGCCGGCCATGAAGTGGCCGAGCGATTGACGCTCTTCACCGATTTTCTGAGATTCACAAGGGAAGAGATAGTTCCTTACCCCCATTATGCCTTCTGGATTCTCGGCGTCGTCCCGGAGCACCAGAGAAAAGGACATGCAGGCGCGCTGATAAGGCTTAAGGTGGAGCAGTTCGACAGGGCGGGCATCACAAGCTATCTCGAGACACAGACACTCCATAATGTCTCACTTTATGAGCGATTCGGTTTCAGGATCGTAAAGACCGTTCCGATTCCTCACTCCGATCAGATCCTGTACTGTATGGTGAGAAAGTCTCAGAGGGCCGGTATTGTCAGTTATGCCCGGGGGGCATAAGCAATTGCAGCATTGCTAGCTGTATCAGGAGATGAAATATATCACTCCGGCCTGTGGATACAGAGAGTTACAATGCTGATTACCATAGAATCACCGCGCCCATCCGGGAAGTGCGGCAGGTGACAGAACAGCAAGGCAGGGGTTCCTGGAGCTGAGCCCCTGCCCTTTCTTTTCATCGAAGACGGTTCAATAACGCTGCAATGTTTCAAACGGCGCGACACAGCATCTTCTCTTCGTATTCCGAGCCGATACGAAGCTCCAGGGCTCTTCATTCGCTTCCACGATGAAGCGTCTTCAACCGCCAGTCGAGAAGGAGATAACGATTTCCAGGAAGAAAATAAGCTTTACACATAAGACAATTCGCTATCAGGGATGCTTCTGAGGAGAACAGCACACAATGAAGAACGAGAAGCAGAAACGCGTCACCACAGTTAAAAGAAAACCATCTGCTGATTCCACAGGACCGGAAATTAAAGACGCCTCCCTTCTGAAACCCTATTCAAAACTTGTAAATAATCTGCCTGTCCCCATATTCGAGATGCAGATCGAAGTCTCCCATCAATTCATCGACGGCATAACGAACAGTACTGCGAGTGAATCAGCATCTTACTTCAGCCGGAACCCGGAACAGCTGGAGCGTTTCCTCGAATGCATGAAGCTCATCTACGCCAATAAATCAGTATTGACGCTCTACGGGGCAGAGAGCATCGAAGAGCTTGCTGCTCACATCCGGCGTGATGGCCGCGATGTTATGACATTCCTAGCCACAGAAGTGCTTCCGGATATTCTGCGGAACGGGCATTCGAAGGGGAAAGAAAAAGCCATCACCACTATTGCAGGCGATAAAAGACATGTGGTAATGGAGTTTCACATGCCTGAAGACGGAAAAGCCCCAATGCTGAGAGTCATCGGGCTCATCTTCGATATCACCGAGCGGATCCGGGCCGAAGAAGCGCTTCGGGAAAGCGAGGAAAAGTACAGAATACTCTTCGAGGATTCACCGATTCCTCTCTGGGAGGCCGATTTTTCGCTGCTCAAGAGCTACATCGACGATCTGAAGAAAAACAGCGTCGACGATTTCGGCAGATACCTCGATGAGCACCCCGAAGAGGTACTGCACTGCATGCAGCTGATGAGAATCGTGGACTTCAACCGGAACGTCGTCAGGCTCATGAGATGCAATTCCAGAGAGGAAGTCGTTCAGAACTTCAGCGTCCTCTTCTGCCCCGAGCTCCTCCGCACTCATAAAACAGGTTTTACAAAGCTTGCCGAGGGAGAGACGATCTTTGAGGACGAGACGATCAATAACACCATGACCGGAGATAAACTGCACGTCGCATTCAGACTGGCAGTGCCGAGGGGATATGAAGACACCTGGTCGGAGGTGCTGCTGTCGTGTCTCGACATCACCAGGCTCAAGAACACGGAATCAGAACTCAACAAAGCCTATGACGAGCTCAAAAAAGCTCATGACGAGCTGGAGATGAGAGTGGAGCAGCGCACGGCAGAGTTGAAGGAGGCCAACAGAAAGCTCGTCATAGAAATAGAGGAAAGGATAAAGCTGCAGAAAGAGCTTCAACAGATCAACAGCGAACTGGAGGACTTCTCTTTCATGGTCAGCCATGAAGTCAAGAATAACCTCCTCATGATGTCGCGGATGCTGGAAGTCATGATGCTGAAGACGGAGCTGATTCCGGTATATTCGAAGCCTCTGATCGAAAACTCCGACAGGCTCATCAAGTTCGTAAGCAACCTGCTGCTGATGGCCCGGGCCGGCAGAACCACTGAGATTGAAGGAGATGCCGACCTCGGCGCTCTTGTGAAGAAGCTTTTCCTGCGCCTGAAACCCGATGATCTTGAAGCGAAGCTCTCAGTCAGTGACTCATTCCCGCCTGTGCCCTGTGATCTTCAGGGAATGGAGCAGGTGTTCACGAACCTAATCTGTAACGCCATTCAACATCGGGATATGGAAAAAGAGAGCCTTCGCCTGTCCCTTGCATACCGCCTCCTAGAAGACAACATCGAGATCATTTTCGGTGACAATGGCTGCGGTGTTGGCAGCAACAATATTCCCAGGATCTTTGAAGTGGCGTTCAGCACCAAGTCGACGAGCGGAGGCTTTGGCTTCGGACTGGCCATCGTCAGGAAGATCATCGAAGCCCACAAGGGCAGTATCGCAGTGAGAAGTGAAGGAGAGGGGAAAGGAACGGAGTTCATTCTGACCCTGCCACGATCCTCGCGCCGCCCTGAAGCGCAGTAAGCTCTCAGCACTGCTCCTCTGTGATAATTCCCTTTTTCATCGCCACAGTGACTGCATGAGCGCGGTCATGCACATTCAGCGCCGTATAGATCTCCTGGAGAAAACCTTTGACCTTGCTGAGTGAGATATTCATCTTCCTGCTGATCTCCTTATTGCAGTGCCCTTTGCTGACAAGCCCGATGATGGCGATGCTCTCCTGGGAAAGCTCAGGCCTGCTCTCCGCGATCAGTCTTGCCCGGTGGCTCTCCCTGCGCTGATACTCTATAAGCCTTTTGGTGAGCCCCGGACTGAGCACTTCCTCTCCATTCATCACGCTTTTGATGGCCTGAATCAGCTCAGGAGTAGAAATCTCCTTCAGAAGATAGGCGGATGCCCCGGCCTCAAAAGCCATCAGGATATTCTTTTCATTGTCAGACATGGTCAGCATGACCACCTTGACGTCAGGCCTGAGCTCTTTGAGGCGGATCGTGAAGCCCAATCCATCCATACCGGGCAGGATTTTGTCGATGACCGCCACATCGAACTGCAGATCGTCAAGCCTTTCGAGCACGCTCTCTGCATCTCTCCAGTGCCCGACAACATCGAACGATTCCTCGAAGTTCAGCGAAAGGGCAAGAGTCTCCCTGAGAATCGTATGATCTTCTACTATGATGATCTTTATTTTACTCATTTTATGTTGAAATCTCTATTACAGGTTGTCAAGCCATTTCAGGGTCTGTGTTCATTATATCAGAAACTCTTTTGAACAGCAACAGAGTACTGTCTGCAGTCATTTCCCAATTGCCGTCTATCTGCCGGAGAGCGGTGGATTCCGATTCTCCGTGAAGGCGGATACTCCGGACTGAAAACAAGTGCCACTGAAATAAAGAACTCTGGTGTAATAAAGGAGAGGTAGGGATGGAGGAGAGAGGGAGAGTAAAACAATTGATAGGTCTGTCTTTCAAGCAATATAATAATATTTTCAGAACCCCTCTCCATCTCCGCATTATCTCCATCTCAACATTGTTACACTCCGTGTATGATATTCTTTCTTGAAAAACTTGCTTAATCCATGGGCATTCGACCTAAATCCGTGAGGCTCTTCTGAAACGACAGCTCCGGGCGGCGGGAAGAGGGATGGCGGGATGACCGGCACAAGTGAGAGTTTTGTGAAATCTGAAGGAGTCCATCAGTATCTCTTGAATTTACAGAACACACAAACACGAATTCTCCATAACAGCCTACACAGCCTCGATAAAGCAAATCATCCTGAACCTCATTCTGACAGACTTTTTCGAACCTTTCCAATAATGTCATCATAAAATGAGGCATTACTGCAGGTATTTTGACATAATCATATCAGAAAGAGGAGGAATCCAATGAACGGAAGCATCGTGACAATCGATTCATGCGCGCTCGATCAGTCAATCAGGATCGTGCGCCTTCCTGCGAGGCTTGACTCATCGGCGGCAGAAAAGATTACAGCCGAAGTTATCGCGGCCTTTGACGGGAATCCGGGAGGCATCCTGTTCGACCTGAAGGACGTGATATTTGTAAGCAGCGCCGGTATAAGGATGTTCATGACATCTTACAAAAAGGCCAGGGCTGGAGGGATCAAGGCGGCCATGGCCCATGTCCATCCCAATGTATACAAGATTTTCAAAGTTGCGGCTCTGGAAGGGGAGTTCAATATCCACGACAGCGAAGAGCAGGCGCTCAAAGAGGTCTGGCAATTGCAGCCCCAGGTTTAAAACAAATATAATATGGAGGAAGACCGGATATGCCGACAATGATAAAAGAGCCTGAAGTTCAGCAGATTGCCGACGAGCTGGTGAGGGAGTCCAGGGAGGCCTCAGCGGTCTTCACTCAATACAGCCAGGAGGACGTGGACCGGATAGTCTATGCTGCCGCCAGGGCAGGAGCCCGCCACCGCATCGAGCTGGCGAGGATGGCCGTAGAGGAATCGGGGATGGGCGTCTTCGAAGACAAGGCCATCAAGAATCTCTTCGCAACTGAAAACATATATCACGACATAAAGGATCTGAAGACAGTCGGGCTCGTTCGCGAATCTCCGGAGACAGGAATAATGGAGTTCGCAGAGCCGCTTGGAGTGGTTCTGGCCATAACTCCGGTGACAAACCCGACATCGACGTGCATGTTCAAGATACTGCTGGCCCTGAAGACCAGGAACACGATAATAATCTCGGCGGCCAGGAACGCGCTCAGGTGCACCAACGAGGCAGCGCGAATTCTCTACGAGGCCGCTCTCGAAGCCGGCGCCCCTGATTACTGCATCAGATGGATCGATAATCCATCCAGAGATATGACCCAGACCCTTATGAGCCATCCTGATGTGGCAGTCATACTCGCCACGGGCGGGACAGGCCTGGTGCACGCGGCTTACGGCTCCGGCAAGCCTGCCATCGGCGTAGGGCCGGGAAATGTGCCTGTATTCATTGAGAAGACTGCCGATCTCGATCAGGCGATAAACGACATCATTCTCAGCAAGACCTTCGACAACGGCATGATATGCGCCTCGGAGCAGTCGCTCGTTGTGGAGGCTTCGATAAAGGACAGGGTCGTGGAGAAGCTGAAGTCCATGGGAGGATATTTCCTGTCCCCGGAGGAGACTGCGAAGATTCAGGATATCGTCATCGATCCGCAGAAAAAGAGCATGAGTCCGAAGGTGGTTGGCCAGAAGGCCCATAAGATAGCAAAAATGGCAGGAATAGATGTCCCACAGGACACGCGGCTCCTGCTCGCCCCCCTGGACGGCGTGGGAGATGAGCATCCCCTGTCTAAGGAGAAGCTCTGTCCGGTCCTCGGTTTCTATACGGTAAAAAGCCTTGATGAGGGCGTCAACCTCTGCACTGATCTCACCCACCTCGGCGGCCTCGGCCACACGGCTGCAATCTTCTCAAAGGATCCCGAAGTCATAAGGGAGTTCGGAGAGACGATCAATGCAGGAAGGCTGATCGTGAACGCCCCTTCGTCGCACGGAGGGATAGGCGACCTTTACAACAGCCTCCATCCATCCCTCACGCTCGGCTGCGGCGCAGGCGGCCGCAACATTACGACAGATAATGTCACTGCCACCCATCTGCTCAACATCAAAAGAATATCGAAGAGGATGCCAAAGATGAAATGGTTTCGCGTTCCATCCCGGATATATTTCGAGCCCAACTCGCTGGATATGTTCCTGAAGCAGGAGGCAAAGGAGCTGGGATGCCGTCACGCATTCATCGTCTGCACCGGCTCGGCCATCAGGCAGGGAGCCGTGGGACGCCTGGAGCGCGGCTTCCAGGAAGCAGGGATATCGTCAACGATATTCTCCGATATCCTGCCCGACCCGACAATCGAGATGATCGAAGCAGGCTTCAGGGCCATGGAGAAGGCCAGGCCGGATCTCATAGTGGCCATAGGAGGCGGATCGCCGCTCGACGCCGCCAAGGCCATGTGGTTCTTCTACGAGCAGCCGGACTTCTCGTTTGACGATCTAAAGCTCTACTTCATGGATATCAGGAAGAGGATCGTAAAGTTCCCCGCGCTCGGCAGGAAGGCGAAGTTCATAGCCATTCCCACCACGAGCGGCACCGGATCGGAAGTGACGGCGTTCACAGTCGTCACAGACGGCAGCACGAACAAGAAATATCCCATCGCCGACTACGCATTGACGCCCGATATCGCCATCATCGATCCCACGCTCGTGATGAGCGTGCCGAAGGAAACCACTGCCGACACGGGGCTGGACGCGCTCTCGCATGCGCTCGAGTGCTACGTCTCGGTCATAGCCTCCGATTACACCGATCCTCTCGCCCTGAGAGCAATCCAACTCATCTTCAGACACCTGCCTGATGCGGTGAGGAACGGGAAAGACGCGCATGCCAGGGAAAAACTGCACAACGCATCGACGATCGCGGGCATGGCCTTTGCAAACGCATTTCTCGGGATCAACCATTCTCTCGCCCACATCCTCGGCGCCACATTCCACATACCGCACGGGCGCGCCAACGCATTCGTGATGATCCCTGTCCTGAGATACAACGCCAGGAAGCCGAACAAGCTCCCTGCCTATCCCAACTATGAGAGCCCCAAGGCGAAGGAGCGCTATGCGGAGATAGCCTCCGCGCTGAATCTGAGCTTCAAGACGCCTGAGGAAGGCATCGAAATGCTCATCAGCGCCATCAGAGGTCTGAAGAAGGAAGTCGGCATTCCAGCTTCGCTGAAGGAGGCAGGCATCTCGGAAGCAGACTTCAACAGGCAGATTGACATGATGGCCGAGATGGCCTTTGAGGATCAGTGCACAGTCTCGAACCCGAGCTACCCCCTCGTGGAGGACCTGAAACAGATCCTCCGCGAAACCTACACCGGCGAATAATTGCGACCAATAAGTAGAATAAGTAGGGACAGTTTACCACTATTTACAATTTGTTAACAAATCTCCTGTGAAAGTGGGGACAGTTTACCACTTTTCGAGAATTATGAAATTGCTCTATGCTCTTTTTCGATAGGAGTAAAACTGTTGAGATACCACACGGGAAAAGTATTACTGTATGCAGGAATCATGCTCTTATGCCTGGTACCTGATGGTTTGATATCCATATGCTCTTCGGAGAATATTGGTGAAGAAATCAGTTACCCTTCTATTTCCATGATTTACGAGTATGACTGCCAACTCTGGATTTATGAGTCATATTTCGAGAAAAGTAAGGCAATTACAGTCGGTACAGGCGCCTCTCTTTCTCCATGTAGAAAAAAAATTGCATATTCCTATAATCATATGCTGCATCCTCATGATCCTTTAAAAGCGAAATTGATAGGTATACATGTAATCGATCTCAATACCTGGAGTGAAAGAAAATTGGAATGCAAGAGATACAGCATACCACAAAGTATGCCGCCCTGGGAAACTATGTGGTCACCAGATGGTCGTTATATCCTTGTAGATAGTGGCACAGGACCTGTAAGAGAAAAAACAGTTTTTGACAGCTTTAGTGGAAAAGAGATTATATCTTTTGATGCTGATTCAAATTGTGCCTGGTTGAAATGTCAAGAGATAATTTACACCAATCCCATTGAATCAAAGGATCGACGCAGGCCTGGAGAGCATGATTACTGCATCGCAATTATTGACTTAGACGGTTGTAAAAGGATCCTGAAAGAAGGGATATCTGGAATGAATTATCGATTCGTCGAGCTTATGGAAAATGATGAAATAATCTTTGAGCAATGGTCAAATAGAGGCAACACTGACAATAAAGCACACTATTATACAATGGATCGCAAAGGGAAAAACTTGAAGAGAATAGATGAAACGGAAATGTTATCTGGAAGAATAAAGAAAACTCTGCTTGACTCACATATAGCGAAGGAAGCCATTAGAATTAAAGAAGCAAGCTTTGTTAATAAGGGCAGCGACTGGGTGATATTTGTCATGAATAAAGAAAGCATATCATCGGATGCTGACGAGATCTACATTATGAATCTCACGAAACCTGCAACTTTAAAAAAAATTGCAAGCGGCAGAAATCCATTGATATTAGGAAAAGATTGATGAAAGGATTATCTATGAATAATGGTTAGTCTGCCGTTTTCTACCAGTCGATTTTTCCCACCAGCCAAACAGATGTGAAAAACTGTCACCTGTAAACAGTAGTTAACTGTCACTACTTTTTCACAAATACGCTATTTATTTTCTAGTAATTGAGGCTTCGCAGGCTCTCCATCAATACCGACAGCAGGAGAATCGCACGAAATGCCACCAGTTGGCTCAGATGACTCTGGACAGGCTATTCTTCCCTCCATGCAGCAATCTGCTACCAGCATAAGCAGCGAGAAGAGGACTAGCGGGATGACCAGCACGGTAAGGATGTACCAGAAATCAAATTCAAAGTCCAGGCCGGGAATTTTTCCGATGCACCAGTAAATGAGCAATCCGCCTGGAACAATGATGGTCCACAGGCCTGTGAACTCCCTGAGAGACAGGTTATATGAAAAGGGCCCTTTCCGCAGCCTGAATATATACGCCGCAGACACTGAAGCGCCAAGAAAAATCAATAGCGCCGGCAGCAGGCCCGCTGTAAAATCCGTCATCAGGAAAGCCAGAACCAGCAAAGCCATTACGGCGAGTACGACTCCACCTGTTAACCCCTGCAGGCGCTTGAATATCTCCGAGTATGCCATGCAGCTCTCTTCCACACTGATTATAATCGGCCATTCCTGTCGTTCAAAAGAGTCTTATCCGGCAGCAGACATCTGAAAAGTGGAGGATTACGATGCTATTTCATGGAAATTGATGATATGAAGTATAAAATGCCGGCATCGTGACTATTGTATCAGAGTTTTGCTCTTCTGTCCATTTGAATGGACAATGACGGCGCCATAAAAACCAGGATGAGATGGCGGTACATATTCCGTCCGGCCAAAAGCGTTGAACTGTCCCAGTTCTTCGGGAGGTTAACGTATGAAATACTACGACAGTTCCGAATTGCTTGAAATTTTCAGCAAGGCCTGTGCAGGAAATAAAAAGGCAAAGGTGGCGCTTGCGGCAGTAGAGGTCCCGCATGCAGTTACTGATGATTTCTCCGCAATGGTAGCAGTACAGCGTAAACACTCAGTGATAAATGAAAGCGGCCTGATCAGGGTGCTCAACATGCAGCCTGATGAAGGCGCAGCAGGAAGGCAGGCAGTGGACATATTTCAGTGTTCAAACGACGGAGCCTGCTCCTGGAGCTCCGTGCCTGTGCCTGCTTGCTTTGATATCATCGATGTGAAATGCGAAGGCGGCGTTTTCACATTTGCCGCATCGGACGGGCGCTCAATCGCGGCGGCGCCTCTTCAGATGATCAGAGCCATGAGCGCAGTGGTATTCGAACTGAAAGGCGCTGCCGAGTCTGAGATTGAAAAGGCTTTTTTCTCCATACCGCAGGTCGCAACGACTCCACGGCAGCCTGAAAAAACATCTGCAGCAAACCCTCCTGTCAAAATCCCGTCTGTCGGCGCCATTGAATTTGACGAAAAATATCAGTGCTTCAGCGGGAAATACCGACGCAAGCCATATTCATTCACGCTCACAGTCGATACCTCAGACAGGAAAGCCCTCACCGGCCTCATTCCTTCATTGAGCGACATCATCAGGAATATTGCCGATATCGATAGCAGGGCGAGGAAATACGCGGCTTCAGAGCTTCTGGAACTGAAGAACGACACCTGGCTTGAAGATGGAGAAGATATGTGCTCAGAGGATGATTTCATGGCCAGGATGTCAATCGAGACGCTGTCTTTCAGCGAAGACGGAGATTTCGAGATATATTATGAAGACGGCGACCTCTTCTGGGGGCACAGCATAAAGGTTGATATCACAGGAGGCGGAAAAATTGAAAGAGCCGAAATCTGCGGCTGAAGGCCTGCAGACCAGGCGAAGTTCATGATAAGAGAAGGCAGTCCCTCTTATCAAAGAAAAGCAGGCTGTCTCAATCAACAGGCCAGGCAGGTGAAAAATGCAGTATTACGACATCTATGTGACATTTTCAAAAGACTCCGTTTCTGATGGCTTTGTCGAAACAATATACGACGCCATTTTCAGAAGCGGATTTCAGTTTAAAAGCGGCTCCAATTACCACGAGAACATGTCACTCGAGGACATTATCAGAGTGAATCAGCAGAAACTGATGAGCGGCTTCGAGCTGGGTATTAGACAAGACTCCAGGCACGACTATATTCAGATTCTTCTCGAGCCAAATCTCTACAGGCAGGTGAGAGTTTACTGGAGCAACATAGAGAACGTTATCAAATTGAAAATTCTCTTTCCAGAAGACGAAATTCTGCTTGAAAACAAAGACTATAAACCCATTGAAGTAGGAGATATGACTATAACCAACCTGACTGAATACTATAAAGACTTCAAAGTGCGGAAAGACAGGATATCCCCAATCATCCTCGTGGCAAGGAATCTCTGGGACACCGGGCTTCCTGGAACGATAGAATCGGATAAGGGACTGTATTACGGCGATGAAGGCATGATCCGGACCGATGAAAGCGGGCTTCTGTGCATCAGACCTTTTTGCATATTAAAAAAACAGGTCTATGAAAAATACAGAGAACTTCTGGATCCCGGATTCATTATAGAGAAAATATCAAATGACGGGATCCTCGTCGTCGATGAATCCAAGATAGAAAAAACTGACTCTGGTCAGTCTATCGAAATCAGCATGGATAGCTGAACACTCATGGAAAAATAGTAAGCTGTCCTCTTTTTTCAAACTGTCCCCACTTTTCTTTCCGAAAGTGGTTAACTGTCCCCATTTTTTTGAAAGCAGCAGGGATAGTTGTCACTTGAGAAAAAATAGTAAGCTGTCCCCACTTTTCATGGAGCCGCCAGTCTATGCAGGTTGATAGAAAGTATCTGCTTACGATGCTCATCGTGATTCTCGCGGCATTCCTGTTCCAGCTGGACACGAGCATCGTAAACATATCCCTCCCTGCAATCGCAGGCTTCTATAAAGTCAGCACAAGCGAGATCTCATACGTAATTGCGGCATATCTCCTCATCGTAAACAGCACGATGCTTCTCTTCGGAAAGCTTTCGGACAGAAAAGGCACAAAACCGGTATTCGTGGCCGGCTCCGGGCTTTTCATCGTCGGATCTCTGCTGTGCGGTTTCTCGCTGAACCATTACATGCTGATTGGCGCGCGCTGCATCCAGGGGCTCGGCGGCTCGATAATTCTCACATCCGCCTATACCATTATCTCCCGATTCATCCCTGCAGATATGAGAGGGAAAGCTTTCGGCGTGCTGGGAACCGCCTCTGCCCTGGGCCTCACTCTCGGAGCCCCCATGGGCGGCCTGATTACAGGCTTTTTCTCATGGCAGTGGATATTCCTTGTCCAGGTTCCTGTTGCGGCTTTCGCGCTGGTTCTTGCCGCTCACGTCCTCCCTGCAAAAAAAGACGAGAAGGAGCAGCTGAAAGGATTGAATCAGTTCGATCTTCCGGGAGCCGTTCTGAGCTTTTCAGGGCTCCTGGCGCTCGTGTTCTGCCTCAGCATGTGGCAGGAGCTGGGGCCTGGCTCGCCTGCCATAATCGCGGGCTTCATCGCCTCTCCCGTTTTGATGCTCATTTTCATAGTCTGGGAGAGCAGGCATCCTGATCCGATACTGCATCTCAAAATCTTCAGCAGCAGGGTGTTCTCTCTCAATCTGACATCAAGATTTCTGTGCGCAATCCATCAGGGAGGAAACTTTTTCCTGATGCCCTTTTATCTTATCTCACTGAAAGGGCTTCATACAGGGTATGCGAGCCTCATAATCGCCATCTATTCGGCGGTATTCACACTTGTCTCGCCCATCGGGGGAATTCTCGCGGGGAAATACAAATCTTCCGCGCTCTGCGCCGTATCGATGGCGCTTGCGATCGTGTCCACCGCCGGTTTCATGATGACCCTGCATTTGAACGGCCTCATCCATGTGGTGATATTTCTCTCGCTCATTGCAGCTTCATTCGCCATCTACTATCCCCCGAACAACAGGCTGAGCCTGGACTCGGCGCCGCAGGACTCGAAGGGCGTAGCCTCCGGAGTCATCTCAACGATCTGGACGCTCGGTCTGCTGCTGGGAGTCTCGCTGTTTGAATCGGTCTTCAACATGTGCATCCCTCACAACACCGTCAACGCTCTGACAGCAGGAAGCATATCGCCTGAAGCTCTTGCCAGGGGCTTTCGGTATGCGTACTCCATCGGAGCCTTGAGCTGCCTGGGCGCCGCAGCGTGCAGCATGGCCATTGTTGTCGGGCAAAGAGGCGAATCCTCACAGCAGGAGGCTCAAGCCCTACCTGCCACTGAATCTCAGATTTCCACAGGATGAAAACGCTGGTCATAAAGGGCATGCCACAGATTCAGAAAGGAGAATGAAGCTCCTGCAATGAAGAATCTCACCTCGTGGAATCGAAAAGACAGATGAGGCGGCACATAAAATGCAGACGAAGAATAAAGGCCCTTACTTTGTATACATGGTCCGCTGCAAACACGGCACATACTATTCCGGCTATACTGTCGACCTGGAGGCCCGAATCAATATGCACAACAGCGGGAAGGGAGCGAAGTACCTGAGGGGAAGGGCGCCGGTGGAGCTGGTGTATGAGAGGCAGTACCGTGACCTGTCAGACGCGCTGAAGGCGGAGAGAGAGCTTAAAAACCTGAAAAGACATGAAAAAGAAGCGCTGGCAGGCGAATATGCGAAAAAACAGATCCAGAAGGCACAGGCCCGGGCGACTTAATCACAGGCCATAAGTACAACGTGCAAGACGAACAACAGGTCCAGGTTATGACAGCAACCGGGCCGCTGCCGCAATACTTCCGCTGATATATACTCGCAATCTGCCTTAAAATGAATTTTTCGAAGCAACAATCACGCTTTTTGAGCAAACAAAGAGGACTCGCAGGCATACTGCAGAAATTACTAAAAGTCTGAAAAATACAGAAAGGGTGGGATATTATATGACAAGACCGGTTTTCTTACTCTGTTTTCTCATCTGTCTCTGCGCAGGAACGCTCTTCCTCCGCGCCGGGGCCTGCAGCGCCGGACCGCTTTTTGAGGGCGGCCCTGCCGTTGCACTGAGTGACAGCGAAAAAACACTTATGGTTACAGTTGACAAGGGCGATCTCGCCAAACTGAAGGCTCTTATCGAGAAGAATCCATCCCTTGCGAAGGAGCCGATCGGGATGCTGCGGGCAGTTATTGGAAACAGAATCGACATGGTCGAGTATCTGCTGTCCAAAGGAGCCGACATAGATAGCGAGGCAACTCCGGGAATGACTCCACTGATGAGCTCGTGCCGCCTTGGAGATGAAAATCTCAAGATGACAAAATACCTTCTCAAGCACGGCGCATCGGTGAAAAAGAAGGATTCCCGCGACAATTCCGTTCTCGTCTACGCCATTCGAGGCTGTTTTCAGAGCCTCGAGGCCGGAGAGAAATCGCCGCCGCCTCATGAAACAATCACACTGATCCTCTCGAAAGGGGTGCCGGCAAACGACAAAAACAGCGAAGGCATGACGCCGCTGATGGCTGAATTACGCGGATGGGCCGGATGCTTTGGATGCAACCCCGCAGTTGTAAAACTGCTTATCGACAAAGGCGCTGATGTGAACGCCGCTGACAACAAAGGGAAGACTGCCATCGACTATGCGCGGGAGAGCAGGAAAATGGCATCCAGCCAGGATTTGAAGAAAAGGGTGGATGACTGCGTCGCCCTCATCAGAAAGGCCGGCGCGAAGAAATAAGAGGCGGAGCCGGAAATAGATAAGTCAGTTGGAGAGCGGGAGCGATGTCGCTCTCTTTTTATTTCACAGGAACAGCTCTTTGAGAGCCCGGCATTTACTGAACAGAGGACGGGCTCCCGGTTCCTCATCAGGATGCACCGGCCGGACCAAAAACGATGTCGTCAGACTGCCTCTACGATAAGGCACCTTCTGATGAGATCCTGTGCAAATTCATCTACATCCCTGACGATTTCGGAAAGAGGCGCATCATACCGCTCTGAGAGCCTCTCTGCAATGTCTTTCAACCTTTTCGAGCCGTCAAGACACTCCCATATGGCTCTCCCTGTTTCGTTCAAGGTGCAGAGCGCGTCGCATTCAGCCCCGCCCTTTGCCGTTGCAGGCATAATCATAATCTCGCCGCCTATGACCCTCACGGCAGCGTCCTTCGAGAGAGCGCATATGATATCGGGCCCTGCCTCTGCTGTCGATGGAGGCCTGCCTTTTGAAGCATTCTCTTGCGCAGCTGATACGAGGACATGCTTTTCAGGGTTTTCCCTGGCAAGAACTGTCAGGGCCGGGGCGATCCACTTTTCCTTTATCATATGGAACCTTCTTCTGAAGCGGCATCCAAGGCTCTGGACACACCGCCTGACGATGCATCCAGCCATATCTGTTGATTTCGAGAGAAGACCCGGCAAAACCTCTCATAGTATAGTGACAGAAAAATGGCAAACTGTCCCCACTTTTTACAGGAAAAAGTAGTAAGCTGTCCCTGTTTTTTACCGGAAAAAGTAGTAAACTGTCCCCACTTTCTGGTATAATGATAACAATGCAAATCACGAAGTCCGGGAGCGTCGCATGAGCAGGCAGGTTTTACATGCAGGGAAGAGACCGGCGAAAAAGGCGGCTCCGCACTATATATGCGACGAGCACAACGAGGTCTTCTACTTCTGGCACAAATCACGCTATGAGGGCCTCATCGACGAGCCTCTCGATCTCTTTCACCTCGACGCCCACAGCGACATGTCCAGTCCCGGAACGCTCAGAAAATCACTGTACTACCCGATCGGCGGCAAAGACACGTATCTGGAATACTATGACAATTTTGCCAGGACCGAGCTGGAAATAAACAACTTCATAGTGCCTGCGGTTCTCAACGGAATAATCAGGAACGTATATTTCATATACCCAGCCTGGAGAAAGCTGATGCCCTCGCTGAAGGCGCTGAACATCTGCTCCGCCTTCAGCGAAGGCAGGATGCTGAAATACAACGTGACGAGGCAGCAGGGAGCCTCTCCAGGGACGGTATTCACCGCAATGCCCGATCTGAAGCATTTCAGCTATCACGCGATGAACATCGATCGGATTCCGGCAAGGAGAAAGGTGATACTTGACATCGACTTCGACTACTTCGCCTGCAGAGACTCGGCTCCGGCCCTCGTTGGCTATGAGTTCGAGATAACGAGAGAAGAGTTTGTCAGCAGGAACGTGAATCTGGGGAGTAAAGCATTTCTCTTCAACATGATGGAGATGAGCTTCAAGGAAAAAGACAACAGGTATTTCGCCGAGATAGGCCACAGGAAGCCTGATGATCTGTCGTACCTGCCGACAGCCGGGGAGATCGAATCTGAAATAGAGAAGGTGGCGGCAGCTCTGGCAAGGAAAAAGACAGTGCCTGTCGTGATAACGCTGTGCAGGTCGTGCAGGAGCGGATACTGCCCGAAAGAGATCGGCGAGTTCATCGAAAACAGGCTTGCCAGCATGCTTCTGACTCCCTGACCGCCGGAATCAGCTGGAAAGGTCACGGCCCCTTTCTTCGTCGAGGCAGCTCTTCAGAAGCAGGTGATCGATCTCGATATACTCTTTCGATGCCTTCTTCAGCTCATCGTTCGTGATGTCAGGGTCACTGAAGATCCAGGATACGAAAAGGCAGGAGCGATCGGCGTATTTTCCCCTCGCTTCCATCTCCCTTGCGAATTCATCGATCTCGCTCTTTACTTTTCGAAACCGCTCCTTTTCACTTTCGCTGGAGCTTTTCATGAGCATTCCCAGTTTCTCTCCCGCCGCTTCAAGCTGTTTCTCATATGTCTCTCTGACTGTTGGCATGAATTCATCTCCTTCTTGTTACGGCTTCCCTGCTTCCCGGGGCATTCCGTTCTCCTCACTGTAATGTCACTTCGGCACTTCCGGCTGACAGATGATCTAGACGGCTTTCGCGGAAGACCCTGCATGCTCCTCTTTGTCCGGATGCCTGAGCGGCCTCGGAAAAATCTCATCTGCCGGATCGATATCGAGCATTTCACCGGCAGGCAAGTCCCCGGCAGTCTCAGTATCTCTCGCCGGGCCGAAGGCAATCCTGTCCAGGTCCTCAAAAAACGCCCTGTATATGGCTGTCCTCAGCTTCTCGACCATCAGATGATGGTCTCTGGCCTTCATCTTCCACTGCTGATGGCTGAACCCCGATGAGCTGTCCATATCTCACACCTCTATTCTCTGCCGCGCCCAGGATATCCTGATGACGGGCTGTGCGTTCCCTGCATATATGATAGCACATATCAGTAAGGAAATAGAGGCGTTTTGTAAGGCGATTGTTAAACTCCCGTTAAAAGTCTGTTATATTCAAGAGCATAGCAACGCCATGAGGAAGTTCTCATGGAATAAAAATGGCTCCAGTCTTATCATAGAGCCGGCGGGTGCATGGAGGGAACAGCCAGCTTTCTCAGGTCTTCGAGAAGCTCCTGGTATGAATAGGCGTCCTTCCGGAGGATCTTTCCGGCGTTGCTGCTTATCAGCTTGCGATGCTCATCAATAGTGATGTCCTTCGATGTCACCACTATTACCGGGATATTGCGCCACGGCTCCTCTCTGCGGAGCCTCGTAATGAACTCAAAGCCATCCATCTCAGGCATCATCAGATCGAGGAGAATGACTGCCGGTATCTTCTCCTTCAGGCGCTCCAGGGCGACCAGCCCGTTTTCTGCATCCATTGCCTCCCATCCCGCTCTTTCGAGCATCTTCTTCACCATTTCACGGGTCGGGTTATCATCATCCACTACGAGGACAGGCTGGGGCGTATCGAGCCTGTATTTCTGCAATAGCCGGAGCAGCTGCTCCCTGTCGACGGGCTTTGTCAGGTAATCGGCTATGCCGAGTGCGAAGCCGAGCTCCTTGTTGTCCTCCATGGTGATCATGACCACAGGAATGGAGCTTGTCGCCTCGTTTGCCTTCAGCGCCGACAGCACGGCCCATCCATCCATCTCCGGCATGAACACGTCGAGCGTGATGACATGGGGATGCACTTCTCCTGCGAGGCGGAGCGCCTCCTTGCCGTTGGAGGCGCAGACCGCGCGGAAGCCGTTCTTCTGCAGGTATCGCTGCAGCAGATCCCTGGCCACCGGATCGTCATCGACGATCAGCACTGTGGCGACCGATGATTCCAAAGCTTCGTGCCTTATATCAGGCTTCGGGATCTCAACCTTGGGCTTCGCCCTTGGATCGACAACCTTGGACGGAATCTTCATTGTAAATGTCGAGCCCTCGCCAGGGATGCTCGTGACAGTGACATCCCCGCCCATCATCCTGCAGAAGCGCCTCGAGATAGCGAGGCCGAGACCGGTTCCGCCGTATTTCTTAGCCGTGGTAGCCTCTGCCTGCGAGAACGCCTCGAAAAGCCTGCCGAGCTGTTCCTCTGTCATGCCGATGCCTGTATCGCTCACACTCAGGACTACCCATCCTGTCTCTTCAGCTCCTTCACGGCTTACATGGAGGGTAATCACACCGTGATCGGTAAATTTGGCTGCGTTGCTGATCAGATTCAGCATACACTGCCTGACTCTCGTCAGGTCGGCATGCATTGATCCTGTCTCTGCGGAACAGTTGATCTTCAGAGTGTTGTTGTTCTTCTTTATCAGCGGATCCGTCGTGCCGACTATATCCATTATGGCCTTGTATATATCGAAGGTCTCGAGGTACAGCTCCAGTTTCCCTGCCTCTATCTTCGAGAGATCGAGGACATCGTTTATAAGCGCCAGAAGGTGCCTTCCTGCTGCGTTTATCTTCTGAAGGTCGGGGGCGAAATCTTCATCGACCTCCTCCTCCAGCATCTCGCTGTACCCTATGATGGCGTTCAGAGGAGTTCTCAGCTCGTGGCTCATGTTGGCGAGAAAAGAGCTCTTCGCCTTGTTTGCGGCCTCAGATTCGGCGCGGGCGTGCTCAAGCTCCTCATTGGATCGCTTCAGCTCGGCTGTCCTTATGGTCACCATCTTCTCAATCTCACGGGCCTGCAGCACATTGCTGTATGCAAGATGGGAAAGTTGCTTCGCAAAGAGAAAGAGGGCGTTGCATATGCTGGAGAACTGCTCCTTCGGCATTTTGGTCACATTGGCAAGAGCCTTCTTGTACTCCTCCTCGTCTGCGCCTATCTCGCGGGCATACTCGATCATCCTCTCCCGGTCCACTGATTCGTCGAGAATCTGTCCCACTAGCCAGTTTGCAATATGATGATCGCCCACGCAGATGCTCGACCCTCCATCCCAGAGGCCGCCGCTGAGGCAGGCCTGCACGATGGGCCCGTCGGGATTCTTGCGCCCTATCCGCGCATCTGACGTGTAGCAGTTCTCCCGGCCTTTTTCAGTCTGCCTGATGATGTTCATGCAGAGATGGCAGAAGTTGCTGGGCACAGTGAGAGGCTTCCCTTCGGGGTCTGTGATTATCGATGCGACACCTGTGGCCTTCGCAAAGGCATCCTGAATCTTCTGAACCTCCTCCATGTCGAAGAGCTCTTCAAACTTCGGAATCGAGACATCGCCGAGAGGGCGCGTGAGAGTCTCCACCTTGTATTTAAGGCTGTCTTCAGCCTCTTTGTATCTGGTGATGTCGTTGATGAACCCTTCGACGCAGAGAAGCTCGCCTGCAGGCGAGTAAACGCCCTCTCCCCTGTCCTCAACCCACTTTTCCTCTCCGGCGGCAGTTTTGATCGGATAGACCAGCTCGAAGGGCTTCTTTTCAACGAGGGCCTCTCTTACCTGATCTTTCACCTTCTCACGGAAATCCTCCCGGATCAATGAGGAGATCCGCATGTCTCTGCCGGGAGCGAGCTCTTCCGGTCTGAAGCCAGTGAGCTTCAGACAGCCTTCACTGACAGACTCGATCTCCCGGTACCCATCGCCGATGCAGCGGTATGCCATTATGTGAAGGTTGTCGATCAGCCTCGAATCCATATATGCGCTACCTCCTGAAAAACATCCGGCCCCGCTTCCGCTCCCGGAGGGGCCGGACTGTCAATAGCCATATTTTATCACTAAAAACATCAATAAACAAGGCTGCAAAGCTATGATTTCAAGTTACTTCAGAAGATCCCTGAACCGGGGAGGCTCCTCCTTCCGTTATGGTCTGTCCCCTAGAGATGTCCAGCCGGCTGCAGCTCAAGCCAGGCAGAGCCTTCGACCTTGGCGCCGTCGAGAGTTCCCTCGACATCGGCAAGGCCTTCATACTTTATCGTATCGCCGACCTTGAGCTCCTGCTCGTTCCATGTCATCGTGACGACGAGCTTCGCCGGGTGAGCCCCGCCCAGCGTGATGTTGTACTTCGTGTTGTATGTGAGATTCGACGCTGAGCTCGTCCAGGTATTGCCCGATACAGGCGCAATCTCGATGTCCTGAATGTTCCAGCGGTACTGCGGGCTCAATGCGCCATTGGGCGTTCTGGAGGCGTCTGTCGAGAAAAGAGAGGCGACAGGGAGGCTTCCGGTGTCATCGGTGTGCACGACAGTAACCATCAACGCCTGATTGCGTTCAGGGAACTGTATCGAAAAGAAGTTCCACGTGGCAGAACTGACGACAGCCTGCGCAGATGTATCGAATGACTGATAAACTATGTCCATCCACAGCAGGCCGTCGCTCCCCCGGGAGATCACCTGGCTGTTCCGGGTGATCGAGAAAGACTCCACCTTCAGCATGGGCGCAGAGTAATAGCACGAACCCTGGTCCACCATCGGATCAGAAGTTGCTGTGAGGTATTTTTCCACAGAACCTCCGTAGATGTCCGTGACAAGGGTCCGCTGGGCCGGCATGAGCCACTGCGGGAAGAATGAGGCAGGACCGTATCCCTCGTTGACCATGCCCATGATGTCGCGAACGACCACATCTGTCTGCAGGGTTCCCCCCTCCAGGTCTTTGGTGCTGGAGGTCATCTGGTACCTGGCGCCAGCCTGACCCATCGTCCCGTCGAGAACCTTCATGTCCGTGACATTGTATGCAAGAGGTGTCGGAGGATTGTTCGCCGTTTCCACGCTGGCATGCCAGGGCTGTGTCAGGGTAACCGCCGCATTGAGATCGGCTATGCCGCCTGAGCCTCCGAAGATTATATGGGCAGTGGACTGATTGTTGTATCCTGCGCCGGCCATCATTACAGGGAACATGAACGATCCCAGATCGGAAATAACCTCATCCATGCGCTGGATGATGCTGAGATATGCATTGACAGGCTTTCCATTCTCGAGCAGATACCCCCAGAAGCAGTAAGACTGCATGTGGATTCCTGACTGGTCGCGCGACAGGAAGTCTGTAAGTCCCTCGGCGCTCTTTGCCTGGGGGAGGTCCGTCCCGCTGGTGAAATAGAGCTCGGCAGCCTCTATGGTATCGACTTTCAGGCTGCTCTCGCTCCCGGCGATATTGATCGGCTCGTCGTATGTCCCGAGAATCGCCTGATCTGCATTAAAAGCGGACGCCCTTATCCGATAAGAGCCCGAATCCGTCAGCGTGAAAGCCGCGTTCAATGTGTCTTCCCCTCCGGCCCTCAATATCAGCTGAGACTGGAGCGTCCTGCCGGATGGGTCGAGCAACTGCAGCAGATATGAATCGACCTGGATTGGCAGGCTTACCGACTGGCCGTTTGCCTCCAGATAAAGCGGCGACGCACTCATCGCCACATTGAGCCTGAAGGTTGCTCCTCCGCCCGATGATGCGGCTGAATCGGCCCCTCCCGACGAAGAGCACCCGGAAAGCAAAACTGCAGCGATCAAGATTATGCAGGCTGCTGCAACGGCTCTCTGTGAAAACAAAAAAGACATATTCTCTCCTCCTTGATAAGTAAATCTCATCTGAACGTTCAAATGCCCCTAAAGAGCGGAGCCTTTACAAGTATTAAATCGGATTCACTTCCAGATAATTAACTCTTTACGGTTTGCCGGGCTCACCGGCGGCTCTCCTGCCCTTCTCTCTGGCCGTCAGTACTGTGGAGATCAGCCCCAGTATGCATAAAGCCGCGGCGCACAGGTAGACAGCCTGAAACCCGTGATTGAGCAGGCCTGCCGAAATATCGGCGCTGGCGAGATCTCCTGAATGTTTCGGGATAATCTCAGAAAAGAGAGTCTCGAAGACACAGACGCCGAGCACCAGGGCAAGCTTGCTGAATACATTGAAGACTCCTGATGCCTCGCCCTGATGGTTCTCAGGGGCCATGCCCATGACAAGGTTGTTGTTTGAAGGGATGAACAGCGAGTTCGAGAAGGCGTACCAGAACAGGAAGATGATCACCGGAATGAGGCTCTGAATGCCGAGGGCCAGAGCGAACGATGAGCAGGCGCAGGCAGCCGACACCATCGCAACGGTACAGAGAATCGACGGCTTTATCCTGTCTGAAGCACGGCCGGCTCTAGGGCCGGCGATCATATAGACTATCGAGTATATCATCAGAATGAGGCCGGCCTGCTGAGGCTTAAGGCCCCTGCTCATCTCCAGGTAGAAGGGGAGCATGAAGTTGTTGCCGGCCATTATCATCAGCGCCGCTATAGTGCCGACGAGGGCGAAGACAAAAGACGTGTTTCTGAAAATGCCGAGATTGAGCAGCGGGTTGGCGCTCCTCTTTTCATGGGCAACGAAGAGGATTATTATTGCGAAGGCCAGCAGGAATGCCGAGATGATGGGGACGGATCTCCAGCCCAGCTCCTTCCCGAAGCTGAGCGCATACACGAGGGAGAGTATGCCCGAAAAGCTGAGGGCTGAGCCTGCAAAGTCAAAAGGTCTTCCCCTGTCAACACCTTCCATCCTCGGGAGCGTTCTATAACTTATAATCGCTGCGATGACTCCCACAGGGACATTGATGAGAAAAATCCAGTGCCAGGAAAGATAGCCGGTGATGATGCCGCCGAGAGGAGTTCCAACTGCTATGCCGACCGCCGCCGAGCTTGAAACACATCCGAAGCCCCATCCCCTCCTGTCTGGCGGCAGAAGCTTCGTAATAGTCGTAAACCCCGATATTACTATCATCGCCCCACCGATACCCTGGATGAACCTCGAGACGACAAGGAGCCATATGGTCCACGATACACCGCAGAGAAGCGAGCCGGCGCAAAACACAATATATCCGGCTGTGAACATCTCCCTGACGCCGAACCTGTCCACCATCTTGCCGAATATCAGAGTGGTGCTCGTCAGGGCCAGCAGATACGAGATGACCACCAGAGATACTGTGCTCATCGAGACGTTAAAGTAATGGGATATCGTCGGAAGCGAGACATTCACTATATAAGTGTCCAGATTGACCATGAAAGCCGAAAAGACTATGGAAAATATGATCGATGAATACTTTCTTTTGTCAGCCTGCGCCAATTGTTCAGTCATAGTCACGTTCCATTCTGCCGGGCTCCATCTCAGCGATCCGGCGCCTGTCTCCTTGTGTCAGTCCCTCTCGAGCCTTTTATAGGTTATCGCTACTCCCAGAAATTTCCGAGGCCTATCTTCTTCAGCTTCCCGTCGCGGCTGAAGACAAAGTACAGCCCGTTTTCAGGGATACCGCAGTAAACGCCTTCATCAGCCCTTATCTTTTTGACCTCTCTCCCCAGCGAATCGGTCAGCACATAGCTTTTCCTCACAAGGCTCTCAGGATCCCCGATCCTGATTCCTCTCGCCGTTGTTCCCCTGCAAGGAGATTGGATCTCGACTTTTTTGACCTTGTCGCCGGCGAGCTCCACAGCTATTCCCTTCGAAGGATAGGAATAGTATTCGTGATATAAGCCGTCGCTGTCAAAAGGCTTCGAGGTCCTGCTCTTCTTATCCGGCTTTCCGAGAGCTTCCATGACCTTCGAGATGGAATCGCCATAGGCCACACCTGCGAGCTTTTCGCCCTTTGCATCCTTCGCCGGCGCCTGGCAATAGCCGGGCGCGGCTGAAAAAATAACGTAAAGAACCAGTAGAATAAGGAACGCTCCCCTGCTCAGCATAAACCGCCCCCTTAATCTATCATCTGAGAATCTGAGTCTGAATTACAATTAACCGGACAGGACAGGCCCTCCTGCTGCAGCTGAAACCGGTATTCTGCAGAGCGGCAGGTGATGGGCATCAGCCGTGCAGAATTCATATCGTCACTCTTCCGCATAAGGTTATTGTGAGCGGCTGTCAGAAAGGTTGTGGCACAGATGAAATATCTCAGGCTGTATACGGGAAAAGATGGCGAGTCCCATTTCGAAGACTGCGAGCTGCCATATCAGTCGTTCCCTCCGAACATGACCACAGAGCCGCAGAAGACGAAAGACGTCCGATTTCTCGACATCAACGGCTATCACGACTATCACAACGCCCCGCAGAGACAGTTCGTGATCTTTCTCGACCGCGATGTCGAAATAGAAGTGGCCGACGGCTCGAAGAGAACCATAAAGGCTGGCGAAGTGCTGCTGGCCGAGGACACAACCGGCCACGGCCACATCACCCGCTCAGTGGATGGGGAGCGCGTAAAGGCGGTCTTCATAGTGCTGGACTGACCCACGATAAAATAATTATATTCACCAGCACAATTAACGTTCAAAGGAAAAGCTGTGGTAATCAAAATCTGAGCGTTAATATAAAGCTCATGGCAGGCGGCAGGGAGCAGGCATATGCCGCGCAGAATTAATGTCCTGCATCTTTCGTTTCCTGAAGCTCATGTAAATTACCCGGAAAGGACGAGACAGACGTGAAATACATCAGACTCTATACAGGCAGTGATAACGAATCTCATTACGAGGACTGCGAGCTGCCGTTTGAAAACATTCCGCCGTACAGCACGACGGAAACCCAGAAGGCAAAAGGCATAAGATTTCTGGATCTCGAAAGCGTCCACGGATTCCACAACGCCCCTGCGAGACAGTATGTGGTCTTTCTCAACAACGACGTTGAATTTGAAAACAGGCAGGGCGCGAAAAGAACCGTCAAGGCAGGCGAAGTAGTGCTGGCCGAGGATACGACAGGCGGGGGCCACATCACCCGCTCTTTGAACGGGAAGCGCACGCTCGCCGTTTTCGTTACGCTCGAGTGAGATCGATCCATTGCATCTGAAGGCTGCGCCGGCTCAGAGAGGCCGGCGCTTCCACATGCCGGGCCTGAAGCTGTCATTGTGAGCAGCGCCTTCTTTTTCGCATACAATTTTTAACATCGGTTTTACAGGGGATGTACGATATTCAGCTTTTTTTCAGCCCCTCTTCAGCTTGTTTTCAGCCAGTCCAGTGAAATCACTGCTGACAGAATCCCAACCCCGGAAAGAGGAGGCTCCATGCCGATACAGACCCTGAACGGAAACAATGCACTTATCAATTCCACAGCAAACATGACTTTACCGGTTGCACAGGCGGTATCTGGAATCAGCGCGCAGTCATATCTGGCGCCTGGCGCTGACGCCTTTTCGATGAGCAGGGAGACGAGCGGGCTGATGAGCGGCTTCCCAGTGGGAACGGCAGCGCAGCCTTCAGCCGGGATGCTCGCCCAGATGACCCAGTTCTTCAGCTCAATAATGACGATGTTCCAGCAGCTTCTGAACGGAAATCAGGAGAAGCAGAACGGAATACAGGGCAATGACGGGAACGGAGTCGACGCGCTGGACGGCAACAACAACGACGCCCAGGGGAAAGACAAGGTAAACGGCAACGCCGCCACGGAAGTAAAACAGGCAACAGGCGCCGGAAGCTCCATCAAGGGGCTCGATCCCGTGGCATCAGACGCGCTCAGGAAAGCCGGCTTTTCAGAAGACGACGTGTCGCAGGGGCTGGGAAACGCTCCTGCCAGCAAGGGAACCCATCTGGCGGAGCCAGGCTCGAAATACACGGCCGCCGTCGATCTGCGGACCTCCGGCAAGTCAAAGCAGGAGATTAACGCAATGGTGGAGCGCCTCAGGGCTCAGGGGTTCGCCGCCTGGTACAGGGACTGGAGCGGGAATGAGCATATCCACGCCGTGTATGCGGGAATACCTCTCAAGGATTCGCTCCAGAGCCAGGTTCAGTCCTTTATGCAGGGCGGAACGGGCCTCGCAGGAGGAGGCAACGACGGCACGATCACAGCGCAGGATAAAAGCACCGTCGAGTCGCTGTACAAACAGCGCCAGAACAAGGTGGCCGTCGCATAGCTCCCGGTCCCGGCAATCTCAGCGGGCAGCAGGGTCCCGGAGCCGAATGAATCAGGAGGGGCAGCCTGGCATAAACGGACCCCGGAATCAGTCATCTGAAGATGCAGAAGCTTACTACCCTGCCGTCCCTCGACATTACGAACGTAATGCCCCTGGCGTTGTAGCGGAGTATTCTGCACGAGCCTCCAGAAGGAGAGGCGGTGCTGTCAGGATTTCCGTAGGCGGACACGACCTGCGCTTCTGTCGATCCCACCTGGATTCCGGCTTCTGTGCGATAATCTGAGCCCATCACGCCTATCCCCTGAACGGTATCCTTATTGCCTGACAGTGAAAAGGTGAGCTGATACTTCGGGAACACTAGATCCGACTGGTTTGAGCCGGCGACCTTGTAGTCATTCCCAAGGCGCTTCGTGACATTATCGAATTTCATGCCGAGCTTCATCCATCCGACCCTTTCACCGGGAACGACCACGTTGTCTTCATGAGCCTCTGCGACGATCCAGTCCTTTCCGTCACATGCCTTAGCAGCAGTGACAGAAAGCATCAATGTGAATATTGCGATGATTACGGCCAGAGCGTTGACAGCTCTCATTCCGGCATACCTCCTTGCTGATTTGCGTATTTTCTTCCAGGGGGGACTGCTGCTTCAGGTACGGTCTCCACAGGCTTCCAACAGAATTATACACGATAATTATTCAATAATCCAAACTGACGCGACACGAAAACCGATTTTCATGGTATACTATATCAACAGACCATAAAGGGAAAGGAGGACATGAACATGACCAAGCCGCACTGGCCATGGATGGGAACGCACTGGATATGGCGCTAGAAGCCGATTCAGGCAAAACCCTGTTCCAGAATGTCACTATGACAACACTTTAGAAAAGGCCGGGCGAATCCGGCCTTTTTGACATTAGTGCATCTGCACCTCAGAGATTGGGCATTGAAGCGCAACTGAGCCATTTCTGCCGAGTGACACTCTATGATTTCCACCTGCCGCTGTGATTTATGGCGCTCAACACTCCATAATAACCAATAATAGGTGTTTTTGATAAACTGACTACTGAAATATAATGGCAGGAAGATCTTCATCGGTTGCCTGAAGGCCCGAAAACCCCGTCCAACCTCTTCTGTGCTGCTGTCAACGCATGATCAAAGGCTGCTGTTTTCATCCTGCTGCAATTCACATAACTATTAATATCGTTATATCATTATATTATAATATTTAAATACATAACTATATTGCCTTTGGTGTCGTCAAAGCGATGTTTTTGAATAGAATCTCATTAATTGTTCGGAACATCTTGATCTCATGAAAGTGGATATCAACGAGTACTGTCAAGAGAAGGATCAGTCTGTATGACATAAATTGAAAAGCTCATTTCTACTGCCTCTTCTCGCGATATACTTGGCAATATACACAACAGACATCAAGCAGCAATCATACGTTTTAGAGAGGGGGGAGTACAATGGCACAGTATCTTTTCATCGCACAGGATCAATTGGGCAAACGCCTTTCAGGAAGGCTCGACGCATCGGACCGGGAGTCGGCCATCAAATCACTGTCCGATAAGAATCTCATCGTAACGAAGCTGGACGCGGTAAAGGAAAAGGGAGGGTTTCTAGGACTGTTTTCAGCAGTAAGACAGGAGGAGGTGCTCCTCTTTACACAGGAACTGGGCACCATGCTCGATGCGGGAATCGGCATCGTGCAGGCAATGAACACCATTGCAGCCGACATCGAGAACCCCAGATTCAGGGGCATGGTGGCCGAAATGGCCAACGGCATAGCCGGAGGGAAACAGCTCTCCGACGTGCTGCAGAGACACGAAAGAATATTCTCAAAGCTCTATATCTCGATGGTGAGGGCCGGCGAAACATCCGGCAATCTTCCCGCCATACTGATAAGGCTTGCAGGATACATAGAGAACGCCGAAATACTCAGAAAAAAAATCCAGTCGGCTCTCTACTATCCTGCGACAGTGGTTGTCTTCGCTGTTGCGGTGGTGACATTCATATTCGTCTTCGGGATACCCAGGCTGTCCGCCATATATAAGGGATTTGACACGGAGCTCCCGTTTTTCACCCGTCTCATTCTGGGAATAGGCACATTTCTCGGCAACAATATCATCATCATAGCTCTGGTTCTCATAACGGGCGGATATTTTCTGCTGAGATTCCTCAACACTGAGAAGGGCCACTTTTTCCTCGACGCCATAAAGCTCAACGCGCCAATAATGGGACACCTTTTTCAGAAACTGGCCATAGCCAGATTCGCGTCGACTCTCGGCACCCTCTATGGAAGCGGAGTGCCGATACTGAAGTCGCTTCAGATAGTGGCGGGAGCGACAGGCAACAAGATAGTGGAGGATACCATCCTGAAAGCTCTGAAGAGCGTCAAGGAAGGAGAGTCCATCGTGGAGCCGCTTCGAAAGAGCCAGGTCTTTACAAACCTCTCCATCAGCATGATCGCTGTGGGCGAGGAATCGGGAACTCTCGAGGCGATGCTCAACAGAATTGCAAGCTTTTATGAAACGCAGGTTGACATCATACTGAAAGGCCTTGCAGGGCTGCTCGAGCCTATCATTCTGATATTCATTGGCTTGATGATAGCCGTGGTGATACTTGCCCTCGGGCTGCCTTTCATGACGCTCAGCACACTGCTGAGATGACAGCGGGACATGGCTTGGGAGGTGATTACCATGGCACTTTATGCAGATAACAGACAAAGAGGATTCACTCTGGTCGAGATCATCATAGCTCTGCTTCTGATTTCAGTAGCCGCATTGTCGCTGCTGAGCATGATCTCCTATTCGTCCAGGATGTCGGTGAAAGTTCAAAACAAGACACTGGCGACAGAAATTGCAGAATCGATCATAGAGCAGACAAAGAGCTCGATGACGACATCAGAAGATTTCAATACACTGTCAGGAAGAGGATATCAATCCGCCGGTTCGACAGGCGATTTCATCTATGACATCGACGTATCTTCAGTAAATCCGGATATCAAGTATCTTGCAGTCTCGATCTATTACAGGGACAAAAAGAGCTCCTTACCAAAACCGGACACCGGGAAGGGGACATCCGGCAGGATTCTGAGGCTGGGAACCTATATATCCTCACCGTGATTCCCTGCTTACCGGCGAGCCGGTAAAGGGGAGCAGAAAGATGAACAGGCAGAAGGTGAACAGTTATGAATACAATAAAAACACCGGCAGAAAAAGGCTTTACATTACACGAGATGCTTATCGTCATATTTCTGATAACGATAGTCTCTCTGGTGACATTTCAGATATTCTTCAATCTCGGACGGTACTATCAGATACTCGATACACAGACGGATCTGATGAGACAGAAGAGGGCGATCCTGAGCTCGATGGGGATGGATGTCAAAAACGCGACATATCTGTATCCAGGCACTTCCGTGACCATAGATGGCGTTCCCTACAGCGTGCCCGCCATCGACGGGAGCAGCGGAACGGAGCTGCTCATGGCAGTTCCCGAATATGACAGAACGACCGGCACGATATCGTCATATACGATAGTCGGGTACTACCTGGTTCAGAACACGCAGGATCAGGATAACAAGAATACCTTCAACCTGGTCCGAAAAGCTTATTCCGGAGCGGTTCCATCTAAGCAGGGCGATCCGGCTACGATAAATCTCTCCGGCCTCAAGGGCGGCACCACCAGGGTCTGCGCCCGGTACATCGTGAAGAGCGCGTATGCTCTCTATATAGGCAATTCAGGAACATCCATCTCGGCAACGGCTGCCTTCACCAGCGCAAGGAGCAGGTCCGGCAGGTTCGCCCAGGATCAGATGAGCTTCACCATGAACAGGAGAAACATCTGAGCAGCCAGATCAAGACAGAGAAAGGAGGCTGCATCATGAACAGCATTAAACATCGAAAAAAAGGCTATGCGATTATAACCGTTATTCTTATAATCGGCGCGGTTTTTGTACTTGTATCGTCTGCGGTAAGCAAAATAAGCGTGGATTCGGGCTTTTCCACAAGCGACGAGCGGGCGAAGGAGGCGTTCTATATCGCTGAAGCCGGCATGAACGCCGCTTTTTATGATTTCAAGAGCTCAAACGGCTCGGGGTTTACACACGACACCAGCGGAAACCCGATTCCACAGTCGTCATATTACCGCCTCCAGGTCACAGTTCCCAATATAGTAACGGGATCGGACGGATGGAACGAGTGGACCTGGACGCCTGGCAGCGCTCAGAAGCCCTTCACAGACACAGGCAGAACGGAGCGGTTCCGCTACATGGTAAAACAGGAAGGGCTGAACAGGTGGAGCATCACAGTCGACTCGTCTATCGGCGATTCCAGCATGAGCTTCAGGAAAAGAATCTACATGGCCGGCGCCAGCCAGTCGGCCTTCAACTATTTCTACTTCGGCAATTCAGGCCTGTCAGAGTTCGTCCGCGGCGACAGCCAGACCGTATCGGGAAAGATATTCTCAAACGGCAATCTGTACCTCCGCCCGTCCGGAAGCGCCCTCCAGATCGCTGCAGTGAGAGGTCCCGGAGGGGTCATCACGTCGCCTGGCAGCGTCGAGGCGGTCCAGAAGATAGTCAGGGATACAGATGCCTGGGGCAGGCCTTACAACGGCGGTATGGTAAGCTTCGAGCCTTCGAACGCATCCAATACGGCGCCTCCTTCAGTGATAATGGCAGGTTCGGCCACACGCGGCCAGTCTTTTGATTCCAACAACCTTCTGTGGACAGATCCATCGCAGGGGGCAATGAAGAAATGGGGAGGCTGGGTCAAGGACGGCTCATTCGGCGTGCAGCGCCAGGAGCCTCCGTCGTTCCAGTCCTTTGACGACAGGGGATACTACTCGAGAAATGCAGGGCTCCTGCTCAACCCGGCGTCAAGCGGCGCCGGGATAACTCCTGGCGTTCAGTTCTACAACTACGCGGAGAGCCGCCAGGAGACAGTCGTGCAGCTCGACATGTCAAAGCTCGCCTATCCTGCAAACGGGCTCATCTATGCAGCCGCCCCTGTCAGAATAGTCAATGCAGGCGCATTGAAAGCTCCTGTCACCATCGTTTCCAACAGCACAATATATACGAAAGGCAATTTCAACAGCACCAGCCCTGTCAGCGCCGCTCTGATGACCGTTGACAGGATATACCATCTGTCCGACGGCTTCAATGACTCGAAAAGCGGCAACAGCAGCGTTCCCTCCGCATCGGTGAACCAGGGCGGAACACAACAGATAAACGCCTGTATGGTAGACGGCCCTCCGACAGTCACGGAGATTAACTATGTGAAAAGCAGCGGCGGAATCAGCAATCCCCTTTACAATCCCGTCGATCAGCCCGGCGGAAGATACTGCTGGGCAAATTCAGACAACCTGCTCGAAAACTGGTCAGGCCTGACATTGAAGAAGAGAGGTGCGATAATCCACATGAACAACAGCACGATGGCGAAGCTCGACAATTCGAATGCAGGACCGGGCATAACCTCCTGGATAATGCAGACGCACTACAATCCGCCGAAACGAGACTATGCCTATGATTCAACCATAGCCAACCCTCCATTCATGCCGGTGGTCATACAGAGGCTGTACTGGGCGCAGGAGCTGTGAAAATGGGGACAGACTCTTTAATTAACAATCTGTTAACATGTAATCCAAGTCTCCTGCAGTGCACATATAAGAGCTGTCTGCTCAGGCGGCTCTGTGCGCTGCTTTTTTCAGCACACTGATTCCCTGTTCCTGACGGAAAATGCGGTATTTTCACGGGCTCCGAGGAGCTTCTTTTCTCATATCGAATATTCTCTGACACATATCCCTGTCAAAAAGGAGTACCCCCCATGAAAAAAACTCCCGCCACCCTCTTCCTGTATATCATTTTCATGAGCCTGGCGCTGCTGCTGCCCTTCGCGGCTGCAGGCTGCTCCGGAGGGAGCGACAGCGGAGCTGTCAGCTACTCTGACAGCAGCGGGGGAGGCGGCACTGCCTCTTCGTCGGTGAAAGGCCTGATTCTGAGCCACAGAGGCTACCCCATCGAAGGCGCCATGGTCACGGTGAGCTCGAGCCAGAAGGATGCCGCAGCACATGGCAGCAAGGCAGACGGTGAGACCTACACCAATTCCGACGGGCTCTTCGAGATCCAGGGCCTCTCTGCCGGCACCTACTACCTGACAGCCGAGAAGACGGGTTTCGACAACTACTCCAACACTGTGCAGCTAAGCGAAAACGCCGTCACTTTCGAGGATATCACGATGACGTGGAGCACTCCCAGGGGAATCGTCACAGGGCAGGTCACCGACGCGACGACAGGAAAGCCCCTGGAGAGCGTGACTGTGACTGTCGGTTCAACAAGCTCGATAACCGGCGCGGAAGGGAAATACATCCTGGCCGCGCTGGAGCCTGGCACCGCCACCATCACTGCGAGCAAGACAGGCTACGAGACATATTCAGGTACCGTAACGATCGATTCGGGAACCACAGCCCTCAAGTCATTCTCGATGAAAGCGGTATCGACAAGCGGTTCCATAGCGGGGATGGTGACAGATCAGAGCACAGGCGCGAGGCTCCAGGGAGCTACAGTGACCGCAGGCCAGTCAACAACCACCACCGACATGCTGGGCTGCTATCAGCTGACCGGAATCGCCGCAGGGGAGCAGAGCGTGAGCGTCACGAGGACCGGCTATAAGGCGGCAAATGCAACCGTGACAGTAATATCAGGGAAGACAGCGGTATGCAATGTAGCCATGACTCCTGAAGGCGGCGTAACTCCGGGGGCGATTGCAGGGCTCGTAACGGACAAAGACTGGAACGTCGACCTCGAAGACGTGATCGTATCGATCGGCACCCTCAAAACATCGACAAACGACAAAGGGCTCTACATTCTCTACGGTGTGCCGCCAGGAACCTACACGATAACGGCCCAGAAGACGGGATATCAGAACTACTCAGGCACCGTCGAGGTAAAGTCGGGAGAGGTAACCGCCTTCCCGATAGAGATGACTGCCAGCACGAGAACAGGCTGGGTCTACGGAGATGTCACAGCCGGTGACACAGGCGAGCCGGTGAGAGACGCGAAGGTAAGCATCGGCGACCATGACACGCTTACCGATGAATACGGGTTCTACGACCTGACCGGCATAATCGAGGGCGAGCATGAGATAGTTGTCAGCGCAGCAGGATACGAGCCTTATCAGGGGAAGGTGACTGTCCCGGCAGGCAGCCAGGGAGTCTCCTGCCCCATCCAGCTGACACCGAAGACCCAGATGGCAACGGTCTTCGGAAAGGTCACCAGCTCGACCACGGGAAGGGCGCTGCGCGATGTGCTCGTTACCATCGGGACAAGCCATGCAACGACCGATGACAGGGGAAACTATACCATTTCGGGAGTTCCTGAGGGGACATGCGAGATCAGCGCGGTGAAGAACGGCTTTGACTATACCCCTGAGACTATAACTGTAAAAGTCCCTGCGACTGAAAAGAACATAGAGATGACGCCGCGCCCGACTACAGGCGAAGTGGAAGGCACAGTGACCGACTCGTGGAAGAAGGGAGTGGTACCGAGAGCCATCATAATAGCAGGATTCGAGGTGACGCTGTCAGACAGCAGGGGACGCTATCACCTCGAAGGCCTCAGGGCAGGCAGCAGAAAGATTTACGCCATCAAGCACGCCTACTGGATATATTCAGGCGAGGTGACCATCGAGGCAGGAAAGACGGTCACAAAGGATATCGAGATGACGCCCGTCACGCTCAAAGGCACCGTGGCCGGGCAGGTCACCGATAAGAAGTCAGGCGCTGCGCTCGAGAGGGCTCTCGTCTTCATAGGCTGTACCGACTGCAGGTCCGACGAAGACGGGAATTATTCCCTGGACGTGCTGGCCGGCTACAGGCTCATCTTTGCCATCAAGCACGGCTATGACCCATACGTCGATCTCATCCACGTAACTGCAGCCGAAACGCTCAATCACGATATCGAGATGACGCCTTTCTGGGATACAGGGCAGGTGAAGGGCTTCGTCACCGACACCGACTCAGGCTCGCCGCTCGAGAATGTCAACGTGGCCGTCGGCTCCACGAGCGCTCTCACCGACGGGAGCGGCTACTTCGAGCTGGACGGAATCAAAGCCGGGACCAGGACCATAACCGCATCCAAGACGGGATATGCGGGATATACAGGCTCGGTAGTGGTGCAGGCCGACGCGGCCACATCGAGCAATATCTCGATGACATCCAATACCCCGTCAGGGACTGTCTCAGGGACAGTGACAGACAGCGTCACAGGGAAGCCAGTGGGAGACGCGACAGTGTCCATAGAGGCCACGGAGACAGAAACCGGCGCTGACGGGAGATACAGGCTGGCTGGAATAGCGACCGGAAACAGGACCATCAAGGTGGTGAAAACGGGCTATCAGACATATACGGCACAGGTCACAGTGGCAGCAGGAGCCAATACCTGCGACGCGGCCATTGATCCTGTGAGCACATCGGGCTCGATTGAAGGAACGGTGACAGACGCGGCTACAGGAAAGCCGCTGCAGGGAGCGGAAGTGAAAGGCGGCACTACGGCGGCCGCCACCGATGAAAGCGGCGTGTACACGCTGGCCGGAGTACAGGCAGGGGACTGTGCCGTCACAGTGTCCAAAGATGGATACAGTTCCACCTCGGCTACGGTCACAGTGAAGGCCGGCGCGTCGGTGACGAAAGACTTCGCCCTCGACGCATCGCAGGGATCAGGCGTCATTGAAGGCACCGTGACTGATTCGTCGTCAGGGAAGGCCCTCAAGGGCGTCCTGGTAGTGGCCAGAGGGCCCGGCGGAGGCGAAGCCAGTACCGACAAGAGCGGAGCATACAGAATAACGGGCCTGGACGCCGGCACCTTCAGCGTGGAGGCAACTCTGAGCGGCTATGACCCATACACGACGAGCGTCGCCGTCACCTCAGGGAGCACGGTGACCCTCTCCTTCACGATGACAGCCCTCTCCAACAAGGGGACGCTGAAGGGAACGGTGACAGACTCTTCTACCGGGGCCCCAATCGCCGGCGCGAAGATTACCTACGCAGACAGATCAACTGAAACCGATGCCGCCGGGTATTACGAGCTCGCCGGCGTGCAGCCGGGAAACAGGGAGTTCACCGCCACGAAGGCCGGCTATACTGACGTGAGCGCGACATTGAAGGTGCAGCCGGGCGAGACAGTGACCCATGACGTCCAGATGACTCCCCGGAAAAAAGGGGACAGCCTCTATTACTGACAATCCTTTCAAATGAGGGCCCCGGCGCCAGGCAGGGAGGCGCGGGGCCTTCATTGTCTTCCGGTCTCCCGGTCTTCCGGTCTTCCGGTCTTCCATTCTTCCATTCTTCCATTCTTCCATATCTTCCAGTCTCCCGTATCGCCCTGCCGATATTGGACCAAGGTCCAACTATTCAAGCCCCCTCCACTGCAATATACTATTATATTAACAGTTGAAATTTCATCATTTACCGGCTCCAGGTTAAATCCTGAATTCAAAACGGCGCAGCCGGTGATACCCTTTGATATAGATTGCAGGAAGCTCAGACAAGAACAGGTTTACCTGCTCCTGATACCCGGGACGGGTGTGGTAATTTTGCCTGCAGGCATATCATGTTCAATTCCTGCGCTGCAGGTTATCCTTAATATGCTGAGATAAAGAGCATCGAATCTGTGGACAATATAAACATTATAAGCAAGGAGGGATAATGCATTGAATGTTAAAGCTCCACTCACAGGCCTTCTGGCGACGGCCCTGGTGACAGTCGGCGCCACGTCGGCGATGGCGCAGGAGCCCGGCTCGCCGGCCTCCACAACCACAATCGACGGGAAACAGCTCCCGGCGCCGCCGCAGAAATTCGGGGGCGTAATCGAGAAAGACGCCTTTAAATCGAAGCCTTACTGGCCTGCGCGCATAGTGCCGCCGAAAGGCGCTCCCAATGTTCTCCTCATCATGACCGACGACGCCGGCTACGGCGTCTCCAGCACCTTCGGCGGAGTGATCCCGACGCCTGCGCTGGACCGCATAGCGAAGATGGGCCTGCGCTACACCAACTTCCACTCGACGGCCCTCAGCTCTCCGACAAGAGCGGCGCTTATCACAGGCCGCAACCACCACTCTGTAGGTTACGGCGTTATCGCCGAACAGGCCACAGGCTATCCGGGCTATGACAGCTTCATAACAAAAGACAAGGCCACAATCGGGAAGATACTGAAGGACAACGGCTATCACACCTCGTGGTTCGGCAAGAACCACAACACGCCTGAATTCCAGGCCAGCCAGGCCGGGCCTTTCGACCAGTGGCCCACCGGCATGGGCTTCGAGTATTTCTACGGCTTCATGGGCGGAGACACCAACCAGTGGGAGCCTGCCAACCTGATGCGCAACACGACGCCAATCTATCCCTTCGAAGGCAACCCGAAATACAACCTGACGACAGCCATGGCCGACGAGGCCATAGACTATATGCACCGGATGAACACGCTGACGCCTGATCAGCCCTTCTTCGTCTATTACGTGCCGGGCGGAACTCACGCCCCGCATCATCCCACGCCGGAATGGATAAAGAAGATAAGCGCCATGCACCTCTTCGACAAGGGCTGGAACGCCATGCGAGAAAAGATCTTCGAGAACCAGCAGAAACTCGGCGTGATCCCGAAAGGCGCCAGGCTGACGCCATGGCCCGACAAGCTTCTGAAACGTTGGGAGACCCTCACGCCGGACGAGAAGAAGATGTTCATCCGCCAGGCCGATGTCTTCGCCGCCTACGTGGCCTATACCGACAACGAGATAGGCCGCGTGATCCAGGCTGTTGAGGACATGGGCAGGATGGACAACACGCTGATCATCTACATCGAGGGAGATAACGGCACCAGTTCGGAAGGCACCCTGGTCGGCACGCCGAACGAGGTGGCCATGTTCAACGGCGCCATAGTACCTGTTGAAGATCAGCTGAAGTATTTCTATGATGTCTGGGGCACGAACCAGACCTACAACCACATGGCAGTCGCCTGGGCCTGGGCCTTTGACACGCCATTCTCGTGGACCAAGCAGATCTGCTCGCACCTCGGCGGCGTCAAACAGGGCATGGCAATCGCATGGCCAAAAGTCATCAAGGACAAAGGCGGCATACGCCATCAGTTCCACCACGTCATCGACATCGTTCCAACCATCCTCGAGGCGACTGGGATACGTCAGCCCGAAATCGTGGACGGCATAAAGCAGAGCCCCATCGAAGGCGTCAGCATGGTCTACACCTTTGACAAGGCCAACGAGAACGCGCCGTCAACGCACAAAACGCAGTATTTCGAGATGATGGGCGACCGCGCGCTGTACCATGAAGGGTGGATGGCAAGCACGAAGGTCATGCGCTCGCCGTGGGATACCATGTCGCCTGCCAAGGACCCGACGACCTTCCCCTGGGAGCTCTACGACCTCACAAAGGACTGGACCCAGGCGGAAAACCTGGCGGACAGGAACCCTGAGAAGCTGAAAGAGCTTCAGGCCCTTTTCTGGAAAGAAGCAGAGAAGTATCAGGTCCTTCCTCTTGACACCACTGTGGTCACGCGCCTCATCACGCCAAGACCCAGCATCACTGCAGGCCGGACTTCCTTCACATGGAATCGGCCATTCACAGGTACGCCGAACGGCGACGCGCCAAGCATCCTGAATGCTTCCTACAACTTCAAGGCCGATGTCGAGATCGCCCAGGGTAGCTCAGATGGCATGATCATCACCCAGGGCGGACGGTTCGGCGGCTACGGCTTCTATATCCTGAAAAACAAGCCGGTCTTCCTCTGGAACCTGGTGGACCTGAAGCGGGTGCGCTGGGAAGGACCGGCGCTCACCCCCGGAAGACACACACTCGAATTCGATTTCAAATATGACGGCATGGGTGGAGGCACACTCGCATTCAACAGCACATCCGGTATAGGCCGAAGCGGCACGGGAGTCCTCAAGGTCGACGGCAAAGAGGTGATGACACAGAAGATGGAGCATTCGATACCCTTCATCCTTCAGTGGGACGAGAACCTCGATGTAGGCTCTGACACAGGGACGCCTGTCAACGACAAGGATTACCAGGTGCCCTTCAAATTCACCGGTAAAATAAACAAGGTGACACTTTCCATCGACAGGCCAAAGCTGACGCCTGAAGACATCAAAAAGCTCCAGGAAGCGCAGCGAAACAACAGGACCAGTGAATAGACTGCGACTTTCCATGTAACAGCGGCGGGCAGTCTCATCGGGGCTGCCCGCCCTGAATCTTTACAGGCCTTTCAAATCGCCGCAATGGCGTCAATAAAAATAGTATCAGAAGGATCCTGGCAGGGATACGGCAAAACTGGCGGAAGAGATGAAAGTGTACAACCCGGACAGCACCTGGAAGACTGTGGATTGAGGCAGTGCAGCCGGGAAATAAGGATTGACGGCGAGTCCCGGATATGCTGAAGCCCGGATAACCGGGCCGGTCTCACAGGAGCGCAAATGCTCGAGACAGCCGGAAGGGCTTCAGCATCCGGGCCAGTCCTCAGGCTTCAAAGATCCTCTTCGGATTCAGAACGGTCATAGTATGAAGCTCTTCTTCGCCTACGCCCCGCTTCTTCAGCTCAGGGATGATTTTCAGCGGCAGAAAGGTATAGCCCCAGTCCGGCGCAATCTTTTTGAAATTGTAGTCGGGATTCCAGTCTATATAGCAGCAGTAATCGTGTGACAGCACAATTCTGCCGGCATGGCCGCGCTTTACAAGCTCCACCAGCGTCGCGATCCTCTTTTCAGTCGAGAGAGGCATCTCCAGGCCGAAACGATCAAGCCCGAGATAACAGCCGCGCTTCAGAATGGCCTCCAGATATTCGATACTGTCAGTATCGCCGCTGTGGCCTATGATGACTCTCGAGAGATCCACCTTCTCCGCAATGAATACATCCTGCTGCATCAGACCTGTCATGCATGACGGGCATGTATGAGTCGTCAGGGGAAGGTTTGTCTCTTTGCACAGCGCTGCTGCCGTCTTCAAGAGCCTGTAGTTGACAGGGGTCATACCTGGAGAATCAGTCGCCGCCTTGATGATCCCTGGCTTTATCGCTGTGCCCTGAATTCCACCATTGACTTCATTCAGAAACTTTTCCTTCAATGCGTCGATTTCCCATCCGCTCATCCAAGGCTCTTCATACCAGTAAAGGCCGGTCGAGGCTATTATCTGAACTCCCGATCTCTCAGAAGCCTCCCTGATTATTGAAATATCCCGTCCCAGATTAATCGGAGTCGCATCCACAACAGTCGTGACTCCGCTCCGCCCGGCCTCGGAAAGCTCGCCTGCGACCTTTTTCACAAACTTCTCCCTGTCGAGCCAGTCGGGAAATGCGAACCGCATCGAGCTGTCGATGGACATGATATGCTCGTGCATCAGTGTGAAGCCAAGTTCATCTGTGCCAATCTCACCGCAAACGCTGTTTATCTTTTTCATTGTAGCTTCTCCCTGCCTGTTTATAGAATCCTCACTCGGTCGTTCCGCAATGACTGCGCGGCAGACTGCAGATGAAATCGCATTCCTTTTTGTACAGATACGAGTTGGTGCATACCGTGTCCGAGAATTCGAGGTTGATATCCGAATCGCGCTGATACGCCGGCCACAAGGCAATGCTACGGCCGTTGGGATTACCAGTCCTGGCAAAGTTCATCCAGTATTCCATTACGCTCCTGGAAAGCCTGAAATCGATGTCGTTATATCCATCTGTCCCAGCGAGATTGCCGAAGACATAGGCCAGATCCACTCCGTGGAACGCCCCTGCCTTCCTGGCCATCGCCGTGTCGGGCCTCCTTGTGAACCGGTACAGATAGGCGCGGGATCTCTTCCGCTCCATCGCTCCAGCCACAAACCTCGCAGGCTGCGCCACCACGGCCACAGTGATGACTCTGTCCAGCACGGGAGCAACTTCTTCATCTGCACGGACAGGGAAGATCTCGAGAGCTTTTTCGCAGTAATCGCCGAACCTGGACTTCATGAAAGACCGGTACTTTTCCACTGTAAGATCCTTTTCGCCGATGATGTAGTTATTGCCTTCATTGAGGGTGCTGCCGATGATAACCGGAACATCGTGCTGATGCCCGTCTCCGTAAGCCTCCGCAGCATCGCCCGGAAGGACCTGCCCGTCAAAGACAGGCGCGAAAAAGAGGCCGCAGTCTCCAAATATGCCCGGTCGGCAGTTGGCAGCCTTGACCACTTCATCGGCGGACTTTGCGCGCATGGCGGCGATCACATCTCCGGATTTGTCGCAGCCCAGCCTGCCGGCCAGCTCCCGGCCCATAGACGAAACCTTTTCCACGCTGCCGTCATAGACAGGCGTCAGATACTCCGAGCCCATTATCGGGCCTCCGCTCTCGGCTATCGCCCTGTGAAAGAGCCCCTTCGAAAGCGGGCTGATCATCAGCAGCGTGACCGACCTGGACCCGGCAGACTGGCCGAATACGGTCACATTTCCGGGATCGCCTCCGAACGAGGCGATGTTCCTCTGCACCCATTGAAGGGCGGCAATCTGGTCCAGCAGGCCGTAGTTCCCTGACACATGATCAGGCGATTCGGCGGCCAATTGCGGATGGGCCAGGAAACCGAGAGGGCCGAGCCGGTAGTTGAAGTTCACAACCACCACGCCTTTCCCGGCAAGATTTCTGCCGTCGTACTCCGGGAGGGCCCCTGAGCCGAAGGTGAAACCGCCGCCGTGTATCCAGACCATCACCGGCATTTTTTCATCGCGCTTCCGCTCCGGAGCCCATACGTTCAGATAGAGGCAGTCCTCGCTGAACCGGCCCTTTTCGCTCTGGTCGGGCTGAGGGCAGGAAGGCCCGAAGCCGTCGCACTTCTTCACCTGCGTCCACGGCGGGACCTTCTGCGGAGCTTTCCATCGCAGCGCTCCTGCAGGAGGCGCGGCATAAGGGATACCCTGAAAGGAGCGCACGCCGCCCTTCACATTACCGCGTATGGGGCCGCTGTCGAGCCGGACGACATCTGTATCTCCCTCGCCGGCAAAGATTGAGGCGGACAGAGCCAGAAATAGCAGGCCAACTGCAGCTGTTTTGAGTAAGCTCATGGAATCAACATCCTCACTTTCCCTGTCTTTTCGGCAAGGCGACAGCCTTTCAGAGACAGGCGCGATGCTCAGCGCCGACGATTCAGCATATGAGGCCCGGCGTGATGACCGTTCTCTCTGAGATTATTCTCCCCGGGATCAGTCTCCTGCAGGCCCATCAACGACATCAGCAGAAATCAATCCGGCATGGCCTTCCTGCCTTGCAGTCCGGTTTGAAATCAATGGCACTGAACTAAGGAACCATGGCGTATTAAGGAGAGGTGGGGACGGAGGAAAGATGGGGTATCAGGCGCCTAGGAGAAGGAGCGCAGAACGGGGGCGATGGCGGCCGAGCTCAGGAACATCGGAATGCCTGCGAACGCAGCCTGGACGACCGAGGAATGGATTCCGACCGACACTCCGTTTACTGAGTCTCTGAAACTGCCGCCCCTGTTATATATGACCTCTGCATCAGGTATGTTCTGGAACGCCCCTGCGCCGACGATGTGCTTGCCCATGAAATCCGAGACATGCACCTCTATCGGATGAGGCATGGCCTGGAAGGCCTCGCGGACCAGCTGGGTGCAGTAGTAGCTTTCTTTTGTCCTGTCGTCGAAGAGCATGTTGTAAGGCTTGCCCTTCTGCTCCTTTGCAAACTCGATGGCCGCCTGCAGATCGGCTTCGCTCTCATAGTGGGGACGGACGATCTGCACCGAGTTGTCGCCGTGCAGGTACTCGTCCACGCTTGCTTCCCTCACGCCCCTCACAACCGACTCGAGCATCTTCCCGTCGCCCTCGTAGAGAGCGGCGTGCACGAAATCCGAGCCTGTCACAACCTTGGACATGGCCTGCATGATTATGGCGCCTTCGTTTTTCTGCAGTATGATGTCGCCGGGCTTCAGCAGCGATTTGACGGTTTCCCTGTCTTCAGCAGGAAAAGGCTCTATGGCAGTGGGGAACGGCACGTTGGAAAGAGCGCCGGAGACGATGGTTGCAGTATAGACTCCCTGCTTCCGCACTTTCGTGAGGGCGGAGCCGATGTTATCTCTTGCTTCGGCAACGGCCTTGCCGACATTTTTTGCCATCTGGCCCAGCTTGGATGCTGACTGCGCTTCTGCAGTGTTTTGACTCTGCTCGAACATATCGCCGGCACGGGCCTGAGGCTCAGTGCCGACGGCCTGCTCCAGTCCGCCGATATGCCGTGGCAGAGCGGATGGAATACCGCCACGGATTGATGCTGATCCTGCAGCCTGCAGAAAATCGCTCATCTGGAATACCTCTCGTGCATAGTTCAGCTGCGGCCGGTGAGAGGCCTGCCACAGATATTATATCAGAAATGCTTCCGGGAAAAAGTTAAAAAATTGTAACATTCCGGCAACATAGTGAAGCCTTCCATAAATACCAGCATACGGGAGGGTTTGGGAAGACTCCTCGCGAAGCATAGTCACAGGGCATATCGACGCGACAGGCATTCCCGGACTCTTCTTTTCCATTGCTGCTGACCACTTCTATACAAATGCCGTGCAAATACCGATATAAATGTTATCAAGCCAGAACCCTATGCCCATGGAACAGGCCGGTTATTAAGAAAGAATATCATACACAGAGTGTAACAATGGGGAGATGGAGATAATGCGGAGATGGAGAGGGATACTGAAAACAGTGTTATATTGTTTATAGATAGACCTCTCAATTGTTTTACTCTCCCTCTCTCCTCCATCCCGACCTCTCCTTTATTACACCAGAGTTCTTTATTTTAGTGGCATTGTGACAAAAGGGCATGAAAATGAAGATTTCAGGATATGAAACAGTCGAACTGCTTTACGAAAGCAGCTTCACTCTGATATACAGAGCCTGCCGGATAAATGACGGCAGCAGCCATGTCCTCAAAATCCTGAAGCCTCAGATGGCCACGACAGAGAGACTCTCCCGCTTCAGGCGCGAATTCTCAATCACCTCAATGCTTGACCTCCCTGAGGCGCTCAATGCCTGTGAGCTGGAGCACTACCAGAACAGCCTGATGTTCGCGATGGAGGATATCGGCGGAGTATCACTCGACCGCATGAAAACACAGTTTCCAATGCTTCCGGATCGCTTTCTGCAGATCGCCATTGCGGTCGCCGAAGCGCTTGGAGGCATCCATGGAAATCACGTTACCCACAAGGACATAAACCCGTCCAACATCATCTGGAGCCCCGAAAAAGGCATCGCAAAGCTCATCGACTTCGGCATCGCCGATGAGCTGCCGCAGTACAACGTCACTCTTCAGCCGCCTTCAATGCTCGAAGGGACTCTGGCCTATATCTCACCCGAACAGACTGGCCGGATGAACCGGAGCGTAGATTACCGCACTGACTTTTATTCACTTGGAGTCACGTTTTATCAGATGCTCGCCGGCACATTGCCTTACAATGCAAGAGATACATTAGAGCTGGTGCACTGCCATATTGCCAGGGCGGCCGCTGCGCCGCACAATCTGCATCCGGACATACCGGAGATGATATCCGGAATCGTGATGAAGCTCATGTCCAAGATGGCGGAAGACAGGTATCAGAGCGCCTGGGGGCTGAAGGCCGATCTGCAGAAGTGCCGCGCTCAGCTTGAAGAGAAAGGCGTCATCGAGCCTTTCGAGCTGGGGTTTGAAGACATTTCAGACCAGTTCCGGATCCCTCAGAAGCTGTACGGGCGGGAAAAAGAGATCGGCCGGCTGCTCGAATCGTTTGATCGGGTCAGCTCAGGCAGCCGGGAGCTGTTCATCGTGGCAGGCTCTGCCGGAGTCGGCAAAACATCACTCGTTCATGAAGTGCACAAACCCGTCACTGAGAAAAACGGATATTACATCGAGGGGAAGTTCGACCAGCTGCAGCGCAATGTGCCTTATTCCGGATGGATCATGGCCTTCGAGCAGTTCCTGGACTACCTGCTGATGGGAAGCGAGGTCCAGCTGGCAGAGTGGAGGCAGAAGATCCTCAGCGCGGTCAGAAGCGGCGGCAGAGTGCTTACGAATGTAATGCCGAACCTGGAGCTGATCATAGGAACTCAGCCTGATGTGCCCGAACTGGGAGGAGTAGAAGCTCAGAACAGGTTCAGTTATGTGTTTCTGGAGTTCGTTAAGGCCATAACCGGGATCGGGCACCCTCTGGTCGTCTTCCTTGACGACATGCAGTGGATTGACGCAGCCTCGCTGAACCTGCTGCAGGCCATGGTCTGCGACAGCGACATTTCAGGCATCATGCTCACAGGTGCGTACCGCGACAGTGAAGTGGATGATCTGCATCCGCTCACCGAGTGCCTGGAGGCACTGCACCGAAAGGAAGCCTGCTCCACTCTGCTGATACTCGAGAATCTTTCAGAGAAAACGGTCAACGAGCTGATTTCAGACTCTCTGCACCGCAGGCAGACCGAGACCATCCAGCTTGCCAGGCTCGTCCATTCAAGAACCGGTGGCAATGCGTTCTTTGCGCACCAGATACTGAAAACGATGGCAGAGAGGAAGGCAATATCATTCGATGCCGGAAAACGAAGCTGGCAATGGGATACGTCCATGCTGGAGAGCATGGAGATTGCCGGCGGCATTGTTTCGATGATGCTGGGAAAGATACAGAAGATGACCGGCGAGACACAGCAGATCCTGTCCCTTGCCGCCTGCCTGGGCTTCCGGTTCAACCTGTCCGATCTGAGCGCCATTGCGCTGCAATCAGAAGATGTCATACAGGAAAAGCTGCAGCCTGCGCTTCGCGAAGGGCTGATCATCCCTTCAAGCAGGGATAATCAGTTTGTGCACGACCGGATTCAGCAGGCGTCCTATCTTCTCATTCCCGATGCTGACAGGAAAAAAGTGCATCTCAGGATTGGCAGGCTCCTGCTTCAGCATATTTCGGAGGCGGACAGGGAAGAACAGCTTTTCACCACAGTCGACCATCTGAACATGGGAGCCGGGCTTCTCGAAACAGATGGCGAGAGACTCGAACTGGCGAGGCTGAACCTGAGAGCGGGACAGAAAGCCAGGGATTCAACTGCCTATTCCTCGGCTGCCGGATACTTCGGCGCCGGCACCGCCATGCTGCATGAACAGAGCTGGGCAGAGCATTACGACCTTGCACTTGAGCTTCATACCCTTGCTGCCGAGGCGTCGAGCCTCTCCGGAGATTTTGACAGCGCCGAAAAGGCTTTCACAGCAGTCACGCGCATGGCGCGCAGCCCGGCGGACATGGCAGGCGCATATGAAAGCAGGATCCAGAGCTTCATGTCCCAGGGAAAACTGCAGGAAGCCCTGGATGTATCGCTCGAGATTATCACACAGCTCGGACTGAATGTGCCGAGCTATCCGATCTTTTCAGATGTCATGGCCGGACTGGAAGAGGCGCAGGCGAGCTACAGCGGCAGATCTATCGAGGAGCTGGCAGAGCAGGGCGAGATCAGAGATGCCGGCACAGCCGCAATAATCAGGGTGGCCTCCAAGGCTGCGCTGGCCGCCTTCACAGGCCGTCCTGCGCTCTTTCTGCTGCTCACGTTCAAGCAGGTCGTGCTGCTGGTCCGCCACGGAAACACTGTCGAGTCCCCTTACGTTTACGGCCTCTACGCCGGAGCGCTCTTCGGCCTCGCCAGGGACATCGAATCAGGCCATCGGTTCATCAGGCTCGTGCAGACTCTCTTCGAGCGCTCCCGTGACGCGCGGTACCAGGCCAGGACGATCAACGTGATAAACGCCCTCGCGCATTTCATACAGCCCCTCAGGGATACGCTGCCAAATCTGGCAGGCGGGTATCAGAGCGGCCTGGAGACAGGGGATCTCGAATACGGCGCCATCAACGCTTTTTTCTACTGCAGCCACGCCTACCTTGCAGGCATTGAGCTGGGAAGGCTCGAGACAGAGATGGCTGTCTACCACAGAGCCATGAGGCGGATCAACTCCGAGTCGGCAGTTCGCTGGCTGGCGCCGTACCGGCAGGCGGTTCTGAACCTGCGCGATCGGTCGGCCGATCCCTGCGACCTTCGCGGCGAGGCGTTCGATCAGTGGGAGATGCTGCCGGGCCTGGAGGCGACACAAAACGAGGCGGCGCTCGCGGCAATTCATGTCAACCTGCTGATTCTGCGCTACCTTTTCGGCGACTATGAGGGGGCGCTGGCCAGTTCGTATATGGCAGCCAGGTACAAGGATGGCATGCAGTCCATGGCGCCGGTTCCGGTGATGACGTTTTATGACTCACTTACCAGATTGCAGCTGCACCCACAGGTCTGTCTGGAAGAGAAGGCCCGACTTCTCGACAAGGTAGCCGAAAACCAGCGGTTTCTCGAGCACCTCGCCGGATATGCGCCGGCGAATTACCTGCACAGGTTTCTGCTTGTCGAAGCCGAGCTGAGCCGGATAACCGGCAGGGAGATGGCTGCAGCCGGGCATTATGGCCGGGCCATTGCACTGGCCCGGGAGCACGGATACATCCAGGAGGCTGCGCTGGCCCATGAACTGGCGTCGAGGTTCTGGCTGTCGAAGGGGAACGACGATTTTGCGCGCCTGTTCATGATTGAAGCCCACCGGGGCTATTCAAAATGGCAGGCCACAGCAAAAATCAGGGCGCTGGAAAAACAGTATCCTGAATGGTTTATTAAGGAGCCGGTGCCCGGACCGGACACCGGGACAGACGCGGGATTTTCTGCAACAGCCTCCCTGGATATCGACACAGCCATGAAAACAACCCGGGCGATCTCGTCTGAGATAGAACTGGAGCCGCTGCTCCGAAGGATAATGAATATCGTAATCGAAAATGCAGGCGCGCAGAAGGGATTCCTGATTCTTGACAGCGGAGGCAGGTGGGTGATCGCCGCGCAGGGAGACATAGACAACCGGGAAGAAAGCATCCCGCTCCAAGCGCCGATCGACGAGATCGACACGCTTCCATCGTCAGTCATTTACTATGTGGCTCACACGAGGGAGCGGGTTGTGCTCGATGACGCGGCAAACCAGGGAATCTTCATCAATGACCCTTATATCTCGAAGCATGGGAGCAAATCGCTGCTCTGCGTACCATTGCTGAACCGCGGCGCTCTTCTCGGCATCATGTATCTGGAAAACAACCTGGTCACCCATACCTTTACACCTGCCAGGGTCCAGCTCCTGGAGATCGTCCTGCTGCAGGCTGCAATCTCGATTGTCAACGCCCGCATGTATGAAGAGGTGCAGCAGCTCAATATGGAGCTGGAGCAGCGAGTGGCGATGCGCACCTCACAGCTTGAAAACGCCATGAAAGAGCTGGAGGCGTTCAGCTACTCCGTATCACACGATCTGCGGGCGCCATTGAGGGCAATAAACGGCTTCAGCCAGGCGATAGTCGAAGAATACAGCAGCCTCTTCGACGACACCGGCAGGGACTATTTCAACAGGATCCTCAAAGCCAGCCAGTCCATGGAAAGCCTCATCGACGATCTGCTCACGCTGTCGCACATCACCCGACGGGAGATGCGCCGGGAGAGAATCGACCTCTGCGAGATCTCTCAGAGCGTCATCAACGATCTCCATGTAAAAGAGCCCGGACGCCGCGTGCAGTTCATCACCGGCCAGGAGCTTCCTGTCTACGGAGATAGCAACCTGCTGCGCATCGCGCTTGTAAACCTGCTGGGCAATGCGTGGAAATTCACCCGCAGGCACCAGAGCGCGAGAATAGAGCTGGGCACAGCCAGCCTGAACGGTGAAACGGGTTATTTCATACGCGATGACGGGGCCGGTTTCGACATGGCATATGCCGGCCAGCTCTTCGGAGCTTTCAAGCGCCTGCACTCTACTGTTGAATTTGAAGGCACAGGGATAGGCCTTGCAACTGTCCAGCGCATCATCAGCCGCCATGGCGGCCGCATCTGGGCAGAAGGCGAGGTCGAAAAAGGCGCCACTTTCTACTTTACGCTGCCGAATGCCGACAAAGCCCAGTGCCCCTGAATCAGTATAGAGTTTTTTTCAAGAAAAGATGCAGGAATTGGAGTGTAAAATGGGGGAGATGGGGAGGGATTCAGAGTATTCATCTATGCTGCTTTGCTCTCCCTGTCTCCTCCATCCCCACCTCTCCTTGCTTACACAATAATTCTTAATTCAGTGCCATTGCGATTGAACCGGCTTCTCAGAATTTAAGCGACTTCGATATCCGCTCAGTCGCCTTGTCGAACACCGGCTTCTCAGAAGAAGGATACGTGAATATGATGGTGGCGTCTATCTGGCTCTCCTTATCGATCGAGCGTCTTACGGTTTTCCTGTAGAACACCTTGCCGGCATTGTAACCTGAGATGACAAAGCTTTTGTCGCTGTGCATCTTGTAGGTCACGACGGCGCCTTCAGCATTGTACTCGTCAAGAGTCTTCCTGTACAGCTGATCGACTGTGAGCAGAAGGGCATTGAAGCTTCCGAACGCGCGAAGATTCTTTTTTTTATCCGGGGATATGAACTGCCGCCCGTCGCAGTTCGTCGCTTCAGGCTGGGGAACGAGAACAGTGGGATACTCGAGCGAGTATCCAAATCGGGCGTTCGAGTATGTCTTCCACTTGAAGTCCGAAGCAGCGGCGCAGTCCATCAGAAAGGCCATACAGGCGATTGAGAGAAACACTGTTACAAGAGACTTTCTTGTCATTGGAACGCTCCTTTCATTGTCACACATGCTCTTCCCCATGGGAAGAATCATTTCGTCCGGAAGCGCGTGATGGCTCACCGGCTTCACACCCACTGCCTTCAGATGCTCCGGCCTTGTTGATGGCAAACTCCTGAAACGGGAAGACGCTCCTCTGGCCGGTCATCAGGAAGCTGATTATACAGGCCACTGCTGCATAAGGAGCGATTTCGGGGCCAAAAAGCTCAATGGCAAGAACACTTGCAGCGACCGGGGTATTTGCGGCCCCTGCGAGCAGGGCAGTCGAGCCTATTGCGGCAAAAGTGCCCCTGTCCAGGCCCATGATTCCTGCCAGGAGGCTGCCTGACGAGGCGCCGATGAAGAACAGCGGCGTGACGATTCCCCCAGTTCCCCAGAAACTGAAAGTGATGACAGTAAAGACGCACTTCAGAAGCCAGGCGAAGCAAGGCACCTGATCCCCCCTGTACGCCTCTTCGATGCTGTCAAGCCCCAGGCCGAGATACCTGGTGGAGAAGATGCAGGCGAGCAGGACCAGAATGCCTCCCCCGATCAGGGCTTTCCAGGGGAACGAGATGGGAATGGCCTCCGCGAAGCGCTTCCCCAGCGACAGGAGCTTTACGAAGATAAAAGAGATGAGCCCCCAGCAGACGCCTGCGACAGCCACTTTTATCAGAAAGCCCTCGCTGAATACCGGAACCATGGTGATTGGAGAATAGAAAAAGGTGACGCCCATCGAAGATGAGATTTTGTAAGAGGTGACGGCGGCGATCAGCGCAGGCAGCAGCACTTCATACTGAAGGGCGCCCACATAGAGAAACTCGACTCCGTAGAGCGCTCCTCCTATGGGAGTTCCCAGCACCGACGCAAGCCCTGCCGCGATGCCGCAGATGGCCAGTTTCTTGCGGTCGTGCTCATCCAGCCTGATCATACCGGACAGGGCCGAAGATATTCCGGCGCCAATCTGCGCGCAGGGGGCTTCCTTCCCGACTGAGCCGCCTGCCACGATAGTGACGAGCGTCGCCGCAATCTGGCCGAGCACGACAGACGGTGCTATCTTTCCCGAATGGCGGCGCACCGCCTCGATCTCTATCCTGTGGAGCCTCGTGTCACATGCGTAGCGCCGTATCAGCATAGCCGACACGAAGAGCGCAGGCGGCAGAAAGAAAAAGTAGCAGCTGAAGAGCCTCGCCTCTCCGGAACTCCATACGAGGAGCTTGATGAACAGCGCCGTGACAAGGCCTGTAAGCGCTCCCACGCCGCTGGCCAGCAGGAACCATTTCAGCACGTCCCTGAAAATGATCGATTCTTCGGCAAAATCGCCGCTGAGCTTCATCGTTCGCCCTCCGCGGAATCGGAGTGTTCAGCTTCCCATGCTTTCATTGCAGGGGATACTATCTCCTTCACAGGGAGCATCCAAAGCAGATATCGGTCCGCCTGCCGGGACAGCGGGGCTTAAAATGCCCTAAAAAAAGCTGAAAAATCCCTGAAATAAATCTGTAAAAGCGATCAAAAATTTAACATTTTGTTTTCATTCTTTAATAAAATTAACAATTCATTGAATGAAGACCGGTACTGAAGAAGCTATAATAAGTACAAGACAGCATGAACGGAGGGCACATAATGGACTCGGTAAGAACAAGCGCAATGCAGAGCTCATATATTTACCAGATGCAGATGAAATCATCCGGGTCCGCTGATGACAGCCCGAAAATCCCGCACACAGAAGCGCAGGCTTATGAAAGTGACAGCGAATCATTTATGAAACCCGTCGATACATATACGCCGGCACAGAGAGCCGAAAACGCCAATGCGGCAGAACAGGAAAGCGATGTCGCCGGCACAGGTGAGGCAGGCTCTGCATATTCGCTCCCTGACTCTTCTGATGTCAAGATACCATACCAGCTCAATCCGGATGACTGCTATCAGAGCAGGAACCTCAAAGGCGACTACTCAAGCATGTTAAATTCGATGACAAATCAGCTCGATCAGGCCGAACAGCTCAACCAGGACATCCAGAACATACAGAACTTTGTAAACGGCGAAGGCGAAGCCCCCCAGGGGAACACGGTGATCACTCAGAACGGAGAGATTACAACAGTAAGAGTGCAGGATGTGACCGACGGATTGGGCCTGGACGGCCAGCCGGCACAGGGAAACATGCAGAACCACTGGACTGAGTACTCATATAATGCAGACGGCAGCTATATGTCAAAGACAGAACACATTGCCCCGACAGGCGGCAATACCACGGATGTGCAGAAAACCCTCCAGGGAAGCACATTCGACACCTATGTCAACGGAGAGCACAGCACCAGCTTTACGGCGGAAGACAGCGGGCACATGACGCTGACATTCCCGAAGAACGACTCGTCAATATCACTTGACGGCAATCAGATGGTCTACACGACAACAAACGGCACAAATACATACAGCATGAATGAAAACGGGGATCTGAGAGTTTCGATGTCTGACGGAAGGACGAGCACGGCGGCGCACGACGGCTCGTATCAGCAGGGCCTCATGGACAAGGACGGCCAGGCATTAATATTCAACACCGTGCCTGCCGGAACAGGTCCGGACGCGGAGCACAGCATGGCCTACTACGACAGCCTGGCGCAGCAGATGGGCAGTTCAGTGGATGGAGAAGGCAAAGTCACCGAACTGACCAGCGACCAGCAGTACCTGCTCGGCCAGAGCCTCACGGCCTTCAGCCCGGATGTCCTGGAGAACCTCAACGACGCAGGCGTTCAGTATATGATCTTCGATGAAAATGACGCGCCTCCGGGAAACCTGCCCAACGGAGCCGACCAGTGGCCTGCCAGTGCAGGAGCTTTCTACACGAGAGACAACAACATAGTGTCTATCAAAGGCTCAGACCTGGAAAACGGCGGCAGCGCGCTGGCAAATTACATAATCCACCACGAGACGGGCCATGCCATAGACGACGTGCTCGTCAACGACACGTTCAACATTTTCCCCATACAGAGCTCACCGTTCAACATCTTCAACCCACAGGGCTCATCGTTCAACATGTTCACTGACAGCGCAGAGGGACAGCAGGATGTGGGAACGCTGTATAACAGTTATCTGGATGGGACGAAAGACGGCACTCAGCAGACCTGGTCAGACTATGCAAAGACAAACGTGCAGGAATACTTTGCCGAAGGCGTGGCACTGTATGTAGGCAACTCCTCTCAGCGGGACCAGCTCCGCCAGCAGGATCCGGAGCTCTTCAGCTATCTCGAGCAGCTCTTTACCAGCCAGTTTTCCAATCAGGATCTTGCCTTCGAGGACGCGAGGCAGCGGAAGCCTTACAATCCGGCTTTTACACCGCCGGCCATGAAAAAGGCGGCATAGCCGATATCAGAAACCATACTGCAGAGCACAGGTAATCGCAGCATTGCTGCAATACAAACGCCATCCCGCAGCGGTGCCTGATCTCGCAGCATCGTGTCTTCACGATGGCGCTGTTTATTCCTGTTGTCATTTCGCAGGCATCATGCCGGCCTAGTGAAATTCGTCATAGCTGTACGAGCCGTCAGGCCCGCTGTAATTGTATCCGTCCGAGCCGCTTCCCGAGCCGCATGTGCCGTCATCGTAGACAGAATCAGGATTGTCGGCGTTGTCCGTTCTGGAGATGCCTGTGCCGCAGGCTCCGTTATCATCCACATCGTCTGGCCCGCTGCCTCTGATGCTCGACGCTCCGGTATCAGGCATGTAGTCTTCTGCTTTCAGAAAGACTGCGACGCTGCTTCCCTTCCGTGGAGTCTCAGCAGCCTTTTTCTCTTCGCTCTTTGCGGCTTTGGCCTTTCCGTCGCTCCTGTGCGATTTCGCCTTACTCTTCGATTTCGAAGATTTGGCCGGAGTGCTCATCACAACGTCGTCCTGAACTTCCTTCTCCTTTGTCTCCTTCGGCTTTCTGCCCCCTCCGTGGTGGGCGCCGACCTGAACATATTCACAGTGTTTTGTTCTAGATATCGAATCCATCACAGTTTCCTCCCTTATCGTAAGCTTTACCGACAGCATGGACAGATATGCGAGCTGCCCTCTGAAAAGACTGCCATGCTCTCCTTTCATCCATTTTACCATATCACTCGACCTAAGGCCATCCCTGATTTGCCGTGCAGCTCTGAAAACTCCTCTCAATAACTGTCCAGAAGCTTCCTCAGTCTGTCATCACACATATTAACACCGTCATACAGTCTGTCATCCTCTGACAAGAGACAGTTTTCCATTGATTGTCTTGTCAAGAGTATCTTTGCGAGAGCCACAGCATATATCGACACGGCTGAATCCCTTATTCGTGAATGCACCCCCGGTGTCCACAGCCTTGAAAACAATGGGACGCCCGTATTTCTTCTCCAGCTCAGGGATGCGGAAGGTGTCGCCGTATTTGACACTCCCCTTCTTATACAGATTTTTATCAAGTGCTATCGATACGTAAGGTGATTTACCTTTCAGGAAATCCTGCAGTGTATGCAGCTTCTTTCCCCTCATATCCTTATAGCCGCCTTCCATGGCGCTGTTATGGGGATAATATCCCGAGCCTCTTGTCTTCCCGGCCGCCTGACCGCTGCCCTGTCCTGTTCTATTGGCATGACCTGCAGCCTTCTGGCCATCCGCAGACTGCATGCGAAAATCATGCATAGCATCAATGTGATCACTCATGCTCAATTTCCGTGAGCGCAGAGCCGAAGTGGAGTCTGAATGTGCAACGTCCTCTTTCGCGGCAGCAGGCTGTTCCGGTTCTGAAACAGGGGGAAGTGAGCCAGGCAAAATGCTGTTTGAATATCCGCCACCCCCTTTCCCCATGCAGTAGCAAAGGCGCCCAGCAGAGAATCCGGAGATTTTCTGCCATTATCCCCTATCAGTGTCTCTGAACTCATCTGCGCCGAATCATCTCTGCCGATCTCCGGCGAAGGAGCTGTCACCATAGTATTCGGCCCGACGGCTCTTCCTGTTTCATATAAATTCCTCATATAATTAGCGTAAACGCCATTTTGTACCCATTCGAACGCATTAACTTCATTTATAGACATACATGCAGCCTCCTTAATCTATTGTTCTGTCAATATATACCTTACCATAGATTCCCAGGAACGCGCTTGCACAATATTGCTTTTTCAGCCTGAAATATGTAAACAAAAGATTACGGCATTGTAAACATTTTCTGACTGCTCTCATTGGAACTTCCTTACTCCAGGGAGCACTCCCATTTTCATGCAGAAAAGAGGTGTGTACTCACCAGCACGATCAACTACCTCTGCCTGTAACTGCGCCTCTGCCAAAATGCCCTCCCTCTCCTCTCCTCCCGACTCTCCTTTATTACACGATCTGTCAGTTTTATTCTTTCTGAATGATGATACTATAATTGCGCTCAACAATTTTGCATCTTTTTAGGAGTGCTCTCTTGGCTGTACTCCAGACACAAAAGACCATATATGCAAGACCGGCGTTAACATCATTTTACATACAGTTAATAAATATTTAACACTTTTAAGCCTGAAATAGCAATTTAGGGCAAGCCATGAAGATAGGATCGGTGATAATATTGATATTGAAGCCATTAATCACAGGAGCCCTTTAAGAAATGACCGTCTATTATCCGGCTTCACGGCTCAGAATAAGCTGATAATTGAAAGGGAGGGTCATCTATGTTATCACCGCTCATTGACTCAAATCAGTACCCTGGAGGGACTCTTCAGATACCGGCCGGCATTCCGCAGATGATGCCGGGTCTCTCTGGTACGTCATTACCGTCGCTTCCTGCTTCAATTCCCGGTATGGATCGCCTGACCACAGGACGTGAAGCTGCATCACTTTTGCAGAATCCAATGACGGCTGTTGACAGCCTGACTTCAGGATCACTGTCAGGATTGAATTCATCAATTCTGCAGAATAATTTCTCATCCATCCTTCAATGCTTTCTTCAGCTTCTCCAGAGCCTGGGAGCAGGCGGGGGAGGCCAGGCAGGCACAGGCGGGGGAGGCCAGGCAGGCACAGGCGGGGGCGGCAGCATAAATGCCATTAACGGTGGCGGCGGAACAGTCGATAACACCCCGGTTGCAGGCCGCCCCAACGGCCAGGCCGAGATTACAAAAGCATTTGGAGCCCCGGGTACAAACCAGACAACTGTACAGATGCCTGCCGGCCCCGGTGGAAAGATGATCAGTGTGACCTGCAACGCCAAAATAGCGGGCAAAATGAAGGCTGCCTTTGAAGAAATAAAGGCATCAGGGCTCTCAAACTGCATTAAAAGCTTTGACGGATGCTTCAACAACAGAAACAAGAGAGGCGGATCCTCAAAAAGCACCCACGCATGGGGAATTGCCTTCGATATCAATGCCGGCTCGAATCCCATGGGAAGAAGCACAATGACTGGCGATCAGCAGAGAATCGCCGCGATATTCAAGAAGCACGGCTTCTACCAGCTTCCGAACGACCCGATGCATTTCCAGTATTGTACAGGCTATTGAGTGTCAGGGGCATTGCAGCGGAAATCCATTTGTTACCGGATAACAGCACATTGTGATGCATCTTCGAGGCGCACATATCGCCCCATCTGCAGTAATTCAAAAACTCCGATATACCCGGAAAACTTCCAGCATTTTCAGGCAAGTCTATTTTTCCTGTCTGTGCTATAGTCCGGTGGTCACAATGCTTTTTTGGGTATTCAGGAATAATTACTTCGGCATTGGCAGGAGAAGAAATCAGGTGTATATACTCGTTCTGCTCCTTCTCATAGTGTTCATGACAGTTTTTTCCATAATTGACAACATTTATGAGATGAAACAGAGAAAATCTCTCTGGAACGCCCTGGAAACAGATGAAATAATCAGGGTGCGCTCCATAATCCGCTCCCACCCGCATCACATCAACAGCAGAAATGAAGATGGATTAAGTCCTGTTCAGAAGGCAATAGTCAATGGCAATACGGAATGTGCCTGGTATCTGGCCTGCCAGGGAGCGGATCTCCGTATCAGAACTGAAGACGGGAAATCCCTGCTCCATCTTGCTGCAGAGTATGGTGATGAAGGAATGGTACGCCTTTTCGCGGGAATTGCTGCCGATCCTGATTTAATCGACAGTAATGGATCTGCACCTCTCCATGCATCTGTATGCTCAGGCAAGACCGGAAATGTGCAGGCAATCATCGAGAGAGGCGCCTTTATTGATCAGAAAGACTCTGAAGGCAACACCCCGCTGCTTCTGGCAATACATCTGGGGCATGAGGAGATAGCCAGTCTGCTTGTAGAATTCGGGGCCGAGACAGAGATACGGGACTCTGAGGGGAATACTCCTCTGATTAATTCTCTCCGGAAAGGCGCTGTTAACGTCACTCAATCCCTTATCAGCAGGAAAGCCTCTCTTGATGTCATCGGATCCGACGGGTTGGCGGCGCTCCATATTGCCAGTGAAAAAGGGTATATTGAAATCATGGAGAGCCTGATAGAAAGCGGTGCAGATGTGAATGTGCAAAGCGCAAGGAGAAGTGGTAATCTCACCCTCAGCGAAACTAATGCGATGAACCAGCATCTCATATCCACTCATGGACTCACGCCACTCCATATCGCGGTAATCTGCAGGCTCGATCAGGCAGTCAGTACTCTTATCAGGAGAGGCGCCAGTGGCAGTATCAGAGACAGCAGCGGCCGGATACCTTATGACATGGCTTTGAAAAGCGCCAGCCAAAAAATGATAGAGATGCTGAGCATTGAAAAAAAAGAGGGACTGCAGGCCATTTCAGCTCATGTCTGGAATAACAGTTAGGCATAAGGAGGAATATACGAAACAGTCTATTTATCAGGAAGCATTGGATTTATGTCCATATATTCACCATTGCACCTTGATTTGAAATTCATGACCCTTCTATACTGAATCGGCGATATGCCGTTATGCCTGCGAAACAAGCGGCTGAAGTGGCTCATGCTGTCCATTCCCAGATCAAGGGCTATCTCGGTGACAGGCATATCTGTCCTGGAAAGCAGCATCTCTGCAAGTTCAAGTCGTTTTTTTATCATATACTGGCGCGGTGTAATACCAAAAAGACGCTTGAAAATCCTCAGAAAGTGGAATGGTGACAGCTCGGCGATTTCAGCCAGCTGGGCGTTGCTGATGCTGTCCCTTACGTGCATATCGAGAAAAGTCTTTACTCTGATGAACTTGCGAACAATCTCGATTTGAAGGCTGGTGGCTCCATTATCCATAGCTCCTCCGGAAGATCGCATGCCAGATGCGCTGTCTGAGTCCCACGCTATCCATAAAAGGCGGGCTTACACACATACCAATAATACTTAAGGAACAGTGACATTCAAGTGACATTTCACATACGAATTCGAAGCTCTGGGCTCTCAGAATCAGATAGGGCGAGGAATTTCTGACCACTTTTTCACAGCCGGGAGAGGCATACAACGCTCTGCGCCCCTGCGATCAGAAGGATTTTAACATCCCGGAAAGAGTATTTATTATTAAATTACTGTCAACGAAAGGTTTCATGAAGATTCATCTGCTGCCTGAAGTTCCTGACATATTTGTGGGAAGAACGGAACAACTGCAAAAACTGAGACACAATCTATCCACGAGAAGGCTGATTTTCATTGAGGGAGTCATCGGGATAGGAAAAACTACACTTGCTCTGGCACTGGGAAGATATCTGGAAATGGAAAAGCCCGGGCATGTTTACTGGATTTCCTGCAAGGAAGGCTGGAATGCCGATGTGCTCCACAGAGAGATCAAGAACTGGCTGCCGGCAGAGATGAAGAAGAAGTATGGAGTATGGGACGAAAGAGAGTCTCATACCATAAGTGAAAAATTCCTGTCTCTTGTGAACATGCTGAATCATCTTGAAGCAACAGTATTCGTTGACGATCTTCACCTTCTGTCATGCAGTTATTTCATTGACATCATCAGAATCCTGAAGACCTACCTGAATAAATCAAGGTTCTGCCTTATCACACGCGAGAGACCTCTCCTTCCATTCATCGATAAGGCCGATATTTTCGAGGAAAGACTGGGAGGGTTGACCGAATCTGAATCATCTGCGCTGATCGAAAAGCTTCTGAATCAGAGAAATGAAATAAAAAAGCTGCCAGAATCACTGCGAAGAAAGATGGTGAAAAAGCTCGAAGGCCATCCTCTTCTTATCAAAACCCTGGCTTCATTGCTGATGGAAGGAATCATGACAGCAGGGGATTTTACGCACAGACAGCCTGAATGCCTGGAAGAAATAGTTGATGACCTGATTGTGGAGATGACGAAAGACCTTTCATCCGATGAGATGTACATTCTCAAGCTGTGCTCGATGTCACGGGTCCCTCTGTCTCAGGATGTGGCAGCCCCCACTTCTCTCTTTGACAGGCTGAAAAGGCGTTTCATACTCACTGTGGATATGGAAGGGAAAATATGCCCCAATGCGCTTGTAAAACACTATATAAATCAGCAGATAAATAATGATGAGCGCCTCGTTCTGCATGAAAGGCTGGCAGAATATCATGTCTCCTGCCTGAGCGGCAGTGAAGAAATGAACGATACGGTCAGAGAGATTCTGTATCACTTCGCAGGAGCCGGAAAGATAAAAGAAGCCAGAGAAGTATTTCTTGCACATGCAGATTCCATGTATACACAAGGCTATTATGAGGACATCATATTCTATACCCAGATTTTTCCCTTATCCGACATCTCACTGATGACTCTCCGCGCAGATGTCCTTTCCATTCTCGGACACCCCGGCGAGGCGGCGGACCTTCTGAAAAGAGTGACCGGACATATCACAGACGAGAAGACAATGGCTTCCATCTATTACTCTCTTGCAAGGGCCAGTTCCCGCAAAGGTAACTTCAATGAGGTAGACAGTTACTGTGACAAGGCTTTTCAATTATTCAGAAAATATGACGATACCAGGGGTATTGTTGATATGCTGAACACAAAAGCCATGCTGAGCAGCTACGGCCTGAACATGAAAGCGGCATACGCATTCAATAATGAAGCATTGCTGATCGCCACCGGAGCATCGGACAGGATCGGAATAGCCCGCTCGCTTCATGTCAAAAGCATTCTGTCGCTCGAAGACGGCAGGTATGCAGAATCCGCAGAGTTATCAGCATTGTGCATTGAAAAGGCATCTACCCTGAACGCTCATCTGTTTGCAGGCAGAGCCATGATATACAGGGGGATGGCGCTGTCCCATCTCGGCTGTTACGGGGAAGCGGGCAGGTGCCTGGACAGTGGATTCGAATATGCCTCAGAATCGCTTGACATACAGCTTGAGGCTCTTTATCTGCGCTCACGCTCCCTTCTTCATGGTGAGCAGAATGCCCTGCCTGAAGCGCTTGCTGAAATAGAAATGTCAATGGATCTTTTTTTCATAGGCGGGAACAGGCTTTCCCATGACTCTGCCTCCCTTATGAAAGCGTCATTTCTGATTGAGCTCGACCGTTTCGATGAAGCAAAGGTTCTCCTGCTTAAAATAGCTTCCTCGCCTGCCTCGGCAGAAGTCCTTCGGCTTGCCGTGGAGATCAGGCTCTCTCTTGCTCAGATCTATCTTGAAACCATGGCGGAAATCGAAGAAACCGTTCACCTGATGGGAAAGAACATTGAGGCTCTGTCTCATCTGCGTGATGAAGAGCGGCTCGGCGAGTCCTATCTGAAAATGGCGGAAGCATTGTGGCATCTCGGCGAGAGGCAGAAAATGGAGAACTGCCTGGCTCATGCGCTGCTGATTGGCCAGCAGAGCGAAAGCAGCTTTCTGACAGCCTGTGTGCTTTATCTGTCCGGCTTTGCAGCGCGAAAGCCGAGGAAGATGAAACAGGAATATATCGCTGATGCCAATGCCGCTCTGCAGAAGCTGAAAGGGAGCAGGGAAAGGCTGGCAGAGAGTTTTTTCAGAAAGATTGATGCGGCTGTGAGCATTGGTTATTCAATCACTATCGGCGAATACTGCTTTCATGCGATGGAAGCAGAAGTTGAGCTGATAAGAATGCACCGGAAAGACTTTTCTCTCTTTGTGGATCTGCCGCGCAGGGAGATCCATGAGAAGGAAAAGGGCATCATAGATATGCTCAACAGAAAAATTGTCACATCCCTGATGCTTTTCCTCATGAAAAATCCCGGCAGGTGCTTCTCTTACGAAGAGATTTTCACCGAAGTCTGGGGTTATGAATATGACAGTGAAGCATCAGATGGCGAGGTTCGCAAGACAATATCAAGGCTGAGAGAACTGATCGAGCCGAACAGTAAGCAATACAGATATGTCAAACTGAACAAAGGCTACAGGCGGCGAAAGGGAGAGTACTTTTTCACCACCAGTGAGAGCTTCTGTCTCATAGAGCGCTGTGAAATCCAGCGAGAACACAGGTGAAGAAATCCGTACCTGCCTGACGGCACTCAAATTGATTTCCAGAGTCCGGGCGGCGCCGGTCACTCACCCCGGCCTATTTCTGACCCTCTCTCGTTTCCCTTGAGAGAGAGACTTTCTCCTCCTGCTTATACTCTGACGGCTGCTCCTGGCTCCTGCCCGTCTCACGTATCGACTGCATTCTGGCGTCAGTCATAATATCCCTCGTCTGATGGCTTTTCTGCACACTCTCCATCAGTGATCCGAACCCTTCTTTCCTCGCCTTGATCATGGCCTGATAGCCTTCCATTCTTGCCTTGTCTCTTTCCTGTTTCATCTGCGCGATCTGCTGTATTGAATCATCATTCTTTTCCGCCATTGCAATTGCCCCTTTCCATTGTTGTCAGCCTTCCAGGCTCTGATCATATTGTAGCACTCCCTGCAGATTTCATCTTGCTCTAAATTGCTATGGGATTGTTTAAGTCATGAGAGAGGTCCATGAACTTTCCGGCCGGCATTGTGCCTGACAGCAGGGAAACCTTTACTCTCCCTGTAATACTTATTGCCGTCAATAGAACGAACCACAAACAATACACAGCCTGCAGGTGTCAGATATATTGAGCAGTAATGGAAAGCCGAAGAACGGCAATCACAGAAAAGTCACCCTCTCGAGCGCAAAGTTCATCTTCGGAAATATCATCTGGCCGAGAAAAATGCTGCTCTTTGCAGGCCTTATCCTGATCCTGCTGAACCGCGCCGCCGGCTTCGTGCTGCCTGGCAGCAGCAAGTATCTCATAGACGAAGTGATTGCGAAATCGAATATCGCGCTGCTGAACAGAATACTCATTGCCGTAGGCGCCGCCATAGTCGTCCAGGCCCTCACCTCCTTTCTGCTCACATGCCTGCTCAGCATAGAGGCTCAGAAGCTGATCTCAACGCTGAGATCGAAAGTCCAGAAGCATATCATCTGCCTTCCGATTCAATATTTCGACAATACGAAATCAGGCGAGCTGGTCTCCAGAATCATGAACGATGTGGAGGGAGTGCGCAACCTTGTCGGAACAGGGCTCGTGCAGCTGTTCGGAGGGATATTGACTGCCATTGTCGCCTTCTTTCTACTGGTCCGCATAAATGCGCTGATGACGCTGTACGTGATGGTGCCGCTCTTCATCTTTGGCCTGATATCGCTGAAATCCTTCGGCTACATACGGCCGATATTCAGGGAGAGAGGAAAGATAAACGCTGAGGTCACAGGGCGCCTGACCGAGTCGCTGGGCGGCATTCGAGTCATCAAGGGCTTCAACGCGGAAAGGTCTGAGATCGGCGTCTTCGAGAAAGGCGTCGACAGAATTTTCCAGAATGTCAGGAAATCGCTCATGTCGATCAGCCTGGTAAAATCCTCGTCCACGTTCCTGCTCGGTCTTTCCAGCGTTGCGATCATGGGCCTGGGCGCCTCGATGATACTTGCAGGGAAGATGACCATCGGAGATTTCGTCGCCTTCTCACTTTATCTCAGCTTCCTGGTCACTCCCATCGCAGAGATGGGCGATGTGGGAAGCCAGCTTACAGAATCGCTCGCAGGGCTTGACCGCACAGAGGAAATAATGAGCGTGCCGCTCGAAGAGGACGAGGCGGAAAGGGTTCAGACTCTGGATGAGATAAGAGGAGAGATGGAATTTGATCACGTGAGCTTTGCTTATGGCGAAGGCAAGCCTGTTCTTAAGGATATCTCCTTTACTGCACCGGCCGGCTCAATCACCGCGCTCGTCGGCTCTTCCGGCTCGGGCAAGACGACGATAGCGGGGCTTGCAGCATCGTTCCTGAAGCCGCAGCAGGGAACAGTCTCCGTTGACGGAGTCGACCTGTCGACTGTAAAGCTCGGCAGCTACCGCTCGAGGCTTGGCGTGGTTCTGCAGAACGATTTTCTGTATGAGGGGACGATCCGCGAGAATATAATGTTTTCAAAACCGGATGCATCAGAGGATGAAGTAATCAGAGCCGCATCGGCAGCGCACGTGAAGGAGTTCACCGACCGTTTCGAAAAGGGGCTGGACACGCTGATAGGCGAGCGCGGCGTGAAACTGTCAGGAGGGCAGCGGCAGCGCATAGCCATTGCAAGAGCCATCCTGGCCGATCCCAGGATACTGATCCTCGATGAAGCGACGTCCAGCCTCGATTCGGAAAGCGAGCTGTTCATACAGGAGAGCCTTGCAAAGCTGATGAAAGGCAGGACCACCTTCGTCATAGCCCACCGCCTCAGCACCATCAGGCAGGCGGATCAGATCCTGGTGATTGAAGACGGCCGGATCGCCGAACAGGGCAGGCACGATGAACTGATTCAGGCTGCAGGCCGATACTATCAGCTCTATACCTACCAGGCCAGGATATAGGCCGGCCAGGCGACAGGGCGGCCGAACACGAATTCCAATGCAGTTCTGCAGTGATCAAGAGAGAATCTCCTCCCTCTGACAACTCGACAACAGCCTTCTCCATGAACCGCTCTCAGAGCTGATCGAAGAAATAGCGGTTCACCAGCAAGGTGAGAGTGTTTTCAGGCACTTTTATCTGATCCGGCTTTACTACTCTCGTCGCTTTACCTATATCGCTTTCGAAGGCCTGGGTAAGAGATGACGCCGTCTGAGAGTCGAGCGTGTTTATCGTCATCTCTCCTTCGTATCGCTCTGAGCGTGGATGGAGGTTGTAGCTTCCGAGCGACGAGTAAAGGCCGTCCACGACCATGAACTTGCTGTGCAGCGTGTCGCCGCGTTTGAGATAAACCTCCGCGCCTGCAGCCACCAGATCGGGAAGGCTTCGGAGGATAGGCGCCGTTACGATCTGCTCGTCCACGCTCTCCGCGGAGTTTGTCAGAATACGCACGTGCACCCCTCTCTCTAGGGCGTCCATGAGGACCTTGCGCATGCCGGGCGTCTCAATGAAATAGGCGTTCTCGATATCCACCGACTCAGATGCGCCCTGAATGGCTTTCATCGTGGCCAGCATGATATGGGCGTCAGACCCAGGTACATGGTTGACGACAGCCGAGCGGGCCCCGCCTGCGACAGGCGGGGCTTCGGCGCTTATGTCCTGACCGGAGACCGATGCGAATAGGCGCTCGCAGTCCGCCACTGCCGGGCCTTCGAGCAGCACGTCCGTGTCACGCCACTTCTGCCCGTCTTTCGGCCCCATATGGCTGTAGACATTGCCGGCGTTGAGGCCGCCTGCGACAGCGGCTTTGCCGTCCACAACCAGGACCTTGCGATGCTGGCCGTTGTACGGGTGCTCAGGATCCCTCCAGCGGACAACTTTAACGCCGTTTTCCTCCATGAATTTCAGGGCTTCCCGGTGAGGCGTGCGCTCAGCCACCTGCCCGTCCACGACGACCTGCACATCGAGCCCTTCCCCGCGCTTTTTCACGAGCCTGTTGGCGGTATCCCATCCTGTCTCGTCGTCGTAGAACGCCCAGGTCATCATGTGGATCGACGTCTTCGCGCCATCTATGAGCCGGTTTCTCTCGGCGAACGATGCAGGGCCGTCGATAAGCGGAGTCACGCTGCTGCCGGCTCTGAACGGAGCTCCCTGCAATGTTTCCAGCTCGTGCTGGAAGGCTGCTTCAGTGAAGCAGCTCAGCTCTCCGGGGCCGCGGGGCGGCACCTGGGAGCTCTGAACCCTGGCGAGGTGCTCCTGCGCCATTTTCTCCCAGCTCGTGTATATCTGATTCGCAGTATCAGGGGTCATGCCGTGCGAGCGAAACTCGGCGTCGATCATCCCTGCAAGCTGCTCCACCATTTCTTTTCTCTTCTGCTCCGGCATCTGCGGCAGCGCGCCGGACTCGGCGGCTTTGGCTGCAACCTGATGGAGCACAGGCCTCAGCTGTCCCGAGGCATTCAGCGCCGCCAGCATCTGGATCATCTCGGCTTCAGCCTGAGGGTCGTTCACAATCTTGGCCAGATAAGCCTCCAACTGCTTCACCATCTGCGCGCTGTCACCGGCTTGCGCCTGCTGCGCCTGGGCGTCTCCCTGGGCGGCTGTCTGCTGAGCCTGGGCGGCAGGGGCCGCAGGAGCCGGAATATCGGCCTCGGCGCGCCTTGCAACAGCCTTTTCCCTGCCAGGCCTCAGCTCATCGTTGACAGGGCCGGCCTCCTCTTTCTGAGGAGTTGATGGCGGCACTACCGGAACAGAACCGATCGGGGTATTGGGCAAAGGTGAGGAAGGCACTATCATGGTTCCTGTCTCCTTTTCGACTCGGGCTTTATGAGATACGAAGCAATTATACCATGACACGGGGCATCGGGCAAATCGCCGATATCTCCCATCTGATCTCACATTTCCAGGTAGTTCTATAGTGGTCAAGTGGCCGAGGGATCCAGGGAAGGAAAAATTCTTCTGATCTCTGACTATCAAAACCGAGTGGTCAATGGAAGAAATTCTCTTTCGATCCCTCGCTCCCATGATCCCTGGATCTCTCGTTCCCTGAAGTACATGGGAAAACCTGAACTGAATATGTGTCCCGAACCGGGTGGCGGTCTGCATCTTACCCCGATTTTTTGCCTCTTGCCCCCCTTTTATTGTTTTTCGCCCTGTGAAACTGTATTATTATATTAAAGAAACAGCACCTGGGAGATGAAGATTATGTCTACAACGTTGAATTCAGTATCCGGTTTCAACATGGCCTCTTCCCCGAGCTTTTTCAAGCCGTGGGAAAGACCTGATTACAGAGACTGGGGAACCTTCAATGTCAAAGTCGACGGCAAATCTCTCAGCGACAAGGAGTATTTCGAGAAATACATCTCACGGCTTTTGAACGGCAACGATCAGGAGCCCCCGGAAGCAGCCCGGTATGCAAAGGGAATCTACGACCAGTTCATCCAGAAAGCCATCGGCGGCGGCTCTCTTCCTTCCCACGCCAGCGCGTATCTGTCCCGGGTCCGGGAGATACAGGATCAGGGCGGTTACAAGGGGAAGATGGGTACGGAACTGGAAGACGCCGAGATCAACACGATCAAGAACAGACTGGGTGTAGGCGGAACCGTTACCGATGACGGAGCCCTAGAGATAGGCGTCAAGCCCGATGACGAATCATCAATCATCACAACTGAAGACCAGGTGATAATCGGCGGAATTGCGCTGGATATAAGCAAGGCGCAGAGAATGAACTTCATGACCTTCTGGTACGCTTAACCTTCGCCATCTGCCATCGCAGAGGAGCCTTCAAACCTGATATCTGCTCACAGCGTTACCCTTGGCCTGTACAGCGTGTTCCCCACTATCATTCCAGCGCCTATGGTCAATGCCACCACGAACATCTGAACGAATTCAGACTGCCCCAGCGCCGTATTGCCTGCTGACATGGCCACCAACCCCCTGAAGCCTATGCTTCCGCTCACCATGAATACAGTGGCCGGAATAAGGACTATTGAAGTCGGCCTGCCGGTCCTCTCGGCCCAGACATTGGAGAAGATCACCGCGAGAGTGGTTCCCAGAAAGTTCCCCAGGTTGGCCCCCTGAATACGCCCGCCCAGCAGTATCCCTCCATATGCAATGGCGCATCCGGCCAGCGCCCAGAAGAGATCGCGCATCGGTGTCTGGAAGGCCAGGCAGAGCCCTGCCGAGAGCATCATTACGAAGAGCCACGTCAACGCTGCATCGACAGAGGCCTCCTGCCCTCTCTGCATATGGAGAAATGCATTGACGGCGCCTATTCCGAGCCATGCCCCCGCAAAGAGCATCAAGAGAGAGATCAACCCGTTCATCAGGTTTATCATTCCGGAGATGACGTGACTCATCGTAAGCTCTATGATGCCCATGCTGACAGAAAACCCCGGAATCAGGTAGATGATTGCCGACAGCGTAATAAGATAGACCTGTATTCCCGGAAGCAGTGAGTGCAGCAGTGCCGAAGCAACCGCCGCGATGAACGCGCACAGGAAAGGCACCCACAATGTGACCCTCTGTGACGAGTGCTCTGTGATGGTAACGATTAAATATACGACTATGCTGAGAGCGACTGACAGAACGATATCCCACCAGCTTCCCTTCAGAAAGCCTGCAAATCCGGCTCCGCACAGCGCGTATCCCAGCGCCACCACGGCTCTTCCATAGGGCGGAGGAGTCCTGTCGATCTCGTCGAGCCGCTCTATCGCATCAGCAACGGAGATCTTCTTCGCTTCGAGGGCCGAGACGAGCTCTCCGACCATCGCAAGCTTTGCCAGGTTGAAGCCTGAGCCGGTCAGGGAGACCAGATGGGTATTATGCCATAGCTGGTCCTTCTTCCTGAAGGCAAACGATATGCCTGTGGGGGTCGAGGAAAAGATCCCGCTGTAGCCCAGCGCTGTCGTGACGCGGGAAAGGTACGATTCTATGCGCCTTGTCTGCGGGCCATATCCATGGGTCAGCGTTCCCAGCCTGATTACGAACCTGCACGCCGTTTCGAAATCGCTGTCCTCTCTGCCGTTAATCTCCTGCATGCCTTCTCCTTCCGTATGAACCCGGCTCTCGGCAGCCACAAGGCGCCGTCAGCCTCGATAACATGTCGCAGACAGCTTCCTGCCTGAATCATCCCGGACATATGGCCTGGCTTCATCCTCCGGGCCGGCAGGAACAGCAGATTTACAGCATGTTCCTGACGATTTTCCCATCCTTCATGATCAGCTTTATTCTGCTGTGATCAGTCAGCACCAGAATATCCTCGGCGGGGTTTTTGTCCATAATCAGCAGATCGGCAGTGGCGCCTTCGGTAATCTCGCCGAGAGAGCCGCTCCTGTTCAGCACTTCCGCATTGATCCTCGTGGCCGAGATGATGATCTCCATGGGCTTTTCAACGCCCGCACGGAGGCGGAATTCATTGGACTGCTCCTCCCACAGAGGCCCGAGCAGATCTGTCCCGAACCCTACTTTGACTCCGTGCCTCCTGACAATCCTGATCGCTTCGAGAGCCTGGACCCACACCGACCCGAGCTTTTCGATGCTCGCTGCAGGGAAGCCGTATCCGGCCCCCCTTCTTTCCAGCGCGTCATAGGTGATTATCGTCGGTATCAGGTAAGCTCCCTTCTCTTTCATCATCGCGGCAGTCGCTTCATCCATCAGGTTGCCGTGCTCTATCGTCCTGACGCCGTGGCGCAGGCAGATCTGCATGGACTTTGGCGAATAGACGTGGGCGGCTATGTACGTGTTCTTGGCAGCCGCCTCCTGCGATATTGCAGAGAGCTCATCATCGCTGAACTGCGTGTCGTTGACGTTGTCTCCAGGCGACGCCACCCCTCCTGCCGCCATTATCTTGATGAACGAAGCGCCTTTTCGAAGCTCTGATCTGCAGGCCCGCCTGACCTCTGTGACTCCGTCTGCAATCTGGCCGATAGTCGTCGCGGAAGACTGCATCGCGGCACCGTATTCACCGTCGTATGTCCTGGCCCTGAAATCGCCGTGCCCGCCTGTCTGGCTCAAGGCCCTCCCGCAGTAAAACAGCCTGGACCCTTCTGCCACGCCCTGCTCTATCGCCATTGCAAGGCCGAAATCGGCGCCTCCCACATCTCTCACCGTCGTAAACCCTCTGTGCAGAGACTCTCTCAGGTTCCTGAGCGCGCAGCATGTGGTGTACGTCACAGGAAGCTGCGGCGTCGCCAGGTCGACTGTAGCGGATGTAACGTGCACATGGGCGTCTATGAGCCCGGGCAGCACGAACTTTCCATCTGCATCGATGACGATATCGCCTTCCGAGCTTTTGTCAGCAGAATCTGCAAGCGCAGTCACCTTGTCTTTTTGGATGACGACAGTCTTTTTCTCGAACTGCTCAGTGTAGACGTTCAATACCTGGCCGTTTTTGACGATGGTTTTCATTTTTCATCCTTTATCGAGTTATTTTCATCAGATATGGATTATGTCTGCGCGCGCCGATCTCCTTTAGCGCTGAAAACCGCCACAATACAACAATACTGATGATTCTGCGGAAAGCTCCCGGAGAATTGCTGAGGTATTTCAGGCACGGGCGGGAATGCGCATGTTGACTTACTACATTGCGCCGAACAGGAATAAACATTCAATGGAAGCCAGGAAGAGCACCCATATGGCATTTGAATAGTTCCGGTTCAGAATGAGCACAGGGATGGCGGGAAAAGAGATTATGACGGCAATACCCGACACGAGTATGAAGAGCCATTCATCGGCTTCACACATGAAAGTTTTAGTGATAAAAAGTACAACAACGAGAACTAGTATAATGAATCTTGTCAGCGGCTTTCTGATGGAAAGACGAGGAACTATAATAAACTCAATGGCCAGTGCCATGATAAGTAATGTTCCACAGATACATCCTCTTTCCATATACATTGAAGCAAAAAAAGCGTTTAACAAGATCGTTATATGCAAATTGCGCGATAATATGCGGGCCGGCTCTGCCAGATTCTCGATAACCTTCACGACCTTGCCTGACAGAAACCGGGCGCCGAGCGGGGGTCTTGTCGTCTTGGGGTTCCAGAGCCTGCATGGCAGCGGGGCCGGAGAGACTGCATTCTGCACAGCGCCGCCCGCCAGGGATAGCGCCGGAACTGACGTCGCCGGAGTCTGCCCGCCTCCGGCAGGAACGCGATTCCTCCTGTACACAGGCCTCAGGGCCTCGAAGAGATCTCTTGCGCTCTCGAAGCGCTTCTCCGGCAGGCGCTCCAGGCATCTCATTATTATCCCTTCCAGCGCCGGCCCCACTGAAGGGTTCAGCTCGGCCACAGGAGGGAAGCAGAAGCTGAAAGATGCCATGTCTGCTCCAGTCAGCAGCTCATACATCGTCGCACCGAGGCTGTATATATCACTCCGGCAATCCGTTCTGGCGTTGCCGTACTGCTCGGGAGGCGCGTAGCCCGGAGTGCCGAGAGCGACTGTATCGCCATTCTTTGCCGGATCCAGATAGCGGGCGATGCCGAAGTCGATTAGAAGCAGGCGGCCCCGCGGCGTCATCATGATGTTGGAAGGCTTCAGATCTCTGAATATGAGAGGATTGGGCTTCGATTCGTGGAGCGCGGTCAGGATCTGGCACAGCCTGAGAGCCCATCCCACCACAGACTGCACGTCAGGCATCCCGCTCTTCATCAGCTGCTGAAGGGTCTGGCCCTCGACGTGCTCCATCAGCAGATAGTGACAGGAGTCTGATGAGAAGACATCTATCACCTTGGGAACGCCTGTGTGATTGAGCGCTTTCAATATTTCGGCTTCCCTGTAAAAATGCGCGATTACTTCCTGACGCTCTCCGGGAGGCAGAGAGCTCTCCCGGATCTCCTTCAGCGCCCATACGGTTCCTTCCACAGTGAGGTCTGAAGCGCTGTATACCGTGCCGTGGGCGCCCTCGCCCAGCACGTTTTCTATGCGGTATCTGCCCTTAAGGATAGCGCCCGGCTGAAGGCTCTCAGGCCTCATCAAACCCTCCGCTGCCTGTAGTCCCCTGCAGGTATCATACCATAATCCGGCCATTTAAGGCCATAAGTAAAAAAGGATAGAGACAGAAGCGTGTCTTGCGCCGCAAAACAGCCACTCGAAACCATCTATATGACAACGCACTCGGAACTCAGATTCTGTTATAAGAAGCTGCAATTCACCTCCGCAGCTAAGGATCTCCCCTCATCGATAGAACAGGTAAAAATCTGCCGCATCTATTGTGCAAATATGTCGACTTGTAATAGACAAAATTATGCAAATTTTGTATACTATTGCCGGCATGTTTTACAGAGGAAGAGTTTTCGCCGATCTCACAAGACAGATATCGACCTGCGAAATCACAATTCTTACAGGCATGAGGCGGGTCGGTAAGACAACACTGCTCAGGATGCTTTTCGAGAGCCTGCTCCGGAGAACAAGATATTGCCGGATCCTGAAGCCGCCACAGACCTCTGAGAGCGAGGCGCAGGCGCGCCGTCACTTCCTGTCGAGTCTCAGCCCGTCGATGAAGATCTCGTTATCAAACTCCTCCACCGAACCGGCCGCGGCAAGCACATCCCCGTCTTCCCTGATCGGAGCCTCACGGTAATCAGCGCCTATGCTGCTGTTCCTGTAGATGTGCGAGGTAACGGTGTCCCAGGGGATTCCCTCGTTTTCTTTCTTCTTCGCAAATCCGTAGGCTTCGATCGCCTTGTCGAGGTTCTGCTCTCCGCCCATGGCCGTCAGGATCCCCTTGAACTTCTGCCACTCCGGGCCGATTTCTTCGTCTCTTTCGGCGCCGGGCGCCAGGCTCACGTATATTCGGCAGGCATTCTGCGGATCACTGAAATGGTCGGGCAGATCGCTGAGCCCCGTGGAGGGATCAGCGCCGGATATGCTTTTTGCGAATGCAGAGTATGTCTTCTGCATTATCTCCTGGGATGGACTGCCATAATGCAGGCTTGTATAGCATCCCTTTGACTTTTTCACGAGAGCCGTTCTCCCGCTGCGCGTCATCGGGCCGTTTCCATAGCTCTTCCAGACTTCGTCCATTTTCTGACTGAGGTATTCTTTGAGGCCTTCACTGAGGTCCTTCTTCATCTTCTTTTCCTGCATGACCATCGGAGTGGTTATTTCCTCTCCGTCCTCGTTGACAGAGCTGGAAAAGCCTTTGACTTCCGGCTCCTTCTTATCGGGCATCGCATCCAGGATCGAAAGGAGCCTCCGCGCCTCGCCCGGCATCTCCCCGCCATTTTCCGCCATTCTGGAAAGAACTGAGAGAGCCCAGCGGGTCTGGCCCTTGTCATTGAAATAGTCCATGAACCGATCCATCTCGGGAGAGCGATAATCCCGTGCGGCGCCTTCGAGCAGGGCGTCGCGCGTCGCGTCATCGAAGTTCCTTTCAATGTACGTGTCAAATCCGAGCTTGTTCCGGTCGTTCTCCTCATCCAGGACCATCCGCTCCATGGGAGGCAGGTTCCCGGTCTTCAGAAGCTCTATGTTTTTCTCTATGAGGGTTCTCTTGTATTCGTTCAGCGCCGCATACTGCTCCGCCTGGTGAGCAGTTCTGGTGAACGATATGCCCCTGTCGGCTTTCATAACAGGCTTCATTATCACATCGATGCGGCTCATGAGGGCATCATCGCCTCCGGCCAGCACCATCAGCAGGTACAGCATCCTGATATCCTCTACTGGCATGTCGCCTGGTGAGCCGGCGCTGCTGCTGCTGCTCTCCACCTCTCTCATCATGGCGTCCCTGCGGGTGATGAAAGCGGGATCGGCAGACACCGCCTTCATGGCCTCCCTCAGCTTCCCGAGCCATGGATTGAGCGCCACATCGGTGTTGATGGCGCTGAACCCGAGCGATACAATCCTGTCAGCAGAGCGCATCGCCTCGTCTGTGCCGAGCTTTCCGCCTGAGATGCCGTCGAGGAGCCTCTGGGTTTCATCATCTCTTCCGTAGCCGGCAATCCTGTCCAGATCCTTGTCTGGCTGCTTTTTCAGAAGCTCCTTCGAGAGAACGGCCCTGACGTCAGCGGCATGCCACTTTTCAGGACCCATGTGCGACAGGAGCGCCAAGGCGACCCTGCCCCGGTCCGAGATCGCATCCAGGGAGCCTGCCCTGGCATACTCATCCTTCATTATCGTGCTGAGATCGGCTCTGACCTCGCTGTTCCCCGAGATGAAGGGGTAGAGATCGCACATGAAGTTGAACCGGTCTTTCTTGTCATCATTGATGAAAAGGCTGCCAAGATACTGCCTGGATTTGGGATCAGAAAGCACCCTGTCCACGAGTCCACGCTCAGGGGACGACAATGCGCCTTTGTGGTCAGGAATCTCGAACCCTTTGAGGATCGACGGGTTCCTGTCCTTGAGGACACGCAGCACGCCCAGGGCTCCCACGAAGTCCTTGTCTCTCGTGCCGTAGTCAAAGAGCGTGGCCGCTGATGCCGGGCTGAAATGGGAGAGCCTCGCTGCCATCTGGTCGAGTTGCTCTTTTCCGGGATTCCACCCGTATTTCTTTGCTCCCAGCACGATGAGATCCCATACGCCATCGTCGAGATTCAGGTTCTCCCTGTCTTTCAGGATGGCGTCAATTGTGGGCTTGGCAAGCTCGGGCTTCGTCTTCCAGATGTCCCGCACCAGCTTTATCGCATCTTTTCTGGAGCTGCCTGCCGTTTCCTTGTAAGGACAGAGGAGGAGCGGCGCGACGCTCTTTTCCATGAAAGGCCCGTCAACGGCTTCCGGAATGCCCCTGGCTATCCCGTCATAAAGACGAATGAGATTTCTCGCGTTGTCGTCTGCCAGGACACCTTTCGCCTGCGCTTCGGCGGTGAAGTCCTCGAGCCGGTCCATGTGATTCATGATAAGGCTCTTGAGCCACGGCTTATCCTTAACCTGTCCCAGCAGCCTGTTGACGTCAAAGGAAGACATCGACCAGGTCTTCGTATTTGAGCTGGGACGCATCTCATCGAGGTAGATGCCGAGAGCCTCGGAGGCGAGGTCAGGCGACTTTTCGGCTGCCTCCCTGCATTCTAGGCCCGCCTTGTCTGTTTTATCTGACGAGAACGAAGAAGCCATGCTCTTGAATCTCATTGACAGGTCCGCAGCCGTTTCCGGGGCTCTGGCGGCGTATTCTTTTTTCGCGCCTTGCTCCATTATCAGCTTCGCATAGCCCAGCGCACTGGTATCCAGGGCTTTGGGCCTGAGATCGCCCAGCTCTATCGTGGAGCCTGTCACCGCCGGAGCGCTGCCTGTCAGCAGCTTCCCGAGATCGACCTCTCCGGGCTTCACGGGCTTTCCTTCACTGCATATCTCTATCTGTCCGTTATTCCACCATCTGTTGACGAGGTAGAGCGAGCCTCTCGACACCTCGTCGAAGCTTATCGTGGAGCCCTTATTGGAGATGTCCTCCAGCGATGATCTCCCTTTGAACTCCTTCGCGAGAAGGATCATGGCTTTCAGCGTATTGTGATCTATCGGGCCCTGAGCTGTGCTCTGCTGCACGTTCTGAAGATACCTCGCTAGATCATCGCCTTTTGCCAGCAGGAGAGGCTTGCAGAAGCACCCTCCGTCGCCGCCGAAATACTTGACATACAGCGAGGGATCTATATTTGCAGTTATGGTCTGGTCCACCGGAGCAGTCTCGGCATCAGAGGCCTGGCCGGATCCGTTCTTTGAGCGGCTGTCTGCTGTTCTTCCCATCGATATGTCGTTGAGGAAGTGCTTGATGAGCATCCTCGTCATGGGATCGCCGCTCAGATCGGACTTCCTGGAAAGCTCACCGAGCTGCGCGATGGCCTCTTTCTTCGTGATCTCACTTCCCCACAGCTTATCGAAGATGACGGGGATTGAAGCGCATACCTCCCTCCTGGCGGTCTCGCGGAGGGCCTGCGCGTAGGCAGAGTCCGGCGACATTGACTGAGTCGTCTGTCTGTCGGCGCTGTTGTTCGTGCCGGCGGCCTCCCTGGATTCATTGCGCTTATTCTCGGCGAGAAAAGCGGGAGGCGTGGAAAGATCAATCGGAGCTTCGACCGATTTCCTGTCAGGATTCGAATATTGAGAGAATTCATCGCCCCATGCGCCTCTCATGGCTGGGGCGAAAATGCCGCCGCCTGCTGCCGGATAGATGGAAAACGGGTCGATCCCCCAGCTGTGATTCCCTGCAGCCATGCTCTCAGTGGGCTGTTTCCCGCTGAGGCTCTTCAGGTCATCCATCATGCTGATCAGATCGGAGCTCCAGCTCCCTGCAACTGTATCTGCCTCATTCCGGGGCTGCGCCGGAGATGAGGCGTCAGATGATGGAGCCTGGGCTTTCAGATCATCATGAGTAAGAGGCAGAAATATCTTGAAGTGATCGGCTGATCCTTTCAGTGGATCCATGAATGCGTCCTTCCTCAATCAGATGGGCAGGCGCAGATACCTTCAGGGCAATATCATTTGACAGCTCCGGTTCTGGCCGCGCAAATACCCGTTTCATTGTATCATGAGGATCCCGGTCAATCAATGACCATCATATTAACATTTAGACATCATCCGGCGCTTTCATGCCGCGCTGCCGCATCGGGATACAGCTTCATAACGCTCCGGGGATTCCCCATGTCGTCTCTGGCTCCAGAATCGGCTTCGACGAAGCCGAATTTTTCAAAGACGTGCCTGGCGGGCTTCCCTTCCTCATCGCCGTCATTGAAGGTCATCACCGCAATTTCTTTAGCCCTGTCAAGCCTGTTCAACGCGCTCTCGACAAGTATCGAGCCTGCGCCCCTGCCGTGGTATCTCTTGAAGACGGCGAGCCACGATATGCAGTTATGTGCCGGCGAGAACGCGATAATACCCATCAGGGCGCCGTCTTGCTGGCCTTCAAATACGCCGTGAGCCTCCCTTTTTTGAACTTTGGATCCGATGAAGCGGTGAAACTCAATGTTCTCAACCATAGGCCCCTTGAAGAGAGGCTCTACTTCAGCAGCCAGGTCCAGCCATCCTTCGATCTGATCCCATGTCAGCTCCCTGATGAACATGATGTTTCTCCATTTCTCGAAATAATTACGAGCTTATCCCGCTCTAGTCGCAAATCCTGTCGAAGCGAAATCCTCCCGATTTGCCGGCGTCTTTCAGAAAGCCGTTCTTTGCTTTGCCGGCGCCGCGCGTCTGTGATCGGAACGAATGAATCAGGCAGATCGGTGACTACGTCGTGGCAGATATCCGGCAACATATTGAGGGGATTTTTCGGGAATGATCCGTTATTTCGACAGGATACTGGCATGTCCTCCGAAATAATCGAAGAATACTGCAGCAGATGGAGCCTGCATGACAGCGAAACAGGCAGGCCCGCTCCCCTGAGATTCAGAGGCACGACGCTCTCTGCGGGAGAATCAGCTCATTCCTCTGTGGCTCTTATGAACTCGAGGAGGCTGTCCACCGGCGGCGGCAGCGCGGCTCTGGCCAGCGCCGCCTCGAAGAATGGATCGCGCCAGGCCTCCGGGCAGAACGCTCCGAGCTTCTGTATGAAGGCCCGCACATTCATCTCCAGCGAGTATGCGGCATCCGGTCCAAGAGCCTTGCGGAAATTGAATGATGTGGCCATGAGGAACCAGAGCTCATTCGTATCGCTGACTCTGATACCCAGCACATAGTGCAAGTCCTCGGATTTTACAGTCGTATCCTTCGGTCTTCCAGGAAGTGGATTGACCGGCACGCCCATGGCCAGCAGCGCCACTTTGCCGAGGACGGCGCCGCCTTTCTTCTGTGGGCTGAAGCTCAGCGACTCGCGACGGATCCGGGCGCCGTGAAGAGAGAGGACTTCAGAGGCAGGCACAGTATCCCAGACATCGTTCTCCAGTTGAATCCGCAGAGAGCCCTCACTTTCGAGGAACTCAACAGTGATAAGGCGGGCATGCGGTGGAAAGCTTGTTTCTTCAAACTCCTCGGCCATTAATCAGTTCCTCCCGGCAGATGATGCGAAGCGCTGTATATTATTGTATCAGAGAAGCATGCAGTCGGTCAAATACTTCGGATAACAGCTTCGGATACCATAATTCCAAGTAGTTCTATAGTGATCAAGTGGTCAATGGAAGAAATTCTCTTTCAATCCCTCGATCCCTTGATCCCTGGATCTCTCGATCCCTGAAATACATGGGAAAACTTGATCCAATGGGATAACAGGCTCCAGGACCAGCCGGGGTTCTGCATCAAAGGCAGCCAGAGCCGGCCCACCCTGCCATGAGATTGAATATAGATGCATATTGCTGCTATAATCACATTTGAAGGCCGGATAAATCTTGCAGGCAGCATTCATTCGAGCAGTCTGCCGGTTGTTCACTAATTCAGAAAAGGAGCGAATGAACCATGAAGAGGAGTTTTACCGCGCTGCTGATTGTCTCTTTATTGATGATGGCGACAACGGCCGGGGCAGCATCTTCAGGAGAGCTGAAGCTGTCGAAGATCGAAGGAGTTGTCAGTTCATTCTCATCAGGCTCTGACGCGTTTACGCTGACTCTGACAGACCTCTCAGGAAAAACAAGGGTTTTCAGGGAGAAGGCCGGATCACAGGAGTCATTCTCCCAGGAAGAAAAAAAAGAGCTCGAAGCGATGAAGGCAAAGATGGCCGGAAAGAAATGGCCTGGCAGCTACTTCCCCACTGTGATGGATCTATACAGCAGCGTGCGGATCTGGTATATAGAGAGCCCTGAGTGCTATCTGAGCTATGAAGTCCTGAAAAGGCCGGCGGCTCTCTGGCTCAGTATTGTGGCGAGCTCAAAGGACAGCGCGGAAGCCTGGTCATCCGGAGGCAGGCTGAAAGATCAGGGCTTCGAAACGCGCGAGGTGCTCTTTACGACTCCGTACAAAAGCCTCAGACCCGGACTGTTTATCGTAGTGAACGGCGCCTGCAGAAGCGAGGCCGAGGCTCAGAAGATCTGCACGATGTCCAGGCAGAAGGGCTGGAAAGATGCCTATATCAAAAAAGTCTGGTAGCGGAATCGCATCATCAGCAGCCAATAAGCGCTATGCGTTTCTCCGCACCATTGCCACTTCGTAGTCTTTGCTCGCTATTGTCCCGGAGCTGTTGGGAGGACGGTACATCTTTCCGGTCTTGCTGTCCACATAAAAACGGTTGTACTTGTTGTCGTCGCTTCCGGTCTTTTTGTTTGTCGTTCCTGGATCGTTGAACGTGTAGTACGTTCTGCCCTGCTCGTCGACGCCTTTTCCGGTGATCGTCACGAAGTGGTCGGTGATGTGATCGACGTTGTAATCCCTTCCAGCGGCATAGCTCACGCCCACTACCACCGGTTTACCCTTTCCAAGCTGACTGTCTATGTATTCCCTGCCCTTAATGGCGTTCTGTTTATTCACGCTGATGTTGCCGTGGCTGTTCTCTCCCGTTGCAACCTGGATGCGCGAGTTCGGGCCGAGAACGGTGGCTCCTCCGGCTTTCGCCATCGCCACGCTGGCTCTGAAGCACGCCATGCTCCCTGCGCCGGGCACGTGAGAGCTGTCGAACTGGCTGAACCAGGGCACGTCATCGAGGGAGGTCGACTTCCCGGAAAGGTTGGCAGGATCATACTGCTCATTCGAAAAGGTCGAATCGTAATATCTGTTGCTGTTCGTGTAATTGCTGTACGAATGGTTCTGATTGCCGTAATCGTATCCGTAGAAGCCGGAGTTCGGCAGGTAGCTGGGCGAGAGCCCTGTGTACTGCATCCCGCTGTTTGCGCCCATCTGCTGCTGCTGCATCATCTGCATGATGCTGAGAGCCACCATCGCCTGCATCTGCTGCATCATAATCTGCTGCATAAGCAGCGGCATCATGTTCTCCATCATCATCGAGCCCATCATGGCCGGGAAATAGCTCCCGCCATTCATCGAATACAGTGGAGAGCCCATCAGCATCGACGCATTTGAATACATGGCCAGAGGTGAGTTGTGCATTGAATATGTGTTTATGCCAGTCGACTGAAATGGAAGGTACGAGTTTACTGCATACATAATGTCACCTCAGATGAATTTATTGGCAGGCAGGGAATGCCCATATAATGCAAAGATCGCAATAATCTTCTGATTAAATTATCTCGATTTGAAAGCCTCGTGTCAAGTAGCTGAGGCAAATTTTTTATATGGAAGGCCTGTTGGAGGTATGGCCTGATTGCAGGGGGAATTATCAAAACGAAGATTTTACTGCGAGGTGTTTACAATCGGCGACAGCGATAAAAAAGCAGAACAGACGGGCATCCTGCAGGACGCGGTAAGGTCATTCCTGGCCGGCGGGATGGAAGAAGACGGGATTCAGCAGATCATCGACGAGACCATCGAAGAGCTTGCCGAGATGAGAGGAATATTCCGCACAAATCTCTCCGGACAGGCGCCTCAGCTGAGGGATTATTGCAATGACGAAGTCGCCGCAGTTGAGCTCGGATTCGACGAGTATGAGAAGGCGCTTCTGAGTCTGAAGGACGCGGTGCGCGATCGCGATCTGAGCTCCATAGAAAGCATCGGAGCAGCCGTCTCGGAGCTCACCAGCCGCCTGAACACGGGCTTTCTCAGGTTCAGGGAGACTGTCCTGTGGGCAGCAGGTCCCACGAATCACAGCGGCATAAACATACTTCTCTCGCTCATCGGTAAGATTCTTGCCGGCGTCGAAACTGAGGAATCTGTCGGCAGGCTTGATTGCGAGGCCGGCCGGGAGCTCAGGATGGCCGAGGGGATGGTGGCAGCTCTTGAGACAGGCAAATCCTTTCCGGAATATGCCATGAAGGATTTCTACATATCATACCGCGACCTTCTAGGCGAGATGAGAGAAGCGCTGAGAGCCTTCTTCCACTTCGAGCGCGATGACGGTCCTGCGGTCCAGCCGGAGGAAGAGCAGGGAGACAGAGAGGCGGCGGCATCGGATGAGAGCCGGGAAGGCTCCCTCGAAGCGCCGCAGGATATCAGGGTGGTTTTCGGAGAGTATGCCTGCAGGCTCGAGGAGCTTGCAGCCGAGTATGATCGAAACGACCTCCTTTCGCATGTCCGCGCCCTTTCCGCCGAGCCGACCGGCATCCCGTTCGTCAACGTGCTCTTCAACACTGCCCGGCGCGTGCTTGGCGGAGGGACTTCATCTGAAGTGCTCGACTATTTTCTCCTGGAGTTCGAAGCGGCGCTTGAAGCCTACGCGCTCAAACACGCCGAGATCATGAAGTTCGAAACTCGCTCTGCCTCGATTGCCGAGCTTGGCGCGCACATGGGCAGCCTTCTTGAAAAGATGGGCACAATAACAGCCGAATACAGGCTCTTTGCGCAGCAGCCCTCGGCCGAGCTGCTCGAATCGTGCGAGGCGCATATATGGCCTGTCGCGATGGAACTGCAGCAGACTATCGAGGCTCTCCGCGCATATTCGGAGAGCGAGACCTCAGTGATGTGCATCTGCTGCGGGACAGAGAACAAGGTGGGCTCGACGACCTGCACGGAATGCAAGGCCGTGCTCTCCACCGCAGGGCTCGACGCCCCTTCGCTGCTGAACACGGTGATGTGCGAGCCTGGAAATGCCAGGCCGCCTGAAGAGCCGAAGATGACAAGGAACATACAGTCCCTTTTTGACGGTGCGGAGCGGTATATTGACGGCTCCATGACCAGGCAGGAGTTTGAAAGCGTAATCGCCGGGATCGAAAGGCTCTTCTCGCTGGCGGAAAAGACTTCGCGCGAGATGCCGGATAAGGCGCACCAGCAGGACAGGAGCGATCCGATGATGGACGAAGCCGCCGATAAATACAGAAGCGGCCTGCAGCACTTCGGACGCGGGCTGTCTCTGCTCAAAAGCCTTGCAGAGACCGGGAACCAGAGGATCCTCGATGAGGCGAAATCGGAAATCCTGGAAGGAGCTGGACTGCTGCAGTCCATGCAGAGACTTCTCGAGCCGAGAATCAGGAACATGGGCTCTTCTGCAGATGAGAGCAGGTAATTCAGCGAAAAGGATTTTTTCGCATTGAAGATGGCTTTCAGAATCTGCAGGCGAGAGAAGATGACAATCCCCTTATCCCCTCTCATCTCCACATCCACTTTTCTTACACGAAAATATTACATGCAAATATCGAGCACAATTTACAGTAAATTATGATAACAGCATGACTTGACAATGGAGGCCATATTCTATAAAATGTAAGTGAATATATTCAAGCGAAGAGGGTTGCCGTGGAAGCCATAGGAAGAGCCCAGGTTTACAGCACTCACAGGTCTTCGCATATCTCTGCCCCTTCCGGCACCGCTCTGGAAGAGCAGTCCCAGACTCCGCCTGCGCAGATGGACGAGCTGCTGCCGAACTTTGCCTTTGACGCGCCCTGCATTACTAATCACACCTCCCCATTTAAGACACATATCGCGCCGGTGCTGAACAGGCTCTCGCTGATAGGCCTCGGACTCGTCTGCGGGTTTGGCTCAGTCGTCGCCCAGCCTGTCGGAGAGAACAGCCTCATCGGAGGCTCGGAGGGCGGAAACGTAAAAGACAAGGTCGAGACTGTCGTCGAGAAGCCCCAGCCAGTCTATGACAGCACGGCAGGAAGCTTCATCGCGAAAAGCGCCTCCAATGCCGCAAGAAGGCTACATTCAGTGGGATACTGTTACAGAGGCGTGAAAGCCGCCCTCATGAAATCGAAGATATCCCTTACAGGAAGCTCTGCCTACATGGCTGCAAACCAGCTTGCAAAGCTGGAGAATTTCAAGGAGATCCATGTCAGTGCAGGCGAGCTCAGCTCGCTGCAGCCAGGCGCCATCGTTGTATGGAGCAGGACAAAGGACGCCCCGAACGGGCATGTATCCATCGCCCTCGGAGACGGCAGGGAAGCAAGCGATCACATCGAGCCTCAGATGACAAAGCGCGGCAAGGCGACATTCAGAGTATTCATTCCTGTGAAAGACGCCCCCACCAGGGCTCAGGAGCCCTCAATCGATTTCCTGGTAGCCCGCGCGGCTTATGCAAGCGTGCAGCATCCCATCCAGGACTCCATCCAGATCCACTGAAGCGGCGAACAAACCGCACATTCCGGCGATCAGACAGATTATCATGCCGACCTGCGCAAGGCTGAATCACCTTTCCTCTCTCGTCGGAAGATCGACATATGTTAACATGCAGCGGCTTGCCATATCTGAACAATCAAAGTATAATAAAAAGGATATTTTTTATCTTAAGGAGCCTCGCAGGCGATGAATCCACTGAACGGTTCCGGCCCTCTTTCCGGTTTCTCTCTTTGCGATCTGATCAGAAGAAAGCCTTTTACCGACGAGGAAGTGCAGACCCGTGCCCATGAAAGCCTGGAGCTCCTGACAAATGCGGCCAGTCCCGAGAAAAAGAAGAAGATCGCGGAAAAATATCTGGCAAAGATGGAAAAATGTGCCGAAGACCCTGCGGTGAAGGAGCTCGCTGCCACGACAGGCACCATATCCCTTCCTCTTGGTGCAGAAATATCTTCTGCCATTGCCGCGGCTGCACTCGGGATGATGGCGCAGCCTCTTGCCCTTCCTCTTTACCAGCTTTTATCGGCAATTGCCGCCCAGACAGCAGAGAGCTGCCCTTCAGAAGAATCAAAGAAAGAAGTGGAAAAAGTCTTTGCCGACGCCGTAGATCGCGCATTGCCGGACGGCGCTGCAAAGGCCCTGGCCCACACTCTCGGCATGCTGCCTCCCGGGATCTCTTCAGGGCTGCAGGCGGACCTGCATTCGGCCAGATTCTCTCTATTGGCCGATCCGGCGACGACTGCAGAAGAAGGGCTTCTCGGCCTGGCAAAAACAGCTGCCGAATCAGGAGCCCCGGAGCAGGAAAAAGCCGCAGCGACAGGCTTCTTTCTAAATGAATACAAGAAACGCGCTGATAACAACGAAAAAAAGCTTCGTGCCGAGGCTGCCCTCAACTTCAAGGGAAGTCATGCATATCAAAGTGAAATGGCGGCAATGAAATCGGCTATCAAATCTCTCTGCAGCCCTGCTGCTTCAGCGCCTGCCGGGCATGTGGAGCTTATGCTTGCCGGAGATGGCATTGCAGCCATGTCTTATCTGGAGAGCTCAACTTCGAAGGCGGAAGTTGCAGGAGCATATCTGGACATGATTGCCAGGAAGACCTCTGACAGGGAGGTGTCGCGCTTCGCTGGCACTGCCGCCGCCATCAGCTCATCTGATTTCATCTTCAAGTCCGGTGACGGAGACAGAGTCTTCAGAGAGAATTACGGCCCTGCCGCGGCCGATGCCGCAGAAAAGGCGCTCGGGAAACTCAATGCAGGACCTCTGGGCAGATCGGATGAAGCGCTTCTCGACTATGGCAGGGAGCTCATTGCATCCTCCTCAGACACCACACAGGCGACTCTCGTAACGAGAAAGCTCGTTCGGGAGCTTGCGGCCGGCAGCAGCGAAGGGAAGCTGAGGGCTCTTGCCTCGGCAGCCTCCGGAATCCAGTCTATCCCAGACTGTTCGCCCTTAAGCGAATACATATGCAACAAGGCGGTCTTCAACTCAGAGCATCACCGGAAGAATACCGATTCTGCTGCACAACTCCTCGCCTCAGTCGCTCTTAACCTGCTGAATACAGTGGAGAACGCAAGGGAGCTGGAAAAAGAGAAAAAACCGCAGATCGCCAGGGATATCTCCCAGGCATTCATTGCCGGGATGGCCGGGCTTTCTGAAGACAGCCGGGCGCAGAGCCTGGGGAAGTTTCTGGACGCCCTGGCGCAGGACAGCCGCACCAGCAGGCACGAGCTTACGGCCTTTTTCCAGAAAGAGGTCATGAAGGAGCTCTCAGCCGACTCACCGGCTCCCATAGAGGAGCTGCTCCGCCGCTTTCTTGGAAAAGCGGCAGAGCGGACAATCTCATCTGAAGATGACGATACACTTCATGCCGGACAGGTATGCATCATGAAGCTCTGTGAAGAGCTGGACGCGAACGCCGGTCATGAAGGCGTAAGAGGTCTGGCGCAGAGCGTGCAGAAGACCGGCAGCGACGGCTGTGCCGCCTCTGAATATCTGCCATACATAGCCCGGATACTGGCAGAGGCGCCTCCTGCTCCCTCCGTATCGCCTGAAAGCTATTTAGTATCATGCTATCGCAACCTTCTCGAAAATGCCCATAAGTCTCCCGGCGGCGGAGAATATGGCGGTCTACGCATAGCATCCGTATTGCTGAAGCAGATTGCTGACACATCTACAGATGCCGGCGTAAAAAGCCTTGCCGGCGCCGCGGCTGCACTTGACATTACAGGAGGCTCGAAGGTTCTTGAGACTGTCTTCAGCATGACGATGAAAGCCATTGACAGTGGACTTTCAGGAGAACCGGCGAACGAGATTGCCTCCATCATGAAAGCAATTGTCGATGATGCGGCTCCCCCGGAGCAGAAGGCCGATGTCCTGAAGGATTATCAGGAGAAGACAGCAGGGCTACTCCCTGATGAGATATCACATGCTTTACTCCGTGCATCGCTGAGCCTCTTCGAAGAAAAAAGCCATACGTCCATGTCCATGCTGGCAGCCACTCTGGCAGCCCATATCCAGAACCCGCGGCATGATCTTTCTGCGGAAAAGGTGCTGATAGACAGCGCCCTGCAGGGCCTGGAAAGCTGGAATAATCAGAAAGACTGCGGTAAGGATCAGATCCTCAAAGGAAAAGTTCAACTCGCAAAGGCATATCTGAAAGAGCTTTCCTCGTCGGAATCACCTTTCTATGCGGCTCCGGCGCTTTCGGCGTTGAACCTCCACGCTTCCGGCGAAGGGGAAATACTCTGCCATGAAGTGCTTCTCAATGCCTATTCATCAGATAAGTTTTCTGATCGTGATTCTCTTCTCAGGGCCTCTGCCAATGAGGCTATGAGCCGAAGCAGGACAGTAAGGCAGAAAACAGAGGCAGGACTCCATTTTCTGAGGCAGATCGCCGACGCCGCCACAGATGCCGGCGTGAAGAGTCTTGCCGATGCAACGGCGTCACTTACGATTAACAAGGATTCCAGAGTTCTGGAAATCGCCTGCGATATGACGATGAAAGCCATTAACAGCGGGCTCTCGGTGGAACCGGCGCAGGAGATTGCCTGCATAATGAAAGCAGTAATGGATGATATATCTCCCATTGATCAGAGGGCGGATGCCCTGGACGAATATCAGCAGAAGATGAAGAGCCTGGTCAGTGACGAAGCATCACAGGCTCTTATCCGTGTATCGTCCAGCCTCAGAGAGGATAAAGGCTGCAATAGGGCAAGGATTGCAACTGCAGATGCGCTGGCATCCCATATCCTGAATCCGCAGCCGGCGCTCTCGACTGAGAAGCTGCTGACAGACAGCATCCTGCAGGGTCTGGAAAGCCTTAACAGTTCAAAAGACTACAGCAACTATCAGATTCAGGCCGGGAAAGGCCAGCTCGCCAGGGCATATTTCAAAGAGCTCTCCGCGTCAAAGGATCCCTGCATTGCATCGATCTCCAGAGCTGTCCTGGGCCTCCCTGAAGCTCACAACTTTGACATCGCAATGAAGGGCTTTACAGAAGCACTTGCGGCGTTTTCAGCGCCTCTCTCTCTCGATGTCCCGCCTGAAATCCATGTGGCAGAGCTGGGCCTCAGGCTGCTCAAGAGCGTCAAGCCCGATGAAAAAGCGGAAATCGGGCACTCATTCCTCAAGGAGATTGCAAGTCTGTCCGGCGACAGCGTCATCGGCGATCTGGCGAAGCCTCTTCTTCCGTCCTCTGCAGAACCTTCAGATGTGGCAGGCCAATGTGAAAAAGCTCTTGCCGCAATAAAGTCTTTCGGAGATGAGATCAGAGCGCTTGACAAGGGCGGCGGGCCTCATGATGACGGGCACAGTGCCGTTCAGCACGAAGATGGCTCTGTCATAATTGACGGAATCAGGCTCGACAAGAAATAAAGGGCAACAGTCTGCTACAGGCATTGGATTCGTCTTCGGCTCAGCTGTCGCGCAGCCGGTCGCCAAGAAGCTTCAGCCGGTCTATGACAACGCGGCAGGAAGCTTCCTCGCCAAAAGTGCCTCCAACGCGGCACGGCAAGACAAAAGACGCCCCGAACGGGCATATATCCATCGCCTTCGGAGATGGCAGGAAGCTGTAAAGCGCTGCAGCTCTTACCTGTCGAGCCCGTGTCTGTGGAAAAGGGCGATCAATTCCGGAATGTCTGTTCCCCTGGCATAGTCCATGGCCGTTCTACCGCTTTTATCGCGCACCTCGACTATGGCGCCCTTCATCAGCAGATGTTCGACCACCCTGTAGTTGGCGCCGTAAATTGCCCAGTGCAGCGGGGTTTTGCCTTCAGTATCCTGCCTGTTTATCTCCGCGCCGCGCTCAATCAGCAGAATTGCAATATCCTGGTTGGGCATCATCGCCAGATAATGGAGGGGATTCTTCGTATCCTCGCCGGGCCCGTTGATATCGGCCCCGAAATCGAGCAGAAGCGTGGCCGCCTGAACGCCGGAAGCCCAGTAGAGTGCCGTCCAGCCCCCCTGATCGTAGGCGTTGACGTTTGCGCCGCTCCTGAGCAGAAATTCCAGCAATGCAACCTGGTTGAAGCGGCTTGCCAGGTGCAGAGGCGTGTCACCGCGCAGATCACGCGCCTCCAGTTCGGCGCCGTGCTTCACCAGCAGCCGGGCCATGTCCAGGTATCCGTGGCGGGTGGCAATATGCAGAGGTGTCTCCAGGCCCTTCTCAAAGTCTTCCATTGTGAAGACCGCATTGGCTTTTTTGGATGCCAGGAACTTCGTCGACAGCGTTTTCTCATTCCAGACTGTGACATCCAGTCCGGCCTCGATGAGCTCCATCGCGCGGCGCAGGTCGTTCCTCATTACAGCGTTGAAAAGTTCTCTCGCCTGCTCCACGTTGATTCCTCCTTTTCATCGACAGAGTTGGCAAACAGGTCATGCACGGCTGAGACTTACGGCGCTCTGCCGGGAATCACCGCTGCCATCACATTTGCCGCGATGCCTGAGTAATAAGGCTCACATGCTCTCCTACTGCAACTATATCAAAAAAGAGCCTTCCTTGCAAGAATTCCCTGTGGACTGCCGACATCAGACGTATGAAACGGAAAACCATCAGCAGCCGGTGAAGCTCTTAGAAAAAGTGGTTATCTGTCCCTGCTTTTCGTGGAAAAAGTGGTTAACTGTCCCCACTTTTTGAGACGGCAGGTGATTGCGGCGGTTATGGCTAATCAAAAGCAGATGCTGTTTTCCATGGAGGTAAGGGATGAAAAACGTTGTCGCTCTATTTGTCATTTCCATTCTGCTCATCACCATTCCATCGTGCTCTTCCGGAAGGGAAGGCGCATCAGTGGACAACACGGCCGGGAAGACCGTTGACTACAGCTCCACAATAGCGCTGACAATACAGGCCATGGAGAAGGCAATGACAGACTCGCACATAACGGGCGCCGGCATCGCCCTCGTGGATGGCCAGAACGTAGTCTGGAAGCAGGGATTCGGCTACGCAGACAAGGCAGCCGGCACTGAAGCAACTGCCGATACGGTATTCCAGGTGGGCTCCATCTCGAAGCCCTTTGTCGCAATGGCGCTGATGCAGCTCGTTGAGCAGGGAAAGCTCGATCTCGACAAGCCTTTGACGACGTATCTGCCTGAATTCTCCATTCAGAACCGCATCAGCGGCGTCGACCTCTCACAGATCACGACCAGGCAGCTGCTGACCCATCACGCAGGCCTGCCTTATGACGCCTATATACAGAGCGGCTTCACCTTCAGGCCCCAGGAGATGTACAACGTGCCGGGGCTGCTGAAAAATGACTGGCTCTGCTTCGCTCCCGGGACAGTCTACGGCTATTCGAACCTCGGAGCGACTCTCGCCTCACTGGTTCTGGAGAGAGTCTCCGGCGAGGATTTTGTCACCTACACGGACAGGAGCCTTTTCGCGGCGATGCAGATGCCCATGACATCCTATGCTCCCAAATCCGAGATGGGGCCTTACATTTCCAAAGACTACGACAGCAAGGGCGAGGAGACACCGTATGTATATGTGAATTTCATGTCTGCAGGCTCCACCCTGTCGAGCGCAACCGACATGGCCGGCTTCATCAAGACAATGCTGGCAGACGGCCGCTGCGGCCTCACCACTGTGCTCAGATCCTCGTCGGTCCAGGAGATGTGGAAGGTTCAGAACAGCGCCGCGAAGCTGGATTTCGACTTCCAGATCGGCCTTTACTGGATTCTCTCAGACCCTGAACTGAAGTATGCCGGCAAGGTCGTGGGATTCTCCGGCGACACGTCCTTTCAGCATTCCAGACTTATAATACTGCCAGACCAGCAGCTGGGCGTAATCGTAATGACCAACTCCGCCCTGGGAGGAGGAGCGGCGAGAACAGTAGCCGTCACTGCCATTCAGAATGCCCTGAAAGCCAAGAAGGGCCTCGAGCCCCCGTCGCCGCCGGCGCAGGCAGCAGCGACAACAGTCCCGCAGGAGACCCTGGCCGGCTATACAGGGCTTTACACAGGCGCAGGTGGAGGCGTGACGACCCTGACAGTGGAAGAAGATCATCTCCGCGCCACTGCCGTTTCGGGCCTCACGTATACGCTCACTCCGCTTACCGACGGGAGCTTCGGCATTTCCGGGTTCCCGGGCATGGAAAACCATGTAATGACTCCTGCAAACATTGAAGGCTGGCAGGTGTTTGCAGATACATGGCTTGGCGTCAAGCTTCTCCCATTCCTCTCGAAAGTGAGCCTTTCGGCGCCCCGCCAGGCCTGGAAGAACAGGGTCGGAAGCTGGGTCATCGATATCCCGTCTGATTACTATGCCTTTTACAGCACGCTGGATATCGCCGAGCAGAACGGCGTAATCACCGCAGCCATCAACAAGAGCATCTACTATGCCCTCGATACGATAAGCGACACTGAAGCCATAAACGTCGGGCTCAACACATATCGCGGAGACACGGTGCGGGTGGTAACGACAGATGGAGTCGAAAGGATCTACTTCGACAACTACGTATTCCGCAAGGCGGCGACATCTGCCTCAGGCGCATCGAAGGCTTCTTCAGTGCAGTAAAGCGGAAGCAGGCGCTGAAGCCTGGCGAAAAATAGTAAGCTGTCACCACTTTTCACGGATGGGAAATTTATATGACAACCGATAACATAAACAAAGACCCGCTTCACGGCGTAACTCTTGAAATGATTCTCAATTACCTGGTCGAAAAGTACGGATGGGAAGAGATGGCCGGGAGGATCAGAATAAACTGCTTCGCAAAGGACCCGAGCATCAAGTCCAGTTTGAAGTTCCTGAGACGAACCCCCTGGGCAAGAACAAAAGTTGAATGCCTGTACCTGGAAGCCGTGAAACACAGAGGCGTATCTCACAAGCCAAAAGATGTATCATAGATCTCTTTATTGAGACACTGCGCCCCTCCGCCTGAGACGTAACAGCCGTCTCAGAACTATGATGAATATAACCATCATAACTGATGCCGGCAGCGGGTATTCCACCCCCCACACCAGCGGTGTAAGCAGAAGCGCCGTAATTGCACGGAGCATCGGTCTGTGTGCAATATACTCAGCCAGCGGCGGCGAGCAGTAATAATATGCCCGGACAAACAGACTGCCTGCAAGGCTTTTCAATAAAACCGCATCCCTGAAGCGCCTCAGTGAGACCACATGGGGGTCGAGAGGAGATCCGTAGGCGGCTGTTGCGATGAAACAGCCTTGATTCGAGCTGCTCACAGCCCGAGCCTGACCGGATTGATCATAAGATGTATCGGATATCAGTTCTGTCGTTACTTCACTGCTGTCAATCATATCGGGAGAATTTGTACTGGTTGCTTCGAAATAGAGAGTGTCTGTCCCTTCCGCGCTGACCGACGAAGGGATTTTGACGTTAATGGTGTACTGGACTGTCTGTCCTGCGCCGATCTGCACCGTGGCAGGGAGTGCTGAGAGATCCGCCCAGCCTTTCTCACTTTCGGCTTTCAACGTGTAAGTGTCGGGATCGGTTCCATTGTTCTTCACCGTTACGATATAGGCGACAGTACCTCCGGCTCTGCCTTTTTTGTTTCCGTCGAAGCTGACTGAGACTTCGTATTGATCGACAATCTTTTGATCCTCCTCATAGGTCAGCTCCTCGTCAACTGTTTCTGCGGGAGATTCCCTGATCGTTTCTTCAGTCTTGCCTATGAGGGAGCCGTCGGAATATTTGAGGTTCTTCCAGTCATTGTAGCCTTCCAATTTGGTGTATTTACCGTCTCCGTTGATGTCCGCTTTGACAGAGGTTTCAGTGGTGCTCCCGCTCCGGTTCCAATCTATGGGCCCATTGGCGTTATCGACATACCACCAGTAATTTGTGTCGTCATCACTGTCATATGTGCGGTATATCGTGCCGTATCCCTTTATCGTATCGCCGCCGTACAGGCCCAGAGTCTTGTTGAGGCTCTCCTCATTGAGAGTCGGAAGAGCCGTCCAGGAGTAGCTCAATTTACCGTTCTTCTTGTCAAGGCGAAGGCCCCTGGTCTGGAAATCATAGTTCATGATACTCAGGAAATTCGGTTTGTAGTTGATGTTGTCGCCGCCGCCGTGCCGAAGGCCGATGGTATGACCCCACTCATGGAGAAGGGTGCCGGCCTGCTCGTTTACAGATCCCACACCATCTGTCCAGGAACCGAGAGATACTACGAAGGCAGTACCGGGAATGTTCCTCGACCAGCCGCTTGTCTTCCCGAGATCGACACCCAGGTTGTGGGCGAAGATACAGTATCGAAAGACCTTTCTGCGATACCTGGAAAAGTTTTTCTCTTCCAGCTTGTTGAATTCATCCCATACATATCCTGTCCTGCGGTTGCCGGAGCCAAGATTATCCACATGCTCCAGCGCATGGGATTCGGAAAGCTTTTCCCACTTTTTATTGCTGACAGGGTCCATTATCGTATCGGAGCCGGCATCAATGTGTACGGTTATGCCATTTTTCTTGTCAGGATTTGGAACGGGGGCATCGGCAAAAACCTTTATCACTTTCTCCAGGGCTTTATCCTTTGGCTTGTGGCTGTGGCTGTCGTTTTCAGATTTGTCTACCATATAATCGATCTGCAGAAAGAGATCCTTGTGCTGCGGATTGGCTCCCATAGCCTTCAGATCGATAAAATACTTCTTGGAATCCACAACGACGTCGACTCCGTAGATCTCCCACTTGTCAGGAAGTCCGTCACCATCTGAGTCAGCAAGGCTCCCGGACGTGGGCGTGGGGGTTGGAGTTCCTTGCGTGGGAGTGGGGGTTGGAGTCCCTTGCGTGGGCGTGGGAGTCGGAGTTCCTGATGTAGAAGTCTCAGGAGAAGGGCTCTCCGATTCCGAGGTCTGGCATGCGATCCTTTCGGAAGTAATCAGGGAAAACATGCAGAGAACCGTGATCAGTATGGAGAGAGTCAGAAAAAATATAGGTATGCGCAGTTTCACTGTGTCAAACCCCCTTCAGAATATGATGGAATCCGCAGGGCATCTCTCCTCAACGTTTTATGCAGACTCAAGAGATGTAGCGTGATCTATTAAATATCCAATATTGACAACGTTGATTATGCTGGTGAGTATCACATACAATGCTGAGAAGAGGCTAAGGGGAATGCTGCCTTATCTGGCCGATCTTTCAAACAGTGCAGAATAGGAAAGTCGATTCTGGCTCATTGAATATCTTGAAAGTATTATACCAGCTTTTGGAGTTTTTACAAAGCTTTACCGGATTATCCCGTGAATTATTCTTCAAGGCACACAAGAGGAGCCGCATCCCAGATTTTTTGATAAAAGCCACGCATCTTTTCTGTATGCTTCAGGGCCAATGCCGGTTCTGTCATGTTCTTGGGAGGCTCATCTTTATTATCATGCCCCTTCAGTGCGAAAATGCGGCTGCAGGCGCTGAAGCCTGGCGAAAAATGGTAAGCTGCCCCCATTTTCAGAGGAGAATCAGCTCGCTGAAATATGATCGGTAAAATCCCCTGTCTCTGGTGAGAAATCTTTCGGCATTGTTCAGGGCATGAGCTCCTATCAGGAAATCGGAGATTATTCTGTCTCTTTTGCCTCCGCTTTTCCTGTACAGCATCCACCTCTCGCCGGCACAGTATGCGCTCTCCATGTCGAGCTGCTGGACTGAGATGCCGATCTTCTGAAGCGCCCTGTCGAGAAGTTTCCTGTCCTGGAACTGAGGAACGAGCTCCGCATAGACGATCTCACAAATTATCAGCCCTCCCGCATCATATGCACGCTCCAGCAGCTGACGTGAATTTTCTCCGTAATGAGGATCAGGAAGGACGACATCCAGGAGAATGCATGTATCGACAGCAGTGATCATCTCCCCCGGATCTCCTCCATATATGAATCTGTCTCGGTATTTCTGTTGAGGATGCCGAATATCTCATCTACAGGATGCCTTTTTGCGGCCATCTTTTTTATCAGTATGCCTCCCTCCTGCGGAATAATCTCAACTTCGACATCCCTGTTGAGCCCGTATCTCTTTCGATACTGCTTTGGTATGGTGATCTGACCGCGCTCAGAGATTTTCATACTTTTCATCTCCGAAATTCATATTTGTATTTTCATATTTATTGTAACATCAGTAGACCTGCTTTGTCAAAGATGATGTCTGAATCCGGATAATGGATCCTGTTGAACATCCGCTCTTTTGTCGTCGGCAGAGATGGCTCAGATGGCAAACTCCAGGATGAACCTCGACCCGTTGTTCCGCTCGATCCGAATCGAGCCGTCAAGCTGCTCGATAAGCATTGAGACGAGCTTCAGCCCGAATCCGCCTGACTTTTCCACGTCCATCGATTCAGGGATGCCGCTGCCATCGTCCTCGAACACAATGGTCGCGCGGCCTTCCACAGACGAGGCTCTCACCCTGATAACGCCCTTCGCCCGGTCCTTGAATGCATATTTCATCGCATTGGTGACAAGCTCGTTGATTATCAGGCCCAGAGGAGGTATCGTTCTGATGCTGAGACTGAAATCCGCCAGGTCCGTCTCAATGGCTGTCTGCTCTCCGTTGGGGAACTGGTCGACGATCTCCCTGATCAGCGGCGGGAGGTATTCACGCACCGACATCTCCCTGTAATTCTCGGAGCGATACAGCTTGTCGTACATCACACCCATGCTCGAAAGCCTGCTCTTCGCATCCTGCAGCGAAGCTATAGCGGCCGGATCATCGAGATCTTTGATCTGAAGGGACAGCAGGCTCATCATGGAGGCCATATTGTTCTTGATCCGATGATGCACTTCCTTGAGAAGCATCTCCTTCTGCTGCAGGAGGCTGCTTATCGTCAATTCAGCCTGTCTGCGCTCGACGATCTCAACATGAAGCGATCTGTTGGCTTTTTCCAGCTCTTCTGTGCGCTCCTTCACAAGCTCTTCGAGATGGTCGCGGTATACCTTCAGCTCCTTTTCAGCCCGGTCACGCCTGTCGATCTCGGCGTGGAGCTGAGCGTTGCTTTTTATCAATTCTTCTGTGCGTTCCTCTACAAGATTTGCGAGGTGCTCACGGTGCTCAATCAACTCAGCCTCAATTTTCTTGCGTTCAGTAATATCCATGCAGATGCCGGTGATCCTGACAGGCCTTCCCAGCTCATCATAGATTCCCCTGCCCTGAGACAGAAGCCAGTGAATCTGCCCGTCCGGCCAGATCACCCGGTATTCATTTCTGATCGTGATATGCTCTTCCAATGCCTGTTTTCTTCGTGCAATCAGGTTATCACGATCATCGGGATGCACCAGGCTCAGCATGGTATCCATGTCCGCCTCGACATCCCGCTGCTCCAGGCCGAGCAGACTGTACATCTGAGATGACCATTCTGTCTCGCCTGTGATAAAGCTCCTGTCCCACACACCTGCGCCTGCAGCCATCTGTGCAAGCTCCAGCCTCTGCATCACCTTGTTCAGAGCCTCATCGGCCATTCTGCGCCTGACTCCCATGTTCTTCAGAAATGTCAACAGGATGACAATGACGATGAAAAAGCTCATCCTTGCGGCAATAGTCCAGACCAGCAGGACAAAACGCTCAGATGGCAGGCCGTTTGCAACGTCGCCGCCCAGCGTCAATACTGCGCCGACCAGCGCGCATATGATTCCATGCAGAGGGCTGACAAACCAGGTGAGTGCGGTAATGGGCACCAGATAAAGAGGAGACAGGGACATATCGACGCCTGCCCTGAAATCCAAATATCCTATGCCGAAAAGTATAAGATAAAACATTGCCAGTATCAGGATTTTAGGACAGGAATCCAGAAATGCCTTTATTCTGCGGAATATCTGCTCCATCTTAGGCTCCGTGCATAAGTGAATATAAGTGCCGCCAAACGCCTGAGTATTCGCGGATATGCATCTGTTTCTGCTTTTTCACCGCCAGACTCAGATATGAAGAAAAAAGTTTCTACCATAATGATACCGTCATATCACAATAATTTCAATCCTCAATATGCCTGCAGGGTAAGCGCGGCAGTTAACGAAAACATCGTTATGCAAGATACATCGCCTGCAGCAATTAACTGTAACTCCCGGAGGCCCTGATGAAAAAAACTGCGCTGTGCCTGTCCCTGTTGTTCGTGCTTCTCCTCCAAACGCATTCGTGGTGCGAAAATACAAAATACAGGGAGAATCAGATCTATCTCCACACACTGAAAAACGGCATGAAGGTCATCACGGTGGAGCGCCACATGGCCCCGCTGATCTATCACCAGCTTACGTACCGCGTCGGCTCCAGAAACGAGCACCTGGGGATAACCGGAATCTCACATGTCGTGGAGCACATGATGTTCAAGGGCACGTCGCGCTATTCGAAGGGGCAGGCTTCTAAAACCATCTCGCTGAATGCCGGTATCTTCAACGCCTTCACGGCCAATGACATGACAAGCTACTTCGAATACCTTCCGAAAGACAGGATAGATATAGCCTTCGACATCGAATCGGACCGCATGTCAAACTGCATCTTCGATGAGCGCGAATTCACCTCGGAGCTCAGCGTCATCAGGCAGGAGCGCAGGATGCGCGTCGAGAGCAATCCCCAGGGCATCATCCGGGAAAACCTCAACTCAACTGCCTTCATGAGCAGCCCGGAGAGGGATCCGATCATAGGATGGCCCTCCGATCTCGACAGGCTTACGAGAAACGACGCATTCGACTACTACAGGAAGTTCTATCACCCTGGGAACGCCTTTCTCGTGCTCGTCGGAGATTTTTCCACCGACGAGATGGTCGTCAAAGCGGAGAAATACTACGGCTCCATCCCTGCCGGCCCAGTGATCAAAGATTTTACAGTGCACGAACAGCCCCAGATAATGAGGAAGACGCTCAGCTTCTCGCATAACGACATAGCGTCTCAGCAGATGCAGATGGTCTTTCACGCTCCGTCCCTTTCAGAGCGTGACAGCGCGGCGCTCCGGGTGGCATCCCAGATCCTGGGGGCCCGCTCTAGAAGCGCCCGCCTCTACCGCAGGCTCATCGAGGAAAAGAACATGGCCTCCACCGCTCTTGCCGGAATGCCGGTTTCCAAGGACCCCACCCTGTTCCGCATCTCCGTGTCGATGATGAAGGACAGAAAGATAGAGGAGGCAGAGCCGCTGGTCTGGGAGGAGATTGCCGGGATGCAGAAGTCGCCGGTAACCGACCACGAGCTGCAGAAGGTCAAGAACGTCTATGTTTATGGCCAGGCAGTCGACTACGTGAAGAACAGCGATATCGGAGGCAGAATAAGCACCTACGAGGACTATGCCGGTTATCAGTTCATCGATGAGTTCACGAAGCGCATTCTCGCCGTCACGAAAGACGATGTCAAGCGCGTGATGCAGCAATACTTCAGCCCCGAAAAGGCCACAATCGTCTATTCATATCCCGGAAACCCGAAGGCAGAGGCGCCTGTCAACAAAGACCAGGAAGACAGGAACGACGACGCGCCGCATCTGACGAGCCTCGACGACATTACGGAGCCTCCGTGCTTCTTTGACAGGGATGGAGAGAAGCCAGACCAGATTACATCAGACACGGCCTCCCGGCAGAGCTTTCCAGACCCGCCTCCAATCACGCCCCTGATCAGGAAAAGCATTCTTTCCAACGGAATTACGCTCTATACTGTGGAAAACCATCTCTCCCCCGCTCTCTATGCAGGAGGCTTCTTCACGACAGGCCTGATCGAAGAAGAGGTGAAAGATAAAAAGGCGGGCATCACGTCTTTCCTGGCCCTCGTCTCGAACAGGGGGACCAGAAAAACCGGATACGACGATCTGACCGAGCGTATGGCCTTCGTGCCGTACTCTTTCTCGATGGACGGCTCCTACAGGGGCATATCCTTCCAGGGCCAGTCGCTGACAAAAGACGCAGACGATATGCTGAAGACAGGCGTCGATATGATCGTAGAGCCCGGACTCAGGGAAAAGGATATCGAAAAGGTCAGAGCCCGGTTCATCGATTCTGTCAAGAAGCGGTTCACCTCTACGAGCGAGAAGGCGTTCTTCAACATGTTCAACACGATCTTTGCAGACCATCCGTACGCCGCGACCGAGCCGGAAGTTTCATCGCTCAGCTCCATAACGAGAGAAGATCTCACAGCGCTGCACGACAGATATGTCGACGCCGGAAAGCTCACACTGTTCTTTGTCGGCGATATGAGCCACAAGGAAATGGCCGCCCTGGCCGAGAGATATTTCAAGGCCGTACCCAGACGGTCAGGCAGCAGGGCCGCAGCCCCGGTTCCGCCTGTGAAGCCTCTCGATACTAGAACAGTCAAGGTCTTTCCTCAGAAGGAGTATACTGAATGCACGATCAACATAGGCTTCTCACCGCGGAACGGCATAGACCCCGAGAAAAAGGAGTGCGCCGACGTGCTGAACCAGATATATGCCGCCAGCGCTCTTACGTCGCGGCTCGGCACCGAGCTTCGCGACAAAAGGGGGCTGATATACGGATTCAAGAGCCAGCTCTGGGATACGAGCGACGGCATAGGATACTGGAAACTGCAGACGAAGACAGCGCCTGAGCACACGGAAGAGGCTATCAGCGTTATATTCAGCGAGACTGAGAGACTGCTGAAGGATGGCGTCACAGAGAATGAGCTCACCGGAGCCAGAAACAGGCTGTGCGGCCTGCTGCCGTTCTCCATCGAGACTCCTGACGATATCGCAGGAATCGCCATAGGCCTCATCAGGAAAAAGCTGCCTTTCGAGAGCTTCGACAGGAAGGGCGCCCGCCTCAGGGCGGTGACAAGAGACGACGTGCTGGCGCTCGCGCGAAACTATCTGACCCTCGACAGGTGCGCCATCGTCGTCGACGGGCCGATTGAAGAGCACTCTCTCGACAATCTGCAGTCCCGGCTGCCGAAGTGAGTGCACATCGACAGTACATTGGGCGGAAAGATCCATGGATTAAGGAGAAGCCTGCCCCGGCCTGTCCAGACCTCTATGATCATATGGATTCCTGATATTAATCAATCTGCAGTGCGACCGATTAATACAAGGGAAGGCATCCTGAAAAATCATCACCGATAGCCTGTTTGGAGGAATAATGGAGAGAGTGCTCTGCATCGACGATGATCCGAATATCCTGAAAGCGCTGAGGCGGGTTCTGCACAAGAAAGCTGAAGTGGTTACAGCAGAGAGCGGCGAAGAGGGGCTTTCACTGATCAGAAGCGAGGCTCCTTTTGCAGTTATAGTCTGTGACGGGTTGATGCCCTCCATGGACGGGATAACTTTCTTCAGGGAAGCGCGTCGGATTTCTCCGGGAAGCGCACTGATCATGCTCACCGGTATTGCAGATTTGTACTCAATACCTGATTCAGCAAATGAGATCGGGATCTTCAGAATAATTGCAAAGCCCTGTGAAAACCACACGCTTGTGGCTGCAATCGAAGATGGAATAATTCATCACATGAATTCGCTGAATACGCTGTGATTTCAGCCTTTCAGTGCGAGGCGCACCTTCATCACCGGACCTTCAGAATGGTCTCAAAAACCTATTACGTGAAATTAAACTCCTTTCTATACGTCAAGAACCTCCCGAATCTTCTGTGATAGTGTTTCCGCCGTGAAGGGCTTGGAGAGAAGCTTTGCTCCATCCAGATGCATGCCCCGAAAGGCCATTACATCAGGCGTGTATCCCGACATATACAGCGTTTTGAAGCCTGGCCTGAGCCTTTCCAGCCGCTGCCTGAGCTCGTAACCGTTCATTATCGGCATTATCATATCGGTTATGAGAAGCGAGAACTGCTCCGCTCCCTTCTCAACCATCACGATTGCGTCACAGGGCGTTCTAAATGCGATGACCCTGTACCCCAGAGATTCCAGTATCCTTTTTATAAGCTTCAGAATGAACTCATCGTCCTCAACAACAAGGACCGTCTCCTTTCCTGCGGGGCGCTGCCCTGCCTTCGCATCATCTACGACATCAAAAGCTCCTCTGTACCGGGGCAGATATATCCGAAAGACAGTTCCCTCTCCAGGCTCGCTGTATACATGGGTGAAACCGCCGTTCTGCCTGACTATCCCGTATACGGTGGAAAGGCCGAGACCGGTGCCTTTGCCCTCGTCCTTTGTGGTATAAAAGGGCTCAAATATATGGAGGAGCGTATCGCTGTCAATTCCGGCGCCGGTGTCGCTGAATACAAGCATGACGTACTCTCCGGGACCTATATCCTCGTACAGGCTCTGATAGGCGTCATCGAGCATGACGTTGGCAGTCTCTATAACGATGCAGCCCACGCCGGAGATCGCATCGCGCGCATTGGCCGCCAGGTTTGCCAGTACCTGGTCGACCTGGATTGGATCAATCATTACCGCCCAGAGATCGCCGGCTTCATTGAATCTTACGATGATATCCTCCCCCACAAGACGCCTGAGCATCCTTTCACTCTTCTTCACAACGCTGTTCAGATTGAGAGCCTGCGGCTCAACAGCCTGCCGCCGTGCAAACGCGAGAAGCTGAGCAGTCAGCTCCGCTGACTGCCTTCCTGCTGTTAGGATCTCTTCAATGTCACTCTTGATGGGATCAGCCGCAGTGAGTGAATCCTGGATCAGCCCTGCATATCCCATAATAATGTTCAGTTTGTTGTTGAAATCGTGCGCAATTCCTCCTGCAAGCCTGCCGATAGCCTCCATCTTCTGCGCCTGCCTGAGCTGATCCTCAATCTGCCTGCGCTCTGTGATGTCTCTGCAGATACCTCCCAATGCCGTTGTCCTGCCTTCCTGCTGTATGGGATAGAGAGTCTCGCTGAAGAATGCCCTGCACCCTCCAGGCAGGTCACAGTGATATTCGAAAGTCACCGCAGATGCTTTTGAGAGAACCTGCTCCATCTTTTCGCTGTAGATTGGAACAAGATCCTCTGGTAGAAAATCTGAGAGCTTTTTTCCTACGAGATCAGCCCCCCTGGAGAGGCCGAATCTCCCGACTTTGTCGTTGCTGGCCAGAAACACCCCTTCAAGATCTGTCATGAAGATATGATCTGCTGAAGAATCCACCAGGGCCCTGTAACGGGCCTCACTCTCCTTCATCGCGCCTTCAGCCTTTCTTATGTCGGTAATATCCGTAGATATACCTCCTATGGCGTATATTCTGCCTTCCGTATCAATGAGAGGAAACTTGATCGACCTGTATACATGCATGCCGTCAGCTTCAGGGTTGAATTCTTCTATCGTGAGAGGCACACCGGCTTTTATTACAGCAAGATCGTTGTTCCTATGCTCTGATGCTGCCTCAACTGGTATGAATACCTCGCGCACTTTTCCTATAATCTCTGAGGCTGGCGCACCCAGCATCGACTCCAGCTTTTTGTTGACAAGCACGAAGCGCCCTTCGACATCCACAGTGAAGATCGGAGACATTGCGTTGTCGATAATATCGTGCAGGAGCCTTCTGCTCTCTATGAGTTTCTCTTCATAAAGACGGTGATCTGTGATATCAGACATGATATGGACAAAATGGCGGTCTTCGCCACTGTCATCGGAGACAGGCGCAACTATTATATTGAACCAGCGCTTTCCCAGCTTCATAAGCCGGTTTTCCCTGCGATGCGTGATCAGGGCTTTCTCAAAAGGACAGCCTTCTATGAAGCTGTCAATCTTATGTACCAGTTTATGACAGGCTTTTCCGACAATTTCGTCTTCAGTTTTGTGAATCATATTCCGGAAAGCGGCGTTGCACTGCAGAATCAGGCCGGATCTGCTCATGATGCAGATCCCGTCATTCAGAGCATCAAAGGTGGCATGCCAGCGTGCAGCATCGGCATTGGCTTTTTTTTCAGCTCTTGTGAGGCGGAGCATTACGTTGACTGTAGCCAGAATCTCACTTTCCTCCGCCGCTTTTGTAAGATGGCCGTCGGCGCCTCCTGTAAGCGCTGTAATCCTGTCACTCGTGTCTGCCTGCGCTGACGTGAGGTGGATAATCGGGATTCTTCCGGTCCTCTCATCGGACTTCAGAACTCTGCAGAGCTCATATCCACTTGTATCCTTGAGATGACTGTCGAGAAGTATCAGGTCAGGCTGGGCTCCCGCCATTTCAACTGCTTCTTCAGCACTCTCCGCCTCATCGACTGTAAAACCCTGCTTCCTGAGAAATCCCGCAAGACAATGCCTGTAATCCTCTTCGTCATCAACTACGAGAATCTTGCAGTTCTTCATACTCTCCACAGCCATCCCTCCATTCATTACCCCGTGTCAGGGGAAAGCATTAAGAGATCCCGACGCGGCTGCTGCAGCCGGCCTCTGCATGATGAACAGACGCCCTACAGGAAGCCTTTGCAGAAATTAAAACTATTATAACCTGCCTGCTGCGTGAAGTCAAACAAGTCTCTTTGTAAACTGCCGCAGAAATCTTAAAGACAGAGAGCCGGACTGCCATCCATACAGGAGAAATTGCTCCGGCTATTTAATCTACTTCAGGTATACAATGATGATAATACTTTCAGGATGTGACTGACATGCAGAACAGCGGTTTATTCAGCTCAAGAGCGCTGAGAAAGATATCCTCTCCGGAAGAGCTCGACCAGCTGATGCACGTTACGAGCCCGAGGAGATGGATTGCGCTGCTGGCGCTCATCATGCTTATAGCCATAGCACTTACCTGGTGCTTTGCAGGAAGCATCCCTGTAACGGTAAGTGGCTCAGGCATCCTGATGAGGAGCCACGGCATTACCGAGGCAATATGCATGGGAGATGGACAGATTACGGAGATGAACTTCCGCCTCGGCGAAGAGGTAAAAAAAGATCAGATCCTCGTAAAGATCAATCAGCCAGAGCTTGAAAGGAAAATGATAATAAAGAAAAAGCAGCTCGCCCTGCTGACCGGGAAGAAGGACCGCTCCCCTCTGGACCTCAGGCAGATTGAGAATCTCAATGTGGATATCGAGGATCTTTCCATCGACCTGGAGATCAAATCGTATGTGCGGAGCCCCGTCGACGGCATCATCGTTCAGAAGTTCGCCGTGCTCGGTGATTACGTCAATACGGGCCGCAGCATAGCGGATATCGAAAACCCTTCAGAAGAGCTGATATGCATCACCCATGTTCCTGTTTACCAGGGCGAAGAGATACAGCCCGGCATGAAAGTGCAGGTTTTTCCGGAGATTGCCTCCAGAGACGAATACGGCTACATAGTCGGCAAGGTGAAATACGTATCGCTCTATCCTCAGAGCAGGCAAAGCCTGATGCGATATCTGAAGAACGAGCAGCTTGCCGACCTGTTCGCGGCGAAAGGACCGCCGCTGGCCATTTATGTGGAGCTCGAGAAAAGCCCCGGGGCGCCTGGCGGTTACAGGTGGTCTTCGGCAGTGAATCCGAAAGTCTATATTCAAAGCGGCACGCTGTGCTCCTCGAAGATCATAGTCAACGAGGTGCACCCAGTCTCTCTCATGTCAGCAAGGCCATATAAGAAGCAGCAATGATGCAGCACAGGCGGAAAAGAGTCAGAACCCCCACCGTACTTCAGATGGAGGCCGTGGAATGCGGAGCCGCTGCTCTTGCCATCGTGCTCGGCTATTACGGGAAGTATGTGCCTCTCGAGGTGCTGAGGGAAGAGTGCGGCGTCTCCAGGGACGGGAGCAAGGCATCCAGCATTCTGAAGGTCGCGAGAAAATATGGATTGACTGCAAAAGGATACAGATACGAGACTGAAGATCTCGTCAATGTGAAGCTTCCCTTCATAGTGTTCTGGAGCTTCAACCATTTCCTGGTGGTGGAAGGCTTCGACCGTGACAAGGTATATCTGAACGACCCATGCTGCGGGCCTCGGACAGTTACGAAGGAGGATTTCAAAGATTCTTTCACAGGGATCGTAATCTCTCTCGAGCCAGGGGAAGGCTTCAAAAAAGGCGGAAAACGTCCGAGCCTGATCAGCGGGCTGAAATCCAGGCTCACCGGAGCACAATCCTCCATTGCCTATGCCGTGCTCGCAGGACTTGCCCTTGTGGCACCGGCCCTCGTCATCCCGGCTTTCACCAGGGTCTTTGTAGACGACATCCTCGTCAGGAAACTGCACGGATGGATCGTTCCGCTCGCTTTCGGGATGCTGCTCACTGCGGTGATCAGGGCGTCTTTGACGTGGCTTCAGCAGAACGCGCTGCTGCGCCTCGAGATGAAGCTCTCCCTCTCCACGTCCGGGAGCTTTTTCTGGCATATTCTGAGACTCCCGATAGACTTCTTCCTGCAGCGGTCCTGCGGTGACATCGGCTCCCGCGTGGAGCTGAACGATCAGGTGGCCAATCTGCTGTCATCCCGACTGGCCGCGGCGGTCCTGAATGTGATAATGATAATCTTCTACCTGTTCGTGCTGTTCAGATACAACATCGTGCTCACCGTAATAGGAATTATCATAGCCCTGCTGAACGTTCTGGCCCTGGGGCTTATCTCAAGGAAGCGGATCGACGTCAACAGGAGCCTGCTTCAGGAAAACGGCAAACTCTGGGGGACGTCCTATGCAGGGCTGCGAATGATTGAGACACTCAAGGCAAGCGGAACTGAATCGGATTTTTTCACAAGGTGGTCAGGCTATCTCGCCAAGGTTGTCAACAGGGAACAGGAGCTGAACGTCTACACCCAGCTGCTCACCGCAATTCCAACGCTGCTGTCGTCGCTGAACAACGTCGCCATTCTGGCGATAGGCTCTGCCGAAGTGATCAACGGGCGCATGACCGTTGGAACGCTGGTGGCCTACCAGAGCCTGATGTCATTCTTCATAACTCCTGTGAACGATCTGGTCAACATAGGAAGCTCTCTTCAGGAGATGGAAGGGAACATGAACAGGATCGATGACGTGCTCCACTGCGCATCTGAAGTGACAGAAAAGGCCGGGCCCGATGACCAGGGCGAAAAGGCGGAAAAGCTCGTCGGAGAAGTGGAGATCAGAAACCTGTCCTTCGGCTACAACCCTCTCGAGCCTCCTCTTATCGTGGACTTCAGCCTGAAGCTGAAGCCGGGCTCCAGAGCGGCAATCATAGGCGCTTCGGGCTCAGGCAAAACGACTATCGGCAAGCTCATAAGCGGCCTCTATAAGCCCTGGGGAGGAGAGATCCTGTTCGACGGGAAGCCGCTCGAAAAAGTTCCTGCGAGAACGATGCACAACTCCTTTTCAGCAGTCGATCAGAGCATCATGCTGTTCGAAGGGACGGTCAGGGAGAATGTCTCGCTGTGGGACCCCACCCTTCCCGATTCAGTCATCATGCAGGCCTGCAAAGACGCCTGCATACACGAGACGATCACTTCAAGGGAGTCTGAGTATAATACAATCGTCGAGCAGGAAGGAAGGAACTTCAGCGGCGGAGAGAGGCAGCGGCTTGAAATAGCGAGGTCGCTGGCGAACAATCCGACGATTCTGCTGCTCGATGAGGCGACGAGCGCTCTCGATCCGCTCACGGAAAAGATAATCGATACCAACATAAGGCGGAACGGATGCACATCGATCATCATAGCCCACAGGCTCAGCACAATCAAGGACTGTGATGAAATCATAGTGATGGATAATGGAAAGATAGCCCAGCGCGGCACGCATGAAGAGATGAAGGGCGTTGAAGGGCCATACAAGGCGCTGATAGATATGTATCAGCTCTGATCTCAAAGGAACAGGAAGCGGGATATGCCGGACAATAACGAAGAATCCATCGAAGCCGGAGGAAACAGGCCTTTTTACATTGATAAAGAGGACTGTATGTGGATCGTCCAGTCAGGGGCTCTGGATATCTTTTCCGTGCTCATCTCCGAGGAAGGAAATCAGACAGGAAGCAGAAATCATATCTGCGCTGTCGCGGAAGGCAGCGCCGCATTCGGAGCCGGCTCGCTGAAGGACATGAAGCTTCTTGCCGTCGGTGAAAGCGGAACGAGGGTGCAGAGGAAAAAGACAGGGGAAGCGGGAGAAGACCACATTGCAGAGCGCCTTGACAGCTGGATCGAGTGCATCGCCCACGGAATGACCCTGGGCGAGCTTCCGCCGCGCAATTTCAGGCTGGTCGAGCAGGGACACGATCTCGAGCTGCAAAAAGGCGATCATATCGTTTCGATGGATGAAACGCTGTGGGTGAGCATGGAAGAAGGAAAGCTGGCATTCCCCGATGCGGCGGGGCTTCCCTCTCTCCCGAAGGGCGCGCTTTTTCCCCTCTCACGTTATCTGTGGATGCGCGTGGAGGAGGGCGGCAGGCTCAAAACGCTGTCCACCGGCGCCTGCCTCGCCGCGGGTCTTGCCTTCCCCGCCCTGAAAACCTTCCATCAGTATGCCCTTTTACACATAAGGAGCCGAATCGACAAAAGCATCGAGTCAGAGCAGGCCCGCCTGGACAGCAAGGACAGCTCGGAGAGGAGAATGTTCGAGAGCGCCCTCGAATCTCTGGCAGCCGTGATCGATCCTGAAGAGAAGCCCAGGGAGGAAGTCGATGAAGATGAGCTCATAAGAGCTTACCAGATAATCGGAAACAGGATCGGAACAGAGATAAGAGCGCCGAAATACGCCTCAGAAGAGGCGGTGCTGCACGATCCGGTCGCCGCTGTCGCCAGGGCGTCGAGAATCCGGATCCGGAGGGTATCGCTGAAGGGCGCCTGGTGGAAAGAGGATGGCGGCCCCATCCTCGCATTCAGGGACAGGCATCCCGTGGCGCTGCTGCAGGTCTCTCCCACTCAGTACAGGCTGTTCGACAGCGCAGAAGGAACCGGCGAAAAGGTCACGGCAGAGGTCGCGGCATCCCTCGAGCCGGAAGGATACTCTGTCTACAAGCCTTTCCCTGAGAAAAGCCTGAATGCGATGGATATCGTCAGATTCGGGCTCGGCCTGTGCAGGAGGGATCTGATCCAGTTCCTGATGTTCTGCATCGCAGTGGGATTCCTGGGGATGCTCGTTCCGATCGCAACGGGACTCATATTCAACAATATCATTCCAAACGCCCGCTTCGATCAGCTTGCACAGCTGGCTGTCATCCTGCTCGTATGCTCGCTTTCCGGGGCCATGTTTCAGTTCACGCAGAGCCTGGCCCTTCTGCGGATAAGCGGCAAGATGAACTCGCTGCAGGCCGCCCTGTGGGATCGGCTCCTGTCCCTGCCCCCGTCTTTTTACAGGAGATTCACGACAGGCGATCTCGCGCAGCGCTCCATAGGAATAGTGGTGCTGTCCAGAGAGATACTGACAGGGATAGCGCTCCCCTCGCTGCTGGGAGCGCTGTATGCATCATTCAACTTCATACTTCTGTTTTACTACTCTAAATCGCTGGCCCTCATAGCGATAATACTCTCCGCAGCCGTGGCTGCATCGATAGCCTGCGCAATCCTCTTCCAGGTCCGCCTGAAGAAAGAGATATACAAGGTCAAGGGCCAGATCTCAGGGCTCGTTTTCCAGGTGCTGAACGGCATCTCGAAGATAAAGATTGCAGGCGCGGAGAGAAGAGCCTTTGCCCGGTGGGCCGGCCAGTTCAGAGATCAGAAGCGGTTCGCATACAGGTCAGGCGTGATAGACAACTTTCTCACCACATTCAATTCAGCGATGCCTGTCATTGCGTCTGTGTTTATATTTGCTTATGCGACGATGCAGATGGGCGGGGGCCGGCACTCCGGCACGGCGCCGCTTTCGACAGGAAGCTTTCTCGCATTCAATGCGGCCTTTACCGCCTTCATAATGTCAATTCTGAGCCTGGGGAGAGCTCTCGCCTCAATCACAGACACGATTCCCATCATAGAGAGGGCCCGGCCCATCCTGGAGACGGAGCCGGAGGTGGATCGCACGAAATGCGAGCCGGGAGAGCTGAGAGGCGAAATCGAGATGAGCAATATCTCATTCAGATACAAACAGGACAGCCCGCTCGTATTGAAAAACATCTCATTCCAGGCCAGGCCGGGAGAGTTCATTGCGTTTGTGGGGCCTTCAGGCTCGGGAAAAACGACAATACTGAGGCTCCTGCTCGGCTTCGAAACGCCGGAGGGGGGCTCCATCCACTTTGACGGCGAGAACATCGAAAAGCTCAACGTAAATGCCGTGAGGGCTCAAATCGGAGCCGTCCTGCAGACAAGCACCCTCATCTCGGGCGATATCTATCAGAATATAGTCGGAGCGTCGCTGCTGACTCTCGACGACGCCATGGAGGCGGCAAAAAAAGCGGGAATCGACGAGGATATAAAGAACATGCCGATGGGGATGCACACCTTTGTCAGCGAGGACGCCAAGACATTTTCCGAGGGCCAGAAGCAGAGAATACTGATAGCCAGGGCCATTGCCAAGAAGCCCAGAATAATCCTGTTCGACGAGGCGACGAGCGCTCTGGACAACAGGACGCAGGCGATAGTCACCGAGAGCCTCAGGAATCTCAACGCCACGAGAATTGTCATAGCCCACCGGCTCAGCACCATAGTAAACGCCGACATGGTATACGTCATAGTCGACGGAAAGATTGTCCAGTCAGGACGCTATCAGGAGCTTATCGATGCGGAGGGGCCTTTCAGGGAGCTGGCAAAGCGCCAGCTGTCGTAGAAGCTCCCGCCGCTCCACACATTGGCTTGACAGATAATGGAAAAGACATCATGGAATCAAGCATCAACGAGATATTTGACAGAATAGCTCCGCATATGCCTGAGAGCCTCATCTCCCGGGAAGTGATGTCTCTTTTCAAGGAGATGAACGACAAGTTCCCTGTGAGCATAACAGATAACGAGCTCTTTGAATGCCCTCTTGGCACAGACGGGCCCCTTTCAGATCTCTCGCTGTCGGCGAGCGCAGCCGGGAGAGAGATTATTGCCGGTATCAGGGAAGGAGCGGGCATGGACAGGTCTCTGCTGAAATCCCGTATATGGAAGTGAATACGCTCGTTCTGCAAAAGGTGGTGCCTTCAGGAGAGCAGCGGGAACACAGGCGCAATGGGATTGGAGTTCGACCTTCAGAGCCTCGAGAGACGCGTTCCCGTTCCCGGCGTCTTCATTTGCAGCCTGACTGAACCGGCTTGCTGCCAAATGAGCTACTTCACTCCTCCGGATCTCTTTTTCAGCTCTTTCAGAAATTCCATTGGAGGCTCATATCCGAGAGATTCAGCCTTGTGAATATCCTGCCAGCCTTTTTTCCAGTCCCCGAGGCCGCAATATGCAATCCCCCTGTAAAAATAAGCAATGGCATACTTATCATTCGTTTTGACAGACATTGAGAAATCTGAGACCGCCTTACCAAAGTCGCCTTTTTTATTATAGATATATCCCCTGTAGAAATATGCCTTGTAGTCCCCGGGCTCTATTTCAACTGCCATTGAAAAATCCTCAACCGCTTTGTCAATATGCCCTTTGTCATAAAACAAAACTCCTCTGTTGTGATGAGCTCTGGCGTTTCTGGGATTAATCTCAACGGCAGTTGAGAAATCTGCAATGGCTTTTTGATAGTTGCCTTTCACACCATAGAGATATCCTCTGTTGTTGTATGCCGCATCAAATTCAGGATATATCCCGATAGCCTTCGAATATTCTTCAATGGCGCGGTCCAAGTCGGCCTTCTGGTAAAAAGCGTCCCCACTGGCGAAGTGCTTTCTGGCCTCATTGAGTCTTTCATCGCCAGGGCCTGGAGCCTGGATTTCTTCAGCTATCGAGCCAACAGCTATGACTCCATCATAGTTTGCCTCAGCCTGCCCATCATATCCATTGTCATAATATGCATCAGCATATTTTGCCTCAATTTGTACGGCCTTTGAATAATCTGCCTTGGCCCTGGCATGCTCACCTTTCCAATAATAGGCCTTTCCTCTTTTGTAATACGCTTCGGCGAACTCCTGATCCAGTTCCAGCGCTTTTGAATAATCCGCTATGGCTTTGTCATACTCGCCCCGTTCATAAAAAGTGTCAGCCCTGTTGCAGTATACACGTACAGCTTCAGGATTCAGCTCTATTGTCTTTGAGAAATCCGCCAGGGCTTTGTCATATTCTCCCAGGTCATAGTAGGCATTTCCCCTGCCATTATATGCATCGGCGAATTCTGCATTCAGCTCTATTGCCTTTGAATGATCCGCTATGGCTTTGTCATATTCGCCTTTTCCATAGTAGGCATATCCCCTGTTGAAGTACGGTTTTTCAGACCCGGGATTCAGCTCTATCGCTTTCGAGTGATCTGAAATGGCTTTGTCATAATCGCCCCTGTCATAATGGACATTTCCCCTCGAGTCATACGCTTCTTTGTATTCAGGGTTTATTTCAACTGCCTTTGTATAATCTGCTATGGCTCTGCTGTATTTACCCTGCCTGTAAAAGGTATCGCCTCTGCCGCAATATGCTTCTGCATTCTCCTTATCCAGCTTTATCGCCTTCGAAAAATCCGAAACGGCCTTGTCATACTCACCCTTTTCATAATAGTCATATCCCCTGTTGAAATATGCTTTTGTGTTGTCCGGATCAAGTTTAACGGCTCTGGAATGATCTGCCAGGGCTTTATCGTATTCGCCCCTGTCGTAATAAACATTTCCTCTGGCATTGTATGCATCAACGCATTTTGGATTAATTCTGATGCACTCTGAGTAATCTGCCGTGGCCTTGTCATAGTCATTGTTTTCATAGTGGGCATCAGCTCTGGCCAGGTATGCCTCAGCGTCTTCCGGATTCTTTTTAATGGCCTTTGTCAACTGAACGATTTTAGCATCGGGGCTGACAACTGATTTTACAGGGGTTGCTGTTTTAAAAAGCTCAAAGCTGCACCCAACCAGGAAGAGCATCGCACATATGGCGCATGCCATGACTAAAACAGTCTGTGTTACACGGGCTATGATGCTCATACTATTTGACCTCCAACGCCTGGCTGTCTATTTAGCGCCATGGCGCTTCAGCGGTTCGACAACCCACTCATATTTGTGAAGCCTGGCCATCTGAATCGGCGTATGGCCTGCTTTATCCTTTATATTGACATCGGCCCCTTTGGAGATCAGAAGCTCCACCATCTCCGTGTGACCGCTCGAGGCCGCAATGAACAGTGAAGTCTCACCGCTGCTGTTTCTTGCATTCAGCTCAGCGCCTTTTTCGATGAGGGTGCTGACAACCCCATACTCCTTGTAGGGAGTGGCTGTCGCGCGGTGCAGGGGCGTGCAGCCTTCCTTATCCCTGGCTTTGACATCGGCCCCTCTGGAGATCAGAAACCCGGCGATCTCGCCGCTTTTGGCAGCATGCAGCGGCGTCATGCCCATATTATCCCTGGCATTGATATCGGCTCCCCGGGACAGGAGAATCTCGACAATCTCTCTGGTCTTTGCAAAGTGGAGCGGGACATCGCCATTGTCGTCTCTCGAATTGACATCGGCACCGCTCTCGATCAGAAATTCCGAGGTATTCAGGAATCCCTGCTTCGATGCGAGGTGCAGCGGCGTGCTGCCTCCTCCTTTTCTGCTTTTGACCAGTGAGGGATCCTTCCTCACAAAGTCCTTCACGGCATCGAGATGCTCCACGTCCACTGCCCTGGGATTCTCAGGGGCTATTGCGTCGAATATGTCTGCGTAGTCCACATCCTCATTGCTCGAGCAGGATAGCTGGAGAAACGCCGTCAGCACGATGAGCAGAAAAAAGGCGATGAAATATCTGATATCCTTTAACCAGCTGCTTCTCTCACGAGCCACACACCCCACCCCTTCCATTGTTCTTTTTGCACCTGAGCATCTACATCACATTGTAACAGAAAAAGAAGCCTTCAATCAAGATTAATTCCTGTGAGGCTTCCGGAGCCATCCTGACTCTACCTCGGGCCCCGTCATGGGCCGGCGCCTTCTCCGGCACCGCTCAAGTCCAATTGATGGCAGGAGTATATTCTGATATAATTATTCTGCAGCCATCAGCGCAACTCACGCCGTACATCAATCCGGCAGCACCTTCCGAAGCTGTGAATATGGCGGCCTGGTTCCAAATAATCATTCAGTATTGATTTTATGAGTGAAATCAGCATTCCCGTTTCAGGGGCATTTTACGGCATGGCGGTGCTGTGCATCGCCATGCCTTACATCCTGATGCGTGCGGTCTCACCGCTGTTTTCCCATCTGATGGAGAAGCTGAAAAGGGACTTCGAAGAGAAGGATTCTCATATCATATCTCCAGGCGGGCTTGACAGCCTGTCCCTGACCGAGGTGAGCTATCTCCTCAGCGGGCCCCGGGGCCTTCTGGAGACGTCTGTATACAACCTCAGGAAAGCAGGGCATCTCCTCGTGGACGTTCATTCCATTACGGATCACGACGGATGCTCGAGGACGCTCAGGGCCGAGCCTTCGTCAGAGCAGCTCATGGACCTCGCCGCAAGGGAATCGACACTCGAGCCGTTTGAGATCCGGGTGTTTTCGTTCTTTCAGAAGAATCCCGGTTCGAGGTTCGATGAGCTGGAGAGGTGCAGCAGAGACTGGTCCGAGCTGTACAACGCATTCCGGGAGAAGGCGGAGAAAAAATACCTTGCCTCGGGGGCGATCTATGACAGGGAGAGACAGCAGCGCTTCACGAAGAGGACGATGCCTCTCAGAAGCGGCAGGAAGGCAGTGATGCTGCTGCTCACAGCGGCAATTATCGCAATATCCGCCCTGGTTCCGTCGATGGTTCGCCTCAGTAGACAAGAAGCAGCGCCGTGGATGCTCATCGTGGTGCCCTGCGTTGCAGCCGCTTCTGTGCACGCGTGCTCATCACTTTTCAGGCAGAAGAGATCTCCGGAATTCATCGTTTCATCGAATGCGCGGAGCTACATAGATGAAAACCTCAATCTCATGTGCACAATCAGGGAGGAGATCCCTGAAATGGTTCGCTCTCTTATGGAAGAGCCTTCGCCGAGGGGACGGTCGGGATGTTAGCCGGAGAACCGGAGGCAGCTGCAGCGAGAACGCGCCATGTCAGCCCGAAGTCGAGAAAGGCTTTGCCGCACGGAACCGCCAGATTCGTAATGAGAAGGGAGTATTTCGGATATCTGCTATATGACAGGCTCACAGCCCGCTACCTCCCATACGGCCCTCTGCTTGGAGAATCTCTGGATTCCTGTAAAAGCGGCTCCATGAAAAAACATGTTTCGGAATCTCATAAAAAGCTCGTCAACCTCCTGAGAAAGGATGGAATCACTCTGGATGAGATTTCATCGAGCTTTACGTTAATAGACAGCCGGCTGTCCGATCACAGGGAATCACTTTCCTTTCCTCTCAAGGCCTTTATCTCGCTCACCAACAGATGCAGCCTCAGGTGCATTCACTGCTATGCCTCGTCTGGCAGCGAGGTTTCATCGCCTCTCACAGGTGCCGAATGGGAAAAGCTTGTCGATGAGCTGGAGGCCCGCGGATGCCTTCAGATATCCATAGGAGGCGGCGAGCCCCTGCTGAGAGAGGATATCGCTCAATGCATCGGCTACGCGAAGAAAAAGGGCCTGTGGGTCAGTCTTGCCACAAATGGTCATCATATAGGGGCCGGTCACCTCGAATCCCTCAGGGAAGTCGACCTCGTAACGCTCAGTATCGACGGCGCGACAAAAAAGACATATGAGAGTATTCGCCGTGAAGGCTCATTCGAAGAAGTCCTGAAAGGCGCCGCCCTGCTCGGCAGAAGTGGAATCCAGTGGGCAGTTCACTTTACAGTGATGAAGCCAAATATCCATGAGCTTCCTCTAATTCCCGGCCTTATGAGGGAGCTGGCAGCAAGAAACCTGATCATCACGGTGGTGAAGCCCTCTGGAAGAGCCTGTGATGAGGAACATCTTCTCCTGGAAGATGATGATCTGTATCTGCTGGATAGAATGGAGGGCGATCTCGCTGCCGGGAATCCGTGGATAAACATCTTTGCGCTGAAAAACATCCATTATCATCGCCGCTTCGGCTGCCTCGCCGCAAACATGAAAGTCGGCATACGGGCTGACGGTGCGGTTACGCCCTGTGATTTTCTGGATGCGCACTACAACAGCGGCAATATCAGAGATGGAGGCCTGGACACGATATGGAGCAGCAGCCCCCTCTTTCTACTGCTGAGAAAGCTGAAGGGAAACCCCTACTGCGGGAGCTGCCATCTCTATCCATCGTGCAGGGGCGGTTGCAGAGCCAGGGCACTCCATTGGAACGGCGACTGGAACAGTCCTGACCCGTACTGCACCAGAAGGCTCTTCCCTGGAGATGCGGCAATGCGGACATGCAGCCAGCCCGAGAATTTTTTCAGCGCCATGAAGAGATTCTCGCACACAGAGATGTGAACTCGAACGATATCTCCGGAATATTTCCTGTTGCGCATATTTCAACCGCTAAGGATTTGATGCCGCTTTGCCGCTCGGTCCGAATATGCAGTAGAAGCAAAAAGTGAGATCTGACATCGAGTTGTATCCGCCGAACACTCTGGTAATCATTCTCAACACCTCCTCTTTCTATCTATATTTTACGGCTCTGTTTTGAAAGTATTGTGAACCGTATGAGAAGGTTTTGTGAATGCCTGTCGTCCGGCTAAGGTCTCTGCTTCTGAATCTCCCCGACAAAATCCTCGGCCTTCTCAACGCTGAGGAGCAGCGAAAAGCCTTCGGTCGTCGGAATATATACCACCGAGGAAGGGGAGGTCAGGAATACGAGGTCCTCTTCATTGTTTCCCGGCGGATTTCTAAGGGGAACGGGGCCTTTCCTGCAGGAAATGGCGGGTGCTGTTCAAAATATGGTTTCTGATGGGATTGCCTGATGCATTGCCAGAATCTCAGCGATACTATCTATGAAGTTGAAAAGGAGCAGAAATATGAATCAGGAAGACGACAGCTCAGCATCTGACGGGAAATTGGAAAAAACGGCAGGGCTCGCCAAGGTTCTGATCGTCATCGTAATCGTATTGTGTTCTCTGGCAGGCATCTGGGCGGCGTTCTGCCACTTTTTCCTCGATGTAAAGCTCACAGATCAGGCCCGGTGCGACGAAATATACAAGGCGACGATGAAGCGGATGCAGGATACCGAAGCATTGCCTCGGCAGGAAAACGGGTACAACGTGCTCGCGAAAGTCACGGACAAGAATGCGCCAGCACAGTTAACGGCTCCATGCAGAGCACTGCCGCAGTACTGTTACGGGAAGACCTCTGAAATTGAGGCAGGGCTGTTGAAAGACAGGAAGCGGACAGCGCAGGACATCAGGAACTTCTCGCCGATAGTGCCTGAGATCGAAAAAAGCGTCTCTCAGAAGTACTACTTTTTCCCTTCCAACGGCGATTACGGGCTGGACGCCGGGGTCCCCAACTTCCTCGTCATACGCGCGGCAGCCCAGAGCCTTGCCGCACTCGGAGTGAATGAGGAGATGCATAAAAAGCCTGCAGAGGCGGCGAGGTATTACATTCTCGCCATCAGATACGGGGCCGGAATCGGCTCACATGGATATCTGCTCACGCAGATGATATCGATAGCCATAGAGTCGATAGGGTGCGCGCCGCTTCACTGCCTCGTGGCGAAAGGGAACATGAAAAGCGGTGACTACAGAAAAATAATAGCAGAGCTGGACGCCCTCCCGGCTGACACGAGCGATTTACTCAACAGCATGGACGAGGAGTATGCGAGGACCATCAACTCGCTGGAAGATATGATGAGCGGCAGGAAAGGAGCTCTCCAGACCTATTCCATCAATATTCCGCCGCAGAAAATCAAGCCCATCATCGAACGTGAAAAGCGGTTCTATATGAATATGTTCATCAGATACCGCCCTTGCTTTGAAAAGATCTGCATGCCCGAAGAACTGGGCCTGAACTTTGAAGATGATACGAAAGCTCTCAACAAAAAGATGTCCATTGTGTGCCCTATCATTCTCTCAAACTTTCCCAGGGCCATCGCCCAGAAAAAGCTTATCATGACAAAACTCTCGGCTGTCAAGTTGCTGGCGGCGATTCAGGCATACAGGAAAGACAAGGGGAAATACCCGGCTTCGCTCGAGGATCTGTGCCCGGGCTACCTCAAGTCACTGCCGGAAGACTATATGAGCAAAGACAGGCAATTCACCTATGCATTGAAAGACAAAACATTCAGCCTCACATCCCAGTCCGGGCTGTATAATTACCTGTCGCAGAAAAATCCCTTCTCGTTTTATCCGCCGGACAACAAAGTTTACTGAAAAAAACATAAACTAATGTTCACAGTGATGAAAGTGTGCTATAATGGTGATGATACTACAAGGCAACAGGAGGAGCTGAGCCACCATGTTCAACAGCATAGCAGGAGATAGAACGCCTTTAACAGGCTCATACAGTCCCGGAGTCGGCTCGGCCGACGACAGGAAGGCTGTCCGTGAACAGAAGCTCGAGGAATCGCTGGCGACGACGCAGGTCGCAGCACCAGGCCCAGAGCAGATTAAAGAGCTCTCCGGATTTTACGGCAAGGCCCTGTCTTCTGTTGAACAGATCAGATACCCTTTCACATTCCCCGCTCTGGATAAGAAGGAAAGCCCTGAAAGCTCTGCCGGAAGCCCTTCTTCCCCATCGAATGTGAAGTACCTGACAGGGAAAGAGGCAGCAGAGCAGGCAGATGAAATCAAGAGCTATATCGACGATGAGATGGGCAGGTTAATCAGCAGCGATAACTCGAAAGACGATCTCGACAGGAGAAAGGGCCATGTGCGGATAGAATACTTCGGCGAAGACGGGTATCGGGCGAAACTCGACTACGATCCCAGAACCAGGAAACCGCTGCACCTGGAGAACGAAGTAAATATCGGTCATACCTGGAAATACGGATATGACCGCGGCAGCGGCTCCGCCTCGGAGACTTACACCCGCGAATCGATCACCCCGGCAGACGGGACTGCCTCTCATCACCTGAAGCATACTGTCTTGAAAAACAGTGACGGCTCGCCTGCCGTGCGGGAAGAAGAGGGAACGACACGCGAGTGAGACCGGCGCGGCCGGAAGCCGTTCGCCTCGACTCCCGTCCTCTGACTGCCGTGTTATCTTCTTCTGAAAAACTGCAGGCAGTGGCTGCCCGGACATGCTTCAAGCATACAGGTTCCATCATTGCTTCTGATTATCATGACGTCCCAGGTCTCATAATTTACGACTCCGTCCTGCCTAGCCGAATGTCGAAGAGTTGGTTCCCCAGTTGGACCCGGATACATCGCTGAAATTGATGTACACCGCAGACGGCTTTATCTTCAGCTTCTCCTCGAGAACCCTGCATATCGCCGCGCTCAATTCCCTGTTCACGGAAGAATTGAGACCGCCGATGCTCTTTACTTCCACAAAAGCCGAGTCTGTTATTTTGCCGCCCATGGATATGACTGCATCATCTTCCACAATCGACTGAACGTACGATTCGGGCTTTCTTATGATCTGCGCGCATATCTTCGAGAATTCGAGAGCGAGCGACTCCTTATCCTGAATCTTCACTGATGTCTGCAATTTGAGTAACGGCATGAAAACCTCCTGTGTCTGCTTCTAATAATACTGTGATTATTGATAATCGATAAAATCCCTACCACAGAATCAAAAAAGTCCCTTTCAGGGCAGAGCCCCGCATAATGACTTTCGGCCTCCTACAGCGAGAGCCACTTGTCAATCTGCGTGAAGACATAGTCATACATATAAGGATCCGTCGTCCTGCCGCCGCTGATGTAATTATGGTTCACAGGAAACGACTGGGTGCTCCATGACGCGCACTTGCCGCTCAAATCATAGCCAGCGCTGTCTGCCGCCACCATGCCGTCGACGACGCTGTCACTGCTCCCTCCTATCAGTATCTTTACATTTTTCAGGCCGAACTTTTTGACGGTCGGGAACTCCTCGGGCATCGTCGCATCGGTGCCGACAGCTGAGAAATAGGTGCAGTCGACCTTGCCGGCGCCGTTCAGTTTCTTCATGAAATCGGAGCCGACGGCGAGATCGTTTATCTCAGGGAGCCAATACTTGAATACAATGTAAAGGACGCAGGAGAGCAGGCTGGCAGCCTTGACTCCGTTGTGGGGAGTTCCCATGCATATCAGGCGCTTTGTCTCTGCCGAAGCGCCGTGCAGCTCTATTGCGCTTCTCGACACGAGCCCTCCCAGGCTCCAGGCGAAGATATCGATCTTAATGCCGGAAGGCGTTCGCTTTTTAATTATGTCGCCCAGCACGGAGCCGTTCGAATCGATTTTGTAGTGCAGCGGGTAGTCGACTGCATATATATTGTCGTAGCTCCCCTGCGTTTTAAGATGCCTGGCGAGAGTCAGGAGATCATCCGATTTGCCCATTATGCCGTGGACAAGCAGGGCAATCCGGGTCCCCTGCCATTGCGCGCCGTCATCAGGCAGCTTCTCCCAGCTTCCATCGTTATCGAGCTTCGATACCGTTATGGAAGGGCTGCCGCTGAGCTCTTCTGCCACTGGAATCTCGACAAGACTGATCTCTGCGGAGAATGTATCTCCGCTCTCTGATTTGCCTGATTCAACATCTACAGGCACTGTCGCATCGACCCCGGCTGCTCCCTGCGTGACGGGAAAAGCCAGATAAACGCCATTTCTCAGATATCCGACTGCCGCAATGTAATGCTCATTCGGCAGATAGGGGAAATGCACCTGAATAGCGCTTGATGAGCCTGCAGAAAGGGCTCCGGCCGGGAATTCAATTGTATGGGAATGCGAAAGCAGCACAGTCGCGTTGAGAGGTGCAGACGGGCTCTCCTTATCTCTCAGAGTGACTGTGGCATCAGACTGAAAAAGTCCCTGAGGGAATTCGATCTTCAGATCTCCTGAACTGGAGCCGCCGGTCGTGCCTTCCGGAACCCCGTGGAGAGCCGTGCCTCCCATAGAACCCACTACCGTGCTGGTCGGACCGGCAGACGCCTGCAGCGATGATGACTGCGAATAGCCGGCATTATCGCTTCCGCTGCCTGCGCAGCCCGACAGAAAAAGGATTATCACCGCCAGGCAGATAATCAGGATCACAGGAACAATAAAACGAGAAATCTTATGCATATGAACTATCCCCCTTCAGTTTGATTAATGGTGCAGCCAGTGATACCCACGGGTGAAAAGCAGGGTTTATTATGATTCCATGAGACCTGCCTAATGGCGTTACTCATGCTCTTGAATATACTTCATTCGAGCAGCAGACAGCGAACAGGATATCATCTGCAATCCAGGGCGTCATAACCATACCGGGGATAAACGTCCCGGCGTGCATGCTCTTACCTGAAATTCCAGATCAAAACCATAAAGCCTCTTGCCTATCCTGCCCTCCTCTCATTTATTGATGGAAACTTCATCAACTGCCGTCTCGCTATAGCGACATATTGGGCAGATTCACCGCTGCGTCGGAGGCGGCCAATATACAGAATACGCAAGCCTGCCTGACTTCACCGTTCCCTGCGAAAACCTTTGTAATCATTGCCATCTCCTCCTTCCTTTCTCCTTCCTGCCACGCTATTATGATAGTCCCGGCCGGTGAACAGATGTTGAAGGTCCTGTGAAGGTTTTGTGAATCTTACAGAGCAGTTGGAGTCAGCGAGAATCTCGAGTGGGGGGTGATAAGCGGACCGGCGCTACCCACTTCGCCTGCCACACTGTTCCATGCCACTACGGTAAAGGACAATCCAGGCCGGTTTATCTTAAGGAGTTACAACGACAGCGGCCTCCCTCTCGAATAGGAGAGCGGAAATCAGGGAAGGAGCACAAAAGTTCAGTTCTGGAGCTCTCCGGGCATTTACAGGCTTTACAGAGTTCAGTGGACGATCAGTGATTTACAGCCCCGAAGCTTTCACGGTATACTGCGTGGCGCTATCCTGCAGCCGGACACAGGCCAGCGCTCTCTGTGTGCTTATGACGCCATCCTGCAGAAACAGCCCTGTATGCAGGCTCTCCTGCTGGCGCACGCCTTTCAAGACAGTGCGCGTTCTATACTCACCAGCATAATTAACGCGCGACTTTTTATTTTTTATCTATCTTTCTGACGGCTTCAGCCCATCTGGTTTTTTGGGAGAATTCGAGGCTGTCATAATCCCAGCTCGGGCCGCCCCATGTCGGGAGCTCTATATGAAGTCCGTGGGCTTCCGGATAGAGATCTGAATGGTGATTGGCAGGAATTGCGCTGTCGAGACTTTTCATGACGCCTCTGGCGGCCGCCTTCATATCATCGTCCTTTATATCATCCGATTCGGCTATTCTCCTCGTGAAATCATAGATGTCCCTGAAGCCGCTGAATGATTCCGTTCCTGCTGCAATTTTCCTGAGATCGGCGCCAGGCACAGGACTCTTCAGGATGGCCTTTGCCAGCATATCGACCTTCCCGGCCACGTCTTCCATCTCTGAGAGCCTGATTGCCGACAGAGTTGGGATTTCCTGATTTGTTGAGGAAGCATCTTTTACTATCTTGACTGCCAGATCATCCGGCTCCACAGTAATTCTGCTGTCCAATGCCTTCTGGATATTTTTTATGGCCTCTTCTGTGAGAATCCTTGAATATGGCCAGCCGGCTGCGCCTTCAGTCTCCTCTGACGCAATCAGATATGAAGCCGTATCTTTCAGCTCGTAGGCGACTTCAGTGCTGGCCATCAGACAACAGTCGAAACCGAGTATATCGAGCTTTCTTCCCAGTATTTCTTCTGCGTCGGTTATGGCTTTTTTCAGATCCTGAGGTGTCATCATGCTGGAATTGCCATCCCTGTCATCTATGATGGCCCCGGCTGTGCCGCCGCCGTGATCGCTTATATCAAGTGCTATATGCTCAGCTGGAAAGTTTCTGACTCCCCACACGATAAAGTCGGTCAAAGAGCCTGGATTTGACATGTCCACATGAGGGCCGAGGTCTTCCACTACCGGAGAATGGATGCCCGGCTGGCTGTCCCTGGTTATGTAGAGCCTTCTGCAGCTCCCCTCGGAGAGATCAAGCTGTGAAACGATATGAGTATTGGCGTCAGAGCCAATTCTCTCCATATCGTCAACATTGGCTTCTATGAATGGGGAGAGATTGTTGTCGCCAGCTCCGTAGAGAAGGAATGTCCACTTTTTTTCCATTCCGGGCCGAGGCGCGCTGTTATCTGCCAGCGTCACCTGATCGCCAGTCGGACGCGAATCATTTCCGCTCTCAATGCCGGTGGAAATCGGCATCCTCTGATGACTTGAATGAAAGGCGCTGCTCCCGGTTATCTCCATTTTCGACTTCCTCCCCTTTTCAGTTGCTGAACAGATAAAGGTCGACGAGATATCTGCGGAGAAGTTTCGTCTGATCCTCATCCAGCCTGTTGAAGCACAGTCCTGATAGATATCTGCCTGAATCAGATGAGTGCACTGTATGTATTACTGTCGCCCTGCATATCAGGGGCTTCAGGGACTTGCGAGGCCCGACTCTCAGCCACAGGCTCTCCCTGGCCGGGATCTTTTTTTCTGTTGCGATAAGCATACCGTCCAGACTGATATCCGTTACGGTGCCGGACCTGTCATACTCGCCGCCCAGCACTCTCCATTTAAGAGGGATATTCGCAGAAACCCTTATGGCACTTCTCCGGTAATCTGCCCCGTCTCCTGAAAAGCCGTGTTTGTCAAGCAGAAACGCAAGCCAGGAATTGCCGTATCTCTCGAGCGATATATTGAATCTGAGACCGGCCTCGTAGCTTTCATCGTTCTTTCTGCACCACAGGACCGTCATGTAAACATCATCGGAATCATATCGGGATCTCTGGAAGGCTCTCGTATCACCTGTTGTGGAGACCAGCAGATGGCTTCCGGGAACGAGCCTTTTGTAAGTCTCTATCAGCATGCCCCTTTTTCCGATGTCTTTTGCCACGAGCGGAAGCCTGCTGCCGTTTTGAAAGGTATGTATGCCATGTATCTCGCAGGGCTTTCTCGGCGAGATGCGCCTGTCTTTCAGAATCTGCTCCAGCCGATTCCCCCACAGGGCGACAAAATATTTTCTTATGGTATCAGCTATTCTCACAGCAAAGCCTCCGAATATCCGGCTTCTGATGCTCTGCTATAATGATATGATTTCTCCGCCTTGTTATACAGTTGAAACTGGCAAGAGGCAGAAGCGGACCTGCAAGATGTCAGAATACCCTGTCAAAATGAATGCCGCACGATTGCCGTGGCAGAAACAAAGGCAACCGGAAAGATGCCGGCTTCAACAGACTCGCCGGCAGAATTCACGGAGAATACTCATATCGCGGAGAAAGACATCAAGATACAGCACGCTTTCCCGGGAAAAGACAGGCTGGCCGCCATCGCAGGAGGCCCCGCTGTCTTTCGATAAAGCTTCACGCGCGCGTGAAAGGGCTCCAGAAAATCTTGACTCATCAAATCCTGATTGCAGATTCTCATCCATTCCGTGAAACAGCTTCCGCAATTCTTCGAGCAGCTCTCCGACAGGTTCCCTGATCCTGCTGAAAGGCGGAATGGTTATATGTCTCAGCGCATAGAACAGTGAGACAATGCCCCTGTACATGTCCAGCATTGTCTCTGTTTTCTCATGATAAAGCTGTTTTATCGGAGCAGGCGGCATACGGTCCAGGAGAAAATCCATGGCAAGCTCCCTGTAACGCTTTGTCAGCTCCCTCAGCCTGGCTTTCTCTGCCAGGAAGTCTTTCTCCCTCACTGCGGAGCCTTCCAGAGAGGCTCCGCACATCTCCATGCATCTTCCGTGAATGGCGGACAGCTCGGACTCCATTTTCTTCATCCTGCCCAGGTAATCAGTCGGAAATAGGAACCTGGTCACTACTGCGGCGATTACACCCCCGATTACAACGCCTTCGACACGATGAAGAACGACAGTCATGGATTCCTGATTAGAAAGCACCACGCTCGTGCTCAGCACAAAGCAGATGCCTGCAGCGACACCCACATAACTCCATTCTTCATCGCCAAGACCTGTATAGGAGAACACGAAAAGCAGCAGTGGAAGGAGAATGAAAAGCGCACCGTAAATGTGCATAACTGCGATCATAACGGCTAAGCCTGCGGCGCCACCCAGGACAGTACCCAGGACGCGGAAAAACATCTTCCGGTACGATGGGCTCTGATGGCCTGACAATGAGACAAGCAGAGCCGATATTGCTGCCTGCGGGTTATGAAAGGGGATGCCCCACAGGACTGCCGCTGTCATGACAGCAATGGTGCTTTTCAGAGCCTGAAGCGCTGAACCCTGCTCAAGCTTTTTCCCGGGGAACATCACCGCTGATCTTTCAATCTCTGCCTCCCCTTCTTCAGTTACGGCGGTATTGCCCCCAATCACTGAAAGCTCTGAAAGAGCATCAATGATATGGAAGAATATCTTCAACCTGTAATTAACCTTCTGTTTTTCAGGTTTTGTGGAAAGGAAGCCGGAAAGTCTGCTGGAAAGCATCCCGTGGAGCGATTCGATATAAGCACCGCTTTCCGCAAGGAAATCCATCACCCCGGCATCAGGAACAGCCTGCAGTTTCTCCATGAACTGGTGAATCTCTGCCGGGAGCAGTGAAGTCAGTGTAGGGTCATCTTCTCCGGAGCCCTCCTGTCTCAGAATATTGTGAACATGAACGGTATGTATGAAAAGAAAGCTGCAGATGGAAAGCACAGCTCGATAACGCTCAATCCCGCAGAAAGACTTCACCGGGATGCCTGCAGCGGCAGACAGGAACTCCTGCCTTTTCAGGATTTTTCTCAGCTTCTGCTCCATTATTCTTTCGTTGGCATTGACCTCAGCTCCGGTGAGCGCAAAGGCAAGCGCACGCTTGATGAGCTTCCCTGAGTTGAGATTAATCTCATTCTGCTCGTTCACAGGCATTATGAAGACTGTAACGAGCCAGGCAATCAAGGAGCCCGCTGCAATGTCGATGAACCGATAGAACGCCAGTGAAGCTGCTCCAGGCAGATCTCCGGACCCTGTAAATGTTATCACAATGGGCGTGAGAGCGGCAAGAAGGCAGGCGTAGGGATATACACCTCTCTGGCTGATATAGAGCAGAGCTACACACCAGACAGAAATCACTGCAAGTATCAGCGAATGCCTTTCAGGGATGAGCGCTGCGAGCGCCAGGCCCACAATGCATCCTGCGGCTGTGCCGGCAATCCGCATTGCCGCCTTCTTTGCAGTAGTAGTCACCGTGAACTGCATCACGACAAAAATGGTGATTATTGCCCAGTATCCCTGAGAAAGATGAAACGCCAGAACAGCCACTTCGCCTATCAGGCATGCCATTGCAGTCTTAAGAGCAAGCCTCAGCCTGAGGCTGTCAAAAAGCTCGCTGGCGATGATTTCCCGTAAGGTAAGCCTTCTGGTCATAGAGGTTTCATTCTTATAATCACGATTTTTTCCTCTTTGCGGCTTATCATCAATGGCTCTTCGGGGGAATTTCAGCATTTTTCAGCTGCGATAATGATTATCCTGACTTCATTTACAAAACACCGGACACCTCTCTGATATTCCGGCTTGAAAACCAGTGGCAAAGACAAGAGAGAGGCATGCACATCAACTTGATGAGGTGGAGGGTTTTCATGTTTTGCTGAGAAATGCTGAATGATGGATCTGAGAATAAGGAGTGCCCATGAAAGACAAAGATCTTATAATGGCCGTTGACGAAGAAGACAGGTTCCTCGAGGAAAGAGACAAATGGGAGTGCCACGAGGGCGAGGGGATACTGCACCGGGCCTTTCTTGTCATGGTATTTAACGATGAAGGCGATCTCATGCTGGCCAGAAGGAGCCCCGGCAAGAAACTCTGGCCTGGCTTCTGGGACGGGACGGTGGCGAGCCATGTGCGCCTTGGCGAAAGCTATGAAGACGCCGCCTGCAGAAGACTGGACGAGGAACTGGGCTTCAATGGCGCGCATGTGAGCTATGTGGCGAAGTTCAAGTATCACGCACGTTATCAGGACGTGGGTTCAGAGCGGGAGGTCTGCGCGGTCCTCACCACCAACATACCCTCATCAGCTGAAATAATACCCTGTGAACAGGAGATCACGGAAATCAGATATATGCCTCCGGAAGCTGTACCAGATGAAGCAAATGTATCGCCGTGGCTTCTGCTCGCCATTGAGAAAGTCTTCCGCAAGTCTCCCTGATGAACTGCCGGGAACGGCTCTCTGCGCAACTGGCAGAAATAGTGCAATGACCTGATTCTCAAAACCGCTCTGCTGAAAATCAGCGGGCATTCCCAGTCACATTGCCGGCCTGTCAGTCGACCGCTGACTGCCTGTTCTGCGCGAGTTTTCACCTTTCATTCTGCCATATCATCCCCTGTCAACAAGATCATCTGCGACGAAATCGCTTTCCCATCAATATCCTGGCTCAGGCGCGGAGATGTTAAAAAGACACTTGACATTATTATATCTTTTTGATATATTATTTTTAGATATATATCTTTTAGATATATAAGGAGGCAATATGAGAGAGAACAAGACCAGGTATGCGCTTCTCGGCCTTCTCGCCATCAGCCCCATGTCGGGCTATGACATGAAAACCGTCATCGGGAAAAGCCTGATCCATTTCTGGAACGAGAGCTACGGCCAGATCTATCCGATTCTGAAGCAGCTCGAATCAGAAGGGCTTGCGGTAAAGAGCGTCGTCGAGCAGGAAGGGAAGCCTGACAGAAATGTCTACACGATTACGGAAAAGGGAAGACAGGCCTTTGAAGGATGGCTCGGGAGGCCTGTGGAGGAGACAAGGGAAAGGGTCGAGATAGTGCTCAAGCTCTTTTTCGGCGGATTCCAGCCTCCTGCGCTCAATATACAGATGCTGAGGCAGTTCAGGGCAGAGCAGCAGAAGATGCTTGTGAGCTATGCCGGCATCAGGGATTTCCTTTCAGCGAAACATGCCGACGACAGGAACTACCCTTACTGGCTGATGACGCTTAACTGCGGATTTATCAAAAGCGAGGCGATGATAAGATGGGCTGATGAGACTGTAGAGCAGCTCGAGGCAATTGAGAAGAAGAATGGCGACGAAAGAAAGGATGTGTCAAAATGAAGATAGCAGTGTTAAATGGAAGTCCCAAGGGAGACAGGAGCGTCACCATGCAGTATGTCCGCTTCATCGGGAAGCACTTCCCGGAGGCGGAGCTCACGATTCACAACGTCGCCCACCAGTGCGGCAGATACGAGCGCGATGAAAAGGCCTTCGACGCCGTCATGAAGGATATCGAGATGAGCGATGCCGTTCTGTGGGGATTCCCTGTCTACTTTTTCCTGGTGCCGGCCCCATACAAGCGCTTCATAGAGCTGATCCGGGAGAGAAGAGCCGAATCCGTGTTCAGGAACCGCTATGCGGCAGTTCTCACAACGTCGATCCACTTCTATGATCATACGGCTCACAGCTATCTGCACGCCATCTGCGACGACCTCGAAATGCGCTATGCAGGATCCTTCTCCGCAGATACGGAGGACCTGCTGAAGGACGAGGGCCGGAAGAGCCTGCTCATGTTTGCAGAGGATTTTATCGAATCGATAAAAAGCGGCACTCCTCTCATGAAAGCATATGCCCCAATAGCCGGACCGGGGCACAGGTATACGCCGGGCGTTTCGGAATCAGGAGCCGCCACAGGAAAAAAGCACGTGCTCATCGTGACAGACTGCAGGGATAAGGAATCCAGCCTGGCAGGCATGACAGAATATCTCAGGAGCTGCTTCACCGGGCAGGTGGAGGTGATCAATCTCCACGATGTCAATATCAAGGGAGGATGCCTTGGCTGCGTGAAATGCTCTTATGACAACCGCTGTGTCTACCAGGATCACGACGGCTATCACGAGTTCTTCACTGGTAAGCTCAGAAAAGCCGATATCCTTATATTCGCAGGCGCCATCACAGACAGGTACCTGTCGTCGAGATGGAAGCTCTTCTTTGACCGCAGCTTCTTCAACAACCATACACCTGCATTGAGGGGAAGGCAGATCGGGTTCGTCATCTCAGGCCGGTTGAGCGCTGTGTCTCATCTGAAGCAGATACTCGAAGCATACACCGAGCTTCAGGAATGCGGTTTAATAGATTTCGTGACAGATGAATGCGGAGACTCCGGCGCGATTGACAGGGCGCTTCAGTCCTTTGCCGTGAGAGCGGCGCGCCTTGCAGAAAGCGGTTATGTCAAGCCGGCTACTTTCCTCGGCGTGGCATCTGGGAAGATATTCCGCGATGCCATCTACGGGCGGTACCGTTTTCCTTTCAGAGCCGATCACATCTACTACCGGACCCACGGAAAATATGATTTCCCGCAGAACAATCTGGCGATTCTTGCCAGGAACGCCCTGCTTTCAGCTCTGGTGTCCATCCCCCCGATCAGGAAAAAGCTCTACAACGGGGAGATGGAGAAGGAGATGCTGAGGCCCTACGAGGCTGTAGTAAATAAAGGATGAGAAATGCGCGGACAGCTGACTGCTTTTCAGGCGGAAGCGGCATCTGTCCCTGCGTTCCATCACTGCCGCTTATCGATCGACGTGTCTCAGCCTGTATGATCCGGGGCTCTCTGTAATCAGATCTGTTCTGCATTGTCTTTTTCGAAGAGCTTCGCAAAACCGTCCATCTCGAAGTCGTAGATCGCCATGTCAGGCTCAATCTGGAACCTGCCTGAAGGGGCCGGCCCCTTCAGCAGTATTGCCGGAATTGCGAGCCTTCTTGCGCCTGCAATGTCGCATACGGGCTCATGTCCAATCATGACGGCCTGAGAAGCCTGGATACCGAGATTCTCCAGGGCTCTGTTGAAGATGTCAGGGTGGGGCTTCTGAACCCCCACTTCTGACGAGCACACAACAGTATCGAAATAGTCGAGTATTCCGGTCATCTTCATCTCGGCGACGGCGAAAAGCTTCTGCGAATTCGCAACCACGCCGAGCAGAAAGCCCATTCCCTTAAGCATTGCGAGCGTCTTCACAGCCCAGGGCTTTGCCGTCACTTTCCGCACTGACATCGCCCTGAACCCAAGGCAGAGCAGCTCGAGCCGTTCCCCGGCCAGCTCTTCACCTTGCAGATCCCTGATGAGGGTCGTGAAAACCTCTGCGATATCCACTTCAGGACAGGAAGTTTTTGCTTTAGCCCGCTGATAGAGCTCGTTGCTCCTTGAATAGAAGTCCATCAGGAGCGGCGTGCCCCTGGCCTTCATGCCGAGAAGAGAAAGCCACATCGCCATTCTCTCAAATACATCGCGATCTTCTCTCGTTTCGAGATCCAGAAGAGTGCCGTGAAGATTGAAAAGCAGGGCTCTGCACCGTGACAAGTCGAGCGTCGTTTCTTCAAGCTCCGCTTCTGCATCAGGCTTCTCTTCGCCGGCCGGCCCCGGCCTGAGCCGCCCTGATCTGATGGCCTGCGCCAGATCCTTTTCATCTGTTATCGGGTCATCAAACTCAGTGTAGCACCTGCCCAGCATGTGAGCCAGATGGGCATCGCTTCCTCCTGTAACAGGGAGCCCCAGTGATTCGGCAATGTGCCTGGCTCTCCTGTTCTCACTTGCGCCGCATTTCCCATTCAGGGCCTCGATGCCGTCGAACTGCTCGAAGACAGCCTTGTGCTCTTCGGCGTTTCTTCCGCTCTGATTCCCCCACCTGAACGGATGGGCCAGCACAATGGCGCCTCCTGCCTGCTGAACTGTCTTTTTGAGCTCCCCGAAACTGATCGAGCGCGGCAGAGCCTGATCGAACCCGAAGACCAGCACATGCCCTTTCTCCGTATCCAGCTCCCGCCCGAAGAGTATCAGGAAGCCCCTGGAGACAGCGTATTTCCTGAGCTCTTCCCGCTCTTTCTCCGGCCAGATTGTATTGTGGTCAGTGATGACTGCTCCCTGCAGGCCCATATCGAGCGCTGTATCGATAACTTCCCGGGGCAGGATGGAGCTGCAGGGTGAATACTTCGTGGTATGAACGTGCAGATCTATGCGCATTGTCATGCGAATCCCGGCTCCAGTCCCTGCTGCAGAATTCTCTTGATCCGCTCCCCTGCCCCGCCGAACAAATTTTCTTCTTCACTCTGGGAGAGGAACAAAGCTCCGGGTTCGCCCTGAACCGGTTTCGCTCCTGCTTTCCCATGCAAGGCTCCTGTCTGCTCCGTCCTGCAGAGTCTGAACTTTGTCGCCAGTCGCGCTTCGAGAACGCCTGGATGCCGTGCCGGAGTTCTCAGAAAGGTAATGCATCAGGAGCAAAAGGAATACCCAGCGTGCTGAAGAAAAAACAGATTTACCATTAATGATGACTTGTTCTGCATTTACTGATGGATTTGGGGAATTGCCGGAGGACTCTTTATGAACTATCAGGATTACTGGAAGGAATCGGCCCAGACTTATTACGATCTGGCATCGTGGCACTGGATGGTGGTGGGATATCTGCCGGTGCTCGCCGAGTTGAAGAAGCGCATCGGAAGCATTGAGAATCTGAAGGTTCTCGATTTCGGCTGCGGCGCAGGCAGGACCTGCATGCTGTACAGGCGTTTCTATCACGCCGACGCCACAGGTGTCGACATATCGGCAGAGATGATTAACAAAGCCCGGACCGCCGATCCTGAAGGCAGATATCTGTTGATGGACGAGCGCTTTACGACACCGTCTGATACCCTCTTTGACTGCGCCATCTCACACTGGGTGCTGCTGGAAATGAAGAGCCTCGAGCTGATGGGAGCGGAACTGAAGGAGATCTTCCGTTTGTTGAAGCCGGGCGGGATATTCATCTCCGTGGTGAATAACGAGGAGTTCGTGGGCAGGAAAAGCAGGACGTGGATAAACGGAGAGCCCGGCAGGCAGTATAAATCAGGTGAGATTATCGTATCGACAATCTTCAACGAAGAAAAAGAGCTGAGAATAGAGGACTATTTCTGGACCGGCGAAGACTACTGCGCGGTTTACAGAGAAGCGGGGTTTGCCGGCATTGAATCTTTCGTCCCCGATTACCAGAGCACCGAAGTGGTGAGAGAAGTGAAATACCTCCAGGAACGTGGTTGTTTCCCCGATGTGGACTACTCCATAGACAGGGAGGAAGAAGCTCCAACCCGGCTGATAATAGGAGTGAAAGGAGCGGCGCGGTAATCGGTGTCTGCTCCCGGCTCTCCTGAAGGTTGATGCGGCAATTGTCGGAAGTCATACGGACACTCCCTCGTTCACTATATCGATAACAAGCCGACGCTCACGGCTGCGGCGAGGCTGGCTGCCCGAATGCAGGCAGATGAATACTGCTGATGCCTGGCGATATAGCATCTCTCTGAATTACAGCAGCCCCATCCGCGCCGCTGAAGGTAAAAGGGTAAAAGAGCAGAGAGTAAAACTAAGGAGTATTGGCAGCACGGGAGAAGCGGAAGCCGAGGCAGTCACTCCATCGATCAGGATGGTTATAGTAGCGGTATGCACAGCGGAAGGAGTCGGAATCTAAATCGTTCCACGCCCCCCCGCGTAATACACGATAAACACCACTCGAAAGCCCTGCGGGGTTTCTCGAAGGGCTGCTTCTGTAATAGTCCTTATCGTACCAGTCGCTGCACCACTCCCACACATTACCGGCCATGTCGTACACTCCGTAAGGGCTCACTCCCGATGGAAATGACCCGACCGGCACGGTGCCTCTGCCGTTTGAAACATGAGCCATGCCTGATACCTTCGGACCTTTATCCCAGTTGCACCGATTCCCATCCCATGTGTTCCCCAAGGGATATTCTCTCCTGTCAGTACCACGGGCAGCCTTTTCCCATAACGCTTCTGTACCCTGACGCCATAATACGGAAACCAGCGGCGCTACTCGTCTTACACTTTCAGTGCACTATCACAAACCTGGACATTTCCCGCCTTGCCTGAGAGAAGGTGTATATCTTCATGACTCACTCCACCACCTTGATATCCAGTTCTTCTGCCACTCTGCACATCCGGCCGCCAAGACTTATGAGAGGCAGGCGATGCTCAATGCAGCATTGAAGATAATACGCGTCATAAATGCCTGATGTGAATTAGAGCTCCGCCGAGCGCGCTGATTGACGCGCCTTTTTCATTTATGATGAAGAGATTACAGCAATGCCGGGCAAATAAGAGAAGGCTCATACTATGGTACATCGCGAGTCACATATATGCCCTGAGACTATTTTGCGTTGTACAGGGATTCATCGATCACCTGAGCCAGCAGCGTTGGATCGAGTTGGGCATATGGTGCCATCGGGCTGTAGGGATTATCGGGACTCGTGTCGCTGTACTTGGGATTATACACATTTCCGCTTCTCGGATCGGCAGGCAGAGGATACCACGCGAAGTTGGAGACGATCGCTCTACGTACATTGACAGAGGAACCGGTGACGTTGATCACCATGAGATCGGCTGCGATGGTCACTGGCCCTTTGTACCAGAGCTGAATGTTACTCAACGCCTGTGCGTTGGTGTCGTCTTCCGTCTGGAAATGGGTAGCCACCGCCAGTTTCGGGGGATGCTGGAGTTGGGAAAGGATGTACCCTAGCGCCTTTTCAGGTGTGTGAGAATTCTCCTGAACAGCCTGGCTGTTCTTCAGCGCCAGTTGATAGCCGGGGTTGGTGGTATCGGATATCCCGCTCATCTTTGTCGCCCACACCTCGGGCGGCACCACCATTTCGCTGATCAGCACATCAACACCACCTGTTGCGGCCTGCAGCAGGTAATTCGTAGGTCTGGTGTCTCCGGTAAAGATCATGGACCGACCGTTCCACTCCAGTTTGTAGCTGATGGAGCCATTGCGGTCGTGCACCGCCGGGAAAAAGGAGATTGTGACGCCATTGTTCTGGTAGGCGATCCATTTTGCAGGGCCGGGCTTTACGATCGAGGAATTGGTGCTCCAGCATACCGACGAGTCTCCCGTGCGCCAGTTGAGTTCGGTTGCTGCAATGTCGTAGCCGTCACCTTCCGCCCCGATGTAGCGGGTGGGTACGAAGCTCTGAGACTCGGTGTGCCATCGATTCATCTCGCGGAAGAGTTTGCAGAAATTCACTGTTCCGTCATCGTAGTTCGTGCCGTCGATGGGGTCCGGCAAGCCTGACGCCGAGGGTCCCCAGATGTAGAGGGGCGACTTGCGGTCCTCCTGGCATCCGAAGCAGTAGAAGTAGGTCAGATCGCTGGTGTGATCCCCGTGGAGATGGGTCAGGAAGATCTTGTCCATCTTCGACATCGGGATCTGCATCGCCGTGTACTTGAGAATGACCCCTGCGCCGCAGTCAAATACGAAGCTGTCGCCATTGCCGAGCTCGACAAAGACGCTGTTGCATGCCTGGGCCAGCCGGGGGATGACTGAAGAGCCCAGGAAAGAGATCCTCATCTCGTCAGCAGCCAGTGTTTCTGTCCCGGGGTAATAGGGCTGCAGAGATTCGAACAGGGTGTCCTGCTGGCTGGATAGCGTCGTTGTAGGAGTCGCATGAGTGTCTCCCGTGGCGGGCACCCCTGACTCTCCTGCTCCCGCACACCCTGCCAGTATTGCGGCCCCCAATGCCAGTCCGGAAAGTTTCAAAGCATCCCGCCTGCTGATCTCGTTGCTGTCGCTCATGTAATTCCTCCTGTGCCGCTATCTCCTCTCCTCGCTCCAGCCCGTCTTATCACTTGATAAACGAACCGGCCCATGCTCCGTGTCCCGCTCAGAAAAGGATAAGAACTTCAATCCGGCAATCAGGTGCTATTATACTAAAATCTGCCTTTGAAATCAATAGGGTGAGGCCCAGGTTAAAATTCACAGCCCCATCGTACACATCGCAAAATATATAGAAACTTCCATGGGAATCCTGTGACGATAATGTTTACCTCTCCACCCTCCTAGTTTTCAGCCACCAGGAGAGTTTATAGTCAGGACTGTAAGGATAGGCAGGATCTTTTTGAAGGCAAGACAGTTCCCGTTGTTGTCATATACGTATGAAATGGTAATGTGAGGAGTATAGCCGTTATCTTGTGGATTGTCATTTACCACACTGGCGATCCGGTTCTCCACGTCGTAACTCCGAACTGAGCTTGTGCCGTCCGGATAGCCTATCGAGAGCATGTTCCCCACGTCATCATAAACAGCCGTGAAGGTATCTCCGTTTGAATTGGTCCCACCTGTCTGCCTATCGAGCCTTTCATATTCGAAGGTGTATGAAAATGTGAAGGTTTCGCTGAGAAGCCCGGATGGTGTGGGAGGAAGGCCGCGCTGGCGTTCTTCACTATGAGGCGGTTGTCGTCATCGTACGGGCTCGTGGCCAATCATTACGGCCTGAGAAGCCGTGACAGCGAGGCTCTCCAGGGAGAAGACAAAAGCTCTCACTGTGGAATGCCGGCAGGCAGGCAGACACGAAAGCCGAAGTCGATGCGGTATTTGTATTTCGGATTGAACTTGCGGCGGGCTGCGCAGCGCAAATCGTCAAGGGGATCTATGTCTTCTTCTTCAGCCCATGATCCGCCGCGAATCACACGATACGCTCCTTCCACCGGTCCTTCAGGGTTTTCACAGGGGCCGGTCTGGTAATATCCCTTATCATACCAGTCAGCGCACCACTCCCACACATTCCCCAGCATGTCCTGCAGGCCGTAGGGGCTCACCCCGTCTGGAAAGGAGCCTACAGGCGCAGTGCCCATTCCTTCCTTTAAATCATCCATGCCCGCTACCTTCGGCCCTTTATCCCAGTTGCACTTTGTTCCATCCCATTCATCGCCCCAGGGGAAACGCCGGCCGTCATTGCCCCTGGCCGCCTTTTCCCACTGAGCTTCTGTCGGAAGACTCCCGCCGGCCCATTTGCAATAAGCCATGGCATCGTTCCAGGTCATGCAGACCACAGGGTGGTTCTCTCTGCCGGCCTTCTGCCAGGTCTTCCATATCCCTTCTGCGTTATACCCTGACTCGGTCACAAACTTCTCATACTGGCCGTTTGTGACCTGACATGTATAGATCGCATAGCTTTCAAGACGAACCTTGCGCCGGGGTCGCTCATCACTTCTTCCCTCTCCAGGGACCGAGCCCATGAGAAACTCGCCGGCAGGGATCACAATCGTCTCTGCTCCGTCAATCGGATTGACTGTTTTCATGACAATACTCCTTTTTCAGAAATGGCTCACAGTTGATGAGGAACAAAGCTCAGGGTTCGCCCTGAACCGGTCCTGCTCCTGCCTGCGGCAGGCCGGGCTCCAGTCTGTCATGTCCTGAGGCGATGTTCTGACCGTAAAGATATGGATCGAAATTTACAGGCTGCAGGTGCTTCAAAGCACAGAAAAACTGATGACAATGGTCTATACTTATATTACAGGCAGACCAAATCCACAAGGAAACCGGGAGCAGCTCATCTCGACCGAATTACTCGCAGCCGCAATGAACCAAAGTCTGAAGCCAGCCTGTTGAGACAGCACAGGAGAAATGGAGGTGACAACCGTGTTATCAGGATTACGTGCCTTCATCTGCATAACTCTGCTGTCCATACTGCTTTATGAATCCACCACCGTCGCTCCTGCTTCCGGGGTTATGAGCGGGGGCGAACCTGCGAGGCCTTCCAGCGGAACAGTTATGTCTCCGGATTCAGGCGGCGTTGACTCTTATGTCATATCACTGGATAAGAGCGATTGTGTCAAATTCGGCGATTTTTTCTCTGTAATGCGGCATGGCAACATCATAGGCTCGGCACAGATTGTCTCCGCAGACAGTGATAGAATAGTCATCAGTATCATATCCTGCAGCGAGCCTGTAAAGAAAGGCGACAGGGTGGTGTTTGTAAGACACAGGAACTGCAGCGCTCAGGAATTTTCAGGCTGGCGGGGCTTTCTGGGGATATTCAGAGAGTCTCAGATGCACTCAGGTATGGTTGTCTGTGAGCATTGCGGTCTTTCCATCAGCAGAAGTGCTGTGGAGAAATTCTCCGACATCTTCTTCCAGGCCCGCTGTGGAAAATCATATCATGAAATCATTCAGATTGAGCAGCCTTCAATTGCTGCCGAGTCATTCTCCGCCGCGACGAAGCAGTCCTCGCCACCTCTTCATTCCAGCTTCTGCCAGCCCTATGTTCTGGAAATGACTACCAACACCAGTTTTGTGTCTATCGATGACTTCATGACAGTTGATGATTTCCCTTCGATGAATGATATACAGTGTTTCAACTCGAGCTTCAACCGGTGGAATCGCAGCTCCGCCTTTACCAGCGATATAATGAAGTCCACTGATCCTGCCCGGACAGCGGAATCCCACGCCGTAAATCCCGAGCTTCCGCTCTATCTGACAGTTAAAGAGTTCCTCAGCGCTCTGCCGGCCTCCCTGAGCTCCTTCGGGCAGGTCAGGGATCTCCCAGATGTCGATGGATATGACAGAAACAACAATCCAATACGCCTGAGAATGAGAAATATTTCGACGACCCAGGTGACAAAGAGCCCTGTTCTCAGTTCTGGGAGGACCGGTAAGAATTCGTATTCACAGGAACTATTGTATCGTTATGATACAAGAACGATTAATTCCATAATGCTGGATGTGCTTTCCAATCCATGAGCAGACATCAGGTTTTCAGTTACAGTATATGGATATCCTGCAGAGTCTGCGCTGGAATCGGCTGTTTCAGCAGAGAGGAGGGCCTTATGAAAAAAAGGATTTGCGTTTCCATTCTATTGACAATGTTCATCCTGACCTCTGCATCTTCACTTAAATGCCTGGCCCAATCTGAAAACGGCAGTCTCATAACGGGCACCTGGCGCCGGATAATAGCTCCCGAAGAAAAATACACAGCCTCGGCAACAGTCGTTTTTTCCGAAGACGGGACTCTGTGGGGTTCTTCAGAGTATCAGGGCATCGACCTGAGCATGACCCTGAACGGAACCTATAAGTTCCTGGCTGACAACGTTGTGCAGATAAATTATCTTCTCACAAAACAATATGGCTCAGGGAAGACTGAGAAAGAACAGGTGACGCTGATATGGCTGATCACAGAGCTCAAGGAAAATGAGATGACTGTGGAGTTCTTCCCGGAGCGAAAACTGAAATATACATACAGGAAGTGACTACTCAGGCCGGCTTCCGGTTCCTGTCTCCTGCAGAGCATGCGATAACACCTTCCTGCCTTTGATGCAGTATCTCGAAGCAAAGGACCATCTCTGAGGCAAGGCTCCGGGAAAAGAAAGATATCAGCCTGCGCAATCTCCCATGCTGCTGTGTCCCATCTCTCCAAAGGCTTTCCAGTCAAGCGTAAAGCCATAACTCGCATGACAAGGCGAAGACCTGCCTGCCGGCCTTATCAGGAACGCCCGAATGCTCTGACGGTGCTGCAGGAGACGTGAGGTGTCAGGATAAAAGGAATACTCAGCGTGCTGAAGAAAAAACAGATTTACCATTAATGATGACTTGTTCTGCATTTACTAACGTATCTAATCCCCAGTCCGTCAAACCACCGATCAGGCTGAGGTTACGCCATCCGTAGCATTTCAGTCTAACTCCTGCCTCTCGCTGTAAATAATTCACTCATATCTCCCTTTGACTGGAAGCTCAAATAGAGAAGATACGGAGCGAGAAACATAATTCCCCCGAATAAGGCGGCCACGCCAAGTGCAATGCTGAAAGGAGAGTAATTACCGCGCCAGGCCACCCAGAGGGCGGAAAGTATCAGAAAACTCATGAAGTCCAGATTGAATTGTCCTGACCAGGTCATTGCTGACATTTCGCCAAAAAAGATTGGAAACAGGTTCCATCCATGGTTGAATATTGTGATAGCAGTGTATCCAACGATATAGACACACATGACTGCCAGAAGAACTCTGAATGCTTTCATCAAAACGCACCTCCCAGACAATTGATTCTTCTTACTGAATGATATACCATGGTGGTAAATAAATCCATTACCTGGGAGGTAAAAATCAGTGCACGATATAATGAAAAGTGAAAAAAAACAGGAATCGGCCGGCGAAATGTTACGCTTCTGGCGGCAGTTAAAAAGAGTCAGCCAGATGGATCTTGCGCTTGATATCGATATTTCATCCAAACACCTGAGTTTTGTGGAAACAGGCAAGTCCAGGCCAAGCCGGAACCTGGTGTTACGAATCTCTCATTCACTGAAACTGCCCCTGAGACAGCGAAACGCTATTCTATTAAAAGCCGGGTACGCTCCTGAATTTGGACAGGAGCATTTTGACAACCCCAGGATGAAGACGATCAGGGAAGCCCTGCACAGCATACTGGAAAAACATGAGCCCTATCCCGCTTTCGTGATAAATACAGGATACAAAATACTGATGAAAAATTCCGGCTATGATCAGTTTATAAAGTTCTATGCAGGAGAAAATGCCTTGAAAAAATATGACAACGCCATCCGGATTCTCTTCTCAGAGGATGGCTTGCGCAATTACGTCAAAGACTGGGCTGTCGTAGAACACTTTTTACGCGCTCGAATATGGGACGAGGTGCTGTCGACTCAAAACAGTGAACTGGCTGAACTGTACAAAGAAATTTCACCTTCACGAGACAGTGGGAAAGCGATTGATTTTCAGATATGCGGCGATCTTCCGGTAATGAGCCTGGTCCTGGAAAAGAATACAGAGACAGCCCGCTTTTTCACTACAATTACAACATTTGGAACTCCTCTGGATTTGACGACCCAGGAGCTCCGAATAGAGCTGCTTTTCCCATCAGATGAAGAGACGAAAAAAATGTTCCCTCTTGAGGTATGACTGGCTTAATGACATTCCCCAAAGCAAAGAGGCAGTCTTTCCAGATATGTCCGTGCTGCATGGGTAGAAATGACTGTAAAATTTTCACCTGCACCACAACTGGCAAAGCCGCGGTCGACGCAGCCGCAGTCATGGCATACGGCTGAGTCTGCTGTCTGTTGCTGCTATATGGAAAAGAGAATGCTCAGGCCTTTACAATTCACACTGAATAAAAGAATGCAGAATTGTCGGGGAAGAACGCTATCCCTGCAGAGCTCAATGAGTGGATGCACTTGACGGAGGAATCCGGAGCAATAAAACAGAAGAAAGCAGAAAATACCGCAGGGTTCTGCACCGACAGCTGATAGCAAATCATGAAAAGGGGGAGCCTCATGACTGGGAAATCAACTGTTCTGACTTTTTTCATCTCTGTATCCGCAATCATTCTGCTCTGCCTCGCCGCAGCGGCTCAGAGCTCAACAGACACGAAGACGATGGGAGATGCGATGCTGCAGGAACTGCTGCGGCACAAGCCCGTCAAGTTTGAAAACAGCCCGCTTGCAAAGTTCTACCCGCGTTCATCGATTGCCGGCGGAGCGGTGGAAAAGATTGCCAACAAATTCGTGGAGCAGAATGGCAGCAAGCTCGGATTCATGCTGACAGAATCGGCACAGCCATCAGGAACGTCAGGAAATGCCTATGTAAACAGCACCATGGGCGGAGGAAATCAGAGCCTGGAGGCCAAACTGGCTCAGAAGATAACAGCCTCTCCGGGCAACCTGATGCCTGACCAGGTTCTGGGAATGTCGCTCGACGTGTGCGGCGGCGACTACTGGCTCGCCACACTTACTGCCCACAACCTTCTCAAGGAAGTCACATATGCGGAGCGCTCCGGCAACCAGTCCCTGATAGGATGGGACAACAGTAACATGATGGACTCCAAGAAGTGGCAGTTGATAAATCCCTCGTCGGTCACCGGCAAGCTCCGGAATATAAGGCCCTCCGGAGACAGGTTCGCAAGCGACAAGATGGGACCCTGGTATCACATGTACGGCCTGTTCTTCATAGGCGGGATGACAAGCGGCTCAGAGGCGGAGTTCCTGGCGTGGATGGAGAATGTGACAAGAAAGCTGGGACTTGGAAGCAGTGAAGACCCTTTCAAGATGGGTATGAACAAGTGGGCGGCCGGACTGAGCCACTCCCTCAATGCACTGGTGGCGCAGGGGCTCTACGTGCCTGTGAACCTCTCCACCATGTCCAGGGCAGAGCTTCAAAACACCTTTGATATGCTCAAGGCTAAGCACAGAGCCCTTCAGGGAGAGCTGGAGATCTGGAGCGGTCTTGTAAACCACCCGAACATCGGTGATTCTGCAGTATGGCAGATGGATGTGATCAGGAATCAGCAGAAAGCCATATACAAAGAGGCCATGCGGGTGCGCGCAGAGCTCAATTCAAGGCCGAAATAGATCCGGCGCGGAAAGCAACGATTACGAGAGCGAATGCAGAAAGAACACAAACGGGCAGCCGGCATGGTATGACGATGATAAGGCTGTTCCTCTGCTTATTGCGTGTATGCTGGCCCTTATAGATACCCTTCAGGTAGTTCCAATGACTCCCATGATCATCATGAGAGGTATTCTTCAATTCTCCTGCGAAATTCCGCTGCCATCTTCAACTCCATTGTGCCGGGAAGTGTCATCAGAACCTCTAATCCATCAGCTTTTCAAGCTCTTCATACCACAAAAGCTCAGTAGAATCAAGCGATAGCAAACTTTTCAAAGGCTGGCTGCACCGAATGCAGGCAGATGAATGCTGCTGATGCCTGGCGGTATCGCATTTCTCTGTATCGCATCAGCTTCATCCGAGCCGCTGAGGGTAAAAGAGTAAAAGAGCAGAGAGTAAAACTAAGAAGTATCGACAGCACGAGAGCAACGGAAGCCGAGGCCGTCACTCCATCGATCAGGATGGTTATAGTAGCGGTACGCACAGCAGAAGGAGTCGGAATCTGAGTCGTTCCACGCCCCACCACGCAATACACGATAAACACCACTCGAAGGCCCTGAGGGATTCCTCGAAGGGCTGCTCTCGTAATAGTTCTTATCATACCAGTCACGGCACCACTCCCACACATTGCCGGCCATGTCGTGCACCCCGCAGGGGCTCACTCCCGACGGAAATGACCCGACCGGCGCGGTGCCTCTGCCGTTTGAGATATTAGCCATGCCTGATACCTTCGGACCTTTATCCCAGTTGCACCGATTCCCATCCCATGTGTTCCCCCAGGGATACTCTCTCCCGTCGGTACCACGGGCAGCCTTCTCCCACTGCGCTTCTGTGGGAAGCGCTCCTCCGGCCCACTGGCAGTATGCAGATGCATCGTTCCATGTAACATTCACTACCGGATGGGTCTCTCTCCCCAACTTCGCATATTTCTTCCAGTCTCCCTCTTCCTTGTACCCTGTCTCCTTAACGAACCTGGCAAACTGCCCGTTGGTGACCTGATATTTACAGATATAGAAGGCATCGAGAAAGACCTTGTGCTGCGGACGCTCATCACCATTTCCCTTTCCCGCAGGGGAGCCCATCAGGAACTCTCCGGCAGGGATCAGGATCATGTCGGCGCCGTCCGTGGCGTTTGTCATCGTCGGCGGAAGGGAGGGAGCAGGGCACACTGGGGACTGTGCCGCCATTGCAGGTGCAAGGTTAACAGATACAGGTGCAGGTGCCGCCTTTGCCTTCACCTTCGTCGAAGCCGCACCGAACCCCTCAAGCGCCTCCCTCATCTCCCGAACCGTGCTGAACCGCTCATCGGTGCGGAGTTTCAATGCTTTCTCCAGCACAGCCTCCAACTCAGCAGACACCTCAGAGCGCAACGAGCGTATCGCAGGAAATTTGAACGGCACAGGCGGTCTTCCCGACAGCAGGTGATGCATCGTGGCAGCCAGCGCATAGATGTCCGAGCGCACTTCGGGCTCTCCCTGCATCTGCTCGATGGGAGCGTAGCCCTCGGTTCCCCAAGAAGTCTTGTGAGTCAGTGCCTGGTGCACGCTCTTTGCAATGCCGAAGTCGATGAGAAAGAGGTGCCCGTCTTCTTTCCTGACCATTATGTTGGAGGGCTTCAGATCGCGGTACAGTATCAGGGGATTACGGCTGTGAAGGTATTCCAGGATGGAGCATATGGTGAGCGCCCAGCTCCTCACCTGTTCCTCGGGGAATCCCTTCGGCGCTTTTACAGACAGAAGGCTCTCCAGATCATCGCCTTCTATATACTCCATCACCAGACAACACTGATGGTTCTCCTCGAAATGATCATACACTGGAGGAAGGTTGGGGTGGCTCAGCTTCGAAAGAGTCAGCGCCTCGTTTCTGAAGCGCTCCCTGAACTCCTTCAGATCTCCCGGGTCGTGCGACGGCGGCACCATCTCCTTAAGCACGCATTTCCGCTCGAGCCGACTGTCGTGCAGCAGATAGACAGCGCCCATCCCACCGGACTTGAGAGGTTTCAGCACTTGATATCTGCCCCGGTCCAGTGTCGATCCCGCCTGCAGAATCTGCACAAAAGGCGTGCCGCAGCCCTGGCAGAACTTTGCCGTATCCCTGGCGGATTTCCCGCATATGGAGCAGAACTTTGCCGTATCCCTGGCGGATTTCCCGCATATGGAGCAGAACTGAGCCATCGCGCCGCTTCCCCCATCCATGTCATTACATGAGATAGTTCATCGTTTTCAAGTGAGTTCCTTTCATACGCTTCTGTACCCTGACGACGCAACGCGAAAACCATAGGCGAAACTCGCCTTACACGGCTATGACGAGGCGGGGACAATAACAGCTTTATCACTGCCGCTCTGCGGCCAGAGCCGGCAACCTCACCAGCGTTGCGATGCGACAGGATTCCTCAAGGTCAGGACCAGGCAGACCACAATTGATTCCCGGACACAACGGGAATTGATTTTCACGATCAGGAAGCCATCGCCTGCCCCAAGTCTTTCTTTCAGGGTTATCGGACCATCCCCGGCGCTTCTTCCATTCTTGCAATAACATTGCCCTCCTTTACAGGCATATCTCCCATTCTCATAATAGTACGTATCGCCTGACTTCAGATAACTGCCATTATCATAGAAAATCACATTACCCTGTTTAATGTATCTTCCATCTGCATAATAGTACGTATCACCACTTTTGAGATAGCGTCCGTTTTCACAGTAGATCGCGCCTCCACGGCAGGCATACTGACCGCCGGGATAATAAATGGTATCACCTCTCCGAAGTACGGCGCCGTTTTGATAATATGAAGCATCCGCCCAGGCCGCACTGCCGAGGAGAATCAATGCCACAACAGTGAATATCAGAGTTCTCAAAGACAGTCAACTCCGGGAGCGGCTGTTTTAAAACCTGCCGGCAGACAGACTACAGGCCAGCCTCTTTTGCCAGAGAGAGCGAAGAAGGAGGGGAACACTTTCTTTTCAGTTTCCCCTTCCACAAAGAGTATGAATTTCATACCATGCCCTCCAGTTCACCAGAAGTGAAGAGAGAACCGAGAGAATATTCATTGAGCCAGTATTCAAGTTCCCGGGGGTCCAGAGCCTTGAGTATGGTCTCGCCATTCTCCCATCTGATCACCGTGGTAACAGGTTTTTTTTCTCCGAAGGCATCCAGGAATTGAGGTGAATGTGTGGTAATAATTACCTGTGAGCGTCTGGATGCTTCACATGCATATTCTGCAATAATCGGAAGCATGGAGGGGTGGAGTCCAGTCTCCGGCTCATCGATGGCAATCAGAGGGGCAGTTGATGGACTGCCGAGTATGGTCAACAGCAGAAGGAAGCGCAGCGTTCCATCAGAGAGATCGGCAGCAGACTGCTCGCGATTGAGGGATTTCCACCTCACCCGCAGCTGAATCCTCTGATCTGCTGCCGGAGGGAAGATAAGCTCATCGAAATCATTTCCAAAAGCTGCCCGCATCGCATTATTAATCTCTCTCTTGAATTCACGGTTGTTCGTATAAAGAGTGTGCAATACTGCCACAAGGTTCTGGCCGTCTGACTCAACAGACTTTTCAACACGAGCAACTGCAGACTGTCGAATGACTGCTTCTCTGCCGACGTCCAGATCATGGTAGACAGCCCATGAGGCCAACTGCTTCTGAAAAGACGTAATGGCCCAGTTCCCTGTGAAAGGGCCTGATGCCGCCGACAGGAAGGTCTCTTCTTCGGAAATCGCTTCTTCCTGAGGAAGAAGAACTGTCTGATTCTCATTAAAAATACGTCCCTTTGCTCCATTTCTATCTATGAACCTGTATGGCTTCTCTGTGTTTTTACATTCCACCTGACAATAATTTGACAGTTCTTCGCGGTTAATTCTGTAGGAACTTCCCTTTCCCAGGCGGACAAGCTCAACAAAATATATCAGTGCTCCCATTGAAGCATCTTTTCCTTTCTCAACAGGCGTCGTCTTGAAACGAAAAGAAATATGAGGCGCAGAGCCATCCCAGATAAGAGGCTCCATCCCTCCCATAGACTGTATATACCTGCTTAAACGGCCTTGTGCGGAGATGGAAATCATTTCAATCAGACGCAGAAGGTTCGATTTCCCGGTGCCATTCGGGCCAATGACCACATTGAGGTCGCCTGGCTGCCACTTGATATTCCGGAGGGACCGGTATCCCTGAATCTCAAGATCTAGAATTTTCATGGTAATCCCCCATTACACCTGAATGAGTCGCGGAGTTTTCTTACTTTTACCAGTCATTGTGCTGATAATGACAGAAAATTCAGAAGAAGAATGGAACAATGGTGTGCATGTTCATTGGTATAGACAAAAATCCGCACAACCACGATTCATCATGTCAGTTTTATATTTATACGGAGGAGCGGAAGTCTCCTTTCCTCATTGGAGACAATACCATGGGAACAACGTGCAGATGATGTTCCTGAAAACAAACGGAGAAACTGGAAACACCGGCATTTCGGCGATCCGCTTTCCCTGCAGGATGTCATTGGTTCCGTCCTCATGTGTAGCCGCACTTTCACTATGCCTGAACGGAGCCCATGTGTTTCACTGCCGAAAACATCATCGAAACAGGCGGTTTTTTGCATCTTGACCTCCTGGAGAAACCACATGCCGAAAAATCATTACAAAACTTCCTGCTCTGGTTTAATATATAATCAGACTAAGAAAAGGGGTGAATCACCAGTGAATACGATTCAGAGTGGAGCAGCACAGGGGATTTCTTCAATACCGATAAATAGCATGGAGAGTCTGAGCAAGGCCGTCCTGCTCGAGGAGGCCAGAAAGCTGGGTGATGAGATCAAACTCACTCCCTCTCACAGCACTGAGGATACATTCAAGTCCCTTTATGGCACCACCGTTCACTGTAAGGAAGACGCAGCCTTCATGTCAAGAATAAACAAGTCCTTTATGAAGAGAATCGCACGCTCTGAAGGCTCTACGCTCGGCGAGATGAAAGAGAAGGCCGATGCCAGGGCTTCCAAATGGAATAAAGTGGCGAAAGCCTTCAACATTCCCATGGCCCTGGGAGGGATCAGTGGTTTTATAGGATTTGTGCCCACAGCCTTCTGTGCCCTGGGGGAGATAGCCAGCGTGCTGTTATGGCCCGCTCAGTTCGCAGGCTTTGAGGCGCTTTCCAATGTGTTCCCAGCAATGATGATGGCTGGCGGAGGGACCTTTATCTCATCCCTGATGGCCTGGAGTGCTGCAGATGCTCTGGGAGCCAGACAGTCTGAATTTTCAAAGAAACTGGTGAACTGGGGTAACCATATCGAGCCTCAACCGCCGCAGAGCACTGTACAGGAAGAGGCCAGGGCTGCATAAACCGAATTGCTGACTTATTAACGCACACGAGAGATTCCATCAAGGCTTGAAGATCATAATCTGGTGGAATCTCTTTCATTTTTCGGGAGCATACCCGGCCTGAGTCAGCATGGCAGTCTCATACTGTTCAATGTTTCGAAGATGTCATACCTGTCATGGGGTTTGCTATGTATCCGAGGTAGTATATATCTGAGCCTTTGCCTGGCACAAAATTGATCCCCAATGCCTATTTCTGGTATAATCGCCTCGGGAGGTCGGATATAAATTTCCTGTCATTATCCTGCTCATTGTAAGGAGAACGGGGGAAAGAGATGGCAGCAGGCCAGGCCGGAAAGAAAGCATAACATGGAAAATAATGGCACGGGAAAGGAAAAGAGTCTCCGGCAGAAGGCGGAAGAAACACTCAGCCGCCGGATGCCTTATCCGGCCAAACTCTCAGAGGAGGATGCCCGGAGACTTCTGCATGAGCTCCAGATACACCAGGTGGAGCTTGAGATGCAGAACGAGGAACTCAGAAAGACCCAGGCCTTTCTCGAGGAATCAAGGGCGCACTATTTTGATCTCTACAATTCCGCCCCTGTTGGCTATTTCACTTTCAGCAGCGAGGTGGTAATCACCGAGGTGAATCTCTGCGGGGCAAGAATCCTGGGCATAGAGAGGGTTTCCCTCATCGGAAAGCCTTTCGCCGCCTACGTGGCCTCCTGCTCCAAAGATGATTTCCACCGCCATCTGAAAAAGCTGCAGAGTGGGTCCAGGAAGGAGAAGTGTGAGGTGAAGCTTCTCCCGAAGGATGGCAGAGAAGTATGGGTGCTGATGGAGACTTCAGCCGGAGAGAGCCTTGAGCGGAATGACTTCCGCTCAGTCGTCGTTGACATCATGGAGAAAAGAACGGCGGAGGAGGCGCTGTATAAGACTACAGAACGGGAACGCTTCTTGGCCGATCTAATCGAGAAATCCACTCAGCCTCTCGGTATCGGCTATCCAGATGGCCGCCTCGGAGTCTGCAACCGTGCTTTCTGTGATCTCACCGGTTACAGCGCCGAGGAATTGCTGGGTCTGGACTGGACGACGGTGCTGACCCCGCCGGAATGGATTAAATCCGAGACGCAGGCCCTGGCCGCGCTCGAGCGCACCGGGATGCCTGTTCGCTACCAGAAGGAATACATCCGCAAGGACGGCTCGCGTGTGCCTGTCGAGTTGCTTGTCGACATAGACAGGGACGATGCCGGACGCCCCCTGCACTACTATGCCTTTGTCACGGACATCACCGCGCGCAATCAGGCCGAGAAAGCGCTCTGCGAGGCGGAAACCCGATACTGCGAGTTGTTTGAGAATATTAACGTCGGTGTAGCGGTGTACGAAGCGATCGATGGCGGCCGGGATTTCGTCTTCAAGGACTTCAATCGAGCCGGGGAGCGAATCGATCGTGAAGATCGCAGGCAGTTGATCGGCCGGAGCGTCCTCGAAGTCCGGCCTGGCATTGAACAATTCGGCCTGCTAGACGTCTTCCGCCGGGTCTGGCAGACCGGCAAGCCGGAACATCATCCGGTAACCCATTACAAGGATAATGTGATGACCGGATGGTATGAGAACTATGTCTACAGACTCCCCTCCGGCGAGATCGTGGCGGTGTTCGACAACGTTACAGAGCGCAAACGGTCGGAGGAGGCTTTGCGGGAGAGCGAAATGCGCTTCCGTTCGCTGATCGAAGGTGCGCCTGAGGGCATTTTTGTCCAGTGCGGCGGCATCATCCGGTATGTCAATCAGACAATGATGAGACTGTTGGGGGCGGCGCGCACCGAAGACCTCCTGGGGCAGTCCTTCATGAAGTTCATCGCACCAGAGTACCATGAGGCAATCCGCAATCGTATTCAGGCGCAACTCGAAGATGGAATCGTGGCCCCGATGATGGAACAGGAGTTCTTGTGCCTCAACGGCACTCGGATCCCTGTCGAGACAACCGCGGTTGCCGTCATGTTTCAGGGGGAGGTCGGGCACCTGGTCTTCATTCACGATATAACGCCTCGCCGGCAGGCGGAGAAGGAGCGGGCGAGCATCGAGGCCCAACTGAACCAGGCGCAGAAGATTGAGACTGTCGGCCGGTTGGCAGGAGGCATAGCTCACGACTTCAACAACATGCTTGGTGTTATCCTTGGTTATGGAGAAATGGCTCTCAGGAAACTACACCCCGGAGACCCTCTGAGAGACGATATCCAAGAAATTGTGGTCACCGGTCAACGCTCGGCGGCTCTGACACGGCAGCTTCTGGCTTTCAGCCGCAAGCAGACCTTACAGCCCGAGATTCTGGATCTTACTCCACTGGTGCGTAACCTGGATAAAATGCTGCGCCGGATCATCGGTGAAGACATCACTCTGGAGTTGGTGCTTGCCGAGAATGTCGGGCGGGTATTGGTTGATCCGGGACAGATCGAGCAGGTAATCCTGAACCTGTCTGTCAATGCCCGTGACGCCATGCCACAGGGTGGTAAGCTCCTCATCGAAACCGCCGATGCGGAACTTGACGAAACCTACGCAGCGATGCACCCCGGGACCCTTCCGGGAAAATATGTGCTTCTGGCAGTGACCGATACTGGGTGCGGTATAAGCGAGGAGATTGTTGATAAAATCTTCGACCCTTTTTTCTCAACCAAGGATAAAGGGAAAGGCACTGGCCTTGGGCTTTCCACGGTCTATGGAATTGTCAAGCAGTCAGGCGGCAACATCTGTGTCTGCTCCGAGCCGGGGAAAGGCGCGACCTTCAAGATCTACTTGCCGCAAACCGAGGCACCTCAAAAATCGGCGATCGCCAGGACCGAGATGGAAGCTCCCGCCACGGGCCGCGAACACATCCTTGTGGTGGAAGACGAGGAAAGTCTGCGCAAACTCATTACGAACTTTCTTTCCATGCTGGGGTACACCGTGGCGGTAGCCGCCAACGGCGGTGAGGCTTTGTTGCTGGTTGAAGAAAAAGGTCTGAAACCAGACTTGGTCGTCACGGACGTGGTCATGCCCAACTTGAGCGGCAAAGAGCTGATCGACCGGCTGCGGAGGAAATATCCGAATCTGAGAGCGCTCTATATGTCCGGCTACGTGGATAATACTATCATGCACCACGGTGTGATTGACCCAGACATGCCATTCATACAAAAACCCTTCAGCATTCATGATTTCGCTAAAAAACTCCGAGCAGTTCTTGAATGTAACAGCAAGTAATGGAACAGGAAGAATCCGGTTCCTTCTCTGTTGAGTTTCAGATCGGTGATATACCATTCGGGCTTGAAGCCGATGGCGGGATTGCTGAAAACGGCATCGACATATGCTCGGCTGATATCATGCATCTTTCTCTCCCCTGTAAGGGAGATCTGATCCCCGGAGTCTGTAGCGCCGTCGGGCTTCTCTGGCAGTGTGGAGCCAGCATATGACTGACCCGGAAGGATCGGAGTGGCGCCTTGAATTCCGGAAATACTCATGAGGCCTCCATATCCGGCGATAATGCGAAAAACTGCTGTTGCCGGAATGCACAGCTTCCCATTATCATACTATCACAGCTTCAGTCGGGAAGGTATTGCCGGGGTGTTAATTTTTCACCTGCAGTCGTATGCCTCCGATGACCAGATACCCATCTTCCACGTTGACTGCAGTGTCGGGAGAGCCAGAGGCCGATGTTTCCTTAATGGCACGATCGAAGGATGTTTTAATGGCTTCAAGCGGCGATCGCTCCGACAGGAGACGGCTCATCAGCTCGGTCTCGAAAGCCTTCCTCTTATCCTCGTAATCCTCCCGCCCCTCAATCTGTGAGTAGACGGCCACGACAGTCTTCACCACATTGTCCCGGGCGTGATCGGGCCACTGGGGATCGAGGCGCTGCGGGTTGGCGCAAACCTCTTTCAGAGGGCCTGTCAGGAGAGATCTGATGTCACTCCTCGCCTTTTCTCCAAACTTATCGAGCTCTGTCATCGTCCCCACAGCGGTGCCCGGATCGCCGAAGATCGCCAGCAGCTCTTTGAATTCGGCGGATTTCTGCTGATCGAAGTGAAAATGGCTTCGCAGCACCCTCAGAGCATGGTACGCATCCGGAGCATCACTGGCGCCAAGCTTTCCCGGCGCGCGGTGTTTCGCCGTCTTGATTATTGAGAGAAGCTCAGCATATTCCCTGGCAGCTTCAGGCATGGAGAGATCACCATGCGCCGGCGGTGACATCGAGACAATCTGTCGGTCAATGCCGTACCCCCATCTCCATGTCTCATCGGCTGTGTTCTGCTCCTTCATCGCCTCTCCAAGAAGGTACAGCGCGTTTTTCGTGTTGCCGTTAATCAGCTCCATGCCCTCAACTGGTGAAGGAGGAATGAGATCGATAAGCGGCTTCAGGCACTCTCTCCGCTCTTCGCGGGAAAGGGCGGGGAGAATTCCCTCTTTTCCGCTGAGATATCTATCGATGGCGTGCAGCGAGCCGGCGAGATTTCTCTCCGTCCAGCTGTCAGAGGGATTATAGATCTTCTGTCCCTTGAGATAGAACTCGGCAAGCTCTCTTCCATCTTCGCCTGGCTTCAGATTCTTCCCGAGCCATTCTTTATCGGCCTGCGGGAGGAGATCATATGCTGATGCGGTCTTTGTGCCTGTACTCTGCAGGCGCTGATCACCGGGCTGGGAGAGGGCGATTCCCGCCGGCACCGCATTACTCACGGCTGAGGCCAGCACTGCTGCCGATACTCCCATGGGTGGCGCAGGTGAGTCACCGGCCTGAGAGCCCTGTTTGAGATCCTGCGAGGGAGATATAAGGTTCAGCTTTGAAGTCTCTGTTGCCGTGAAGAGGTCCCCTTCCAGGGGCCGGGTATTCGGCGGCGGGTCAGCGGCCCGAGCCGGCATACCGTAATCCTGTGAGCCCTGAAGCGGTCTGATATCCATGAAATCCCCCCTGTTGACGAGAGTGAGCAGCCGTTAATGCAGATGCTGGATTATACTGATTCAGTATATCAGGAAAAATCACCTGATGCAACCAGGAATCTCTTCCGGAGACGCCCTGGCGCTCATCGAAAAGCGATCGCAGGGCATCTTCCCGTGGAAGAATCTACCAATCCTCTCGCACTCCGCAGGCAGGAGAAATGGGAGGAGCGCTTCAAAGCTGAGCATTTCGGCAAATAATGCATCAGCAAGGCGGGCGGCGACTCCCTCTATTGTGGAAGACCTCGCATTGAAACAGGGACAGACAACCTTTTTCTACGGAAAAACTGGTATCTGTCCCCGTTTTCATTGCGGAAAAATGGGATCTGTCCCCCATTTATTACAATGCTTTGAAGCTCGCCAGAATATCCTCGAACTTGTCGAGCTCGTCCTGCACGGAGGCCGACATCATCAGGAAGTACACCTTGGTTCCCTTTATGAAGACATTCATCATGCAAAAGACATCCTTGCCATCCTGCTTCATCATGTATGATCCGCAATAGCCTTCATCGACATTGACAGCCTGGCAGGCTTCCTCGTCGAAGGGTCTGTCTTTCGTATCCATTAAATTCTTGACGTTCAGCTTCTTTTCCATTTCCAGCAGAAACTCTTTCGAACCGATTTTTTTGCCGGCATTGATAACGCTTACGGCCACTATAGTGTCGCTCTCCGTTGAGGCAAAATAGACCCTGTCGCCTTTTCCCTCTTCCTTTTCGATCTTCCATCCATTCGGGTATTGTATCGTGAACTTGAGCGTCTTGTCGGTATATGTCTTGAGCGATTTTCCCTGGGCGCAGACCTGTGCAATCATTGATAGAACCATAGCTACAGTCAATAGAACAACAACATGGTATCTCTTCACGATGCCCTCCTTAAAGAAATCTCAGGGCTGCGGCCTGTCATCCCGAGAGTTTATATTAACGACCAAAGCTTTTGCTGTGGTCGTTAATGATGCTGGTGAGTATAACAGGTGTTGCCCCAGGAGTTCTTCGTGACAGGGACAGAAATTCCTGTGCCCCGCCTTCCCTGCCCATTGCATCCAACCTGTGCAAATACAGGAGAGGTGCGGTGAATAGCCTTTCTGCAAGGGTGCGCCAGTTACCCGGCCTCGCATCCAATCCACCTCGCACCTTCTCTCCTTCTTATTCCAACACAAGGCCACGACGCACTCGCGGAACAGGACATCTCTTCCAGGATCTCAGAGAAATGTGTTCGAGAACAGCATGGGAAAAATCTCATCATAAAGTCATTCCATTGATGAGAGGAGCAGTATGGATTTTGATACCATTGGTGTTGCTGGCGCAGAAGTGATAAAGTAGTCATACCTGGCAGGAACTGCATTTTGCTCCCCCAGTATTACCTCTGGAAGACATGAAAAGGACAGGCGGAAAAATATCCGGTATACTGTGAGTATAACAAAACACTCAATACTTGAGGAGGAGACGAAAATGTTATTCGGAATATTCGGACATGGCCAGAAATACTATGAAAAAAAAGCTCTTGAGCACGGATGCTCTCCCCGGGAAGCCGAGTTGAGAGCACGCAGAGCAATGGAATACAAAAATGGTTCGTCTGCCCACCTGTCCAGCGATGCCACTGATATATACGTTGCCACAGGAGACTGGAAAACAGCCCGTGGATACGACGTGAGAGAATGGAGACGGCAGATGGGTATGAATAGATAATCACCATGCAAGAGGAGCGTCCCGGCAACCATACGCTGTATGCCTGGATCATTCACAGAACTGATACCGTGTATAAGGCAGAAGAAGAGCAGAACCCATAAAGAGGTGCTCTTTTTCTGTACAGCGATATGATGACGCAATCCCGCAGGCATGTCTCATACCATCAGGACACAACCTTTATATCATCAGCTCTCATTATTTGTGTTGCCGCGCTTCCTGGCCAGCGCGCTATTCTCACCGCCCAGTAGCCTTATTCATACCCTTTCCGGAGCGGCGAGAAAATATAATGTTGCAGAATTTAAAGCAGACAGGCTACCTCCAGATAGCCGTGCAGCAGGGAAAGCGCAATGGGAGGCTTCGAGCGGCTCTTTGACTCCCCGCGACTCTCCCACTTTCCTCCTGACACAGTAATGCAGGCCGGTGGATTTCAGGAGAGCGATGGATGCCTTCAATAAATGGCAAAAAACAACAATATCGTCTTCAGGTCGGAAAGCCAGGGAAAAGGAGGCGGAATCACTGTCGAGGAAGACTATGCTGATATCGACGGCGCAAAGGTGAAAATAAACAAAAAGCCCGCTTCGATGGCGCTCTTGACAAGGAAAATCAGGCTGCAGTCATAAAGGCATCAGCTGTTATGTCCTCAGCCTGCCAGGTATTTACACATAACAGAATGTAAGGATTTGAGCCCTTTTTGATTGGATTAAGTATAATAGAGGGAGAGTCTTCTTTTACCCGCTTCAGCATCTATCAGTAAACCATTGAGAAGGTTGTGATATGTGAAGTCTTCCATCTGTTTCAAAATATCTGTTCTCTTTTCAATCTGCCTCATCATCCTGTGTACAGGCGCTCAATCGAAATCCGGCTCCAGTAACAGAACATCAACTGTAAAGATATCTGTCAGATCCGGAACTGTTACTATAATTAACTCTGTCCCCTCATCTGACAGAGGGAGCGGAATAAAAAACTTCAAAGATGCCTTCCATAGAGCAACAAAATCGGCAGTAAAAGGCTCTGTATCTTTACAGGTCGGAAGAGAGCCTGTATATATCATTGACGGTGATATTACTGGAAAAAACACTGTACGGGCTGAAAATTCACCTTTCGGATTCCATCCGGCAAATATTCAGGGTGATAGAGATCCATTCGGTGCAGCAGTGGATATCGGGATCAGATGGCATCGAGGATTCTATGCATACTGGATTATAATCCAGAGAACCGATAAAGACATTGAGACAGGAAGGTTCAACTGGGCGGAAAACGACCGTGAATGGGGGGCAGTTCCCGCATCCATGGCAATTCTTGCCAATATCGGCCTCCCTGAGCGCCTTAAGACGGCACCTGGAAAAGAGAAGGAATCAGGGCCGAGAAGGCGTGATCGTACATCAATTCTATGGCAATTGAACAAGCCGGAGAGCTCCTTCATAAAGTTTGTTAAAGCGGCTGTTGAAAGATACGATGGTGACGGGAAGAATGACATGCCCGGACTCAAAGTTCCAATACGGTACTGGCAGTTCGAGAATGAGCCCGATCTTGGAGGGAACAGGGACTGGGAGGGATTTGCCCATCTTCAGGAGACTGCATACAAAGCCATCAAGGAAGCATGCCCTGAGGCCAGAGTTGTAATGGGTGGACAGTCCGGTTACACCACAGAGATATTTGACAGTTACTACGTTCCTATCCTGAAAAAGCTCGATGGCCGTTTTGTAGATGTATTCGATTTTCATTACTACGGTGATGCCTGCCTCGACTGGCAGGGTGTCAGGAAGGCATATGAGCACATAAGGAGTACTCTTCTCAATCTGGGTTATAAAAAGACTGAGATATGGATAACTGAAATGGGCTCATACAGCGGCTCCCCTGGTGATGAGAAATCCAGAGCTGATACCAGCCATCCCCATCAGATAACCCATATAATCAAAGACAGGCCGCAGACTGAGCGTGAACAGGCAAGAGATGTCGTAAAGAGACATGTCTATCCGCTTGCCCTTGGAGTAAGAAAGGTATTCTGGGCTTTCGGGCTTATGGAAGGATTTAAACATGACGATGGCTATTTTGATCATACCGGCTTCATCTATGACGGGGAATTCGATAATGACCCTCCCAGAGGAACGAGAAAACTCTCCTACTTCACCTACAGACTGATGACTGAGATACTTGATGGCGCAGACTGGAACAGGGTAAAAATCCTGGATATCGGGAAAGATATATATGCCATAAGCGTTCCGAAGGGGAAAGGCATTGTCACCATCCTCTGGTATGATCCGCCATATAGATTGACAGAGCTCCTGTCACCCGAGAGAGTCACGGAAATAAGAAGCATATTGAAAGCCATGGAGCGCGAGAAGACCAGCCAGGACAATGTAGTAAGAAGATATGAGATGTTATTCCAGATCATTCAGAGAGTAATATCGGAAGGCGGGCCTTCCGCCGTGAACTCCTGGGCTCCCAGAGAAAAAGTCATGAATGTGGCGAAGAAAATAAGTGAGAAAAAAGCAGATGGACCAGAAGAGCTGGACAGACTGATAAGAAAGGCCTCTCTGGCCTTTGAATAGAATCCCGACCCTGTATTTTCAATCCAACGCCCACATATGGCTATTTCATGTATTGCATCAATCTGCTGGTCTACTGATAAGAATCTGACTGCAGTCCGTGGATTCGCGATTAATCCAGATGATGAATTCCATTATTCTCTCAGCGAGCCGATCTGCCACCCAATACTCTCCCTTTCTGCTGCCTTATGTCAGAAAAACTGAGCCGAAAAGCAGCCATACCCGGTTGAAAATGCACTTCACTCACAGAGTACACTGTGACTCTGCGCACCCATCTGCCGGCGATGTGGCAGGAGAGCGGTGGCCAGTCTCTGTTGTTTTCCACACGGATTCATTTGTTTTTACTGAACAGCTCGATGAGATATACCCTGCCTTTTGCAAGGGTGAAACGTATTCCCCGCCCAAAGTAGGTGAGCGTTGATTCACCGATCTGTGCGTCACTGATATCAGGTTTTCCGAATTCCTTGATTATATCCTTTTCTGATGATCCGACTTTCACTCCTTTTGCAGTTTTATAGGAAGCGCTCCAGATTTCAACCTGCCGGAGGCATTTTGTTGTTTCATCGAAGGAAAAGACCAGTTTGCTGTTGTTATAGACCTTGTGAGTTTTGGTATTGTAACCCATTCCGTGCGGTGTCGACTGTCTGATCCAGCCGTCGCTGTCAGGCTCACCCAGTATGCTGCGGATCTGATTATAATTCGTTTTCCCCAGAATAAAGCCATTTACTCGCTCTCCAGGCACTATAAGGTTGTCATTGGCTGCAGACAGACATTCAGTCGGCAATACTGTGAAAGCGGAGAGCGCTGCCGCACAGATAATGAGAAACAGCGCTCTGGCACGGTTTTTAATCATTGTGATGACTCCTTCTGAAAAGCACTGTGGGTGATATGCATCTGTAATTGAAATTATAACAGTATGGCGCTGTTGAGTCAATAAAATATCTCTGTATGTTGGAGACGACAGCGTTCTCCCCTGACATGCCAATCCACCCTGACAGTTTTGATCTCTTATATTCAGTGTGAATTCTCAAATCTGCTCAGAGTGTCGCATCACGCCAGGCCGGAAGGAAGATGGCGATGAAGCGCCATCTGACAGGTAGTTTTTCTTTTTCCGAAAGACGGATATCCTTTTATGAAGGCTTGGGCTATATGGACCAGAAGGTATGTCCTGTCTCTCAGGCCGCTCTCCTTTTGAGCCCTGGTGAATGCATCTTCCAGAACTTACTAGATGGACGCTCAGAAGATGCACCGTGCCGCCATGGCTTCTTTCTTCGAAACCAGGAGCAAACAGCACAATGAACGCCGCATATGGAAAATGCCATAATTTGCTCTCGATATTGCAGCAGCCCAGAGCTTTTTCCCATTAGAGTATATATGCTCAGACTTTGTTTAAACCTTGCCATTAACGTTAACTGGGATTTTTGTGGCAAATCAGGTGGATCGGGACTGCCTTGTCCGGCCTTCACATCACCCATTGATGAGTGAACTTGGAAAAAACCGCTCATTGATCGCCTCACCCGCTTCATCTGCATCTTGGCTGAGCTATTCACCTCTCGACGGGCTTCTGTTTCCCGTCTGGCCCTCTTGTGTTATCATTATTGATAGCAAAAAGGAAATGACTGTCACTCAAAGAAAAGGCGAATATCAATGACTGCATCAGGATTACCTGAAATCTCCGCACGCTGTCTGCCATCTCAGATTAATATCTCTGATCGACCACGTACCACTCAGACTGAGGTACCTGTGTATGCAACTGAAGATTTCGTGGACCTTCTGAGAGGCATGGAAAAGCACTGCGCAGAAAGTAAAGCCCGCGTTCTTCTCCAGTCTTTAAGGCAGCCCCCTGTGGGAAAGGAGAACAATAAAAAAGAGATACAGCTTTCCTACTATCCCCAGGATCCATCGGTGGGAGGGCCTGAGATAACCACCATCCCCGCCGAGGGAGTCACCGCAGGGCCGGATAACTCCAGAATAGACACTCAGGCAGATGTGAAACCAGATGAGAATGGTGATTTCATTGCCCCTCCCGAGAGTCCTGATTTTGTCAGCGTTCAGACGTTCGCCTGCAGCAACAGAGCCATGAGCACCGTCCAGGGCTATCTTGGCCGAAAGATATACTGGCTTCTGGGGAAAGCCATTATTCTGAACCCTGACAGGGGTGAGACTCCCAATGCATTCTATGACCGCGACAGCGGGACAATCAATTTCTTTCATTTCAGGGATAAAAAAACCGGCGGGATCATCTTCACCGGAAACTCCATGGAAATTGTCGCCCATGAAACAGGACATGCCCTTCTGGACAGCCTGAAGCCCTACTATCTCGACTGGACAAGAGAATCGATGGCTATTCACGAGGCATTCGGAGATGTGACGGGCATGTTGACGAGCCTCCAGAACAAAGGTGTCACAGATACGTTCCTCAGGGAGACCGGTGGAGATTTCAGGAAAGAGAATGTCATCGCCAGAATGGGTGAGCAGATGGGACTCGGTCTCTACGCAAGACCCTATACAAAGCTTGCGATAAACAGCTTTACCTACAGCGATCCCCTTTCCCTTCCGGAGAAACCGCCGCCCGGCGAGCTCGGCGGCGAGTCGCACAGCTTTTCACAGGTTCTAGTCGGTGCTGTATATGATATCATGGAAGGCATCTTTACGCTTCACCGATCCGAAGGCTTGACCCCTGAAGAAGCTCTGGCTGCAGCGCGAGATGCTGTGGGAGAGCTTTTTTACAAAGGTGTTGACTGTGCACCTCAGTGGAATCCAAAATACCGCGGAATAGCCCTTGGGATGCTCAATGCTGATGAAAAAGCGGAAAAAGGAAAATACAGAGATATACTGCTCACGGTCTTCAGGAAAAGGAAGATCCTGAAAGATACTGATATGAAAGGGATGAACGAGATATCAGGAAGAACGATGCAGTGTGCCTCACTGGAGACCAGGGACATTAAAAACTGCATCACTGTAAACCGCTTCTCTCTCGGAGTTCCCCCCGGCACACGCATAATAATCGGTTCTCTGCGCCAGAATCTATCCGGAAATGAGACAAGGGATATCACCTTTTCCAAGGATATCACTCTCGAAGGGCCGGAATACGGGCAGTTCAGCGGAGCGTCCTTAGAGATGATGGGTGGCATAACGCTGTCAAAAGGCACGGGAAGGGATGTCCATATCCTCGCCCAGAGCCATCTCTGCAGTGAAAATGCCGAATCCCTGAGAAAAGAGATGAAAGAACATATCAAAGGAAACAGGATCAAGCTCTTTGATAAAACCTTTTCGGGCAAACCCAGCCTGGAAGATCTTCTGGATGAAAACGGAAAGCCGTATATCGGCTATGCAGTATGGGAAAAGGGCAGGATGAAGATCGTGCGGTCACCGGTTATCGCATGATGAGAAGGACAGGACTTTTCTGCCTCCTGTCAATGGACACGATCCTTCACGCAGGTTTATCAAAAAGCCCCCTGATGACAGGAATTTCATGTAGAATTTCCCGTCTTCGGCAATTTTCTATCTCCCAATGTGAGCCGTGCCCCCCCACTTGTGCGAAAAATTCATCACCTGTCACATCTGCGAGACAGCAATAAGGGGAGCAAGCCCAATACGTGAGCACACACTGTGGATTGGCAGGGCGATGGAGACCTCTCCAGGTGTAATTTCAGAGATCGGGAAATGGGCTTTTATCACACGACAGCCGGTGGTGCATCAACCGTCGGCAACCTCATAGACAAACCTCCACCTGCCATCCCAGGCTCACACCTCAAGATTGGTCATTTCCTCGCAGAGGCCTCGGGCTTTTTCGATCTCTGAGATTACAGTATGTTGATATCGAAGAGTTGTATTGAAAGATAATATAAACAAAATGGTAACACCTGTAAGTTTTTTGTAATCGGCCTGTAAGCAAGATGTAACAGCTGTTGGATATAATAAGGACAGAGAAGGGCGTTGAAAGATCATCGGCAGCCATAAAAAGCCGGAATTCTTTCAGAAGGAGGCAGACAATGATCAAAATGGAATCGGCACTTCATTCACCAAATCAGAGCCATTGGACCGGAGAGCCTCAAAATAAAATGATAAAGTCAGGTGGTAATGATAATAGTGAGATCAGCATGCCACATGAAAATCTCATGTTGTCTCAGGAGGCACAGGAGATTCAGAGCTCTTCTGATGGTTCGCCGGAAGAGGATGTAAGGCCTTCATTACTGTCTGCGATTGGCAGCATGAGCGTTACAAAACCGGAAGACTCTTTGAAACCTGAAATGGGAGCTATATCCACCGTTTCACCAGTCTCAAACTTTCTTTCAATGATGCTCAGTGGAACAGTCGGGCTGAATGGTGTAACGGCAGGTCAGAACACCTGGCCTGGCGGGGGAGGAGTTCAATCCACCGAAGAATATGAGGATATGATCGACAGTTTTTCCCAGGGAAACAAGGGAAACTGCTCTTCAGTCGCCACTATTAAAGCTGCCATGGATACATATGGAGAAGATGTTTTTCTTAATGTCAATGAGAATCCTGATGGAAGCTGTCAGGTGACTATGAAGGACGGCGTCACTGTGGAAATTTCCGCAAAAGAAATGAAAATTGCCGAGAAGATGGCTGATTTTGAAGGTATGGAGGGAGAAGAACTCGACCAGGCGGTGCTTTGCTATGCATCTATGGCAAAAAGAGCACAGATGGAGCAGAATGACGGCTCTAAAACCTATGCCGGAGCCTGTATGAGCCTGAACAACGGAGAGTGGCCTGATGATACAGCCAGGTTCCTGGGACTGGAAGATTATATGATGCCTGTAAATCCTGACGACATTCAGGGAACTTCCTTTGACAGCATTGTGACATGGAGCAGTGAGCATTGTGTATATGTAAACAATGAGAACGGTCAATATGTATCAGATCACTATGGTGACGAGTATGCCTATGATGGCACAGACACTGTGGGCAATGATCTGGAAGGAGCTTATACATTTGTCTGATTGATATATCTTTGCCATTCATCTCCTCTACCAAGGTCTTTATATCAAGTGCTCTCTTTCAAAAGAGAGTATTTTTTTCTCTGATCCTAAGAAATTCGGAAAGACCTGGGTATGGATTTTAGTGGCTCTAGGTTCGCTGCACTCTGCAGCTGTTCAGTTTGAACTGGTCAATGACTTGAGAGGATAGGACTTCGCCTTTCTACCTCGCCCGCAGGTTTATCAAAAAGATCCCTCATGACGACGTGAAAACACAGCAATGCGGTGAGCGTCCTTTCACCGCATTGCTGATTATACCCGGCTTTGATCTGTCATCGTCGAAGAAGCGGGGATACACCCTGCCGGCTAATGTCTTCAGCCGCCTTTATCGCAGCTGCCTTTTGCAATCACCTGACCTGTGAAAGTCTGACAGGTTTTCTCGCCTCCGCAGACTGGGCACTTCTGCACCGATGACCATTGAGAGGAGGAGATCAGTCTCTCGAAAATATGGCCGCATTCTTCGCACCTGATTACTTTGATCGGCATATCCATCACTCCTTTTACTCTTATGATATCCCGGAAGAAAAAAAAGATTCCGGGAAGCAGAATCCATTCTGGATTCAACTGCTGCCAGTGCTTCCGGGATCTCGCGCAAGAGCCTCAATGATATTGGCGGTACAGAGACAAGGCACGATCAGTCAGCCTGCAATGCAGAAGCAGCGGCTGAATCACCCAGATACGAGCCTGATATTGTTCACCAGTATTTTTCCGCTGCTTCTTCCGAGCCGGCCCGAAACAAGAGATGAGCTTATGACGCCTGCAAAGACTTCACAGCTCCTGTCTCGCTGCTACTCGCCGCGCTGCTCCCATGTAATCTTTTCAGCATTAACATTGAAGACGATGAAACTTGAGATAAGTGGCTCCCCCGCTGCGCCGCATGTGATATATTCCGTGGGGCCTGCCTTGGAATCAAATGCCATGTGGTAATGGCCTGACAGGAAATAGTCGACATCATACTTCCGCAACAGATCTTCCAGCTCCCTGTCGCGCGGCAGGTTCGAGAAGCTTTCCTCGCCGATGAGCAGCCCTATGTGGCAGAAAACGAAGACATGAGTGAACCGGCTCCTGTATTCTGACATGGTTCTCCTGAACCAGGCCAGGTCCTTTCCCTTCATCTCCGGATTGCTCCGGATCAGCGAGACGAAAAGCGAGTTGCCGTAATGAAGGGCGTAATTCCCGGAATAATCGCCGGAATCGAGCTTAATGTCCCTGTTTGCAAAATGCTTCCAGATGGCGGAATATTTCGCCGTTCCTTTTCCGGCAATATCGTGGTTCCCCTGGGCAGGGAAGAAGGCAATGCCGCTTTTGAGAAACCTGTCCACCACACCCTTCCTGAAGACATCCCACATCGCCATGAGATCTTTTTCGGTGTTCGCAGCCTCAGTGAAGGTTATCATGTCTCCGCAGTGGATAACGAAGGCGGGCTTGACATCTTCCGTGATGGCCCTGATGATGCGCTCCGTGGGTGGATTCAGGCAGTAGTGCCCGTTCCGGTGATCCATGTGGCTGTCAGAGATTACCACAAACCTGTAATTCGACGTTTCTCTGCAGAGCGCCGCGCCTGCAATAAGCAGGAAGGCAAGCAACAGCAGGGCTGCGATAATATGAGATGAGAAAATTGATTTCAGCTTCCTGTTCATCCAGAGAGCATTATACCAGGTTTGCAGTTTCCACAAAAGACACACCTGATTCCATCCATGAATTTTTCTCTTCAGGAATTGAGAATGCCGTCATTATCTCAAATAGACTGAGAGGCAGCTGTACCCGCATTTCTTCACCGCTGCTCATCGATCAGCATGTCTCTCTTCATCGCCTTGAGCTGCGCTGTCCGCTCATCGGTCATGCTTTTCATATACCCGAAATACATGAGAGGATAGAGGCTTCCTCCCTTGTGCACCAGCGCCCAGCAGGAGCAGTTTGAATCCCTGAACCGGATCCAGGCGAGCTCTGCTTCGACAAGTGCTTTTTTCTGCTCTCCTGAAAGATGAGTCATCAGCTCTCTGTATACGGCGTTCAGCTCTGCATCAGACTTCCTGTAATCATCTTCGGCCTGCCGGTTCATCTCCTGCTGAGTCTGCGCCACCGCCTCGCAGCCGTGCCCGGCCCATTCGCCTGCTCTGAGCGGAGCGGACAGCAGTATGGAGAGAAAGACAAGAACAGCAGATACTTTTACACTATAGCTCATGACATCTCCTCATGGTAAGTATGTTTTTCGTTGTTCGCTGCCATTCCTTCCAATACCTCCAGGCAAAAATCCTCTTCAGGCGCATTGCGATCCGTCCCTGAAGGCGTACAGCATCGAAAAAGCTTGACAGCGGCGCATCCACGAAGCCATACATCGGACACTTGTCTTCTCATTCCCACAGAAAAACAGACCCTGTTTCATACCTCTTACGGGCTGATAATACCCTGATACAGACAATTGTAGAAAACCGCCCTGTTCCAATGTATAATCAGAATATCAGATCACAGAAAGAAAGCTGGAACTATGACGTCAACAGTACGACCATATCTGCACATCCCGCCAGAAAAAGCCAGGCTGCCGAAAAAAGCAGCATACATGAAATATGAGGCACAGGACAATACCAGCCTTCTGAAATCACTTGACAAAACACCCAGGAGCGGAAGTGATGCTTCAGATCTCTTCGAGAAAAGCTCTGAGCCCATTAATATACCCTGCACCAGAAAAACGATGAGCCTCACGTCATCAGTCCAGGCGCCCCTCCCGCAGGACATCACGCTTGACAAGGTGGCAGACGAACTGCTGAAACCGGAAATGCGTATGCTGTGGGAGTTCAGAACCGACAGCTATGTGCATTCCTCGCCCTGTGCCGGCCCCGATGGCACGGTATACGTTGGAAGCGATGACAAACACCTGCATGCAGTCAAAAACGGGATAGAGGTCTGGAAGTTCAAGACTGGCGGTCCTGTTCACTCATCCCCGTGCCTGGGTCCTGATGGAACAGTGTATGTGGGATGCGTATTTGATAAAAAGGTATACGCAATAAAAGATGGCAGGAAGGTCTGGGAATCACAGACAGACGGTTTTGTGCAATCGTCTCCCTGTGTCGGCCCGGACGGCACGGTATATGTGGGAAGCAACGATGGAAACCTATACGCCATCAAAGATGGAGCCGAAATCTGGCGCTTCAGGACAGGACCATCCGCCTCAACTGCGCACTCCTCACCCTGTGCAGGCCCTGACAATACCATATATATTGGAGGCACGGACAGCAGTGTATATGCGCTCAAAGATGGGAAGAAGCTCTGGGAGTTCAAGACCGGCAGCCCGGTGGTATCGTCTCCCTGTCTTTCACCTGATGGCACGGTCTACGTGGGCAGTATGGACGGTAAAGTATATGCCCTCAAGGATGGGGAAAAGGTGTGGGACTTCGAGACTGCCGGCGAGGTGTGCTCCTCTCCATGCCTGGGACCCGACGGCACGGTATATGTGGGAAGTGATGACGGGTTCCTTTACGCCATCAGGGACGGGAAGAAACTCTGGGACTTCGACACGGGGGGAAGGATCAGTGAAGCTTCACCTTGCTGCGCTCCCGACGGAACGGTGTTCATGGGAAGTCTTTTCGTCAACAGACTCTATGGGATAAGAGACGGAAAAAAGCTCTGGGAGCTCACCACCGGCGCCGGAATTAATACGAGGCCCTGCCTGGGTCCTGATGGCACAGTCTACGCAGGCTGCATTGACGGGAAGCTCTATGCGCTGGACGTGAAAAAGGATACGATGAAAACAATGACCGAAGGCGTAGACCCCTCGGCAGAGGCAGAAAAACCAGGCGGACAGATTGAAGTGGATGATGAATGGATCGTCATCGACGGGATGAAACTGCCGATTAACAGGAAGTGAGAAATGGGAAAGGTATTGGTGATATCGCCCGCGCCCTTCGACATGCGGGCGCAAAGCACAGCATTGAAATCGACTTTCTGCCTCTTCTGCACATCTCCCCCGCTCGAAGGACAGGAATCTTGATTCCCACCTCATTCGCAATCCTCGCGAAAAGGAGATCTCTATCAGGGAATTCAGCCGGATTTCCACTCCAGTCAACTTTCTGCCAGAAAAGCTTTGAATATTTCCCGTGAGCGGTGCTTATCGACACGGAGGGAACACGGTTCCCCGAGATTCTGAAGGTAATGCTGGCGTACCGGCGATATGTCACTCCCTGATAAATGTCGATTCTGACTGGCCCCGCAGAGTATATGAGTTATTGCTTCTCGCTGACCTGCGCCCATGGCCCTGGATTGACGACAAGCGTTCCCGTCGAAAAGTCCAGGACCAACGGGTAACGCTGGGGCTGAGCAAGCGTGAATCTGTCGAGGGACCTGGATACCGGCACCAGCTCGACAGCCTTGCCGCGCCCGATGGCATAGGCATCTCTCTCGCCGGTGGCACGGACATAAAGCTTCCCGTCTTTTGCAGTGATCTCGACGGACACAAAACGACTGAACCTGTATTTCCCGGCATACCTGGCCGGCACGGGAGAGGCTGTCGCAATGGGTGTTGGCAGCGGCGGCTGTTCAGGAACTGAAGACAGGATCGCGTCCCACATTACCTCGGAAGCAATCGCAGGGATCAGGCCGATCATTTTCGTGCGCTCTTTTTCGTCTCCGGGCAGATCGACTTCGCCTGTGGATACTGCGAACAGCACATCACCGTCCCATTGAGTTGCATATGGCTGCAGGCCGCGGGACATGGACGTGTGGACCTGTATGGCCAGTCTTTGCAGATCGGCAAAGGGAAGCTTCTGGTTGACCACGACCAGGCTGATGGTGGTGTTCTGGGTAGGGCGGCCCTGAACAGGGCCATCTGCCCACCTGTCCCTCATCAGGTTCAGCATTCCGGCCGTATCAATGTTCGGCGGCAGAGAAGGATCAAAATAGCCCGCTTTGATGTGACCTTTCCTATCTGTTACGACGCCCAGAGCGTTGACGATCGCAAAGGCTGCGACCTTGAGATTTCCCTTCTCGTAATAGGCACCGCCTTGTCCGGAGTATGCGTTGAGGCCGAAGAAGTAACCTGTCTTTGCTGACCGGCCTGCGCCGGCAGATCCTGTGCGGAACACGCTCTCCTTCGCCCCTCGAAATGCCGCCTGAGCGAGTCGCTTGTCCGGATAAATCTCGTTCAATCGCCGGTCTCCCAGGTCATAAATGATGGCACCGGTCACATGGGCGACATCGCCCAGCGCTCCGGTGCGTAACTGATCATCCTTTATCGCTGTGGCCACAGCCGTTGTTGATTCCAGGCCATAATAAGAGCCGCCGGAAAAAACCACTGCATCAAGCGTTGGAATATCTCTGCCCAGGCGAAGGAAATCAGTGTTCGCCGTGGCAGGTTCGCCTCTGACATCCACGGCCCCCAGCACCTTGCGAGCGAAACGGAAGACGGTGACGCCTGTCGGGCCTTCTCTGTACTCTGCCGTGCCGATACTGAGCATGGGCCAGTTGAACCGAAGCTCCTTCCCGCCTTGATTGACAATAGGCTGAAGGCGGGACTGGTCGTTCGGAATCGTGTCATCCGGCATCGCAAAAGCGCTGATTGCGAGCGTCGTGCTGATCAGGAAGGCGAACAGGGAGCGTCTCAGATAAGTCTTCCAGCTTGTCATCGTCGTTTTTCCCCTTTCAAATATCCATGTATCTTTTTTAGGTTTCGTGCGCCGGAACTGCAATTCCTGTGGGGACATCATGCGGCCTGAACCCCTACCGAGGGCACGGACAACGCTCTCCGATGCAGCAGGAGGGTTCAATAAACCTGAGATTATCCCTCGAAGGGCTGCCGTCCACAACAGCTCTCAGCCATTTCGCCGGGGAGAGCACCTCCCAGGCAGGTAGATTGGGTCTGGCGAGCTCTCTGGACAGTTATCAGGATCATCTTTTACGGAGGTAAGATCATTCTGGGTCCGAATAAGTAAAGCATTGTTAAATATCAAGAGGAGATTGATCCATGAAAAAGTCCAGATGCCTTCCAGTCATAATCATTGCTTTATCAGTAATCTCTGCTGTTTTCGTCCCAAAAGGCTACATATACGGCAGCAGTAATGGAACAGGTGCTGCCGCTGCATCCGGACAAAGCAGTATCGATTACTCGCAATCCAGATACTGGTTATCTTTGCCTGCTGCAACCGACAAACCTGTAGACATCTTTTATGTATACCCCACTGTGTGGAAGAGGGCACAGGGAGAGCCGCAGGTCTGTGAAATCAATAACATCTCCATGATCGCAGGCGCGACCAGGCAATTTCAGTCACAGGCCACTGCTTTCGAGCCGGCTGGGAATATTTTTGCTCCATTCTACAGGCAGGCAACATCGGAGATCCTGGCACTGCCTCTTGACCGGCAGCAGGCAATACTGTCAGGCATACCAAAAACAGACGTTATTGCCGCATTCGAATATTATGTGAAGAATCTGAACAAAGGCCGGCCTTTTATTCTTGCAGGACACTCTCAGGGATCGAATATACTTGTGTTTCTGCTGTCTGAGTATATGAAACAACACCCCGATGTTTACAAAAGAATGGTTGTGGCATATGTTATCGGATACTCGATCACGCCTGAGTATCTTGCGCAGAATCCGCACCTCAAATTTGCCAATGGCCCAGACGATACGGGTGTGATAGTTTCATACAATACCGAAGCCCCCACTCTGCTCCCGCCAGGCAACCCGGTCGTGCTCCCTGGCGCTCTCGTTATAAACCCAATAACCTGGACAACTGATGAAACGCCGGCAGCAGCATCTCAAAACAAAGGCTCATTGATAATAAACCCGGGCGCCACTGTAGCTTTAGACACCGTACCCGTGATGAACTATGCCGACGCCAAGATTGACAAATCGAGAAACGCATTGATCTGCAGTTCCGTCAACCAGCAATTGCTCATCCCGATAAACAAAGGCGCCGCTACAGGAGTTTACCATGCCTTTGATTACACCTTTTACTATTTCAACATCAGACAGAATGCAATGAACAGGGTAAAGAAATTTCTGGCCAGATAGGTTTCCGGCAACCGTTCAGCCCTGCTTCAGCGGGCCCACAAATCCAGACAGAGAAGTGAGTAAGCTCATGCTGGATCGAATAGTTGTCTAAATAAAAGAAGGCACCACAGCCTTTATGCTGCTTCAGGAAAATGAAGAACCACTTACTTTCAGTGTCTCTGATGGCAGGTGGTTTCCGAAGTCGAGTCGAAGCGCTCCAATCTCGCACCGGGTACTGTCGAAATCTCTATTTATCTATCCTGTGATAGAATTTTCAAAGCGCTCACAAAAAGATGCTATACTCATTACCGCACAGGATCTACTGGCTGGGAGGAGAGAGACCTCGGGGAAAAAATGTATCAACGAATTGTCACTCAAAGAAGGGAGACTTACCATGAGCTGGATATTTCTGGGAATTGCCATTCTGCTTGAAACAACAGGTACCACATGCATGAAACTCTCTGAAGGCTTTTCGAAGCTGGTGCCGTCTGTGCTTCTTTTTATATTCTACGGCCTGTCTTTTGCCTTGCTCACAGTGGTAATGAAAAGAATCAATCTCAGCATCGCCTATGCGATCTGGTCCGGGGCAGGCACCGCATTAATTGCAACCGTGGGTGTAATATGGTTCAAAGAGCCAGTGACAGCTGTAAAGATAGTGTCGCTGGTTCTCATCATAGCCGGAGTAGTGGGACTTCGTCTCACCGGAGGGGAATAACCCTCATCACAGACTGCGGAGCTTCAGCACGGACTTCGAGCAGAGATACTGTCGAACCTTCACGCATCCTTATCCGTTGGCATAAACCCTACAAAAGCTCTTCTCCCGTATCTTTTCTCCTGCTGCACAGCATGGAGGATGGTTTACGCCTGCTTATCTACAGGAAGGCAGACACGAAAACCGACGTCGTAACCCCTGAGATCCGGAGAGTTCCTGCCGCGGTTGGAGCAACGGAAGTTGAAGGTTCCGGCATTGCCCCAAGAACCGCCACGATACGCGCGGTATTCCCCGCCTGAAGCTCCCGCCGGATTTCTGGAAGGACTTCTTTGATAGTAATTATCATCATAAAGATCGCTGCACCATTCCCACACGTTCCCCGCCATATCCAGGCATCCGTAGGGACTTGCACCTGAAGGGAAAGACCCGACAGGCACCGTACCTCTTCCTTTGTACAGGTCAGCCATCCCCGATATCTTCTGTCTGTTATACCAGTTGCATTGTGCGTCATTCCAGACATCTCCCCAGGGATATTTCCTCCCGTCGATACCTCTCGCCGCCTTTTCCCACTCCGCTTCCGTCGGGAGTCTTCCCTCCGCCCATATGCAGTATGCCTGCGCATCATTCCATGTCACTGCTACCACTGGATGATTCTCTCTTCCTGAGATCGCGTAATTTCTCCAGTCTCCCTCTGCGCGATATCCCGTTTCTTTTACGAATCGGGCATACAGCCCGTTCGTCACCTGATGCCTGTAGATATAACAGGCATCGAGATATACCCTGTGCTGAGGATATTCATCGTTTGAGCCTTCGCCTTCAAGAGACCCCCTGATAAACTCACCTGCAGGGACGAGCACCATATCTGCTCCGTCCTTATCGTTGATTATTATGTCTGCAAAATGCGTTGAAGATTCAGCCATTTCGCCCTCTCTTACAGTGATGATTGCTCATTGCTCCATCTACCTGCACGATGATTCTCTGCAGCTGGGACTTATTCCCATTCTGCCTCCGGCTCCAGTTTGAGCATTCTGCAGGGAGCCGGATCTACCTCTGTCAGTGGAATCTGCCATGCTCATCTGAAAAGGGATTTCGAGAAGATGATTTCCCTGGGAGGCGTATCGAAGTCCATCGGAGAGTGGGGGCTGGCTGAAGAAGTCAGGATTTTCGACCTGTGGGAGCACTTCAGGAAAGGTGCGGACCTGCCCCCGCTAAAAATGCATGTTTAAGTCGTTGGAGAACAGACTGCTTATTTTATGTTCATATTCATCAAGGTCATCTTCAGTGAGATACTTAAGCTTAAGAGGTCTCCTGGTATAAAAATAATCAAATCTCTCATCAAAAACCTCGTTCTGTAGCAATCCTCTTTCCTTTGCATATTCATAAAGATATGCACCAGGATGCGCAGTGGCTCTTGACACAAGGCATGTAGTGGGGCGGTTCTCTTTCAGCAGGTTGTATGTGGCTTCAAGATCCTCTCTTGTTTCTTCAGGCGAACCTATAATAATATTCGTATTCGTGATTATATCCAGCTTATTGCAGATCTGTAAGGCTTTACATATGTCTGAAACTGACAGATCCTTTCTGAGAAAGTCCAGCGTTCTCTGCGATCCGCTCTCAACGCCAAAGCAAATGATTTTGCATCCCGCATCAATCATGCGCCTTAACTGCTCCTCCCTGATGGCATCAATACGAGAGTTGCATCCCCACCAGAAATCAACTCCCTGAATCATTATTTCATTACAAAAGTTATCCACCCAGGAATGCTTTGAAAGAAACATATCATCCGAAAATCCAAAAAGAAATTTCATTCCGGGTACTTTTGCAAACGGACTGTAACGCTCCCATATCTTTTTATAAGAGGCTATCTCCTTGAATACAGATTTTTGCGAGCGATACCGTACTTTTTTGCCAAAAAGATTATCCTGCATTGGTTTACAGAAAAAGCATCTGTAAGGACAACCTCTGCTTGCAATAATAGCGTCATAGTACACAGATCGGCTATAATAAAGCGGCCAGTCAACAAGTTCCCGCGCCGGTTCAGGCAACTCATCAAGATCTTCAATATATGGTCTTGATTCTGTCAATACTAATTTTCCATCTTTTATAAAGGCTATCCCTTTTATGTTTATAAGATCCTGTCCTTTTTCAACGGCTTTTACAAGTTCAACTATGGTTTTCTCACCTTCACCAATAACAACAGCGTCAAAACCTGATTTCAGTGTCTGTTCCGGGAGCGCAGTGGCATGAGGCCCTCCTGCCACAAGGAAAATCCCATGCCTTTTTACTATTTCTGCAATCTCAAAAGCTTTCTGCGCCAATACAGAAGGTACTGACATCCCCACGATTCTCACATCTTTGAGAAATGGTTCAATATCAGGCATTTCACTGTAGTTTGTGAGATCCAGAAAGTTTACATCATATCCTTCATTTTTTAAAACAGAGGCAATATAAAGAATGCCAAGCGGCGGCGTTACAACTGCTTTTGCCGGATAGTTCAGGCGAGGATAAATCAAAAGAATTTTCATTTACTGATTTTAATCTCCTGAGGATAGGAAGGTGGATTCCGGCGCCCCCCGGTCTCCGAAGAAATTATACAGGAAATTTCCAGAAGAGTCTATAGATTCCAAGTGAAGAACAGTGAAAGAGGCCGTAAATCTGCGAAATTCCAGGAATAGGTGTGTCAGTGCAAGGAAAAGGGCGGGATATCGGGTTGGAAGGTCATATTCTGTGTGATCAGAATTTAAGCCATTCCTGCCCGTCTCTCAATCTCTGATTGTAATTCAGAATGGCACGGAGAAAATAACATTAATGCCGCCAATAAGCTAACCAAAACAAAAGACGCCGATACTTCCCTATAACGACGCCGTTTTCCGTTGGAGTGCTCCGACCCCGCACCAGGCGCCATTGCGATACCCCTTCATTTACCCTGTGACCAGGTTCTCAAAGCTGCTAATATGCAAATCATGATATGCTTGAGGCTCCATCTGATTGACTGCTGATACTTTTCTCTGTTAGAATGAAGAGAGAATGCAGAACAGGAAACCCATGAAAATGGCACTAGACCCCCTTCTCAGGAGGCAGTAAAACACAGAACTTTAATAAGACCGTTGAATTTACAAAAGTTCCTGAGGCCGAAGAGTATCGTATTTCTTAAAAAAGAGAGAGATGGTGCCTGTTTAAGCAGAAATAATTTTGTGGCTTCATGACAACGATAAAAATGGAGGCCCTATGAAAAAGCTTTTCACCGTAAATGTCTGGCAAGAGAACGATCTTTTCGTGGCACAGTGCATTGAAGTGGATATCGCAAGCCAGGGCAAGACCGAGGAAGAAGCGCTCAATAATCTTCGAGAGGCGCTTGAGCTTCACTTTGAATCACCCCAGGCCACGGTTCTTCCTCGCATAAAACAGATAGAAATAGACATCCATGCCGCTTAAACCGCTCTCCCACAAAGAGGTGAGAAGAAAGCTGGAGGCATTTGGCTTTGTTGAATGCGGAAGGAAGGGAAGCCATATCAAATTCATGAAAAGCACTGGCTGAGTAATCTATACCGCCATCGTTCCGGAGCACAAAGAAATTGCCATAGGTACACTGAGAAGCATTATCCGGCAAGCGGGAATGGCCGTTGAAGAGTTTATGGATAAATAAGGTTTGAAAAAAAGGGCGGGATATCGGGTTGGAAGGTCTGATTCAGTGTTATCAGAATCAAAGCCATTCATGCCCATCTTTCGATCTCTGATTGCGACTCAGATCATTATCAGGAAAAAAGCATTAATGTCGCCAATAAGCCAACCAAAACAAAAGACGCCGCCATATCCCTATAACGACGCCGTATTACATCGGAGTGGGCAGACTTTACTTCAGGAACCGGTGCTCAAGTACCTTCATTTTAAGGTAATTCCAGCACTTTGTCGACCAGGAAATTCACCCGTTCAAAAGCATCACGCTTTATCAATGCCCTCTCAGCTTCATCGGCAATGCCTTCAAAGTCAGCCACAAACTTCGGACCGACGGCATTGACTGAAGAAAATTTGTTTTTTATTTTCGAAAGCCCTTCCTGAACAAGTTTATTCTTTCTGTGAGGCTGCATCTTGTGGACAAGAGCATCCATACCGCCAGGGAAGTGTGTTACACAAAAAAATATATCCCAGGCATCTTTTTCTTTCAGCCGATCATGAAGAGCCATCCCCTTCATTACCAGAAATGATATAATTGATGCAACACGTACCACAGTAGAATCTTCTCCGCCACCGGGAAGTATTCCGGAGATAATCACTTCTTCATAAAACCGGAAGGCCAAGTCACTTCCCCTGGCTTTTCTTAACTTCATATTCTGGACATGCTGGTGACGTCGTGATTGCCCTGTGCCTTCATATTCCCCCGCAAGAAGATCCACCTCTACGATGATTTCCATTTCATCGATTGTGACTGAGCGATAGAATCTGAAAGGCTGATCACTTTCTTTCTGGAAATAGCCTCTTGTCAGTAAAAGCTCCTGGATAGAGCGATAGCATTCATCAGAAATATTTCTGTGATCCAGGGCAAGATCAACATCAAGACTTCCCATGTGGTCTTTTGAAACAATCAGTCCAGGGACCCATCCACCAATTACCACAATGTTGTCGCGGTACTCACCAAGAGCATGGCTTACTTCCAGTAATACGGAGCGGGCTGCCGTTATGGCATAAGCAGTGTTTTTATCGAACGTCACCATCCTTTACTCATGACCTCCTCAAACAACTTCTCGGCAGCTTCCTGTCCCCTGCCTGGTACACTGTGGAGATCAAGAAACAATTGAACAGGAGAGACAATCCTCATTGAATCCTTTATTGTCGAGCCGTAAAAAACACCTTTATCATAAGGTTCCATCATGATGACATTTGCCCCGCTCTCGGCTTTTTTCAGATTGAACTTACTGACCGGAAGCTCTATGTCACCCTGTACATATATCATAATGCGGTTATATTTCACTGAAGGGACGAGCCTGGCTGCACCGGAAAAACCTGATACTCCATAGCTAATATGCTCATCTTCACACATAGAGGCCATTTTTCTTTCACATTCCTCCAGCGGGAGCATGGTGTAATATTCGGAGACATCATTTCGCGTATAAGTATAATTGTCTGCCCAGTTTTTCAGGAGCAAAGCCGGTTCAGTGACCCTGATGCCATCTTTTTCAGCCGTTACCCATTCCTTATCGAGAAGCATCTCTTTCACCGCGAAAACCTGTCCAAGGCTTACTTCTGATTCCCTTGCGAGGTGCTCCATCTTCCACTTTCTCCCGGGATAATGAAGCAGTACCCTGATTATTCTTGTCGCTTTTGTAGAAAACAGTGAGCGCAATCTCCGCTTTTCACTGAAGGGATTGGGTTTCCCTTCCCTGTTGATGAATACCCTGTCAAAGGACAGGAAGCAATTGCCGGCTAAGTCTATATAGCCCACACCTTCGTTTTTGCATATCTCTGCAGACCTGGAAGATATGTAGGGGGCAATCAAAATACCGTAAGCTCCAGGATAGTTTTCCCTGGAACGGTAAAGCTGGTTTGCCGCTTCCCGGGCAACGCGAGGTTCACCACTGGGTCTTGTCTCAATCAGGAGAACCTGCTCTCTTTCAGGGAACTTGATAACGACCATACCATCTACAAAGGGAGCTCCTGATTTTTTATCCTCTAGTTCCTGGAACCTGGAGCTATCAATATGAGCAAAGGGAACTTCCTGTATTATTTCATTCAGTGCCCTGAGCGTTTTTTCTTGAAGATTATCTATTTTCATTATTTTTTACATTTTCAACATCTGCTGAAATTAATTATAATACTGAAAATACAATATGTCAAGAAAAGGCGTCCTCACACCAGACTGAAAGATTGATAACAAGCGATCAACATTGTGAAGATACTCCTTTCGCAGACATTACTTCAGAAAACCAACATCTGATTGGAAGATAATCTTATAATGGCAGTTATTTCAAGTAGATCTTGATTCTTTCCTGGCATTCTGTTAGACTGCAGGTGTAGCGTGAGTTTTCCGTATGTTTGACAGGTCATTTTTCAAGTGAGCCTGATTGTGTCTTCTCTGCCGAACCAGTTCAACGGTTTTACCTGCAGTAGTCAATCCATTTTTCTGCAAAGATTTCGAATTCCAAGGAGAACAATGTTGAGGATAATTCGGGGATTATTATTCACAGCATTATTAGTGCTTCTACAGATATGCATGGTCCTTCCCAGTGCACGTGCTGATAGGAAAGAAAGAGTAATTACCTGGCAGGGTTCGGCGGAGAGCGGGGTGAGATAGCAACATCTCTTGAGCAGACTTCTGATGGTGGTTTGATTGTCGCAGGTGAAACGATGTCCCAGGGCTTCGGCGAATATGACGCCCTCGTTCTGAAACTGGACAGCAATGGCAACTGCTCCGAAAACGGCGGGCAGATGGATGATTCTCAAGCTCCATTGAGCAAGATACTCAGCAAATATACCATTGAAAAACACCAGCGCAATCTTCTTGATAATACTGTTGATCCTTCTCTCCGCTTTGTAACCTCCGAGAGCGGTATCAACAACATAATAATCCCGAAAAAGGCTCGAGAGAAAATGAAGTCACAGACTATTGTCGACGTAGAAGAACGATGGCGTGGCGCCGACCGTGAAGTAAATATCTATCGATACTATTTTGACTGTAAGGACGACGCAGTGCTGTTCCCCTGCCTGGATATAATAGATTTTGATGGCAGATTCCCCGGCTGGTCAAAGACTGCGGAAATAGGAGACAAAACATGCTGGATGGGCCTAAAAGTTGTATGTTTTGTCAAGGGTAAAGTCCTTGTAATTGTGGAAGTCAAATCCCAAACCACCGACAGAGCCTATACAGAGAAAATAGCGCGGTATCTGGAAAAGAAGCTGTAATTCCAGGAATTCATCAAGAGTAGCCGTCATTCAAAGACTACTGTATCCTGGGTTTTCTATCTTAAAGGAAAATTTCTCCGCACCATGTATACTTATTCATCAATTTGCTCTATTACGTCAGATCCAACAGACTCAACCAAAGGGGTATGCCCTCTGATTCCCGGTAATCTCATACTTTTAGCAACTATATAAATAATGGTTCCTGAAGTATAATCCGCCTTCCCGCCCAAAACAACAAAAAAACCCGCCGCTACCTTCATAACGACGGGCCTTACATGAGTCGGAGTGGGCAGATTTGAACTGCCGACCCCTAGCCCCCCATGCTAGTGCTCTAACCAAGCTGAGCTACACCCCGAGTGGAGATATTATAGCAGATGATCTTTTTCAATGCAACCTCTTTTTGGAAATTTCTTCAGCTTGGTTCTCACAGTAATAATAATCCTTAACCTGAAGATACGCCACTGTATCTCCAGCTAAGAGTATCTTCTAGTGTTTTTCATAATCTTTGAGTTGGCTAGCATCCTGAACATAAAGCGATTTGGTAACTGTTTGACCTCCAAGAGCCCTGATTTCTATCATTCCACGCTGGAGTTGGCTGCTTCTTGGTTGCATCAGTGTGGCATCGCCCTTTTGACCTGGATTGATCATTCCGATTGTTTGAGTGTCATACTGGTACATAGATCCCTTATAATCATAGCACTTCAACTCCACGATGACGTTCTGCGCGGTACCTTTTCCCCTATTCTGGACTTCCACCCAATAATTCAGGCTCCCGGCCTGAACACCTTTATTTCCTCAGGTTGAACCTGATGCACTAACAGCGGAGCCCTGTGCATTGGTTATTCTGTACCACAAATCGGCACCAGAGCTTGTATTCGATCCGTGCATCCATTCTGTAGCAGAATCGCCTGAAATAGGTGAATCTCCCATATTGTATCCTGGAGGAGCAGCTCGATAAGTTCCTGTCTCCTTGTTACCTATCCCATCCGTCACAGGATTTCCACCAAGAGAGTATCCTGGTAAAGACTTCTTACTCACAGCGTCTTGATCTCCACCGCTATAACCTCTGGGGGCATTCACCTCTTTCATCGGATCAGCAATTGGAACAGGTGGTTTATGTTCGCCTCCACCTGGACCTCCGTTTTTATTTCCGCCCTCACCTGAGCGCTGAGGAGGCTTGTTCCCCTGATACTTCTGAAACTTCATATCTCCCTGAGAAAGCTGGGGAGGCTGATTCTGGGAGGCCTGCGAGCTTCCCTGGCGATTTCCCTTGGACGAGGATGCTGTTGGATAAGTGCCCTTCTTGGAGCCGCCCTGATTGAATGCAGAACTGCCTGCCGAATTGCCCTTCATTCCTCCACCCTGCGAAAGTGTGCCGCCCTGCCAGGCAGAGTTGAATGCGCTTTGCTGTCCTCCCTTTTGCATTCCGCCCTGTTTCATTCCAACCTGCTGCATACCGCCCTGCTGCATACCGCCCTGCATACCGCCCTGCATACCGCCCTGCATACCGCCCTGCATACCG